>ENA-OSEO01000126-OSEO01000126.1-sediment-metagenome-genome-assembly--contig:-NODE-126-length-205070-cov-5.948906_pt1 | contig 205070 bp, 187 predicted proteins | sample MGYA00237883_ERZ534232 | MGnify/ENA metagenome assembly ERZ534232
ACCCCGGGGATAACAGGCTGGTGAGGTCCAAGAGTTCACATCGACGACCTCGCTCGGCACCTCGATGTCGGCTCATCACATCCTGGGGCTGTACAAGGTCCCAAGGGTCGGGCTGTTCGCCCGTTAAAGTGGTACGCGAGCTGGGTTCAGACCGTCGTGAGACAGGTCGGTCTCTATCCGCTGTGGGCGCAAGGGGTTTGAGAGGAGCTGTCCCTAGTACGAGAGGACCGGGATGGACAGACCACTAGTGTGTCAGTTGTCGTGCCAACGGCATAGCTGAGTAGCTAAGTCTGGCAGGGATAACCGCTGAAAGCATCTAAGCGGGAAGCTTGCCTCAAGATAAGACCCCTGTAATCCTGTAAAAAGGAGTAAGATCGCAGGGAGACTACCTGCTTGATAGGCGACAAGTGGAAGTGCAGCAATGCATTAAGCTAAGTCGTACTAATGATCGAGGGCTTCAGGTAATGCGGAGAACTGGTTCTTTTTTCTGAAGGACTACACATACTATTTGAAAAGAAAAGTTTCTTGGTGATAGGAGCGACAGTGGTACACCCGGACACATCTCGAACCCGGAAGTTAAGGCTGTTAGCGCTGATGGTACTTGGGGGGCGACCCCCCGGGAGAGTAGGTCATTGCCAAGAAACTTTTTTTGATTTAAAACTAAGTTATATTGCCGAAAAAAAGCACGAGTCTTAAATAGTCATACAAAAAATAAGAGCAGAACCTGATGGGTTCTACTCTATTGGTACTAAGCAGGAAAGTAGTATTTTTCTATGCAGGGGGCGGCCCCATAATCTCAATATCGTACTTGGCCGCTGTCGAGGTTAATTTTTCAACATCAGGTGGTCCAGCAGGTGGTAAAGTTAATTCCGGAGCTGGTTCCCCCGCTTCCACAAAAAAGTATTCACAGCCTGCCGGGAAATTGAGTTGGAGGAGCCTGGCCGGTTGAGTTCCTTGAATACAGAACCAATGAGGAATATCACGGGGAAAGAAAATATACGAACCTGGACTAGCCTTCATCGTCTGCTCACCACAAGTAAAGGTTGCTTCTCCTTCCAGTAGATAGAATGCTTCATCTTCACGATGATGGACGTGCAAGGGAGCTACGAAACCAGGTGGAAGAACTTGTTCGATCAATCCGTATGCGCCATTGCTTTGTTCTCCTGTCGCTTTTAGGGTCATCAGTGTCCCCAAAAACCATATTGACCGACCCTCTTCACGATTGAGAATATAAGGCTCAATATTCATTTTTATTGTCATACATAATCTCCTATGGTACAATATAAATTAGTAAGTTATACTTACTATATAGTAAGTTAAACTGACGATTTTGTCAATAGGTAATTTCAGATGACGGAAAACCAAAAAGTCAAACGCATGCTTGGGGCTATGCTACGCATTCCTTTTCAAGCTATTGTAGCCCGTATAAATGAAGGTTTGAGGATGAGAGAATTTACTGATCTCCGCCCCGCTCATTTCGCGGTTTTTCAACACATTCGTCCCGAAGGTTCAAGCATTACTGAATTAGCCGAACAAGCCCAAATCACAAAGCAATCAATGGGATCTCTGGTTGATCATATGGTAGCTTGTGGTTATGTAGAGAGTCTCCCTGACCCCAACGATGGTCGGGCCAAAATCGTTCGTCTGACAGATCGGGGTTGGAATCTAGATAACGCGGCGCGTGAGATTTTGAGCCAAATCGAACAAGAGTGGGCAGAGCAATTGGGAGATGAGCGAATGACGCAATTGAAACAGACCTTGAATGATTTGATTATATTGATAGAGAGATAAATCTTACAGCAATATTTGTCTTTCCTATTTCAAAAACAAAACCAACCATTTGTTTTTTTGATTATATCTACTTAGGAAAAGGGGTTTACATTTTTAATTTATCAGTTGGCCAAAAAATTAATAAAATTTGACAGTTAGTCCTTTACCTTGGTATAATTTGGCTGCGAATGTTGACGCTTAACATTTATTAATTTTTATGGTCAAAACGGCTCGGCAGGGAACGTTTCGCCGGGCTTTTTGTTGGAAATAACTCGTATGTCGGAAGGAGGTGAGTAGTTTGGCTTTTGTTACATTACGCCCCAATGAATCGCAAGATAGTATATTGAAGCGATTTCGGAAAAAGGTTGTAAAAAGTGGTGTATTAAGCACTATCCGCCGTAAACGATGGTTTGTTTCAAAGAGTGAGTTGCGAAGAGTAGAGAAGAAGAAAGCAGCACGCCGCGTGAAGAGACGTCAGGTCACTCACGAATAGTTTTTTTCTTCCGGGTTATGTGGTTTGTTTTAAGTTACGGAGGTGACGATGGCGAAAGAAGAAGATAAGATTCAAGTTGATGGTACCATTATTGAGGCCTTGCCAGGTACTCAATTTCGTGTACGCTTAGATAATGAGCATGAAGTTTTAGCATATCTGTCTGGCAGAATGCGGAAATATTATATACGCATTCTGTTGGGTGATCGTGTACGCGTAGAAATGAGTCCTTATGACTTGAGTCGTGGAAGAATCGTCTATCGTGCTAAGAAACATGGCCAGTTAACCACAGAATAAAAACCCGGCTGATACGAATAAAAAAAATCCCCTTGAAAGGGGATTTTTTGTTGTCCTAGAATTACAATTCATCTCATAAAACCTTGTTATCAAAGGATTGTAAAGCTTTCATGTAATTGGCTCTTTCAAATGCAGCCGGTTCTGCAACCGATTTATGACTCATGCTACCACGCATCTGGGTGATGGATTTGTATTCATAGTCTTTCATCCATTCTTCCATTCCATGCAGGATTTCAGAGGTGCGACCAATGCCGTTTGCTAAAAATTCTGAAGTGATTTCAACCACATTGGCACCAGCCATCACGGCTTTAAGCACATCTTTTTCATTGTGAACGCCACTGGTTAATGCCAGATCTGCTTTAATTTTTCCATAAAGAATGGCTACCCAGCGCAAAGGAAGCCGCAAATCGTACGAATTGCTCAGTACCAGACTGGGTATGACTTCCAGGGTCTCTGTATCAATATCAGGCTGATAGAAACGGTTAAACAAGACCAGACCATCCACACCTGCATTGTATAATCTTTTAGCAAAAGCCGGTAAAGCGGTGTAAAATGGACTTAATTTAACCGCCAGAGGGATGCTTAGCTGGTTTTTTACATTTGCAACTAATTCTACCTGTGCATCTTCCAACTCTTTGCTGAGCATTTTTACATCCGTTGGAATGTAATAAATATTTAACTCCAAAGCATCGGCACCAGCCTGCTCGATCTTTTTTGCATAATCGATCCATCCACCTGTTGAAACACCATTCAAGGAACCAATGACGGGGATATCTACAGCTTCTTTGATCTTGCTTACCAGATTGAGATAAGAATCTGGTCCGATATTGTAGCCTTCCATTTCAGGGAAGTATGTCATTGCTTCGGCGTAGCTCTCACTTCCACGATTGAGGAAATAATCCAATGCGTTGCTTTCGTGGGTGATCTGTTCCTCAAATAATGAATACATGACAACAGCTCCAATACCAGCTTCTTCCAACTGTTTCACATTTTCCACTTTTTTTGAAAGTGGGGAAGCAGAAGCAACCAATGGATTCTTAAGTTTCAAACCTAAATAAGTGGTGCTGAGATCTGTCATATGTTAAAAACTCCTCTTCCAGAAAATTTAAAGTGGTTGTTTTTTAAATTATAACAATCACCTTAAATTAGGATTATTGTTTATTCACTATCGCCATTGGTGGCTTTATATTCAATTTTTGCCATTTGTTTATAAAGTTCCCAACGTTTACTCACGTCATTTCTTGCATCATTCATTAATTTTTCAGCACGAGCTTCATCACTCTGCAGGAGCATGCGATAACGTGTTTCGTTATAAGCATATTCCTGAACAGAAATGGAAGGATCTTTGCTATCAATAATCAATGGATTTTTACCTTTGGCAATGTAATCGGGGTTGTAGCGGTAAATTGGCCAGACACCGGACTGGACAGCTAATTTTTGTTGCTCCAGACCCTTCTGCATATCGATACCATGCGCAATACAATGACTGTATGCGATGATAAGGGATGGTCCCTCAAAAGCTTCCGCTTCTTTGAATGCTTTAAGTGTCTGCGCATCATTGGCACCCATGGCAACTTTTGCTACGTAGACATATCCGTATGCCATGGCGATCATGCCAAGGTCCTTTTTGGGTAGTCCTTTACCATTGGCAGCAAATTTTGCCACCGCTGCTCGTGGTGTGGCTTTTGATGCCTGGCCACCAGTGTTAGAGTAAACTTCAGTGTCCAGTACCAGAACATTGATATTGCGTCCTGAAGCTAAAACGTGGTCCAACCCGCCGTATCCGATGTCGTATGCCCAACCATCTCCACCAATGATCCAGACAGTCTTCTTAACCAGGAAATCCGCCACTGAGAGCAAATGTTTTGCCTTAGGATCCTGGATGAGTGCTAATTTTTGTTTCAGAGTAGCGACACGATCTCGTTGGGCATCAATGCCAGAATCTGTTGTCTGGTCAGCAAATAGGATCTCAGTAACCAGATCTGCACCAATTTGATCGGATAAACTTTGAACCAGTTCTTTGGCAAATTCAGTCTGGCGATCGACGGTCAGGCGCATACCTAAGCCAAACTCAGCATTATCTTCAAACAAAGAATTTGACCATGCAGGTCCCCGACCTTGACTATTGACTGCCCATGGAGTAGTTGGCAGGTTGCCACCGTAGATGGATGAACATCCGGTTGCGTTGGCAACAATGGTTCGATCACCAAACAATTGAGAGAGAAGTTTAACATAGGGTGTCTCACCACAACCGGCACAGGCACCTGAGAACTCGAATAATGGCCTGAGTAATTGTGAATTTTTTACTGTGTTGGTTTCTATTTGTGCCCGTTCAATATCAGGGATGGTCAGGAAGTAATTCCAATTCTCGCGTTCTGTTTCGCGAATGGGTGGTTGTGGTGCCATATTGATAGCTTTCAGACCAGCCTCAGTTTTATTCTTTGCTGGGCAGGCTTCAACACACAATGCACAACCGGTACAATCTTCCGGGGCAATCTGAATAGTAAATTTATCACCTGGGACACCTTTAAATTTTGCATCGATCGATTTAAAAGTTTCTGGTGCATCCGCTAATAATTGTCCATCGTACACTTTCATTCGAATCACGGCATGTGGGCAGACAAGCACACATTTACCACATTGAATACAGACTTCTGGATCCCAGACTGGGATTTCCAGAGAGATGTTTCGTTTTTCCCATTGACTGGTTGCGGTTGGAAAAGTTCCATCATGAGGCATTGCACTGACGGGCACATTATCGCCTTCGAAACTGATCATTGGTCCGAGAACATTGCGGACAAATTCAGGAGCTTCTTTCGAAACAGCTGGACGAAGGGTCAATTTGCTGGATAAGTTATCGGTATATTTCACTTCATGCAATTCAGCCAAAGTATGGTCGACTGCTTCAAAATTACGATTTACAACTGCTTCACCACGTTTACCATATGTCTTTTTGATCGATTTCTTAATTTCGGCAATCGCTTCCTCACGGGGCAGAACGCCACTGATGGCAAAGAAGCAGGTTTGCATGATGGTATTGATACGATTTCCCATGCCAGTTTTTTCAGCAACTTCATGAGCATCGATGACAAAGAATTTTAATTTTTTATCAATAATTTGTTTTTGAACTTCGACTGGAATATGATCCCAAACTTCATTTTGCTTATAGGTGGAGTTCAGCAAGAACACCCCACCATCCTCTGCATATTTCAGCATGTCAATTTTTTCAAGGAAATTGAATTGATGACAGGCAACAAAATTTGCTTCTCCTGATCCAATCAGATAGGGTGCTCTCATTTCACCAGGTCCAAAGCGGAGATGTGAAATGGTTATAGAACCGGATTTTTTGGAGTCATAGACAAAATAACCCTGTGCGCCAAATTCGGTTTCTTCTCCAATGATCTTAATTGAATTCTTGTTAGCTCCCACTGTTCCATCTGCACCTAAACCAAAGAAAACACACCGGGTCGTGTTTGGTTCTACAATGGAAAACGCAGGATCATAATCCAAACTGGTATGGGTCAGATCATCATTGATACCGATGGTGAAATGATTTTTCGGGTTTTCTTTCTTCAATTCATCAAAAATGGCTTTAACCATCGCCGGTGTAAATTCTTTTGATGATAGCCCATAACGGCCACCAATAACTTTGGGAAGTTCACTGAAGGGAGCCAAACCGAGCGCTTTGCCTTCATATATACCTGAAATGACATCTCCTAAGAGTGGTTCCCCAACCGCACCTGGTTCCTTGGTACGATCCAACACAGCGATTGATTTAACGGTTGCGGGGAGTGCCTTCATCAAATGCTCAACTGAGAATGGTCGATATAAATGAACGGTAATCACACCGATCTTTTCACCATTAGCGATCAAATTTTTGGTCGTTTCTTCCACGGTCTCTGCCCCAGAACCCATGATAATTACCACTCGATCAGCATCTGGCGCACCAAAATAATCGAATAAGTGGTATTGTCTGCCGGAAATTTTGGCAAATTCATCCATCGTATCCTGGACAATCGTGGGACAATCATCGTAATATTTATTGACTGTTTCACGGGCCTGGAAGAATACATCCGGATTTTGGGCAGTTCCGCGTAAAACTGGTCGTTCAGGACTTAATGAACGATTGCGATGAGCAACGATCGTATCATAATCAATCATAGCTCTCATATTATCTTCAGTTAATTCACTGATTTTGTTGACTTCATGAGATGTTCTGAAGCCATCAAAAAAGTGTACAAATGGAATGCGGCTTTTTAATGAGGCTGCAGTGGAAATCAATGCAAAATCATGGGCTTCCTGAACAGAACGTGATCCTAATAGGGCAAAACCAGTAGTCCGGACTGCCATGATATCGGAATGATCTCCAAAAATGGATAAGGCATGAGTGGCAATTGAACGCGCAGATACATGAAAGACAGTTGGGGTTAATTCACCAGCAATCTTAAACATGTTGGGAACCATCAGAAGCAAACCCTGTGAGGCAGTAAAAGTGGTTGTCAGTGAACCTGTTTGCAGGGCACCATGAACAGCACCGGCTGCTCCTCCTTCAGCCTGCATTTCAGCTACCAATGGAACAGTACCCCAAATATTCTTCAATTGTTGTGCTGACCAGGCATCAGAAAATTCACCCATACCAGATGAAGGCGTGATTGGGTAAATTGCAATCACTTCATTCAACCGATATGCAACCCTTGCTACTGCTTCATTTGCGTCAATTGTGATTTTATTAGACATGATAAATCTCCATTAATTTTTCTTTGGAATTTTCCGAGACTATTCAAATGAGAGCCAATCTCAAAATTCTTTATTAATCCAATTCTTAAGTGTAAAAGTGTCGTTCAAAAAATAATAGTAATAATCATCATAATACTATGAGTGTCCTGTCATAAGGTTTAGACAACCTTGCCGGAATTTCCATTCTGGTTTGGTATCCCCCCGATAGGACAGATTTATTCAGCTATTATAACGGAAAAAAAGCCTGGAAAATTAATTAAATTGAGAAAAAAAGCATAAATAAATTATGAAGGATAACCAAGAATTGGAAGTGCCAGAGCTATTGTTGCCAGGGTTTTTGCATCCTGAATTTTGCCTGATCGCATCATTTCCAGTACCTGTGGAAATGGAATCCTGGAGATATTGAGGAATTCGTCAACATCTGGGTTGAGTGCAGATGGATACAGTCCTGTTGCCAGATAGGTGTACATATGCTCATTGGAGTATCCTGGCACCAGGTAAAAATCTCCTAGTAATCGTAAATTTTCAGCGGCCATCCCTATTTCTTCCTGAATTTCTCGCATCGCGCAGATTTGAGGTGGTTCATTATCCTCAACCACTCCCGCTGGTAATTCCAATAATTGACATTCAGAACCCAGCCGGTATTGGGTTACAAAATATACGTCTCCATTCTTATCAATGGGTAAAATGGTTACAGAATCATTATGATCCACCAGATCGTAATATCTTTGCTTCTGGTTTGGCAATTCTAAAAACACTTTTTGTACTTTGAATGCATGCCCCTGATAGACTGATTCACGATTAAGTATTTTAAAATCCATCGGTTAACGCTTTCTTTAAAGGATAAAGCGGGGGTAATAACCCCCGCCGGGTATTTATAAATAAATCATTGTGATTATGGGATATTGATTACCTGACCAGCAGTGAGCGTATAGGGCTCTTCCAGATTATTGGCATAAATGATATCATTGGGATCAACATCTCCAAACTGACAGGCAATTGTATAGATTGTATCACCAGCAAGTACGTTATAAGTTGTAGGGTGAGCAATTAATGCTCGTTCAAATTCACTCGGCCAGGTGCTATCGCTTGGAATTGTCAGTACTGTTCCTGGCGAAACAAACCCACTAATGTTATTTATACTCACTAAATCATTCGGATCGATATTGAATCGACGGGCGAGACAATATGGAAATTCACCCTCCTGAACCGTGTAAGTGGTTGGCAAACCAGGTGTAGCAGTAGGCACAACAATGGATGCTGTCGTGGGTAATGATTTTGGTGTTTCTTCTAATACCGCCTCAGGCGTTGCTGTTGCTACTTCCTGTACTGGTTGTCCCGTATCTCCGCTAACCTGAGCTGCTACTGTTTGGGTGACAGCAATGATTTCAGTTATGCGGTTGGGGTTATTTTCAGGTCCAACAGGAAATGGGATATCTGGTGTGTCTACAGCTACATCTCCGCCACCACCTTTTGTGGCTGAGCGTGTACATCCGCCCAGAACCAGGCTTAACATCAAAATGATTAAGATCATTGGATAAACGATTTTTTTCATGAGCGGGATCTCCTTCTTCCAAAACCATCAAAAATGGCATTACTTAAATTTTTCTAACCTTATCAAAATAGTAGCATAACCGTGATTCGACGTCAAGTTAGAACCGATTCAAGTTAAAATTGGAAAAACAATTGTGAAGGTAGATCCTTTCCCGACGGTTGAATCAACCCAAATTCGTCCCTGATGACTTTCAACGATTGATTTAACAATGGCCAATCCCAAACCACTTCCGGGTATCTCCGTTCCAATCACATTGCCAGAGCGATAGAATTTATCAAATATGTAAGGTAAATCCACGGCAGGAATTCCAAACCCCTGATCAGCAATCTGGAGGATTAATTGTTCCTCTTTTTCTTTCAGATTGATGGAAATGTTTGTATCTGGATTGGAATATTTGATGGCATTGGTCAGAAGATTATTTAATAACTGCCGAATTTGGATGGGACTGGCAAAAATCAACCCGCTGGAATCCGGCACATCAATTTTTAGATGCATATTTGCCTGCAGGAATTTTGGATTCAATTCATCAATCGCTTGATGAACAAACACACTCAGGTCTAATGGCTCTTTCCGTGTGTCAAATCCAGCTTCAATTCTTCCGAGATTGAGCAGATCATCCACCAGATTGGTGATATTGTGGACGGAAAATTGAATCCGATCCAGGAAATTTTTTTGAAGTTCCTGAACAGGTCCAGCTCTTTCAACCAGATCAACATAGCCTAATATGGCTGTAAGAGGTGAACGAAGATCATGAGATACCGTGCTGACGAAATCACTCTTAATGCGGTCTAATTTTTTAAGATAAGTGATGTCATGCAATGTAATGGCATATCCAATATTCGTTATTTTAGACAAATGCGCACTGAAGACACGGTCATCGTCAGCGTTAATTTCAGCCGATTTACCCAGATAAGTTTCAAATTTCTTGATGATTTCCAGTAATTCTGAGTCAATGGGGTACATCTGTATGGGCGAGCCTACTAAATGCTCGCCTCTAATTCGTAATACAGCTTGCGCGATTTCATTAATGATCAGGATGCGAAAATCATTGTCCAGAACCAGAACGCCATCTTCAATCTGATTAATGATGGTCTCTAATTTTGTACGTTCAACTACCATCTCAGAAAAAATACGTGAATTTTCTATGGCAATGACAGCATATTCTGCCATGGTTGTCAGCAACCCGATATCTCGTTGTGAAAATACCATCCTTTTGTTGCGATTATCGACACCTAAAACCCCAATAATCTGTTCTTTCAGTTTCAGAGGAATATACACCAGACTGTGAACCAGATAGGAGGTTTTAATTTTTTGCGGTGTATTATCATCGAAAACAACGACCTTACCATTTTGAACCACTGAACCAATCAAAGTATCATTCACAGGTAGTCGGAATGTTGAGACGAAGTCTTCATTGAAATTCCGGGAGGCTCGCATATATAATTCGCCAGTGTTTTCATCAATCAGCAACAAACTGCCTTCTTCTGCTCCTGTGAGTTCAACTGCAGCTTCAACGATCATCCGTAAGACAATATCAACATCCAGGCTGCTTGTAACCATTCTGGCTAAATCGGTAAGCGTTTCCAGGTCATTTACTCTTGCCTGGAGCTGTTGGGTCGCCCGGCGTGATTCTAATAAAACATAATTTCGTAATGTTTGACTCTGAGATAAATTTGCCTGAATGGAATTTTGAATATCTTCTCTAGTCAATGGGGAAGAAAGGTAATCGTTAATACCTAAGCGTAAAGCTTGTTTAAGGGTCTGATGTTTTTCATCAATGGTGTAAAGAATAATTGGAAGTAGTGGGTATTTCTGCCGAATGCTTTTTATCCAGGTGAAATTGTTCTGGGCGGCAATGTTTTCGTTAATGATCACTAATGATGGAATATTCAATGTAAAGTATTGTTGAGCATTTTCTAAGCTTTCACTGACCAATACAGTGAAACCCATGGATTGAATAATCTGGTCAAGAAGTCGATTGGTTTGAATCTCAGCATTGATGATTAATATCTTTTGAAGTGGTTTGTTTTCAGTTGTCATAGGATTTATTCGGTGATAGGCAATGATAAATGGAATGTAGCACCATACTCCGGATGATCTTCTACCCAGATTCTGCCACCATAGTGTGAAATAATTTTTTGAATCAGATTGAGGCTGATACCAACGCCCCCGAAGCGAATTTTTTCCTTTTTCTCGAAATGATTTTGATGAGAAAGAAACTGTTTTTTTATGTGGTCCGGGATTTTTCCCGTATTACTGATCGATAATAATGATTTTGAACCAATATCCTGATTGAGTTTTATGAATATCGCGCCATTTTGTTCACAGAATTGAATGGCATTTGTCATAATTCCGTTAAGCACTTCATAGACATGGTTTGGGTTTGCTGGAACATTGAGTGAGTTGATTAGAATCTCTTTCCGGATGGAAAGATGATGGGATTGGAGGATGGGTTGAAATCGTTCATAAACGTCATTAACCATTGAAACGAGATCAAACATCTGGTGCTGATTTGTTTTCATGGAAAATCGATCAACTTGAAGTAACGATGATAGGTTCTGAATTTCGTGCATACAATGATCGAAGGTTTCAAGATAAATTTTTGATGTTTCCTGTTCATTCGAATCAACAGATTGTTGTAATTTCACCCATGTTTCCTGCCCATCCGTAAGCATTTCATCCAGATTTTTTTTCGTCTTAGAAAATATCTCATTAATAATTTGTTCATTTATTTGAGAATGATACACCAGACTGGATAATGCCTTTTCTCGCGCTTCATAAGATCGGAATAATCTGGCATTCACAAACGAGATGGAAGCATAATCGGTTACAGCTTCCAGCAAACGTTGTTCACTTTGTGAAAATGGTTTGGGTAATTTTCGCATCAATACCAGCAATCCCATCACCTGACGCTGGATTTTTATCGGGACAATAATGATGGATTCCCCAAGTACCTTGACCTTAAACCGTTTAATCGGATCACCAGATATACTAAGCGTTTCACCAGAGATTGCAACCAGTTGACTGATACCATCATCCCAAACTTTATGCATTTTCGACAGGAAAATATCCGGTAATTTATGTTGAGAAACTAACAAAAAATTCCTTCCCTTCTCTTCCTGTTTCATCAAAAACCAACCTAAATCTGATTGGCTTACCTGTGCAGAAATTTGCAGGATTTTATCAAATAGTATTTTATGATTTGTAATGGAAGTGACTGCTTTACCAATTGAAAAAATGGCTGTTAATTCTTTAACCCGTTGCTGCAGTTGCTGGTTGGTGATTTGTAAGCGGTTTTCCAGGTTTATGTGGTCGCGCCGATCGTGAACCTGTTTCAATAATCGTTCGACCACTAAAACGACTTCGGTATCTCTGATTGGCCAGGTGATGTAATCGGCTGCGCCAAGCCGGAAAGCCTGAATGATATCTGCTTCGTTTCCTGCGCTTGCTAACATAATGGTTGGAGGTGTGATGCCATGTGAGGAAAGCGCAATCAGTAAGTCTTTTCCGCTTAATCCTGGTAAATTCAGGTTTGAAATGATGAGATCAGGATTTATCTGAACAGCTTTGTTAATAGCACTACTGGCATCAGCAACCTGAAAAACCTGATAGTCTGTAGAAGCTAAAGCCTGATTTGCCAGAAAATCACTGATTTCCGGATTGTTTTCAACGATTAAGATGCGATCTTTGATGGATTTCATAGGATAATCTTAGCATGAATTTTTTCTTTTTTAAAATGATTTATGATTGAATTTTAAATGTAAGTTTTGTATAAGAGTTTTCTTGTTTACTTGACAATGATACATGGTTCAGCATAATATGAATATATGGAATACAAAGATTATTATAAAACATTAGGCGTCAAACGAAATGCTTCTGAGGATGAAATTAAGCAGGCTTATCGAAAACTTGCCATGAAATATCATCCGGATCGTAACCCCGGGAACAAGGAAGCTGAAGATAAATTCAAAGATATTAATGAAGCCAATGAAGTATTAAGCGATCCCAAAAAACGAGCCAGATATGATCAACTGGGTGAGTCGTATCAACAATGGCAACAACGTGGTGGAAACGCGAATAACTTCAATTGGGATGATTGGTTTGCGCAATCTCCAAGAGGTGGGACCCGCGTGGATGTGGGCGATTTTAGTGATATTTTTGGTGGCGGCGGTGGTGGTTTCTCCGATTTTTTCAGTGCAATATTCGCCGGCATGCAAGGTCATCCTGGTGGCGGAAGATCTTCGGGCACTCGAAGAACGGTTTCTCAACAACCCAGAATTCTAGAGCAACCTGTCAGAATTTCATTATTGGAAGCTTTTGAAGGAACCATCCGAATTCTTCAATTTGATAACAAAAAGATTGAGGTAAAGATTCCACCTGGTGCGAAAACAGGCACAAAAGTGCGTGTTTCGGGCGTTGGTCCAAACCACTCGGATATTCATCTTGTAGTTGAAGTTGATAAAGACTCGCGATTTGAGCGGCGAGGTGATGATATTCATACAGAAGTTTCTGTTGATCTTTATACAGCCATACTGGGTGGGCAGGTAAAAGTTGCTACACTTAAAGGAGATGTACTCTTGAGTATACCGCCAGAGACGCAATCCGGAAAAACGTTTAGACTGTCTGGAAGAGGAATGCCTTTATTAAAGAAACCAAATCAATTTGGTGATTTATATGCAAAAGTAAAGATATCAATCCCAACAAATATTAGTGCAGAAGAAAAGAAACTTTTCCAACAATTGCGTGCTTTGAGAAAGTAGAAAATAGGATCTCCTATTGAGAGGTAGAGAAAATGAGAAAATTTGCGATAGTTTTATTGGTAACCATATTTATCTTAAGTGCTATGGCCTGTTCATTTTCTGCCAGTTTTCCATTCAATAGTTCTACCAATCAGATTTCAACCCCTGAATTTATTCAAGTAGCAACCAGTGCTCCAAATCTTCAGGAACCACAAAATTCTGATGCAGTTACTTATAATCCGAATTTACTGGATCTGATGGATCGAGAGGGTTTGTTAATCAGTCTTTACGAGAGAGTTAACCCTGGTGTTGTCTCAATCCAGACACTCAGTGTTACCGGGGGCGGACTCGGTTCAGGATTTGTTTTTGACAAAGAAGGGCATATTATTACCAATTTTCATGTTGTCGAAGATGCGACTGAATTAGAAGTTGACTTTCCTTCCGGGTATAAGGTTCGTGGATCTGTTATAGGGCGGGATATTGACTCTGATCTTGCCGTCATCAAAGTGGATGTGCCGGAAGAATTTCTGTTCCCGCTTCCACTTGGTAATTCTGATGATCTTAGAATTGGTCAAACCGTTATTGCCATTGGAAACCCATTCAATTTATCTGGAACAATGACTCTGGGGATTGTGTCTGCAAAAACCAGGACTCTTTCTTCCTTTCGACAAGCTTCATCTGGTGGTTTTTTCTCCGCGGGTGATCTCATTCAAACGGATGCCTCAATAAACCCAGGTAATTCTGGTGGACCTTTGCTGAATCTAAACGGCGAAGTAGTGGGTATCAATCGAGCTATTCGCACAGAACAGACAAATGAAATTGGAGAACCAACGAATAGTGGAATTGGGTTTGCCATATCCAGCAATATTGTTAGCCGAGTGGTTCCCTATTTGATCAAAGATGGATTTTACGATTATCCCTATGTGGGTATTACCAGTAAGGAAGATCTGACCCTTATGGAAAGGGAAGCATTAGGTATTCAGGAAATGACTGGTGCCTACATATTAAGTGTAAGTGAGAATAGCCCGGCATCAAGAGCTGGCTTAATCGGTGGATCAACAGTGACACGAATCAGTGGATTATTAGCAGGTGGTGACTTAATTATTGCTGTAGATAACCGTCCTGTACACTTGTTTTCGGATTTTTTAAGCTATATAATGGCTAATAAAAGCCCCGGTGATGAAATTGTTATTACGATTAAAAGACAGGGGGAAGAAATGGAGGTTCCTGTAGTTTTAGACAAACGCCCGTAAAGGTTTGGTTTTAACATCAGTATAGGAGGTAATATGTTTACTGAAAAAGATTTGCGGGAATTGGTTGATCACCAGGCGCAGCAATCGATGTTGACCATATATTTAAATACAGATCCAACCATGGGGAATGCGGATTCTTACCGATTACGATTGCGAAATATGTTAAAATCAGTCGAATTGGCAGCAGATGTAAAGAGAATTGAAGAGTATTTTGATACTGAATACGATTGGGCTGGCAGAAGTGTAGCCATTTTTTCTGACCAGAGTAAGCAATTTTTCAAAGTATTTCCACTGGCCGTTCCGGTTCCAGACCTGATACATATTGGAATACGCCCTAATGTTCGTCCATTAGCTGGGCTATTAGATAGCTATGGTGGGTACAGTGTGGTGTTGATTGATAAACAGGGTGCTCGTTTATTCCATTTTCATTTGGGGCAGCTTGTTGAACAGGAAGGTGTATTGGGGGCGTCTATCCGTCAGGTTAAAAAGGGCGGCAGCGGAGTAACAGGTATGCGTGGTGGTATCGCGTCCCAAACACGAGGTGTAGAAGAGACAATTGAGCGTAATATGAGAGATGCAATTGATTTCTCTACAAAGTTTTTTGAAGAAAAACACATCCGCAGGATATTATTAAGTGGTACGGATGATAACATAGCTCTTTTTAGAAGTTATTTACCAAAAATGTGGCAAAGCCTGATTGTAGGAACTTTCCCCGGGTCTATGTCGGCTTCGCACCAGGAGATTCTAAATAAAGCGCTTGAAATTGGAATGAAAGCTGAAAAAGAAAGGGAAGATTTAATAATTGAAAAATTAATTACCCAGGCATCCAAACAATCTGGCGCGATTGTTGGCCTTGAACCAACTCTTAAAGCTGTCAATGAAGGTAGAATCCAGACTCTCGTTATCGAATATGGTTTTCAAGCACAGGGTTTTCGTTGTCCACAATGTGATACGATTACTTCCTTATCCGAGATTGTCTGTAAAAACTGCAATTCTGAAGCGATTGGTGTTTCAGATGTTATCGCAACAGCAGTAAGCCTGACCTTAAAAAATGGTGGGGAGGTGGATGTGGTTCACAATCAACCTGAATTTGAAAAAGCAGGAAGCATAGGTGCTTTTTTGAGATATTAATAATTTAACATATGAAAACGGCTGGGTTAATTACACTTTATCCAGCCGTTTTTTTATTTTTTACATATTATTTTAGTGGAATTCTTTCCAGATTTTCACTGAGGGTGCGTAGTTCATCCAGCGCTTCTTCTGGATCAATCCTCACTAATCTTTGAATATCCTCCAGGCGATTTTGAATTCCTATTGAGATATCTGAATCCATTAAATTTTCTATTTTTTCAAATTGTTTTATTGCAAGACTGATTGCCTGACGTGCACTGAGCGAGTCTTTGTTCAATAAAGCAAACCTGGCCAGACCAATTTCGTATTTCATGTCAATTAGCGTTTGATTAAATTCGCTATTGGCAATTAATTGCTGGTGATTTTGCTCGAGTGTTTGATAATCTTGTTCTAATCGATCCAGATTGTTCTGTGTATCCTGTAAATCGTTACTGGTTTGATCAAATTGAGTTTGTAAATTGTTCAGTTCGTCTTCTTTATTATTCAATTCTTGCAGAACGGATTGATACGTTTTCTGTGTAGGAACTGTTGTTGTAAAGTAGGATATGAGAAACCCTATCAGAAGTAGCAGTATACCTACTCCAGTAAAAATTAAACCTTTACGAAGCCAATTTGGCAATTTCTTCACCTCTGGCGTTTCTTGTATAACAGGAGGTATGTGAAGATCGGATGGTTCTTCTATAACGGTATCCTGGGGCTGGTCCATCTCATCTACTGATTCTTCGGGTTGTTCCTGCATAGAGCCTTGGGTGTCTTCATTAATTTGATCCTGTTCAAACGCTAATTTATTTTCGTCTTCTTTTTTAAATAACTCGTCATTTTCCATATTACCTCCTTAAGGTTTTGGGGTGGGTGTGGCAGTGGCGATATCTGATAATTCAGAATTTGAATTTAAATCGTTTTCCGCAGTATTTTCGATTGCTTCAATATCATCTGGATTTGTAAATCCATTTGCCATCATAGACCAGAGAATTTCGAGATCATCACCTGCTAATATGGGATTATCCGGTAAATGGCCTATCGCTAGATTTAAGCGTGCATCCCAAAGTAAAATCTCGTTTTCTTGCTCTTCTGTAGCTGAGAGCAAAAGAGTGTTCAATAATTCATTTGCCAATTCTAATTCCTGTTCTGCCAGGCCATAATTATTCTGTATGAGAAATAATCGGCTACGGTTGACCTGTAACAGTATTTTGAATAACTGCAAATCCTGATAGACCGGTTGAAGTTTCTTTTCAACTTCCAAATCTTCAACGGATGCTTTTAAATCTTCGTTCTGGGCGTTAAGATCTTTGTTTTGATCCATTAAATCGATAATCGATTGATCAATCTTTTCGATTTGCTTGGTTAAATCTTCTTGTTGCAATTGATAAGCATCGAGATCTGCTGAGATTTTCTCAATATCGGTGATCAATTCTGAAATTTGGTCAGTTGTATTTTCATGGTCAGATTCCATTTCCGATAAACGATCTTCGAGTTCTTTATTTTTTTCCTGCAACAGATCCCACTGCTGATTGATTCGAGTATTCAGGTTTTGCAGATTGGTTGCATTTTGCTGCGTAGGGATGACAAGTTCCTGGTAAACAAATTGAAAACCAAAATACAATGCTGCACCGAGAATAATGCCAAACAAGAGCGTCAAGATCAATCGTAAAAGCACCTTGAGAAAACGTACAAAGAACGAGGGTTTTGAGTTTTGTTCTGTCATTTTTCTTATTTCCCTTCTTCTGCCTGTCCTTCTATTTCAAGCAAGAGCTGTAATAATCCGGATCGGAAATCTTCCGATTTTTTAGCAGATTCTTGCAAAGCTAGAATTTCATCCTGAACGATTGTCAATGTTTCAGAAATTTCTTTTATGGATGTTTGAATAATGCCGATGTCTTCTTCCATTGTATCAGCGCGCTCTTCGAGAACACTTACTCTACCTGCAACTGTCTCCAAAGCATCCAGCCTGGTTCTGATTCCTTGAATGTCTGTTTGCATCGTAGTTGTGAGATCATTCAGCAAGGTGATTTGATTTTCTAACCGACTCGCTTCTGAAACAGTCGCATAGCGTAAACCTCCATTCGTGGCTGAGAGTATTCCCAGCGTGATAAGTACGGTAAGAAGAATGGAGAAAATGGCAGTACCTAGAAGGCTCCATATTAATTGAGATCGGGTAATCATTTCTTCGGTTGGACTTTTTTCAGGTTGCTTTTCAGTATGGATTTCATACGAGACCTCTTTTTCTGAAACAACCGCGTCTTCACTTTCAACTGTTCTTGCTGGAGAAGTCGTCTCAGTGCTATGCTCCTGCTCCGGTTGATCTTCGTTCATTTCGATTTCTACTTCTTTGGTATGGGTTTCGTTCACTGTTTTCACCTCTCCTTCTGGTTGCTCTTTTAAAATTTCAACTTCTGCTTCAATAATCTCTTGTTCAGAAACTCCTGTTGAATCTAAATCATCATCATGTTCAGTTTCTACGGATGATTCATCAATTACTTTTTCCAACCTGGAAATTTCATCCGGATTTTCTTCAACAAGCTCTTGTTCGAAGTCATCCAATTCATCATCGACGGTTTGTTCAACTTCGAATGGTTCAGATTTGGTTTCATCCCGTATAGAATCGACAAAGGATTGGAAATCAGCCGGTAATTCAGAGGATTGGTACGTGAGGTTTTGTTTTATTTGTTCAAGTGAATTTTTACCAATTCCTGAAACGCGCCGCAGGTCATCCAAATCTGAAAATGGACGATTATCAATAATTCTCTGTGCCAAAGCAGGTCCAATGCCTTGAACGGTCATCAATTCATCCAGCGTTGCTGTATTAATGTTTATTTTTACAAAATTGTTCATCATTTTTTCCTTTCATTTTGAATAAGAACAAGTTCAAATTAACTAGTATTCAAAGCTTGTGGTCTTTTTTCTGGTTGATAGATTGGTTGGGATTGCCATAAACAAACCAACCAGAAAACCACCGATGTGTGCCCACCAGGCAACACCCCCCATTGAAACACCATCAGCTCCTGTCATCGAAATTAAACCTGACCATAGTTGGGTGAAAAACCATAACCCAAGGTAAATGAGAGCAGGAACCCTTACAAACCAGGGAAAAATAAATACCGGAATAAGAGTCAATACCCTGGCTGTCGGAAAGAATAAAAAATAAGCACCTAAAACTGCTGCGATTGCACCACTGGCACCGACAGAGGGAATCTCTGCGGAACCAAAAATCGATTGCACGATACCTGCACTGGCTCCTCCAATTAGATAGAAGAGGATGAATTTTGTACTGCCGATGCGATCCTCAACATTGTCCCCAAAAATAAATAAAATCCACATATTACTGAGGAAATGGAGCCAACCGCCATGCAAAAACATATGAGTGACAAGTGGAGTCCAGGTTGATGGTGAGAAGAGATTCAATCTTGATGGAATTAAACCAAACTCATCAATAAAATTTGCAAGATCAATGGCTGGTAGTCGTACCTCATAAAGAAAAACAAACGTATTGATGATGATGATCAACCAGGTAATGATTGGGAACATGCGGGATTGAACTGTATCTCGTAAAGGAATCATCGATCAAATTTCTCCTTATATTAGTATAGCTGTTCTGAAAATGAAGTGCAAATGACTGCAATTGGTAGTATGAAAAAAACCCCTGCGTTTTGGGCAGAGGTTTTTTTGTTTTTTGGCCTAGGTTATTTATACGATTGTTACCTGAGTAGCCTGCGGGCCTTTTGGACCATCTTCAATGTTGAATTCAACTTGTTGTCCTTCAACCAGTTTGCGAAAACCAGTTGTTTGAATGGCAGAATAATGGACAAAGACATCGGGGCCGTTCTCACGGGCGATGAAACCAAAACCCTTAGTCTCGTTGAACCATTTGACGGTTCCTTGAATACGTTCAGACATGAAAATCCTCCTAAAAAAACTATTGATTGGGGAAGCTTAGTGTTTTTGTCTGAAGTGGGAATATTGCTTTTGGAATAATAGCTCCGCAGACAGATATCCATTAAAACTTCTTCTTTAAAACGACGTGCTTCTATCTAAAGAATAATATAGCAGCAGGATTGTGAATTGTCAAATGAAGTTCGAATGGAAAATATATTTATCGGAGAAATGGGCTATAATCTCGTTGATGGAATCCCCCAATTCCCCTTCCCTATCAGCCAATCGTCAAATTGCTATCGCTGCTGGAACTGTTATGATCGCATATGTGTTAAGCAGTGTGATCAATCTGGCTAAAGGGGTGGTAATTCTACGTGCTTTTGGAACCGGGATGGAAAACGAGGCTTTTTGGGCTGCCAACCGCGTATCCGAAGTATTATTTAATCTGGTAGCTGGAGGAGCATTAGCATCTGCTTTCATTCCTACATTTTCAACATTTTTAGTACATAAACAAAAAGAAAATGCCTGGAAATTAGCATCATCTATCATTAACTTAGTCTTGCTGGTTATCAGCACCTTAGCCATTTTAGCTGCCATTTTTGCTCCGCAGGTTGTGCGTTACATCCTGGCGCCAGGATTTGTGAGTAATCCTGAAAAGTTTCAATTGACCGTCCAATTACTCAGGATCATATTGCCTTCAACGGTGATATTCAGCATTTCAGGCCTGGTGATGGGTATATTAAACGCTCATCAGAGTTTCCTGTTCCCAGCTCTGGCACCATCCATGTATTCACTGGGAATGATTTTTGGAGTTGTATTTTTATCCCCCAGTATGGGTATTTTGGGTTTAGCCTGGGGTGTTGTTCTGGGAGCAAGTTTCCATTTGTTGGTACAATTGCCAAAATTAGTCAGGCTGGGAGGAAATTATTGGCCGATTTTAGGACTTGATAATCCATCCGTCAGGCAGGTTGGGACTTTGATGTTACCACGACTGGCTGGTGTGGCTGTGGTTCAACTCAATTTTTTGGTGAATACCAATCTGGCATCACGTTATTCGGAAGGCAGTGTCACCGGCTTGACATATGGGTTTACGTTGATGTTAATGCCGTTGATGTTAATTGCCCAGGCAATCGCCACCGCATCCTTGCCAACTTTTTCTGCACAGGCAGCATTGGGTAAATTGGATGAAATGCGGAATTCACTTTCAACGGCGTTGAGAGCTGTTTTTATGCTTTCCATTCCTGCAACTGTTGGTATGATCCTCCTGCGCTTTCCTTTAATAAAAGTATTGTATGAAAATGAAACGACATTTACCTCAGAATCAACTGAATTGGTTGCCTGGGCTTTATTATGGTATACGGTAGGGCTGGTTGGCCACAGTGCGGTTGAAATTCTCAGCCGGGCGTTTTATGCCATGAAGGACACACACACACCGGTGGCTGTCGGAGTTATTGCCATGAGTTTAAATATTATCCTTAGCCTGATTTTAGGACCTGTGTTTTTGCGGATCGGTTGGTTGGCGATTGGTGGTTTAGCGTTGGCGAATAGTATTGCTACCGGACTGGAATCCATTGTTTTACTGATCATATTACGTAAGCGATTGAATGGACTGGAAGGAAGAAAGATATTCCAATTGCTCTGGAAGGTTCTTTTATCGGTTACATGGATGGGAATTGCATTATGGTGGCTGGTTGATTTCACAAATTTGTCGAATGGATTAAAACTTGTGACCGGCACATTTGCTGGCGCAGGAATTTTTGCTATATCTTTGTTGGTTTTTCGAGTTGAGGATTTTACTGTATTGGTAAAACATTTTCTGAGCAAAATTAGAAAAAAAAAGTATAAAAGTATTTAGATGTAATGGAGATAATCATGACTGACGGAATTGGAAAAGAATTTTTAGAAAAAACCAAATATAAATATTTATCGGAATCATTACAAAGCCAGGGAGTTCCAATCCCTGCTCTGGAATTATCATACGATCCAACATCTGAGTTGATTTCACTGCCTGATCCAGAAACTTTGCCTGCGTATCCAATGGACCTGCGTCGAGCTATCGATCAAAGGTGTACCTTAAGACGTTATCAAGAGCAGCCATTAACCCGGGAAGAACTATCGTTTCTATTGTGGACCACACAGGGCGTAAAATCTGTTACGAATCGGCCGGTAACTTTTCGAACAGTTCCTTCTGCAGGTGCTCGACATGCATTTGAGACCTATCTGGTGATTAATCGGGTTGAAGGGATCAAGGCAGGACTATATCGCTATATCAGTTTGGAACATGCTTTGTTACCGATGGACATGGATGCGGAAATCGCAGAAAAAGTAGCCGACGCCTGCCTGCAACAAAATAAGGTGACAAAAAGTGCAGTAACATTCATCTGGGTAGTTGTTACAGAACGAATGTATTGGCGCTATGGAGAACGTGGATATCGTTATTTACACCTGGATGCAGGCCACGTATGTCAGAACCTTTATCTGGCTGCTGAAGCAATTAATTGCGGGGTTTGTGCCATTGCTGCTTTTGATGATGATCAGTTGAATGAAGTTCTTAAACTGGATGGACAGGAATTGTGGGCGATTTATTGTGGAGCCCTTGGTAAACGGTAAAAAAAGAAAAATTCCCACGAAAGTGGGGATTTTTGTAAAGATTATAGATTTATTCTACTGGTAATGGATTACTACTGACATAATTAGCCCAATCATTTCCCAGGATAATGACAACATCCACAGCAGAAGCAGGATCAAATCGATTGGTCAGTCTTGGTTTTCCTAACCCAGCATCTTCATACATCTTAAATAAAGCCTGAATGGCGTATGGCTTCGCATTATAAAGGGTAATATTGGTGACATCAGATGCCTGAGCATTTGTTTCTTCAATGATATTGAAGCCCTTTGATTTCAGGTATGTGGCGGTCTCGCCAGCCAACCCGGTATACCAACTTGCATTTTGAACTGAAACACGGGCGTTTTCAATTTTTACCAATTCATAAATATCAACTGGTTCTCCACCAGCTTGCGATTGAATTGCCACTGGACTTAATGGACCACCCGTGCGGAAGACTTCATCCCGAAGTAAACGGATTTTATCGGGAATGGGTCTTAAGATTTCCTGGTCATCAGGAGATGAGCCAAATTCCACATAAGATGCATCAATGATGAAGGATTTAATCAGGCTTCGGTCAATTTCCAGCGCCAGAGATGCCAGACGGAGCGCATCTTCAAAACGCATGTTGGTGTTAATGCCGGATGAAATTTCCTGATAGAGAATAGGAGCTCTGGCAATCAGCGTTGGCCACATGGAAAATTTCAGGATTCTATCCCGAATGGCGTAAACAACTTCTTGCTGTCTGGCTGCACGGTCAAAATCTCCACCTTCGGTGTAACGGGCACGTGCGTATGCCAATGCCAGTGTTCCATCCAGTGTATAAGTTTTTCCTGCTTCCAGGGTTTGTTTGTAACCACCACCTATCGGAACAAGACGTACATCCATTTTAGGCGTAACTGTAACGCCTTTGATCTCATCAATCAAGCGAACAAACGCCGCAAAATCTACCTGGGCGAAATAATCGATTGGTACACCCAGGAATTCTTCCACAGTTTGTGTGGCTAATGCCGGACCACCACCAGGAAGTTTCCATAATTCACCTAAATAATAGGCTGTGTTAATGCGGTTATATTCGAACCCGGGGATATTAACCCACATATCACGCGGGATAGAAAGCATAGCTGCTTCTTTTGTCACTGGATCGATTGTCAAAACCATCATGGTATCCGTGCGTGGGATCTCACCAGCTTCCCAATCACGATAATCAAGACCCATCAATAGCACCGTTACACGACTGACGCCATCCCAGGGTTCAGGCAATTCAATATCGATTGGATTAATGGCTAATTCCGTCAGAGGGTCTGTTTCCTCATTGTTATTAGGGGCAACTTTTGTTCCCTGGGTTGCGACAGGCAAGCCTTCCAGATTGGTCATTGTCCAGGTTGAAACGATATTTTTTGCCAGGTTAAAAACTAAAAATGCTGAAACAATGGATAGAACAACAAAAACCACCAGGATAATAATATTGGTTTTATCCAGGTGAAAATTTAATTGTTTTTGGGCTTTGCTACTGTTGTGTTGATCCATACTTAATTTATCATGTGAGCTGGATATTCATAATGAATTACTTCCAGCACCAGATGCCATCTCCTATTGGTTATTAACTCATGGGTGGAGGGGGGACTGGCAAATCTTCTTTCTTGGTGGCAATCCATTTATCACCCTCATCGATTAACATCACCGGGATATCGTCTACGATAGGGTATTTGCGATCACAGTCCTGACAAACGAGCCAGGTATCTTTTACCAGTTCAAGTAACCCTTCTTTTTCACGTACACAAGCCGGGCAACGCAGTATATCTAATAAATCCTGACTAACCATGTTCACTCCTTATCCAAGATGATCTTTTAATTTTACCACAAGCAACTTTTTCCTTCTGCAAGAGATACCTGTTGTATTTTGGTTGAGCGTGTTAAAATCCGGTTGATTTGCCATTGAAATAAAGCAAAGCCGATCCGAGTAAAGGGCATGGAGAGACGATTGCTTTCTACCTCAGGAGCAGGCATGTTAGCAACGATTCGTCGCACAAAGCAGGAGTATCCAAGACAATTCTGGCTGATGGCATTTGGCATGCTCATCAGCACTTTAGGCTCCAGCATGATCTGGCCGTTTCTGATGATTTACGTCAGCGAAACGCTGGTGGTTTCCCTGGCGGTTGTAACCAGTCTGATGACTGTTAATTCGGTTACCAGTTTGCTTTTTTCATTTATAGCAGGTCCGGTGATTGATCGTCTGGGAAGAAAATGGGTGATGGTGATCAGCCTGGTTGGAAATGGCGCCTGTTATATTTTGATGAGCATGGCGGATAGTATGCCTGCCTTTGTGGTATTGATGGCTTTACGCGGTGCATTTCATCCCCTCTACCAGGTTGGTTCCGACGCCATGATGGCAGACATGTTGCCTCCGCAAAAACGGAGTGATGGATACTCATTTTTGCGAATGAGCAACAATCTGGGTATTGCGCTTGGTCCAGCGATTGGAGGATTTGTTGCTTCTGCTTCTTATTCAATGGCTTTCTATCTGGCAGCCACCGGATTGATATTGTATAGCCTGTTACTGGCTATTAAGGCTAAAGAAACGTTGCCTGTGCAAGCTGGGATCGAAAAAATTAAAGAGCGGTTTGGTGGTTATGGTCAAATTTTGAGAGACAAACCTTTCATTCAGTTCAACCTTACTTTTACGCTTACGACGATTACAGCTTCAATGATCTGGGTATTATTGGCGGTGTATGCCAAGAAAAATTATGGGGTCCCGGAAAGCTTATATGGGTTTATCCCAGCCACGAATGCGATCATGGTTGTAACCTTACAGATGTTTGTCACCCGCTGGAGTAAAAAGAGAAGACCCATTCAGATGATTGCCTTGGGTGCATTTTTCTATGGGATGTCAGCGATCATGATTGGATTTGGCGCAGGTTTCTGGACATTCTGGCTGGCAATGGTTGTTATGACGACCGGCGAGTTGATTATGGTGCCAACTGCTACAACTTTTTCTGCCAATCTGGCTCCTGCGGATAAACGCGGGCGGTATATGAGTATTCATGGCATGACCTGGGGAATTGCCAGCGGGATTGGTCCATTGACCGGGGGAATATTGAGCGATACGATTTCTCCGCATGCGCCCTGGTTTGCTGCGGGGGCAGCAGGATTTATCAGCATTTTATTTTATTTTCTTTTATCCAGGCATTTGAGAAATAAAACAATTAATCAACCACAAATTAATAATTTACCCCCATTTTAGCAAGGCGAGACCCGATGTTGTTCGCAAAACAGCAAACAATAATAGAGCAACGGATAAACCGATCACGTCGCCAATGACCGGACCAACCAGTGTGCCGATCAGAATGGCAGCGTTAGCCCCCAGGGTAAACCATGCCAGATATCCTGTTCGTTCGGCAGGAGGAACTTTTTCCAATAGATAATTTATCATGGCGGCGTTTACCAATGACCAGGCAAAACCACCCAGGAAGGATGCCAGATAATAAAGGAAGGCTCCTTCTGCGAAAGAGAGAAAGGCAGGGTATAGACCTAACATACAAATACCTATGCCGGTTAGTTTCTTATTTCCCAATAAATTAGTTAATTTCCCTACCTGTGTTGAACCAAAAAACATGGTGACATAAAAAAGGGCATTTCCTAAACTCAGCACACTGTCCGATAATCCCAGAACATTGACTGTGAACACTGGAAAAATGGGAATCGCCAGGTAATGCGCCATGTGGAAGAAAGTCAACAATCCAATCGAACGGGCAAAAGCGCCCTGAAGAATTTCAAAATGTAGTTTTCGACTAATTTCAAACCAGATTTTATTTAAAAATCCTTTTGTTTTTTGGTTAATTTCATTTAAAACAATGCAAGGAGTCGGGATTTCAGTCTCATACTTGTCTGCCACTGGATGGACAAATTTCAAGTGTACCGCACTCATCAGTGCACCGATAAAACCGATAGCGAATACAACCTGATAATTCAGTGGGAAAGGTAAAACCGTAAGAATTTGTCCACATCCTATTGTTGATATGATCGAGGTAATGGCAAAAACCGCATTTCGTCTGCCTGCAACGACCCCACGATATCGAGCCGGAATTGCAGCGGCAAAGAGGGCATTAAATCCCACAGCAATGGCAGATCCAGGGATGCTCATGAGCAAGGTAAATAGAATAAGCATCCAGACTTGCAGGTCGTCACTCATCAACCACGGTAGTAAAATCATCAGGAAATAAAATGCCCGTTGGAGAACTGCACTCCAGAAAACAGATTTATCAATCGGTCTGGTTTTTAACCAACTTCCTGCTGGCAATGCCAGGATTAAGTTGATGGCAGCAGGCATGGCAGTAATCAAACCAATCTGGCTGGTGTTTGCGCCGATTCTTGCTGCATAAATAGTCATAAAGGACAAAGTGGTACCGTTTAATAAACCCCACCAGCCTATATCCCAAATCAGATGACGAATATTGGATTGTAAATAATCAGGTAAACCTGGTTGCACAGGAAAAAGAAAAGCAAGCAGTTTTCGCGTTTTAGCCTGGCTAAAAAAGGAACTTTTCATATGATGGTTCCTGGAAACTTTTCCCAACCTGTTACTCGGGCTATCAGCCAAATACCGCTACCTATAATTGTAATAGCCAGTCCAAGAATGACTATCCACCTACCCATCGTTTCAAGATTTGGAATCATCGATATTTTCCTTTATTAACATTATATTCCACCAGGTTTTCTTCATCAAACAGAATTATCACGGAGGCTTCATTCAGAGGTTAATCAGGTGTATAATTTTTTGGGGAAGGATAGGTTGTCTCTGATGACCTGCGATGGTAAACTAACCTTCAGGTTTTAAAGAACCTGTTAATATCAATAAAATAAAGGAAATAAAAATGCCACAAATATATCCATTCACCGCGATTGTAGGTCAGGAACGCATGAAACGAGCCCTGATTCTTAATGCCATTGATCCGAGAATCGGTGGTGTATTAATTCGTGGTGAACGTGGTACTGCCAAGTCAACGGCAGCCCGAGGATTGGCGGCTTTATTACCGATGGTCAAAGCTGTATCGGATTGTCGCTTTAGTTGTGATCCGGATAGCCCCAACACCTGGTGTACCGAATGTAAAGAACGCCATGAAAAAGGGGAACAATTACCGGTTACGATCAAACCCACTGCTTTTATAAACTTACCCGTTTCAGCTACAGAAGATCGGGTGGTAGGGACACTGGATATTGAACGTGCGATACAAAAAGGTGAACGTAGTTTTGAACCAGGTGTACTGGCTGCCGCGAATCGTGGCTTGTTATACATTGATGAAGTCAACTTGCTGGATGACCATGTGGTGGATGTTCTATTGGACTCTGCTGCTATGGGTATGAACATTGTTGAACGCGAAGGTATCTCCTTTGTTCATCCTGCTCGGTTTATTCTGGTAGGGACTATGAATCCGGAAGAAGGTGATTTGCGCCCACAACTTCTGGATCGATTTGCTTTATCAGTGGAAATTCATGGAATTCTGGATAGACGTGAACGGGTCTTGATCATGGAGCGGAATATGGCTTTTGAGGTTGATCCGGAAGGTTTCCGGGAAATGTTCCAACCGGATGAAATTGCTCTATCCGAACAGATTGAAGTTGCCCGAAGATTACTGCCAAAAGTCAATCATAGCAGTCGTGATTTAATCACCATTGCGTCGCTGACCGCTTCATTAGGGGTGGATGGTCACCGTCCCGATCTGGTGATCTTAAAAGCAGCCAGAGCACAAGCCGCCTTTGAAGGACGCACTTCGATCACGGAATTGGATATTGCCAAAGCTGCGGAATTGGCATTACCACACCGCATGAAACGGGGACCATTTGAAAAAGAAATTGCCACCATGGAAGAATTACGGGATCGGATCGAGCAATTAAGTGGTGGTCGCGCTGCTGGAAATGATGAAGAAGAAATGGAATCTGATCCGAACCAGGATTCTACACCCAAAGCGGAAAAAAAAACTTAAGCGGGGGAGAGACAACCACTGAAATTCCAGATATGGGGGATGCGGTTCCTGATCCATCCTCTGTATTTCAAAATACGAATTCCAATTGGTGGGAGGGTGGACAAACCATCAAAACCGGTTCAGCCTTTGCACCGCGTAGATTAAATACCCCTCTCGATAAAATCATGCGCCAACGGGCTGGTCGTCGATCGATCACGCGCACCCAACGAAAACGAGGACGTTACACACAATCGAAGCCATCCATGGGAAAAGCTGATGATCTGGCGTTTGACGCAACCATTCGAGCAGCAGCTCCGTTTCAGAAACGCCGGGATGAACAACGCAAAAAAGTAGCATTTGCTATTCAACCTCAGGATTACATGCGTAAGATCAGGGTGCGAAGAACAGCCAATCTGATTTTGTTTGTGGTGGATGCTTCCTGGTCGATGGCGGTGGCTGAACGCATGGCAGCAGCAAAAGGGGCTATTCTTTCCTTGTTAAACGATGCATACCAGCGCCGGGATCGCGTGGGGATGATCGTATTCCAAAAAGACAGAGCGACATTGGTGCTTTCCCCAACCAACTCCGTGATGATGGCACAACGAGCGTTACAGGATATCCCGGTAGGCGGGAAAACCCCCTTATCTGCCGGCATGCGGCTGTCATACGAAGTATTGATGCGCGAAAAGATCACTATGCCGGATATTATCCCATTGATGGTTTTATTAACAGATGGCGCCGGGAATGTAGCCATGGGCAATAAATTAGGCCCGTTAGCGGAGTCTTATCAGATTGCCCGTATGATAGCTGAAGAGCATGTGCATAGTGTCGTCATTAATCTGGAGCATCCAGCGTTTGATCGTGGTCTGGCACAGGCTTTGGCTGATAATTTACTGGCTCCTTGTTATTCAATTGAAGATTTAAGAGCAGAAAGCTTATATCAAGCGGTAAAACAGGAAATCAATCTGGTTCAACAAAAAATAAAAACAAAGTAATTCGTCAGATTTGAGATCGTGTTCCAAATTTTGAAATCAATTTTAGATAATGAGTTAAAATCTTATTACGTCTGAAATAATCTGGTCAGGAGACATAAGAACCTTGCCAGGGCTTTATGGTCGTGTTAGGATTTGAGAGAACAGGGAAAATAATGGCTTTGAAATCACAACAACATGCAAGAACACGATCGATTTTAGTAACCATTATCGTTGCATCGGTTGCCTGTTATTGTGTGGGTATTATTTTTCTGCAGGTTGGAAATCAGGTGAATCAACCAACACGCACTCCAACCAATACCTATACACCGACGATTACTTTTACCAGTGCGCCACCTTTGAATCTTCCAACACCGGTCGTTTTTCCATCAGCAACACCGACTGCTACTGTGACAGAAACGTGGACACCTACAGTGACGTATACGCCATTCGCTACCAGAACCAGAACGATTACACCGACAGCAACCATGACAGAGACAGAAATACCTCCGACCGAGACAGCAGTACTGCCTACTGAGACGCGTACTTTGCCACCTCCAACGAATACAAATCCACCACCGACTTCCGCTCCAACGATTACGAATACACCTGGAAATGAAAATAATCCTTGATTTAAGGATCAATATGAATAAAAAGGAAGGCTTATGACAGAACTCAAAGAAACCCTTAAACAGCTGATCTCGCTACCTGGTCTTTCCGGGTATGAAGCCCCTGCACGCGAAGTGATCAGGGCTGCCTGGGAGCCATTGGTAGATGAAATCAGTGTCAGTCCTATCGGAAGTCTGCACGCCTTACGGCGCGGGATTGGACCGGAACCACGACCCAGTATATTGCTGGCTGCCCATATGGATGCCATCGGTTTGATGGTCACAGGCATTCAGGAAGGTTTGTTGCGTTTCACTGAAGTTGGTGGGGTTGATCCAAGGATCTTGCCCGGTTTACGGGTTACTGTTCATGGACGAAAAGATTTACCAGGTCTTGTGGTACAGCCACCTGACTATTTGCTTGAACCAGCCCAACGAGGAAAATCCGTGGGGATGGATCATCTCTTCATCGATACCGGATTAGAAGAAGATGAGGTGAAAGAGCTGGTCAGAATTGGTGACCTGGCTTCATTTGCTCAGGAACCATTGGAGCTTTCCGGAAAGACAATTGTGGGACACAGCCTGGATAACCGTGTATCAGTGGCTGCAATCACCTATTGTTTGCAGGAATTACAGCACATGGTTCACACATGGGATGTCTGGGCGGTTGCAACGGTGCAGGAAGAGGAAACATTAGGTGGTGGTTTTACCTCTCCATTTGAACTCAATCCAACGGTTGCTGTTGCCATTGATGTTACTTTTGCCAAAGGACCTGGAGCAAATGATTGGCGTACTGTTGGGTTATCCAAAGGACCGACACTGGCTTGGGGTCCGAATGCGCACCCCTATATTCACAAGAAATTCCTGGATATGGCTGAACAATTGGAGATTCCTTATCAAAAAGAATATGTTCCCAGGCATTCGGGAACGGATGCCTATGCCATGCAGGTTGTGGCAGGAGGTTTCCCGACGATGGTCATAGGAATTCCATTGAGGTATATGCACACACCGGTAGAAATGATTGCATTAAAAGACATGGAACGGGCAGGACGCCTGTTAGCAGAGACGATTGTCCGACTTGAGGTTGACTTTATGGAAAAGATAACCTGGGATGAGGTGAAAGATGAAGAATAATGAAATCTTAAGTCAAATCCCTGAAATCGGAGAAGAACAAATTAAATTACTGGAAAAGCTTTCCAATGCTGTTTCTGTCTCTGGAGACGAGAGTGAAGTTCGAAATATTGTTATGGAAGAAGCCAAAGAATTCGCTGATAATATTCGAGTTGATGCGTTGGGGAATGTACTGGTGACTAAAAAAGCCAAAGTGGATGACCCGGTTCGGGTAATGATCGCTGCCCACATGGACGAAGTTGGCTTCATGCTGGTAGATGATGAGGGAGAAGGGCTTTTTAAATTCGAGATTGTCGGTGGCATCGATAACCGCCAACTGGTTGGTAAACCAGTACTGGTAGGAAAAGAAAAACTTCCCGGTGTCATTGGGGCAAAACCAATTCATCTGACCACTGCTGATGAAAGAAAAAACCCAATCCCACTGGATAGCCTGCGGATCGATATGGGTCCAGGGAATTTGAAAAAATGTAAAGTTGGTGATCGGGCAACATTTGCCACTCGTTTTGAAACCTGGGGTCCCAGTCTGGTTGGAAAAGCACTGGATGATCGCCTGGGTGTGGCAACATTAATTGAGCTGGTCAAACATGCACCCGAGAATATCGAGTTATTGGCGGCCTTTACAGTTCAGGAGGAGAATGGATTGCGTGGAGCGCGCATTGCGGCTTACTCCATGAATCCAGAGGTTGCGTTTGTACTGGATTCCACACCAGCCAATGATTTACCGGTTTGGGATGAGGAAGAAAATGGCCGATACAATGTCAAATTGAATCATGGGCCGGCTATCTATCGACTGGATGCAGCTACCCTGTCGGATCCAAGGTTAATCGATCACCTCGTGAAGGTCGGAGATGAATTCAAAATACCTTATCAATTCCGACAACCAGGGAAAGGTGGAACAGATGCAGGAGCCATTCACAAGCAGCGTGGTGGCATTCCTTCCGTTTCCATTTCAGTTCCTGGACGTTATGCTCATACGGCAGTATTGATAGCCCGGAAAGCGGATTGGGAAAATACAATGAAGTTGATATTTGCCAGTCTCGCCAAATTTAACAGGGATGTATTGTCCGTTGATCGGTAACTTCATAAAAAGAAAAATTGGTCATTTGATAAAATAAACGCTTTCAGGAGTATAGAATGAAATCATTGATAAAGAAATTGGTAGAAACGGTTGGACCATCTGGGTATGAATTAAAGATTAGAGAAGTGGTTCGCGCTGAGGTAGAAAAGTACGCTGATGAAATCAGTGTTGATGCTATGGGCAATTTGATCGTAAAGAAAGGCGAAAAGAAAGAGGGTGGGCTCAAGGTGATGCTTTCCGCCCATATTGATGAGATTGGCGTTATGGTTACCCATGTGGATAAAAATGGGTTTGCCAGATTTACCACGATTGGCGGCGTGCGCCCTCATACCTGTTATGGCAGTCGGGTTCGCTTTCTGAATGGAACCGCTGGTGTTATTGGAGGAGAACGACTTGATGATGCCAATCATGTCCATGCAATCGAAGCAATGTACATTGATGTTGGAGCATCCAGCGTTGAAGATTGTCCTGTCAAAATAGGTGATGTTGCTGCATTCGATCGTCCTTTTGAAGATCTGGGAAATCGTCTGATATCCAAAGCCATGGATGATCGTGTTTGCGCCGCCGTACTTATTGAGACATTGAAAAACGTAAAGAATAGTCCCCATGAATTGTATTTTGTTTTCAGCACACAGGAAGAAGTAGGATTGCGTGGTGCAACTACTGCTGCCTATGCGATTGATCCCGATCTGGGCATTGCATCTGACGTCACAATGACCGGCGATACACCGCGTGGGATGAAGATGGATGTTGCATTGGGAAAAGGCCCAGCCATCAAAGTGAAAGATGGTGGCATGTTAGCTGATCCAAAAGTTGTGGATGCAATGGTGCAATGTGCACAGAAACATGAAATCCCTTATCAATTAGAAGTATTATTGGGTGGCACAACGGATGCAAAAGCAATGCAAATTTCCCGCGCTGGCATGCCAGCAGGTTGTGTTTCTGTGCCGACCCGATATGTTCACACACCATCAGAAATGGTGGATATCAATGATCTCAATAATGCAGTAAAATTATTAACCGCATTGATTAGTGAACCAATTAATTTAGCATGAATTTAAAAAAACCATTTTCGATCCGATTAAGAAATCTATTTTTAACAATCAGCCTGTTATCAGTCGTTTTGCTTGGCGGTTGTGAATTTCAATTGGATTTCAGGGAATTGGTTAGCCAAATTGTTGAGCAAATTGCTCCGTCACCAGCGATCATAGAAACACCTTTGGTAGCTTCCCCGACGGTAGAATCCACTGATGTGGTGGCGGTTACACCAACAGCACCACCTTTATCGGGAGCCGTTGAACTGGTCATCTGGGTGCCACCTCAATTTGATCCGCAATTAGATACCCCAGAAAGTGTGTTGTTTAAACAAAGAATCGCTGAATTTGAAGCCAGCCATGAAGATACTTTCATAACCGTGCGTGTTAAAGCGGTGAGTGGTGCCACTGGTTTGTTAGAGTCATTAACGATCACGAGTGCATCTGCTTCTCAAGCCATGCCAACATTAGTAGCTCTACCTCGTTCAGATCTGGAGACGGCTGTCTCAAGAAATTTAATCATTCCTTTTGATATGTATTCAAGCGAAATTGATGATCAGGATTGGTATGATTATGCCCGACGATTGACAGTCATCGGTGGAAGTTCCTACGGATTACCCTTTGCCGGGGATGCCATGGTGATGGTTTACAGACCGTCGATTGTTGGTGACCCTCCTGATACCTGGAATGATCTGATCAGAAGAGGGGAAGCAATTTCTATACCAGCAGCAGATCCGCAATCATTATTAACCTTTGCATTGTATTTATCCAGTGGAGGTGATTTGGAGAGTACCCAAAGGCTGCCGCCATTAGATCTTGAAATATTAACCGGGTTATACCAATTGTATGCCGATGGCGCACAATCCGGTGTTTTTCCGCTTTGGTTAACCCAATTGCAAAAAGATTCTGAAGCCTGGACTGCCTATAATGAGTTACGCAGCAATTGGGTGATCACCTGGTTAACCAGACATCTTTCAGAACCTTCTGATGACTCAACGGTGACGAATTTCCCTGAAGTCAATGATACCCCAACCACACTAGCTGATGGATGGGTTTGGTGTTTGACAGATCCGAGGGTGCAGATACATGAGTTGTCGGTTGAATTAGCCGAGTTCCTGGTTGAACCTGATTACCTGACTGAATGGACACCGTTAGCGGGGGCTTTACCGGTGAGACCATCCACTTTAATCGGGTTTGAAGATCAAACTTTACGAACCACTCTGGGTCAAATTGCATTAACAGCCCATATTCGTCCAAATAATGAGATTGTTAATGTGATTGGCCTGATTATGCAGGATCAATTCATTCAGGTGCTTTCTGGAAAAACGACAGCCCCATTTGCTGCCCAGGCCATTATTGATCGTATCGGTAATCCATGACAAAAAAATCAAAAATAATCAAACCAGGCTGGATCAATCATCATCTTTTGTTAGCCATATTTGTAGCTCTTTTTTTCAGCATAGCGATGACCTGGGTGGAGATGGACCCAGTGGTTGATCATCAAAAGAATGTGGATTTGTTACGAACGAAGACACAACTGGGGATTATAGCTGATTCTAGCAATGAGAATCAGGGAACGAATGATATAGAATTACTACCTGCCAGTCGTGATCGACAAACAGATGGAATTGTATTCGGAAGTGCATTATTAGTGGTCATCATTATTGGCGGGGTAATTGTTAATATTAAGGATGGATAAAGAATTTTCCATCGAACTCGAACTCCCTTCAATAAACCTTAAATTTTTTTACTCGAATCTGTGATTTTCTGGTCTGGATGTATATAATGAATATATCGTGTCATTTCAATAATTAGCGGTCAGGGTGTTTTTGGCGTGCGGACGCACGCCAAAAACACCCGTTTGCCCCGATTTATTGAGATGATACAATATATCCAAATAAATTCTGGAGGATAAATGATGAAACGATTCCAACAGAAAAGTTTTCAAATTATTTCTTTAATACTTATCATTGTTATATTATTAATTTTCGAAAATCAAACAATTCATGCAGCAAATCCATCCGTTGAAAGCAATCTGGGACCAGGAGAAGAGGTATTTGATGACCTTTTCTTACAGGGTCGCGAAGTTCTGGTCGCCGGGCATGTTCATGGAATGCTTTTTGTCATTGGAGAAAAAATTGTTATTCAATCTGGGGCTCAAATCGATAATGACATTTTCCTGCTTGGGAGAAGCATTCTTGTTGAAGAAGAGGCGACAATCAACGGGAATCTCTATATGGGGGGGCAGAATGTTGTTGTGCTGGCACCAGTTGCTTTGAATCTGGTTGTATCCAGTGTGACATTGGATATTGGTTCATCTGTCGAAACCGGGAGAAATTTGTTTTTTGGGGGATTTCATTATTCCCAACAACCTGGGAGCTCGATTAATGGTAACTTATATGCAATTGGTTATCAGCTTTCCATGCATGGAAAAGTGGAACAGAATTTTCGGGTAAGAGCTGTATCAGTTGATCTCAATGGTGAAGTAAAAGGAGATGCCGAAATTGCTATTGATGCCAGTGGAGATGATGAAGGCATCCGTATCTGGTTACCATATATGCAACAACTGAATATTCCAGATTTATTACCAACCGGGTTGGTGGTGGGTGATCAGGCCAGTATCAATGGTCAATTGATTTACACCAGCGCGAAAAGTCTGGAAGAAAATTTGCGCAATCTGCCATTACAAGGAGTCGTTGAAAACATTGCGGAACCACAATTATCACAGACGGGCGCAGATGGAAAAGTTGTCACGAAAAACCCCTTTGTTTTAAGAGTCTTCAGAATGCTTCGGCAATTGGTTGGTTTGTTATTATTTGCTGTCATTAGTTGGAGATTTGGAAAAAGTTACATTTCTGAATCCTCTCAAATTGCTATCAGTAGGCCAGTAAACTCAATGGGTGTTGGATTTTTGAGTACATTGGTGGTCTATCTAGGAGCCTTAGTTGCCTTTATCCTTATCTGTCTGATCGCTATCGTATTGGGAGTTTTTACTCTCAATCAACTCAGTAGTCTAATATTCTTTATCGGCATTGCGGTGATCATTTTATCCCTGGCAGTATTTGGTATTTTGGCAATTTATGTCAGTAAATTTGTGCTCGCTTATTGGGCAGGTGGTTTCGTATTGAACAAATTCAAATTTGGCGGTAAAAATAAAGAATTCTGGAGCTTATTCATTGGAGTAGTCCTCTATATAATTTTGGGTGCAATTCCAGTTTTTGGATGGATAATGGGTGTTCTGGTATCTTTGATAGGTATCGGAGCGATCTGGTATACGCTCCAAAAACACGATGAAGCCGGGATTTTACCTGATTTTGAATAATCCAATCATAAGCTTGATCATAAAATGCTATAATCAAGCCAGATTAAGATGAATGGATAGATGGAATGCTGCAAAGGAAAGAAATCCTGACATGGAATGATGTAGATCAATTGATTGACCATCTAATTCCTCAATTCGAAATAGAATTTGATGCCATGATCATGGTAACCCATGGCGGCATTATTCCAGGCGGGTTAATATCTGAAGCCTTGCAGTTGGATACGATACTCACTGCAGCTGTAGACTTTCCCAATGAAATGCAATTGGAAGATGAGCGAAAAAAGGGGCGTTTATTGGCATGGCCAAAATTCGTCCAATTTCCGGAGGATTCTTTACTCAGTGGTAAACGTGTTCTGGTGGTAGATGACGTCTGGGGTTCAGGCAGAACCATCACGGCGGTGCGAAACCGGGTGGTGAGTGCTGGCGGACAACCATATACCTGTGTTTTGCATTTCAACCCTTATCGAAATTTATTTGGCAATGTTCGTCCGGATTATTTTGCAGCGATTACAGATGCGCATATTCTCTATCCCTGGGAGATCAGCCGTGGCCCTGATGTGGTTATGATGCAGGGTGGGGGCCACGAGTAATTTTTTTCAGGTTGTCGAATTATATTGGAAGCAATATTTTTAGATATTCTTCGACCATATGATCCAGGCTAAACATTTTCACTGCCTGTTCTCTTGCTTTTCTTCGGAACTGTTCGAGATTATTCAATATTTCCGTGGTTGCATCTGTAAGAGCGGCAACATCCGGGGGTTCCAGCTCCCAATAATTGCTGCCATAAGGAGCTGTTAATCCTGCACCATTTTCCAATATTTCTGGTAGCGAGCCTGTGGCGTATGACACCACAGGTAAGCCACAAGCCAGCGCTTCAATGACCGCGTTTGGACAGGCAGCATTCAGGTCTGCGGAAAAAAGCAGATGAGCAGAACGATCCAGGGTGGGGATTTCTGCACGGGGAATAATGCCAGCCCAGGTCAGCCAGATTTTGGTAGCACTCGAAACTTTTTCAATGATTTCTTGTGGAACTTTCCCAGCGACCATCAGTTCAATTGGTTGTGAAAAGCGTGATTGAAGAGTTTCCACCAGTTGAATAGCATTTATTAAACCGGATTCATTCCCCTGTCCTAGATGTCCTTCAACCATCAAAATCCGAATATGATCGTTTGGACGATGATGAAAACCATCTGGATGATATGTTTCCAGATCAACGCCATTGTAAATGACAGTTGATTCAACATTGGTGCGTCCATAAGCGGTTTGCCACCAGGATCGGGCAAACTGAGATTGGTAAACAATAGCATCCGCGAGATGTTTGCGAATGGTGGAAAGAATGATATTGCCGTATTCGCTACGCAGATAATGTTTGATCCCGGTCATTTGTTTGCGATGTATCCAGTTCATCCCATTCAGACGTTGAACAATGCGAATTCCTTTACGACGGGCTCGCCAGATGGTTGCTACGTGTTTCGTCCCACCAACAACCAGAATTGTCTTTACCGCTGGGTCCAATGCATCAAAATGTGCATGAATTCCTCTTGCATGTAAACCCTGTAACAATTTCACCTGGAAAGAGGTGGGTCCTCCTAATCCTTCCAGTTTTGGCATTAAGGCAATACTTTTTTGTAGGTTTTCAAGAGGTTTTTGATCATTCATATTTGAATTTTCGTTTTGATTTAGCAATGAAATTCGGGATTTATAATTTTGAGTGAATGTTTACCAAAGCATCAATGATTTTGCTGGCTGCATATCCATCCCCAAATGGATTATGCGACTTAGCCATAAGGTTATAAACAACTTTATCTTCGAGGAGTTCAATGGCATTGGAGACAATTCTTTCGGGATCCGTACCAACCAATCTTAAAACACCTGCCTTAACACCTTCCGGACGTTCGGTCACTTCACGCATAACGAGTGCAGGTTTATGTAATCCCGCTGCTTCTTCCTGAATGCCACCGCTATCCGTCAGCACCAGGATTGCATGCTTTAGCAAATGCGCCATCGGTAGATAATCTAATGGAGGCATTAATGTAATATTTTCAACATCCCCCAACAGACGATAGACTGGTTCCTGAATGTTGGGGTTGAGATGAACCGGATAGATCAAATGATATTGATTTTTATAGCGATCGGCTAAGGTCTTCAAGGCAGTACAAATATTAAGGATTGGCTGGCCAAAATTTTCCCGGCGATGCGCTGTCACCAGGATCAGTTGTTTTTGATTTACTCCAATGTGGTGTTGTTCAAAAAGCTTTTGTATATCATCTGGGGCTGGGCGAGAAGTGATGATGCGTAAAGCATCGATAGCCGGATTTCCTGTAACTGCTATGCGCCAATCTTCAACACCTTCGTTCAGCAGGTTTTTTCTGGCTTCTTGTGTGGGTGCCAGGTGTAAATCAGCGACAACCCCGGCAATTTTTCGATTGATTTCCTCCGGGAATGGTTGCCACTTATCACCCGTGCGCAATCCGGCTTCTACATGACCAATTTTGATGCGATTATAGAACGCTAACAATGCCGAAGCCATCACTGTGGTGGTATCACCCTGTACCATTATCCAATCCGGTTTGATTTCTTTAAGAATTGGATCTAAATTTTGCAGAATGGATGCAGTGATTTGAGCCAGGCTCTGATCAGGTTGCATTAAATTTAAATCAAAATCTGGCACGATGTTAAATGCATTCAGCACCTGATCCAGCATCTGGCGATGTTGGGCGGTCACACAAAGATAGGATTCAATATCAGGATGCGATTGAGCAACCTGGATCACAGGGCACATTTTTACGGCTTCTGGTCGGGTTCCGATAATATTAAGCAGTCGAATCTTAGTCATCGCCTTCCCTTTTGGAAACACCGAGCCGATGGGTATTGAATCCAACCGCTTCCCAGGTTTCAGGCATCCAGGCACCCACAGTGTCCAATATGACGCGGGCTGGGGTGATATTAACCAATTCGTGTGGATCTATTCTTTTGAACTCGGTATGATTGACAAGCAGCACGATGATTTCAGCCTGTTTGACAGCTTCTTCCAGCGTGGTAGACATAAGTACCCCTGGGAGGATAAAATCTGGCTTAAATGGTTCAAAGGCGGTAACAGACGCACCACTTTCAGCAAGCCTGTGAGCAACTTCAACGGCTGGACTTTCGCGCAGATCGTCAACATCTGGTTTGTACGCCAACCCAAGAACAGTCACTTTTTTATTTTCAAGACCACCGAGAATGCGTTTAATCAAATCCACCACATAATCCGGTTGTGAATCATTTACCAGCCGGGCGGTATGAATCAACGGCGTGATATCCGGCGCCGCTTCCACCAGGAACCAGGGATCCACGCTGATGCAGTGTCCCCCAACTCCTGGACCGGGGCGGAGGATATTCACACGAGGATGCAGATTGGCAATTTCGATGGCCTCCCATACATCCACACCAAAACGATCTGCCAGACGGGCAAATTCATTGGCAATCGCAATATTTACATCACGATAGGTGTTTTCCATTAATTTCACCATCTCAGCGGTCGTGGCTGTGGTCGTGATAATTTCACCTTTGACAAAGGTTTGATACAGCGTTTTTCCAATTTGTGCAGACTTTTCATCCATGCCACCGATCACACGGGCATTTTCAATCAATTCTCTTAGAATTTGACCTGGTAAGACTCGTTCTGGTGAATATGCCACATGAAAATCATCTCCAGCTTTCAACCCAGATTTTTCCAGAATAGGTATCAAAATGTCAATGGTGGTACGTGGAGGGGAGGTGGATTCCAGGACGACCAGGTTTCCTTTTCGCAAGAAAGGTACAATGGATTCAGTTGCAGATTTAACATAGGTCAGGTCAGCCTTCTTTTCATCGTAAAAGGGCGTGGGTACAGCTATAATAAATGCATCCGCTTCTTCCGGGTGATCTGCAATGACCAGATTTCCAGATTGAACAGCAGCTTGCACCAGCGTTCTTAAGCCAGGTTCATAAATATGCACTTCGCCGTTTTGTAAACGATTGACGACTTTCTGATTCACATCGACACCAATCACCTTCACCCCGGATGTGGCAAAGGTGCTGGCGGTTGGAAGGCCTATATAACCTAACCCCAGAACACAAATTTTATTAAATTTCACGAAAACACCTCTGAAAATGGAATATATTCTTCAATTTTCACCAATGAGTTTTATTATCTCACAAGTCGGAAAATCTGAAAACAGACCAAAAATTATGCAGGAACAAATATTTTTTATCTATGTAATCCAACCCAACTCAAAATTCAAGCATAAATTCGTAGAAGATGAATTAGCTAAATCAATTGACAGGGTAGTTTGAATATAGTTAAGGAAACAAAAAAGAAATTAAAAACAAGCAATACCTTGTGATCTTATGTTGCCCATTAGCACAAATTCTACTAGAATCATTCATGAGAGAATTCATTATACATTTAGAATTTTAGACCAGATGAAATTCTTTATCGATCCTATGAACTGAAGAATTATTTTATTAATGAGAAAAAATAGAAGTCTGAAAGGAAAACATGCCCCCAACCCTATATTTAATTGATGGTCACGCACTTGCTTATCGAACCTTTTTTGCTATGTCATCCACCGGTGGAGATACCATGAGGACATCAAAAGGGGAGCCGACCGCTGCAATTTTCGGTTTTATGAGTGTGCTATTTCGTTTATTGGAGAAAGAAAAACCCGAATATCTGGCGGTTGCCTTTGATACCGGAAGAACGTTCCGTAATGATATTTTCCCGGATTATAAAGCAACCAGAGCAAAGATGCCGGATGAATTACGTGGCCAGATTGAGCGTATACGTGAGATTATTGATGCTTTTGATATTCCCTGCCTGGAAAAAGAAAATGCTGAAGCAGATGATGTTTTGGGTACAATTGCTTACCAGGCGGTGGAAAAAGGTTTGGGTGTCAAAATCATTACTGGGGATCGGGATCTCCTGCAGTTGGTGAATGAGCGGATCATTGTGAATCTCCCCGGTCGTTCCATGGCGGATGCGAAAGATTATTCGGTGAATGATGTCATACAAAAGATGGGTGTGCGACCGGATAAGGTCATTGAGTTAAAGGCATTGATGGGTGATTCATCTGATAATATCCCTGGTGTTCCGGGGGTTGGCGAGAAAACAGCTTTAAAACTGTTGGAAGATTATGATTCAATTGAAGAAATCTATGCTCATCTGGATAATATTCCCCAAAAATTCAAAACGAAACTGGAGAACGGAAAAGATCTGGCATTCACCAGCAGGGATTTAGCCAGAATCCGGACGGATATTGATATTGCACTCGATATTGAAAAATCCAGTACGGGGCACCTTGACTTTAAGAAAGTTGAAAAGATTTTTCAGCAACTGGAATTCAGAACTTTGATTGGACGGCTGCGAGATTTAGAAGCGAAACATACTGAGTTTGGTCCATCACAACAGCTATCTTTATTTGGAGAACCATTGGATAAAGTTGGTAATTTATCTTTATCTCAAATTGAGACGATTGTGGTGGATACTAAAGAAAAATTACGTGAATTAGAAGAAGAATTAGCGCAAGCTGAAATCCTTAGCTTCGACACCGAGACAACTGATACCGATCCGATCAAAGCAAAAATGGTTGGTATATCGATATCCACAGATCCTGCCAGGGGTTATTACATTCCGGTTGGTCATAATACTTCTGGAAAACAATTGGATTTTGACGCTGTTAAAAAAGTTTTACAACCTTACTTCGAAAACATAAAAATTAAAAAAGTGGGTCATAATTTAAAATATGATGGGATAATGCTTTCGAAATATGGTATCCAGGTTCAACCATATTTCTTCGATACCATGATCGCAGCCTGGCTGGTTGACCCGGGATATGCTGGATTTGGTCTGAAGGATCTGGCTGATAAATATCTGAATCTTCAAATGACACACATCGAAGATCTGGTTGGAAATGGTAAGGCACAGATCAATATGGCCGATGTAGCCATTGACAAAGTAGCCGTATATGCGGCTGCTGATGCGGCTGTTCCCCTGGCATTGTTACCTGTTCTCAATGAACTCATGGAAAAGCAAAATGCAATCAATGTCTTTGAAAAACTTGAAATGCCATTAATACCTGTACTTGCAGATATGGAACGAACCGGTATTATGCTTGATAAGAAATTCTTTTCCGATATGGAAGAAGAGTTAAGCCAACGGTTGACTGAAATTGAGCAGGAAGTTCATAAACTGGTCGGTTATTCTTTCAATATTAATTCTACTCAACAATTATCGGTTGCATTATTCGAAACATTGGGTTTGCAATCGCCGTTCAAGAAAAAAACTGCCAGTGGACACTACTCCACCAACGTAGCTGTTTTAGAAGAATTGCAAGGGAAACATGCTGTGGTGGATTTAATGTTGGAGTATCGTGAACTGTCCAAATTACAATCTACTTACGTAAAAACATTGCCGGAACAGGTTAATTCTGAAACTGGCAGGATCCATACATCATTCAGTCAGACTGTTGCAGTCACCGGAAGATTATCCTCCTCCAACCCCAATCTGCAGAACATTCCAACCCGCACGGATTTGGGTAGGAAGGTGCGCTGTGGTTTTATTTCTAAACCAGGTTTTGGTTTTCTAGCTGTAGATTATTCACAGGTAGAATTAAGAATTGTTGCGCATCTTTCACAGGATGAGGAGATGTTGTCAGCTTTCAAGGCAAACCAGGATATTCATGCAACAACCGCGGCAGCCATTTATGAAGTACCTCTGGAGAAAGTGACGAAAGAACAAAGGAGACATGCCAAAGCAATCAACTTTGGTTTAATTTATGGTATGAGCGCATTTGGTTTAAGCAGGTCGACAGGATTGACTTTATCAGAGGCTGAAAATTTTGTAAAAGCTTATTTCAAGCGTTTTCCGCGGGTAAAGGAATATCTGGATGGCTTAAGGAAAATGGCGATGCAGCAAGGATATGTGGAAACAATGGTTGGAAGAAGACGCTACTTCCCCAATTTGGCAACGACGACCAATGTAAATGCAAGAAACCAGCAAGAAAGAGAAGCAATCAATGCACCCATTCAGGGTACTGCAGCAGATATTTTAAAAATTGCTATGATTAATTTGTCTTCTGCCTTGCAAAAATCAGGATTAAAGGCGAAAATCTTATTACAGGTTCATGATGAATTATTATTAGAATGTCCTGAAGAAGAAAGAAATGAGACTATAATTTTAGTACAAAGTGTGATGGAAAATGCATACCAACTAAGTATTCCATTATCAACAGAAGCCCGTTGGGGATTTAATTGGGGTAGTCTTGAAGTAATTGACTTAAAAGGTAAGGGTTAAGGGTATGAGTGGAGATCAACAAGCATTTCTAACAGCAATGAATCAAGGGCATTCCGCCGCATGGGATCAGAACTGGTCTGAAGCTGTAAATCATTATCGGGTTGCATTAGAGCAATTTCCTGAAGATCCAATGGCATTGATCAGTATTGGTTTGGCATTGTTGGAAATGCAGGATTTTGAGGGTGCTTTGATGCATTATCAAAAAGTCTCTTCCATTTCCCCCAACGACCCAGTTCCTTACGAAAAAATGGCTTATATCTATGAGAGCATGGGCAGAATTAAGGACGCAGTAAAAATTGGTATGCAAGCAGCTGAAATGCAATTACGTGCGAAAGATGTAGAAAAGTCAATTGAATCATGGCAGCATGTAATCGCGTTAGAACCTGAAAACTTAAGTGCCAGAACGCGCCTGGCGATGATTTATGACAAAATGGGTAAGAAAACAGAAGCTGCAGGAGAATATCTGGCGGCAGCCAGTTTAATGCAAAGTGCAGGTGATAATCAAAAAGCGATCCAGGCAGTACGATATTGCCTACAAATTTGTCCTGACAATATTGATGTACAAAATGCAATGAAATTGCTGAAATCCAATCAGCGCTTACCGAAACCCGTAAGAACCAGGCCTGATAAACCAGTGCATCAAGTTCGGTTAGCAAATATTCAACAATTACAGACATCTGAGACATCCGAGACTGAATCAAAAATGGATCCGGTTGCTGAAACAAGGCAAAGTGCCTTAGAAGAGTTAGCAACCATGTTGTTTGATTCAAATGATAGCGATTTGGGAACCACTGGAAAACGAGGTATCGCTGCTTTAACGCGTGGTACTGGTGGTCTTTCATTGGAACAGTCAGAACGAACAAGGATTCTTTTACATCTGGGACATGCGATTGATCTTCAATCGGGTGGCAATGAGAAACGCGCAGCAGAAGAGCTTCAACGAGTTCTGGATATTGGGTTGGAAAAAACTTCAGTGTACTTCACGCTGGGCCTCTTTCTGCTAGAGGACAACCCTCAGAAAGCCTTAAAGTATTTGCATAATGCATTGCGCAGAAAAGAATATGCAATTGCCTCTTATCTTCTCATTGGGAAAATAAATGAAAAGCAGGATAATTTGCAGGATGCTACAACTGCTTATTTACAGGCATATCGCCTTGCTGACCTGATGACCGTACCGGAAGAATATGTTGATGAACTGAAGCAATTGTATGAACCGATTCTAGAAGCACAACAGCATGAAACCAATCCTAAAAATCTTATGGCAGTATGTCAGAACGTTCGATCGCAATTGATGCGGGCAGATTGGCGTGAATATCTTCAGAAAGCTCGTGCTCAAATGCCGGCTGTTAGTGATGATAATCCGCCTGTTCCATTAATTGAAATGTTGCTCCAATCCCGTTCTGGACAGGTTGTGGAAGCTCTGGCAAATGTTCGAGAATTAACTCAACGCGGTTTTTATCGATCCGCCATGGAAGAAGCTTTCCATGCTTTGCAATTTGCACCCACGTATATGCCACTTCACACTCAAATTGGAGAGCTGATGGCTAAAAGTGGACAGGTTGATGAAGCCATCAAGAAATTTTTGCTGGTGGCTGAACTTTATGAAGTACGCGGAGAATCCGATCAGTCTATTCGGGTGTTAAAAAAGGTTACAGAATTTGCCCCCATGGACTTATCCATTCGCAATAAACTGATTGAACTTTTGAGCAATAGCAATCAAATTGATGAAGCGATTCATGAATATCTGGAAATGGGAGAGATCTATTACCGATTGGCTGAGCTGGATAAAGCCAGACAATCATACTTATTAGCATTGCGTTTAGCACAACAATCACGCACCAATCGTAAATGGGCTGTGCAAATATTAACAAAAATTGCCGACATTGATATGCAAAGACTGGATTGGCGACAGGCGTTAAGGATTTTTGAGCAATTGCGATCCCTTCAACCTGAAGATAAAGCATCTCGTGCTCAATTGATTGATATTAATATGCGTTTGGGACAATTACCGGCAGCCTTAAAAGAGATTGATGATTTTGTGAAAATATTAGAAGAGAGCCAAAAAACGAAAGAAGTAGTCCAATTCCTGAACGAATTACTCAAGGAGCATCCAGAAAATATTCATATTCGGAAACGCTTAATGGATGCGTTTATCCGTTATGGACACACTTCAAAAGCGATCCAACAAATGGATAAAATGGCTGATCAACTCCTGGATAGCGGAGATAAACGAAGTGCATTAGAAATGGTTGAGGCCATCATTGCCATGAATCCGCCTAATTCAAACCAATACCGCCAGCTTTTACAACAAATAAAATCTGAAGGTAAAGGACAAGCATAAATTTGCCGATCGTTTTTCGTTTGTATCATGGAGCATCAAACCTTAAGTAGATACTACCCCAGTAAATATTTTCGGAATCATCTGTACATTCTGAAGCCGTTAGATCTGTAACCATCTCACCAATATTTCCAACCTTAACACTATATATTGTTGCCGGTGTCATGGTAAAGTCCGCATACCCCAGACTGATTTCGGGATAAAAACCAGTGAAGAAAGTATCCTGCCCTGTTGACCATGTGACGGTTATACGGGCATCAGGTATTGGCTCGCCTTCTGCATCAAATACTTCCACCTGGATTAACGACTCACTATAAGATGCATTACAAATGATTTCATTTTCGGTTAATTGAAAAGGCAGATCTGAACTCAGATTTGGTGTAGGGCTATTTTGAACAATGGTAGTTGACTGCTGGCGAGTGGGTTGCGGGGTAGATATTGCAGATGGAATTTCATTTATGCTTTCGGTGGGCGTCATGGTTCCCGTCGGAAATGGGGTGGATGTCAGGGTGAATTCTGCCTGTTCAGTAGCAGGAAATTCATCCGTGGGTTGAGAAGAGACCACCGATTGAGCGAGAGGATTTTGTATCACCTGGGCTAAATTCAGTAAGACCTGTGCATCACTTTTGGTCTCGCTTCGTCTGGATTGCTGGATCAGTTGCCCGGCAATATCATCATCACGCAATAATCCCAATCGTGCAGACGCTCTTCCCACATCCTGATTCGCCTGAAAAGCCATTGCGATCATCAAGCGATAACGATCTTTATCTGTGGCGTTGAGTGTTTCTGGAGGGACATTGGAATATTGAACTGGCAGGATAACCATAGTCAACACGAAGCCTATTGCTAATCCCAGCAATAAACCGGTCAACAAATAATATGGGGGTTGGCGTCTTTCCTCCTGAAATCTGGAGTTCATGGAGTCTCCGTCGTATTTTCTGGAATCTGGTAGACTTGCGCCAGAATCGCCAATTTTTCCAGGTCTTCTCGGCTATATTCCAGTTTTTCAGCAACAATTATGGCTTTTTGAATGTATCGTAATGGATGTTCATTCCCTAATAAAACCAATTGGCTGGTTGTGTATTCAAGGTTTTGATGTTGTTCATAGGATTCCGCAGCCATCAGCACATAATCCGCCAGGTAATCACTGCGCAGGTTCGAAAGTTGTGTTGTCCCGATTGATGAAGGAGTACGCACCCAACCAAAATAGAAACCGATCAGTAATCCAATCAGTATTGTTAGGAAAAACCAGAAAAAACGCAATTTGCGGTTAATATTTTCAACCTTTCAGCATTGGAATGATTATTCCATGTCGCTTTGCTGCATCAATGGCTTTATTATAACCAGCATCTGCATGCCGTACCACTCCCATTCCCGGATCGGTGGTTAGAACGCGTTCCAGCCGTTTAGCTGCTTCAGGGGTACCATCAGCAACAATAACCATACCTGCATGTTGGCTATAGCCAATACCAACACCGCCACCATGGTGGAAGGATACCCAGGTTGCTCCACCCACTGCATTAATCATCAAATTAAGGATAGGCCAATCGCTGATTGCATCACTTCCATCCAGCATAGACTCGGTTTCACGATTGGGTGATGCAACTGATCCGGCATCCAAATGATCTCTGCCAATAACAATGGGAGCTTTCACAATTCCTTTGGCGACCAATTCGTTAAACTTCAAACCTGCTTGTAACCGCTCGCCATATCCCAGCCAGCAGATACGGGAGGGTAGCCCCTGGAATGGAACTCTTTCTCTGGCTAATTTCAACCAGCGTTGTAAGTGTTCATCCTCTGGGAAAAGTTCAGCAACCGCTTCATCAGTTCGATAAATATCTTCCGGGTCACCAGAAAGAGCAACCCATCGGAAAGGACCTTTTCCTTCACAAAATAGAGGACGGATATAGGCAGGTACAAAACCCGGGAAATCAAAAGCATGCTTAACACCATTATCAAATGCTCGTTGGCGAATATTATTTCCATAGTCGAATACTTCAGCACCGCGGCGCTGGAATTCCAACATGGCTTCCACGTGTTTGGACATCGAATTCACTGATCTACGTGCATATTCCTGTGGGTCTTTTGCTTTTAACGCTGCAGCTACTTCGATAGATAAACCGGATGGCACATACATCATCACATCGTGGGCTGGCGTTTGATCGGTAACTACATCTGGTGTGATCCCTCGCAGAACTAATTCTGGATAGATATCAGCTGCATTTCCGATTAATCCAACAGAAAGCGGTTTTTCCTGATCTAATGCTTCCTCAACCAATGTCATCGCTTCTTCCAAAGTGTCCACCACAACATTCACGTATCCGATTTGTTGCCGGCGCTGTGCACGATCAGGATCGACTTCTACACACAATCCAACCCCTTCATTCATCGTAATTGCCAGCGGTTGTGCTCCCCCCATACCTCCCAAACCAGCGGTTAACACAAATTTACCTTTGAGAGAAGGCCAGCCTTTCTGTGTGGCCAATGCACCCAGTGTTTCATAGGTGCCTTGAAGGATACCTTGAGTTCCTATGTAAATCCAGGACCCGGCGGTCATCTGTCCATACATAATCAATCCTTTTCGGGACAATTCGTCAAAATGGGATTGAGTAGCCCAATAAGGTACCAAATTTGAATTAGCAATCAAAACACGTGGAGCATCTGGATGTGATTGAAATACAGCAACTGGCTTTCCGGATTGAACCAGCAAAGTCTGGTCATTCTCTAAATTTTTAAGAGATTCAAGGATTGCATCAAAGGATTCCCAATTTCTTGCAGCCTGACCATTTCCTCCATATACAACCAGATTTTCCGGCTTTTCGGCCACTTCCGGATCAAGATTATTTTGAATCATCCGGTATGCGGCTTCTGTCAGCCAAGATTTACAGGTTAATTCAGTTCCTCTGGGTGCTCTAATCGTACGTGGATTCGACATAATACTTCCTCCTGGGTGAATGATCAACGTTAATTATAGTATGGGTTTAAAACAATCACACCATCAGTTGGCTTTTCCAAAATACCAGAATATAAATTAAAAAGGGTAAACAAAAACAGCTTAACAAGCTGCTTCTGTTTTTGGTATTAAATGTATTAACCTATGTAAGGTTTGTTAAATAACTCTTCCAAGTGAAAGATCCTTAATTTTCTCACGTTGCTTGTAAATAATGTTCTTTACTACATCACCAATAGAAACAACCCCAATCAACTTTCCATTCAGCATTACTGGAAGATGTCGAATTTTATTTTTTGTCATGATATCCATACATTCTTCGCAGGTTTGCATAGGATGGATGGAGATAACCTTCTTGGTCATAATCTCTTTCACCAAAGTTTCTTTGGATGTCTTTCCTAATAAGATAACTTTACGAGCATAATCTCGTTCAGAAATAATTCCAACAAGCTTATCTCCTTCGGTAACCATAAGAGCTCCAACATCAACACGAGCCATTAAACGAAGTGCATCGTAAACTGTATCCTCAGGTGATACTGTCCAGATATCTTTGCCTTTGATTTCTAAAATATTTTGTGCTGTGATCATCGAGTGACCTCCTTCTAATCCATAAATTGAATAGTCAGGGTTTCATTTTTATTGTAATATGTTGAGAGGGCATATTCAATTCAAAATATATGTTTTTTAATAACCCCTAATCATTCTGATAGTTTTTGATAGATTTGTATGAATTTGGGAATAAAACAAAACAAAAGAGATTAAATGGATATTCTATATGGAAAGACAAATTTTCAGGTCCAGGGTGAAGTTGTTTTCCATACCCCTTTTTACGCTGATTTGGTCAGACACTCTATTTAAGTAATTGTCTTCTCCATGGAACTGTTGTATAAAACAGCCTGGTTACGTCCTTTTTTCTTCGCCATTTCGAGAGCTAAATTAGCCTGGTGAAGAATCAAATCTATTGATGCAACTCCTTCTTTGGCAACTTCTACGACACCCAAACTGGCAGACAATCTAATCTGACCTTTGCTGGTTTCGATAGGATTAGCTCCAATCAAATTCCTGATGCGATTAGCACCAATGAGTGCATCTTTTCCGATGGTTTGAGGCATGATGATAGCAAATTCTTCACCACCAATTCTTCCAACAATATCAGTTTCACGTATATTGGTCAGTAATAATTTAACCAAAGTATTTAAGACTTCATCACCCGTTGAAAATCCATACGTATCGTTGATCATACGCAGATAATCAGGATCAACAATGACAAATGATAATGTTGTGTCATATCTTTTAGCTCGCTTGATTTCATCTTCTAATATATTTAAGAGCTGGGTACGATTATTACAACCCAATTCATCCGTAATCTCCAATTTTCTATTCTGTTGAATACATTTATCCAGATATGATTTCAATTTCTTGCGATTATTTATTTCATTGGCTAATTTATCCAGCGTTTGCTGCAATTCCAAATTACGTAGGTTTAATTTTTCTTCTAAACTTTGTATATGATCCTCATAATTCTTTTGTTTCTCATTCAGTGTCCTGACCATTTGATTAAATTCAAAAGTGGTCTGTCCGAGGTCATCACTAAAGCGAGGTTCTACATTTACAGTCAGATCACCACGTACCACGTGAGAAATTCCGGTACGAATTGTTTGGATAGGTTTTACAAGGCTTGTATCAATGAGAATTGGATAAAGAATTAGCATCATTAAAGCGACAAGCAACATAGCAATAAACTGCATAGAAATTGACCAGTGTAAATGGTCTCGGAAATCAATATAATAATCTTGATACACACCTTTCCAACTTATACTGGTCAACGGTAATTGGTTGTCAAATTTAATTCTGGTAGGGAATTTGTCATTAGATCCTAAGAAAAAACCACTGACCTGCTGCATTTCAGTTGGCATGTAGGGATCGTTCATCATATTAACCCGAACATCGTAGAAGGAAATATCAAATGAACCAACCGGTGTCAGAATGAGTTGTGTATTTAAACTGATATCCATATCCGCATCATCAGTGGTAATGAACCAGGTGATGATTGTTTTATCATCCTGATGATTGACAAACACAGTACTATTTTCAGATGGAATCAGATCTTTAACGTACAATGTTGCAATGATGGGATTGGGGTTACCAGGGAGCGATAATTTATCCAGATTTACCAGATCCTCATTAAAGGCAACAAATCCTTTTTTATTGATTAGGATAGATTCCCAATTTTCACCTGAAAATGGGAATGTAAATTTTAATTCCTCAATGACTGTTGTTTCACCTTCTGGAAATGTAATTTCCTCGCCAATTTCTTCATAAAAAATAAATTCTGAATTTTCAATTTCATATATTGCGTTGTTTTGTTCAAAGTGGATCGTGTGCAGATTGGGGACGGAGATCATCGTGAAATAATTCGCAGTATTTGCTGGAGCTGATAACCAGGTTGCTGTACTGATACCAGTGAATGTTGTTAATAAAATAATGATGGTAAATTTAAAGAAAAAAGATGCTTTGCGAATAGTCTGATCAATCAAAGCGACGACAAAAAATGTGAGTGCCCAGGTTGTTACCAGTGTGAAAATAAAAAAGGAAATATTATTATATCCGTAAATGGATAGGAATATACTTAGCAACCAGAAAAACCACAATGCAATGAATGAAAAACTAAAACCCTGGGCAGCAATTGCCAATCTTCCTTGAGGATGGAAAAAACGATAAAACCAACTTTTGTTTGTTTCCAATGTTGAAAGTTTGCTGGTTAAATAGACGAAAAACATCATTAACCAGGAAATTTCTAAAACCAGGAATATCTTGATTATGATAGGAACGAAACTCAAAAGCGGATCATTGATAAAGCGATAGAGGTAAAGTACACTTAATGCAATAGCGGCAATTGTTAGCAAATTGTTGACCCACAGAATAGATTTTGCTTGCTTTTCACCCACCGATTTTATGCTTGAAAAGTTAGAAGCAAACTGTGTGATTAAAGCTAATCCTAAAACCAATAATGTGTCGTGTAACAACATGCCTTCTGCTTGAAATCTCAGGCTGGATACACCAATAAAACCGGCGAGACCTGCTGCTACCATAATGGAAAATGCAATCCCCAGCCAAAAATTAGCTTTGGTGCCATTATTCTTAAGAATCAGGTAAATGGTTATTCCCAGAAAAACAATTGTTTGAGCAATATAACTGATGGACGCAGGAGTTAAGAATAATTCCATAATAAAATCCCCAGATTTAATGAAGTGAAAAAGAATTAATGAATATCATTATTGTAGCCTAAAATGATCTGGATTAGGTAATCAAGCCCAAACAATTTCCAGGATATTTGCCAGATTACTCAATGATACGAAAAAAAATGTAACTTAAAAAAATCCCTCAAACAGGTTGATGAGGGATTTTCAAATAGAAGTACTTACTCTTCTGATACTTCAACAGCAAGAAGTTTGACTGCTGGAGCATTCCGTCTGGAAGGATCACGTGCAGGAATGGAAAGCAAAACATCCAGTCCTTCGGAAACCTCACCAAAAACAGAATGTTTATTATCCAACCAGGGAGTGGGGACATGGGTCAGGAAAAATTGTGAACCATTTGTGTTGGGTCCAGCATTTGCCATGGATAAAATTCCAGGTTTATTATGTTTTAAAGATGGATGAAATTCATCGCCAAATTTATAACCCGGACCACCCATGCCTGTACCGGTTGGATCTCCACCCTGGGTCATAAAATCATCAATCACACGGTGAAAGATGGTGTCATCATAAAAGCCTTCTCTCGCGAGAAAAACGAAATTGTTAACAGTTTTTGGTGTTTTGTCAGCGAATAATTTTACAACGATGTCCCCTACCTCAGTTTTAAAAGTTGCTTTATATTGTTTTTTTGCGTCAATCATCATCTCAGGGGGATTTTTCCAGGATTTTGTACTCATTGATATTCCTTTCATTTTTTTGATTTCTATTCGATTGAAACTCATCTGCTTTCAGGTCAGACAAAGCCATAAATAACCTATGTATTCTAGCATGATTTATTGGAGATATATAGTTAGCTTAGATGATTGTTTGACCTTGAGGATATTTGATCTTTCAGGGGAGATTGGATATTATAATTATTATTTCGTTATAGAATAAAAAAATATCTGAACTGACCCAATAAAAATCAGGGTTATGAAATAGTCATTTAGCAGCACCACCATGAATTTACAATTATCTCAAACTTTTACAGCGCTTAAGCACCGAAATTTCAGACTCTGGTTTAGTGGTCAGATGGTATCTTTGATTGGTACCTGGATGCAGGCAACAGCCCAGAGTTATCTTTTATTTGAGCTCACTGGTTCCCCTGTGATGTTAGGTATTGCAGGTTTCGCCAGTGGTATTCCAATCTGGCTTTTCTCTTTATATTCAGGATTAATCTCCGATAGGTTTTCACGTCGAAAGGTGATTTTATTTGCACAAACCTCTATGATGGTGCTGGGTTTCATTTTAGCAATGTTGTCTTTCATGGATTTAGTCCAACCCTGGCATATTATTGTTCTGGCATTCTTTTTAGGAACAGCCAATGCTTTTGATGCCCCTGCCCGACAATCATTTGTTGTTGATATGGTGCCAAAAGAGGACCTTACCAACGCGATTGCATTGAATAGCTCAGTATTCAATCTGGGCACAATTGTAGGTCCTTCCGTAGCCGGACTTATTTATGCCTGGTTAGGGCCAGCATGGTGTTTTACCATAAATGGAATATCCTTCCTGGGTGTGATCACTGCTTTGTTGTTGATGAATGTGCCACCTCCCAAAATTACTGCTCTGAACAAATCGCCCTTTTCTGATCTAAAAGATGGGTTGCGATTTGCCGTTGGGCATGTTGAAATTCGATATCTTCTCATTAACCTGGCTGCTGTTTCAATATTCAGTTTCAGTTTGATGACACTTATGCCGGACTGGGCGAATACTGTACTTGGTGGAGATGTAACTACCAATGGTCTATTGCTCTCTGCGCGTGGTGCAGGTTCATTAGTTGCAGCATTGATGATTGCAAATCTTGGTTCACGAGTGGTGAGAGGAAAAATCTGGACTCTTGGCGGTCTGGTAATGCCATTTGCAATTTTCTTGTTGGGAACTTTTCGCAATTTACCTGTTTCGATGATTACATTGGTTGTTCTTGGTTGGAGTCTCATGTCTGTGGTCAACATAACCAATGCACTCATTCAGACGCACGTTCCTGACCATCTGCGTGGAAGGGTAATGAGTATCTACATCCTGGTTTTCCAGGGAAGTTTACCAATTGGTGCGTTACTGGTTGGATGGTTAGCAGACATGTATGGGTCACCTTTTACGATAATTATTTGTGGGGTCATAATCACGTTGGTAGTGGGAACGATAAATTTGATACATCCTGCTATCAGAAAATTTAATTAGCTATTTGTAAATTCTCAAATAATCTTTTTGAATTAGAATACATCGACCTATGATGAAGATAATTAATGTGAGCGTACAGCAAAAAAAGATTATTAAGATCTGGTTTCCCTTAGCTGCCTCCTGGTTGTTGATGGGTGTTGAAATGCCAGTCATTTCTGCTGTGATGGCACGTCTGGCAAATCCGGAAATCAGCCTGGCTACTCATGGAGGGATTGTTTTTCCTTTGGCTATGATTATTGAAGCTCCTATCATCATGTTGTTATCGGCGTCTACTTCACTAAGCAAAGATTGGGATTCATATCAAAAGAATTTTCGTTTCATGATGATCATAGGAGCGTCTTTAACAGTTCTTCATTTGCTGGTGGCTTTTACCCCACTCTATGATTTCGTGGTCGTTGAGTTATTGAGTGTGCCTGAAGAAATCATCTGGTCGCCTGGGTAGGATAAGAAGATGATTGAGGAAAAGGACTTTCTGACTTATACAATCATACTTTCCATACCGATTTGTATATTAGAATAGGGTTGTCAATACAGGAGTCAGGAGTAATGATGGAAAATCAATCTAATCAAATCATTGTTTACAGTACAACTTGGTGCTCGGATTGTAAACGTGCAAAGAAATTCTTTGGTGAACAACGAATTCCATATGTAAACATTGATATTGAAGAAAATCCTGAGTATATGGAAGTTGTTGAAAAAATAAATGAGGGAAAACGCAGTGTGCCAACAATTGTTTTTCCGGATGGTTCTGTTTTGGTAGAACCTTCGAATGCTCAACTGGCTGAAAAATTAGGATTACAAACGGAAGCAAAACGTTCATTTTATGATGTAATCATCATTGGGGGAGGACCTACTGGATTAACTTCTGCGATTTATCTGGCAAGAGAAGGATTTGATACACTGGTTATCGAGCGTGGAGCATTGGGTGGTCAGGCTGGTATGACTCAGTCAATGGAAAATTTCCCGGGATTCGATCAGGGTATTTCTGGAAATGAATTTGCGGATCGATTGGGGAGACAGGCAAGAAGGTTTGGTGTGGAAATTCTTCAGGCTGCGGATGTAGTACAGGTGGAACGTGAAGAAAGCGGCTATATGTGTGTTACAACCCGAAATAAAAGAAGTTACGGCAGTAAGTCGGTGCTCATTGCAACAGGAGCACATTATCGCCGGCTGGGAGTTCCCGGAGAAGATGGACTGGTGGGCATGAGTGTTCACTTTTGCGCAACCTGTGATGGTGCTTTTTATTTTGGGAAAGATTTATTGGTAGTTGGAGGTGGCAATAGTGGATTTGAGGAAGGACTATTCTTAACAAAATTTGCGAAGCAGGTGGATATTGTTGAGTTTCTGCCAGAACTAAATGCCAGCAAGATCGTACAGGAGAAGGTCGCGTCCATGCCGAATATGCGCGTTACTGTCAACCATGAAGTTGTAGAATTAAAAGCTAATGACAGGAAACGATTGAAATCTGTGGTTGTAAAGGATAGAAGCACCGGCGAATTAAAAGAATGGGTTTACGATGGGGTGTTTGTCTTCATCGGGCTTGATCCTAATAGCGAACTGATGACAGGCAAAGTGGATTTGGACTCACGGGGATTTATTATCACGGATAAAACGCTCCAAACCAAAATCAAAGGAGTGTTTGCTGCGGGAGATGTGCGTTCGGGTTCCACCAAACAGGCAGCTTCTGCTGCAGGAGAAGGGGCAACTGCTGCTTTGATGATCCGTGATTATCTCAAAGAAGTAGGATGATGAACTAAGCGACTGGTTTTAACGATCGCATTGCAAAAAAAGTTGGCATATGGGACCTTGCTGTCCACCACCACACGCAAGACATAACACTGTTTTTCCTTTAAAATCCGGAAACCAATTTACTGGTACGGGAATCGTTGGCGTGAGAACCACGCTCCAATTTCCTTCACGAGCCTGCTGAATCTGCTCATGGTTTACCGGTATCGTCCAGGGGTTGCCCTGTTCGACTTCTTTATTCCATGCTTCTCGATTGTAGGATCTTATGTCCATTTGATCTGTTCCTTTTTGTTATTGTACCGCAGGTGAATTGACCAGGTAAAAGAACAGCTCACCAAATTTGGTGAGCTGTCATCCCAGAATGAAGGGGTTTCTGGTAGAAAATTATTTATTATCCACATCAAAGGTAAAGGAATTTTCAAGTCCAAATCCTTTGACTGTATATGTTCCAGCCGGTAAGCCTTCGACATCCAGGATTATATGTTCTTCGAATGGTACCAAAGCCATGGTACACATCATGTCTTCAGGACGTTCTGTAATTATTCGCAATTCGAACGTTGTTTCGTCAATCATTTCTGCACTGCTATCAACAATTCGGGTGCATCCGTCAGGCAAGTTGCCAACGACAGTAGCACTTACCTGTATAGGAAATGACTCCATTATATTGATTTTCAGGTCATCGACAAAAATGGTTTGTGGATTTCCATATGAGTCATCAGGAAATACCTGAACAGGCAAATCATTTAATGAGTTATCCGGTTTAATCACGTCATTGAAAATTTGAGAGGAGTGCGGTGTTACTCGTAAATAAGCAAATACTGATCCAACGACAACTGTCACACAACATAACAATAAAAATAGGACAGCAACAATAACTAAGACTAAATTCTTATTTTTCATTCAAAACTCCTTCATTAATGAGACGTAAACCACTTCATTTACGTTCCAAAATGATGGAGGAAGAAAATAATTTAATATATTTTGTTTGATTTAGGCAACAATCGAATAAAAGGCAGTCCGCAGAGAATTAAGCCTGCACTGATGATGAATGTAAATCTGAGGCTGACAAGATCTGCTAATTGGCCAACAAATAATGTCGCGGTCGCCATCAATACAAAGTTGAAAGCCATATAGATCCCGTTTGCGAAGGATCGATTATCCGGGAAGTTTTCAAGCACGATGGCCATAATGACCGGGGTGATTGAAATGCCAAAAAAGCCCATAAAGATTAGCAAAGGAACCTGTAATATCCCTTTGCTGAAGATAAAAAGAAGCATGAATATAGGTGTTCCAATAAAGGAAATGACAAGAATCCGTCTGCGACCAAAACGGTCGCTGAGTGATCCTGATAAAAAGGCTCCAACCACGCCAGCAGTTTCCAAAATTGATAAAGATGCTCCAGCCATCCATAAGCTTGATCCTTCAGATGTCAGGTAGGTTGGCATAAAAGTAGATAATGTGGCTACCATCATCGAACGGGAAAAAATCAGAATCGCAATCGGTGCCATTACCTTGCGCATCATTTTGAGTCCGGTCTTCCAGGGAATGTGATTGCCATTGTTGTGCGGTTGGGTCGTGATGGATTTCAGTTTTCCATAAAGAAAGATGGAAGTGAACATCCCTGCAATCATCAACCAGGGGATGCCTTCTAATGTCAGGTAACCGATAGCTGTTACGACAATTAGAGGACCTAGCGCTCTGCCAAGCTCTCCGCCAACCATCCAGAAACTCATTCCCCGGCCCAGTTTGTTGCCTGCAAATGTTCCACTGAGGACTGGACCTGTGGCGTGCAAGGATGCAGAACTGAGACCAGCTAAGGCCAGCAAAAAGATCAAAAATCCATACGTAGGCGCAATACTGAGCAGACTCATAGCTGCACCGGTTATTGCAGGTGTGAGAATAATCAATAAACGTAGATTAGCCCGATCAGCTAAATGACCAATGAAAGGTTGTAGCAATGAGGGGATGGTTAAAAAAACAGATAAAAGACCAGCCAGTGTATTTGTTAAGGCAAATTTTTCGATGAGGACAGGAAGTAAAGCAGGTAAAAAGGCGGTATAGGTATCATGGACTGCATGTGCAGTGGAAACGATGGTAACACCACCTGTTTGAAAATTTTCGTGTGCGATGTTAGTTTGAGTGTTCATTTTTCTCCCTGCGCATTATTGTACTGCAATACTGAGATTTGTAAACATTCAAGGTTTATCCAATGTTTATCAAAATCAGCAAAATCTTGACTGGTTATTTGGAAAAAAACAATGGGCATTACCTGGTTCATTCTGATAATGACCAGGTGATCATGGTGTGTATGAACAGTAGAATTACTTTCTCCGTTTGAGTTTTGAAAGCATGGTCCAGACCAATAGAATTGGCCAGATCCATGCCAGATCAACTTCCAAACCTCTGGGTGTGGGTTCACTGGTAGGATCAAACCGCAAGAAAATTAAATCATTTTTATGCTTTAGAATATCTTTCCGGGATGGCTGTACCCCAAATTCATGCATATAGCGTGTGATAAATTTGGGGTTTCGGTTTAACAGCCACTCAATTACATTAATTAACTCATCATCCTGTGTAACAGGTACCGCTACCATTTGCTCTGTTCCATCAGAGGTTTGGATGGAAACACGTGGATTAGACATAATATTCCGGTACCATTGGGATTGAACACCAAATAAATTCGCTATATATTTGATCCCATTAATTTCAAAATATTCCATAGAAATCTTGCATGGATTACCAGTTTTATGATTGATCTGGGTAATGATCATGATGTAACGTCCAACAATTGGACCCAAGCCAAATCGCCAGGCGTAAAGCGGTGCATGAGAATAAAATTTGTCAATTACCGTGGATAAATTTATATTTTTAATCTTTTCTTGTAGTGATTGGTATGCCGTCTCTAATTGTTTGTTCATTTGTTTACCTTCATTAAGCTGTTTGAATTCAATTATTTATACAGAATCATGAGATGACAAATCACTTGTCTCAGCAGCTTTGAGCAAGATTTCAGCTAATTCTCTGGCTTCCTGAGGTGTGATGTACAGATTTGTTTCCGCTGCGCGAAATATTCGCGTGTCATCAAGGCAGGGTTCGCTAAAACTTAAACAAATATTATCATCAAATTCTTTATCGGAATTTTCATAACAGATATTTACAATTAATTCGCCACCTAATAATTTAATTTCCATGATGGCCTCCAATGGTTATTTAAGTTTACTTCTATTTTATAATTTTTCCTTGAAAAAATCTTCAGAATCCAATTAAAAAATTGTGATTGTTATTCTCTTGTCAAGAAATTAATAAATTCCGTAGTCATCAGTGGTTGGGAAACAAAGTCTCCAGAAATTAAACAAATTCCTTTTTGAGTCAAGAATTCCATTTGTTCTTTCGTATCAACCCCGGTGGCAATGACCTGTAATCCAAGAACTTTTGCCATGGAAATAATCGACTCAGTTATGAGTGCATCCTCTTCATTGGTTGGAAGATCTTTTGTCAGGGTTTCAGAAATTCTGATCGCATGAATGGGTAATCGTTTGAGCTGTTCCAGTGAAGAAGGTATAACGCCATAATCTGCCAGGCAGAATTTCACCCCAATACTGGATAAATTAACCATGGCTTGAATAGCAATGCCTGAATTGTAGATCTTACTGCTTTCTGAAATTACCAATTGCAAGGATTCATTGGGTAAATGACTATCTGCCATCGCTGAAAGTACAGTTTCGGTGAATTCAGATTTCAAAATCATTTTTGGGGAAATTGGAACGGATAACAATGTTCCAGAGCTTACCTTTGAGAACCATTCCGAAGCTTCACTACATGCTCTGCGTAAGAGGAAGTGATTTAATGGGATTATTTCTCCACTATCCTCAGCAACGGATAGATAGTGATCTTTCGGTATGAGACCTTTTTCCGGATGTTGCCAGATTGAGATAGCGTCTGCAAAAATTACATGATTGGTTTCTGTGTCGATTATTGGTTGGTAATATAAGGAAATTTCTTTATTTTTTAATGCTTGTTTTAATTCGTTTTCAATACGAATTCTGGAAAGTGTGTAAGAATAAATTTCCTTGTCATATATTTCGAACTTACCAAGGCCATCTGATTTGGCCTGGAACATTGCAGATTCGGCATCTCTCAAAACTTCATTTGAATCCTGGTAACCACGCGATAACATCACAATCCCGATACTTGTTGTCGGTTGGATGATCTCTCCGGAACAATTGAATGGTTTATTAATTTCCTTATGTATTCTACGTGTTATTTTGATTGTATCGGGTAAACCGTTAATTTCCTCAAGTAGAACACCGAATTTATCATTTCCAAAGCGAGAAATTGTATCCATGGATCTGAGACTATATTTGAGTCGGCGGGTGATTTCCAGTAATACCGCATCACCTATCGAAAAACTGTAATTATCATTGATGTTTTTAAATCGATCCAGATCAATGAAAAGGACAGCAGAATGATAATCTTCACGACGGCGAATACGGCCAAGGGATTGTTCAATGATGCCGGAAAAATACGTGCGGTTTGGTAATCCGGTTAGCGGATCATACATTGCTTCGATCATTAACCTGGCTTCTAATGATTTCCGAGGGGTAATATTCTCTATTGTGCCTACAAATCGATTGGGTACACCATCATCTCCCTTACGTGCAAGACCCCTGGCAAGGACCCAGATGTAGGTATCATTCATGTGACGAATTCTATGTTCTTTTTCAAATATCGGTGTTTTACCAGCTATATGATTGTCGATCTCTGTTCGTAATGATTCAATGTCTTCCGGATGAACACGGGTGAACCATTCTGTGGGCAGATTATGAATGGATTCTTCTGTGTGACCGAGAATATTTCGCCAGGTAGGAGAGTAATAACAATGATTATTTTTCAGATTCCAATCCCACACACCAATCTTGCTTCCTTGTAACGCCAATTCGAAACGTTCTCGTTTTTCATCCAGGATGGAATCTTTCTCCCGAATGATTTTTTGATTTTGAATAAATTGGTTGAATTCGTTTACCAGAACCCCTACTTCACCCGTGTAAGGGTTTTCAGGTATCCTTTCAAAATCCAGCTTACCTTGCTGATTTAATTGGTTTAAACGGAAAGCAAGAACCTTGACGGGTTGGATTAATTTCTGGTTCATTAAAATTGAAAAAATTAATATGAATAATGCGATCACTAAAATTACTACTACCAGGATTTTGAAAAGCAAGTTGTTATTGGCAACCGAATAATTCAAGGGAGAAATTATAAATAATTTCCAATTTGCAGCATTGGTACAATAAGTAGCCTGCAAATTGTTACTCTCAATATTTCCCTGTGAAGGTAACCCCCCTAAATAATTTTGAGTTGGAAAATCACCCATAGGAGACGATAGTTGAATGAGTGATTGATTTTGTTCATCTAAAAGTTGATACCCAAAATCCGCTGGTAAATCTTTGAAAATGACCTGATAAAAGGAAAGAGGTAAATTGGCAACCAGAAGGACTCTGGATTCCTTCTCTTCAATTGTTTTTACTGCAAAAACTGAATTATCTTCTGAATACCAGGATACCTGGTCTTCCTCGTCAATTTGCATCCATTGATTTATCCATTTATTTTCAAGAGTAATATTGGATTGCCCAAAATGAATGGGATCCAATTCTTCTGCGAAAATGTCGAGACCAAGTGGAGCGCTATATGGGTTCTGGTTGATTATGTTTTCAATTTCCTGCATCACAACTGATTCTTGAATTCGGGTCAATTCGTCAAGGTCACTTTTTCTTAATGAATCGGAAACTCGCCCTAGCGTGTACTCAATCGCGATCGTTTTTTCATCAATTCTTGTTAATAGATTACAGGTCAAAGATTGAATTGGTGCGTCCAGACTGGCTTTGAGTCCATTGTTGTCAATCCAAATAATACTGATGACCAACCCAATAATTGGTACAAGAGAGATCAAAAGTATGAATAGGATTGATTTATAGTTAATTCGTAATTTGGATATAAAAGAATTCATTAAACCCCAGGACCATGAATCGTAGCAAAACAAGAAAGAGATGGAAACTTTATTTGAAGCTTAAAGTATAAATGATTCTTTTTAGATTCACAATTTTTTTTGGTATAGAAAGTTATTTATCCTGTGAAATTCTTTGTGCCTGAGATGGATAATATCTCTCCATAATAAACTCTGTGATAATCCCGCATTGGATAATGTTTTGCAATTGATGAAATTAGAAAGTGATTTGGATCCAGATCCTGGAAGTAGGATTTTCTACATTCAATGATTAATTCTGCTTCATCCAATCCTGGAGCAGAAACATGGATAGAAGGGATGGGAGTCAGACCAGTGGAGTCGAGTTTGTTTAAATCTCGACCTGATTGGGTGCCAATTATTTCCAAAGCTTTACGATATTTTTCAGGTAGCGCTGATAGCGTGAAAAAGTCAAATTTCTCCATATACTCGTAGGTGTACCGTTGAGGTCTGACCAGAATAAGGGCAAATGGTTTTTTCCACATTGTTCCAAAACCACCCCAACCTACAATCATGGAATTATATTTACCTGCATGAAAATCGCCGCTAGTAAGGACCAACCATTGTTTATCCCAAAGGCTGTGTGGTTTAATTTGCCAATCATAAAAATCAATTGTTTTACGTACCATAATAACTCCAGGATGAAATTGATCAGTTATCTGGTAAAAATTTTACCATGAGGTTTATCTGATTTTTTAATAATTAGATTCACCCAATGATGGTATTTGAGTGGATATTAGATTAAACCAACCTTCGACTTTATCTTGTTACTGTGAATCCTACTTTAATGGTAACCTGCCAATAGGCAATACGATTGTCTTCTATCTGACCACGCGTTTCGACCACTTCAAACCAGCGCAAATTCTCTATTGTTGTTCCTGCCTGAGATATTGCATTCTGGATTGCATCCTCAATACTGATTTTTGAAGAGCCTACCAGTTCAATTTTCTTGTAAACATGTTCTGACATTACGATCCTCCATTTTTTGGATATATTGAAAAAAACATTAAATGATTAAGAACGAATCATCACCAACAACATTTTTGCAGGAGATATTGCTTTCAATGCATGAGGTTGATTGGCTGGCATGATGATGAGATCTCCAGAGTTTAATTCGTAAGGATTTGATGAAATGGTTACTTCCATTGATCCTTCTAATACATATACACTGGCGTCGTAAGGAGCTGTGTGTTCACTTAATCCTTCATTTTCATCAAAAGCAAATAAAGTAACTGTGCCAGTTTTTTGATTGATGAGCGTTCTGCTGACAACTGCTCCTGTTTGAACCTGTAATATTTTTGTTAAATTCCATATTTCCGGTGAGTGATCTGACATTTAATTTCCTCTTTTTGAATTTTAGTATAGCTGAAAATCCAACTTGATATAAATCGATTTATACCCTTTAAGAAGCATTTCAAGAAAACGGGTTTATCGTACGAGATTGGCAACCATTTTCCTCCCAAATTTACCCTGGCATTTTAATGGTATAGACACTCTTTAGAAAGTATTTACAAATGGATTTACTTTCAATCAAGAATTCTGTTAGAATCTGAAAGAATAGGAAATAGAACCGATGATGAAAAAAAATCACATAAAATATTTTCTGCTTTTATCAGCAGTCCTTTTTACCGCCAGCCTGGTTGTGGATCCAGTTCAGGCAGCAGACCAGGAATCCTTCTATGGTGATGCATTGTGTTTGCCAGGCGTTTATGGATATGATCAGATTGATTGTTTGGTGATGGGGCCATCGGAGTTTCTGACGACGATGGATAAAAAAGGGGTCTCCTTACCGTTTCAACCTCTACCTGCCTTCAAGCCAGATATCAATTATACGCTGGCACCCGTCCCATATTTGACCGTTGGGGAAAATTCTTTTCCAGTGTATGCCAGCCTGGAGGATGCGATAGCGGGTAGTCCGGCACGTTATTTGGAAGCAGGGTTCAAATATCTGGCTGTTTCTGAGCGATTGGATCGTGAGGATGGAATATTTTACCGATTGATGAATGGACTGTGGGTTAATGCAGGTGAGGCAAACACAGAGTGTTGTATTCGTTCCGGACGATTCCAGGGATTAATGTTTTATCAGAATCCTTCTAATCCGTTTGGGTGGGTATTGGATCAAATCGATGTTGTGAAATCTCCGGGTATCCAATCTGAATTGACCGGTAAGAGGCTGTATCGAGAAGACGTGGTGCAGATTTATGACACAGTAACCATTGATGGTGCAGATTGGTACATGATTGGTGTTGATGAATGGGTGGAACGCCGAAAAGTACGCCAATTCCATGTTAACCCGACTCCACCAGAAGGGGTGGATAATAATCGCTGGATTGAAATCAATTTATACGAACAAACGTTAGGTATATACGAAAATGGAAGACTTGTTTTTGCCGCACTGATCGCATCAGGGGTTGATCCATTTTTTACACGTCCAGGGTTGTTTCAAATTTATGAAAAATTAGACCGAACGAATATGAGTGGGTCTTTTGAAGCCGATCGTTCTGATTATTATTATTTAGAAGATGTACCCTGGACATTGTATTACGATGAAGCCAGAGCCCTTCATGGCGCTTATTGGCGCACTTATTTCGGTTATCCGCAATCACATGGTTGTGTAAACCTGTCGATTGGTGACGCAAAAGTTGTCTTTGATTGGGCAAATGTAGGCGACTGGGTGTATGTTTGGGATCCATCCGGAGAAACTCCAGTAGATCCAGCATTATACACGGCTGGTGGGGCATAAGTTGTCAGAAAGACACGCCCTGTTTTCAGAAACAGGGCGTGTCTTTCTTATCTATGTAATTAAATCTCAGATATTAAATTAAAGCTGGTGCAATTTTTAGGATCTGGCTGAATTCGTTCATCAGATCATCTAAATTTTCAAAATCGAATTCCTGCATCAAATTGTTTCCAATAACAATGGTTACAATACAACAACAACAAATGACAGCGACAATCACAGCAATAATGATCCAGAGGGTTTTATTATTTTTCTTTTTGGGAGGTTCAACTACCTGACCATAAGTGGGTACTTCTGTTGGTCTGGGTGGTTCTGAATAAACGGGTGGCGTTTCAAATTTGGGTGCGTCCTGGAAACCAGAGCTGTCGGGTTCCTGATCTGGCACTTGATTGAAGCGATCTGAATCGCCGGGGTCTGGTGCGCGAATAGTCATATCATCATTCTGTCCCATATTCTTCTCCTATACTGAGTTATTACTAAAAATGATATCATCTCAATAAAACGGGGTAATCGGGTGTTTTTGTGCGAGCGGAGGCTCGCACAAAAACACCCTGACCGCTAATTATTGAAAGGATACTAAAAATGATGATCTAAGTATACAAAATAAATATTAAAGTTCAAATTTAATCATGATACGCTTTTCTTTTTTGCCGGTTCGAGATTACCCATGCGATTAAAATAATCAGGAAAACCACAACTAAAATGGGCACAACAACGGAAAGAACAGACACAATCGTCGAGACTACGTCTTCCAGTATGCTGACCGGAACATTGCCTGTACCTGCTGTCGTTGCGGTCACAGCTGGCCTGATCATGGCAGTTTTGACTGCATGAACGCCTCCTGCAACCAATAATCCGCAAGCCAGGGATAATATGGGAGATACCTCAGTGAGGACATTCGCACTGGCAGCAAAGACAATCGCGCCTGCAGTAGGCCGGATGAATGTCTGAACAATATCGTTGATATGATTGACTGCAGGCACTTTATCTGCAAAAAATTCGATCAGTGACAGCACCATTAGCAGTCCAATAATCCACCAGCTAGCAAGAGCATCCCATGGTTGTTGTAATTTAATTAAGTTGGTAAATCTGGCTAGCAAGGCAACCACTAATAAAGGAATGTAAGCATTTAATCCAGCACTGGCGGAAAGTCCAAAAGCAGAAAAAATTCCAAGAATGTCCATTTAGCTCCTATAGGTCAAACCCACCCCATGTTCGGGTAAACGCAAATCTTACCAGGTCTATAACAAACGTTTGGGTGATTGCTATTGTAAATCCCGCCAGGAGGGGTGCCCAAACTGAACGCCAGGTGGTGTAATGATTATCTTTCTTGATGATCATAATGATTAACAATGAATAACACGTGCTTAAAACAACCAGTACTGCAATTCCCGAGAGGATTGCCAAAGGATACAAAACCAGCGGATTTTCGGATAAGATTGCCAGGTCCAGGAGAATTGCCAATCCGATTAACCCCAGAAATTGCTTCCAATATCCTAATGAGTAATCATCTTCCCAATCTCTCCAAAGGGTCTGATTGAAGATTGGATAAATCACCGCAGCCATACCCAGACCCAAACCCGTTCCGGTGACCAGACGTAACCAATTCTGTGATGGATATACGGATGAAATCGATGGGATGAAATTCAGGTATGAATTTACTCCATCCACTACAAAGAATAATGCGAGTAATCCCAAAGGTATCAGAATTTTCGTTGGGGGGAACTTGCCACGACGCCCCCAGATTGATTGGTAAGCCAACCCCATGAGTGCGCCTAACTGCATACCAGAGCAGCGCGCACAAAGTGGCATCGCTCTTTCACCCAGGTGAAATGAGCGATCATCGATACGGTGACAGACGGCATAACCAACAGCATCCATCTTTCCCAACAGACCATCGGGTGCAAAATCCAACCAGAAGTAAGTGATCACGGCTGTAAATACAATCAGAAAAAATTTAATCACCAAACTTTTCGATATCACAAATCCGGAAATTTTCATGATTTTGATTATAAGATCATCAATGGCGCAAATCAAGAGCAAAGGAGATCTCAAAAATTTGGATGATAGGCTCGATTGAACATTATGTGCATGCCTGTTGGCAAATTGCACAAGATCGAGTATGATTTTTATTTCGTACTATAATAATGAAAAAAATTGGAGTAATCCATGAAGAAAATTTTTGTAGCGGTCATCTTCTTAGTTCTTCTCAGCCTGGTTGCAGCCTGCCAATCTACAAATGTTCCAACATCAATCGTGGAAACAACGGTGTCGCCATCACCAACAGCTCTACAACCGGAGCCTGCTACTCCTACTCCAACATTTACCGTTACGCCTTTACCTCCAACTGCTACACCTACTCCAGCCTATCCTGAAGAAGGCTATGGACCGACTAATTTTCCGGAAGGTGTTAATCCATTGACGGGATTGGAGGTTGATGATCCTTCACTATTAGATCGCAGACCCATCGTGATTAAGGTACAAAATCTTCCTCGGGCAGACCGTCCACATTGGGGACTGTCCAATGCTGATATTGTTTACGAATATTACACTGAATTTGGTACCACCCGCTTTGCAGCAATTTATTATGGTGAAGATGCAGAAATGGTGGCACCTATTCGTTCAGCACGTTTATTCGATTTCAATGTCGTACGTGGTTATAAAGGTATGTTCATTTTTGGCAGCGCCTACGAAGGTACTTATAATCGACTGATTAATTCTGAGTTTGCTAATCGTTTAATGATTGAAAGTGCCAATACCGCAGGGGTTATCTATAGAATTGAACCAAACACCAAGAATTTTGAGGTCGCTGATACCAGTAAGGTGGCTGATTACGCTCAGAGGATGGGAATTGATAACTCACGACAGAATCTGGATGGCATGTTATTCCAAATGCAAGCGCCGGTCGGTGGTGAAGAGTCGGATTCAGTATTTGTTCGTTTTTCCGGCGCAATTTACAATCGTTGGGACTATAATCCAGCCTCCCATACTTATACACGTTTTTCGGACGTAGAAAACTCCGTTGGTCCTGAAGATGAAGTGTATGAACGATTAATCGATCGAAACAATGATGAACCTATCGAAACAGAAAACATCGCTATCATTTTTGTGCGTCATGTGGACATTGATACGCGGCCAACAGTAGAAGTCCTGGATGTCAGCCTTCTAGGCACTGGTGAAGCATATATTGCACGAGATGGCAAGGTATACGAAGTGACCTGGTCACGCCCAAATGAAGAATCGGTATTAACCTTCCTGAACCCGGATGGTTCAGTTTTTCCGTTACGCCCAGGCAATACCTGGGTTGAAGTAATGACTCTTAATGGAACAACTGCAAAACAGACCGATGGGAATTATCGCTTCACCCTGGTATCAGATTGGTAAGTCACATGGTTGCTCATGCATTTGACAACCGGAAAAAATATGCGATAATAAAGAAGTGATCTTTGATCACATTAATTCGCCAATCTTTGAAAGAGGAGGTGATGTCAATGACTGATAGTAGTCAACGTACGGCTGTGGCACACCTCCTGATCACTCGATAGGAAAGTGCCACAGCAACCAAAATGAGAGCCGCCTCCTCTTTCGCAGGCGGTTCTCGCATTTAAAGGCAATAATTTTGTTGAATCTTTAATTATTCAGTACTTTTTCTGGATTGTTCATCCATTCTTGTACCAGCTCAAAGAATTTACCAACATGCAGTCCATCCACCAGGGCATGATTAGCCAATAGCGAGAGAGGCAACAAACGTTGATGGCCCTGATCAAAAAATTTTCCCCAGGTAATCCGTGGAAAGGAATCTGGGGGATTGAGTGGCACCGGGTGAGAAATTTGAGTAAATGATACCCAGGTCATGGTTGTCAGAAATATCATATCATCTCGTCCAGGCTCATCATGGATGCTGGGGTTCTTCTTTGTGGCTTCAATGCCAGTGATTACATTTTGGCGAAATTCGGAAAAATCGGGGGTATATCGAATGGTCGCAAATCCAAAGGTTTCATCATCTGTAAGGACGGTAAAAGAAGGATGCACAACCGGATGTTCGACCACCTGTTCAGCGCGTATGCGCATTCGCAGTTCGGGTATTTGATTGGCAGCACGAGATGTCAGATAGGCAATACAGGAGAACAAAGAAATTTTATGTACCTTCGACCAGTTATATAAATTGTCAATATTTACATTGGCAGTGATATTTAGGTAAGGATAAGCTAAATTTTTATAAAGGTTGTAATGATCACGTCGTTTCCATGTAGCCAGGTCAATAATTTTCAAAATTATCCTAACCCTTCACAACCGATCCATTCAATCGGTTGACCGGCAAAACGCTTGCGCATGACCTCAATGGATTGGGGATTATTGTCCACAAGAATAAAATCTCTGCCAAATTCCAGACAAGCTGCGGCAGTAGTGCCGGAACCACCAAAGAAATCCAGTACCACATCCCCTGGTTTTGAAGAAGCCTGAATGATCCGCCGCAGGATGCCCAGAGGTTTTTGTGTGGGGTAACCAGTCTTTTCAGACCCATTGGTTGGCACAATGGTATGCCACCAGGTATCGGTTGGCAATTTCCCGCGTTCCGCTTTTTCTTTTCCAACCAATCCGGGCGCCATATAAGGAATGCGCTCTATTTCCTCCACATTAAATGTGTACTGTGTGGGATTCTTAGCATACCAGAGGATATTATCATGCTTGGGAGGCCACTTTTTTTTGGTACGTGCGCCATAGTCATAAGCCCAGATGATTTCATTCAAAAATGAATCACGTCCAAAAATCTGATCCAATAATACTTTACAGTAGTGGACTTCCCGGTAATCGATGTGGAAGTAAAGGCTTCCATCCGGTTTTAATAATCGATAGGCTTCTCTTAATCTTGGTTCCAGAAAACCAACATAATTGTCAAATTGATCATGATAGGCTTTCTGACCCAATTCAATGGTACGATATGAACGACCCTGAAAGCCAACGCGATCACCGTTATCATCTGCTACAGTTTTTATTTGTTTCCGGCTTTGTGCTTTTCCGGTGTTAAAAGGAGGGTCGATGTAGATCAGATCAATCGATTCTGAGGGTAAAGAATGAAGGATGGGGAGATTGTCGCCGAAGTAGATTTTATTTTGCATCTCTGAATTTTAACAGGGGTTAAGAACCTGAGCAAGCTTAATTCGAGGCAAGATTTTTTACCAAAATTTATCAGATTGTGCTACAATTACCGATTGTTCGACAGATCAGTAGGACAAGATCGTTTGCAACCCGGAAAGGATTTGCCAGGATCAGCAAGTCCTTTTTTGTTCAAAATTGCTCAAAAAACACTGATGCTGTAAAATCAGTATGGGCGTGTACGTCTGAAAGTGAAAGTAATTAATGAGTTTGTTTGAAACATTGAATTTAAAACCTGAGCTCAATCAGGCCATCCAGGAACTGGAGTATGAAAACCCAACCGAGATTCAGGAACAAGCAATCCCGGTATTGATGAGTGGAAAAGATATGCTGGGGCAGGCACAAACAGGGACAGGTAAAACAGCAGCGTTTGCCTTACCCATGCTGCAAATGGTTGACCCAAAATTGAAAGCGGTTCAGGGTTTTATCCTGACCCCAACAAGAGAACTGGCTTTGCAGGTTTCAAAAGCAATCGAAACCTTTGCCAAGTTTACTTCAGTAAAAATTCTTCCGGTTTACGGTGGCGCACCCTATGGGCGACAATTGCATCAATTGTCCGAAGGAGTACAGATTGTTGTTGGAACTCCAGGCCGTGTGATGGATTTAATCCAGAAAAAGAATGCCCTCGATCTAAGCAAAGTCCGATTTTGGGTTCTGGATGAAGCGGATGAAATGCTCAAAATGGGATTCCTGGAAGAGGTGGAAGCGATTCTGGCCTATGCTCCTTATGATTGCCAGAAAGCACTTTTTTCCGCAACTTTGCCAAAAGAAATTCGCAAACTTGCCAGTAGTTACCTGAATAATCCAGAAGAAATAACCATTGCTGGAAAAACACTGACGGTTGAAAATACCGAACAACGTGTATATCTGGTGCATGAGCGGGATAAATTTGCCGCTTTATTGCGTTTACTGGAATATGAACCTGTCACCAATGCCCTCATTTTTACACGCACGAAGGTAGGGGCAGCTGAGTTGAGTGATAAGCTCATGACTGCTCATTACTCTGCAGAAGCTTTGCATGGAGATCTGGCACAATCAGCCAGAGAAATTGCCCTGGATCGATTCCGTCGCGGTTTAACCCGCGTTCTGGTAGCAACAGATGTAGCTGCTCGTGGATTGGATATTCAGGGTGTTTCACATGTGTTCAATTATGATATTCCCTTCGAAGCTGAAGAATATATTCACCGAATTGGCAGAACAGGGCGTGCTGGAGCAAAAGGGGTGGCTATTTCCTTGATCACTGGGAGCGAAATGTTTCGTATCCGGCGATTTGAAAAAGTGACCCAGCAGGTTATGTCTGTTGAAAAAATGCCGTCTGAAAAAGATATTCTAACCAAACGCCAACTTGAATTTGAAAATCTGATTGTTGAACGATTAAATAGCGAAAAACCACCCCGCGAAATCGAATTGGTCAATAAATTGGTAGAAGAAGGTCATGATCCTTTGTTGGTGGCTGCCACTGCTTTGAAACTGGTCAAAGAGCAAAAAAAATACGTTCATATCATGCCTGTTGGCATTGTAGAGATTGGACAACACGGGGGAAGAAACGCACGTGGCGCTAAACCGCACAGTGGTGAATCTCGAAGATTCGAACATGCAGGGCGGTCCAAGGGGAGTCGAAACAGTAGCCATGAACCCGGAATGGTGCGATTATCGTTTGGATTAGGAAAAGCCGAACAAATTCGTCCTACGATGGTGGTTGGCGCGATTGCCAATGAAGCCAAGATACCGGGTAAGGCAGTCGGAGCTATCACCATTCAACAACACGAAACATTTGTGGATGTCTCTGAACAATATGTGGACCAGGTGATTAATAAGTTGAAGAGGCTTGAATTTTTTGGTAAACCTGCCAGATTGAAAAGGCAGGGATAAAAGTTCGCTTCATGCGATAATAATCTGAAAGTTCAGGATGATGAAATGATTCGGTGGATTGCTTTTGATGCTGATGATACCCTGTGGGAAAATGAAAAATACTACCATGATGGGCAAAAACTGTTAGCGAGGTTACTGGCGCCCTATCACCCTGCAGAAGTTGTGGAAGCGGAATTACTGAAAACTGAAACCAGTAACCTTTCATGGTATGGATACGGTATCAAGGCGTTTGGGTTATCTATGATTGAGACAGCCATTCGCCTGAGCGATGGCGCGGTCGGTAGCTATGAAATTGATGCATTAGTCAAACATTTAAGGAGTATGCTGGAACAACCTGCGGTTCTTTTACCTGGGGTGTTAGAAACATTGCAGCTACTCCATACTGATTATCGAATGATGGTGATCACCAAAGGTGATCTGCTGGATCAGGAACGTAAACTGGCAAATTCACGTCTGGAAGAATTCTTTGAAGCATATGAAGTTGTCAGTGACAAACACGATAACATGTACGCACGCATCTTGAAACGCCATAACATTGAACCCAAAGAATTTCTGATGGTCGGAAACTCTTTGCGTTCGGATGTGCTCCCGGTTGTTAAAATAGGCGGATTTGGTGTTTACATTCCACACCGATTTACCTGGGCACATGAGGTTGTGGCTGATACCAGTTCTCACACAGATGGATATGTCCAGATCGAATCGATTAAACAATTACCAGACATCCTGGAGACTCTAAAACACCAATAGAAACTGAGTTTTGGAAAATCGGATACGATTGGTGTTTGTTTAATTCTATTTAATTGTAAAAAGATTTGTCAATCGAGTTGAGAGGTGCAATTTGGGCAGCGTTTGGCTTCGATGGCAATATCTGTAAAGCAGTAAGGGCATTTCTTGGTCGTGGGGGCTGCGGCTGGTGCTGGTTTTTGCATTTTGTTAATCCCTTTTACCACCAGGAAAATCACAAAGGCAACAATCAGAAAATCGACGATTGCATTGATGAAGATACCATAATTCAGGGTAGGCGCACCAACTTCCTGAGCAGCTGCTAATGATTCATATTTCTCAGGACCTAAATTTATGAACAGATTGGCAAAATTTATCTTTCCCAATAATAAGCCAATCAAAGGCATGATCACATCAGCGACCAAGGAAGAGACGATCTTGCCAAATGCGCCTCCAATGATCACGCCGATGGCTAGATCAATAACATTTCCGCGCATTGCAAATTCTTTGAATTCCTTTAACATACCAGACTCCTTTTTATTCGCATAATTTATAAAATCAACTCGAAACTCAGTCCATTTTTCCAGCTATGCTCATGAGTTTCATGGGGAAAGTAATCATACCGATTACTAATATTCTAAATCACATCCAGAAATTTCAATTCAAAAATAGTGAATAAACATGATCATTAAACTTGAATGATAGATTTTCTTAAGTTTCCTGCTGATTTTTCAACCAATTGATGGCTCCCCGTGCGGCTGCCAGACCAGTTGAAAAACAAGCTGTCAGTAAATATCCTCCTGTCGGGGCTTCCCAATCAAGCATCTCTCCAGCGCAAAAGACACCGGGTATTTTTCTTAACATCAGATGATCATCCAGATCCTCGAACCTCACCCCACCGGCAGTGCTGATCGCTTCTTCAATGGGCCGAGGAGCTACCAGGGGAACAGGCAAAGCTTTGATGGTGGCAGCCAGGTCTTTGGGATCGTTGAAAATAGATCTGGAAAGATATTCCCATAACAATCCAGCCTTGACACCATGGATGCCTATACTCTTTTCGATAAATGATGAAATGGAGCGTGATCCACGTGGGCGTGATAACCTGGTTTCAAGTTGTTCAATGGTCCAATCGGGAGCCAGATCCAGGTGAATAATGGCCTTTCCATTTTCTAATATCTCATCACGAATGGCAGCAGAAAATGCGTAAATCAAACTTCCTTCCACGCCATAATGGGTGATTACAAATTCACCGCGCTGTTCTACGGGTTTTCCTGATGTCGGCTGAAAGTGAATCGCCACAGACTTGAGAGGGGTTCCCTGAAAACGATCACGAAAATAATCACTCCACTTTACATCAAAGCCGCAATTGGCTGGTTTAAATGGTGCGATTTCAACACCAATTTGTTGGAGAATTGTTGCCCATGTGCCATCGCTGCCAGTTATTGGCCAACTGGCTCCCCCAAGAGCCAGAATTACTGCATCAGAAAGAGCAATTACATTTTCGAATTTGGACTGAAAAACCAGATTTTTTTCCTGATCCCATCCCAGCCAACGCTGATTTAAATGAAACCTGACGCCCTGTTGTTTTAAACGTTGAATCCAGGCGAGTCTTATGGAAACAGCCTGCATATTACTGGGAAAGATTTTACCTGAACTGCCTACAAAGGTCTCAAATCCTAAATTTTGCACCCAGGTTCTTAATTCGGTCGGACCAAACGAGCGCAAAAATGGTTCCAATTCTTTTTCTCGGTTTCCGTAACGAGAGAGAAATTTATCAAACTTATCATCCCGCGAGAGATTTAATCCGCCTTTACCAGCCACCAGAAATTTACGCAAGACTGCAGGTTTCGCATCATACACATCAACTGAAAATCCCTGTGACGCAAGATATTCTGCTGCCATTAAACCGGCAGGACCGCCACCAATGATGATGATGTTTGAATTTGAAGATTTTTTGTCAATCATAGATTTTGTCTCTATGATAATGATACCTTTATTTTTTTGATGATTCCTACAACTTAAAATAGAAATAATGCTGGGAGAAAAAACCCAGGCCAAATGCTGCACCTATTAAACCAGGCCCGCGCGAGCGATTTTTGACATCAGTGATATCAGTGATATAAGCCTGGGCAACACTGATTAATTTAAAAACGCACAAGGTTTGTCTAATCTTTTGACAAACCTTGTGCTATTTAAAAGGAGCGTGCCAGGTATCAGGCGAGTTCTTTTTCTTTAAGGAGATCTTTGATTGTTTCTAACCCCTCTTCAAAAGATCTGCCAATGTAATGGCCAGGAACCATGTCTCTGACCTTTTGATTATTATCAAATGCACTGCCAGCATAAGCCAGCCCGGGTGCCGGGTTGATCTGATCCAATTTTTCTTTCAAACGACGCATTTCAAAGGCTGCCAGATCTGAGGATGCGGTCAGTACAATCAAATCGGGGAATTCATAACTTGCATAATCCACCAGATCATCGATGGGTAAATCCGGTCCTAAATATTCAACACGATACCCTTCGCTACGCAGTAATACTGCCATCATCAAACTACCCAATTCGTGTTGTTCGGTTGGCGCACAGCCCAATTGGACATAGGGAGCATTACGACGTGATGGATACGCTTGTAACAGTGACATTAACCGAGCCCGTATAAAATTAGAAGCATAATGTTCGGTTGTGATGCGGATTTCACCTCGATACCAGGCTTCACCAATGGCCATCAGAGTCGGTGCGATGATACGACTGAAAATCGTCATCAGATCAAAGCTGGCGTGTAGTTCTCGAAGGATATCACTTGAGCGTTCTTCATCATGTTTAATTAAAGATTCATACAGCCAGTGAGTATAGGTCTCCGGGGTTGCTTTGGGAGGAACCAATGTACGGGTTGGTGCGGAAGGAACGGCATCCGGCCAGACACCATTGCGGGTCATCTGGCGTAATTCCAGCACAGCATTACTGATAGAGATGCCTTCATCCACACGGGATTTAATCCATCGCAGAAGGGCGATATCACGTTCCGAATATAAGCGGTAGCGGTTATCGGAACGGTGAGGGTTGAGTAAATCGTGCCGGCGTTCCCAGGCACGTAATGTTACCGGTCGAATCCCGGTTTGGACACTTACGGATTTAATGGTATAACGAGGTTCGTCGGAAAAATCGTTTATTGTGGTCATTTTCTGCTCCTTCAGACTTTGATCAGAACCGAAGTTCTGGAGTCAGCGATTAATATTTTTTCATTTCTTAATTCAATGTACAATATATTTATAATCTTTTTTTAAAATAAAGTCAAATAATTCAAACCAATAAGATAATATTTATCATAATATTTTAACATTAAATTTATATGAGAATCAAGCGTAAAAATCTAAAATAAAATCAATAAATTTATAATGACTGTTTTAAAGGAATATATCGGATGAGAAAACGGATTGTGATAGCTTCTACAAACCCTGTAAAATTAAACGCTGTAAGAAATGCATTTTTCAAATTACTCCCAGATTTCACATTTGAGTGGCTAACAATGGAAGTGCCTTCCGGAGTCAATCATCAGCCCATGAGTGATGCTGAAACCAGATTGGGAGCTTGCAATCGGGTGAAAGCCGTTCGGGATAATTATCCAGATGCGGATTATTGGGTAGGGATTGAGGGTGGTGTGGATTTCGATGAACAGGGAGAAATGATGGCGTTTGCCTGGGTGGTGATTGATAATAGCCAGCATTTGGGAAAAGCACGTTCAGGGAGTTTCTATTTACCGCCTGATATCACTGAATTGGTCCGAAAGGGTAGAGAGTTAGGTGAAGCGGATGATATTGTTTTTGGCCAGCAAAATTCCAAACAGAAGAATGGAGCGATTGGATTATTAACCAATAATCTGATCGACCGCAGTGGATTATATGAACATGCAGTGATTTTAGCTTTTGTTCCTTTTTATAATCCACAGCTATATACTGAATAAAATCCCACTCAAATAATCAACAATAATTTATTTGTTACAAACCTTTTTGGGTTATACTTGTATAAATAATTCCTGGAGGGCTTTATAATGTCAAAGGTAATCATTGTAACCGATAGTAGCGCTTATCTTCCCAAAGAGATCGTAGCAGAATATCCGATTGAGGTGTTACCTCTAACATTGATTTGGGAAGGAAAAGAATACAGAGATGGTGTTGATATTTCACCGGATGAGTTTTATGTACGCCTGTCTAAAAGCGAGAGTTTACCCAAAACCAGTCAGGTAACTGTTCACCAATATGAGGAGATGTTCCAGCGGTTATTGGGTGAAGGGTATGAAGTGCTCAATCTGGGTATTTCTAAAGGTATATCAAGTTCATACGATTCTGCCATGCAAGCATTGAAGACTTTTGAGGGAAAACCGGTTGAAGTTATAGATACGAAACTCGTTTCCATGGCGTTGGGTTTTCAGGTTCTGGCAGCTGCCAGAGCGGCTAAAGCCGGCGCCAGTCTGGCGGAGTGCAAAAAGATTGCTGAAGAAGCTTATCATAAAATTGGGGTATATTTCACCGTTGACACATTGAAATATCTGGCAGCCGGTGGGCGGATCAATAGCGCTAAACGTCTGGTAGGCACCGCATTGAACGTCAAACCAGTACTTGAAATCCGGGATGGCAAGATTGAGTTGGTAGAAAGTGTCATATCCAAGAAGAAAGCTATAAAGAGGATGGTTGCTTTGGTGGAAAAAGGGATAAACGGACGCAAACCACTGCATATTTCGGTATTCCATGCGCTTGAGCATGAAGCAGCGCAAAGCCTGTTGGATGAGTTGAAGGAAAGCATGGGGGCAGAGGAAGCGATTCTCTCGCATGTCAGCCCAGTGATCGGGGCGCACGTTGGACCAGGAACCATTTCAATCGCTTACATGGCTGGTTGACCCGTTTCAATTGGTTAGGTTTTGGTTTTAAAAAATTGTAACCAAATCATAACCAATTTTAAATTTTAAATAAACATTTTTTTTCTATAATAATATAAATACCAGGGCGATTTTACATGATTAATTCTTCCACAACACAGACTTTAATCGAAATCAACAATAACTCACGCTGCCCGATTTGTCAGACAGAATTTCTTCAAGTTCAGGAATCTGAAATGAATGAGAAATTTATGATGTGTCCTGTTTGTGGGGTGAAATTTAAAACAGCCCTCAGCAGTGATCATTTGATGTTTGTGGAAACCCCGATCAACTTCCCGAATAATCTGGTGGGATTATGGTTATCGAGAGCTCAAATTGGGAAAGCATTGCATGATTATCGCATGATGAGCAATCAAAACGGAGTAGATCACCAGGAACCGCGGAAAACAGTCAATATTCCAACAGCAAACCCGCTACGGGCGCAGGCCGTGAAAAAAGCGCGCGCCTTAATTCTTGAAGGTAAATCTCCGGAATACGTAAAAAAACAGTTGTCAGAGGAAATGCAATTAAGTATATACGCCATCGAAGAGATTATTCAGGATGCGCTGGCTGTCAGAAAGGCAATCCAGAAACAAAAGATGCAAAAGGCGATCTATTCCCTGTTTGCTTTACTTCTCATCGTAGTGGTCGTGTATATCGTTCTGATGTTGATTTACGGATAAATCTGCATACTTTATTCGATTAGGCAGTAAATCTACCTGAAATGGGGATAAGTAGGATGGATATCCGTAATCCCCAAGTGCAATGCACCGGCTAAATAAAACAGGCTCAAAACCTTATCTAGTCTTTGAGCCTGCTGTTTTACATATTCTACTCAGGAATTAAATCCCGGCTGCTTTCTTTAATTCTGCTACTTTATTGGTTCGTTCCCAGGTCAGATCGAGATCATCACGTCCAAAATGACCATAAGCAGCTATCTTTTGGTAAATCGGTTTGCGTAAATCCAGATCGCGGATGATCGCACCCGGACGTAAATCGAATACTTTTTCAATCGCCTTGGCGATATCATCATCCGGAATAACACCGGTGCCAAAGGTCTCGACATTGATGCTGAGCGGATGCGCCACACCAATGGCATAGGCAACCTGAATTTCACAGCGTTCAGCCAGCCCTGCAGCGACCACGTTCTTTGCCACCCAGCGGGCTGCGTAAGTTGCAGAACGGTCAACCTTCGTCGGATCTTTTCCAGAGAAAGCTCCACCGCCATGACGACCCATACCACCGTAAGTATCCACTATAATCTTACGACCGGTGACGCCAGCATCTCCCATAGGTCCACCAATCACAAAACGACCGGTTGGGTTCACATAAATATTAACCTTGCCATTCAGTAATTCAGTGGGGATGACCGGATTGATCACATGCTCAATGATGGCAGCGCGGATTTCTTCCTGTGAAATTTCGGGGGCATGCTGTGTACTGATCAGAACGGTATCAACTCTGGCTGGTCGTCCATAATGATATTCCACCGTCACCTGGCTTTTGCCATCTGGACGTAACCAGGGCAATGTGCCATTCTTACGAACTTCGCTCAAACGGCGAGTTAATTTATGCGCCAGATAAATAGGCATTGGCATGAGTACATCGGTTTCATTGCAGGCAAAACCGAACATCATACCCTGGTCACCAGCACCAATTTGTTCGATTTCTTCATCTGTCAATTCACCTGTTTTGGCTTCCAATGCTTTATCCACACCCATGGCAATATCACCGGATTGTTGAGCAATAGCTGCCTGAACAGCACAGGTATTGCCATCAAAGCCTTTTCTGCTGTCATCATACCCAATATCTGTTACCACTTTCCGTACCAATTTATCAAAATCGACAAATGTTTTGGTGGTGATTTCACCCAACAACATCACGAAACCTGTTTTGGTAGCTACTTCACAGGCTACTCGTGAGCGGGGATCGTCTGCCAGACAGGCGTCCACTACGGCATCACTGATTTGATCACAAATCTTATCAGGGTGACCTTCGGTCACTGATTCGGAAGTAAATAAGTACTTCGGCGAATTCATAAACGTTGTATTCATTAACTTGTAAAACCTCCATTTATAAAAATTGCCCCTCTGTTCGGTGAGGGGCAATCCATTATTTTCGGATATCATTCCCTCTCATCTTCCAGATCATTCTGTCGGAATTGGCACCTTAAAAAACGGTAAAGTCTTCTGGTTGCCGAGGCTTCATCGGGCCGTTCCCTCCGCCTCTCTGGATAAGAGTACCGCTAGTGGGGCTACACACTAACGAAAGAAGTTTATCATAATGGAATATTGATGTCAAATGTTTTTGTTAATGTTTTTTGTTAATAAGAGATTTGTTGTCTGAATAATATTTAACAAATTTTCTTTCCCTTCAAATTTTAAGCATACCACCGATCCTTACAATCCTGAGGCTGTACTATAATTAATTCAGATTTCACACCAGAATTGGAAATAAAATGACAAAAAATTATCTGATTGACATGGATGGAGTGCTGGTGCGGGGAAGAACAATGATCCCCGGGGCTGATCAATTCCTGGAACGATTAAGAACAGCTGAGGCGAAATTTTTAGTTTTGACCAATAATTCACGCTTCACGCCCAGGGATCTTTCCTATCGTTTAACCATGGCAGGCTTGCACATACCACATGAATCGATCTTTACTTCAGCGCTGGCAACAGCCTTTTTCCTTAAATCCCAACGACCAGAAGGCAAGGCTTTTGTGATTGGTGAAAGTGGCATGACCACTGCACTTCACGATGTTGGTTATATCATCACCGAGCACAATCCCGATTATGTTGTTCTTGCCGAAACAGAGACTCTCAATCAGGATCTTTTCACGAAAGCCATTCAGCTTATCATTAATGGTGCACGATTCATTGCCACCAATCCCGATCCAAGTGGACCATCGGAGAAAGGAATTGTTCCTGGTGCAGGAGCCCTGGCTGCCATGATTGAATCTGCCAGTGGTAAAAAAGCTTTTTATATAGGCAAACCAAATCCCCTGATGATGCGAACAGCCATCAAATACCTGGGAGTCCATTCCGAAGATACTGTCATGGTGGGTGACCGTATGGATACGGATATTGTTGCCGGTGTTCAGAATGGCATGGGAACAATTCTGGTTCTATCCGGCATTACCCGCAGGGAAGACATCGATCATTTCCCTTATTTACCAACCCATGTCTATGAATCAGTAGCGGATATCTATCCCTAAGAAGATAGAAGATCTATTTATAAAACTAAGGATTTTTTATTCGTCTTTTTTGACCGTAAAGGTATCGAAATCCCGGGCAACCATTGTATTCGGGAAGACAGCCTGAGCTTCTGCCAATATATCCCGTTCACGATATCTGCGTGATAGGTGCGTCAATATGAGTTGTTTCACATTGGCACGCACTGCGAGCTGAGCACTTTGACGGGCTGTCATATGTCCAAATTGCTGGGCCATCTCGGCTTCTGATTCCAAATAGGTCGCTTCCGTAACCAGCGCATCCGCCTGATCGCAATAAGTCAACAACGAATCCGTTTCCGCTACATCACCGAGTACAACCATACGGGTACCGGCTTTGTACTCCCCCAACACCTGTTCCGGCTGGATTTTGCGACCATCCGGTAATGTCACAGCTTTGCCATTCACCAGATCTCTGCGCCACGGCCCGGATGGGATGCCCAATTCCTCCGCTTTTTCTGGGAGAAACGGATATCTTCCTTTTTCCTGGAATAAATATCCATAATTATCCGGGCCACGATGTTGAACAGGTATGGCGGTGATATTAAACTCATCTTCCTCTATAAAAACACCTTCCTCAATGGGAACCAATGCAAGGTTAAAGGAAGCATGGTTACCACGAAGAACCACACCATATATCAAATCATGAACGCGACTCAAAGCAGCTTTACCACCGTATATTTCCAGGGTATCAATGGTCTCCCAGCGTAATAAAGTGGAAAGCAAGCCTGCCAATCCCAAAATATGATCCAGATGACCATGGGTAATCAAAATGCGATTGAGGCGTTTAAACCCAATCCCTGCCTGTAAAATTTGTCGCTGTGTGCCTTCCCCGCAATCAATTAAGAAACGGAACTCATCATGTTTCACCAAAACGGATGGTAAATTTCGATTTATTGAAGGTGCAGAAGCGGAAGTTCCTAGAAAAACAAGTTCAAACAATAAAAAGTCCTTTCTTTCGTCTCTATTTTACCTTATCTCATCGGTTTAACTCATTTTCTCTCATCACGGGATTTTGATGCACGAAATACGAATTTTATGACATAATCATAATGACAGATTTTTAGAATTTAATTGATTTGAAATTTGCCGTCAGATCATTACAATATGTATTATTAGTAGATATTTCTGTTCGGATGAACGACCTGAATAGATCATGACAAGAATGGAGGAATCATGGAAATCATATCTGTGACTGTGGAAAAACCTGAGGAGATTAATTTCGTATTAGGACAATCACATTTCATAAAAACTGTGGAGGATGTGCATGAAGCTCTTGTCTCCAGTGTTCCAGGTATCCAATTCGGATTTGCATTTTGTGAAGCATCGGGGAAGTGTTTGATACGCTATTCAGGAACCAATAATGAAATGATTGAATTGGCCAAAAAGAATGCCCTCAAAATTGGAGCCGGTCATAGCTTCATTCTGTTCTTAGGTCCTGGATTTTTTCCCATCAATGTATTGCATACGCTGCAGCATGTACCTGAGATTGTGACGCTTTTCTGCGCCACTGCCAATCCCACCGAAGTTGTAATAGCAGAAACCGAAAACGGTCGTGGAATTCTGGGTGTAATTGATGGTTCCAGCCCAAAGGGAATTGAAGGAGAAGAAGATATCGCCTGGCGAAAAGGATTCTTGCGAACGATTGGATATAAACTCTAATCAGGGAACGAATGATCTCTGTTTTTCGTCTTTATAAATGATCTTTGCTTTTGATTGAAGGAGAGAAGAAATGCACAAATCAATTTTAAAAACTGTTCTTTTTGTTATGATCCTATCTGTATTAAGTGCCTGCACATTACCACTCACTCAGGCAACCCCGCCAGCCGTTTCTGATGAGGAAATGGCAACCCGTGTAGCAAAAATATTAACCGAAATGCCACAACCCACCCAGGGACTTCCAACTGCTGAACTCCCCCCTCTGATTACCACAGAACCTGCTCCGACCCTGGCAGAGGAGGTCAATGAAACGGAGACCGAAGCTGTTTCTACACAGCCTGATCAACCAACCGCTACACTACAAGCGACCATCACCAGTGATGTGGTGCCGACGGTAGTCGTTACCCCCAATCCGGCATTCACACCCCCAGCCGATGACCCCCGCACCAAGTTGGGATCACCCAGTTGGACAGATGATATGGACGAAGATACCTATTGGCCAACAGGTGAGGATAAATACACAGCGATAGATTTTAAGAATGGTCAGCTACGCTTGACCGGTTTAACCACCACCGATGGCTGGCGTCTGGCGGCAACTGAACAATTAGCCAATTTTTATTTAGAAGCAACCATCAGCACTGGAACATGTGCTGGTACCGACCGATATGGTTTGATGTATCGCGTGCCGGTTGCCCGTGAAGCCAACAAGGGTTATTTATTAGGCGTATCCTGCGATGGAAAATATAGTCTGAGAGAATGGGATGCCACCCTGGGCAGTAAAGGCACTATGACCACCCACATCAACTGGACTGCTTCCGATGCCATTCAGGCTGGTAGTAACAAAATGAACAAAGTTGGCATCATGGCTGTCGGTGATCGCATGATCATTTATATCAATGGAGTCATGGTCAATGAAGTCAAAGATTCAACGTTCGACCTGGGAAGTTTCGGTTTGTTTGTTGGCGCTCGTGAGACCACCAATTTCACCATCTCGGTGGATGAAGTCAGCTACTGGAAGAATCCAACTCCCTAACTAAAAAAATCAGGATTAAGACAGGCGGTCTGATCGACCGCCTGTTTTTTATTCGATCGCTTTGACAACTTCGATACCATTCAATGCCATGTGATACAGGAAAAACACATGCATCAAATCTCCAGGATGCGCATATGCGCCAACTTCTTTTGCCAGCGCCACAGACATATCATACGTCTGCACACAATTTTCTGGCAAAATGACATTCCTTCTCAGTTGTCTTTCATTGGCATCCAACCTTAAAAACATGGCTAACTGGTAAGTACATAAATCACTGCAATCCCCCACAACAATATAATTTTCCACTTCTGTATGATCCAGAATCCACTGTTGCAAATCATGATTCAACCCACTTGCAATTGAATTTTTCTCCAAAACCATTATTTTATCGAAAAAGGACAATCGGCGGATTTCTTCCACGGTTTCGGATTCGTCTGTCCCACGAATACAATGGGGTGGCCAGGCGCTAAACTCTTCAGCATCAGGTTCATGAGTATCCTGACTCAGGATGATGTGTCGCACACCAGCATCCCAGGAGCGTTCCATTAAATCAACAATCGATTCCACAATACCGGCCACCCTCGGGCTGGCTAAAGGACCAATGGAACAGAAACCTTTTATGACATCCACGCTGATGATAGCTGTTTTTTCAGGTTTGAGAACCAGATCTTTGAGTTTCTTCGCTGGCAGGTTCTGAATCCAATCATCCAGATAATCCAAAAAAGAAAGAGTTTCTTTTTGGTTTGCTAATGACACCATGTTAACCTCCTTAAAATTACCAGACGTTCTCAGTCTGGTAATAAATCCTTTATTGGTTGTTATGGTAATGACCAGACAACAAATTTTTCAGAATTCCATCCAAATAAATAACGACCACTTTTGGAAAATTCTACCATCTTCAGGTCTGTAGCATTCAGCGAAACACGTTGAGCGCCAAATTTTACATCCCAAACACGCAAGACACCATTTTGATCCAAAACTGCAATCAATTCTGATGTAGGAGAAATGCTGATAGATTGAACCGCAGAGGAAAACTTATCCAATTGATGCATTTCTTTTTGACTTGCAAAGTCAAACAGTCGAACGATAGTCTGATTGTCCCCTGTTTGTTCAACAGCAACCCAATCTCCTTCGGGAGAAATTTCAAAGGTTGGTAACCGGCAATTCCCAGCGTTACAAACTGCTGGGAAATCAACCACTTTTTGATCCTGGGAAATATTCCATATGGTCAGTTGCACATCATTTTGTTCAGCATCTGTTTCGATGCCAATTACTTCCCAATTGTCTGAGAGTCCATAATCAGGAGCTGCCAGATCAAGTTTATCGTCAACCCCACCAAACCCATTATAGATTTCACCTGTATCAAGTCTTCGCAATGCCACGCCACCGGTGTCTGCTTCGAGCATTACCAGGCGATCATCAGCAAAAAGCACATCGGCATTGGCACCCAAATCGAATTGGTATAAGGGTGTTGCATCCAGAGTATCCACACCCACCAGACTTCCACTCATTCCAGCAGCCAATATCCAGCCGTTTTCACTGAATTTGACCTCAAATCCCTGTGGAGCACCCGTTTCCGAGGCGATCGCCTTCAATTCGTCGACACTGATTTCATAGTATCCACGGGAAAGTCCTGTAGGAATATCAAATATGCTGATCAATCCAAATGTACCCGCAGCGATCGTGCTACCATCCGGAGAATAATCCACTGAGATCGTCCTTGGAAAATTGTTGCCTGCAAACACTCGATTAACAGCATTCGCATCAAAAATAAAACTTTGATCCAATGTACCGATCCTTAGATTCCACAAATACACGGTAAAATCATCGGCAGCACTTACCAGGTAATTTCCATCCATTGAAAAAACCATATCTGTAACATTGGATGTGTGCCCACTCAACTCAAATAATTGACTGCCATCAGCGGCATTGAAAACAGTTACCGTCTCGCCATCAGCAAATGCCACCCGGTTGCCATCCAGAGAGGTGACCACGGCATCCAGGAATTCTCTTTGAAGCTTTAATTGTAAACCAGCAACATTATCAGCATTAATTGCCTTATCGCTAAGCGCTACCAGTGGTGTGGCAGTCGGAATCGTTGTTGCTGTTGCGGTAGGCATTGGTGTTAGTGTTGCTGTTGGAGGTAAAGTGGCGGTTGCAGTCATTTCTGGTTGAACAACCAGTACCTGAGTTGCTGTGATGGATGGAGCTCTTCCTGTAAAATTTGAATAGTTCAAAATGACAAAAACTGCTGCCACACATAAAACGGCAATCAGAATGAACAATCCTGAAACCAGAATGACCATATTACGGTCCTTTTTCTTACGCCTTCGTTCGAATTCTGCAACACCACTTTCAATCACATGATCTTCCACCAATTCATCTTCTTGCATCAAGGTTCGAATTCGGCCCGTATCTTCGTCAGACATATCTGGCGTGTTGATCAGGGTTGGGGAGTCCTCAGTGAACCCTAAATCAAAGGCTGTTAACTCATCTCCCGCAACATCCAAACCAGATACCTCAGAATCAGAAAAGAGGCCTATCAACTGGTCTTCATCTTCGCTTTGTTTTAAACCAAAATCATAATCCTCATCGAATTCAAAGGCTTTTTCACCTGGAAGGTCAATTTTTTCATCCTGAAATAAGGTGGAGAGATCAGGCTCATATTCCAATTCTGCTGGTTGGACTTCCATTGGTTCGTCAAAAACAAAACCTACCGGTTCCTCTTCCTCAATTTTATTATCCACAAATACCTGTGAAGTTTCCGGTAAAACTTCAGTTTCACCTTCTTCTTTAAACGGAGCAATCCCTTCTTCATTTTTCCGTAGATCGATTACTTCATCAAAATCCGAAACCTCTGAAACAATAAAGGAACCATCAAAACCAATGATAGCTCCTGTATGTCCGGTGCGTTCTGGCATCGCAGGATCAAAAGTTGCCCCTTCTTTAAAAGGAGCTACAGAAGGTGCTTGTTCAGCATCCATGTCCATTTTTTCTTGCAATTTTTCGATGGCCATTTTTGTGATTCTGCTGTTTGGATTTTCCAACTGACAGGCTAAAAGAACTTTCATTCGGTCAGTATCCGAAGAAAGCGTTTCCGCTAACCACATCCAGGCCATTTCATTGGTGGGTTCGTTTCGGATGATTTCAAAAATCATCTTGCGCGCTTCATCTAGTTTTGACGCCCTAATTAAGGCAATAGCTTCATAAAGCATTTTTGATGACATAGTCACCTACCCATTCTCTATTGGTTTGATCTTCATAATTATGCATAATTTTATCATTTTGAGCAAGTTAAGAGCAAAATCATACTTTCAATGACTTTACAAATCAAAATTTACCCGAAAATGAATGAATCACCTGGAAATTTATCTGGTTTTCGAATAGGGCATTGACTCTTTGATTGATTCGGTATAATAACTAGATATGAATAAAATACTAAAAATTTTCACCATCATAATCGTGGTGATCTTAATGATACTGCCCGCTCAGTCACAAACAACTAAAGCAGCTCCTTCTCAATCCATAACAGCCGATGAATTGATTACATTGATCAACAATTGGCGCGTTGGTTATGGTCACCAACCGCTCATCGTTGACCCTATTCTTATGACAACTGCATATGATACCGCGGTCTATATGGCCATGAATGGATTAAGAATGCACATTGGAGATGTCAGTGGGCGTATTGCTTCCTATGGATATGGTGGAGGGGCTCAAGTTTTTGCCACCGAAAATTTTGCTATTGGTCCGGTCTCGATCGAAACAATAGCAGAATGGTGGAGTGATGAGTCCCATCAATACCCCTCTTCGAATCCCAGTTATATCCATATTGGTGCTGGTGTTTTTCCTTACGGTGATCGTGTCTGGTATATTGTTCATGCAGCTTACACCAGCGGTGACGCACAATACACACCCAATCCAACTCAATTATTAACTTCTGGCACAACGACGCCACCTGTTTCGCAATTGATTGTCCCTGTACAAACGGTTACCCCGAATGAAAATGGTGCCGTCGTTCATGAAGTGTTTCCAGGGCAGGCGTTATGGAGCATTGCCATTGCTTATGATACAAAAATCGAAGATTTGATTCGTCTCAATAATTTAAATCCTGAAGATCCTACCATTTATGTGGGTGATAAATTATTGATCTTCGAAGCGGTTCGTACACCGGTTAACACCGTTATTTCTCCAACCATTGATCCATCTCAGGTCACCCCTACAGCCACTACCACCTTGAGACCCACCAGAACAAAAACAGCTACACCTAAACCATCGAATACAATCCCGGCAGTAACACCATCGACAACACCTGAGGTATTGAAAAATCAGAATGCTGCTTTAAGTGGAATTTTTCAGAACAAGGTTATTGGAGTGGTCCTGATCTCCATATTAGCCCTGGGGATTCTGTTAATCGTTACAGGGAGTTTTGGCAAAAGTTCCAGCCCACCGGATGAACAGAAAGGAAAAGATGAATGACAGAGGAGATTGTAAGCCCACCACTGGAAACACAAGTTCTCATCGATGATCTGGACAATCCAAAATATTATATTAATCGTGAATTAGGTATGTTGGAATTCCAGCATCGCGTTCTGGAGGAAGCCATGGATGAACGCAATCCACTCTTAGAGCGGGTGAAGTTTTTATCGATTCTGGGTTCCAATCTGGATGAATTCTTCATGGTGCGTGTCGGTGGTCTGGTGATGCAAAGGGATGCAGGCGTTTATGCAACGACAAAAGATGGTCTCACCCCCAATCAACAATTAATTGAAATTCGTAAAATTGCAAATAAATTAATGGTGGAAAGTCGTGAATACTGGCACAACACCATAACACCTCTATTGGAAAAGAGCGGTATTCACATCCTTTCATACAGTCAACTAACCGAACGGCAACGCGAGTACGTGAATGGATATTTCGAAGAGGTGGTTTATCCCACTTTGACACCACTGGCTTTCGATCCTGGTCATCCTTTTCCGCATATTTCCAATTTAAGTCTCAATCTGGCCATTTCCATCCAGGATGAAGAACAGGAGGAACATTTTGCCCGGGTGAAAGTTCCCTCCTCGTTGCCCCAATTGGTGCCCATCAAACGCTCCTCTGGTGGTTATCGTCGTGATGGTTCCACACCCAGACATCACTACTTCATCTGGCTCAGTCACCTGGTGAAGGAGAATATTCAGTTCCTTTTTCCAGGCATGAAGATCCTGGAGGTTTATCCATTTCATGTTACCCGCAATGCTGATTTTGAAATTCAGGAATTGGAAGCGGCGGATTTGTTAGAGGTGATGGAGGAGAGCGTCAGAAATCGCAGGTTTGGCAAAGTGATACGCTTAATTGTGGATAAAAATATGCCCATGCAAGTGCAGGATTTACTGGCTCAGAATCTGGACATGGACAAGCATGATATTTATGCTTTGGATTCTCCTATGAATATGCACAGTCTGATCGATTTGTATTCCATTGATCTTCCCCAGTTAAAATATCGCCCTTTTATTCAGTCGTTTCCAGACCGACTTCGCCAAAAAGAAGTCTTTGACGGCAATGCTATTTTTAGTACCATTCGTACCCACGATATTTTCTTGCACCACCCGTATGATTCTTTTATTCCTGTCGTGGATTTTCTGCGCGCTGCAGCCCGTGATCCGAATGTCTTAACAATTAAAATGACGCTCTATCGGGTTGGGAAGAACTCACCCATTGTTAAAACTTTACTGGAAGCCCGGCGGGATTATGGGAAGCAGGTTGCCGTTCTGGTGGAGTTGAAAGCTCGTTTTGATGAAGAAAGTAATATCGGCTGGGCCAGGATGCTGGAGCAGGAAGGGGTCCATGTGACTTATGGGTTAGTAGGCTTGAAAACCCATTGCAAAATCGCTCTGGTTGTGCGCAAAGAAGGTGAAAATATCCGTCGCTATATGCACCTGGGTACGGGTAATTATCATCATGTCACTGCTAATCTTTACGAGGATATGGGACTTTTCACAGCCGATTCAGATATAGGGGCGGATGCAAGCGATCTTTTCAATTATCTAACAGGGTATTCTGCCAAAAAAGAATATCGAAAATTATTAATCGCTCCGATTAATTTACGCCAGCGCTTTGAGCAAATGATTGATCGGGAAATCGCCATTCACAAAAAGAAGAAGAATGGACACCTGATTTTCAAAATGAATTCGATTGTTGATCCTGTAATCATCAAGAAACTCTATCAGGCTTCTCAGGTTGGTGTAAAAGTGGATTTGATCACACGTGGCATTTGCAGTCTCAAGCCCGGCATTAAAGGTCTGAGTGATAATATTCGTGTGATCAGTATTCTCGGCCGATTCCTGGAACACAGCCGGGTTTATTATTTCCATAATGATGGCGAAGAAGAGGTCTACCTGGGAAGTGCCGATCTCATGCCGCGTAATCTCAACCAACGAGTTGAAATTTTATTTCCGGTTGAGGATAAGGTGTTGGTACGTCAGATACGCAAAAATATTCTCGAGCTTTATTTATCCGATAATGTGAAAGCGCGTTATATGAAATCCGACGGCACTTATACGCGTCTCAAACCTCATTCTGCACGTAACGCAAAAAATGCACAACAAATATTCATTGAACGTGCAAATCGCAAAAATCAAACTTCTTCATAAATAAAGAGAGGTAATATGGCAGTCATACCAGTTTCTGCGCAGTACATTCCCAATCCTGATCGCTATCAATCCATCGAATATCGTCGATGTGGTCGCAGTGGCATTCAACTCCCATTGATCTCTTTGGGATTGTGGCACAATTTTGGTGGTGTGGATACCATGGAGAATTGCCGGGCTATGTTGCGCACTGCTTTTGATCTGGGTATCACTCATTTTGATCTGGCAAACAATTACGGTCCACCACCTGGCAGTGCGGAAGAAACATTTGGAAAAATATTAGCCAAAGATTTTCTACCCTACAGGGATGAATTAATCATCTCCAGTAAGGCTGGTTATTGGATGTGGAATGGACCGTATGGAGAGTGGGGTTCACGAAAATACCTGGTATCCAGCCTGGATCAGAGCCTGAAACGCATGGGGCTGGATTATGTTGATATCTTCTACCACCACCGCCCCGATCCTGATACCCCGTTGGAAGAAACCATGGGTGCGCTGGACTATATTGTTCGTAGTGGCCGTGCCCTTTATGCAGGTATTTCTAACTATCGTCCAAAAGAAGCACGTTTAGCCATTCAAATTTTAAGACAGTTAGGGACACCCTGTTTAATCCATCAACCTAATTACAATATGTTCGATCGCTGGATCGAAAAGGAATTGTTGAATGTGCTTGATGAGGAGGGAGTCGGATGTATTGTTTTCTCACCTCTTGCGCAGGGAATGTTGACGGACAAATATTTGCATGGTATTCCAGCGGACTCAAGGGCAGGTAAACCTGAAACTTTCTTGAAACCAGATAATATCACAGATCAGATTCTGGAAAAAGTGACCCAACTTAACCGCATCGCTGGCGAATTAAACCTGAGCCTGGCACAATTAGCCATCAATTGGACATTACGCCAACGGGTTGTTACTTCTGCATTGATCGGTGCATCCCGCCCTGCCCAAATTGAGGAAATTGTGGCTGGGGTTGCGCAACCTGCCCTATCCAATGATATTCTTGAAAAAATTGAAGAGATTTTATCTTCATAAATGGTCGATCAAAGCATTACTGATATAACCAATTATCTCGAAATCACGCAAAGGCTGGGAACAGCCGGGATGCCCACTGCTGCCCAAATCAAATCCATAGCCGATGCCGGTTATCAGGTTGTGATCAATCTGGCATTGGATGAATCGCCAGGGGCTGTAACGGATGAGAGTGAAAAAGTCACCAGACTTGGAATGAAGTACATTCATATACCAGTCGTTTGGGAGTCCCCACAAATTTCTGACCTCGAACAATTCTTTACGATTTTACAGAAGTTAGCAGATTACAAGGTTTTCGTGCATTGTGTGTTGAATATGCGCGTTTCGGTATTTGTGTATCTATACAGAGTGATTCACTTAAAGGAAGACCCCGATGTTGCATATCAGGATCTTCTCGAAATATAGCATCCAGACGGCACCTGGCAGGACCTGATGGATAGGGCAACAATTTAGATAAGACAACATCTCTTTTTTCTGAGATGTTGTCTCGCCTTTATTCATTCTGTGATGGTTGTTCAACTTTCCAGTAAATCCCGTTTTCACGTTTCATCAAACCGGTGTCAATCATGTCACGTCGTAATTGTGCATAATCTTCGTGAAACCGTTCCAAAATTTGATTTACTTCTTTTTCCTGGTACTGTTTTCCAGATTCAAATTCTGGCAACATGTATTGTAAAACTGCGATAAGTTTCTTTCTCTGACCCGGGATGATTTTCAATGTTCCATCCGGGTTTGTAAAATTCTTGACCACTTTTTGATCGTAGGCATCCATGTCAACCTCGCTTACAAATGTTGGCAACTGTTCAGGTGTCAACAACTCTTTGGATAAAGACTCAAGCTTTTTCGCATTGAGTTGGTATATGTTGTAATAGCCCTCCGCCCGGGCTGAAACCAAACCTGCTTTGCTCAAACGTGACAGGTGATGGGAAACTGTTGAAGAAGCCAAAGATAACATCTCCGCCATTTGCTCCACCGACAAATCCTGCTGAGCCAGCAATCCAATAATCTTCAATCGATTGGGATCTGCCAATGCTTTGAAGAAATTCAAAAGTTCCAGTATCTTCTCATCATTATTCATATAAATCTATCCTTATTTATTTAATTCGATAATTATCGATTTAATTTTATACAAAAATACTATTCTGTCAAGAGGAAATTTATTAAAGCAGACTTAATTTTCCAGAACCACAGACTTGATAATAGATACAGCTTCTCTGATTTCTTCAGGGGTGGTTTCCCGTCCCACGGAAAAGCGCAGTGTTCCCTGAGCCCATTCATCCGATACCTGCATGGCTTTCAGAACACCTGAGATTGTCACAGAGTCAGCATGGCAGGCAGAACCGGCAGAAATGGCTACCCGGTCGTTGATGTGATTCAATAATTGATGCGACTCAATCCCCCGGATACTTAGGCTGAGTGTATTTGGCAGTCGTTGTGATGGATGCCCATTCACACGCAGGCGTTCCACGCCAAATGCCTTAACCAGCTCATTATAAAGGAATTCCCGCATGGATATGAGATGCTGCTGGTTGGTGGAGATATCGCGCGTAGCAACCTCACAGGCTTTTCCCAATCCCACGATCTCCAGTAGATTCTCAGTGCCTGGTCGCTTCCCATTTTCATGTCCTGCCCCATACAGCAGGTTTTTCAATCGGATACCTTCACGCACATATAAAACTCCCACCCCTTTAGGGGCATACAACTTATGTCCAGCGATGGATAACAGATCCACACCCAGGTCATTGACGTTAACCGGAATTTTTCCCGTGGATTGGGCAGCATCTGTGTGAAAAACGATGCCATGGGATTTCGCGATGGAAGTCAATTCTTTGATCGGTTGTATGGTGCCAACTTCATTATTGGCATGCATGATACTGATCAGGATTGTGTTTGGGCGTATCGCTGCGTCCAGATCAAGAGGGTTGACCCGACCATAATGATCTACATCCAGAATTGTCACTTCAAAGCCATTGCGCTCGAGATCACGGCAAACTTCCAGTACAGCCGGGTGCTCCACCGCCGAGGTGATGATGTGTCTGCCCTGATCCTGATGCAACGTACAATATCCGCGTATAGCGTGATTATTGGCTTCTGTACCACCGCTGGTGAAGATGATCTCGGCGGGTTGAGCGCCGATCAGATCTGCCACCTGCCGGCGGGCGAATTCCACTGCCATTTTTGCCTGTACGCCAGACTGATGGCTGCTGGATGGATTCCCAAAATGCTCATAAAGATATGGCAACATGGCATCAGCCACATCTTTGGCAATCGGTGTGGTGGCATTGTAATCCAGATAAATTGGTTTCATTTCTACCTCACTTAATCTTGAAAAAGCCATTGCTCGGCGCTGGTCAGATCCTCAAAAAATCGAATTTCACGGCTGCGTTTGTGTTCGTAAATCAATTCATGAAAACGTTCACTCTCGATTTTATCCAATTCAATAATGAAAGCAGTTTTCACGTGGTAATTGGATAATTTCAGAAAAATAATTCCTAATAAGCCCGTTTTTAAATTAAAAAAGTCGGGGTGCAGTTCAGTCGCGTGAACGATCAAGCGATTTTGTTCCATCCCATATCCATAAGCCAGTACATCCAGAATATCCTGCTCGTTTGAGATCAGGCCACTCCCAGGCTGGCAAATGAGGTAATCACCCTGTTCGGTATGGATCTTGATCGCATTCATAGAAGACTATTCCTTCTTTAAACATGTATCATTTCTTCAAATGATCCATCATCTTTAACGATAAATCCACTTCTTATCATAAATGTTTTTTACTAGCGTGCAAACTGCCATGGACAAAGTTTACGCTCTAACCAATCGACCGCAAAATACAGTCCAAAGCCCAGAACACTCATTGCCACCACACCCGCATACATCGCTGGATAGTCGAATAGGTTGGACCCTTTGAGATAGATATAGTACCCTAACCCTTTCTGTGTGGCGAATAATTCTGCAACATACAGGACTGCGACTGCCGTCCCTACCGATTGGCGCAATGCGGTCAAAATGGCAGGAATACTGGCTGGAAAGTACACATACCGGAACAAAGCTCTGCGCCCAGCTCCCAGACTTCGTACACTTTGAATCAATTCAGGACGTAATGTAGCTGCCTGATCTCGGACCAGAACAAGGATCTGGAAAAAGAGGATCAAAAAGATCATAAAAATTTTAGAAACATCGCCAATCCCTAAGAAAAGTACCACGATTGGTAAAAGCACAACTTTTGGGATGGGATATAACAAATAAATAACCGGAGCAAAGAAACGGTTCAGAGGTTTGGATTGACCCAACATCAGACCCAAAGGCGAAGCAAAAATGATAGCCAGTAAAGTGCTGGCGAACACCCGCCAGAAGCTGGCCAGGAAATGCCCGGGTAAATCGCGCCCCAGTTCTAGAATGAGCGTTTGCCCAACTTCCCAGGGTGATGGCAAAATCGCCAGATTGACAATCCATGCCAGCACCTGCCATAACAACAGAAGAAGAACCAATGCCAATAAAACTGCTTTTGCGCGCATTACTTTGACATTTTCTCCCTCAAGATTTGACATAGGTGTAAATACTCAGGATCTGAGCGTACGTCTGGTTTATCAAAGGTGGTGTTTTCGATCACATTTGCTGTTAAATTAGGTGGTTCATTCAGTAATAGAATTTTTTGTCCCAGAATAGCTGCTTCTTCAATCAGGTGGGTAACCGTAATCATGGTCAGGTTATGTTGTTGCCATAATTCAATCATCAAATTTTGTAAAGATTCGCGGGTGGGTGCATCCAGAGAGGAAAATGGTTCGTCCATTAACAAAATATCCGGTTGTAATACCAATGTTCGCGCAATGGCACAGCGTTGGCGCTGGCCACCGGAAATTTGGCCGGGAAATTTCTCTGCCTGTTCTTTTAAACCCAGTTTTTCCAGCCAGAAAGATACATCAGCATCGCTAACTTTCGCTTCAACAGGAGCATGCTTTCCATCCGGGCCATAAAACCGTCTGATGTCCAATCCCAACCTGACATTATCGTACACTGTCGCCCACGGTAATAAACCATAATCCTGGATGATCAATCCACTCTGAGGTCTTGGACGCATAAGCTGCTCGCCATCCACCAGAATTTCTCCCGAGAGAGACTGTCTTAATCCGGCAATCAAATATAAAAGCGTACTCTTTCCGCAGCCGGATGGACCCAAGATTGTCCAGGCTTCTCCTTTGTTAATTGACCAATTGAAATCCTGGAAAACGGGTTGGTTAGTCGCATACTCAAAGGTGAGATTCCGAACTTGTATCATTTTTTCAGAAACGTTCTCTGATTAAGGCAAAAAATCAGCACTGATGCATTGTTCATAGGGAACATCTTCAGAGATCAAATCCTTCTCCTGCGCCCAGATCAGCACATCTTCAAATTGTTCCGGGCTGGGTACACCAGCTGTGGCAAAGGAAGGTACCTGGAATTTTCCCTGCAAAGGTGCTGGCAGAATGTTATTTTCAACCAGGGTAGCCTCCCATTTCGTTGGGTCAGCGTTGATGGTCACAACTGCCTCTTCAATGGCTGCTAAAAATGCTTTGACAGCATCCGGGTTACTTTCAATAAATGCATTCCGAAATGCAATCGTGCTGTGACTATACTCAGGATATTTATTATCCGCCAACACAACGGTTGCGCCTTGCAATGCTAACAATGAGGCAACTGGTTCAGGCATGGTGCCGGCATCCAATTCCCCATTACTGATCAATGTCACCCGATCGGGGATTTTGGGAACAGCTACCGTGGCAATATCATCCTGGGTGAACCCCTCCTCCTGCAGCATACGGTCTGTCAGGTAAGCAATCACCGTGCCTTCAGAAATTCCAATCTTAACGCCTTTCAATTGATCAACGCTGGTAATGCCACTTTTAGCAGACGCCACAATACTGAATAAAGGGATTTCCGCGGTAGCAGCACGGGCAAAGCGCACAATAACCACATTCTTGTTGGTACGATTATTCAAAATGGTCGTCAGGACTTCGTTAATCATCCCATCAATTTGATTGGCTGCGACGAGTTGATCCCGTTCTGGACCGGAACTAACCGGAACGAGTTCAACATTGAGGTTATATTTCTCAAATAGCCCTTCCTGTTGGGCTACATACATCGGTAAAGAGTCAAGAATCGGCAATACTGCAAATTTGATGGTCGTCTTTTCGGCAGCTTTGGGTGAACAGGATGTCAGGAATATTGAGAATACAAACAATAACAGACCAAATTTGCTCCAATGTGAAAATCGATTGTTTTTGATCATTTGTCGCCATCTCCATTTTTAAGTAATTAACAGGGATACCCCGCTACCCTTTATCGTAATTATACCTTACAGCACCTCTAACCGAAACAAAAATTACACACTCTATTAAAATTTTGTTTTTTTTCAAAAATTGCTAAAATAAAATCGTCTTAATCAATAAAGGAGGTCAAAAATGTCTAATTTAAAAGCCACACTGACTGGTTATGCCAGTTACCGTGGAAGGGAAGGGCATTACAGTTTCCTGTTGCATCGCATCACCGGTCTGGGAACAGCACTTTTTCTGATCATACATATTCTGGATACTTCATTCGTCTACTTTTTCCCTGACTTGTATCAACATGCCATCAATCTGTATCGTTCCACCCTCTTTGGTATCGCAGAGGTTGGGTTGGTCTTTTGTGTCTTTTTTCATGGGGTGAATGGTCTCAGGGTTGCTTTTTTTGATCTGATAGCCCCCCGATTGTGGAGTGTCCCCAAACAACGCTTTTCCACAAAAATCACCTTGCTGATCACTTTATTGATGTGGATTCCAGCTTCAGCCATCATGTTGTATAACATGCTCTACCATAATTATGGCTGGTTTGGTGGCTAGGAGGGAATCATGACCACAAACACAAGAACCATACAAAAACCAAAACCCAATTTTGAAACCAAATCCTGGTTGTTCATGCGCTACAGTGCAATTTTATTGATTCCATTGGTGTTTGGACACCTGATTCTGCAGGATGTGATTGTTGGGGTGCATCGCATCGATCTCGATTATGTTGAGATGCGATGGGCCAGTATTGGATGGCGCATTTATGACGCCCTGCTTCTAGCCTTTGCCTTTGCTCATGGAGTGAATGGTATTCGCCAGGTGCTGAATGATTTCATTCAATCAGACCGGGGCAGAAAGTTCATGCATTGGGGTTTATTTTTACTCTGGTTGATCGTCACAGCGATTGGTACCATTGCATTAATTGGCGGCGTTCGCCCAATTTCTTGAGGAGAGTTCATGACACAAACACATACCTATGATGTAATTATCGTTGGCGGTGGTGGGGCCGGGTTGATGGCTGCTTTATATGCTTCACAAAACGTAAAAACAGCCGTGGTCAGCAAACTTTATCCAATTCGATCACACACGGGCGCTGCCCAGGGAGGGATTGGCGCAGCTCTTGGTAATCTGGAAGAGGATTATTGGGAGTGGCATGCGTACGACACTGTCAAAGGTAGTGATTACCTGGGTGATCAGGATGCCATCGAATTCATGTGCGAACAGGCAGTACAGGCGGTTTATGATCTGGAACATTTCGGATTGCCATTCTCGCGTACCGAAGAAGGCCGTATCGCTCAAAGACCCTTTGGAGGACACACCAATAACAAGACTGGAAAGTCTGTGCGCCGTTCCTGTTATGCCGCCGACCGAACCGGTCACATGATTCTACAGACTTTATTTCAACAATGTGTAAAGAATGACACCAAATTCTATAACGAATTTCATGTCCTCGATCTGATTTTGCAGGATGGGAAAACGGCAGGTGTGGTGGCATTAGAACTGGCAACCGGTGAATTGCATATATTTCATGCCAAGGCAGTCATATTTACCACCGGGGGTCATGGCCGAATCTGGGAAATTACATCCAATGCTTATGCATATACCGGTGATGGTGCTGCTGTCCTGGCACGTCGTGGGATTCCCATGGAGGATATGGAATTTTTCCAGTTCCATCCCACCGGGATCATCAAATTAGGTATTTTGATCACGGAAGCCGTGCGCGGGGAAGGTGGTGTGCTGATCAATGGTAAGGGCGAACGCTTCATGGAACGCTATGCCCCCAACATCAAAGATCTGGCATCCCGCGATGTGGTCAGCCGCGCCATCTACCTGGAAGTAAAAGAAGGCAATGGTATCGATGGAAAGAATTATGTGCACCTGGATGCACGCCCGGATGTCATTAATAAATTTGCCGCGTTGGATGGCAGGACCCGTCCGGATGGAAGTCCCTATCAGGTGACAGCCGATGAAATCACCAGCAAAATTCCCGATATCACCGACTTTTGTCGCACTTATCTGGGCGTTGATCCGGTCAAAGATCCCATGCCGGTGCAACCCACCGCTCATTACGCCATGGGGGGGATTCCAACCAACAAATATGGAGAAGTGGTTGTGGATGAAAACGGCACCACACTGCCAGGTTTGTATGCTGCCGGTGAATGTGCCTGTGTTTCAGTTCATGGCGCTAATCGCCTGGGAACCAATTCTCTGGTTGATCTGGTGGTCTTTGGGAAACATGCTGGAATCAAAGCAGCCGAATACGCCCAAGGGACCGATCTACCTTCGTTGCCAGAGGATGTGACTGCCTTCACCCTGGAGCAAATCGAACGACTTCGAAATGGAAGCGGCAAAGAAAAACCCGCGCAAATTGGTCAGGAGATGCGTTCGGTTATGATGGATCATGTCGGTGTTTTCCGTACAGAAGAAGGCTTGGCGACAGCAGTAGAAAAGATTAAAGAATTACGTCAACGCTTCAAGGAAGTGCGAACCCAGGATTCCAGTACCATCTACAATATGGAATTACTCAACACCTGGGAGTTAGGCAACATGCTTGATCTGGCGCTTGTAACCGCAGAATCTGCTCTGGCTCGTAAAGAAAGCCGGGGTGCGCATGCCCGTGAAGATTATCCCAAACGCAACGATCAGGAATGGATGAAACATACCCTGGCATGGTTGGATAAAGAACAGGTTCGCTTGAGATATAAACCAGTAGCCTTCACGCGGTTTGAACCAAAAGAACGTAAATATTAATTCGCTGACAGGAAGCCAATAAGCGCGCTAAAGAGACCTGAAGGAGTACCTTATGCAGATCAAATTGAAAGTCTTTCGCTATCTTCCCCATACGGGCAAAAAACCGCATTACGACACGTATGAGATGGAAGTCGATCCCAATGATCGCGTCCTGGATGTCCTCGAACAGGTACGAGCAGATTCAGACCCCAGCCTGGGATACCGCCGATCCTGTGCCCATGGCGTATGCGGATCGGATGCCATGCGGATCAATGGTCGTAATATGCTCGCCTGTAAAGTATTGGTAAAAGACTTGAATAGCTCACAAATCACCGTCGAACCCATTCTGGGGCTTAAAGTCCTGCGAGACTTGATCGTTGATATGGAACCATTTTTTGATCATTTCCGCTCTGTGATGCCTTATTTTGTGAATGATGATCCCATCCCTGAGGATGGGAAAGAACGTCTGCAAAGCCCCACCCAACGAGAGCGGTTTGATGACACGACCAAATGCATTTTGTGTGCTGCCTGTACCACTTCATGCCCTTCCTTCTGGGCAAATGGAAAATACGTTGGACCCGCTGCGATTGTGAATGCTCACCGATTTATTTTCGATAGCCGGGATACGGCTGCAGCCGAAAGACTGGAGGTGCTGAATGAAGATAGCGGCGTCTGGCGTTGTCGTACAGCCTTCAACTGTACAGAAGCATGCCCGCGGGATATCGAAATCACCAAAGCAATCGCCGAAGTAAAACAGGTTATTTACAGCGGAAAAATAGAATAAGAGTTTAAGAATTAGTACTTTATAAATTGTGACAAACTGTGTATCATATAGTTAACAAATCTTAATGGATTTTTTGTGATTGAGATTTGGCTTGAGAAGGGAGGGCATATGTTCGTCACTATTTTAACGGGTCGGGTCGCTGAAGAAGATTGGCGCACGCTTGAAAAATCATATGAACGGGCTATTCGAACTGCGCCTAAAGGCATTTTATCCTCCATGTTAATCCAGTGTCAGGCTGAGCCGAAACTCTGGCAGATCATCACCACCTGGGAAAGTGAAGAGGTTTACAGGATTGCCAATGAGCAAAAGCTTGCCAATAGATGTGTAGACCTGTTCTGCGACGCCGGTTCAACCCCATACCGCAATGAATACAATGTATTCGGGCGATATATGCGCGTTTGAGCACTTGACAAAAATAAAATCATGGTAGAATTAAACATCAGCATGGTTGGAATGCAGTTTATTCATCAGGTTTTCTGAATTTAGGTGCCCAGGCTCCCATTTCCTGGACACAAGCAATTTTTACTTCAGAGAATGCAACAAATCCCAGGGTCATAAATCCCCTGAATTGGTTAGCAAAACCGACAATAAAACTGCGGGGATTGAAAAGGAACAACATTATCACCATATTTAACAATCATTTCAACTTTTAACATTATCTATTGATAAATTTGCAGGCAGCTTAATAACAAATGCTTTTATTCTTCAAATTGATGATTGGTACGAATGGTAATTTTACTTGTTGTAAATTATTTAGCGGTAAAAAGGGGCTGAATCGTATTTTTACTAAAACAATCATCACTCAGAAAGGGAACTTGATTTCTTAATCTAATATTATGTGGGTAATCCATACACACTGGCAACCGCCGCGTAAACCATCCGATCAGGGTGGCATCTTATTTTGGGCTGAAACAGATGAAAGCCCAGCTCCACCTTATTGGGATGGAGAAATACCCGAATCTCCAAAACCGCAAGAACACCCTTATGCGTTAATGCCGGAGCTGATCATGGATCGGATTGGTCTTGGAACGCCGCTAGAGAGTGCAAAGCCCAATCTGATTACTTTGCATATGCCTTCCACCCGAACTGGTCCACTTCCTTCGCCAGCGCTAACCCATGTCTGGGAGTTAGATCTGGAAACAGATCCATTCCTGGCGCCCTGGCGTATTGATGGTTTATGGCTGCCAGCAACAACGGCATTTAGCGTATTGATCAATTTACCGGAAGAGAGTCCTTTCAGTGACTTCATATTAGGGCAGGATGCCATATACTGGCAAAATGTCTGTAGTCTGGCATTGGAAATCCTGTCAGAACAAAAAATGATGCCTATCATGGTACCTATCACCCCCGCCCGAGATACCTTTCATGCCCGCTGGCAACCGGTACTGGATGGGAAAGATGATGGTCCCCGCATGGCAAAATTGGTGGAAGCAATGCCGCCCGTCTGTCGGGCAGAATCATTGCATGGGGATCGTATTTATCCTGGCTCACTCCCACCTGCCCGCGCCTTGCTGGATAGTTTCTTAAACACAATGTGTGATGCCCTGGCTCGCTCCTGGGGAGCTAGCTCCGAAGCAATTCGTCTCATTCCGGAGAATCCGACCCCATTCGAAGCCTGGGTAAAGGCATTATTCAGTCCGGATGCCAATATAAAAATCTCTGCCGTACAGGCGACTGCTTTATTTAGTAGTGTACGTGCCTGGATGCGAAATTTGCAGGCAGCTGGTGATAATTATTTCCGCGTGGCTTTTCAATTGATCTCGCCGGTAGAGCAGGTGGCTTCATTGGATGATTCCAACTGGCAAATTCGATATTTATTGCAATCACGGGATGATCCCAATCTGTTGATTAATGCCGAGCAAATCTGGAATATACGCACCACCGCATTGGTTGTGGAGGGAAAACGCTGTGAATTGCCACAGGAAAAGCTCCTCATGGGTCTGGGTTATACAGCCCGCCATTTTGAACCTATCGCTGATAGTCTGCAGAATCGCTATCCAACCGGTACAAATATTAACACACATGAAGCCTATCAGTTTTTAAGAAATACTGCCCTCCTTTTGGATGAGGCTGGATTTGGAATTCTAGCACCAGAGTGGTGGGATACCAGCGGGGCCCGTCTCGGTGTCCGTTTACAGTTATCTCCCGCAGCAGCCACCACGCAGGTGCGTGTCAAAGCAGGTGGACTCAATTTTAATACGCTGGTTAATTTTCGCTGGGAGCTTTCTCTGGGTGATACCCGTCTTTCAAGAGCAGAATTTGAAGCGTTAACCTCGCTCAATGAGCCATTGGTGCAATTGAATGGCAAATGGGTTCAATTGGACAGCGAAAAGGTGCAGGCAGCCAAGCGATTCTGGGATACTGAAGGCCACGCCGGACAAATGGGGTTGGTTCAGGCTGCTCAATATGTGTTGGGTGGTCAGGCAGGTGCTGAAGGGTTACCCATTGATGGTGTGGATGCAGAAGGTTGGGTGCAGGAATGGCTGGAAGGATTGGATGGTCATGAAAAGATGATCATATTGCCGCAACCACAAACCTTGCGTGGGAAGTTGCGTCCTTATCAGACCTATGGTTTTTCATGGCTCACCTTCTTCCAACGCTGGGGACTGGGCGCCATTCTGGCAGACGATATGGGACTGGGAAAAACCATTCAGGCTCTGGCATTGCTGGCGCATGAAAAAGAGAACAACGCCGGAAAATTGCCTGGTCCGGTTTTACTGGTATGCCCAACCTCAGTTGTCACCAACTGGCAACGGGAAACCAGAAAATTTGCACCTGATTTGAGAATTTATAAACATCAAGGACCAACCCGCTTCCGAAATCATGAATTAATTCAAAAGGTCAAAGAAACCGAATTATTCATCACCAGTTATCCTTTGGTCCGTCAGGATTTGGAAGAATTACAATCGATCCAATGGCATGGCGTCATTCTGGATGAAGCCCAGAATATTAAAAATCCTGCTGCCAAACAAACACAAGCCGTACGTGCCTTAAAAGCGAGCTTCCGCTTTGCACTCACCGGTACCCCCGTGGAAAACCGTCTGATGGAATTGTGGTCGATCATGCAATTCCTCAACCCGGGTTATTTGGGTTCTCGGGAACACTTCCGCCGTGAATTTGCGATTCCGATTGAACGCTTCCATGATCCGGAAATCACCCACCAACTTAAAGAATTGGTATCGCCCTTCATCTTACGGCGTGTCAAAACGGATCCAAATGTGATTGACGATTTGCCAGAGAAGATTGAAGTCAAAGCATACTGCAATCTAACCGAAGAACAAGCCGGCCTGTATCAAAATCTGGTCAACGATGTCATGAAGAAAATCAATGAAAGCGAAGGTATTGAACGTCATGGTCTGGTACTGGCGATGTTAACCAAACTGAAGCAGATCTGTAACCACCCCACTCAATACCTGCAAAAAATCAATGGTCATGTACCACCAGCGCGAGAATTACATAATCGTTCCGGAAAGCTCAAACGTCTGGTGGAAATGCTCGAAGAAATCGTCGCTGTGGGTGACCGGGTTTTGATTTTCACCCAATTTGCTGAAATGGGCAAAATTCTGAATAGTTACTTATCCACCACACTGAACACCCCCACCATTTTCCTGTACGGTAACACACCGGTGAAAATGCGTGATCAAATGATCAAGCACTTCATGGATGATGAAAATGGACCGCAGATCTTCATTCTCTCCCTGAAAGCGGGTGGTATCGGACTTAACCTCACGCGCGCCAACCATGTTATCCATTTTGACCGCTGGTGGAATCCAGCCGTGGAAGATCAAGCCACCGACCGTGCTTTCCGAATCGGCCAGAATCGCAATGTTCAGGTACATAAATTTGTCACAGTTGGAACATTGGAAGAAAAAATAGATGAAATGATCGAATCCAAAAAAGGATTGGCAGAATCAGTCATCGGTGCCGGCGAAGCCTGGATCACGGATCTATCCACCGAAGAGTTGCAGGATCTGGTACGCCTGCGCTATCAGGAATAGGAGCCTGGTATGGACGAATTAAACAATCAACAAAATAACAATCAACCCCAAAATCGAAATCAATCACAACGTCGACGAAGACCCAATCAACGCAATCCCAAATATCAGCAAAATCAAAATCGTAATGCTAATCAGGCAGTGCAATCCATTAATGGCGAATCCATGACCAATAAACGCCTAGATAATAACAAACGCAATCAATCCAATCAACGTGACAATAACAATAGCACACCCTGGGGTATGAACCCATTGCCCACCCAAACTGGGATTCAAACTCGCAGTCAACGTGGTGAATTTGCCAAAAATTGGTGGGCGCGCCGCTGGTTAGAAGCATTGGAGCGTCTGATGCAAGGGGTGCGCCTCTCCCGAGGACAATATTATGCCCGACTGGGGCAAATTGTCTCACTCGAAGAAATCAAGGGTGGTATGCTGGCACGGGTGCAGGGATCACGCCCAAAACCTTATCGTGTCACCATTCAGCTCAATCCCTTCAACAACAAACAATGGGAAAAAGTGCTGGACCTTTTATCTGAAAAATCGATTTACATGGCAAAGTTGCTGGTGGGCGAGATGCCAGATGATATTGAATCGGTGTTCAATCAGGCAGGCGTCAGTCTTTTCCCCGAACACGCCATGGATTTACAAACCCGCTGCACCTGCCCGGATAAAATCACACCTTGCAAGCATGTTGCCGCAACGTATTACATTCTCGGGGATCGTTTTGATGAAGATCCATTCCTGATATTCCGTATGCGTGGTCGCACACAGGATCAAATTCTGGAAGCGTTAAGACAGCGACGTGGCGCAGAAGCAGATCTTTCCATAGACTATAACGAACCACTCACACGGATCCTGACACCGGAAGCACCCCGTTTTCCGGAAACACTCGAACGCTTCTGGGAAGTTCAACAGGATCTGACCCAGGTTAATGTCCAGGTGCGCATGCCTAACATCCCACAACCGTTACTCAAGCGCCTGGGTGAACCGGAATTTTCTTCTCAGTTGACCTTGCAAGGCCAACTGGAAGAATCCTACGACCTGATCAGCCAATTCGCCATCATGATTGCCTATGCAGATACATCCGGAACACCAACCAATGGTAATGGGGATGGTGATTAGGATGATATGATGCAATATAGAGTAAATTATGCTAGAATTATGTTTGTTCTGCCACAACAATCATTCCTCTGGTGTGAAATAGTTGGCAAAATTCATTCGACGTAGATTTTCGGAATCATTCTCTTCCTTATAATACAATATCCCCTATTCAAATATCTTTTGGGATAAAGCCAAGGCTAATGCTGTTATTGGTTATTGTGCAATTGAAATAAACATGCTAAAGCAACCAGGTACCACGAAAGGATTGATGCGATGATTTGTACAAATTGCGGACAGAAACTTCCTGAAGGGAGTCGCTTTTGTGAGTACTGCGGTGCGCCTATTAGCGTAGCGCTTCCGAATAAGGAAGGGGTTTATCAGCCTTCCAATCAGCAAGGTGTCCCTGGGGTGGTAATGGGTGATGGCAGCATGCGGAGAGAAGAAATTTCAATGAAACAACCGGAAACTAAAAAGCCTGCAAAATCCTGGATTTGGATCATTTTGATCACCCTGATAGTTCTAGGCTGCTGTTGTGCTGCCGTGGTTGGCGGTGGTTTCATTTACCTGCGCAGTCAGGGTCAGTCCTGGCAGGATGTGGTACCCGGTGGTTTGGAAGAGCTTCCAGATACTACAGAGGTATTACCAGAGCCGGAAATTGATTCTCCGATCCCGGAGGAAACAGTGCAACCCACTCCACCAGATGAGACAATGCAAGACCCAGGTTACTCTCCGGAAGACCATCTACTTGCAGTAACGAGTTCAGGTATCTGGATGGTGAATGAGCAAACACATGAAGCAACACAAATCAGTCATGATCAGTTGGATACCCCCTGGGATTTTAATAATGGTATGTCTCCAGACAAGAAGTTTTTCGCGTTTATTACTGGGTTTGGCGGGGCCTCAGTGAACCCGATGTTAGTCGTGCTGGATCTTGAAAACCAGACAACCCTTTTGCAATTGGAGCTTACCGGTCCAAGCATTCAGCCAGGTGTGGAGGGCACACATGGCGATCCGTCTTTTGAAGCATACGGAGCTATGCAATCCATAAGCAGCCTGGCCTGGTCTCCAGATGGCACCCAATTAGCTTTAGTAGCCGCCCGTGATGGCGACAGCGCTGATGTTTATCTTTTTAATCGATCTGATAATTCGGTTACTCGCCTGACGGAAGAAGCCGGCCATGCCTCTGCTTTACATTGGTCTCCAGACGGGCAATTTCTCCAATATTTGAGTGTATTCACCTTTGGAACTGGAGCAGGCGCTACGATGGAGGCTTTGTGGGTTTATAATTTCCAAATCAAACAGTCAATCCTCCTGGAATCTTTAGAAGGTAACGGCGAAGATTTTTTGGCATGGATGGATAACAACCGTTTTTTGATCAATAGTTGGGGGCGATTATGTGGTGGAGCGTACAATCTACGGGTTGTGGACGTAACCAGTTTTGACCAGCAGGTGGTTGTTGAGGAAGGTTTTACTGCAGTTGCCTATGACCCCGAAAACCAATTCGGAATGTTTTCGGTCGCATATACTTACGATAATTGCGGCAACAGCGAACCTTTGGATCCTGGCTTGATGATCTTTGGTGAAAGTGTTCCGATTCTTGGTGCTGACGGCCCAACCATTGGTGAAATAGGTCGCAAAAAATTTGAACAAATAATCGCTTATGGTATAAGCTTCATTCCTCAGGGCAACCTTTTTACTGTGTATGGGGATGAGGGCCTCCAATATATTTACTATAAGGGTCAGTATGGGTACAACAGTCTGGAGATTCTGCCTGAAGTCAATGGATTGACGCCGTACCCCTCACCAACCGGGGAGTATTGGGCATGGGCTTCTCGAATGAATACTGGCCTTTGGATCTCAGAAAAAAATAGTAACCCAATTGAATTGTCTCCCCTTTTTACCGGCGTGCCATTATGGAGCCTGGATGGTCAGATTATTTACTATTTTGAAAACAATCGAATATTCTCAGCAAGTGCTCCCGAATTCAGTACAGGAACATTGGTAGTGGAAATACCTGTGGGAGAAATTCTTGGCTTGGTCAAATAATCCACGCTTGTTTTGCAAATTCCATGAATTGATACAAACTGCTTGTGAAGAATATATTAGAGACCAGGTAACTCGAAAGGTTTGATGAGATGATTTGTAAAAAATGCGGTCATGAAACTCCTGAAGACAGTCGATTTTGTGAAATATGTGGTGCAGCCCTTGACATAGAGCTTCCAAAAAGGATGTTGTTGTCGAACAACCCAAACAACAAGTAAGTCCAGGCGTAGTCATGGGTGAAGATGGCGTCATGTGATGGGTTTATGAAATGAATATGTGGAAAAACCCAACCCTGATAATCACGATCTGGAAGGTGCTGCTCTTGGCGGCGTTAGTACCAGCTCTTTTGTTATTTTTCCTGAATCTGGGAGATGGCATTGGTTCTGCATTGCTTGCCTTTATAAAAATTATGGTTATTGTCGCAGGTATTGTCACAGGATTGCTGCTGTTAGCTTATCCCCTCGTTGCGATAATGAACGGTGGGATATACTGCGTAATTTTCGAGATGGACGAGAGGAGTGTAAAGCACATTCAAATGCAAAAGCAATTCAAAAAAAACCAGATTCTTGCAATGATTGTCTCCATAGCGGGTGTGATGACAGGGAATATTCAGGCAACTGCCGCGGGGATGCTGGCCGGGTCAAAACAAAGCACATTGAGCAGTTTTGAAAAAGTAAAATCTATCACGGTGAATGAAAAACGACATGTTATCTATGTAAACGAAAATTTAACCAAAAATCAGGTCTATGTAGACACTGCCGATTTTGCATTTATCAGTAATGCCATTATCAACCGCTGCAACAAAGCGAAAGTGACCAATAAATAAATAAGCACCAATAGGCATTCTGATGAGCAGCTTAGGCGTATTGGTGTCATTAAATGCACCTACTGCCCGTTCTGCCTACCAGAAACTCAGTCTGGTGATGTTAGCTTTCTGGTTCGTCCCCATATTAATCATTAATTTATCACCGGAAAGTTTCAAGCTGCAGATAAATCAATTTCTCAATAGCATAAATTTGATTCAGATTGCAATAATTGGAATTGTGCTCGTCATTGTGGTCAATATTGGTTTGATATGGTTAGCAATTCAGCGGTTCCAGCGCACCCGATTGATTCTGGATTAAATTATTCTTTCAAAGTCAATCTACTCTCGCAAAAATCGATTTAGGTCTTGACAAGCCTTTTCTTTTGGGCATAATTATGTGTACAAGTAAAAAACCCGTTATCAGCCATGACGGAGGAAAGTAGTACGGTGAAAGTTGACAGGAAAGCCAGGGCATAGACTGAAACCCTCGCACAATGGAAACCCTACGAAGTTCCCTTCCGAGCTGCTCTGGTGAACGTTCAAATGAACCACTAGTCGGAGCCGGACAGCCACCGTTAACAGGCAACCTGATCGCGAAATGAATAAATTGCCGTCGGGGAAGAGTGCGCCAGCAATGGCGAATGTGGGTGGTACCACGGGTAGATTTGGCCCGTCCCTGAAGAAGGGGCGGGTTTATTTTTTGGAGGAGGAACTATGTCGGAAAAACCAATCATCCTGGAAGAGCTGGAACAGACACAGCAAAAAGCGTTAGCCTTGCTGGCAGAAATCCAGGACGAAGAGCCGTTACAAGCCTGGAAGCGTGAATATCTGGGCAAAGTATCCACCGTCATGACTGCATTTAGCAGCATCGGCCAGCAGCCGAAAGAATTTCGTCCCCTGGTCGGTCAGATGGCTAATCAGGTGAAGCAAGCCCTGGAAGCTGCCCTGGATGAACGAGCGAAAATTGTCTCGGAAGCATCGCTTGCGCGCAAAGTAGCCCAGGAAAAAATTGATGTAACCTTGCCGGGTAGACAACCTTTGAAAGGTGGTTTACACCCGCAAACTTTGGTGCTGCGTAGAATTTATGCGATCTTCGCTGAAATGGGTTTTCAGGTATATCGTTCCCGCGATGTGGAAAGTGATGCATACAATTTTGAACTCCTCAACATTCCCGCTCATCACCCAGCGAGAGACATGTGGGATACCTTCCACATCGATCAACCTGGGGTTGTTTTACGAACGCACACCTCCCCCGGACAGATCCACGTGATGCGTGAACAAGCGCCAAACCCAATCCGCGTGATCCTGCCAGGCATGTGTTACCGTTACGAGCAGATCAGTTCCCGCTCAGAGATTCAATTCAACCAGGTGGAAGTCCTGGCGGTTGGCAAGAACATCACCTTTGGGGATATGAAAGGCACCCTGAATGGATTTGTACGACGCTTATTCAACGCCGATGTACGCACCCGTTTGCGACCCTCCTACTTCCCCTTCACGGAACCCAGTGCAGAAATGGATGTGGAATGTTTCGTATGTGGCGGGAAAGGTTGTTCGGTTTGCAAAGGTAGTGGCTGGCTGGAGATCATGGGCTGTGGCATCGTGCATCCAACGGTACTGAAGAATGGCGGTTATGATCCCGAGGTCTATTCCGGTTTCGCAGCCGGGATGGGACCTGAACGCATCAGCATGTTGTTGCATAAAATTGAAGACATCCGCTACTTCTGGGGTAATGATGCCCGTTTCCTGGAGCAGTTCTAACCATGAAAACACTATTAACGAAACAAGAAAAAATCAAGGAGGATAACAACCAATGAAAATCCCTCTTTCGTGGCTAAAAGATTATATTGATATTGACCTCTCACTGGAGGAATTGGCGCGCACGTTGACCATGGTGGGTCTAGAGGTAGAAGAGATTAGCGTGATTGGTTTACCCCTTCCCGAAAACTCCAGCCGTCAGGAATTCAAATTCAGCGGACTCGCCTGGGATCCTGAGAAGTTTATCGTTGCGCAGATCGACGAGGTAATGCCCCATCCGGATGCTGACCGCCTGATCCTTTGCCGACTGAATGATGGCACCCAGGAATGGGTCGTCCTCACCGGAGCTCCCAATCTCTACCCATATAAAGGAATGGGAACGCTGGAACAACCTTTAAAAGTCGCTTATGCACGCGAAGGCGCCATCCTCTATGATGGACACAAGCCCGGTTATGAGCTGACCAAATTAAAACGCACCAAAATCCGCGGGGTTGAATCATTCTCCATGGTTTGTTCCGAGAAAGAACTGGGTATATCTGATGAACATGAAGGTGTCATCATCCTGGATCCTGATACCCCGACCGGCACCCCACTGGTGGATTATATGGGCGATGCGGTATTCGAAGTTGCCATTCTGCCCAACATGATCCGCGATGCAAGCATGGTGGGAGTTGCCCGTGAGCTCTCAGCGGTAACAGGAAAACCTTTGAAGGTTCCCAGTCGCAAAGTCGCATCAACCGGTCCCAGGATTGATGATCTGGCTGCTATTGAAATTAATGACCCCAACCTCAATCCTCGCTTTGTATTAGGCTTGGTGCAGGATTTGCAGCCAAAACCCAGTCCCTATTGGGTGCAAAGACGCTTACGTCTGGCGGGGATGCGACCCATCAATTCCATCGTGGATGCCACCAATTACGTCATGCTCGAGACCGGTGAACCATTGCATGCCTTTGATTACGATGTGCTCGTCCAACGTGCGGGAGGAAAAGCCCCCACCATCATCACCCGCGCTGCTGATCCAGGCGAAACCCTGACCACCCTCGATAATATAGAACGTTCATTGGATCAACATACCATTCTGGTATGTGATACGGCAGGTCCTCTTTCACTGGCAGGGATTATGGGGGGGTTAGAGAGTGAAGTTACCGAGACTACCCGAAATGTGTTACTGGAAGGCGCGAGCTGGAATTTCATCAATGTTCGCCGCACATCCTCCCGACTGCACCTTAACTCGGAAGCAGGTTATCGCTTCGGTCGCGGTGTTCACCCGGCTTTAGCATCCTGGGCTGTTGATCTGGGTCTGGAACGTATGGCAGCCTGGAGTGGTGGAACCATCGCCCAGGGTTTGGTGGATAACTATCCACAACCGCCTGTTGATCCAATGGTAACCATCAGTGTTCAGGATGTCGAACGAAAATTGGGTGTAACCATCCCGGCACAACAAATCGCAGAGATTCTGACCCGTCTGGAATTTGTTTGCAAAGTCGATGAGGAAATTGTTCACGCACAAACCCCACCACATCGCCTGGATATTGGGGAAGGTGTGATTGGCAAAGCTGATTTGATGGAAGAAATAGCCCGCATTTACAGCTACAACAACATCCCGGAGACCAATCTGGCAGATGCATTGCCACCCCAGCGCAACAACCTCGAACTGTCCAATGAAGAGAGAATCAAGGACATTCTGGCTGGTTTGGGATTACAGGAGGTGATCACCTACCGTTTGACATCCATCGAAAGAGAAACGCGCGCCTATCTGCAGGGTCAATCTCTTGAACCCGAAAACTATGTGCGCTTACTTAACCCGATCGCCCCGGAAAGATCCGTCATGCGTCAAAGTCTTTTGGCTTCGGTTTTAGAAATTCTCGAAAAAAATGCACGCATTCGTGAACGCCTGGCTTTCTTCGAGATTGGAGCGGAGTTCATTCAGAAACAAGAGAACAGTCTTCCCTTGGAACCTCGCAAACTGGTAATAGGTATGACTGGAAAACGCAGCAATCCTAGCTGGGATTTACAAACATCAGGAAACTTGGATTTCTTTGATCTTAAAGGTGTGCTGGATGCCATGCTTCAGAAAATTCACTTACAGGATGTGAGCTTCCAACCGGCCGAACACCCCTCGCTACACCCAGGCAAATGTGCACAAATCTCAGTCAATGATACCATGATCGGGGTGTTTGGTGAGATTCACCCACGCGTCAAACAGAATTATGACTTCCTCACCCCGGCGGTTTACATAGCAGAAATTGACCTGGAAGTGTTGTTACCATTAATTCCATTAAGCTTTGAAACTTCCCCTGTTTCGGTTTTCCCTCCAGTATTAGAGGACATCGCCTTAATCGTGGAAGAGACAATCCCAGCCGATAAGGTGGAAGCACTCATCCGACAGACGGGTGGAAAACTTTTGGCAGATGTACGATTGTTCGATGTCTATCGTGGGGATCGCATCGGCACTGGCAAGAAAAGTCTGGCCTACAGCCTGACCTACCAGGCGCTAGATCACACCATTGAGTCGGGTGAATCCACTGCCTTACGAAACAAGATTGTCCGTCGATTAGAACGTGAATTAGGCGCAATCTTACGCGATAATTAGACAGTATTACGTTCGTTAAGACCCGGAGGATGATTTTTATATACCTTTGGGTCTTTTTTTTTTATCCAGTCTAAAAAAATTACTAAATTAGATAATTTGATCCAAATCACTCATCCCCTATTTTTCCTACAAGCTACTGGCTACCAGCTACCAGCTACCTGCCATCAGCCATCAGCCATCAGCTATATTCTACTTCTCCTTTGGAATGTAACCAAAATCTACTATAATTCGTGAATGTGTCATTCCCCGCAACAGGGTCTGATAAAATCATAACGAATGAAAGCTGGCATGAAAAAATCAACGACCACCACAATAATACTTTCTTTCATCTTCCTGCTGATTCTTTCTGCCTGTCAACCGAAAAATCCGGATGCGGTTGAACCAACAGCTTCTGTTACGATTCGAAAAACAGTCACCCGCACGCCAACCAAAATACCGACATCAACTCCCACCAATACACCTACCCCAACCTGGCTGGTTCCTTTAAATGCACTTGAAGAGACAGAATTGCTCTTCACTCACCCCTGGACAGGTGAGATTGCCAGCACCATCGATAATCTGGTAGATCAATTCAACCAGACCAATGAATATAGTATTTTCGTAAAAGTCAGCGCACCTGGCAGTGCCCAACAGGTTTTTCAGCAAAGTGAAGCAGCTTTGCGGGACAATCTGGGTCCAAATGTAGTCGTCGTTCCGACTGAAGAATTAGCCTACTGGCACAAAATGGGCAATTTGATCACCCTGGATGGCTATCTCAACGACTCCCAGTATGGTCTTAATAATGAACTGATCGATGATTTTATCCCGCTCTTTTGGGAACAGGATATCCTGGATGGGCTACGGTTGGGCATCCCGATTTCACGCAATGCAAATTTTCTGGTACAGAACATCAGCTGGTCAAAAGAACTTGGATTTGATATCCCGGCCATGACACCGCAGCTCTTCCGCAATCAGACCTGCTCAGCCCGTGATGAACTATTAAATGACAATGACTGGGAAAACAATGGTATGGGAGGTTGGATTGTCACTCAGGATGAGTACACGATCCTCAATTGGCTTAACGCTTTTCAATTAGAAGAATTTCCCACTACTGAAACACCTTATTCCTTTGACCAACCTGCTACTTTGGATAGCTTCACGTTTTTACGGGAAATCTTTGATGAGGATTGTACCTGGAATGCCAGAAACCCGACCCATTATGAATATTTCGTTAATCGTCAGGCGCTTTACATCAGCGCAGATGTCTATGACCTGGAACCACTCCAAAAAACTTTTGCATTATTGGGAAGTGAAGACCAGTGGCAGGTTACACCTTATCCCCAGCGGCAGGCTAAACCGGAGTTAATCACCCATGGTGAATCGATGGGGATTCTAAAATCCGATCCTGCGCACGAATTGGCATCCTGGTTGTTGATTCGTTGGTTATCTATGCCAGAACAGCAAATCCAATTGGCAAATGTAAACCCGGGGTTACCGGTTAGCCAATCCATCCTGGAGCAAATCAGCGCTGATCGAAGTGACCAATGGAATCAAGTAATCGCGCTTATGGATGATGCCAAACCAGCCCCACGCACAGCCGAATGGCGCGTTGCCCGTTTTGTCCTGCAGGATGCCTACTACCAGGTCTTCAACACAAATATTACACCTGTCCAATACCCACAGATTATCTCCTTATTGGACTCAATTATCGCGGATCTCAGTCAACAACCCGCTTCGCTCCCCTGGGAATGAAAAAACGCCAGACCGTGGCGTTTCTAATGGATCCTAGTGCATTCTAAGAGGCGACGACGAGACTCGAACTCGTGATGAGGGTTTTGCAGACCCTTGCCTTGCCAACTTGGCCACGTCGCCGCGATTTGTTTCTGAGCGGGCAACGGGATTCGAACCCGTGACCTTCTCCTTGGCAAGGAGACATTCTACCAACTGAACCATGCCCGCATAACAACCTTTTGCTTGTGACCGTTATTTTAGCACTTCAAAAATGAATCGTCAAGGTCAAAGGTATCATCTCAATAAAACGGGGTAATCGGGTGTTTTTGGCGAGAATCCGCTCGCCAAAAACACCCTAACCGCTAATTATTGAAAGGATACGGTCAAAGTTTCCGTTAACCATTTAAGCGCGATATCCAATAATTTTTTAATAACCTTCTTATACTTTTCTAATATTTTTGTGTAATTAATTTCATCGGAATGAAAAATGCAATTTAAAAACATTGGTAAAAATGATTTCATTGAATAAGGAGGTTGAAAATGAAACACACCATATTCTTTTTGATTGCATTCGGATCATTACTACTTTCGAGTTTTATAAATTCACCATCCGTCTATGCACAGGAAGAAATCCAAAATATCAATATTTATACCAATTACCCTAGTTTCGTTGCTGAATTAGGAGAATCGGTCAATCTATCCATAAAACTAAGTGTGATCAGTAATCCTGAAACAATAGATTTATTGACCGGTTCCATGCCATCTGGTTGGACAGCAACATTTCGGGGCGGTGGGAAGATCATTCATTCAGTTTTTGTAGAACCAGGTTCGCCAGCTACCATTGATTTACGGCTGGATCCTCCCCAAGATCAAAAATCAGGAATTCATTCTTTCACAGTCATTGCACAAGGCAAAAACCAAAAAGTTGAATTGCCAATCACGATCACAATCCAGGAAAAAGTCCCCGCTAATCTGGTTTTAGAGTCTGATTTACCGATTATTAAAGGAACACCAACAACCGTCTTTCGTTATAATGCCACCCTGAAAAATGAAGGCGATCAAGAAATAACTGTTAACCTGACAGCTGACGCGCCGAAAGGGTTCATCGTTAAATATAAACTTTCAGGGCAAGAGGTAACCAGTTTCCCTATTGATGCAAACCAATCGAAAACGATCAATATCGAATTGAATCCATTGATCGAGATCGCGGCAGGAAGTTATCCATTTATTGTTTTTGCCAGTGGTGGTGATCTTCAGGCGCAACTAGACCTGGTAGCAGAAGTGACTGGTCAACATGAATTGTCAATCACTGGTCTGGATGGACGATTATCTGCTAAAGCGAATGCCGGAAAAACTACTTCAATTCAATTGTTACTCAAAAACACAGGTACTGCCTCAGCACAAGGTGTTGAGTTAAGTGCAAACCTACCTTCAGGTTGGACAATTACATTTGAACCAGAGACCATTGCAGAAATTCAAGCCGGTGAACAAATGGAAATCACAGCTACGCTCAACCCTTCAGAAAAGGCAATTGCTGGTGATTATATGATCACAGTGAATGCGCGTCCTGTCGATGGGTTGACAAAATCGTCTGAATTCAGGATAACCGTGACAACTTCAACATTATGGGGAATTGCTGGAATTGGTTTGATTGCGGTAGCTGTCATTGTTGTGGCTATAGCTGTAGGAAGATTTGGTCGAAGATAATTTGTTCGGAGGATCAATTATGGCTGATCTAATTATAGAAACCAAAGACCTGACAAAAAAATATGGGGACTTTGTAGCAGTCAGATCCTTAAATCTAGTTGTTAAACAGGGAGAGATCTACGGATTATTAGGTCCTAATGGCGCTGGCAAAACAACAACCATACTCATGTTACTTGGATTAACAGAACCCACTTCAGGTCTGGTACGTGTTCTGGGATTTGATCCAACGCGGCAACCATTAAAGATTAAATCTCAAGCTGGATATATACCTGATCAAGTTGGATTTTATGATGAGCTCACCGCGATGGAAAATTTAATTTACATCGCTAAATTAAATGGAATACCTCGTCGAGAAGCTGAAAAAAGAATAAATGAATCCCTGAAAAAAGTCAGTCTTACCTCTGTCGAGGAAAAGCGAGTAGGCACATTTTCTCGTGGTATGCGTCAACGTCTGGCTGTTGCTGATGTGCTGATCAAAAATCCAAAGCTGATCATAATGGATGAACCTACTCAGGGGTTAGACCCCGAATCCGCACGAGAATTTCTGAAGCTAATTCGTCAACTGTCAGATTCAGGGATCACAATATTATTATCATCTCACCTTTTACACCAGGTACAGGTGATATGTGATCGTGTAGGATTATTCCGTTCCGGAGAAATGGTTTTGGAAGGAACCGTAAATGAACTTGCCAAAAAAGTGTTGGGAGGTGGTTTTCATATAAGTTTACGAGCAAATGGCGCTAAAAAGAACCTATTCGATGAATTAAAAAAAATGTCAAATGTGGTTGATGTTAAATTTATTGCACCGGATCATTATTCCATTGTAGCTTCCAGTGATTTACGTGCCCAAGCAGCGAAAACGATTATCGATGCTGGCGGAAATTTATATTCTTTGGATGTAGATAATGTGAGTCTGGATGAAATTTACAATTCATTTTTCCAGGAGGTGACACATGAAACGCAATCATAAACAAAAAGCCCGAGAAGGTTCTCCCTGGAAGGGATTGTGGGCGGTCATCGGTAAGGAGATGGCCGATCACCTGACCAGCGCAAGAATGCGGATTTTGGAAATCCTCATTATCCTGACAGCAGCAGGTACAGGATATGCCGCCATTCAACAAATATCAAGTTCAAACAACCAGGATCAATTCCTTTTTTTACGATTATTTACTGCTGCAAGAGAACCACTACCCGCATTTGCAGGCTTTTTAGGTTTTCTGGTTCCTCTGGTTTCGATTGCTCTGGTATTTGATGCGATCAATGGAGAATTTAATCGAAGAACGATTTCCAGAATCGTATCTCAACCAATTTACCGCGACGCCCTTTTGTTAGGTAAATTTTTAGGGGCATTTTTTACGCTGGCATTGGTCTTATCGGCCATATGGTTGTTGATTTTCGGTATCGGTTTATTAGGGATTGGTGTTCCCCCAACACTGGATGAAGTGTTAAGAAGTGTGCTCTTCTTAGTGGCAACCATAGCCTATGGTGGTTTCTGGATGGCGTTGGGGTTACTGTTCTCAACAATTTTTCGTCAATCGGCAACTGCAGCATTGGCTTCCATTGCTGTTTGGTTATTCTTCACAGCATTTTGGGAAATGCTGGTCAGCCTGGCAGTACAAACATTCTTACCTATCCAATTTGGCTTTCTGGAAGAATTTCTTGCTCAGGCAAAATTGGAATTAACCCTGAGCAGAATTTCACCAAACACTCTCTTTGCAGAATCCACCGTAGGCTTACTCAATCCATCCGTTCGGTCCTTAGGATTGCTTTTACCATTTGAGTTAGAAGGAGCAATATTGGGGGCTCCCTTGCCAGTAGGGCAGAGTCTTCTTCTAACCTGGCCGCACCTGACTGGTTTGATTGCCATAACGATCATCTTATTTGCGTTTAGCTATATTGTCTTTCAACGACAGGAGATTCGATCATAATGTAAAGAACTCCATCGAGTAGAGAGCGGTGACTGACAGTTGGTGCAATCTCCTCTATACGGGTCTTTCACCCGCTAGTCAGCACCCATGCTGGGCGCACGCAACAATTTTCAGAGCCAAAGCTCAGCTAAAAGAATTTTTATTATCAAAACAGGAGATATACACATGGATCGCATAAATGAGGGAACATTTGATCAGATGATGGAAGATGCCATTCGATGTGAACCACTCGCTGATTTACCACTTGATTTCAGTAAATTATTTTTAGAGCAAGTAAAAGTAGAAGCACAACCAAAATTTGAGTTGCTTTCCTGGATGGATATGGTCTTCAGTATGATCATGGCTATCAGCATTGGAACTGCATTTCTGATTTCAGCCTTTTTGCCTGAACAACTCACCCCCATGATGCAGTGGGTGTTGCAGTGGGGAGGATATATATTGACCAAAGCTGTATTCAGCCTGCCTGGAATCATTTTAACAATAGGTACGATATTGTTGGCGATTGGCACACTGATCGCTGTTGGTAAAGTACTGCAGATGTTTTTGCAAAAAACTAAGGAAAGAAGAAATGCGCTTTATTTCCTATAGAAAGCAAACTCTTAATTTCTACCTGAATTCACCTCACTGATTAAATTTGTTTAAATTCATTCAGAACTACTAATTAAATTAACGCTAATTTAATCAGTAGGATACCGATTCGCCTTCTATTCCTTCTTCCCCATCAATGCAACCCAGGTCAGGAACCTGGCTGTTTTGGTGATCATCCAGAAGGAAGTCCCCAGTAATACCAGGTACAAACCGAAAACCGCAATCAGATTTCCTGCAACGAGCGAACTAACCAAAACCGCCAATCCATACACAAAAATAAATACCCCTAGCACTAATATAATCAGGCGGATTTTCATAATGAGTTGGGTGAGATAAAGCTCCAGGCGTTCGGGATCCAGACGTTTTCGGTTGTATATATCAATTCTTCTATCCAATTGGTTGGATCATCGTGTGATTTGGCAGGTTGGGATCCAGTACATCACCATAAAGTTCAATGCCATATTGTCTGAAAATATCCTCAAGACCACCAAACACAACGATACAAATCTCTTTCACCTCTTCCAATTCCTGGTAAGTTCCATTGACAAGCAAGTCCAGCAAATCATCAAATCTTTCGGGTTTTATCTGGAATTCTCTTGCTTCAGAAATGAATTGGCTGAAAGTTGTAAAGGGTTGTTGATTAACAAAAGACAGAATCTGAAGCAAATGCAGAACGGCATCCATCAATAATAAACTGATCCCCTCATGATTTTTCATTTCAATCGCATTTAACACCTTGCCAAAGGACTCCTGAAGCTCATATCTGTTTCGACTAGCGGCTGCCAGTATGTCCTCCTTGGAGTGCTGAATGCCTTTCATTTTTTTCAATAAATCTTCAAAAAATTCCTGACCGTATACCACCTTCCATCGATCAGAAGCGGAGAGATACCAATGAGAGGAAATGATTTCTCTTTCCCTGAGAAATTCTTCCGGGGTATGATAAATGGCTTCAATTAACATGCCATCCACCACCCGCTGTAAATATTGTTCTTCCCTTTTCTCTGGTTTTTCACGCAGAAATACATCCAGTTCCAGATCGGAATAAGCCTGGTCTTCTCCCCTGGCAACCGAAGCACCTATAGCGATACCAAGCAGATTATTGCCAAATTTCTTTTTCCACAGGGGAATTAATTGATCTACCACAGCCATACACTCTTCCCGGCTGTGAGCTCGAATGCCTTTCATCTCTTTCATTCACTTACCTCAAACTGATCCATATCCATTCAACCTCGTGGACCTTTTCCTTTCAGTCTCTGGTTTAATTCCCATAGTGCAGTTTTATTACCATCAAATTTAAGTATCGAATGTGCAATCTTAAAATCAAACCAGCCATAAGCACTATGCTCATGGGATATATTGATATCGAAACGAGAAGTTGAAACACCAAAACAATATTGTGGGATCACGTAAACATCCTCACCCCAGAGTGCGCTGTCTTTCAATTCGATTACCGGTACTGATTCTACAGTATCTAATTGCATGAATGTAGACGTTGGTTTGATTCCAGTTTCCTCAAAGGTTTCTCTTCTGGCTGCTTCCAACGGCGTTTCATCATCCTCTCCTCCACCGGCGATCCCTTGCCAGAAACCTTCATCCGCTCTCAGTAGCAAAGCAAATTCGAGTTGATCTTGCAAATTTTTACGATACGGAAAGACTAGAACTTGAAATGGGGCTCTTGGCATTAGAAAGGTCTTCCTTATGTTGAAATGGTCTTATCCGACGATATAAAAACCACACTCATTGTGTGGATCCTGAATACTTAATGGGTCGCGTTTATCATTCAGGATTTCCTGTAACTTTGCCGCTCGCTCTGGATAAATGATCGTCTTCACTGTCTCTTCCATCGCAGGTAATTCGAATGGCTGATCAAATGGTTTGCGTTTCAAGCGGTGTGGTAAGGCCAACTGGGCGGCAACATGAATATCGCTGGGCTCGAGGTGTGTTCGGTTGCTATAGACAGCATGTGCAATTGCTGTTTTTTGGATAACCAGATCTGCTCTGTGGCCTTCAATCTTGAACTGGCTGGTTACATCTGCGATCATTTCAAGATTTTCATGCGTAATTTTTACGCGTGGTAATAAATGCTGTGCCTGGACGATGCGATTGGATAGTGTCTTTTCACAATTTTCCCATGTTTTGATAAAACGATATGGATCATTTTCAAAATCGAGCACCCGTTGCAAAATTAAAATTCTCCGTTTCAGGTCTGTGATGCTCTTAACGGAGACGGATAATCCAAAGCGGTCAATCAATTGTGGCCGCAACGTTCCTTCCTCCGGATTCATCGTTCCAACCAGCATGAACCGGGCGGGATGGGAAAAGGAGATACCTTCCCGTTCAATAATATTCACCCCCATAGCTGCAGTATCCAGAAGCACATCCACCACGTGATCATCCAACAGGTTGACTTCATCAATATACAATAACCCGCGATTGGCTTCCGCCAGTACACCGGCTTCGAAAGCTCTCATGCCATACCGAATGGCTTTTTCAATGTCGAGGGTTCCCACCACCCGGTCTTCTGTGGCTGAAATGGGTAAATTAACAAAGGGGGTAGGTTTCTCGATTGTCTCTGGCTTTTCTCCAGCAATAAAACGTTGGTGACATTCACTGCACCATGTGCTTGGTTTAGACGGTTGACATCCAAAACGGCACCCTTGAATTACTTGAATCTTTGGCAGCAAGGCTGCCAGCGCGCGTACGGCAGTGGATTTGCCAGTTCCTCTTTCTCCTTGAATTAAAACACCACCAATCCTGGGATTGATCGCATTCAGGACCAACGCCAGCACCATTTCTTCCTGCCCAACGATGGCAGTAAATGGATATATTATCCGTTCCGTGTTAAGATTGATTGTCATTATCTACATTGTACATGATTTTACTCTTCACTTTTGCAGTTAAATTCGGCAGGTTGTAAGGTGAAACTTAATGTACCTTTCAAGTTCTGAAAGTTTGCTTGACAGTGTTTTTTGACTATGCTACATTAATTAACAATCAAAACTTTTCGAATAGAATCCCCTCAAGGAGCGTCATTTTGACAAAATCAAGAACTCAACTTATGGTAGAAAGGCTAAGAGAGCTTCAAGCATCTTCACCGGATATTGAAGCATCAGCAATCGTCAGTGTGGATGGCTTAACCATTGCGTCTGCATTACCCCAGGGAGTCGAAGAAGACCGCGTTTCGGCAATGTCAGCCGCAATGCTTTCATTGGGCGAAAGAATTGCAACGGAATTAGGACGTGGTAATCTCGAGCAGGTCTATATCAAAGGGAAACAGGGTTATGTTGTCCTGATGTCAGTCGGTGAAGAAGCAGTTCTGACCGCATTGGCAAGAGAACAGGCAAAACTGGGCCTGATATTCCTGGATATGCGTCGTGCTGCAGAAGACCTGACCAAGCTAATTTAGCTCTGGTTTTATATGGAACCCATTCCAGTCAGCGGTCTTTATTATCCCAACAAAATTGCCAATATAGCGCTCAAAGCGCTGGAAGATGTGATGGGTAAGAATGGCGTCAATGCCATTCTCAATCTGGCGAACCTTCAACATCTGATTGATAACTACCCACCACCGAATCTCAATCGGGAATTTGATTTTGCCTATTTTTCCGCCATTTGGGGCGCACTGGAAGAAATGTACGGACCACGTGGTGGACGTGGATTAGCGCTCAGAGCAGGGCGAGCAACATTTGCGGAGGGATTAAGAAACTTTGGTGCACTGGCAGGCGCCGGTGATCTTGCGTTTAAGGTGCTGCCCCTGCATACCAAAATAAAAATTGGTTTGCCAGCCATGGCAAGAATTTTTACCCAAACCAGCGATCAACTTTCCACGGTGGAGGAAAAAGAGGATCACTTCATTTATACCATTCATAAATGTCCGGTTTGCTACGGCAGGCACATTGAGAAACCTGGCTGCCATGTGGCTACCGGATTACTTCAAGAAGGATTGAAATGGGTATCAGGCGGATATGAATTCCGCGTGGTTGAAACAAAATGTATTGCTGCTGGCAATGAAGTTTGTGAATTTGTCATCATGAAAGAACCTATAGGCTAGGCTTTGGTAGTAACCCAATCAAACGCATCCATTCTCATCATCGATGATGACCAGGAAATTGGCGAAATGCTAAATTCTTATTTTGAGGTGCAGGGTTATCAGGCATCAACCATTAATTGGGGTGAAGATGGTTTGAACGCCTGTCTGGAAAAAATTCCTGATATCGTTCTACTGGATATTCGGTTGCCTGATCTGGATGGCTACGAGATCGCAAAAAGATTGAAGAATAATCGCCGCACACAATCTGTGCCGATTATATTCCTAACAGAGAAACGCCAGCGCGAAGATCGATTGCGGGGTTTGTCCATGCAGGTCGAAGATTACATCACCAAACCATTCGATATTCAGGAATTGCGACTGCGTGTTCGTAACGTTTTAATGCGCTATCGGCGTAGTTCTTTAACCAATGCCATCACAGCGCTACCTGAGAAACAATTATTAATTGAAACGATTGAAGAGCATTTGCAAAGCAGTAAATTTGGTATCATCCTCATTCACCTCCAGAAGTTGGACGAATATCGAGACCAATATGGATTTGTGGCTGCAAATGAGTTGCAACGCAATATTGCATTAATTCTCAAAGAGACTTTTATGATCAGCGATGACCTGCAGCCATTCCTTTCGCAATGGGGAAATTCGAATTTTGTTTTTCTCTGCAAAGCGGATCAAACCGATTTGAATGAAAAAACCATATACCAGAAAGTATTTCCCAAGTTGGCACAGGTATATTCATCGGGTGACATCCAGTCATCCCGAATTGACCAACTGTTAGGAATCCGCGTTTATAAAAAGGTTATCAATCCACAATCAGAAAGTCTCCAGAAGATCATCATTGATTTGGAGCGTCTGATCGATTAGGTGAAAATTGAAGACAACATTCGTTATTCCAACGTACAATGAAGCTGAAAATATTCCTAAATTGGTTAAGGCAGTTTTGGAATTACCGGTATCCGTCAATTTAATAATCGTCGATGATAACAGCCCGGATGGTAGTGGTGATCTGGCGGAACAATTGAAAAAAGACCATCCGGATCGCATTCAGGTACTGCATCGCAAAGGCAAATTGGGATTAGGAAGCGCCTACATTCAGGGTTTTCACCAGGCAATGACAGAAGGTGCAGACTTTGTGGGTCAGATGGATGCCGATTTTTCCCATCCGATTGATAAAATACCGGTGCTGATAAACACATTGGAGGTTTGTGATTTTGTGATTGGTTCCCGTTATGTTCCCGGAGGAAAGCTGGACGAAAACTGGCCTTTCTGGCGCAAGTGGCTTTCCGGGTTTGGAAATTTCTACGCCCGTACCATCCTTGGATTAAAGATTAAAGATGTGACCGGTGGTTTCCGTCTGTGGCGTAAAGAAACGCTATCTGCCATGCCGTTGGAGCGGGTGAAATCCAATGGTTATATCTTCCAGGTGGAAATGTCATATCTGGCAACCCTGCTTGGTTTTCAATGCAAGGAAACCCCGATCTACTTTGCCGATCGCCGCTGGGGGCAATCAAAAATGTCCTTCCGCATACAAATCGAAGCAGCCTATCGCACCTGGTTGTTATTGGGTTTTTATCAGGATCTTAAAAACAAACGCGCAATTTAAGAGGAACATGGGGTTTTAGGGGCTAAGAGCCAACAGTACAGGTCTGGGTCACACAATCATACAATCTAAGAACGCATATCAGGTACGGGGGGACCGCCGTCCACAATCATGCCATGAATTCACACATACCCAAAAGGCATGCTATACACGAATTCGGTTGTATATATTGCGTTGATGGTGAATTTGGTCGATTGGGCGGTAGGGGTGAAGGATTGGAGAATATGCACCATTTTTCACCCAGGGTTGCGTTCTCCAATCCTTCACCCCTACCCATGTACATAGAATTACACCGTACGAATATCCAAAATTCCCGATCCGGTCAGGGGGATTTCGAGGACGCCGGGGGAACGCAGGTAGGGTTGGATGGGGTTGCCATTCCATTGGACGCTGTAGGTGTGATCCGGATGCAGCACAGCGATGGCCAGCCAGGGGCGGTCTGCTGGTGGGTGTTCCAGGGTTGCCTGCAGGGAGGTGTGGTCTTCAGCAACGGTCAGGGATGCGATCCAGGTATCGAATCCGCAGGTGAGCGTGCCGGGCTGATGGTAAGCCTGGAACCAGGCCAGCACCGGGGTGGAAAGTCCGCCGAAGTGGTGCCAACCGGCTCCACGCCCGGAAGCGACGATGAAGTGTTCAAAACAGAGGTAACTCTCTTCAACCTCGCTTTTCCACAGTTCCAGCGCGGTGTGCGCGATGCGAAAAGCCAGGTCTGCATGCCCCAGGTCGAGCAGGGCTTTCCACAGGAACCACTGGTAGGGGAACCAGACGGCTCCATTCCAGTAGCCATCTTCATGATAATAGGGTGTGCTTTGATCGACCGACACCAAACCGATCAGGCTCCACATGTGCTGTGGGGAGAACATGCGCTCCAGGATGCGTTGCTCCTGCTGCGGGGTGCAGATACCTGCGAACAACGGGCTGATGCCGTCCAGACCCAGATAGAAGTTCTCTCCGCTGGCATGTCGCAGGATCTTTTCGGGTTGCCCGTTCTCATTGTGGAGGACGTAACTGAAGACCCCCGCGGTTGGGTCCCAGGCATGCTGCTGCAGGGCATCCGTGAAGGCAGCGATATCAGTTTGATAGTCACTGACATCCTCCGGCAGGCGTAGGGCTCGGGCAGCTTGTTGCAGGATTTTGGCGCAGCGGATGGCATGCGTGGTACTGACCACAGGGGTTGCGCGGTCTTCGAGCTGCTGCTGATTGACATGCACCTGAGCGGGGTAATCATCCCAACCAGCGGAGTTGTAGAAATAGTCCCAGGTTTTGAGCAGGTTGGATGGCAGGCTGCGGGTGGTGGAGCTGCCCAATCGCCCGGACAGGAACAGGTACATCTGGCGCAGACGTGGGTAGAAGTGCTCCAGCAGCTCACGGGATTGGGTGCGATTCCACAGTTCCTGAAAGGCGTAGATCTGCACCGGGATCGGGCTGCCATGGTGAATGAAGGCGGCCTGCGGATCGCCGGGTGGGGTGGTGTAGGCATGCAAACAGTCGACGGCGCGCGGCAGGTCAATACTTTGCAAACCCAGGCTGATGAAGCCAGAGTCCCAGGTGTACAGGCAATCCCAACGCTTGCCGGGAGTGAAGTGGCGGATATAACGGCGGCGGGTGTAAACCGGGTAGATAACATTGGTGAGTAAGGTGGCGGCCATGCGCTCCAGGCTGAAGCGGTAAGGCTGCCCGGCGGGGTTGCTTACGAAGGACACCACCTTTTCACGTGCGTTTTGATAGGCGTTTTCCAGTTCGGGGTCGGCGGGGTCGAAGTGCTGGAGGAGATCACGCACACCGGCTTCCTCGCCCTGACAGACCAACCCATAGATCACCACCGTGGAATGAGGTGGTAGAATCACCGGGCGGATGAAGATATTGGTAAAATGTCCCACGCCATCGGTCATGATTTCCTTCTTTACGTGGTCGGTGACGTAGTAAGGCAGGCTGCGATCGATTTCGGAGGCGAAGAACTGGCGCACCTCGGTATGCTTTCCACCCCAGGCCAGACCATAGGTTGTGGCTGCATCGTCGTACTGCAACAGCAGGGTGTTGTGCCGGGGTCCGGGCTGTAAGGCTGGCACCGGATTCCAGTAATGGAGGATGAAATTCACCTCGTTTTGCTGGGCTGCTTCCAGGATTACAAAGCCATCCAGCTCCAGGGCAGTGCCCCCCTGCGAGACCCATTCGAAGGTCAGTTCACCGGCGGGGACAACTCCCAGCTTGATGGGCAAAAGGGAAAAGTCCCTTGATTGCGGAAATACAACCTGATCGACGGGCAAGCCATGAGCGCTGAAGGTCACCTGTCCTGCGGATACCCGGTAACGCACAAGGAGCACGCCATCCATCAACCCATCTGGCAGGTTGAGCGTATAACGGACTCGATCACCCGTTTCGGCTCCAAATCCTGTACCAATCCCGCTGCCATTCACAAAACCATGCTCCCGCACCTCTCCGCGGCTCCAGCCATCGTACACCAGGGTGTCACTCGGGCGCGGGGTGGCATACTGCAGGTCACTGTAATCGAGCGCATCGATCCAGAGCGCGCCGGGTGGTAATTGTACATCACAGGGGATCAGAGTTTCTTCGGAATAAGATTTCAAGGGTGGAAAATCCATGTATGCCATGTAGTGCAGTACCGTATGCTGTGGCAGGGAGGTGTTATTGATGAACTCGCAGCGCACCACCCGGGCACCTTGCTCATCCCCCTGCCAGGGAAAGAAAGCCACGTCACAATAGACCTGGTCCTTCCATTCGAGTTCGTAGCGATAGGAGAAATAGTCCAGACCGGGCGCAGCTTCCCAGGGGTGGTAACCGGACTCCCACTGCGTGTGCGGTACTGTGACACGGTGGCGATAATAACCCGGGAAAACGCTCAGATCAAAACGGATGCCTTTTGTAATGTCAGGAATATGAGAGATGCCGTTGTACTTCTTGCTGTAGGGTCCCCAGGCGGGGAGCCGGAGGTCGTGAGAGAAAGGATGGGGGATTTGCATGTAAGTCATGATGATCTACTCCATTATAGCAACGAAAAAAATCAGGCACTACGTGGCAAACAGCCGGGTTTATTTGATTATAAGGGAAAATAATCGTAGGGGCGTTCGGCCCGTACGAGAAAATCCTCCATATTTTCACCTTGCCTGACAATACCACCACCCAGTGAACAGGTAATCGTGATAAACCCGCTCTCGGTTGGATATGGTTCCTCATTCAGGAATGCGGATATCTTTCGAACCACTCTTTCTAAATTGAGAAATGCAGAACACTTCTTTCCAATTACTTCACCAGCCGAAAAACCACTGAGCCTCTCTGCTCCCTTATTCCAAAAGGTGATTGTCCGTTCCTGGTCAACAACGGAAACACCACATGTCATATGATTAAGGATTCTCGAGTAGAACGCCGAGTTATTTATCATGTCCAAGCATCTCCAAGAATCTTGGCACTAAATTAGGATCAAATTTAATCCCGGATTGTTCCTGGATATAAGCCAGGGCATCTTCTTTTTTCCAGGCTTTCCGATAAGGACGATCTGACGTCAGGGCATTATAGACATCGATCAAGGCAAACATACGGGCGGCAAAAGGAATTTGTTCGCCCTTCAATCCTATTGGATAGCCGCTACCATTTTTGCATACGCTTCATTCACATCGGTCAGAGAACCATCCATGCGACATAATGCCAGGCCTATCGGGGAACGATCAAACAACAAACGATTGTAGAGATTGGTATCTCGGAAAGTCTGCTCGGCTTTTTTCCTTTCAGTAATATCATTGAATAAGATGGTCAATCCATCTGTTGATGGGTATATTCTGTTTTCGAACCAGCGATCATAAGGTGGGTAATATTCTTCCAAAGTGATGACTTGCTGCGTTTCAACAGCGCGGTAGTACGCTTTATAAAACGGTTGGCCTATGCCTTCCGGAAATTCAGTCCAGATATGTTTGCCAATCATTTGGTCAGGTGTACGTCCGAAAGCTTGTGCAGCTTTTTTATTCACATAGGTGTAGATCCAATCGGAATCCAGAGCAACGATGGCATCGGACACACGCTCCAACATATTTGAAATCTGGTTGGCTGACTTTTGCTTCCGATTGTCCACTGGTATGGGGCCGGGTGGCTCAGTATTTGATTTTTTTGAGGAGGTTTTCATGGGAACTCGCTTGATGAAACATACGATATAAAAGAATTCTATCTGTCAACTTTCGGACTTATATTTCATTAAAGACACACACCTTATTTCTACCCGATCTTTTCGCCAGATACATGGCTGAATCTGCCCCGTTCAGTAAAGTATCAATTGAAGCAATCTTTCCTGGCATCCAGGACACTCCAATACTGATGGTGATGTTAAGAACCAAATCTTGAATTTTGAAAAGGTGATGATCAACATAGATGCGCAATCGTTCAGCAATGTTTTTGGCTGTTTGTACATTGGTTTCAGGCAAGAGAACCGCGAATTCTTCACCACCATAACGGCATAAAATATCCGTTTCCCGTACATTTTTCTGCAATTCAGCGGATAATAATATCAATATTTGATCGCCTATGGGATGACCATAATGATCATTGACGTATTTAAAATAATCTATATCAATCATGAACATTGCCATTGGGTTGTTTGAACGTAGCGCGCGTACCAATTCCCGGTGGGATAATTCATTTAAACCTCTGCGATTATAAAGACCGGTTAATGCATCAATTTTGGTCAGCTTTTCGACTTCATTGTACAAATTTGCGTTATTAATGGCAATGGCTGCTTGTTGTGCAAAGAGAGATAACAATATTAAATCATTTTCAGTGAAGGGTTCTTTTGAGACGGTTCTTGCAATCCCAATCACCCCTAATAATTGCTTGCCAATCAGTAATGGTGCTGCAATAACAGAGTGAACCATTTCACTGTCATACGCCTGAACGTGATGATCCCATTCCATATAATTCTGAATGATGAGTGGTTGTAAAGTTTCAGCTACTTTACCAAACATGCCTTCCCCAGGGGCTAGGACTGTATCGGTTAATTCTTTTCCAACACTCTGACTAATGACAATCTTGATCTCTTTATTTTCCGGGTTATACAGACCCAATTCACCCCCGTTTGCGTTCATGAGGTCTGTAGCACGCTTCACGATAGCTGGTAGAAGTTGCGTAAGTTCCAACTCATTGGAGATATCAAACAAGGTGTCACGTAAGGTATTCAACTCCAGAACCCGGCGCTCCTCATTTTTGAATAATTGAGCATTATTAAGAGAAATAGCTACCTGATCGGCAAAAGCCCTGGCTAATTGCAGATGGTATTGGGTGAAGAAATTTTTTTCCGATTTTTCAAGCGTAATCATTCCAATAACCTTATTATTCACAATCAGGGGTGCTCCTAACCATGAATGAACTTGAACATTTGGAATATCTCGGAAGGATTTATATTGGATTTGCGCATCTGCAATCAGATGTGGTTGCTGGGTTTGTATAACAATTGTATTGGGGTTATCCCCTGGAATCGGAATTTGTAACCCTTCAATCCTTTTAGGGTCAGGCCAGCCTTTTCCGGCGCGGACTTCCAATTTTTGATCCACTAACAACTGAACGGTGGAATAATCAAAGGGAATGACCTGATCCAATTGATCAAGAATTCGATCGATTGCCAATTCGGGTTCTAAAGTTGATGCAACGATCATACCGGAATTTCGAAGAATTTCTATCTCCCTGGCATACCTTTCGGCTTCTTCCAGGGCAAGTTGCTTAGAGATCGCCAGGCTTACCATATAAGCGGATTGTTGCGCCAGGGCTATTTCTTCCTGTGAAAAATGATGATATTCATTGAATGATAAAAGGATCGCACCTAGTTTCCGACCTTCATTAATGAGCGGAATTCCGAGCAGGCAGCGAGAAGAAAATGAATGGGCGATGCGGGGGCTGAGCAGGGATGAATTGAACACATCATCCACAATCAGAAATCCTTCATTTTCCAAAACATAATGAGTTATCGTTTTTTCTTCAGGTTGTATTTGCAATTTTTTATAAGTTTGTGAAAATGGTTCTGAAGCTGCGAAAGGAATAACAACCTTTTTTTGATCATCCCAAAGGGTAATAAAACAGCCGTCTGCCATGATGACATATTTCAACTGATTGGCGATCACATCCATCATATCTTGAATATCTTTAGAATTCATGGAAGCCAGGCTAATTTCATTTAATTTTTGAAAAAACCGTTCTCGAATCAAGATTTCTTTTTTGTTTTTCACCTGTATGATGGCACGCCCGATAATGGAGCCATATATTTGTAAGAGAGTGATATCTTCTTCAGCCCAATTTTTTTGGCAACACACAGAATCGAAACCTACAAATCCAATCAATTTTTTTGAATATTCAATGGGTACAACAACCAGTGAAAGGATAGATTGCGATTGAAGGATTTCTTTTTCATTGCTTGCATCAGAAGGCATCTCCTCCACCTTCGGCACATGAATGGTTTCAAATTTGCTGATCATCTCGTGCCACCAGGGGACTCTGTTTACTGGCAAGTTTTGTAATTGAGAGATTTGTGGTTCGATGCCTGGAGCACACCATTCATGCGTGTTCGTCATGAAGTTGCCATCTTCGCTATAAAGAAATACATAACTACGATCTACCTGCGCAAACTCACCAACCATCTGCAACGACTTATTTATTTCAATATCCAAACTCTCTGGTTCCACATTGATAAAATTTACAGATAGTGTGGTGATTAATCGATCCAGATTTTTGAAATGTTTATCATGCAAATTGAGTGTTGTAACGGAAGAGATCGCATGTCCGATGGATAAAAATTCATAACGTTGCAATTGGGTGTCGTATTGATAAAAATCACGCCAATGCAACCATTGCATCTCGCCATTTTTATTGATGACACGATAATCAATTGAATTTCGGGAAGCAGATTGACCAAAAGCTGAAATGTATGATTGAACTCTTGCAACATCTGGATTAAAAATAAACGAAAAAAAAGATTTTCCCCCAAAATCTTGATCCGATTTTCCGAGGAATTCACATAATTTTAAATTTCCTGAAATGATCGTACCATCCGGTAACCAATGCAGGATAAAATCATCATTGATTGCGTTTAATAATGGTAACTGGTTTTCATCAAGTGCTGATAATTGCATTTTCCTCCATCTTGTTTTTTATAGATTATTTCAGGTTGTCAAAACTTAATGGATTATTTTAACATCATCTTTATTGGTGAAAAAATTATCTATCAAATTTGTAATTTAAGAAATCTGGTCGTGACGGATCGATCGGTCGAAAATGGATATTGGATTGTCATTCTTGATTGACAGGGGGAATTAACAAACTACTATGAATATCCTAATTGGACAGCCTTAATTGAAACCAATTCGACAAAAATTTATTAACTTAATTGTACAGACATGTTTTAAAATTACAATTGATTTGTTAGTTTTGTGGGTCAGGGTTGACAGTCTTGCAGGATTGATTATAATAATCAAGCCTTCCTCGATAGCTCAATTGGCAGAGCGGGCGGCTGTTAACCGCTAGGTTGTAGGTTCGAGTCCTACTCGAGGAGCTATTTTATTTAAGGGGGGATATAACATATAATATTGTTGCTAGAATATGAATTAATTGTCCACTGAATAATTAAAACTAAAAGATATCATTTAATTTTAGGACAATTACCAAGGATGAATAATCAATGAAAAGATTTCAATCAGAATTAACAGTCATCATTATTGGCGCTCTTATTACTCCTGGATTGATCATCGTTTTCTGGCATTTTCAATTGATATCCTATGTGCTTTTAGCAAAATATTCCCTAATTTTATTTCCATTAATCACATTAGGGGTGTTCTTTTTTAATAAGAATTTTCCAATCTACATTCAAGAAATAATTCAACAGAAATTTGTTTTTAACTTCATTTTAAGTTTTTGTATTAGCTTAATATTGACACAGTATAGACCGAATATTTTCAGATATTTAATTTCACTGTTTATATTGACAATATTGTTTATCATCATCTTTTCTGTATTTATGAAAAATATTAAACCTTTATTTAATACACTATTTTTGATTGTTGGATTTGCAGGTATTCCAATTTTCATTTATATGGCTTATTTTGTGCGAATGTATGGTGATGATTTTTGCTTTGCAATAAGAATATCAAACAATGGTTTTTTGAAAACAATAATTAATTTTTATCAAACCTGGTCTGGAAGATTATTTACTGATTTATTCATGATTGGTTTTAGCACCACAAATAAAATAATGCTTATTGAAATTAGTATATTTATCTTGGTAACTTTTTTTGCCTTGTATTTGATAAGGGCTAACACTCAAAGAAAAAAAATTAGTTTGTGGATCATTTCGAATACAGTTTTTCTTCCTTTTTTAGTTTTTTCAGCGTTACCTGACCCCTATAAGTCTTTGTATTGGATTGCGAACGCACAATTTCTTTTTCCTACCTCAATCTTGATAATATTCTTAATTGCATTTATGGCAAAAGGGATTCTTAAAGGTTTCCAAAACGAAAAGTTATCTATGGCTACGATTTTTCTGTTGTGTTTGGGAATTTCAAATGGACATGAAATTCTTTCTCCAGCAATGATGTTTACAACCTTTTCTTTGCTACTTTATAGCATAATTTTTCGTAAAAAACATAAGCCCATTATACTTCACGTATCGATAGCTGCATTAATCGGAACTGTGGCAGGTATTTTAATTCTTGTCATAGCTCCTGGAAATTATGCACGGATGGCAGCCCAGAACTATCCGCCAATACCGGATCTTTTTTCAGCAATCACTTTATCTTTCGGTTTTTATATTGATTTTTTATTAAAACTGACAGATGCTTGGAAATGGGTGCTGTTCCCTGCTGCATTATTTGCTGGAATCATGTCAGACACTCTATTGCCAAAAGGTTGGAGATATTCTGTCGTATTAGTTATTGTAATGGTAGTTTCTTCATGGGGAACATTTCTGATGAGTGCTTTTGCAATGTCTGCTACATTACCAATGCGTACCCAGTTTATGCCAATCCTTTTTCTAATCATTGGATTCTTCACTCTAGGTGCAACAATTCCAAGAATTAAACCTACTTTTGTAATAAAATTAGTAGCAATAGGTATTTTGTTTTTCTTTGCATTCGTTTTCAAAGAGGTCATTAAAATTAATTACAAACTGGTTGATCCTATGGTCCAATTTTCAATTGATTGGGATAAACGTGACTATGATGTTAGGATCAATAAATTTGATGTTTATGAAATTACAATTCCATGGGATTACAGAGAACAACAAATTCATTGTATTGAAGCTTATTATTTATTACCGGAAAATTAATTATAATTTTCCACAAATATTATGACTTGGAGGTAGATTTAACCTTCCTTGGAGAACATGATGGATTAAGGTACCTTTTTTTAGTAGGGTGCGTCAGCGACGACACCCTACAAGGATAGAGGGATCTATGAAAATTAAACCTTTTTTGACAGAGCATTTTTACGCTCAATATGAATTTACGACCCCTTACCAGTTATGTAATTCCGATTGCGAAACCTTAACTGTTGACGAATTGCTGAAAATGGCGAACATATCCTGGGATGATTTTGGTAAATTATCATTGGGGTACACAGAAACGCTTGGAAATCCAGAATTAAGAAAACAAATTTCCGCCACTTACCTGAGCGTGCATCCATCAGAGGTGATTGTGCTGGGAACCCCGGTGGAAGGAATATATTTGGTAGCACAGGCGGTGCTTGATCCGGGTGATGAAGTGATTGTGTTATCGCCTGCTTACGATGCCTTGATTAATACATTTGAGCATGTGGTTGGAGCTTCACACGTGCATAAGTGGGAATTTATTCCCGCAGAGAACCACTGGGAATTGGATTTTTCACAATTGCAGCGTTTGATTTCCCCTCAAACGAAGTTGTTGGTGGTTAACTTTCCTCACAATCCAACCGGATATTTACCTTCTCAGTCCCAACTGGATGAATTGGCGCGTATAACCGAACAGCATAACATGATTTTGTTTTGTGATGAGATGTATTTTGGACTGGTTCATTCAGACAACAAGGAAATCAAATCAGCCATTGACGTTACTCCTCGGGCGATTGTTCTAACCGGTTTGTCCAAAACCTATGGACTACCCGGCTTGCGCACTGGCTGGCTGATCGTGAAGGATGAAGAGATTCGAAAGAACCTGGTCAACTGGAAATTTTATACCAGCATTTGTCCACCAGCGCCATCCGAGTTTTTAGCGATGGCAGCTCTGAAAGTTCGCGAACAGCTGATCCTGAGAAGTGTTCAGCGAATTGAACAAAATCTTCAACTGGCTGATATTTTCTTTCAACGCTGGTGGGATTTGTTCCAATGGCGCAGACCCTTGGCTGGATCGGTTGCCCTGGTAGGCATGCATGTGGACTCGGTTACCCGGTTTGCTGAAGAAATGGCGGAAAAGGCAGGTGTGCTCATTCAACCAGCCATGACATTGGGGTCTACTGATCAATATCTGCGCATGGGTTTTGGACGAGCAGCCTTTCCCGAAGCACTGGAACGATTTGAAGCTTACCTCAATCAAAAATGAGAATAAATCTGTCAGGGTATAATCTACTTAATCGTGCTTTCTTGATGTAGATGCCAGTCGCACGCACTCGGCAGCAACATCTCAATAGCCTTGTAGTGTTTGAACAATTCTGATGCAAGCAAAAATAATGGAGTAAAAATCATGCTTACTTATTCGAATAAAACAGCTTATCGACTGGCCATCGCTGGTTCACTGCTGTCAGTCATTTTCCTGGTATGGCTCAGTTTGGGTGTCGGTATAATTGGTGCGGATGGTGACTCGGCTAACTTAATGTATTTTGTAGTGGTTGCGATTGGTGTTATTGGCGCTATCATTACACGCCTGAACTCCTCTGGTATGGCACGCGTGTTATTGGTGATGGCGTACGTCCAGGCTTTGATCGCTGCGATTGCCATGATTGCGAAGTTGGGATTACCTTATAGTGGACCATTGGAAATTTTATTGTTGAATGGGTTATTTGTGGCTGCGTTTCTGGTAGCAGCCTGGTTGTTTCGACGGGTTGCAGGTGGGCAGCAAACGTAGGATGTAATAACCAAAGGATTATTAAAGAAGCGATGGTAAAGGGGAAGCCGTCAACGAATTTTTAACGAATAATCGAATACCCTAAGGGCACGATGTAAACCAATAACATAACGGATCATTCCAATGATGTGCAGGGGCGTTCGGCCGAACGCCCGTACACCGGCCGAACGCCCCTGCACCGGCCGAACGCCCGTACACCGGCCGAACGCCCGTACACCGGCCGAACGCCCGTACACCGGCCGAACGCCCCTACAAATGCATTTCCACCACGTAACGCCGCAAGCGATTCTGGTTTATCTGGTATTTATGGTTTCCATTCAATCTTATGCTGCCCCAGAAAGAAAGATATTTGGCCAAATTGGTCTGGCCTTTGCGGTGATCATCACCATGTTGTTGGTGACGGATTACTTTATCCAATTTTCTGTGGTTCCGGTCAGACGCAATGAATTGATCTGTCAGTTTGACAGATTTCTGCACATTCAAGACAGATTTTCCGTTTTATAATAGAACGTATATTCAATATTCTACTTATGATTTGGAGGATTATCAGTATGGAACAGGAGACTTTAAACCTTATTATTGGCGGCGGAATCGGCTTTCTGGCATCCTTCCTGGTAACGGTGGCGACCTTTATCTTCCAGAATTATCAGAGTAACAAGAAGCACACATGGGAGGTGGAGGATAAGCGTGATCTCAATCGTCTGGGTGTCATCAGCCGGCGGTTGGACCAGATTGAGCAGGAAGCCGCCAATATCATCGAATGGGCGAATACGATCTATCTACAATATCCATTGTATAACAAAGAGGGCGTTTCTGAGGAAAAACTAAATGAACTAACCTCAGGGTATCTTAAAAACACTAATCTGATTCCGAATGCTATCATGCTGGAGGATAGGGAACTGGAGCACGCGGTCAAGACCTTTGGTACCAACAGTTTGGATTTGTATAACTGGGTTTCAGAGGGTTCAATGCCAGGTGAAAAACGAAACTGGCAGGAAATTGCAGATATCTATGACCAATTGAGGCTGGATTATGCGTATGTGTTGAAATGTCTGGATGGGTATCGGGTTAAGAATAGTTCATAGGCAATTTCGCTGCTGAGTTGTTGAGCTGTTAAGAATTTTTGTGGCTCAAGCCGCGAGTGCCTCGCACCTATAGAGGAAGATTCTCCACACGATCTTTGAGGGCTTTTCCCATTTCAATCATAGCAGTCAGACCGTTGGTGGTCAAATCTTTGGCTTGCGTGGGTAATAGTAAGTTCAGTAGGGTGCGTCACCGACGCACCCTACTATTTACTTTTCATCCACAAATCAAACAATTCAAATTCTCTCGCAGGTGAAATTCCATTCACACGTGGTACATCTGATTCACGTTTATTTTCCCACGCAAGGGTATCTTTGACGGTCTTGGCGAGTGTTCTAAATGTGAGTCCAGCAGTCAGCCCTTTCTCAACACTGACTTGCATCATGGCGGCTGCAGGACCGGGCAACCACAGGGGTAAATCGGTGAAGGGAGTCACTCCTTGAGCAAGCAGGAAATCGTCATCGACCCACATAAATTCGGACGAGCTCCCTACCACCTGACGGCAGGTTTCCAATACCTCACACATACTGAAAGGAACCTCTGGTCCGGTGGCGTTGAAGATACCTATCTGCTGATGCTCAATCATCCGGATAGTCCACTCTGCCAGATCACGCACATCGATGATCTGTACCGGAGCGGCTGGGTTACCAGGTGCCAGGACAGTTCCACCGCGTTGTAAACGGGCAGGCCAATAGGTGAAACGGTCAGATGGATCATAGGGTCCAACCATAAGTCCAGGGCGAATGTTGAGGGTTCGCCCGGGCAATTCATTCTCAATAACCTGCTCACACAACGCTTTACGGTTACCGTAGCTCTCTTCCGCATAATCTTCTAAAAATTTGCCTGTCAGTTGGGCTACCGGTGCATTTTCATCAATGCCAGGCGTGGTCGGTGGCTCACCATACACCGAGATGCTCGAGATAAAGACATAATGTTCCACCGAACCAGCCAGGGCTTGCGCAGTAAGCTGTACGATATGCGGGTAGTATCCACAGGTATCGATGACCGCATCCCAATGGTGATCCCGCAACATTTGCAAATCTTCCACATTTGTCCGATCTCCTCGAATTTTTTCCACCTCAGGAAAGAGATCCGAGTTGGTTTTACCACGGTTGAAAAGAGTTACAGTATGGCCACTGGCCTGGGCAGCATCAACGAGATGCCGGCCGAGAAATAATGTTCCACCAATGATTAGTATGTTCATGGTTACTATTGTACAGTAAAACGTGAATAGAAATTTTTACAACGTGTAACCTTGATGCGCAGCATCTTCCCAATATGGATCAGCCACAGGAGTTCCGCAGCGTGGTGGAAAAATTCCTGACTTTCAGACTTCTTGGCCCCTGATAAATAAAGATGGTCCATCGCTGATCCAATGGACTAGAGCAGGTGCACCTTTTATTTCAGAGGAACATTATCCCAAATTAATAGGACAGAACATTTAGTTAGTTGTGCTCCTTCATTCGTTGAGCTGAATTGACTATTTTTACAATCTTTTACCTCAAATTCAATGCGAGCAGTCTCGGAGTTTGATGAGATAATTTTCATAGTACCAAAAACTCTAATTTCAAAATCGACATCATGATAAACCAGGTAATCTATGACCGACCCACTTGCAGCAAATTGATTGGGTTCGTGCACTTTACCAGTAAAATCCATTCTAATAGGAATTGAAATTGATATTGCATCCTCTTTTTCTTGGCTTGTAAAATTTGGTCCCTCGAGAACACCAATGACAAACGCTTCACCATCAATGACATACAACGGATCTTCTACATTGTATAAAGCTGTTCCTGAAAAGTTTCCTCTAATACTTTCTTCGTTTCTATCAAGTTGAAGTGAAATCACCCAATCCACAATACTTTTGGGTTGAAAGTCCCAAAGAGCTTCATGTCCCCCATTTGGGTATGTTTGACCAGTTTTATTACTCGTTACGGACATGGCCGGAATAGGACCCCACAGGGTAATTTCCACCACATCAGGTGGTGTACTAATGCTTATGTCCTTGACATCTTCGGAAACCGGACGTTGACTCTGATCAAATTCTTCAAATACCATTGTATAACAAGTTTTTGGCTCATCTAGCACGTAAGGTTGGAAACTTTTGTCATAAGGTGGATCATTGAAAACCCGGACGGTATATCCATCTGTATCAAGATAGACACATTCCACTAAATTCTGTTCATTCAATCTGCAAAATGTGTTTGGTTTCTCTTTTATAACAATTTGATAGGTAAACACATTGTTTTCGCCAGCCTCAATTTCGACTTGACTTCGGTCCCAATCCTCCTCATCATTAAATCTCGAAATCGAATTACTGGTCCAACGGTCACCAAATTCATAGCCAGGTTTACACTCGGTTGAATTATTCGCTCCAGGTAATGGTTTAACATGATAAGTTTGTGTCCCTTCAAAATTACGATCGATTTCAGTATTGATCTGCCGGATTTCCTGATCTTCCTCTTCAGTAGTGGGCTCATTCAATGGATTTTCAACTATTTCAGCGATTGGCATATTACAGGCGAGAATGAACACCAGTAAACAAAGCAGAATTGCTATTTTTTTATAATTGGACAATTTTGCCATTCAATCCTCCCAAACTTATATCCAGTGCAACTGTATAAAAAATTATAGCATTTATAATTTCAACATACTGTCAATCTTTATATTGAATCGAGAGAAAAAAATTCGGAGAATTCTCCGAATTTTTTCTCATTTACTTCACTACAAAATTAATCGTCTTCGCGGGGATGAAGATCACCTTTCTGATCTCTCCTACGCTCAAATGTTTCACCACACTCTCTAATTCACGTGCTGCGGCTTCCACATTCTCCTGGTTAGCATCTCTTGCAACCGTCACAGTACCCCGCAGCTTGCCATTCACCTGTACAGGGATTTCGACAGTGTCTTCCTTAATTAACGCCGGATCGACGGACGGCCAGTCACTGGCATGCACACTGCCTTTGCCGCCCAGCTTCGTCCAGGCTTCTTCGGCAAAGAAGGGCGCCAGCGGGGCAATTGCCTGCACCAGCATGCGCAGATCACGCGGGTTCACCGCACCACCATGCTCATAAATACCGTTCAGGGTTTCCATCAACTTGGCGACTGCAGTGTTGAATTTGAAATTGGCAAAGTCATGCTGGCACTTATCCACGGCTTTGTGGATCAGGGCTCTGATGGCGTACGGGGTCTCTGCTTTGGTGTTGGATTGCATGTCCACCAGACGTTCGAAGCGATCCAGGAAGCGTTTGGTGCCCTGCAAGGCGCGCTCATTCCATGCCATGGTGGCATCGAACGGTCCGATAAACATCATATAACAACGCGCGGCATCCACACCGTACTGCTGGATGATATCCTCCGGTACAATCACATTCCCACGACTCTTGCTCATGCGCTGATTATCCGGCCCCAAAATAACGCCGTGTGACATGCGTCGGTAATACGGCTCCGGGATCTCCGCTGGTACCGCGCCAATATCATGCAGGAACTGGTAGATGAAGCGTGAGTACAGCAGGTGCAATGTGTTATGCTCATCCCCACCGATGTACAGATCAACCGGCATCCAGTAGCGCAGTTTGTCCATGTCGGCCAATGCCTGATCATTGTGTGGGTCTACAAAGCGCAGGAAATACCAGTCCGAGCCAGCCCAGTTGGGCATGGTGTCGGTCTCGCGTTTGGCGGGTTTACCGCACTTCGGGCAGGTGGTGTTTACCCATTCAGTGATATTCGCCAGTGGGGATTCACCGGTGTCGGTTGGTTCATATTTCTCCACATCTGGTAATACCACCGGTAAATCTTCAAAATTAACCGGTACCCAGCCACAATCTTCACAATTGACCATCGGGATCGGTTCACCCCAGTAATGCTGGCGACTGAAAATCCAGTCGCGCAGGTGGTAGGAGACGGTCGCTTCGCCCAGGTTACGTTCCTTCAGCCAATCCAATGCAGCCGGGATGGCTTCAGCAACAGTCAGCCCGTTGATTGGGCCAGAGTTGATCATCACGGCATCTTTATCAGCATAAGCGCCCTGGCCGAAGTCCCAACCATTTACGGGTTGCACAATCGGCAGAATTTCCAGTCCAAATTTGGTGGCAAAATCCCAGTCGCGCTGATCACCCGAAGGCACCGACATGATCGCCCCGGTACCATAACTCAGCAGCACAAAGTCCGAGATCCACACCGGCACTTCTTCCCCGGTAGCGGGATTTATTGCCATTAATCCACTGAAAACACCGGTCTTCTCACGGCTGACTTCCTGGCGTTCCAGATCGGATTTTCCACGGCTGGTTTCCACATATTCCTTAACGCCTGGTTGATCCAGACAATATTTATCCACAAATGGATGTTCCGGTGCCAGCACCATAAAGGTACAACCCCAGAGCGTGTCCGGGCGTGTTGTGAAGACTTCCAGTTGCTCATCCACCCCCACTATTTGAAATTGCACGCGTGCACCTTCACTTCGTCCAATCCAATTAACTTGCGAGGCTTTGACCTTGTCGATGAAATCGGTTTTTTCCAGACCATCGATCAGTTTGTCGGCATATTCAGTGATGCGCACCACCCACTGGCTGATACGACGCCGTATGGTTGGTGAACCGCAGCGTTCACAATGGCCATTGACCACTTCCTCGTTAGCCAGTCCCACCTTGCAGCTCGGGCACCAGTTGATAGGCATTTCCTGTTTGTAAGCCAAACCTTTTTCGTAGAGTTGAATGAAGATCCATTGCGTCCATTTATAATAGGTGGGGTCGGTCGTATCGACTACCCGCTCGTAATCGAAAGACAATCCCAACTCTTCCATCTGTCGGCGGAAAGTGGCAGTGTTCTCTGCGGTCACATCCTGTGGCTTGCGGCCTGTTTTAATGGCGTAGTTCTCAGTCGGAAGTCCGAAGGCGTCCCACCCAATTGGGAAAAGCACGTTTTTACCCTGCATCCGTTCGAAGCGAGCGAAAACATCCGCCCCGGTAAAGGTAAAGGCATGGCCGATATGCAATCCCGACCCGGATGGATAGGGAAACTCAACCAATACATATTTTTTCTCACGGTTGTCAAAGTCAATTGCGTGCCTGTGTGTCATTGCATACTCCTCTTGCTGGATATCCTACCAATTTTACTATCAAAGCGTAAAGTTTGTGAGATACGGATAAAGCATAATACCAGCCAGCACCAGCATGATGACGATCAGCAACATATCTCCATAATTCACAATATCATATTCTGAGATATGCTCTTTGGGCTGATTCGGGTTATAGCGCACTTTGATGGTAGTGCCTATGTTATCCACTTTTTCCTGTGCTTTTTGACGGGAGTAATTTTTGGCTAACCGGATCGTCTTTTCATAAGGCTGTCCCATCACAGAGTAGCGATAATTAATCTCAGGATAGTAAGAAGCACCCGATCTGGTTGAAATTCTCTTCGTCACCTGTTTGGAAACCACCTCAACGCTGGACACCTGCCAGGATTGACTTTTGGATTTCTTGAGCATCTGTTGAATCAATTTCCCTGTTTTAAATAGGCTATACAATATTAACCCAATGGCTATCAGAATCGTGACAATTTGCGATTCCATTGTTTCCTCCTAAAAGTCAGTTCATTTACTCGATGTGCGGAATAGATTAAGTTATTATAGCGCGTTGAGAGACCAAAACAGATTTTAGGTTGCCCATTTGTTGATCTTCATTCTCAATTTTGTTATATAATTTGTAAATTATTTACAGGAATGATCAAATTTATGAACTACGTTTACCTGTCTCCGCATTTCCCCACCAATTACTACCCCTTCGTGATCAAACTGCGCGAAGCAGGTGCCAATGTGCTGGGGATAGGTGATTGCCCATACGATCAGCTTTCCGATTCACTCAAACGCTACCTGACGGAGTATTATCGCGTCTCGGAAATGCACCATTATGAAGAACTAATACGGGCGGTGGGGTATTTCACCCACCGCTATGGCAAGATCGATCGCTTCGAATCGCATAACGAATACTGGCTGGAAGCCGAATCCCAGATTCGCACGGATTTCAATATCTCCGGTCCCAAAACCACCGATATGTACAATTACGCCAGTGATTTCGACATCTATGCCGAATACGCCAATATGTTCGTGCATTACCGCTTTGATACACAGGTAACCCGCCCCTATCACTGCGCATATTTGGGCCGCAAGAATCACATCCGCTACGCCCTACCACATCAGGAAGTGCTCTCCGAGTTCAGTGATATGCTGGTGCACCATCAGCCGATGGAAGCCGTTCTGCGGAATGCGTTGGGAGACTATGGTTATATTCTGCGTTCACCGCATCTGAAAGACATCCTGGCAGCCGAGCAGGTCATTCTGGCAGCACAGGGGGATGCTTCGGGATGAAGATCGAATATCATCAGTGGTGGAGCCCCAGCCTCAATCAGAACATGGAATTGAAGGTCTATGGCCACAATGGTATCCCGCTATTGGTTTTTCCAACCCAGAGCGGACGCTTCTTCGATTTCGAAGACTATGGTATGATCCATGCCATTTACCCCTTCATCGAGAATGGCCGGGTGAAAGTCTTCACTGTTGACTCAATCGACAGTCAATCCTGGGCAAACTGGGATGCACCCCCTTCAGAGCGAGCCTTGCGTCACGAAGCCTATGACAGATATATCATACAGGAAGTGGCACCTTTCATCCGGAACCATGGAGAAGGCTACGAGCAAAAATTTTTGGTTACCGGTGCCAGCATGGGTGCTTATCACACCTGCAATTTCTTCTTTCGCCACCCTGAAATCTTTTGCGGCATGATCGCGCTGAGTGGCCTCTATCAACTCTCCAGGTTTATTGGTGATTACATGGACCAGATCGTTTACTTCAATGTACCGTTAGCCTACCTTCCCAATCTGAATGATGAGACATATCTTGAGCAATATCGCCAGAGTAAGATCATCGTCTCCGTCGGTCAGGGAGCCTGGGAGGATGATATGCTGCGGGACACGCGCGCCCTCGAGCAAATCTTGCGCAACAAATGTATCCCCGCCTGGATCGACTACTGGGGACAGGATGTCAACCACGACTGGCCGTGGTGGCAGAAGCAATTGCCTTACTTTCTGGAGAATATTCTGAAATGGGAGTGAGTTGAAAAAAGCAACTGTTCTCACCATCTACTCAGCTTGAACCTCACACTCCTGCTATATCACGCCGCATCTGATTCAAAAAACACTCCTGGGCAGCCACCCGCTGGGCTGCTCGTTTGCGAGAAACCGGGAAATAGAACAGTTCCACCAGCTCTTTGCGGCGTTCCAGTTCGTCCTTTGCCATGCGTACAATCTCACCATAGCTCATCACATGCTCAGGGAAGGCCGGCATCACAGCGATCATATTGGTAAAGGAAAGCGGCCCCAGCTTGGTGAGCTTGTCAGCATCCCACAAAACCCGGGCATCGTGATCCTCTTCTGGCAAAGATTGTGGTTCGCTGGAATGCATCGCAACCACGTACGCCACCAGGTTAATCTTCTCCTGCGGGAAACCAGTCTCTGCCAGATTCTCACGAATCCAATTGGCTGCCAGCAGGGCATGCCGGTCGGGTTTCGCTAACTGTGGCTGGAAGCGATCATGCAGCCAGACAGCTGCCAGTACCACATCCTCATCACCACCCACCTGTTGCAAGAGCCATCGCGCATCGCGCTCCACCTGACGTACATGCTCCAAGCGGTAATTAAAATAGGGTTTGCTTTTGGGGGTCGACCAGATTTCACAGGCAACCTGACCGGTAATTTTTTCTAAATCTTTGCGAATACGAAATAACCACTCAGGGGTATCCATCCATTCCTCCTCACAACGTTACGCCCAGTGGCTAATTGTACCAAGAATTATCACAATTTGTGTCAAGAGTTAATTTAACCCATCCCGCGCTGATACAAGAGCCACATACCGGAGAAATACAGGATAAAAAGCAATAAAGAGTCAACTTCTATAAACCAGAAACGCCTCTCGAGCTTGGCAAGGTTACCCACCAATCCAATGGTGGTCATCAGCAAGCCGAATAACCCCACCAGCATGAAAGCCGGGTCAATTGTGCCGAGGAATCGGCCCTGAGTATAGAACAGATCGGTCAATCCCAATGCAAACATATTGAACATATTGCTACCAAACAGGTTGCCAATGGCCATATCACTGGCACCAATCCGGATGGCGGCAATGGTGGTCACTAATTCGGGTAATGAGGTCACGAGCGCAACCAGTGTTGTACCCACAAAAGTGGTGCCTAAACCAGTGAGTTCCGCAATTTCTACAGCGGAGCTAACCATGAGCGGGGTGACCAGGATCAAAGCACCGGCCGCAAGAGCAAACCCAAGTAAACCAACCCACAATTTGGGAACATCATCCGGGATGTTCTCTTTGTCCATTTTCTCCCCCTTTGGTTCATCGGAGATCAAGCGCAAAGCAAAGATATAAGCAGCGATAATGATAATCGAATCCAATCCCACGAAACCAATCTGCACCTGAACATCCGCCGCCAGGAAAAATAATACCAACCCGATCATCATGATCGCCAGGCTTCCGGTCAGGGCATGGCGCATGGCCGCTTTTCGCAGGATGCGCTGGCTACGATGTAACAAATCCAGAACTGCTAATAACACCATATTGAAGGCGTTACTACCCATCAGGTTACCCGCAGCGATATTGGGAGAGCCTTGTTTAACACCTTCCATGGAAGTCAGTAATTCAGGCAACGAAGTCGCACCTGCCATGAGCAGAATACCAATAAACATCCCCCCCAACCCGGTGCGGATGGCAATTACATCACCATATTTTGCCAAAAAATAAGCAGCCACCACGATGGCGAGCGCAGTCAACACAAATTGAATCCAGACCATACTCACACGTCCTTTTCAATCTCGTGGGTTGAGAGACCCTTAACCATGCTGAGCGGCCAGGCGGCAAAAATACCGGTATTGGGTTGATTCAAATCTCCGACAACAGACTCGGTTAATTGCAGACATTTTTCCACCATTACCTGGTCATCCACAATAGCGATCAGGGTTACATTTTCCTTCTCACTGGCTTCGCGACTGGTGTACAAATAACGCATCGGGATTAATTTACGCGTCAGGCGATATAATCCGGTGGATTCCATGATGGTTGCCCCCCGAATCCCTCCTTTCGTCCAGGCTTTTAACATATCCTCTAATAGAGAGGGATCATCCAATATAAAAAGCGCCATGTAGTTCATTTATTCCTCCTTGTTTTTGATCCAAATGGGAAAAACTTATTAATATTGTAACAGATGATGGAGGTGACATTTACCTTACCTATGGAAAGCACCACCTCACCAGTGGTTGAAACCACAGGCTGGTAGATTCAAACCTGTTCAAACAGGTTCGTCTTAACCGGATTGATCCGGTTTGATTCTGACAGACGCAGGTTTTAACCTGTGGTGTGATATGTAACAAGGTCAGTTGTATTATCCATAACGATGTCACAATTAGACTCGCGAGTGATTAGCTTCCATATGGCATTTCTGTACCACCTCACCTGTGGTTGAAACCACAGGTTGATAGATTCAAACCTGTTCAAACAGGTTCGTCTCAACCGGATTGATCCGGTTTGAAGCTGACAGACGCAGGTTTTAACCTGTGGTGTGATATGTAACAAGGTAAGTTGTATTATCCATAACGATGTCACAATTAGACTCGCGAGTGATTTGTTTTCATATGGCATTTCTGTACCACCTCACCTGTGGTTTCAACCACAGGTTGATAGATTCAAACCTGTTCAAACAGGTTCATGATGCAACCGGATTCATCCGGTTTGAAGCTGACAGACGCAGGTTTTAACCTGTGGCGTGATATGTAACAAGGTCAGTTGTATTATCCATAACGATGTCACAATTAGACTCGTGAGTGATTTGTTTTCATATAGCATTTCTGTACCACCACACCAGTGGTTGAAACCACAGGCTGGTCGATCCAAACCTGTTCAAATAGGTTCATGATGCAACCGGATTCATCCGGTTTGAAGCTGACAGACACAGGTTTTAACCTGTGGCGTGGGGTGTAGTGATATCTGTGGCACGAACACAAACTCAACAACTCATGATCTTAAGCACTCATCGCATGCAGCTTATAACGCATCTCAAACTCAGACCAGAAACGCTCATACGCCAGTTGATCCTGCATATCAAAGAATTGCTTGGTCTCACTTTTGAAGAACTCGCGCACTTTTACAGCCATTGCCAGAACCTGTTGTTGATATTCTTTAAATGAAATAACCACCTCCAACCCCGGGAATTCCTGCGGATGTTGCTCATCCGGAGAGTCCCAACGTTTGAAATGGCTGAGTCGCACCTGATCCTCCTGATGGATGACCGTCCAATTTACCCCAATCGGGCAACCCATCATCAACACAGTACCACAACCATGAAATATCAGCTTCTCTGCCAGTGGATGTTGAAATGTGTGATCGTGGTCCAGGGTGCGAAGCAAGGCCAGCGCACTCTCGCTGATTCCATAAATCTCACGTCCATCCAGGATGATCTGACCATCCACCTCCAACCACAGTCGGCCATGCGAACACAGATCAAACTGGGGTGGTTCATTACCCAGCCAGGTTTGTTCAACGATTTCAATGCGGAATTTTTCAGAGGATGTTGGCAGCATGCTATTATTTAATCATAGAAACGCTAAAAAAACGAATGAAAATGTCGCTCAATCGGACGGAGAGGCCTGTTATTTACGTGGGAGCAGCAGGAAAACTGCCACCGCCATTACAATCAACCCGGCTACTCGCTGCCAGGTGATGGGGATGGGAGCCTGACCGGATAAACCTGTAGCATCCACAATGGTGGAGATCAGTAACTGACCAAGGATGATAGCAGCCGTTCCAGCAGTCACCCCTGTGAAGCGTAGAGAGAATGAAACGCCAATCACGATCAGAACACCTAAACCACCCGAGAGGAGTAGCATCCAGACAGTCGGTTGTGGTAGATTGCGCCATTCGAGGGTATGCCAGATGATGGTGACCAGGATTAACACCAGAGCAAATAATCCACTCCCCAGATTGGTGAGGATACCGGTGCGGATGGGACCAATGATATTTCCGCCGCGAGTGCTGAGAGTCGCCTGGGTAGCGATCAGTATGCCGATAACCAGCGCTGTCAACGTACCGATCAATAATGCGTTTTTCATGTCATCTCCCATGCTTTGCGATGTATTGATGTATTGGTAGCTGAATTGTAGAGTCGCAAAGCTGGAACGTCAAGGAAATTTAGCTTCTTCTTAAGGAAAATTTCACCACATTTCATCTGATGGGTAAAAAGGTATAGAATTTATAAAAACTGCAACTGGAGGTTTTTTATGCGTGTTGAAACCATCCGATGGGAAAATCACCCATCTCGATATATAGATCCTCGCCATATCGACATCTGGCTGCCGCCCAGTTATTACACCCAACCAGAAACACGCTTTCCAGTCCTATACATGCATGACGGTCAGAATTTGTTCAACAAAAAAGAAGCATTTGCAAAAGTGGATTGGGGGGTGGTGCCAGCCATGAATCGCCTCCTGAAAAAGGGACAGGTCAGAGAAGCCATCATCGTGGGCATTTGGAACACCGAAAAACGTTTTCAGGAATTGTTGCCCTGGAAACCTCTTTCTGAGTCCAAACGTGGGCAAGTTGTTTATCGCAAACAACAGTTTGAGATCGGTGAAATTTATTCGGATGGCTATCTAAAACACCTGGTGGAAGAGGTCAAACCACAGATTGATGCTCAATTCCGTACACTACCTGGACAACCGGATACCTTTGTGATGGGATCCAGCATGGGCGGCTTGATCTCTCTGTATGCCATCAGTGAATACCCACAGGTCTTTGGCGGGGCTGGTTGCGTCTCTACCCATTGGCCAATCTTAAAACAGCTCATGATCAATTACCTCAAAGCAAGTCTGCCTGATCCTGCTACCCATAAAATCTATTTCGATTTTGGTACGGAGGGATTGGATACTGATTATGAACCATACCAGATCAAAGCTAATAAAGTCATGCAAAAAGGTGGTTATCAGGAGGGTGTCAATTGGCTGACGCGCAAATTCGAAGGCGACTCTCATCACGAATCCTTTTGGCGTAAGCGTGTCCATATTCCATTGCGATTCCTTTTAGGCATCTAACCCGATTTATCCCACTCCAATTATCTTCTTAAACATCAGAACCTTATCCAGGAACCTTTTCCGGATAAGGTTCGTCCTATTATTGAGAAAATTTATTGTTAGAAAAAAATGGAGGAAATTAATGAAAACAACTTTTAGAAACTTATTGGTAATCATGATAATCACAACTTTCGCCTTAGCTGCCTGCCAGCCAAATGCTTCTACCTCACTTGAAGGTACCAGCTGGATTCTGGAGGAGCTGTATGGTCAACCTGTTCTTTCTGATACCACCATCACCCTCAACTTAAACGGTGATACACTCACCGGAAACGATGGTTGTAACCATTATGGTGGATCTTACATCAGCAAAGGTGATTCCTTTAAGATCGGAGAAGACCTGATGGGTACCCTGATGGCCTGTGAAGAAACCATCATGACACAGGCCAGTGATTACACCAGTGCTTTAAGAAAAGCCAGTAAATACAGTATCAGCGATAATCGCTTACATCTGCTGGATGAAAATGACAACTCCCTGGCAGTTTTTGAAGCGCAGAGCCAGGAACTGGCTGGAACCAGTTGGCTGGCTACTTTCGTAAACGCTGAATCCTCGGAAGGCGCTGTCACTTCATCCTCGATTAAAGCTGCCCAACAGACATTGTCGTTTAGCAACGACGGGAAAATCAGTGGAAACGCCGGCTGCAATGAGTACTTTGCGAATTACGAGGTCGATGGCAATAAGCTCTCCTTCAGTGCCATTGGTTCCACAAAAATGTTCTGTGGCGATGGCTTAATGGCGGAAGAAACTGCTTTTATGACAGCTCTCGAAAAAGCTGCCAGCTATCGCATAACCGGGGGTTCGCTTCAAATCTTTGCGGCGGATGATACCACTTTGATCTCTTTCTCACGTGCTGAATAATCCCAAAATCCATCCACCCGATAAAAGGCGTACTGCAGTTTTACTAACGCCTTTTTTTTATTTGTGTGTAGTAGGGGTTTTTGGTAAAAACCCAGTATTTGGACAAAAACCCAGTATTTGGACAAAAACCCCTACATTATATTACACATTATTGATCTTTTTTATCATATTTGTTATACTCATTTGCATTCCACAATTCTTTTCTATTCATCATCAAGGAGTAAAAAATGTCACATAGCTCCAAAATTCCCTTTTTTGCCCTCATTCTTCCCTTATTCGTGTCGCTTGCTTGTAATTTTTCCACGGTCGGTTCTGATTCTGAAGCAGAGTCTACCAACAGTATAGTACCAACATCAGAAACATCTGGCACAGTGCGTACCATTCCTACAACCGAACCAGGCGCAGAACCCACTTCACTACCAGCCATCGCTTCTTCTTCGTCATCCTCGGATAGCATGTTCGAAGACACTGTTCTGGTGATGAAAGAACCCATCTACATTCAGGATGAAACCAACTTGATTACTGTATTTCTCTTTGAAAATCTGGATACTTCCGGAATTGAAGATATCGAATACACCATCATTGCCAGCGATGCCAGCGGCGCTACCCTCAAGACCGAAAATGGGTATATCGATTTCATCCCGGCTGGCGGTCGTACGGGTGTAGCCAGCCAGATGTATCTGGATGAAGGACTGGTCGCGGAAAATGTAGATATTGAATGGACATATTACACTGACGCTACTGGCTCCGATGAAACGCCATTCAGCTTTGAAAATTCACGTTATTATTTCGACCCGTATTGGGATCGTTTTACAGCCGTAATGACCAATAATAGTGCAACAACCTACACCAATGTACGTGTGGATATGATTGCCTATGACAGCGCCGGGATGGTTGTTGGTGGTGGATATACCACTGTGAATTTTATTCCGGGTAATTCAAAAGTAGGTCTTAGCATAAATGGGTTTGTGTCGGATGACCCGGTTACCTATGAGTTCTATCCAAAACTCAGCATCCTATCGAATGAAACCAATGACTCCAATCTATTTACGGATCTCTCCATCCTCAAAACAGGATTCTATTACGATGAGACGAGTCTGGGTGGTGGCTTCCTGGTACAAAACAATACCAACGACATAATAAAAGGTGCAGAATATAACCTGACCATCTATGAAAATGATGGAACTGTTGCCCAGGTTTCCAGTGGCATCATGAGCCTGATCTGGCCAGGACAAACAATTGGTGTATCTCCCGGATCAGTCACACTGTCTGAAGGTGCTAACCCAACAGATTTTGAGGTGAATGTCATGGCTGGAGAACCAGTAGATCAGGAGTTTTCCATGAATCCCCTTTCCATACAAAATTCGACCTTTGTCGACGATGATCTTTATCCGTTTGTGACCGTCACCATTGCGAATGCGCACAATCAGGAAATCAACAATCCCTACGTGACAGTTATACTTTACGACGCTGCTGATGAAATCATTGGTGGTGGTTATACTTATCCAGACCCGGTACCTGCCAATGGCACACTAACTTATGAAGTCTATGTTACGAATGCCACTGCCGGGCCACCTGACAGGATCGAGGCATTTGTCAGTCTAACCAGTTATTAATCTCATAACAAGAATTTACAAAATGGCATCCATCTGGATGCCTTTTACTTTTTAAGTTGATTTTGTTATCACCAGACAACTACACAATTGCCACTTTCTTGTTTAGCGCGATACATGGCTTCATCTGCGTGACGAATGATCTCATCCACATCCATTTTACCGGATTGGGCACTAGCGATCCCAATGCTGACCGTGCGCGAAATCAAACCGCGACCACTCTCAATCTGCATCACTTCTACAGCATACCGCAAGCGTTCCGCCAGACCTTTGGCTTGTTCAACATTGGTCTTGGGCAATAGGATAATAAACTCCTCGCCCCCCCAGCGCCCGACATAATCCACCAGACGCACTTCTTCACGAAGAACCTTCGCAAGCTCGACCAGATAATGATCTCCAGCATGGTGACCATAGCTATCGTTAACCGACTTGAAATAATCAATGTCCATCATCATTAAACTCAGCGGTTCCCCATAGCGTTTGGAAAAAGCAATCTCACGAGACAATATTTCATCCATTTTACGTCGGTTATACAGCCCCGTCAGTTCATCACGATTGGCGGTTTCTTCCAGTTTGGATATATACAGATTGACAACAATTACTACCAGTCCAATCACTAGAATCGTTACTATAACCCCAATACCAATGTTGCCAAACAATCCCAGTCGGGCTGCTTCTAACGCCTGTGTTTGATCCTGTTCAACAATCAAATACCAATCCAAATCTGGCAAATAACGCGCAGAGAGAGTTTGTTCTCCATTTTTTGTTCGGAATTCATAATAATGGGTAACATCATCGTTCCTAAGGATATTATCACCGATATCTTGCAACCCTTCCAATTCGCGAATATTGGTGTTCTCTACCAGATCCTGGTCTGGATGGATCTGGATCAACCCCTCTGAATCAATCAAATAGATCAGATGCCCGAAGCGCTTTCGGTATGATTCCAGCGTCTCACCCACCTCACTCATTTTCAGTCCTACCCCGGTAACACCCAGGAAATTGCCCTGATTGTCTTCCAATCGGTGGTTGATGAATATAGTCAAAGTACCAGAGGTGGCTTCATCATTGTCTACATCCAGATCATAATGTCGGCCTGAGCGGACAAAGTCGTAATACCAGATGTCATGTTCATCTTCAGGTCTGATTTGTTTGAGGATGCCTTCATAATAATAGTAATTGTTGGTTCGGGCTGAAATATAAAAAGCACTGAAATAACCATAGCGTTCTTTGATGCGCTGTAGATACCGCACGATCTCTTCTGTCTCCTGCTCTCCTGCCAGTACCCATTCGACCAGGAATTCGTCATTCGCCATGATCGATGAATTGTAAATTGGCTGCAGTAGCTCTTTCTGAATCTCGGAGTAGATATTATCACTGATCAGTGGCAAGATTTTGGTTTTTGCATCACTGTCGATTGAAGTGCGAGTGACATTATAACTGACCAGGCTGGTGAATGTGAAAGAGAAAACCAACACGACGGTAAGGATGCTGATCAGGCGGTATTTATTGAAAAGAAAGCTTTTGAGTCTTGTGCGCATGATTCTTTGTTTGGAGTGGGGGCTTATTTATGATTGTATCATAAACCAAAGACCTGACCAAACATGGATTAGGAGCCATCAGGGGAATCTCAAAGTCGAAAAGACGAGTCAAAAATCCAAACAATAGGTAACAGACGATTATCTATTGGCTGTAAAACAGAACCAGGGTCAGTTATTCCAGCAAATTGACTGCGCTTATAGCCTTGATCGAAAGAATGACTTCAAAGATGCTCCCTATGATTATGCCAAAACGGTTGAAAATACCACGGTAGGATTGAGACCCGACAATGTTGGGTAACATCCGATCCGGAATACATTCGTTATGTCGATCCGGAAGGCAGTTGGAGAGTCTCAAGGCATTGTAATGATTGATGCAACCCGAAAAGAAAGGGATAAAACTACATCACAAAGCAGATATTTTATATCCAGCCTCCAGATTAGTGCAGCGCAGATGATGAAGCAGGCGTCAACACTGGGAGATTGAGAACAAACTTCATTGGAGCCTGGATGTCACTTTCAGAGAAGATGAAAGCCGTGTAAGAGTAGGACACATTACAGAAAATCTTGCTTTGATTCGGAAGATGGCTTTCAATTTATTGAGACTAAACAAATCCAAAAAATGTGGTGCCAAGACAAAAAGAATGCTGTGTGCTATGGACACCAATTTCCTGTTGGAGGTGCTTAATTCTTGACTTTGCGATTGCCCTGCATTAACAAGATGCTGTTGAATGGAGAATACACCGCGGCTGTGATCATCCCGGATGATTTCAGTGGTGGAATCGTAGACTTCTCAGGGGCTGAGATCAACCTGCTGGTCGATCCGCAAAAATCGGATTTTGAGGAGATCCTCAAGAATATTATGGATGCAGCACTGGCACTGGTGGTGGTTGAAGGCGAAATATGCTATGGGATTCGCTCGGTGATGGAGACCGGTGGGATCATCGAAAAACTCACACCTGAGATGGCGGGTCCGATGCATCGGAGGGAAATTGTAGCTGGAAAAATGCTTGCTTTTGGGGTGATGGTGGTATTGCAGGTCTTTGTATTATTCGGCGTAGCTGCTGACTTCTTCTCCATGGATTTGGGCGAAAGTCCGCTGGGTTTGATCCTGCTGACCATCTGCCTGAGTCTGGTGGTGACTTCTTTGGGATTGATGGTGGCAGCGCTCTCCAGGAGTGGCAAGCAGGCCGATTCAATCAGCATGCTGCTGGCCTTCCTGTTGGCGGGATTGGGTGGCTGTATCCAGTTCGGGCTGACCCCGCTCTTCCTGCAGGATAATTTCATTGCCACCCTCTCACGCTTTGTACCGCAGGGGCAGGCATTGTGGGGCTTTTACCGGCTGATCAATCAGAACGCCGGGTTGCTGGAGATTTTGCCGAATATGGGTATCCTGCTCCTGATGGCAGCCGTGTTCTTTGGTGTGGCTTCGTGGCGGTTGAAGTGGGATTAATTCTTGTAGGGTGCGTTGGCAACGCACCCTACACTATTCGTAGCATCACAGATGCACCCATTTAATATTTATTCTGCTATTCGTTCGATGCTTATCGTTATTTGGCTATTCGTTCAATGGCTATTCGTTCAATTGACAAGAAACGAACCAATGAGATATACTAAATTCGTTATTTTCGGAAATTAACGAAAAGGAAACTTACTCACCGCAAACTACAATTTTTGGCCAATTCCAGGACATTTTGCGGGAAGCAGATCATTTGGTTTATTACATGACGAATTGAAAACCTAAGCATCGGAAATGCGACATAGTATGTAATTATAGTAAGATTTAATCGAAGCAATATTGAACTCGAAAAAGCTCTCCACATACAAGAGGCATCATGCAAATCAGACGTACGATAAATGGCGGCATCCAACTTACAAGGTTCAAGGAGTACCTGGCTTTTGTCATTGTAACTACCCTTTTAGGTGCAACTGCTGCAAGCAATGGTTCGTTTGGATGGAAACTAATCGGAGTTCTTTTCGCAAATTGGCTGGCTGTTGCCTTTGCTTTCATGATCAATGATGTTGAAGATGCTGAAGATGATGCATTAACTCCGCACAAATGTCAACGGAACCCCGTCGCCGCGCGCGATTTATCTCCTTTTACTGCGCGGTTGATGTGTTTTGGTGTGGCTGCGGGATCCGCAGTCGTATATTCCACTCTGGGAAATAAAACCTTCTTGTTGGGTATGATCACTCTTTTGATCAGTTTTTTTTATTCTTGGAAACCGGTCCGTCTGAAGAATATCGCTTTTGTTGACTTTTTCACGCATGGCTTCATGCTTTCTGGATTACAGTTCCTCACCGCGTATTTTACTTTTGATCCAGCCCCTTTCATACACTGGATATTCCCCTTTCTTTTTATTTTCAACATCAGCTGTTATGGAGAGATGTTTAATGAAATGCGCGACTTGGATGGTGATTTAAAGGCGGGTCTCAAACATACTGCCGCGGTCTTGGGTCCCAGGGTTACCGCCAGGATAATGGGCGCAGTGATGGTCTTGGCGTTAATTTCAGGGATTATGACTGCCTTTGTTATCCGTTTGGTTTCCATTGGGGTTTTATGGCTTATTCTTGTACTTTCGCTGATCTTTATCCTCCCTGCGGTCATCCGAATTCGCCACATTAAGAATGGAATCGCCATGCAGGAGCCTTTTCAAAAACCGATTGAATACGCTGCCGCGCTTGCCTTGGGCAGCCAGTTTATCTGGCCATGGGCTACACAGCACGTTCTTCCTTGGTTGGTTGCATTTCGATTCCCCTTTTAACCATAACTTATCTTGACAAGAAACGAACCAATGAGATATAATAAATTAGTTATTTTCGGAAAATAAATGAAAAAGAAACTTACTCACCGCCAACAACAATTTTTAGGCCAATTTCTGGATATCTACCGGGAAATAGAACACTCTGTGCATTATGTGGCCGTTGCAGAACGGCTGGGTATCAGTAAAGTGACTGCATACGAGATGTTGCGCCTGCTCGAAGAAAAAGGGCTTGTACGGGCTGAGTACCAATCCAATCCGGATCAACACGGACCGGGTCGCCCAACCGTCTTCTTTTATCCGACACAAGAAGCCAAACGTTTACTCGCTGAATTGTCTGGTAATCTCTCTGATTTGGAGGACTGGCAGATTGCCAAAGAGAACATCTTGGAGCAGTTGCGAGAAGGGCAAGCAGGGGGTTACGAAGACCTGCTTTCAAATCTTTTGTTACGTATTCCTGATAGGCGTTCTCCGCTTATTTATGTCACAGAACTGATCACGGCTGTGATCTTAATGTTAGCGACGATCAAAGAAGCGCCTGAGGTTCGTGCTCTGATGGATCGTTTGCATCGGATCGGATTACCCCACGAGATTGGTCTGAGCGTATTAAGCGGAATCGGCATGCTTCTTTCTGTGTTGGAGCGCAAGAATCGCCATTCTTCTACCATCCTGCTTGCTCAAATCAGACATTATGAAGATGCGCTTTCCCAATTGAGTGAGGAAAGTCGGCGACAGTTAGGCGAGTTCACACGGGAAGTGGTCCAGATCTTATCCAGTTAATTTTTTTAACGAATATTTTCGTTATTTTCGGCAAGGAGGCCTGATGAATAACATCGCTATTTTGACAGACAGTACCGCAAATCTTCCCGCAGAATGGGTTGAACAATATGCCATTCGCATAATTCCGCTGAAGATTCATTGGGGAAACGAAACCTACCTCGATGGCATAGATCTCACCCCTGAGGAATTTTACATGCACTTGTCTAATAGTAAACACCTTCCCACTACCACGCAACCATCCATTCAAGATTTTCTTATGGCTTTCAATAGTCTGGCAGATGAAGGTGCAACTGGTATTGTAGTACCGTTGATTTCCTCTGGCATCAGCGGCACAGTTGCCTCAGCTCAGGCAGCAGCGCGTCAGTTTACGCGAGTGCCGGTGGAGATTATCGATACTCAAATCACCTCAGTGGGACAGGTGATGATCATTCTGGCTTCAGCCCGGGCTGCGGAGCAAGGCGCCAGTTTGCAGGAGGTAAGACGGGCGGCCGATGAAGTGGTTAAACGTCTGCATGTCTTTTTCGCCGTGGACACATTGGAATATTTGCATCGAGGTGGGAGGATTAATGGGGCTTCCCGTTACCTGGGTACTGCACTTGATATCAAGCCCATCTTGTTTTTTAACTCCGAAGGGAAAATTGATGCACTGGAGCGTGTGCGCACCAAACGGAAGGCTTTGCAACGCCTGATTGCCCTTGCAGAACAACAAGCAAACGGGGGACCTGTGCATGTGGGAATTGTGCATGCAAACGTCCCTCAGGCAGCACAGGGATTCAGAGACAAAGTTGAAAAGCGTCTGAAATGTAAGGAAATTTTTACTGTAGAGTTTAGCCCGGTCATTAGCGTTCATGTGGGACCAGGAACGATTGGCATTGCTATATATGCAGAATATTAAAACCGATTAAGGAGGTTAATATGCGTACCTTGTTTGAACGAAGTGTCTTAGCCGGAATCGGCGTTCTCTCAATAACCCACGAGAAAGCTCAAAAGATCATCGACGAACTCATCCGTAGTGGTGAAGTTCAAAAAGATGAAGCCAGGGAATGGGTTGACTGTCTTATTCATCACGGAGAGGAAGAGCACCTTGGATGAATTCGTCCTGGTTACGAAGCAAGACCTACAGAATTTGGCATCAAAGATAGAAACTCCAGGCAAGTAAGAAAAAGGTTGCAGCAGTTGCGCGTAAACAAACGATCTACATGGTGGTAAAAAATGGTTGCAAATTCACTTACAAATGGGTTTTTAAAAAATAAGGCTTTCAATGTGGGACTGGATGTTGCTGTGGGAATATCTCCCCTTCTTTCAAAGTCAGCATCATTACGTCATGGTGTATTACAAACGGGAAAATTTATTTCTTCCCGCATTCATCCTGTCTATCCAATATCATCCTCTCTTCCGCCCGGTGTGGTGACCGATCAGGCAATATTTGGAGAAGTTTTTATAGAAACCTTCGATCGGATACTTGCCCGAAGATTATCTGAGGCAACATTGCGTTCCGTTGCTCACAACCTGATCCATGGGGCCCTGGTTCAGGGAGGAGAACAATCAGCAATCACCCGCTTTTCTGAACAATTTGGGATGAATCCTCCTGGTTTATTGACCATTAGCCCCGGGAAGACCTGCAATTTACATTGTACGGGGTGTTACGCTAGTGCCGGGCCTTCCGCAGAAAAGTTGGATTGGACTACCTTTGACCGCATCATCACTGAAGCGAAAACACTCTGGGGTGTTCGGTTCCTGGTCATCAGCGGAGGAGAACCGCTGGCTTACCGATCAGAAGGAAAGGGCTTGCTGGATGCGGCAGAAAAACACCCGGACGTATTCTTTATGTTTTATACCAATGGAACCTTGATAGACGAGAAAGCTGCTCAACGCATAGCTGCTTTAGGAAATGTGACACCGGCTATTTCAGTTGAGGGTTGGCGTGACCGAACTGATGAACGGCGCGGAGCGGGTGTTTTTGACCAGATTCTGGCAGCCATGGGACGATTACGCCGGGCAGGGGTATTGTTTGGTATTTCTCTAACTGCAACCCGGCACAATGCCGAAGAAATATTATCGGAAGAGTTCATCGATTACTTTTTTGAACAACAGGGTGCCTTTTATGGTTGGATCTTCCAATACATGCCGATCGGTCGTTCGTATACTTTGGATCTGATGCCGACACCAGAGCAACGACTTTGGATGTGGAAGCGTTCATGGGAGGTCGTCAAAAAACACAAAATCTTCCTGGCTGACTTCTGGAATCACGGCACCCTCTCCAATGGTTGTATTGCCGCAGGCCGAACGAGCGGTGGTGGATATCTGTATATCGATTGGAACGGCGCGGTTTCACCATGCGTTTTTGTGCCTTACTCTCCCGTAAATATCAATGATATTTATGCACAGGGTGGCAACTTAAACGAAATCTGGGCAAATCCTTTTTTTGCAGATATACGTAGTTGGCAGGAAAGTTATATGCAAAGCAAAGGTAACTGGCTGGCGCCGTGTTTGAATCGAGATCATCATGCTATCTTAGGGCAGTTAATTGTCAAGCATGAGCCAGATCCTATTGACGAAAGCGCTCGCGCAGCATTACTTGACCCAGATTACGGGAAAGGGTTGGAACACTACGGCGAGCTATACGAGAACTTATCCGAATCGATCTGGCATGAACATTACCTGCAAGATCAACGACAAAAGGAGTTTCATGCCTGGGGGTCTTAGTAATCAGGTAATTCCTTATCACCTTGCTATTATCATGGATGGTAATGGCCGTTGGGCACAGCAACGTGGACTTCCTCGGATGTCCGGACATCAAGAAGGCGTGCAAACGGTCAAAAGGACTGTTGAAGATTGTGCTGAAATCGGGGTTAAGATTTTAACTTTATATACTTTCTCCACCGAAAACTGGTGCCGCCCCAAAGTAGAGGTTGATTTCTTGATGCACTTGGCAGAAGAATACACAATGACGGAATTACCCAACTTACAGCACAACGGCATCCGTCTGCAACTCATGGGGAGCCGGGAAGGGCTCCCTGCCTCGCTGTTGGACATTTTGGAAAAAGCATCCCTGCAAACAAAAGCGAACTCTTGTTTGATCTTGAATCTAGCCCTCAATTATGGAGGACGGGCAGAAATTGTTGACGCCATGAAAGCGATCATGATGGATCAGCAACAAGGGAAGCTGGACGTCTCTCAAATCGACGAAGCAACTTTTTCACATTATCTATACCTCCCGGATATGCCGGATGTTGATCTGGTCGTGCGTACGGGCGGTGAATGGCGCCTGAGCAATTTCCTTCTCTGGCGTGCAGCGAACGCAGTTTTCTGGAGTATGCCCGTTCTCTGGCCGGATTTTCGTAAAGAGCATCTCCAAGAAGCGATTGGTATCTATACAAAGCAAATTAGAGGTGGCAATGATAACGCATAACAGGCCTGCCATTGGACTGGCATTAAGTGGTGGTGGTGCGCGTGGGCTGGCTCATATTGGTGTATTGCGCGCTTTGGAGCGTGAAGGGATCTCGGTGGATTATTTGGCAGGCACAAGCATGGGCGGTGTCATCGCTGCGGGCTATGCTGCCGGGATGAGTTCTGCTGATCTGGAACGAGAATCATTGGCCATTACACAGAAACGACATATGGTGCGTCTGGCTGACCCAGGTCTGCCAAATGGCGGTTTGATCCGCGGTGAAAGGGTACTCGCTTTCTTTAAAAAAGAATTTGGAGATAAAACTTTCGCAGAATTGAATCTACCATTGGCTGTGGTGGCGGTAGATTTGCATTCGCATCAGGAAGTCGTGTTGCGTGAAGGTCCGGTAGCATTGGCGCTACGCGCTACCACTTCTCTCCCTGGATTGTTCAAACCGGTAGAAATAAACGGTATGCGGCTAGTGGATGGTGGTGTACTTAACAATTTACCCGTCGATGTAGTCAGTAAAATGGGCGCTGAAGTGATCATCGCGGTGGACATCGGTTTATCTCAGGAGGATGGTATTGGTCAATGGATTGGGAATCATCGCTGGGTTCCAGAGGGGATTGCCAATACGCTGGAAGTTCTGGAAGATACCTTTTATGCCCTGAGAATTGCAGGACAGAGGAACAGATTACAGCAGTTTACACCTGATGTGCTGATTTGTCCTGAACTCCCCGCAAATGTCAATGCAATCGTGGGTTATGGACGAGTGAAAGAATTAATCACCATTGGTGAGCAGGCCGCGGAAGAACATATCGCTGAAATTAAAACACTCTTGCAACAGCACTGGTATTGGCCATTTTCACACAAGGCCATTGAGATAAAAAAGAAAAATAAACAATCATTCGTTTCAAGAACTTTTGAGGGTTAGTGATTTTATGAAAAGTATCACGATCAGTATTGTTACCTGTACTTTCAATAGCGAAAAATATTTGAGAAACGCTTTAAAAAGTATTGAAAGCCAAACTTACCAGTCAATCGAACACATTATTAATGATGCCTATTCGACAGACTCAACTTTGGAAATCATCCAGGAGTATATTGAACGGAATAAAAACCGATACAGAATTAAATTCATTCAATCTGAACCGAAAGGAGTCGGCAATGCTCTAAATGTTGCCACAAAAGAAGCAACAGGTGAAATTATCCATTATTTACATTCGGATGATTATTATCTGAATCAGGATTCATTGGAAAAAGTAGCGGGAATCTTTAAAAATAGACCAGATCTTGTGTGGCTCACCGGTAATTTCTTAATCGAATTAGCAGGAAGAAAAGTAGTCATTCCACAAACACATTTACTGCGATTGAATCCGGAAACAGCGCTCTCCTTTATGAATTTCATCTCTCATGAAAATACTTTTATGAAACGAGATTTTGTCCAGAGGTATGGAGGTTTTAACGAAGGCAAGAATGAGGTTGTGGAATACAGCCTATGGCTACACATGTTAAAAGACTATCGTCCGCTCATCATTGATGATGAGTATACCGTTTTCATCATCCATAAAGGGAGTACTTCAACAGGTAGTTTCCCAAAATTCTTTAAGGCAGTAATGAGAGCATTCCATACCCAAAGAAAAGAAAAAGTCTTTCCGTTAATTGGATACTATGCCGATAAAAGGTTTTACACCCGATGGAAATTGTTAATGAAAAAGACAATAAAAGGCTTCCCTTCATAGATATTTTGACCAGCACAAAAGCCAGGAAGCATATGCACGTTATGAAGGTTTTATTTACTCATCTTAATTGGATTTTGGCTACGAAAGGGATTAATGACTCACTCAGAAATCAAGCCGCCGCACGTTCTTTTCCTGTTTTCTGATACAGGGGGAGGACATCGCAGTGCAGCAGAAGCGATCATCGAAGCGATTAATTTGGACTTTCAAATCCGTATTTCAACGGAAATGGTTGATTTTTTCAAAACATATGCGCCGCCGCCATTCGATCTTGCATCTGATCTGTATCCTCCAATGGCCAGGGTACCTGATGTTTGGAAATTTGGATACAAGTTAAGTGATGATCCTCAGCGTACTCGAATATTTTATAACATAATGTGGCCTTATATCCGGCGAGCAATCTACAGGTTACTAAACGATCATCCATGCGATCTATTGGTTACTGTGCATCCCGTCCCTGTGTTTCCAGTCAGCCGGGCAATGAAGTTGGGGATTCCACCATTTTTCACTGTCGTTACCGATATGGTTTCGACTCATACCTGGTGGTTTAACCAACGTTCTGATCTAATCTTTGTACCTACTGAAATCGCGAGACAGAGGGGCTTGTCTTATGGGCTCAAACCTGATCAAATTCGCGTGGTGGGGTTGCCGGTAGCCCAGCGCTTTTGCCAGCCACTGGAAAGTGGTCAATCCTTCCGAGACAAAATGGGTTGGCCGCAAGAGCTGCCAGTGATCTTACTGATTGGGGGTGGAGATGGGATGGGTCCTCTTGCCAAGACGGCGCGAGCCATCTCGGTTGCCCATCTCAATGCCGCTCTGGTAATCGTAACGGGGCGAAACCATAAGCTCAAGGCACAACTTGAGGCTGAGAATTGGTTGCTGCCCACCTTCATTTACGGATTTTCGCACGAGTTGCCCAATTTTATGCACAGCGCGGATATTCTGTTAACCAAAGCCGGGCCCGGCACGATCAGTGAAGCTTTTATCTCCGGCCTGCCGATGATCCTTTACAGCCGCATGCCAGGTCAGGAAGATGGTAACGTTTCGTATGTAGTGAACCAGGGCGCAGGCGTTTGGGCACCAGAGCCCAATCGGATTATAGAGATATTGCGTGACTGGCTCGATCATCCCGCTGAGCTTGAAAAGATTGCTGCCAACAGCCGCCGCCTTGCCAGGCCGGATGCTTCGCATCTGATCGCGCATGCTATCGCGGATCAACTGGGTGTGACGGAAGGAATAATCCAAAGGATTCCGGAAAATGAAAAATAAGGAAAATTCGTATAAGAGTCAACTCAAGGTCAAAGCAAGTCGCATTTATCGGTTATCATTCCGACACTAAATGAAATTGCATGTCTACCTCACTTGCTCGACGCTCTGGCCTTGCAAACCCGTTTACCAGATGAGATGAGTGTAGCGGATGCTGGCTCGAAGGATGGTACCGCAGAATTAGTGCAAGCAAGATGGGTACACGTTGTGCACGGTGGAATGCCGGTGGTAGGGCGCAACGCAGGAGCTCGAGCAGCTAAAGGGGATCTCCTCTTATTTCTCGATGCGGATGTACTTCCGCCGCCCGACTTTATTGTACGTGTTTTAGAGGAATTTGAACAAAAAACAGGGTGTGACGACATGCTTTATCGCTCCACTAGACGGAAATCCTTTCTCTATGCGGCGAGTAGGGAAAGAAGGACTTGTGGACCTTAGCCTGGAGGTAGTCTGGTGTGAGATTTATACGTTGTTGGGAAGACCGGTACGCAATGCGTCTTTCAAGTATGAATTCGGATTCAGTCCACTAAATGTGTCGAATCGTTTGGATTTTTTCAATTAAGAAAATTGCACCATCAGTGGATCTGGTTCTGCTTTGCCAACGCACCCTACACTATTCGTAGTTCTTATGTTAGAATCTTTGCACACCCGGAGGGATGACCGAGTGGCTTAAGGTGCCTGTCTTGAAAACAGGTGTGGGGCAACCCACCGTGGGTTCGAATCCCTCTCCCTCCGCTGTACCGTTGCATCCGGGGAGGTGCCAGAGTGGTTGAATGGGGCCGCCTGCTAAGTGGTTGTCGGGTGTCAAGCTCGACCGCGGGTTCGAATCCCGCCCTCCCCGCCAGAATAAAAATGAAATATTCGTGATATGCGAGGAATTATGGAAATCCGGCTACCTGGAGGAATCCTTTGTCGCTTGTAATTGGTCTTATTCTCTACACAAACAGTATGCTCCGGAAGATTTTTTTGTTTTTGAAAATTGGTTAAGATTGTATGTCAATAACTGGGCATCCTGCGATACATTCTGTAACCATACCATGGGTACATTGGTTGAGATGTATCCGCAATTCCTGGAAAATCTTATCCAGTGGACACAATCAGAGAATAGATGGTTACGCCGGGGAGCGGCCGTGACGCTGATTATCCCCGCCCGGCATGGCAAGTTCCTTGAATATGTGTTCAGAATTGCGGATGCATTACTGGTAGATAAAGATGATCTGGTGCAGAAAGGCTATGGCTGGATATTGAAAGCAGCCAGTGAAACGCATCAAAAGGAAGTGTTTGATTACGTGATAAAAAATAAATCAATCATGCCCCGGACGGCATTAAGGTATGCCATCGAAAAATTACCTGCAGAATTAATACGACAGGCGATGGAAAAATGAACATGTTATTACCTGAATTCATCCCTGGTCTCCAATTGAGTGAGTTGTTTTATAAGGAAGCGATTCGACCGATTCTCGATCGAAACTTTCCTGGATTAGTTTATTCCGCAGCTTTACTCGGTTATGGCTCGGATGTGTTGGGTTATGACACTCCGATCTCACGAGATCATATGTGGGGACCCAGATTGATGCTCTTTCTTCCGAGCGAGGATTTTGAGAACACCAGCCAGGCAGTGGATGAGGTTATACGGCAGGAGTTGCCAGTGCGTTTTCACGGTTATTCCACCCATTTTGGCAAACCGAATCCACATGACCATGGTGTGCGCGTCTCAGAGGAGATTGAAACAGGTCCGGTGGAGCATCTGATCTCGATTGATACCATTCCCGGTTACTGGCACAAGTCCGGCAAGATTGATCCACTGCGAGAGCCAACGGTGACCGAGTGGCTGACCATCCCACAACAACAATTGCTGGAATGGACGGCTGGTTATGTCTTCCATGATGACCTTGGGTTGAAAGTTGTCCGAGGTCGCTTTGCCTGGTATCCGCAGGATGTCTGGCTGTACCTGCTGACCAGCCAATGGGCACAGCTGGCGGAAATCGAAGCTTTTGTAGGTCGCACCTGGCAGGTTGGGGATAAGGTTGGTTTTCATATATTAAAAGCCCGGGTGGTGGATCAATTGATACATCTATGCTTCCTGATGGAAAAACGCTATACGCCCTATGCTAAATGGTTGGGAACAGCTTTCAGGACATTGAAGTGTTACCCCGAGTTGGGTAAGATATTAGATCAGATCCTCAAGGCTACCAGTTATCCGAATTGTGAGCCGTGGCTGGTAAAAGCTTATACGCAGGTGGCGGAACTGCACAATGCACTTCAAATCACCCCGTCGATTGACGTTTGTACGCGTACCTATTCTGGTTGGCATGTCTACAACACTGAGCAGCGTGAACTCGCACAGGATGATCCCAAGAACACCCGTCCACATCAGGTGCTTTTCGCCGGTCGATTTGTGGATGCTATTCGTGCTCAGATTCGTGATCAGGAAGTGCTTTCGTTGCGACCGAATGTAGGATCAGTCAATCAATTTCTGGTGGAGTCCAGCCCAGCTTTGCAGAGCACTGACTTTAACCGTGGACTGGAGGATGATTTGTGGCAGGGCAAATTGAAATCCACACAATATCTTCGGTTTGTCAGTTAAAAAATTCTCAAAAATAGTGAACATGCCTTAGAGGTATAGATTCAGAAACTGAATTAATTAACCTGTTATATAGACCCAGGGTAATGCTAAGATTTTTTCACCCAACCAGCGGGTTTCCGTGCCACCATGCAATAACAATCCACCTACAGCAGTAGGGTGGCTGGATAGAAAGGCTTTCAGTCCATTGGTGTCACCATAACCTGGTTTGTTGGTCTGTTTGACTTCAATAGCCAAAATTTTTCTTCCATGTTCAAGAATAATGTCAACTTCGTTGCCTGTATGGGTGCGCCAATGATAAAGTCGAGCAGGTGGGGTCATTAGATTCGCCAGGACGCGTACATGATGGAAGATGAATGATTCGAATAGATTACCGATTTCTCGTGCCTGGCGCAGGTCTTCAACTTGATAATAACCGGATAAATAGCTGGCTAATCCACAATCATTCCAAAATGCTTTGGGAGATTTTAATAAGCGAGTGGTGCGGTTCACTGTATAGGCAGGTACACGCTCAAAGAGATGGGTAGTCTCCAATAAATTTAAATAACGGTGAACTGTTGGTTGTGACAATCCAGCATCCCTGGCAAGATCGGACTGATTTACTAATTGACCTGTTCGTAAGGCTAATAATTCCATTACTCGACGAAAATCAACCAACGCATCGATCTGGGATATTTGTCTCAGATCTCTTTCGAGATATGCAGACACGTAGCCATTCCACCATTGAACATAAGACGATTCATCAGAGAGCCGTAATAAGGTCGGCATCAATCCTCGTTGAATGATCGGAACTGCATCCGGTAACGGCAACGAGAGGGTGGTCTCTTCTGGCCAAATTCCACTCAAAATTTCCTTTATTAAACTGGTAGGTTCTTCAGAATTAATTTCCCCCAATGTAAGGGGATCCAGAACATGATAGATCGCTCTTCCAGCCAGGCTTTCACTGATTTGCTTCATTAGCAATAAATTGGCTGAACCAGAGAGAATAAATTTTGTTTTTCCGTTTGTTCGGTCAACATTTTGCTTCACGGCTGCCATTAAGTCAGGTGCTTTTTGGACCTCGTCCAGTATCACATGATCGGTACCAGCCCAAAGGGCATTCGGGTTTTCCTGTGCCTGCCGAATAACATCGAAGTCATCTAAGGAGAGATACCGAAATTGGTTGAAGGGTTCTTCATTTAAGAGTAAGGTGCTTTTGCCAACTTGCCGGGCTCCGGTAAGCACCATCACGGGAAAATCTTCAAGACTTTTCCGCAGTAATGGAGTGATCCACCTTTTGATATAGTATTCAGGACGTGAATGATAGTTATTCATGATGTGAATAATAATACATTTACACTCAAATTACAAGTTATTCCTCTTTTTTTTCGAAATGATCATTTTAATTCTGTAAAACCTTATAATTGATCTTAGAATGTATAACTCATTTAATCATTTCCAAACTCTCTACAAAAAAATAAACCCGGAGTTCGGTTTTGAAGCAAAAACGACTGCGGAATTCATCATCTGGCAGGGTCGTTTTCGTACCCGCTTGCGGGAGGTGCTTGGTCTGCATCGCATGCAGCAGGATCTCAAAAATTTCCAACCCGGTGCCTACCAGGTGGATGAAGAGGATAGCAGCGAGTTTATCCGCCAGCGCTGGGTGCTGCAGGTGGAACCAACTGTCCCCTTGCCATTCATTCTGCTGAGACCCAAAGAAATCCCTGGTCCACTGCCATTGGTGCTGACCCCGCATGGGCATATGAAGAATACCGAATTGTACGCAGGCATCACCACCAGCACGGAAGAAGAGCGATTCATGCTGGAAGGCGATCGGGATATTGCCGTGCAGGCAGTCCGCGCAGGCTATATGGTAATTGCCCCCACAACCCGTGGATTTGGTGAAACCCGGACGGAACAGGGGAAAGCTGAGGATGCTCAGAATTCCTGCCGTGATTTGCTGGTGCACGATTTGTTGGTGGGTCGTACACCTACCGGAGATCGGGTGTGGGATATCTCGCGATTAATCGATTGGGCATTCAGTTCATTACCTGTGGACAAACAGCGTGTGGCGATCACGGGCAATTCGACCGGCGGGACAATTTCACTGTTTGCAGCGGCGTTGGATGAAAGAATTACGCTCTCTGCACCGGGCAGTTGTTTCTGCACCTTTGTTGGTAGCATCGGTTCCATCCATCATTGTGAATGCAATTACATTCCCGGATTGTTAACCCTGGGTGAGATGGCAGATGTTGCCGGGTTGATTGCGCCTCGTCCATTTATGGCGATCAACGGGAAAGAGGACCCGATTTACCCCATTGATGAAGTGTATAAAGCATTTGACCACCTCAGGAAAATTTACACGGTCGCCGGAGCACCTGAAAATGTAGAATTATATGTGGGAGAGGGCGGACATCGTTATTATAAAGCGGATGTCTGGCCTTTCATCCGCAGTCATTTTGTTCAAAAGTAATTCATTGACACTTAATCTACCCTGGTTGCTTCAGAAGCCACTCCGGAATGGATTGGATCTGAATTTCTTTTTCGCCAATTCTGATCGGATTCTCGTTATCGTCGGAGAGGATCAATAAGTTTTGGGCATCCACCGTTTTTACAGCATCCTGCATGGCACGTATTTCTCGCTCTCGGGTTGCGGGATTACTCATGTTTTGTGTTACCTGAATCAATGTGCGGGTTTCGGGCAGGTAAAAATCAATCTCAAATCCATTCTGGGTGGTCAGGTAAAAGATTTCTTTCGATTGCCTTCGTAGTTCCAGAAAAATCAGATTTTCGAGAAGCTTTCCTGTATTGGGTGAGAAGTGAAAACCTATTGCATTCACTAAACCAGTATCGATACCATAAATTTTCTTCGGTAAAACCTGCTGCCGTTTTACAGAGAAATCATAAATACGTGTGGTGAATAACAACCAGCTATCTTCCAGATATTCGATGTAATTCGTGACGGTATTAACACTCCCCAGACGAAGATGTTCCTTTATTTTATTAAAGGAGACCAAACCTGCTGGATTGCTCATTAAAAATAACCCCAATTCTTTTAATGCCTGAACATTCTCCAGACCATATCGGGTGGCAATATCTCGAAATAAAACATCATCATATAAAGTTTTCAGGATTGGCAGTTCGGGATATTTGAGGGCATCGGCAATACCACCTTGTTGCAAGTATGTATCGAGAGCAGCGCTCAATCTTGCCTTTTCGATTGTCGATAATTGTTGTGACTTGAATTCAGTCTCCCCTCGAAAAAGTAAAAACTCTCGAAATGAAAACGGGAAGAGCTCAATAGGGATATGCCTGCCGGTTAAACGGGAGCCTAATTCGCGACTGAGGAGGGCTGCATTAGAACCGCTGATGTAGAATTTGAATCCCAAATCAATAAACCGGCGAACGAAATGTTCCCAGCCGTCCACGTTTTGTATCTCATCAACGATGAAGATTTTTCTCTCGCCAAAGAGCTCAATTAAAGTTTGATAAAGATCATTTGCGTCCTGGGCTTGAAATCCAATGAAGCGATCATCTTCAAAATTTAAATAATAGTATGCTTCCTTACCCAAAGTATGGGCAAATTGAGCTAACAAAGTAGATTTTCCAACCCGTCGGAGTCCAGATATGATCACAGCATGGGGAAGCGCTGAAGCCTTCTGAACATCGTTTAATTTTTCACGTTGAATGCCGGGGTCCCTTTGCCAGAAAATTTCTGATTGTTCGAAGAGAATTGTGCGTATTTGATCTTTTGACCAACGATCTTTCCAGATGATTTCATTCATACTGAAATCATACATCAAAATGATTTCACTGTCAATGAAATCATTTGGTTATTTGTTTTCACTGGTAATGAAATCATTTAATAAAAATCATGCTTGCACCAGGTTGGTTTCCTTTATATAATCACAGTACCATGTGTATCAAGGAAACCATCTTCAATCTGCAATTTTAAATTTCATTCATCATTCGAGTTCAAAACACCTGATCCACAGTAATGCTCTTAAGATTATGACAGTTGGAATGATTGTTCCGGACTGAAGTTCCCGCTTAAGATGATGGCTGGGAGTGTGTCAGCCAGTGACATTCGGGACCAGGAAGCGATTCAAGCCTGGGCAAAAAAACTGACCGTCAAACTGAAAAAATCTCACTCATAGTTAATACCCCCTGGATTATAAAAATTTGAATCCTCATCGTTGGGATTATATAAAATATTGAATATTGAAAAAAGCAGGATATCCTTTAGTTACCTATTCCATCAGAAGGAGTTATTATGAAATCAAGACTTAACCCATATATTAATTTCAGAAGCACAGCGCGCCCAGCCATGGAATTCTACCAATCGGTATTTGGTGGAAAATTAACCATAATGACATTTAAAGATTTCCATGCAGCAGAAAATCCGAGTGAAGAAAATTTGATCATGCATTCGATGCTGGAAACAGAGAATGGAATGGTTATCTTGGCTGCTGATGTCCCGGAACGAATGGAATTGTTCGTTGGTAATAATATTCATATGATGCTGGGTGGTGACAATCAAGCAGAATTAACAGGGTATTTTGATAAATTAAGCCAGAAGGGAACGATCACAATGCCTTTGAAAAAGGAAATGTGGGGTGATATATTCGGTGCGTTCGAGGATCAATTTGGCGTTCATTGGATGGTGAATATCTCGGGCACCCCAGCATAAATGCATAATAAGATCATAAAATGGATGTGAACCCTGATAATGTTCATATCCAATTTATCAATCCTGTAATATAACCTGGTAGATCACTGAATCTTCACTGCGGAAGACTTCAACCAATCCAGGATCTTTTGCAGCCACTTTTAGAAAGTTAGTGTGCTTTAAATCCGAAAGCACATAGTCAGACCCAAAATTCCCCGCGATCAATGCGGATGGATTTTCTACTTTACCTTTGGTGATGTCTACCCAGGTGTAATACAAATCCTGGTTGTAATACAACATATAGGTTGGGTCAAGGCCGATCAGGTATGTGTTTTGAGTATTATAGAAAAACAAGCGTGGAAAATCGTCCCAATCTGTTTGAAAAACGCGAGATCCTTCGGGCGTGTTGGCTGCCAGCCAGGCAGAAGACTCTGCATAAGTCTGAAACGGTTTCGATTTTTGGATGCTGGCTTGCGCGGATTGTTGGGTCAGCCAGATCCCGGGGATGAGGATTGCGATCAAAGCCATTGATGGTAACCATTTATATAGACGATTAGACGTTTGATCCCTCGCGGTTTGAATGAGGGGAGTCCAGGCAAAGGCTGAAAAGACAAGTGCGAACGCAGGAAAATATTCGATGAAACGGCGGGATTGGAACAACATCAGACCAAAGAGTACCGCCAGAACAAAACTAACAGCCGCACGCATGTCCATTCGCTTGCCATGAAATCCCAATGCAAATGTGCCGCTGATAAAAGCGAACAATGCGAAGAGTGAATTCTTCAAAATTTGGGCGGTACTATAGGGATACCACTCGCTACCTACACTGATGGATGTAGTTTCAAACAATTTAGGCAGAATATGTGAAGTCGTGAAAATGATATTGTAGGGGAAAAATGGGTTGATGATAATTCCCAGTCCAATTCCAATGCTGGCATAGAGCAGTGGTTGCAACTCCAATTTACCTGTGTATAACCAATTGACAGCCACATATCCACCAGCCAGGACCAGCAATAAAGGAAAGGCATTATATAACCAGACGTAAAAGAAACCCAGAAATGCCAGCCGCTTAAACTTTTTCCGCAACAGCCAATCCAGTCCCACCATCAGTACAACCAGGGAAAGCGATTGAGCCCGTGTAATGCTCATGCGGTAAATAAATGCCTCCGAGACTGCCATCAATCCGAAAGCCCAGAATGGCGCCAGAGGAATTTTTTGATTTCTAAACAAATTCCAGACACTCATAAAAGCCAGGCTGGCAAAAAACACAGCTGCCAATTTTGCGCCAGTGATCAAATTACCAAATGTAAACGGGATTAAAGCGACATGAAAGAGAAAATGATGATCATAATACTCCCGAGCGTTTAAGATGGATAAGGGTAACCAATTGAAATCCGGTGTAAGCCCTTCGGTACGCATCAGATAAGCCAACTTGATGTGATAATAGCCATCATTATCAGGTAAATCCGGGGTTGAAAATTGCACCAATGCCAGGAAAATGATAAAAACCGACCATATCAGAAGTCCAAGGCGAATTTCACTCCAATTAAGTGTGATTCTTTTTTCGAATGTAGTTACCCACTTTTGGAAGGTCGATATTCTGAGAATTGATTGCATTTTCACCCTTTCAATCGATAAAAATTGCAGGCTATAAAGATAACCTGCAATTTTTGGAACGAACTTTGTCTAAAAATTAATCCTCGTCGTCCTCGTCCTCGTCGTCTTCATTGTCATTGCTATCATCGTCGTCTTCATCGTCATTACTGTCATCTTCATCGTCGTCATTATCATTGCTGTCATCATCGTAGTCATCATCATTGCTATTACTGTCATCGTCATCATCATCGTTGCTGTTCATGTCGTCGTCATAATCGTCGTCGTCATCGTTGCTATTCATGTCATCGTCGTCGTCATCGTTGCTATTCATGTCATCGTCGTTGTCATCGTTGCTATTTATGTCATCGTCGTCGTCATCGTTGCTATTCATGTCATCGTCGTCGTCATCGTTGCTATTCATGTCATCGTCGTCGTCATCGTTGCTGTTCATGTCGTCATCGTCGTCGTCATCGTTGCTATTTATGTCATCGTCGTCGTCATCGTTGCTATTCATGTCATCATCGTCGTCGTTATCATTGCTGTTCATGTCATCGTTATCATTGTCATCGGATGACATATCCAGGCTGCCGGCCAGTAAGGCGGAATCCAGGGCGCGATTGACTTCAGCCTGAATTACTTCTGGTACCGAGGATGCCAGGCTGGTTAGAACAACTGCATATTTGGATAAGGCATTGGTGATTTCTGTTGCCAGTTGGGCAGCCCGGGTTGGATCTGTTTTGGTAACTGATTCCAATTCGAACAGCGCTCCATTGATTGCTGATTCAAAGGCTAAGACTGTTTCCTGGATCTCAAGGTAACGTCCTTCTTCAACCAGTTTGCTGATCTCTTCCAGCCGTTCTTCTGCAAAACTGATTTTCAGTTGAGCTCGATTGGCAGCATCTTTTGAGAGTTTCAATTGTGTCTGCTCAACAGTTGTCTTTAATGAATAAAGCGCATCGCCAGGAATGGCAGATTTTGCTGCAACACTGGTTGCGCCAACACTTCCTAACAGCAGTACTGCAATCAGTGAAACAAAGACCAGGACTTTCATTCGATTCGATTTATTTTGTGAGTTCATTTTTTCTCCTTATTTATCCGTTAAATTGGTGATATGCAACAATAATAAACACTCTTCCTTTTTCTTTACACTGCTGAAGGTCGAAACTCTTACGCGACCAAAGGTCTAAGAATTTAAGACTTAAGTCTGATATGATTAGCGACCATCGTAGTAGCAGTGCTTAATCAGGATTATGTATAATATAAACAGTTAAAGATGAAATTTTTCAACTGACCGGAGTGGGAGTGCTGGGTGCTTTCAAAGCTAAAAAATAAATTGAAAAATTTGAATCTTAGCCAACGATTTATGCTGGCAGGTTTATTGACATTATTTGTTGGCGCATTGGGAATTGGATTCTGGGTTGAAAATCAAATCATAACCGGTGTAATCCATCGCACTGGAGCGACCACAGCACTTTATGTGGAAAGTTTCGTAGCCCCTAACTTACAGGAGCTAGGCTCATCAGAAGAGATATTACCAGAACATGCCCTGGCATTAGAAAATTTATTACAGGACACACCGTTGGGTCAACAAATCGTTGCGTTTAAAGTTTGGAACACCCGTGGAAAATTATTATATTCGAATGATCCAAATGCCATTGGCAAAACCTACCCAATGAATGAAGGTTTATTACGCGCTCGCATAGGGGAGGTGGTTTCCGAGATAAGCACTTTAGATGAAGATGAACATCAGGCACTAAAAGAACAATATGGCAAATTATTGGAAACGTATAGCCCGGTGTGGTTAAGTGGAACCAATCAGGTGATTGCAGTGGCTGAGTTCTACCACCTGACGGATGATCTTGATAGAGAAATAGATGTTTTAAAACGACGTAGTTGGTTGGTAGTAGGCTTCATCATATTCATGATGTATTTACTACTTTCCGGATTTGTCCGAAATGCTAGTAATACGATATCCCGTCAACAAGCAGATCTAAGTCTAAAAGTAAAGCAATTAACGGTGTTGCTGGCAGAAAATCAAAAATTAAACGAACGGGTCCGTAAAGCATCAGCCAGTGTTGCATTATTAAATGAAGGCTATCTCAAACGTATTGGCACAGAATTGCATGATGGTCCGGCTCAGGATCTGGGATTATCTATTCTCAAGCTTGATTCAACGATCGGGAAAATCGAAAAGAATGTTTCAAAGCCTCTCGATCCAAATATCGTCCCTGAACTCACAGAGATTGAAAAATCTATGCAAATTGCGTTGAAAGAGATGCGTGGGATTGCCACCGGATTGGTGCTTCCACAATTGGCTGAATTGGATCTGTTTGACACTGTTTCGCATGTTGTTCATAAACACGAACAACAAACCAACACTTCCGTAAATCTGGAAATTGAAGGTGAAACGAATGGAACAGCCTTACCCATTCGAATCACCCTGTACCGATTAATTCAAGAAGCCTTACACAATGCATATTATCACGCCAATGGTGCTGGCCAAAGTGTGTGTGTAAAAAACAACAGTGATCATATTCTGTTGGAGATTGCAGATACTGGACCTGGTTTTGATGTTCCTGTGATTTTGGAAAATACAGAACGGTTAGGAATCAGTGGCATGCGCGAAAGAGTAGAAAGTATTGGTGGCAGGTTTGAAATTGAAAGTAGGTTGGGTGAGGGAACAACCATTCGTGCTCGATTACCTAAGAGTGTAAATGGAGATCAAAAAAATGGGCGAAAATGATAATATTCCAGATGTTACAAGGATCGTGATCGTCGATGACCATGCCTTGTTTCGGGATGGTTTGGCAACCATTCTGGATGCTGAAGATGATCTGGAGGTGGTTGGGCAAGGGGGTAGTGCTGAGGAAGCCATCCAATTAACAAAAGACCTGACACCGGACATCATTCTTCTCGATCTTGACATGCCTGGTGGCGGATTGAAGGCTGCCAGTGTGATCTCGAATGAGATGGCAGAAACGAAAATCGTTGTTCTTACCGCATCAGAGGAAGATAATAACCTGCTGAATGCCCTTAAGATTGGTGCGCAAGCATATATCCTGAAAGGTGTAGCTGCGAGGGAGTTGTTGCGTATACTCAGGATGGTTATCGACGGAGAGAATTATGTTCCTCCTGCATTAGCAGCCAGCATGTTGTTGGAAATGAATATGTCTAAAACACACCCTAAAAAAGAAGTTGAAAATCCCATAGATAGCCTGACAGGCAGGGAGAAAGAAATCCTGGAAGGGCTAGCCAAAGGTTTGAGCAATAAGGAAATTGGAGAAAATTTATTTTTATCTGAAAAAACAGTAAAACACTACATTACCATTATTCTTCAAAAATTACAGGTGAGAAACAGGGTAGAAGCAGCCTTGCTGGCGCAAAAAAGAGAACTGGACGAGGAACAGGGTTGATTGGCTTCACACAATCCCATATGCCTGCATCGCTTTGGCCACTTTCATAAACCCGGCAATATTGGCACCAACGACATAATTTCCTTTACGTCCATACGTTTCGGATGCTTCCAGGGCGTTTCTGTGGATATTTTTCATGATCACCTGCAGTTTCTGGTCTACCTCTTCCCTACTCCAGGTCATGCGCATACTGTTCTGTGCCATTTCGAGCCCGGAGACTGCCACGCCACCTGCGTTCGCTGCTTTTCCCGGACCAAACAACACATTGTGATTCAGAAAGACATTTACCGCCTCCAGATTGGAAGGCATGTTTGCCCCTTCTGATACACAATAACAACCATTGTTTACGAGAGATTGAGCGTTGTTTTGGTCAATCTCATTCTCGTGCGCTGAAGGGAAGGCAACCTCCACATTGATATTCTGTTCACGCAACACATCCCAAACCCCTTTATTTTCATAATAGGGAACATTATATTTCTGGGCGTATTCGCTCATGCGTCCCCGTCGATAATTCTTCAATTCCAGAATAAATTGTAATTTTTCCTGGTCGATTCCCGCTTCATCCACGATTGTCCCATTTGAATCGGAAATGGTGATTGCTCTCGCACCTAACTGGATCAATTTCTCGATTGTGTATTGGGCTACATTACCGGACCCACTAACCGCGCAGATTTTGCCATTAATATCGATATTACGGGTAGCGAGCATTTCCTGAGCGAAATAAACCGCGCCATATCCTGTTGCTTCAGGCCGAATCAGACTGCCGCCATATTCCAACCCTTTGCCAGTCAAAACACTGGTATTGGCGTTAATGATCTTGAGATAGTAACCATACAGGTAACCTATTTCTCTGGCACCCACACCGATATCCCCGGCAGGCACATCCGTATCTGCGCCAATGTGCCGGTATAACTCGCGCATAAACGCCTGGCAGAAATGCATGACTTCATTATCCGATTTTCCTTTGGGGTCAAAATCGGAACCCCCTTTGGCACCACCCATGGGTAGAGTGGTCAGTGAATTTTTGAAGATTTGTTCAAAACCCAGGAATTTAATGATGCCCAGATTTACGGATGGATGAAAGCGCAAACCGCCCTTGTATGGGCCAATGGCATTATTGAACTGTACCCGATATCCGCGATTAATCTGAACCTCGCCATTGTCATCTACCCAGGGCACGCGAAACATGATCACGCGGTCCGGGATGACGATGCGGTCATAGATTTTAGCTTTGATGAAATCCGGGTGTTTTGGCACCATCGACTCAAGCGAATGCAACACTTCGATAGCAGCCTGGATAAATTCTGGCTGTCCGATTTCTTTTTCAACTAAATTGGCAATTACATCCTGGATGACTGACATCATATTCTCCTTCAGAAAATTGGATTAATTTTGTTTGTCTAACAACAAGGAAAGTTGAGAAAATAGATCAAAATGATAGATATGATAGTGAATATTATCCAGCAAAACTGAGTCAAAATCAAGCAGGAGTTTTCACTTCGTTTCCGTAGATGATTCCCCAACCATTTTTTCCATCAACCTTGACCGATAATGATTGATTGAGTTTTACATGCCGGGTAAAGACTCCCTCATACTCAACAGGTTGACTCGCTAACCAATCCCAATGGATCCGGTAAGGTTGAGAATATGGCATACTGAAATATTTCACATCGAGATTGATGATATTGTGAAAGTAGTGCGAACCCTGACTGAGTTCAACTTTCACATTTTCCTGGGTGGCTTCCACAATTACCCTGGCTCCGCAAATTTGACCCCAGGTGACGGGTATACCCAACCAGGGATCCAGTGTTCCTAATCTTCCAAAGACAATCAGCACATAAGGCCGATTTTCATCCAGCAATCGTTTGTTGTGATTCTCTAACTCCATGGCAATCTGTTTGGTTAATTTGAGATCAAAACAATCTGGTTTGACATAAACGATATCCTGCACATCTTTCAACAATCCATTCCCGAGCACATGTTTGGATGCGATCAAAGTGTTTGCATGGGTTAATTCTTCCTCTGTGATCACCAGGTTGTCTTTGGGTATTTTCATAGGGCGAACCTGCAACAGGCTGAAGCGATGCGGGTTGAAAGTCATCGCAAATTCGATTTCGACCGGATAAGACAATTTTGCTTCAAATGTTTGCAGGATTTGATTTATCAGATTGTTGAAGGGAATTGTTCTCATATAGAGCAGAGGAGCAAAGGTCAATACCCGTGGACCTTCTCCTCCTAAACCCATCGAAAGACGATCCGTTTCAAGATCGAATGTAGAAACGAGATGCTCCAGAACCTGGTCATTTTCTGCGGTTTGTATATTTTCCTGCAGCATGTGTTCTGTTTCTTTGATGGGATTGTATTCGTACTCCTCGCTCATATTGACGACCCAGAAATCATTTTGAGTTTCCTGAAGGGTATCCTGAATGGTTTTAAAAGGCGGTGGGATGGTGGGATATTTTGGGGAATATGTCCAGGTTTTGCCCCCATCCACTACTGTCTTTCCCAGACCCAATGCCAGGTTGACAACCCCATCCTCAGGTCTGGCAGGTTTAACGGGATAAAAGTTATACGAACGGGCGACCCCGGATAGTTCGGGATAATAGCGGTTTTGATGGCGTTTCCCAACCATTTTCTGAATGATCACCGCCATCTTTTCGGTGTGAATGTCCAGGTTGGTTGCTTTGCAATAATCCTTTGCCACCCGAAAATACGTGGATGCCCACACAAATTTGATGGCTTCGACAAGCTTTTGGAAGCGGGTTTCCAGATTAACGGCATTATTTGGGATCATCTTTGTTAAGTAAACACCGGCGAAGGGTTGTTGCATAGTGTCTTCTAATAAACCGGATGAGCGGATCGCCAATGGCATGGTCCATTTTTCAAGCAAATGACGCAGATCTCCCAGAACTTCGAAGGGTATGGTTGCCTGTTGGAAGGCGTGCGCGATGCGATTATCTTGAACCGTCGAAAATGTAATCTCAGTTAATTGATTGCGGTCAAGAAAGGCATCAAAAACACTGGTTCCGATGACCATCATTTCCGGGATATCCATATAAATACCAGGTATTTCATCTGGATTAATTTCTGTAAGCATCTCCCTGGCATTCAATAAGCCGAGTGCTTTTCCGCCAATTTCAAATTGACTATCCGGAGATATTTCAGATGGTCCCCGTTTCCTGACCATGGAAATAAGTTTAAATGGATATAAATCCTCAGGCATTGCGGTTGCCTTTGTATTTAGATCCAGCTACGTTCATGACAGGCACGAGCCACACGGTCAATAGCCAGCATGTAACTGGCATCACGCATAGAGACATTGTACTTTTGGGCAAAATTACTGACATCAATGTATGCGGATGTGATTTGTGTATCAATTTTGCTGAGAACTTCTTCTTTGGTCCAGAAATAATTCATGTTGCCCTGTACCTGCTCAAAATAACTGCAAATGACGCCACCAGAATTGGCAAGGATGTCAGGGATAACGGTAATGCCACGCTCACTTAATGGGGGATCCACCTCAGGATCGGTAGGTCCGTTGGCTGCCTCTATGATGATCTTTACTCGGGGGTTAATCCTATCGACATTGTCCTTACGGATTTGATTTTCTAATGCCGCTGGAACCAGAATATCGACATCCTGTGCGAGCCAATCATCACCAGGCAGGCACTCATACCCCAGGGAAATGGCTTTTTCTTTATCAACTTCACCGAAATGATTGGTGATGGTAGTTAATTGATCAAAGTCGATACCACCCTTCTTCAGAAAGGTGTAGGCAGTACGATCGGCATGGTTCCAGCAGGCGACGGCGGTGATGATTCCTCCCATTTGAGTGTACATCTGGGCGGCATGCAGTCCAACCATCCCGAAGCCCTGAAAACTGGCGCGGGTTTTGCTGATATCAAGTCCCAAATCTTTGAGCACCTCACGCAGGATGACCATGGCGCCATATCCCGGAGCTTCTTTACGTCCCTTGGATCCAGCATGATGGATCGGTTTACCGGTGATAAAACCAGGGCTTTTTTTGTTGTGAATGGTTTCGTACTCATCCAGCATCCAGAGCATATGTTGTGGTCCTGTCATCATATCCGGCCCAAGCACATCCCACTCCGGACCCGAAAGATGGGCAATTCTACGCACAAAGCCACGACAAATCCTTTCCTGTTCCGCTGATGTGAACATCTGAGGGTCACAGACCACACCACTGCTGCTTCCGCCCAATGGCAGGTTGTTGATGGCGCACTTCCAGGTCATCCACATGGCTAATGCCCGGATGGTATCAATCGTTTCGGAGGGATGGAAACGAACTCCGCCTTTTGTTGGACCACGTGCATCATTGTATTGCACCATGAAACTTCGCAGGATGACGGGATCACCATTGTCCATGAAGACCGGCAGGGAGAAATGGTATTCACGCATGGGAACCCGCAAGAATTCGCGGGTTGGCTGATCCAATTCCAAAAGATCGGCGCACCGGTCGAATTGTTTAAGTGCCATATCAAATATGTTGTAGGTAGGAAAATAATTCATGGATCACGGCCCCTTTCGGAATAGGAAGTATTTAGTTGTGAGGAAGTGATGTTAATAGGGATTAAGATGATTGTACTATAGGAGTGATTGAGGTGTTGAGTTGTTAAGTTCATAAGTTCATAAGTTCATAAGTTCATAAGTTCATAAGCACACCTCAATTTACGAACTTATGAACTTATGAACTTGTAGACTAGTTTACCAACTTCGCATTCAATGTCATGGGTACATTCGAGAGTGCGACTGAGACCGGGCAGCCGGATTTTGCGGCTTGAGCCATTTCCTGGAAATCTTCCTCACTGACACCAACCACCTTGGCTTCGCATTCCAGATGAATCCCGGTGATGCGTGATTTGCCATCTACAACACCTAATGAGACGGTTACCTCCGTGTGGATTTGCTCGGGGGTCAATCCAGCTTGGGTAAGGTTGCCGCTTAAGGCCATTGAAAAACAACCGGCATGCGCAGCTGCAATTAATTCCTCGGGGTTGGTGCCAACACCTTCTTCAAAACGCGATGAAAAACTATAGGCACCCTGATAAGCGCCACTGCCCAGGCGCATGGTGCCGTTGCCTTCCCTTAAAGTACCCTGCCAAACTGCTTCTGATTTTCGTACTGCCATTTTTTCCTCCTGAGAATTTCTATTTTTTAACATTGTAACAATTCTCAAAGGATAAACCCAATTTGTGTAATTAGTTCTAAGAGGTCATATAAGTTGCTTGATAAAACAACGCCGACGTTTATGTTGGCGATGTTCAAAGTATTTCCATTGCGCCTGCACATTGATGTTATCTTCCAGATTGGCATTGGTTTCTACCCGGGTAATTCCATGTTTGTTCAAAGCCACGTTGACACTATGCATGATGGCTGCATTAATTCCTTTACCACGATAATCTGATCTGACCGCGATCAAATATAAATCGCCAAGGGTATTGGTTTTGAGCGCTTTCAGAAAATGAATCCAACCAAACGGAAAGAGTTGACCCTGAGATTTCTGTAAAGCTTTGGAAAAAGAGGGCATCACAATGGCGAAAGCAACCATTTTGTTATTCTCGTCCAAAATGATCGGTACCAAATCCGGCGAAACAAAGCCGAAGTATTGATCGATGTAAGCTTGCTTTTGTTTGTCACTTAATGGTACAGTCCCATACAATTGGCTGTATTCAGAATCGATCAGATCAAATAATTCCCTGGTGTAGTTAAGCAGATCTTTCTTTTTCTTTATTTCAAGTTTGCGCAAATTGAACCGTTTTAAGATCAGCTCGGCAGCTTTGGTAATTTTTTCATGCGGAGGATTTGGTACTTGAATCTCGTATTCCAACCAATCTGTGTCCTTTACATAACCCATTTCAGCCAGATGCTCGGGGTAATAAGGATGGTTATAAATTAATGCCAATGTGCTTAATTCATCGAATCCTTCAATCAACATGCCTTCCGGGTCCAGGTCGGTGAAACCCAGAGGGCCATGCACAGCCGACATCCCCAATTCGAGAGCCCAGTTCTCCACTGTGTCAAACAGCGCTTTGGACACATCGCGATCATCGATAAAGTCCACCCAACCAAAACGCACATTATGCTGTCCCCATTTTTCGTTCGATTTGGGATTGTAAATCCCGGCAATACGGCCAACAACTTTACCGTCTTTGTACGCCAGCCAATAGCGTGCCTGGGCGACTTCAAAGGCCGGGTTCTTCTTCCAATCGAGGGTGTTTTTCTCATCCATCAACAGGGGGGGCGTCCAATAAGGATTGCCTTTATAAATACTGAATGGAAATTTAATAAATGTGTTTAATTGCTTGTGAGTGGTTACTTCTTCAATTTTTATGGTCATGGGGTTCACCTTAAGAAGAAATTATTGATGAAAATTATAGCAGGTATCCAACAATTACATATAAAAACATGATAACTTATTTTAAGAGCACTACAAAGCTAGAATTTTTTTTAGAAAACAGCTATAAAGAATGTGAATAAAACCGATTTTCCAATGAAAAAAATTTATATTAAAAAGATTTTCATTATTAATGAGGTAGTTACTTATTCAGGAAAAAATAAAGGAGAAAAAATGGCGAAAAAGGTCCTAATTACCTATTCGAGCCGGACAGGATTTACCCAAGGTGTTGCTGAAATGATCGCCAAAACACTAAAAGGGGATATTTTGGATGTTGATGTTATACCAATGAAGGATGTACAAAATTTAACTGCTTACCAAGCTGTCATTGCGGGTAGTGGCATTCAAGCAGGTGCCTGGTTACCGGAAGCAATGGATTTTATCCATAAAAACAAACAGGAGTTGTCAAAAAAACAATTCGCTGCTTTTTTGGTTTGTATGACACTGGCGATGAAGAATGGAGATAAATTTCGCAGCCACGTTAAGGAATGGATGCAGCCAGTGAGGGCACTGGTGCCAACCGTTAGTGAAAATGTTTTTGCTGGCGGGTTAGATCTTAATAAGATTCCATCGACAGTTGATCGTTTGAAGTTCCGCTTGAGTACTTTGCTAGGTGTTTGGAAGGCGGGAGATCATCGAGATTGGGATGCAATCCAAAGTTGGGCGAAGGAATTAAAAGCAATACTGTCAAACTAAAAATTATTGAGTTGTGAAGTTAGAAAAGGGAATCAATTAATTCTTTTAGAAAAAACCAAAAAAAGATTGATCTAAAATTGGATTAATCGGATCTTCTCATTATACTAAAATTCATTATGGCGGTGACGAATTAAAATAAAAAAGCAATTCCTCTCCGAATCTACCAGTTTAAAATTCTTAAGATGATGGATTTATTAATTACATTATTGATAGATATAAATATACCTATAATTATTGCTATAAAATAAAAACTACTTGAATGCCTGACTTGATTAAACATTGATCCAGTTAAAAAAATTAAAAAGGTGATAATGCTGGAATCCAGTTTTCAACAATTAATCGGTAATGCGGCGCTTCTACTTATAACAGCGCTGATTTTCGATTTAACGAAATTCCGCTGGCGCGGAAATTTGCCGGGTATTCAGAAAATCCTGATCGGTGCGATTCTGAGTTTTATTGGCATCATGCTCATGATTAATCCCTGGACATTTGCTCCTGGTATTATATTTGATACCCGTTCAATTCTGCTCAGTATTTCCGGTTTATTCTTTGGGCTTGTACCCACCATCATCGCTATGATCAGCACGTCAGTTTTCCGAATCTATCAGGGCGGTGCAGCAGCCTGGACCGGGGTAAGTGTTATTTTTGCCACTGGTTCGATCGGAATTTTGTGGCGTTATTTACGTAATAAAAAGATCGATCAAATTTCCCTGATTGAGCTTTATCTATTCGGCATTCTCAATCATGTGGTTATGTTATTGCTGATGTTAACTTTACCTCTGGAAACTGCGCTACGAGTCCTGGCCGAAATCAGTTTTCCGGTTTTATTGATTTATCCTTTAGCAACCATGATATTGGGTTTTTTATTGGTGAATCGGACACAACGAGAAAAGATTTACATCGATCTGCAGGAAAGGGAAGAGCAGCTCAGCCTTGCGGTGCAGGCAGCGAATATTGGTTTTTTTGACAGGAATCTGGTCACCGGAGAGACACATTTATCCCCGGAATGGAAAAGACAATTAGGCTATGAGGAAGATGAAATCAGGAATGATGATCTTGAGTGGGAAATCAGGCTTCATCCAGAGGATAAAGAAAAGACGATCGACCGGATTAACGCTGTTTTTGAGGGGAGTGATCATTTTTATGAAACCACTTTTCGATTGAAACATAAAAATGGCACCTATCGCTGGATTCTTTCCCGTGGTTCGATTCGACGTGATGAAAGTGGAAAAGCATTACAGGTAATCGGGTGTCATGTGGATATCACCGAACAAAAAGAATATGAATTGGGTTTGTTGATGAACGAAAGAAGATTCAGAAGTCTGGCAGAAAGCAGCCAGGATGTCATCACACTTTTTGATCGTGAATATAAAATTGTTTACTTCAATCAAGCAGGGTTAGAAATCCTTGGTTTTGAAGAACCAGAGGTATATGGAAAATCACCGGGTGAAATTTTTTCAGATAACAGGTTGGTCAGAAATTTGGAAATGGATGTATACAAGGCTTTTCAAACTGAGGGCCTCGTTCAACGAATTGCCAACTGGCCAAAAAATGTAAACAATACAAATAATCACAAGATCGTTTTTGATTGGCGGTTGTCTCCCGTTCTAAACTCCGAAGGTCAGGTGGAGTGGGTGTTGGGTATAGCCAGAGATATCAGCGCCATTATTGAAACTGAATCCGCATTGAAAAAAAGCGAAGAAAAATTCAGACGCATCTTTGAAACTTCCGGTTTAGGTATCTCCATTACAGATTTGTCTGGAAATTTTACAGCTGGCAACCCGGCAGTTTTGAATATGCTGGGATATGAATTAGATGAGTACACTCAATTATCCTTCATTGATATCACTCATCCTGAGGATGTCCAGGAAAATATACAAATGCTGGAGGAGTATAAAGCCGGAACCAGGGATTCTTTCACCATTGAAAAGCGGGTTTTCCGAAAAGACGGCAGCATTGTGTGGGGAAAATTAACTTCGACTTTGGTGCGGGATGAAAGCGGTAATCCTTTATTCACAATCGGTATGTTAGAAGATATTACAGACAATAAACTGGCAGATGAAAAAGAAAAATTGGTTCAATTGGAATTAAAAAGATTGTTGGATAATGCCGATCAATCACGAAAAGCGATGTTAAGTGTCATTGAAGATCAAAAAATTACAGAAGAAGAACTCAAACGATTGACCAACGATCTTTTGGTTGCGTATGATTCTACCCTGCAAGGATGGTCGAAAGCTTTGGAATTAAGAGAACAGGAAACAGCCGGTCATAGTCGTAGAGTTGTTGAATTAACGCTGAAAATTGCCAGAGCATTAGGAATTAAGGATGAAAAGCTGGCATATATTGAGCGTGGAGCTTTACTGCATGACATCGGGAAAATGGGTATTCCGGATAATATCCTCCTCAAGCCTGGCCCTCTTTCTGATGATGAATGGGTGATCATGAAAAAGCATCCCATCTATGCGTATACCCTGCTGTCAAAAATCGATTTCCTTAAACAGGCGATTGACATTCCCTACTGCCATCATGAACGTTGGGATGGGTCTGGGTATCCTCAGGGTTTGGCAGGCGAGAATATTCCATTGGCTGCCAGAATTTTTGCAGTTGTAGATATTTGGGATGCTTTGGGATCTGATCGACCATACCGTCCAGCCTGGAAAAAAGAAGATATTATGAAGTACATCCAGGATATTTCCGGAAAACATCTCGATCCGAAAATTGTCAGTGTATTTCTCAATATAATGGAAACGGATAATTTGGTCGACACAGCGGATCATCATTAAAATTACATCTCCTAAGAATGCGATGAATTTGCCCAGAGTATTGCGGTAGAATTTCATGTGAAGTTTCACTTTACATTCTTGTAAGAATCACCGAAAACTGGTCGAGAGGGGGATGTATTTATTGATTAATGAACTTATAATAGATGAAATTTGATTCAGGTGATACATGAAAAATACATTAATTATTTATGATTCAGTTTTTGGGAATACTGGCAAAATTGCTGAAGCCATGGCAAATGCATTGGAAGAACATCAGGAGGTAGATCTTCGTCTGGTTGGAGAGGTTTTTTCAGAACACCTGGATGGAGTTAAGACCCTGATTGTCGGTTCTCCTACACGCCAATTTAAAGCGACAGGCGCACTGGATCAATTTTTAAAACAAATTCCTGCTGGCACTTTAGAAGGCATTCAGGTGGCTGCATTTGATACCCGGTTGACTCCGGAAGATGTGGCAAAAAACAAGTTTCTGGCAATCATGGTGAAGTTCTTCGGGTATGCTGCCGAGAAAATTGCCAAACAATTAATTCATCTGGGTGGGAAAGAAGTCGTTTCGCCACAAGGTTTTCTTGTCACAGGGGTTGAAGGACCGCTGGTAGAAGGGGAATTAGAAAGAGCAGCCAATTGGGCATTGAAGACAATCAACAAAATCTAAATATTGATATGATACCTTACTAACTCAGTTATAAGATCAGGAATCAGGTTGGGTTGGTTACTTTTTCCTGATAGGTTTTTACTTTGGTGAGTGTTAACAGAGAAATTAAAAACAAGATCATAGCTGCCAAGGCATTGAATTGAAATCCCCATACAAACAGATAAGGTGCTACCAGTGCGCCAAGCATACGCCCTACACCTACAGAGGCAAGTGTTGCCCCCAGTAACGATGCACGGGCTAATGGAAGTACTTCAGTGAGCAGGGGGGCATAGGCAATAAAAGGCATTTGAAAAGCCAGGTTGAACAGAAAGAGGCCTAACTCGGCTCCCCATAAGCCAAAACTGCCCAGCCATGGAATGGCAATGGCTGTAAGAGCACTGAATACCAGCCCAATTGCCACTGCACGCTTTGCCCCTAAACGAGCCAACAACCAGCTGACGGCTGCAACAGATAATAATTCCGCCAGGCCAATGACGGTAGAAGCCACACCCAGGGCATTAATCGAGAGCCCGTAGTTATCCTCCATCCAGACACCAAAAACAAGATTGACAATTTCATGGGCAGCACAAAAGAATAAAATCATCAACACACCTGCAATAGCAGTTGAGGACGTAAAAACCTGCAGGATGCCATGTTGAACTTTTTCAGCCTGATCGGTGATCGCTTTTTTCCCACGGGGCACCAACCATAAAAGGAAAAATATCGAAATCACCCCTAAAACACCCATCACCGGGAAAGGAGATAACCAGCCAAAACGGCCAATTAGTAACCCAATTAATGGTACAGCAACGACAAAGCTCAACGCCCAGCCTGTACTGGTTATGACAATTGCCTGTCCTCGGATGGGCATGGGGATGGTATCACTCTGGTATGCCTGCATGGAGGCAACAAAAACATGCATACCGATAAAAGTCAAACTCAGTGCCAGGATAAAAACGATGAATGTTGGGAAAAAAGTGACGACAGCGCATCCAAGAATAAAGAGCCCCATCCCAGTTATCATACCGCTGCGACGACTGCGTTTATCGAAGATTGAGGTGATAAATGGAACCAGGATGGCTGCGAAATTTCGAATGGTGACAGCTAATGAGATCGTGGTGAGGTCAACACCCAAACCACGACCAAAAACAGCCAGAAAAGGATACACCATGCGCATCATCGCATGGATAAGGATGCGAATGGAGGAAAAAAGCAGTATTTCTAAGTTGTAATGTTTGGGTTTTGTCAGGGGTGATGTTTGCTCTGATGTTGACATCCATCCATTATAAAGGAGAATGAAGATAAATTCGAAACTTCTTTAAATTTGGGTAAACAAAAAAACCTGCATCACGAAGGATGCAGGTTCTCCAGAATAGGAGGGAATTATATCAGGATTGTTTCATTGACTTCTTTTTGGATTAGTTCTATTAATGCATCCACCTTTGAAGCGACTTCCGGGGAAAGTTCAATACCTAATTCTAAAGATGCTGGCTGAATACCAAAGACCACAATTTTCTCCGGAAAGAGATCACGAAGTTTGGCAGTGGCTAATAGGTCGGGTAAACCAATGTCGTGGGGGGATATTTTTAACGATAAATATGCAGGAATCTTATCTCCATCCAGACGAATAATCGAACCGGGAATACCATCTCTGGTTTTAATGGCGTCGATAATGATCAGATTGGAGACCCCCTCCAGATATTGGAGGAGGTCAAGTCCACAAGTACCGCCATCAATCATTTGAATATTATCTGGTATCAGGTTATCTGCCTGAATACGCTCCAGAACATGGACAGATAGTCCGTCATCTGACATTAAGTAATTTCCAACGCCCAGAATAAGTGTTTTTTTCAATGGCTAATCCATCACAATCACTTTGGTTATTTCGTTACCATCCGCGTCCAGCACGTGTACAGCACATGCCATGCAGGGATCGAAGGAGTGGACAGTTCGCAAAATTTCTACCGGTTGGCTGGGATCTGCAACGGGCGTACCAATCAATGCAGCTTCATATGCGCCCATCAGTCCTTTGGCATCACGCGGAGAGGCATTCCAGGTAGAGGGAACAATTGCCTGGTAATTGGCAATTTTGCCATCCTTGATGTGGATCCAGTGACCCAGAGCACCACGGGGAGCTTCCGTCCAACCCCAACCCATGGATTCGGCTGGCCAGGTGGAAGGGTCCCAATGATCCTGTTCGTGAATACGCAAGTCGCCTTTGCCTATGTTTTGTGCCAGTTCCATGGTCCAGGGTTCCAGTTGTTCTGCCAACAGAACCGTTTCCACACAACGAGCAGCCACACGCCCCAAAGTGGAGAATAAAACACTTGCAGGCGCATTGAGTTTTTCGAGCACAGCATTCACCAACTCAACGGTGCGTTTGTGACCGGAGGCATATCCAATTAACATACGCGCTAATGGTCCCACTTCCATAGAATTGTCATCATACCGGGGTGCCTTCAACCAGGTATACTTTTTGTCGGTATCCAGAAATTCGTAAGGGGGATTGGGACCGGTGTAATTTGGATTGGTTTCTCCTACAGATGGATGCAAGCCCTTGCTTTCATCCTCATAGGTGTACCAGGAATGAGTGACATATTCATGGATCTTTTCCGGATCAAGTGGATGCACTTTGCTAAGATCACGATCGAGGATGATACCACGAGGGAAGAAGAGATGTTCCGGATTGTTGGGGTCGAAGTCATCGATTAAAGGAATGTCTCCATAGGACATGAAATTACCCAGACCCTCACCCAATCCCGCCCAATCCAGATAGAAGGGGGCAATTGCCAACACATCGGGCAGGTAAACCCGGTCGACAAAATCTTTGGCTTTAGCGAATAATCCCAGCAACTGAGCGATTTTATCCGCATTGATGGCAGCTTCACTGTTTGGATCAACAGGAGTAGACATGCCACCTACGAGATAGGTTTGCAGATGGGGATTCTTGGCACCCAGAATGGCGTGCGCTTTGATAACTTCGCGCTGCCAATCCAGAGCCTCCAGATAGTGGGCGACTGCCATCAAATTGGCTTCAGGCGGCAAACTGTACGCCGGATGACCCCAATAAGCATTGGCAAAAATACCCAGCTGACCGGAATCAACAAATTTTTTCACTCGTTCCTGCACGCCCCGGAAATAATTCTCACTGGAATTTGGCCAGGTAGAGATCGATTCTGCCAGTTCAGAGGTAGCTTTTGGATCAGCGCTGAGGGCATTGACAATATCCACCCAATCGAGGGCATGTAAGTGGTAGAAATGAATCACATGATCCTGAACAAATTGAATGGCTTGAATAATATTGCGGATCAAACGGGCATTGGTGGGAACTTTGATTTTCAATGAATCTTCTACAGCTCGCACGGAGCTGACTGCGTGTACAGTTGTTCAAACACCGCAGATACGCTGGGTGATCGTCCAGGCCCCACGAGGATCGCGTCCTTTCAAAATTGTCTCGATGCCACGGAACATTGTACTGCTACTCCAGGCATTTGTGACCACGCCATCTTTTACTTCAACTTCAATTCTTAAATGTCCTTCGATACGAGTGATTGGATCAATTACGACTTTTGCCATCATTTAGACTCCTTTTTTATGCGGCGTTCTCTAAAGATTTACTTGCTTGTTTTTCACGTGGGTTTGGGTACATCGGTAAGAAGCGGATAGCTGCATCAAACATGATGATACCCAGACAGGTCAGGCCGATAGAGACTGCGATCTCAGCGGCACTGGGAAAATAGAAATCTCCATTCATAAAAACCAGCGTGGAGTTAAAGCGGTTCAGGATCAGACCACCCATGAGGAGGAATGAAGCCCAAACCAGACCACTAGGATTACTCCGGACCCGTTTATCAGCAAACATCAAAGCCGGAATTAATGCACCTCCCATAATCTCGATCAGGAACATGAAGGTTGGCCAGGGATCTTGAATCAGGTAAATATAGGTGCCAGAGACAATGACATCCACTACTTTGATAATCAGGTAAAGACCCAGAACATATGGGATCCAACTGGTGATTCGGGATGCTATTCCTATCTCAAATTTCTGCTGATATGTTCGGGCAGAATGGTAACTCTCAAAAACTGTCATTGCCATACCGGCGGCGATTGCGGTCAAGAAAAAATAAACCGGCATCAGCGGTGAATACCAGAAGGGATGAATCCGGTAGGGCATCGCTAACAACATGGTGCCCAAAGTGGATTGGTGCATGGTGGAAAGGGAAATACCTAAAATGACCAGGGGTATGGTGATACTTTGAATTAATTTGAGTGGCGCTTTCCATCCTAATGCTTCCAAAACAACCGGGCTGAATTCCAGCAATAATACTGTGGTATATACCATCACACACCAACCAATTTCAAAGAGGGGGGAGTGCACGTTCCAATAGATAATCAAATGCCAGATGTTTTGTGGTAAACCCAGATCGGCCAGCAAAGTGAGGGCAGCCAGGATATAACTGATAAACCCGGTTAGAATGGTTGGACGCACGATTGGATATAGTTTTTTGATATTAAAAATATACACAATCGCAGCAATGCTAAATGCACCAGCTGCCAGGCCAATACCACTCATCATGTCAAAACTGATCCAGATCCCCCAGGGCCGGTTATCACTCATGTTGGTAATTCTTAACCCAACAATCCAGCGGTAAGCCGCGACGCTTAATCCGATAGCGCCGGCAATCCAAACGATGATCATTCCTGCGCCAACTGGATATTTTCTCAAGCGGATATTATTTACACCGGTTGCCATGTTACCCCTCCTTTTCTTCATTGTTACGGTGAGACCAATAATAAATCGCGGACATTGCCCCAGCCATACCAAAAAATACGAATGGCACTGCTTTCATATATGGCCAGGTAATATCAGGGATAGGTTGATCTTTCAAGGTTGGATACCCCAGTTTTTCATAGGAAACACCGGCAATATACAACATGGAAGTACCGCCTACTTCGTGCTCCCCATATACGTGATCAAAATATTGATCTGGATGATCAGCCAGTCGTTGATGTGCAATTTCCAGCATTTCAGCACGCGTACCAGAGATCAATGCACCGGTGGGGCAGGCAGCACTACAGGCTGGTTGTTGACCTGCAGCCTGTAAATCGGCACAGAAATCACATTTTTGAATGATTGGATTTATTTCATCCCATTCATATTTCGGTACTTCAAATGGGCAGGCCGTCATGCAATAGCGGCATCCAATACATTTATAGCTGTGATATACCACCGGGCCTTCCGGTGTTTTTTCCAGCGCTGCGACCGGACAAACGGATGTGCAGGCAGGCACAACACAATGCATGCATTGTTTCTTCACATAAGAATACGTTTCGGTATCCTGGTAAAGTTTAATTAAGGTCCAGGTGTCACCATTCAAATCAGTGGGCATTTCATACATCTGATTTTCATCCATGACATACGGTAGTCCAGCTCGTTTCTTGCAGGCAACCTGACAGGCACGGCAGCCAACACACATCGTTGCGTCATATAACATGGCGTGTGCATTCTCAAGATTGCCCGGTATGGCTGCTGCTTTAACATCAAGTGAGGGAAGAACGAGGGTACCAATCCCGGCACCTGCGATTTTTAGGAAATCTCTTCGATTTACTTCCATGAGTGACTCTCCCTTTAATGCTCCGAGAATTCTTCTGATTCAATTTCCTCAACTTCGGGTTTGGTGTGAGAAGAACGTTGGGTGAGGGCTGAATAAGCAAAAGCACCGGCAGCGCCAGCAATGGCACCGACAGCCGTACCACTGATAGCCATACTGGCAGGTGATATTTCCCGGACAGGTTTTTCTACAGAAGGATAAGTGGTAGGTGGTGTAACCGCATTCAGGGTAACTGGTTGGTATACTTCCCAGTTCCAAAAACCCGGTTCAGAACAACCGATGCATGGGTGTCCTGCTCCAATAGGCCAATTAACCCCATCATTGAAGCGGATAGTTGGGCAGTTGTGATATGTGGTAGGACCTTTACAACCCATTTTATACAGACACCATCCAGCACGATGTCCGTCATCGCCCCATTCCATCACGAATTCACCAGCATCAAAATGACCACGGCGCTCGCAATTATCATGAATTCTGCGACCAAAGGCAAACAACGGGCGATTTAGTTGGTCCATCGCGGGTAAGCTTCCATAAGTAAGGAAGTGGACAACGGTGGCGGTCAAATTGGCTGGATTCATTGGACAGCCGGGAATATTGACAACCGGCTTATTTTTAATGATATTCCAGACACCGACAGCGCCTGTAGGGTTAGGATTGGCAGCCGGTACACCTCCAAAGGTGGCACAATTCCCGACTGCAATCACAGCTACTGCATTTTTAGCAGCTTCTTCCAGAATGTAGCGGGACGATTTACCGGCAACACAACAGTATTCACCGACCCCTGCAGTTGATACAGAGCCTTCCACCACCAATACATAACCTCCAGCAGCAATAGCATCCTCTTTGGATTTCTCTGCCTGAAAGCCTGAAGGAGCCATGATGGTTTCATGGTAATCCACGGACAGGACATCCAACACCAACTCAGCGGCAGTCGGGTTGGATGACCGTAAGAAGGCTTCGCTACAACCTGCACAATCCTGCAGCTCAAGCCACACGACGGGAAGACGTTTCGGTGATTCCAATGCTTTTGCAATTGCGAATGCTTCTTTGTGGGGCAACGCCAATGCGCCTGCCATCACACTGCAAAACTTCAAGAAATCACGTCGGGACATACCTTCCCTTGCTAAAAACTCCTGAACACTCTCTCCTAAACGCAGCATAATTGATCCTCTCTTATTTGGGTGAAATTAAATGCAAACAGAACTTTTGAAACAAAAGGATTTTTACAGCAATGAGACATTAATGGGGGTGAAAATATTAAATTTAGGGAACAAAACAGTATGGATATACTATGAATATGATATTATCAAAAATTTAAAATCTTGTCAATATTTATTGACAATTATTATCGAATTTACCTGAATTGTGATATTTTACACAATATTGTGAAAAAAACAACAAGATTAATTAGAACAATCCCCCTTCTTGTGTCTGTTATTAATCTGGAAAAACAAAGAAAAGGGGGGAAATTATGGTCGCAATAGTATATCGTTCGTTTTTGAACATCTTGGTTTATTTATGATCGATTACTTTGAGAAAGATGTCAACAATTTCTGGATCGAATTGGCTGCCTTTATTAACAATTAATTCTTCTACCGCTTTTGTGTGTCCCAAACTTTTTCGGTAAATTCTGTCATCAGTCATGGCTACATATGCATCCACCACCGTGAGAATGCGTGCTCCTACTGGAATCTGATCTTTCTCCAGGCCATCCGGGTAACCCGTACCGTTGAATTTTTCATGATGTCCCCGGATGATGGGGCTGACCTTATTCATTTTTGAGATGGGTGCGAGTATTTTTGAACCAATTTCCGGGTGTTTTCTCATCTCCACCCATTCTTCATCCGTCAAACTGCTGGGTTTACGCAGAATATGGTCAGGCACACCGATTTTGCCGATATCATGCAGACGAGCCGCCCAGCGCATGTTCTGGATTTCTTCATCCGGAAAATCCATTAATCGACAGACTTCCAACACGAGATTTTCCATACGAGCACCATGATCTTCTGTGTAGGTATCTCGGGCTTCGACTGCGTTTGCCAGAGCAAAAACAGTTTCGATAAAACTTTCTTCCAACTGTTCATGTAAATTAGAGCGCCGCAGAGCGCTTCCAGCCTGGTCAGCAATCAAACTGATGAGTTGCATTTTATTAGCATCAAAAGGTTCACGTTGAGTGCGACGTTCCTCCCCAAAGATTAATAAACCCATGAACTCATCTACAACCTTCAAAGGGTAGATACAAACACTGGTTGCCAGATCCAGGAATAGTGACGTATTTAATTCTTCTGTATTCGGAGAACTACTTTTTTCCAGAATCACGAATTTTCCTGAATCCTGAACATTTTTGTATATATCTCTAACGATTTCAGGCTCAACTTTACCAATTCCCAGACTGGCATCAATATCACGAACTGAATACGCTGCCCGACAAACAAAAGAGCCAGATGAATCAGGAATAAGAATTTTTGAATAGGTAACATTGGTGCTGATGGTTGCATATTGAGTGATGGTATTAATGACTTTATCCACATCATCCGTGGCTACCAATTGTCGGGACATATTAAATAACATGGTTAATTCTGCCCGACTTTCCTGCTCGATCTTGTATAAACGGGCGTTTTCAATGGCAACTGCCGCCTGGTTGGCGAGCGTGGTCAAGGTAAGCTGATCATCCTGAGAATAACCTTGCTCGGACCTTTTTGGGCCGATCACAAAAATACCCACCAGTTCTGTTTTGACCAATAATGGGATGAAAAGTTCCCCGTTCAGTTTTTCAAGATCATCACGTTCTTTGCGCCACAGTGATTTAAAATAAGGTTGCAAATCCAATTCATTTTTCCGCAACGCATCCTTATGGCTATCCAGCCATAAAGCAATTGGGTGATTATCACTCATTCGGATCTTGATAAATGGTTCAAGACCGATTTGTGCAGAAAGATAATAACCAGCTCCTTTTTCTCTTTTCAGGAAGAAAGCTGCGTTTTTAATATGCAAGGTCTCTGTAAGATCTTTTAAAATCATGTTGGTGATCTGTTCCAGATCAAGAACCAGAGCCGTTCGGCTGCTGAGACGTTGCAGCATTAAACTTGAATCATACTTTTCCCGGAAGAAGAGCCGATCAATGATCGATTGGGCTTTATCACGAAATGGTTGAGCCACCAGAGCGGTCAGAATTGCCACAAAAAGTGATAACCCAAAAATCTCAATTTCTGAATAGGTAGAGATCAGATTAAAAGCCAGCGATATGATCAAAAAGTATAAAGTACCGATGATGATGGTTGGTACTGAATATAATACACTTTTTCGAACAATCAATTTAATGTCTAATAATTGGTGCCGTAGGATGGCATAGGAAATTAAAATAGCCGTGATGGAATTTCCTGCAATATCAATGGGATATTTTCCCAAGGGGGTGAAGTTCACCAGTGAAATTAATAATATCACTGCAAATCCCAATATTAAATATCTTAAACGGTTACGAATGATTACATCATCGGTTTCTTGAAACCGTCTGATCAGCACAAAGAGACTGAATAGATTTAAGAAATATCCTGGAGCAGCAATCACAAATATGAGAGGTCCAAATTCATAAAGAACTTCCATATGATCCATGACCGCAAATTTCACAGCCAAAGGGGTGAACATCATTAAAATGAAACTTACCACTCCATAGATGTAGACCCAATTGATCCAAACCCATCGCTGTGCTGTAACCGTACGAACGAAACGAATCAAGGTTACTGATGATCCCACCGCACCAAATGCCATTAACCGAAACCAAAAGGTAGGATGGTTATCAATGGCTGCTAATAGTAGAAAAGCAGCCATTGACCATAACATCATCATGGTCAGATATCCTTTGAATGCGTTCCGTTCCTGGATCTGCGTCGATGCCTTCGAAAATGTTGTGGCTAGATATAGCCCTCCATACAAAAAGAGGGCTATTAATGGTATCAGTGAGATGAAGTTAAAAGTCATTGTGTCATAACCAATACCCCTATTCTAATAAGCGTTTGATTACCTTCTCCGGTGCCTGCATGTGTGTTGGTTTTAAGTGTGCAAGATCTGCGCCAGCAGCTCTTTGTTCTTCCATGTACTTTGCGAATGCACCATTTTTCAGCCGGGTTACTACAAAATTTTCTTTACCAAGCATTTTTTCAAAGTCAGCGAATTCATTGTTCATGGATCTAAAATTAACACGCAAAACTTCTTCAATATTATCCAATGGGGTCGTTTCGCCATCTGCCAACTCAAGGTAGAGGTGCAAAATCGGTTTCCCTTCTTTTTCTTCTTTTCTGGCAATCCAATCTACATACCTGAACTTAGCTGCTTCAATAACCAACCAGATGGCTTTCTCTGTTAATCTGAACATTCCACCCAAATCGATGATATCGTCACAACGAGAATAAAACTGGATTTGTGGAAGGTTGATACCGACTTGATCATCTCGCATGGAGACAACCTCAATCAAATCACCGATGCGATAGCGCGTAAAAACACCACCGAGAAGATTGGTGAAGACCATTTCATAAATACCAGGTACAAGGTCACGGAAAAGCAGCGTCTTTGGCGTGTAATTTTTATCAATTCGGCTCTTGATGTGCTCATCATACGGAATGAATTCATAGAAATTACTATCAGGGACAAGCGTCATACCTTTATAGCTCCAGGACTGGAAACCAAAAATACCACCTTCCGTACAGGCATATCCTTCTAATGGTTGTTTTCCCCAATAATATTCAATTTTCTTGCGGAAAATATCGGTGTCGGTTCCACCAGTTAATACGCCTTTCATATGCCAAATATCTTTGGGCAATAGGTTGCGTTTTCCTATCTTAGCATTCATATACCCTTTGACCAAACGGATAAATACACTTGGTCTGAGCATCGCCGCGGAAGGTTTTCCTGTCCCACCACCAGACTCAAACCTTTCACCAATTTTAGCCAAAATACTGGCGAGACCATAGAAGTAATCTAACCCCGTGATCATTCCCTGTTTAAATCCAGCATTGATGCGCTCACCAAAATCCATGGATTCGCCCACCGATAAAGGTGGAACAAAACGGAAACCGGATTGTTCTTCCACAGAAAGACTCAAATAACCGGACACATAAGGGCGGGGTGCGGTACCGAGCAATAAAACATTGTGAGGATCAATATTAACCTCTCCTTTACGCGTGGCAGATGACATAAGAATGGCACTTAATGAACCATTTCCCAATTGATCATACATTTGCTTTGTGTAAGGAGCCCATTTCCAGGGGTATTCACCTGAACGACCAGATGTACGTACCCAACCGAAAGGTTCAAACGGTAAAACATCTGATTTTTGATCTTTTAGGAACCGATCATAATCCTTATATGTGGTGAGTGGCACCAGGTTGCAGAATTCTTCAATGGTGGTCGGGGTTTTTTCTCCGAGTAATGCTTTTCCAATTTCGCTGTGTCTGAGGTATTCAATTTGCTCAAACAACAAACGCTCCTGTATCTCCATGTATTCATCCATATTTAAATCCAGATGTCCACAGAGTTTTGTCCAAATTTCTGCTTTTTTACCCTGCTTCATGAGCTCTTTTACAGTCGCCATTTTTTTCTCCTTGCGTATCTATGTTATTTATATGCCTGAATTAACAATGGGTCTGGGACCCAAAATTTCCTGGATTTAAGTAAGGTTATCTTTATCTCTTTAAAACCAGCTTTGGATAGAATTTGATACCAATCCTCGGCTGTAAAGATGTTGGAGACGGCTGAAGCCTCTGCCAAGGCTCTATCTTTATTTTCCGTTATCAAAAAATAAAAAAACGCTAAAATTTTTACAAAGAAACTAATAATTGGATTTCTCCAAAATTTTGAACCCCCTGCATCGGCCAAGGAAAAGCGACCATTTTCGTTAAGAATCCGGTAAATTTCTGTTGTCAGTTGATCGACCTGCATGTGATGAGTCGCTAAACCGCACATTATCAGATTAAATGAAGATGGTGCAAAAGGCATCCGCATAGCATCACCGGTTGTTAGAAATACATTTTTACCGAAGAGATCTTCCCCCAACTTTTGTTTGCCATGTCTCAGCATAGCCTGTGTGATATCAATTCCGACGATTTTACAATCGGTATTCGCCTGCATTACAGCTCGTGGAATCACACCTGTTCCTGTAGCGATATCTAATAACAATTCTCCATTGGAAATAGGCGTATTCTCAATGAGAAAATTTATAAACCCCTGGTAACTCCACCCCCAGAATTTATTCAATTCGTTATTAACCACACTTTCGTAGCGTGGGGCAAGCTCGGTGAAAGCCTCTACAACAACTTCTTTTTCTTCCATGCTGGATGTGCCTTTTGTGGATTTATAGGATTGGTTTATTATACCTATAAACAATTTATATACCAATTTATCAACCATAGGATTTTTTATCAAAGCAAGTTATGTTGGATTAAAAATTGCGCTGGTTGAATGGACCAAAAAATGGCAAAATGGTTTGAAAGAATATGCATTGAGAAACAATCAAAAAAGACAGGCGAGGAAGACCTGTCTTTTTTTAGTTTGACTGCGTCATTCAACAGGACGTTTGGGAACAACAAAATCACAACTTGCATCTCCAGCACCAATTGATGTGATCTGACGGATCTGGAATTGAGCGCCATTCGAAATAAAGCTGGTAGCTTCCTGTAAAAAACCAAACGTGATATGACAATCGGGTGAAGTGACATGGCGGCCCCAGCAAACCGGGCAACGTTTGTTAATATAGAGATAATGATCCCCATTGTCCTTTACTTCCACAATGCGATCACTGGTTTCGGTGTAGTTTTGAGCAATCCATTTAAGAAATAATGGCAATTTTATGGAAAGAGGCACCAATTTTCCAGTCCGTTCCAAACCTGCACCATAATGATCGACAAAGCTTTGGATACCATTTCGAAAGCTGGCTTTTCCTGCGCGTATCAGAAACACCCTGACGCCACGCGGGCCGTATGTATTGGCAACGGCTGAACAGATGGCTGAATAAATGGAAAAATCAAATGCATTTTCCATGTTATCAGGTGGGCAAATTTCTCGATAGGTGGGCAAGCCACTTTGTTTAAAAACTGCATTCAAACCATTTTCACCCATCAAATCCTGCAGTGTCACAATCATGTATCGAGCAATACGATTTGGAACGTACAGCCCACTGAGTTCAATTGTCATACGCGCATCCTTATTCATAAAAGTCACAATTAAAATCGTTTCCATTATAATCAGACATTTTTTAATTCAGTAGACCTTGCATTTTTGAAAACGATGAAAACGTGGAATGAATCATGATTAATTTAAGGATAATATTCATCTCATTACAATCCGCTCTAAAATTTGATTGAATTGAGATTGAAAGAATAAAAAAAGGATACAATCAAGAAGAGATTCACATGGAAAAAACTGCATTTATATTCTTTGAATTATTGACCACATTCTTATTTATTGCCTGTTTCTGGCATGCTGCCAGACAAAAAAACAACAAGGTGCTTGAGCTGATATTTGCTTTGATATTTGGAGTATTCCTGGAATGGATGACACTTCAGCAACTGGAAGCTTATCACTATGGAGATTTTTTTCTCATGTTGGATGGCGCGCCGATCTGTATTGGGTTGGGATGGGCAGTGATCATTTACAGTGGTATGGAGTTTGTTAAACACCTCGAAATGCCTGATTATGCCCGTCCATTTCTGGTGGGTATGCTGGCGCTCAACCTGGATCTGGCAATGGATGCGATTGCCATCCGCCTGGGATTCTGGAATTGGGTTATTCCTTTAGATTGTCAGTGGTTTGGGGTGCCCTGGGGAAATTTCTGGGCGTGGTATATCGTTGTGGTGTCCTATAGCGGATTTATATACTGGTTCCGGAATATATACAAACAACGAGGTGCTATCTGGCTGCGCAATATGTATCCACTATTCGCATTTTTGAATTCCGCTGTTATTCTGGCGATCACCAATTCCGTTTTTGTTAATGTATTTGCCAAAACTGAACTAGTCAGTGCGATGAGTATGTTGTTGATCATATTGGCTGGAGGCGTTATCATCTATGTCGTCAAACCAGGAATGAAAAAAGATGCCTATGTTGATAAAGTTGTTCTGGCAGTTCCTTTGACGTTTCATGCTTTTTTTACTATATTTGGATTTGCAGGAGGATTCTATGCTACCTTACCCATTCTGGGGGTCATTGGCCTGACAATGTTTGCAGTAGGTCTTGGAATACATCTTTGGCCATGGTGGCGTATTAGGAGAATATCTTCTGGAACCCGAAATTAGCGTATGATCCAGCGCACGATCGCGACGACCAACATTCCTATAATGACGGTGCCAAAGAGACTCTTTTTCTTCCAGGCAACCAGTCCAGCCGGGATGGCGGCCCACAGATAAAGATTACTGGCTGAGAAATTAATGCTTTCTCCTTCTATTAAAAGGGAAGGTAGCAATAAAGCTGCCAAAACAGACACCGGTACATAGCGGAGCCAGGCTATAACAAAAACAGGTAGCTGTTTATCACGCAGCACCCAGGCAGGAATCAGGCGGGGCAGGTACGTAACCAATGCCATACCTGCGAGTGTGATCAAGAGGGTTGTTTCAGCCATGTTTCAACTCCTGCGCCGAGTGTAGCGGCGATAATGGTCGCAATGATGACATGCCATTGGGTGGCTCCCAGTTGCCAAAGGATCAGGGACAAGCCTGCACTGATCAATGCGATGATGAGGTGTTTACGATTTTTGATTTGTAAAATTAATAAGGCGATGAACATGGCAGGCAGAGCATAATCCAATGCGAATGGACGTACATCCTGGATCAGATTTCCTGCAACGGCTCCCAATAAACTGCCCAACACCCAGGCAGATTGACAAATGAAATTGATCAAAATGGTGGATTTTGGTTGGTTCTCCCCACGATCAAAACGCAAACTATGGACGCCAAAACTTTCATCCGTTAATTCAAAACTGAATAAAATAACCTGATAAGATTTCCAATCGCGCATATGGGGTGCCAGTGCTGCAGACATCAACATATGGCGCAAATTCACGATAAAAGTCGTGGCAATGATGGATAAAGGATGGATTGCCTGGGCAAATAAACTGACAGCGATCAATTGAGCAGATCCGGCATAGACAATGATGGACATCAAGACAGTTTGAAAAATGGATAACCCGGCATTGATTGCCAGAACGCCATAGGCAAAACCAATGGGTAAATATCCGAGCACAACCGGCATGGCAGCAGAAAGGGTATTACCCCAATTGATGTTGTAAACGATAGAAACTAATTTTTGTTTAACGTTGGTCATTGATTGCTTATCCGGAGGTAGGCGAATCCTGTATTCATATTGCTCATTTCTCTAGAGCTTGTAAAGCAAGTATGAAGGTGGATTATATCAAATCACCATGAAAATTGATAAACCGAATTAAAAAGAGGACCCCGGATTTTTTTCCAGGGTCCAGACAGCGAAATTCCTTGACTGTAAAACGCTAGATTGGAAAATAGCTAGTGGTGTGGGACTTTATCTGGGTTTAATGTCCTGGAGTGCCAGTAGCACAATATCGCGTTGTCTGGGTTTATCCGGCACATCCAATAAATAGAAATAAATGGCGCGCAGGAAATTACGAACATTAATGAGCCGAAAGAAATTTTCTGGCTCCTGACCGTGAAAATGTGGTTGAATTTTTAATTTTTCGAAACAGGGCAAGATTTCCTCTTCCAGCAAAATCTCGCGAAGAAGAATCTCAGCGACCGGAGCAGCCAGGTGCTCGATTTCATCTCCTGGGAATCTAAAATCAGGTTGCAGAACCTTATCACAGATACTGTTAAGGCTCATCAAAATCCAGGGTTTCTTAATCTCTGGTAGCTGCACCAATTCCAGAAGTACATTGGCTGCATGGGAAATAGAATTGGCCCAGCCTTTCGTTGGAACATAGGTACGGTAATCTACTTCTTCCTGTAAGAGTCGCATAGTTTTTTCGAAAATAGTACCAATGATATTAAAAGGAATAAAATTCTTTTTCTTTTGGGTGACAACAATAGCCCATAATTGTAATGCTGTTGATGAACGAACAAACACAGAATCATCATTTTCATTGCCTATACCATTTAAGATGTATTCATCCTGTACCAGGGTTTCAGCGATTTTGTAAATATCTTCCTGGGTATATACCCCCTTATAAATCCAATTTGCCATTACTGAAAAGATCAACTCATCTCTTAATTCGGGATCGGTCGAACCAAGAAATTTATAAAAGTGATGGACAAATTCTCTGGGTGTGGGACTTTCCAGTGGTTTAAAATCATTATCTACTATGGATCTCAATAAATTCTTTAACCGATGCTCGTTCATAATAAACCTCAAAAATTGCTACTAAAAATAGGATGGTTTTAGTGATGTAGATCGTCGTGCTGTGATGATTATCGAATGATAAAAATGATAATAGAAAGTGCTGATAACGAAAAAATTACTTTGTTTATTATAGATTAACATTGAAAGTAAAGCACACTGAAAAGGCTGTGAATTTTTGAAATTTTCACTATAATACCACTATGAAACCTGACCTATCGAGTTTTCTCTCCTGGTATTTTATTATTGTCTTAATTGGATGGTTGGTTTTTCCGTTGACATTTAATTTTTTCCGCCGAATCCCGGACCGGGGTTTAACTGTTACAAAAGTTCTGGGATTATTACTCGTCAGTTTCATTCACTGGTTTATGAATAGTTTGGGTGCATCCCAAAACACTCCGGGTGGCATCTGGACAGGCATCTTAATTGTGGCTGTACTTGGTTTGTGGTCGATACACCAATACGGTTTTGCAAACATGCGGAAATGGATCTCAAAAAATCTTGGGTTGGTTCTGGTTGTTGAGGTCGTATTTCTACTGGCATTTATGGGGATGGCATGGTTGCGCTCTTATAACCCGGATATTTTTGGCACCGAAAAACCCATGGAGTTGATGTTCATCAATTCTATTTTACGGAGCCCAACATTTCCACCACAGGATGCCTGGCTGGCTGGGTATAGTATCAGTTATTATTATTTTGGTTATGTGATGGTGGCATTGATCAGTATGCTGACATCTACCCCTGCAGGTGTTGCCTTCAATCTGGCAATTGCTTTGATTTTTGCCTTGACCTTCACCGCTGCTTTTGGTGTTTTGTTAAATCTGATTGGCAGAATGGGTGAACCCAAAGCGGAAAGGAAATCAGAACTGTTGCGTTGGGTGCCTGTTTCCTTAATTGCCCCTGTAGTGCTTCTGATTGTGGGGAATTTTTACGGCATTCTGGAAGTATTCCATAACCATCATGTTTTTGCAGAATTAAATGTGCCAACAGTCTGGTTTCAGACCGGTAGTATAAATTCAGAGACCGGAGTTGAATTTCCTCCGATTGTGAATATGGGCAACATTAATTTTTGGGAATGGATGGATCTAAAGCAATTAGGACCGATTCCAGCCAGGGATGTGCCATTTCAAGGCATTCAACAGGGAAACTGGTTTTTTGCATCACGTACCATCCATGATCGTAATTTGATGGGTTATGATCCTGAAGCGATTGATGAGTTTCCTGCTTTTTCCTTTTTGCTGGCAGATTTGCACCCACATGTATTGGCATTGCCCTTTGTGTTGCTGGTAATCCTGATGAGTTTTGAGTGGCTTGTGGATATGCGACTCAGAAAAGGGGAGGATTCTCCGGCTGCGATTACCTGGAAACGAATCAGTATATCAGCAGTTGTTCTGGGGAGTTTAATCTTTATGAACACCTGGGATTTCCCCGTTTATGTATTTCTATTTTTATTAGGTGGAGGTCTGGCGTATTTCTTCCAACAGGAAGAAAGCTGGGATTGGAAAAGCCTGATCAAGTTCCTGCGTCCAATGGGTTGGGTTGTGTTGATCAGTGTGTTGCTGTATTTACCTTTCATGCTAACACTTCAATCCCAGGCGGGTGGTATCATCCCCAATGTTATTTACCCAACCAAATTTCGCCAGTTGTTTGTGATGTTTGGGCCGCTGTTGATCGGTGTGTTGCTCTTGATGCTGGCTGTCGTTCGAAAATTTAAGAAAGAAGTGGATTTTAAAACAGGTTGGAAAATCACTGGCGGATTTTTGGTGATGATGATTCTTATTACTACTTTGTTGGTGGTTTTGATGTTGTCCAATCCTGAAACGGCCAATCTTGTAAATAGCGCTATTTCTCCATTTACAATCAATGAAGCCTTAGGCTGGTTATTGATCAGGCGGGTGGTGGAAGGTGGCACACTCTTGCTCGGTTTAATCCTGATGGCAGGAAGTATTGCCATTTTATGGGGATTACGAAAACAAGGCTCAGAAAGCATTCTGTTTGTTTTTGCGCTGGTTATCACTGGAACTTTGCTGTTACTGGGACCGGAATTCGTTTACCTGCGCGATAATTTTGGCTGGCGAATGAATACGCTGTTCAAATTTTATTTCCAGATCTGGATATTATGGGCGATCAGTGCCAGTTTTGGTTTCTGGTATTTATTGAAACGGGTGCAGGGATGGGGAAGAGTGATTGCGGTGGTGTTGATGGTAGCAGGGTTTTTAACCGGGATCGTATACACCATTGGGACGATCCAATCCACGACGGCTGGCATACGCAATTCTGTCGAAACTGGTGGATTGCGGCAGCCAACGCTGGATGGGCTGGCTTTCTATTCATTGTATCATCCGGATGATTGGGAGTTGATTCAATGGTTCAACACAAATGTCGAGAAATCAGCGGTCGTGCTGGAAGGAACGAAGGGGGCTTATTGGGTAGAGGGAAGATCTTCTAGAGTTTCAATGATGACTGGCCTTCCTACCGTGATGGGCTGGGTCAACCATGAGGCTCAATGGCGTGGGAATGATTTTGTTTCCGTAGCAACCCGCGAAAATGATATCCGCCTGATTTACACAGAACGGGATTGGATTATCACCGAACAACTACTCAATCAGTACGACATAACCTATGTAGTCTTCAGCCCATTGGAACGTGAATGGTATGGGGGTGTGCAGCAATCTAAATTTGATCAGCATATGCAGCGGGTGTTTGAGTATGGTGATTTTATAATTTATCAGCGCTGAGATTCAAGAGAACATAATAATTGTCTGGATCCATCATGGCGATATGCTTCAGACCGAGGGGGTACAGAATTTCGATTTTTTGCTTATCACATACAATTATATTTTGATGGCAGAAGGTTTTCAGGCAACGGCTGCAAACTTCCGCGACGGTCGATAGCCTGGATGCCAGATGTGACTGACCTGGTTTGCTTTCGCTTAGCCAGGTTATGGATGTCCATCAATTTTCCAATAATAATTTGTTGATTGTTATTAACTCAATAAATTGTGGCTTGCGGGTGATTTTGGCGTACGGGTGCACGCCAAAATCACCCTGTTCATTAATTATGGAAAGAATAGAGATTGGTTCAAGCATAACAAAATTCAATATTTTGCTCTGGTAATTATCGTAGGGGAAAATTGATTAAATTGTCATCCATGTGATAAAAATTCTAGTTCTATAATTTGTAATTAAATGTTTGATAAACATAAATATTTGTTATATAATTACATGCAATTAAATTACAATTAATAAATAAAGAGGTAATTATGGAAGAAAATAACGTAGAACAAAATGCCAGTGAACCAGCAGGAGAAACGACACAAACACCTCCTTCAGGTAGCTCAAAAACACATGAGCCCGGCATTAAAAGCGCCTGGAAACAGGTAGAAAATATTGGTCAAGCACTTGGAGATGCGTTACAGGGGCGAGGAAATGTGGTGATGGTACGCATCAATGACGAAGCGCTGAGTTATCTGGATATGTTGGTTGAGGCGGATGTCGTTAAAAGCCGTTCTGAAGCCGCTGCCTGGTTAATTAACGAGGGAGTGGGTGCTAACCCGGACTTGTTTCAAAAAATCAGTGAAGTAACCCAGCAAATCAGCGCGCTTCGAGAGAAATTACGAGAGACAGTTAAGACGCAAAAGCCCGAATAATTTTGGCAAAAAAATAATTTATTGAACAAACCTTTTCAGCAACCGTTCGAAAAGGTTTGTTCTTTTAAATCACAAATAAAATCTAAAACAGATCTTAACAATTTCTAAATAAGTTATAGCTAATATAAGCATAAGTATTAGACTACAGGAGGTAACGATGTTCAAAAAAATATTTTTCGGATTATTGATCGCAGGTTTGTTGGTGGGTGGCGGTGTTACAGCAGTTTCTGCTTATGGTCAAAACCCGCCGATTTGCCCAACGGAGCCCATTCCACAGGATGTACTGGGAATGACTGCCGCTGAGGTGCGTGATGAAATCAGATCAGGCAAAACCATGGAGGAAATTTTTGCAGAAAATGGTTTGGATTATGAAACCTATCTCGAACAGTGGTTGGCAGATCACGAAGCT
>ENA-OSEO01000127-OSEO01000127.1-sediment-metagenome-genome-assembly--contig:-NODE-127-length-204854-cov-28.090494_pt1 | contig 204854 bp, 191 predicted proteins | sample MGYA00237883_ERZ534232 | MGnify/ENA metagenome assembly ERZ534232
CGCAAATTTGGAGAATGCAAGCGACAGCATGGATTGGGACGTTGTCGCTATCGGGGCTTGGAACGCTATGAGATACAAGCTGGCTTAATCGCCATCACCTTGAATCTCAAACGTATGGTCAAGCTGTTATATGGAGTCAATCTGAGAAACCCTGCTCCTATTATTGCCTAGGGTGTAGTGTGCCTGGTGATCGATAATGACTCGAATAGAAGCAAAGAGTATAAAAACGGTCAGGGTGTGATCTGCCAGATACCATTCAGATAGAGGGTTTTGCGTTGAAAAATCTTCATTCTCTCCACTTTTCTCCAAATTTCCTCCATTTTTCCACAGCCTCATGATAAAATGCGTTATATTAAATATATAAATATTCATAATATGAATATAAGAAGCATTCACTTTCTGATCTTAGGTTTTCTATATCAAACTCCCATGCATGGTTATCAGATTCACAAGAATTTGAGCGATCCGGCAGGGGTAGGAGCGGTGTGGCATATCAAGATAACCAATATTTATGGCTTGCTGGAAGTGCTTGAAAAACAGGGCTATGTGCAGCCTTCTAATTTCCGTGAAGAGGATGATAGTTACCCACCCAAGAAATATTTCGAGATTACTGCTAGCGGAAAAAAAATATTTTCGGATTGGATGCAGGAGCCGGTGCAGCATGGTCGGGAGATCAGGCAAATATTGCTTTCAAAGTTATATTTTGCCGAGAACTATGATCGAACCATTTATTCGCAGCTAATCGACGACCAGATCAAGGAATGCAAGACATGGTTGAAGAATATCAGAAAAATCTCCCGTGAAGCAAGTGAATTTAATGAAATCGTGAATTCTTTTCGAACCTTGCAGATAGAAAGTTTTATCACTTGGTTGGAAAGATGGAAAAAATAACCAAAAAGAGGTAGCAATGAAGAAGATCACGTATGTCTTAATGCTTGGGGCACTGCTGTTCGGTTTGAGCGCCTGCAGCCAACCCGTCAGTGAAAATGTAGATAATGCTTCTATAGAACTGACGGATGCCATGGGGAATCAGGTTGCTTTCCAGGAATTACCCTCAAATATTGTGGTAACCGGCAAGCAAACTCCCATGATCATCGATTTAATGTACCTTTTCCCTGATGCCGAAACGAAGATCGTTGGCATCGAGAACCGTTCTCAAACCACCAAGAATTTTTTGGAATCATTCTCCCCATCCTCAGCCGCCAAGATCATTCTTGAAAAGGGCGCTGGAGCAGAGCAGATTGCAGCGTTGGATTCTGATCTGGTGATCTTGAAAACCAGCATGGCAGAAGAACTGGGAGCGGGGTTGCAGACTCTCGCTATTCCCACTCTTTATGTGAGTATGGAAAGCATTCCCGACTTAGAAACAGATATTACCAATATCGGTTTGGTCCTTGGTCAGCCGGAGCGCGCCTTAGAAGTGATTGGTCTGTACAATCAGATGACCACGGATATCCAGAGCAAAATTGAACAAACCACCACAGAAAAACCAGATGTGCTCTTGCTGCAATACAGCGAAGATAACGGTGAGATTTCATTTGAGGTACCTCCCGCCACATGGTTGCAGACCAGCTTGGTCGAGATGGCAGGTGGCAATCCGGTTTGGACGGATACCGCTTCTACTGGCGGGTGGGCAACGATTAATATGGAACAAATTACCAATTGGAACCCCGATATCATCTTTGTTGTGAACTATGCTGGGAATTCAGAAGAAACCGTTTCACAATTGCAGGAAAATGAGATCTGGCAGCAATTAGCGGCTACCCAAAACGATACTCTGTATGGCTTCCCGGGTGATTTCATCAGTTGGGATCAACCGGATTCCCGCTGGATCCTTGGGTATAACTGGATGGCGATGAAGATCCATCCTGACGCATTTGCCGATGTGAATTTCGAGGATATCGTATCAAATTTCTACCAGCAATTCTATGGGATCGATGAAACAACTATTCAACAAAATATATTGCCGTTGCTCTACGGAAGTTTCTAAGACTTGATGAAAAAAAAGGTCTTCATCCTTTTCATTGGGTTGGTATTGGTCATGGGTATCTCTCTCTTTGTGGGGAGGTACCCGCGCCCATTTTTTACGCCTCTGCGACTGGTCATGCAGGATGAGCTTGCCAGGACATTGATCTTGCACATCCGCCTGCCGCGTTTGGTCGCCGCGGCTTTGTTGGGAGCTTCCTTGGCACTCTCCGGATATATATTTCAAACGATCTTTGCTAATCCCATTGCAGACGGAGGGGTATTGGGTGTGAATCAAGCGGCTGGATTCGGTGCGGCGTTGGCGATCATCTCCAGCGGTTATAATTTTGCTCAGGTACAGGGCAGTGCATTATTTTTTGGAATTGTATCTATTATTATGGTATTTTTCTTATCGAAATTTATTAAAACTGAGAACACAATTATCAACCAGATCTTTGCTGGTATCGCCATTTCGGCTATTTTTTCTTCCGGCATTGGCATCATCAAATACATGGCTGATCCCTTGCAGGCACTCCCCAACATTGTTTTCTGGTTGTTGGGAGATCTTTCGTCGATCACCTGGCGTAGGTTATTGCCGGTGGTCCCGCAAATCATGATCGGCATTATTATCCTGTATGCCATGCGCTGGCGTGTCAATGCCCTGGCATTGGACGAGAATGTCGCTTTTTCCTTGGGAGCTGGAAAGAAGAGGGAAACCTACTTTATATTGATCATGGCAGTATTATTGACAGCCAGTGTGATTTCCTATGCTGGCTTGGTGGGTTGGATCGGTCTGATCATCCCCAATATTACCCGTACCATTTTCGGTGCCACCGGTCAAAAAGCCATCCCGGCTGCTCTCATGATCGGCGCTGCGTATGCGGTGTTCTGCGACACACTTGCCAGGACCCTGATCCCGGGAGAGATTCCCCTTGGTATTTTCACGGCTCTGATCGGGGCCGTCTTGATGGTGATCCTGGTTGGTTCTGGCAAGATTCGCATTAAGGATTGATACGATGATCACTACCATTCAAATTCGTAATCTATCCTTCCATTATACTGGTGAAGAGCGCTTGGTCTTGCAGGGGGTGGACGCCCGGATCGGTGGGGATCAAATTGTAGCGGTGCTGGGTAATAATGGATCGGGAAAAACGACGCTGTTACTGATGCTTTTACAACGCTTATTGCCTCAACAGGGAGAAATATCGTTCTTAAGAGAGGATGGGGTCATTGGAACCCATCTTCGTATCGGATATTTACCGCAGATTGAAAAAGTACCATTTGGATTTACCACTCAAGAGTACATATTGATGGGGCGCTTTCCGTGGATCGAGCGTTTTCACATGCCGGAAAAAGCCGATCAGGATAAAGTTTATGAGGTCATGCAGGAATTGGATATCCTTCACATGGCACGCAAGCACCTGAAAGATGTGAGCGGTGGAGAATTACAGAAAGTGCGCATAGCCAGAATGTTGGCGCAAGACCCCGATCTGTTTCTGATGGATGAACCCGCCAATCATCTCGATTTGAAGAATAGAGTTGAATTGCTCAAAATTATAAAAAAACTGAAAGAAGACAAGAAGATCGTGATTTTTACTACCCACGATCCGAATGATGCGGTGGAAATTGCCGATCGGGTGTTATTGATGCGCCAGGGACAGAAAATAGCCTTTGGAGAAACCCGGCGCGTTTTGAATCAACAAACGCTGCAAGAAACTTTCGATATTCCTATTACAATTCGAATGGTGAAACGAAAACCGTATATTCTCTCTGGAGGTTGATTTGCCCGCGCTTTGTATTGTTACGGGTTCGCAAAATGGAGGGAAAACTACTACCCTCATGGATGTGATTGCTCTTCTCCGACAAAGAAAGATATCTGTATGTGGGTTGCTATCTCCTGGATTGTATGAAGAAAACCGCAGAGTAGCCATCTGGGTTGAGAATCTTGAATCAGGTGAAACCATCCGATTAGCTGATTACCTGCCAGGGTCGGATCCGCAATTTCCACAAAAAAAATGGAAGATGCACGCGCAGGCGATCGCCTGGGGAAATGCGCAATTAGAAACATGCGATCCGGTGGGCAAGATCTTCGTTCTTGATGAGATTGGGATTTTGGAGCTGTTGGACCATCAGGGCTGGCAAGCCGGGTTGGATATCATACGTGAAAAGAAGTATATAAATGCATTGGTCAGTGTTCGTAAAGAACTGGTGGGAGAAATGCAAGCCATCTGTCAGGATGCACATATTTTATATAAATTGGTTGATCTTGATGAGCCCTTGCCAGAGAGGCAGAAAATCAGCGAGGATATTTTACGATTCCTGCTGCATTAACTGCGAGAGGTAAAAAGCTGCGATCGAAAACGAGCTGGCTACGTTCAAAGATTTCTTTTCGCCGAAAATTGGAATTTGCAGAATGGCATCACTGATGGTGCGGATGGCAGGGTCGATCCCGAATATTTCATTTCCGACCACCATCATGACTTTGGTTGTCTTGCTTGGAAGGTTGTAATCGAGCAAGGAACTAGCATTGGAGGTAGCTTCGATCGCCAGGACCAGATATCCGTCAGTTTTCTTCTGTTCGACTAAGGTCAAAGTATTGGGTTGGTAACTCCAGTTCAGCGAAGTTTCTGCCCCTAAACTGGTTTTCAGCACCTTGGATTGCTGCGGAGTGGGTGAATATCCGCATAAGTAGAGGTGATCCAGAGCAAACGCATTGGCGGAGCGTAGAATGGCACCAATATTGTAGGACGAGCGCACATTATCCACTGCGCATTCAAGCTGCAGGGCTTTATTTTTTGTAAAATGCGTATAGCCATTATCTATATCATACCCGATGATTTCCATTCTCTCCCCACAAACAGGGCAATAGATGCTATATTCATCTTCCGGGGCAGGAAAACGAAAATCGCAGGATTGGTTGGGGCACTGTAGGATGACAGCTTTAATCATGGTTGGTAAAGTGGATCTTCTGGCGGATGATCAAGGTACCCGCAGGATCATATTGGCAAAATTGAAGGATGTGATCTGGTCTGGTGGTCGCCTGCGGTGTATTGGATAAGGAAAGGAATAGATAGAGAGAGTCGTTACTATCCTCCCGCAGATCATATGTCAGGATCAGTGGTTTGATATCGTAGGTCTTGCCATTGTGTTTGGTGAAAGGCATGCTTTCGGATACATCAATGATCTTATAAAGATCCTTCAGAGCATCATGGTTAGGACTCGCCAGGCTATAAATCCGGTAATCGGAAGCCAGCAGGCGTTGTTGTAGGGATTTTTCAGCCAGATCGACGGACTCAAGGGTATCAACGACCAATCCCTGCGGAAGAAAAACATTCAGCTCATCTTTACGGATAGGATTGGTAGTGTGATTTTTATCGATCCAGATATCCACGATCTCCTCTTCGCTTTCCAGCCCTAACGGCAATGGAGATGCCTGCTGGATTTTGGCTTGTGGGTGAAATCCCTGTGAATAAGCCAGTGTGATGCCGGCTCGTCGTAATGCTCTCTCCCAGATCATCTGCAGGTCCAAATTGGAAGTGTAGCGGATGAAGCCGTGCTTGCTGTAATAAATGCGTAGACGCTGTTCAGAGGTTGGCATAGCTATCCTCTCCTGCCAGATCGCGGCATACAAGGTCATAGGTAGTCTGGATTCCACAAGCCTGGCAGTTCAAACGGCAGTCTTTGGTCAGTTCATTTTGTTTTGAGCGTTCATATTCCCGCAAGAGGTATTGTTTGGAGACGCCGGTGTCAATGAAATCCCACGGCAGATCCTCATTTTCTGTACGTTCGCGATGGCTGAACATGAATGGGTCGATAGCATGTTCGGCAAATGCAGATTTCCAGATTTCCAGATCCAATTTATCCTGCCAGGCGTCGAATTTGGCACCCGCTTTCCAGGCACTATAGATTACCTGTGCCACGCTCTCATCACCGCGCGATAACCAGCCCTCCAACAGGGAGGAGTCCATGCTGGGAAAGCTCAAAAGCATGCCGCTATTCCGAAAACCTTCTCTTAACATACGATGTTTTTCATTAACATTTTCTATGGAATCCATCGCCACCCACTGCAATGGGGTATGGCATTTGGGAATGAAGGTGTTGATGCTGACGGAAATGCGGGCTCTTCCTCCCACAGTGCGCTTGCCAATAGTTTTTACCTGCTTGCACAGATCGATGATATGTTGAACATCCACCAGATTTTCTCCGGGCAGTCCGATCAAAAAATATAATTTGAGCGAAGTCCAGCCCTTTTGAAAGATCAACTTGGCTGTTTCAAGCAGATCTTGATCCGATATGGGTTTATTGATCGTGCGGCGCATATTTTCGGTGGCGGATTCGGGTGCCAGAGTGAAATTGCCTTTGCGCTGGTCGATACTCTGCATCAATTCTTCTGAAAAGGATTCAATGCGCAGAGAAGGCAGTGATAGGTTGACGTGTAACCCTTTGAATTCCTGGTTGATTTGCATGATAAGTGCTTGAATATTCGAATAATCCGAAATGCTCAACGATAATAACGAAATTTCATCATAACCGCTCTGTTTTATGGATTCCCTTAATGATGCCATGATTTCTTCCAGGGGTCTTTCGCGAACCGGGCGGGTGATGAAACCCGCCTGGCAGAAGCGACAGCCATGCGAACAGCCCCGCATCACCTCAATGGCAATGCGATTATGGGTAGTGTCAATATTCGGAATCAGCGGGCTTTGGGGAGGTATGGGCAACCTGGGCGAAACATGTTTGACGATTGCGAAATTGCCTTCATCCTGCTTTTTCCTGATGTCGAAATAACGTTGCACATTAAAGAGGGTGGGAATAAAAATTCCTGATAAATCGTTGATGCTGCGTAAGCGTTCTTCACGAGAAGCGAATGCGCTCATACGATGCAACATTTCTAGAAAGATGTCCTCGCCATCCCCGATCACAAACACATCTATGAAGAGGCTCATGGGAGCAGGGTTGAAAGTTGCATGACCTCCGGCGATGATGATGGGGTCGATATCAGTTCGCTTCTTGCTGAATACCGCAATGCCAGCCAGGTCTATCAAGTTCAGGGTATTGGTGTAAAGTGTCTCGTATGGAATTGAAATGCCCACCACATCAAAGTCTTTTACAGGATGCTTGGATTCAAGCGTATACAGCGGGATATCCGCTTTGCGCATGGCTTGTTCCATATCCTCCCATACCGAAAAACAACGTTCAGCCAGAAGATCGTTTTGACTGTTTACCTGATCGTAGAGGATGTTCAATCCCAGATTGGAAAAACCGATATCGTAGATGTCCGGGAATGCCAATGCTGCTTTCAGTTTTACTGAATTCCAATCTTTGATGACCTGGTTGAATTCACCACCCACATAGCGCCCCGGTTTTTCAATGTTGAACAGAACTGTATCCAGGAAATGGCTGATTTCCTGAGGAGATATTGCTTTAGAGTCGTTCAATTTAGAGCAACCCTTTGTTCAATCCGCCATCTACTACCAACATAACTCCGGTGATATAAGATGCTGCCGGAGAAACCAGGAATGCAGCCGTTCGCGCGAATTCTTCCGCTTTCCCGATCCTTCTGAGAGGTGATTCCAGCGCCTGTTTGCGGTATTCTTCTTCGATAGAAGTATTGTTCCTTGTTGCGCGTGTTTGCATTAGAACATGCACACGTTCGGTGTCGGTCCATCCCGGCAGGATGGAATTTACTCTGATGCCAGCCGGTCCAAGTTCATTTGCCAGTGTTTTGGTCAAACCAACCGTCGCCGCCCGGATGGAATTGGATAATACCATGTTAGGCATGGGTTGTTTTACTGCGGCTGACGTGATAGTTAGAATGCTGGGTGTTGTAGATTTCATCAGCAAAGGCTTGGCAGCCCGGATCAAACGCAGATGGCTGAGAAAGGTAGAGTTGATAGCATTTTGCCAGACCTCGTCCGAAAAATCATCCAGCGATCCGGCTGGTGGTCCGCCTGCGTTGGTGATCAGGATATCCAGTCCGTCAAAATGGTATTCGATCTCGTTGACCACTTTGGTGGCAAAATCCGCAGTGGAGACATCCCCTGCCATTGCGATTACTTGTGCGTTGGGGATGGCATCTAACCTCTCTTTGGCATCTGACAACCGTTTTTTATCGCGTCCGTTGATGATAACAATGGCGCCTTCCTGAACCAGTAGCTCAGCAGTTGCAAAACCCAGTCCCGAGCTGGAACCGGTGATCAGTATGATTTTATCTTTGAGAAATAGATCCATTTCTAGTCCTACCAAAATTCGATTTTCACATCCAGGAATTGTAAATCCCTGAAACGTGTTTCAATAGCTTTGACGATGGTTTGTAAAGTGCTTTCTAAAAAATGACGTTCGTTGCCTACTATAACACAAGCCATCAAGCTCTGGTTCTAGCTTTCATAAAATCCTATTTCCGCTGCCGAAACATTGAAATGATTTCGTAAATAATGGAGCACGGGCTTGATGACACTGCGTTTGGATTTAAGTGATTTGGACTCACTGAGTAAAACCTGAAAAGTTAACACACCGATCTGCATGATGAAAAATTATAGTCTTAGAATGCGATTAATAGTAAGATTGATGGCTGAAAGGTTCTTCTGATCCATGAAGCGATATATCCAAACATACGATCAAGCTCTTGATTTTATCTATTCACAGATTGACTTTAGTTTTACCAAACAGCAACGCTATTCTGAAGAAGTGTTCAACCTTGATCGTATGCGTCATTTCATGCGAGTGCTGGGTGATCCGCAAAATGCTTATAAAACAGTGCATGTGGCGGGTACCAAAGGCAAAGGCTCCATCTCTGCCATGTTGGCATCTGCGCTCAACCACGCGGGCTATCAAATTGGATTCTACTCCTCCCCGCATATGATCGATTACACCGAGCGCATTCAGGTGGGTAATTATCCTATTCCGCGGGGAGATTTTGTGGACGTTCTCAACGAGCTTTACCCCGTTATTCAAGAGATCTATGGATTGACCACTTTTGAGATCACTACCGCAGTCGCGTTCCAATATTTCAAACACCAACATATCGATATCGGCGTCATCGAAGTTGGGCTGGGGGGCAGATTGGATGCCACCAACATCATTCAGCCGCAGGTATCCGTGATTGCCTCTATTTCTCTGGATCACACTGCCATCCTGGGCAATACCCTGGAGGCTATCGCGGCTGAAAAAGCTGGCATCATCAAACCAGACATTCCGGTTGTCATATCTCCTCAACAACCTTCGGTGCGAGCTGTCTTTGAAGAAATTACCAAAGAGCGACACGCGTACTTTATCCCAACTGGCGATCTGCTCAGTTTCGAAGAACGGCACACTGACCTGGAGCGGCAGGAATTCGACATTCGATACCCAAATGGTTTTCTATCGCCAGGAAATGATCAAGAAAAACTGCATATAACCTTGCCATTGCTGGGATTGCATCAGATGTTGAATGCGGGTACAGCTTTTTGTACCTTGAAAGTACTGAGCGAGCAAGGAATAAAGGTTTCTGACCGGGATATTATTGAAGGTTTTAAACAGGTATTTTGGCCGGGACGTTTTGAAATATTACAAAAAAATCCCTATCTGATCATTGACGCTGCCCATAACCTGGAATCTTCATCACGGCTGGTGGATACTCTCGAGGAATTATTTCCAGATCAGAAGGTCACATGGATCTTTGGCGCTTCGGAAGATAAGGATATCAGCGGCATGCTGGGCAATTTTTCAAAGATCGCCAGCCAGATCATCTTGACCAGATCCACCCATCCCCGTGCTGCTGATCCAGTGCAAATGGAAGAAAATAATATTTCATTGGGATGCGATACAATTATTATTGAAGATATTCAAAATGCTCTTGAGTATGCATTAAACAACGCACAAAGTGGGGATGTGATTATCGCTAGTGGCAGCATCTTCATCGCTGCCGCAGTACGAGAGATTTGGATTGCACATCATGCGGAGAAGGAAATAAATGACCAATAATGCACATGAGAACAAAGATGAAATATCGGCGGCACTGCTTGAGAAATCAGATGAATTGAATGAAATTCCTAATCTGCAGCAAGATCAGGATGGTTTCATCCAAGCCAGTGCATTGGTACTTAAAGATTTTGTCATTTTCCCTAAAATGATCTCCCCCATCTTTATTACAGATGCGGAAGATGTACGTGTGATCTTTGATGTGCTTGAAGAAGGCACTACGCTGGTCGGTATATTGAGAAAACCGGGAGAAGATGATTTTTATCCCATTGGAATTGAATTTGCCATTGGGAAGTTAGTGAATTTAGGGGAAGGAAATTATTCTGCGCTTATCCAGGGCAGGCGGCGGGTCAGGATCCATGAGGTTAACGAACGCGATGCGGGTATTTTCCTCAAGGCAGAGCCGCTCTCTGAAATTCGTGATTATCCCAAGACCACCAAAGCCTTGTCCAAGATTACCAGAGATTTGTTCACCCAGTGCGTTCAGTTAGATCGCAGCCTCCCGGAAGATATTGGTGTTTATGTCATGAATATCTCCGATATTAATTGGCAGGTTGACCTGATCGCATCAGCAATCTCATTACCGCTTGAAAAGAGGATCGAGATCTTGCAGTTGGAAGATATCGAGCAACGCCTGCAGTTTATCAATACCTGCCTAGTGCAAGAATTGGATGTCCTGCAAATTGAAGATGATCTCCACAGCAAAGTGCAGCGCGAAGTGGATAAAAATCAGCGTGAATTCTATTTGCGCGAACAGATCAAAGCCATCCAGATGGAATTGGGGGAACGAGATCTGTGGGAGCAGGAGGTTATCGAATACCAGCAGAAACTGGCCAGGGTTTCTATGCCGGATGAGATCAAACGTACTGCCAGCAAAGAATTGGCACGGCTGAAAGAGGGACCTTCTTTTTCGCCTGAAATGGGGATCATCCGCAATTATCTGGATTGGCTCATTGACCTGCCATGGATAGAAGAAACGACCGATAACCTGGATATTAATCATGCAGTTGATATCTTGAACCACAACCATTATGGGCTGGAAAAAGCCAAAGATCGCATCCTTGAATATCTGGCAGTCGAAAGCATCGGGCAAGAGGGTGTCAAACAGCCTATCCTGTGTTTTGTGGGTCCTCCTGGTACGGGCAAGACCTCACTGGGTAAATCCATCGCCCAATCACTGGGCAGGAAGTTCGTGCGATTAAGTCTGGGCGGCATTCGCGATGAAGCCGAGATCCGCGGGCACCGCAGAACCTATATTGGGGCTTTGCCGGGTCGTATCATTCAAACCATGCGTCGTGCTGGTACTGCCAACCCGATTTTCATGCTGGATGAGATTGATAAGATCGGCAATGATTTTCGTGGTGATCCGGCGGCTGCTTTACTGGAAGTGCTTGATAAGGAACAAAATTACGCCTTTTCAGATCACTATCTGGAATTGCCCTATGATCTGTCGAAAATCATGTTTATCACTACTGCTAACAGTACCGATTCCATCCCCTCTGCATTATTGGATAGAATGGAAACCATCGATTTTCCGGGTTATATCGAAGAAGAAAAGATCGAGATCACCAAAAAGTTCCTTTTCCCGCGTCAACTTGAAGAGAATGGTCTGAAAGATATGGCTCTAAATGTTCCGGATGAGGTCATCAGCAAGATCATCCGCGATTATACCTATGAGGCAGGTGTGCGCAATCTGGAACGCGAGATAGGAAAGATCTTTCGCAAAATCACTCGTAAATATATTGAAACCAAAGAAACTCCAACTGAATTGACGGATAAAATGGTCGAGGAATTCCTGGGTCCTCCCAAGTTCTTTTTCTTCGAGGCGGAAAAAGAAGATGAGGTCGGTGCCGCCGTTGCGATCGCTTGGACTGAAAATGGAGGCGAGATCATGCCGGTGGAAGTGTTGATCACGGATGGCAAGGGGAACCTGCAGATCACCGGACAGGTTGGCAACGTCATGCAGGAATCTGCTCAAGCTTCTCTGTCTTACCTGAAGTCGAAGGCGCCTGATCTGAAATTGAAAAAGCTGGATTTTGACAAGATCGATATCCATATTCACATTCCCGAAGGTGCCATCCCTAAAGATGGTCCAAGCGCTGGTGTGACCATCACGACTGCATTGGTTTCGGCTTTGACCAAACGCAAGGTTTATAAGGATATCGGTATGACGGGCGAGATCACCCTGCGAGGAAAGGTTTTGCCGGTAGGTGGCATCAGAGAAAAATTGACTGCTGCCAAACGCGCCGGCATCACACGCGTTCTGATCCCACGTAAGAATGAAAAAGACCTGCTGGATATTCCCCCCGCTGCCATGCTTGGTTTAGAGATTATTAAAGTAGATCACTTGGATGAGGTTTTGGAGATCTCTTTGTACCCAGTTAACGGTTGAGATGATTCCTGATTTTTCTTATCTGGTATGTTATCTCTCTCCAGTGCGCGGATGCCGTTAGTGACCTGATTGAGAATCTTCTCTAGCTCTATCTTTAGATTCCGCAATGTCTCAACAGCGTATTCATCGGCGTCTTGTTTCACCATTTTCCCTTGCTCCTCTGCACGTCGTATGATCTGTTCTGCTTTGACACGTGCTGATTCTACAATTCCATCCCGTTCCACCATCTCGACGCTTTTCTCACGCGCCAGATTGATGGTACGGTTGGCTTCTTCCTGGGCTTGTGCTAAAATGCGCTCTTTTTGATTGATGATCTGCTGAGATTGTTTGATTTCATCGGGAATAGACAACCGCATTTGATCGATCAGATCGATCAGGCGATCCTCTTTGATCATGACATCATTGGTAAGCCAAACAGATTTGCTCTCGTTGAAAAGCTCTTCAAGCTGGTCTATCAAGTGCAGTATGTCCATACGATTATCCTTTTTATCAATCCCTTAGCGAAGATGAATATCCATGCCTTTTCTCATCACCGATTTTCTTTAATTTTACATCCAGTGCGTCAATTACATGAGGTGGAACCATGCTGCTGACATCTCCATCTAGAGCAGCGATTTCCCGTACTGTGGTGGAAGAAAGGAAGGTATGTTTTTCGCTGGTGATGAAAGCCACTACGTCGATATCGGGAGCCAATCGATTATTTGCCAGAGCCATACGGAATTCATATTCAAAGTCTGAAAAAACACGCAGCCCTCGCACGATGACGCTGGCTCCCACCTGTTTGCATAGATCAACGGTCAAAGAGTTGTAGCCGATCACTTCCACGTTTGCTTCCTGAAAACTCTCTTTGACCAGAGAGATGCGTTCTTCAGGTGAAAAGAGCAGGGATTTCAAGGGACGATCGTAAACCGCCACATACAGCGTATCGAACAACCTGGCAGCGCGCAAGGCGATGTCAATGTGACCGTAATGTATGGGATCGAAAGTACCGGGAAAAATTGCTTTTGTCATGATCTAACTGAGTTCTCCGTTTCTGGCTTTCCACAGATTTTCCAGCTCGTACTTTAACGCTTGATGGTCTTCTTGCTGCAGCTCTGGATCGGTCTCCAACAGCCTGGTTGCTTGTATCCGAGCGCGGTTTATAAGTTTTATATCAGATATATTTGCTAAATTCAATCCCCCATACCCCGATTGTCGGGTGCCAAAAAAGTCACCCGGACCGCGCGTTTTCAGGTCAAATTCTGCTAGTTCAAAGCCATCGTTGGTCTGGGTCATCTTTTTGAGTCGTTCATTTTCCATCTTTGAATCCTCATCAGGGATGAGGTAGCAAAATGATTCCGCATCTCCACGCCCGACCCGACCGCGCAATTGGTGCAGTTGTGCTAACCCAAAGTGATTGGCACCTTCGACCAGGATGAGGGTGGCATTGGGAATATCCATCCCCACTTCGATCACGCTGGTAGAAGCCAGAATATCCAGAGCCCGGTTGCGGAACTGCGTCATGATGGCGTCTTTTTCTTCCTGTTTCATTCTGCCATGCAGCAGACCGATGCGATATTGCGGGAAGGTCTTTTTCACCAGTTGCTCATAGCCATCCAGCACAGCCAGCGAGTTTTGTTCTTCTTCGTCCCCTTCAATTTGCGGGTAGACGATGAATGCCTGGTGCCCCGCTTCTACCTGTTCTTTGATCTTTTCATAAACTATGAATTTCTGCTGAGGAAAGAGTAAATAGGTTTTGACCGGGATGCGCCCACCGGGCAGTTCGGTCAGAGTGGATATGTCCAGGTCTCCATATACGGTCAAATTCAGCGAACGCGGGATGGGGGTGGCAGACATGATGAGAATATGCGGGTTATTGCCTTTCATACGCAGAGTAGAACGCTGTTCAACGCCAAAGCGGTGTTGTTCGTCGATCACTACGATTTGAAGCTCTTGAAATTCAACCGGGTCTTCCAGCAACGCATGCGTACCGATGACTAGTTTGATCTTCCCCGCAGCCAGATTTCCTCTTATTTCTGTTTTTTCCTTTTCCGGCGTATCACCGATCAGCAAAGCTATTTCATCCTTTTTAAGGATTTCATCGCCCCAAAACATACCGCTCAGGGTGTCGAAATGTTGTTGGGCGAGGATCGCGGTGGGCGCCAGGAAGGCAGCTTGCTTTCCATTGCGGATGACGATCTCCATGGCGAAACGTGCCACCACCGTCTTCCCGGAACCCACATCTCCCTGCAATAACCTGTTCATCTGGTTGCCCGATGCCAGATCATGCTGGATCTCCTGCAACGCGTTGCGCTGGGCGGTGGTTAGTATATAGGGGAGGGATATGATCTCTTTCTCAAGCATGTCAGGATCCATGCTGTAGACCGCTGCGCTCAATGCTTGCCATTCGCGTTTCTGACGAATGACTCCCAATTGCATGAAGAAAAGCTCATCGAAAGATAAGCGCTCTATCGCATTTGCCAGAGCCTGCTGGTTTTGCGGGAAGTGAATGCCTTTCAGCGCTTCGTTGAGGGAAGGGAAATGTTCATCCCGTCGGATGGATTCAGGCAGATAATCATTGATGCGTTCACTCCAGTAATGGATCGCCTGGAAGATCTTTTCGCGTAACCATTTTTGCTGGATTCCCGCCGTGAGTGGGTAAACTGGCACAATACGGTTGGTGTGCAGGTGCTCTGCGTTCACCGGCTCCCACTCCGGGTTGTTCAAGCATACGCGCCCCATGTAGCGATCCACTTTTCCGGATGCCACGATCTGGGTGCCGATGTTCAGGCGGTTGGTGAGCCAGGGTTGGTTGAACCAGGTGATCCAGATGCTGCCAGTGCCATCTCCAACGATGGCTTCCACCATCTGCAAGTGACTGGTTTTGGCTTTACGTTTTTGGATGGATTGAATGGCACCGCTGATGGTACATTCATCTCCGATTTGCAAGTCGCGGATGGGAGTCAGACGAGAATAATCATTATAACGACGTGGATAATAATGCAATAGATCGTATAACGTGCGTAAATTCAATTTCCGTAATTTGAGTGCCATTTTCTCACCCACTCCCTGGATGACCGTGATGGGCGCAAAAACAGCTTTGGGCTGGTAAGATCTGACCACAGGAGAGCAGGTAGCAGCTTTATGCCCGATTGCTCCCGGTTCTTCTTGCTGTGTTTTGGCAGTCGGTTTTTGTAGATAACTTGTCAGGTCAAGAATGATGGCTTTGCGTTCGTCGAGCGACCGCTTGGCATATCCGTCTAATTTTTGAACGATGTATTGTATTGTTTCTTCATCGGCACCTTGATCTTGTGCCCTGGTTTTCCATGCAGGTAAAAGACGTTCAAAACCACCAACGATGGTTTTATCGTTATAACCTTTTTTGCTTTCAAGCACTAAATACTTTGAAAGTTCAACGAAAGAAGCATGCATAAGGTTATTTTACACTATCGACCTCTGTGCATGCTTCTTTAATAAATTCCAGAACAAATTATTCGATGGCGATGATGAATTGATAAAAAGGTTGACCCCCGTCGTGAACTTCCAATTCGAGGTCGGGATAGTTATCTCTTAAATGCGTCAAAACACTTTCTACTTGTTCTTTGGAAACGTTATTTCCACACAGGATGGTGAGATGCTCCTTCTCATCCAGATCAACTGCTTTCAGAAGATTATCGCAGGCTGTTTCCAGGGTGTTAGCGGAACCCACCAACTCATCATTCAATAATGAGATGACCTCACCTGATTTGACGTCGATCCCATTGATGACAATAGAACGGGTGGCTGTGGTGATCTCACCTGAATCGACGTCTTTGATGATATTGTTCATACTTTCAACCACGCCATCCAGATCACCGTCCGGATTGATCATCAGAGAAGCGGTCAATCCCTCGGGAATGCTGCGGGTGGGTACCACTCTGACTTGTTTGTTGCTCATGTGTTTGGCAGCTTCAGCTGCTAAAATGATGTTCTTATTGTTGGGCAGGATGATGATTTTATCGGTCGGGAAATGGCTGAAAGATTCCACGATCTCCTCCGTGCTCGGGTTCATGGTTTGACCGCCTTGAATGACGGCTGCTAGCCCCAGGCTGTAGAAGATCTTGGTGATGCCATCTCCGGGAGAAACTGCCACAACGGCGATCTGCCCGGCTTCGATAGCAGGCGGTTTGACTGTAGTTGTTCCCGCTTGGGATGCTTTTTGATCTTTCATCTGTTCCATCAGATTTTCGATATAAACTTTTTTAACTGTTCCATACTCCATCACCAGGTCGATCGGTTCATATTTCTTCTCTTTGGGAACATGGATATGCATGCGGTACAGGTTCTCACCTTCCCCTACCTGAATGGATGTGCCCACTCGTTCCAGTGCTTCATAGAAAATGGGTAGGTTGAAATTCCCTTCCGGTTCAAAATCCACCACCACTTCGAAATCCTGACCGGGTTCGATGGCTTCATCCAGTTCGCTTTCCTGCATCTGTTCTAGAGAGAGGGTTACCACAGCTTCCTGTGAGATTTCCAGCGATTCGCCGCGCAAATAGCGGGAAATACCTTCAAGAATGAAGAACAACCCCTTACCACCGGAATCGACCACTCCCGCTTGTTTAAGAATAGGGAGAAGTTCGGGAGTATTTTTGACCGAAGTGTCAGCGGCTGTCACGATATCATCCAGCATCTTGGAAAGGTCATTCGTGCTTTGGCGGCTCTTTTCGCTGGCACGTGCCACATCTTTGATGACAGTTAAAATAGTGCCTTCCACCGGACGGACGACCCCTTTGTAAGCGGTGTTGCGGCTTTCCGAAAGTGCCTGCACCAGCATATCGGCGTCCACCATCTCTTTTTCGTCCAATGCCCTGGCAAAACCACGCAGGATCTGGGAAAGAATGACCCCTGAATTTCCACGTGCACCCATCAATGCTCCGTGGGCAAACTTTTTCGCAACGCTGCCTGCGTTTGTGCTGCTTTCCCCTTCGATTTCCGCGTAAGCAGTTTTTAATGTCAGGAACATATTGGTACCGGTGTCGCCATCGGGAACAGGAAATACATTCAAAGAATTGACGATCTGCTGGTTGGTTTTCAACCAGGTCAGACCGGCTTGAAAATATTTCTTTAGGTCCTGACCGTTGATTTGTGACCTAGGCACATCGGTAGTTTCATCCACATTTTGTGGGTTTGTTTCGACTGATTGCATAAGAACCTCAATGATAAAAGAATAATTAGTCGGGGTCGCTTACTCTTAACCCACGTACATGGATATTGACTTCGCGAACTGAAATGGAGGTGGCTTTCTCGATCTGGAATTTAACGCTGCTGGCTACGCTGCTGGCAACAGAGGAGATCCTGGTGCCATATTCGATCACCAGAAACATATCCACGGAGATGGTATTATCTTCATTGTAGTGAACGACGACTCCCGAAGTGGGGTCCTTCTGGAATAATTTGGTGATCCCTCTTGCTACACCTTCATATGCCAGTCCAACTACTCCATATGACTCCAAGGCTGCCTGGAAGGCGATCACAGCGATTGCATGATAAGAAATGTAGATATTGCCAATTTTATTTTCAGTTACATTCATAATTTCAACACTGCCTTCTAAAGTTTGCCTTCTATATTAAACATAAAAACTTGCTGTTAGTTACGGACTATGGTAAACTATTCACTCGTTATTTTACTTTGAATTTAGAAGATTGGGAAATCTTTGAAAGGGATTGAAAATGGCAAAATGTGAAATTTGTGGAAAAACTACCACTTTTGGTCATAATCGCAGCTTTTCCATGCGGGCTACGAATCGTAAATTCAAACCAAATTTACAGAAGACCACTGTTTTTGTAGATGGAAGACCCGTGCGCAAAACCATCTGCACGCGCTGTTTGAAAACACTCGTAAAAGAGAAATAAATTCAGCAATTGCAAATGGTACGTAAGAAGTGAATTGCTTGTCAATTCAACAGCAACCATCACTCTCAAAAATACCACTAACAAAGTCACGAATACGAGCATCGTAAGCGTGGCTTTTTTATTTAAACTTTAATTTGCGTGAATCCAAGCATCCTGATGAATGAAGTTTCAAATATAAACAAAATATTAGAAAAATCCCTCACACTGGACATAGAAAGTTCGTTGTAGTATAGTTCGACGTCGAATTATTAGAAGAGGTATTCAATGAGGCATTTTCATTCATTCAAGTCCAAGGAAGATCAAGCCCGCTTCGAAAAAATGCACCGCCATTTTGAGAAGTTTATGGTGGACCTTTCCGGGACGGATGATTTACGCGGATTCCAGCTCGCTAATTTGATTCGGCGGACTGCCAATATCTATGATGCGATTTACCACCAGCATAATGGAGATTCGGATATATCCGGACCGCGGCTGGCTATATTGATTCGCCTGTATATCGAAGATAGTAGGGGTACTGGAGAAGGAATCACTCCTACTATTATGAGTCGCTTTCAAAATGTGGGAAAGAACACCATCAGTTCGCTCTTGAATGGATTGGAGGAGCAGGGTCTATTACAGCGTGAAAATGATCCTTCGGATCGGCGTATATATCGTTTGAAGATCACAGATAAAGGACGCACTTTAGTGAAGGAACTGGCGCCCCGTCAAATGGAATTCATGAACATGCTGACCGCTGATTTGACCGATGAAGAAAGCGATCACCTGATTGCGCTGCTTGGGAAACTTGTGCATTCCCTGCAGACACATGTCAGACCTGTACGATAAGAGTCCCTCTTTGGAACGAGTTAGTGAAGAAGAAAGGAAATTGATAAATTAATGTTGCGCTTATTAAAGTATTTCAAACCGTATGTTCTCTTGATTTTGATCACCATTGCCGTGTTGTATGCACAGGCTCAAGCAAACCTGGCATTGCCTGATTACATGTCTGATATCATCAACGTGGGCATCCAGCAGGGCGGTATTGCGGATGCCGTGCCGCTTGCTATCCGCCAGAGCCAAATGGATAAACTTATGTTGTTCATGAGCGATGCGAATAAGACAGTGGTCATGGCTGATTATGTTCTGATAGACAGCTTATCTCCTGATGTTGAATCATACCTGGCAGATTACCCGGCGTTGGCAAACGAAGCAGTGTATGTTCTGACCACTTCCGATGAAGCGGAGATCGATAAACTGAATCCCATCATGGGAAAAGCTCTCCTTACCATTTCTACCATTGACCAGGTAATAGCCGATCCTGCCAAGGCATCCGCTATGTCTCAAGCCAGCGGTTTCGATCTTTCTCAAATACCTGCCGGAATGGATATCTATGCTCTGCTCTCCAGCTTACCGCCATCTCAGCTGGTTAACATCACCTCTGTCATTGATGAGAAATTTGCATCCATGTCCGATAGTATGCTCATCCAATCAGCCACAACATCGGTAAGGGCAGAATACGATGCCCTGGGTATGGATCTTTCCAGACTGCAAACCGGTTACATCATTCGTATCGGGGGTTCCATGTTATTGTTGACCTTGCTGGCTGGTGGCACTGCTGTCATTGTTGGTTATTTATCTGCCCGTATTGCAGCCGGTTTGGCACGCGATGTACGACGTGATACTTTTGAAAAAGTTGAAAGTTTTTCAAAAGCCGAATTTGATGAATTTTCCACTGCTTCCTTGATCACCCGTTCCACTAACGATGTCACTCAGGTGCAGATGGCGGTTATCATGCTCGTCCGTATGGCTTTTTATGCACCCATCATGGGGGTGGGCGCGGTCATTCATGCGGTAGATAAAAGCCCTTCATTGACCTGGATCATTGCGCTGGGTGTGGTGGTGTTGCTGGGCTTGATCTTGACCGTCTTTTCTATGGCAATGCCGAAGTTTAAGATCATCCAGAACCTGATTGACCGTCTGAACCTGGTGATGCGTGAAAATTTGTCTGGCATGATGGTGATCCGTGCCTTCAATAACCAGAAATTCGAAGAAGATCGTTTCGATAAAGCGAATCTCGATCTGACCAGTACCAGTCTGTTCGTCAATCGTGTGATGGTGGTGATGATGCCGGTTATGACACTGTTGATGAATGGGCTATCTCTGTTGATCATCTGGGTGGGTGCGCATGAGATCGCCCAATCTATGATCCAGGTAGGTGACATGATGGCTTTCCTGCAGTATGCCATGCAGGTGGTCATGTCTTTCTTGATGCTGTCGATCATGTTCATTATCCTGCCGCGCGCTTCCATTTCTGCCAACCGTATTGCAGATGTACTCGATACGGATGTTTCTATCAAGGATCCTGAAAAACCGCAGCAGTTTAAAGATGATGCCGAATGGAAGATCGAATTCCGGCATGTGTCTTTCCGCTATCCCGACGCAGAGGAAGATGTGCTGCATGACATCAGTTTTACTGCCCTGCCGGGGCAAACCACTGCCATCATTGGGTCCACCGGATCCGGCAAATCGACTGTGATCAACTTGATCCCGCGTTTTTACGATGTTACCGCCGGTCAGCTTTTTATTGACGGGCTGGATGTCCGTGAAGTAAAGCAAAGTGATCTCAGAGATAAGATCGGTTATATACCGCAAAAAGGATTGCTCTTTTCAGGCACCATCGAGAGCAACCTGCGTTATGCGGATGAAAATGCCAGTATGGATACGCTTAGAAAAGCCACGGATGTGGCACAGGCATCAGAATTCATCGATAGCATATCAGAAGGATTGAATAGCGATATCTCCCAGGGTGGCACCAATGTTTCAGGTGGACAAAAGCAGCGTCTGGCGATTGCACGCGCGCTGGTTAAAAAACCGCCCATTTATATTTTTGATGATAGTTTCTCCGCCCTGGATTTTAAGACTGATCTGGCTTTGCGGAAAGCGTTGAAAGAATATACCGGATCGAGTACCGTGTTGATCGTTGCCCAGCGTATTTCGACTATCAAGAACGCTGAACAGATCGTGGTGTTGGATGAAGGACGGGTAGTTGGGATAGGTACCCATCAAGAATTGATGAAGTCCTGCAAGACCTATCGTGAAATTGCATTGTCGCAGTTGAGCATGGAGGAATTGGCATGAGCATGCAAAGTAAAAGTTCGCAATCTCCTCGTCGTATGGGCGGGGGTCTGGGACATGCTGGCCCAGGTGGGGGAGGACCTGGTGGTGGCATGATGCTTGGCGGAGAGAAAGCCCGTGATTTCAAAGGCACCATGAGCAGATTGGTCAATTACTTGTCGGTTTACAAGGTCAAGATCATCATTGTTTTGTTGTTTGCCACAATTTCTACGATCTTTGCGATCGTCAGTCCCAAGATCCTTGGCAAGGTCACCACCAGGCTGTTCGAAGGCGTGGTGGCGCAGATCGCAGGTACCGGCACGGGCATTGATTTTAACTATATCGGGCAGATCATCTTGCTACTGATCGGGCTATATGTTGTTTCCGCTCTGTTCAGCTACATCCAGGGTTGGATCATGACCGATGTCTCCATGAAACTGACCTATCGCTTCCGTAAGGAGATCTCTGAAAAGATCAATCGCATGCCGTTGCGTTATTTTGACGGCACCAGTCATGGTGAGGTGCTTTCGCGTATCACCAATGATGTGGATACTATCAGCCAGACCCTCAATCAAAGTCTGTCGCAGATCCTGACCTCGGTGGTCACCCTGCTGGGTGTGATGGTGATGATGTTCTCCATCAGTTGGCTGTTGACCCTGGTGACGCTGGTTGTTCTACCGCTTTCCGCATTGTTCATCAGTCTGGTGGTGAAGCAATCGCAGAAATATTTCAAACAGCAACAAGATTATCTCGGGCATGTCAACGGTCATGTCGAAGAAATGTATGGTAGTCATATTGTTATGAAAGCCTTCAATGGTGAACAGAAAAGCGTAGAAGAATTCGATCGTTCCAATGATGTGCTGTATTCTTCCGCCTGGAAGTCACAATTCCTGTCAGGGCTCATGATGCCCATCATGACCTTCATCGGCAACCTGGGTTATGTGGTAGTCTGTATTCTGGGCGGCTATCTTGCCTTCCAAAATGCCATCACGGTCGGTGATATCCAGGCTTTCATTCAATATGTGCGTTCCTTCACACAGCCCATCACCCAGATCGCCAATATTTCTAACACCTTGCAGCAAACTGCTGCGGCAGCAGAACGCGTTTTTGAATTCTTGAGTGAGCCGGAAGAGATTTCCGATACCACTGATCCGGTCAAATTGACCGCAGTCAAGGGCGCTGTGGAATTCAAGAATGTACATTTCGGCTATTCGCCTGATAAGATCATCATCAACGATTTCTGTGCCAGTGTCAAACCGGGACAGAAGATCGCTATCGTCGGTCCGACCGGAGCAGGTAAGACCACTATGGTGAAACTGCTGATGCGTTTTTATGACGTCAATAGCGGCTCGATCACGATCGATGGGCATGATATCCGCAACTTCACCCGTCGGGAACTGCGTCAGATGTTCGGCATGGTGCTGCAGGATGCCTGGCTGTACAACGCTTCCATCATGGAAAATATTCGCTATGGATGCCTGGCTGCCACCGATGAACAGGTCATTGCCGCAGCCAAGACCGCCAATGTGAATCACTTCATCCGCACTCTGCCGGATGGTTATCAGATGCTGCTGGATGAAGAGACATCCAATGTCTCCCAGGGGCAGAAACAGTTGCTCACCATCGCCCGCGCGATTTTGGCAGATCCCAAGATGCTCATTTTGGATGAAGCCACCAGTTCGGTGGATACCCGCACCGAAGTGTTGATCCAGGAAGCCATGGATAAATTGATGCAGAACCGTACCAGTTTCATTATTGCTCATCGCCTGTCGACCATTCGCAATGCCGACCTGATCCTGGTGATGAACAATGGCGATATCGTCGAACAGGGCAAACATCAAGAGCTGCTGGAGCGGGGTGGTTTTTACGCCGCCATGTACAATAGCCAGTTCGAAGCAGCTGATCTCTACTAGACCGTAACCATGCATACCACAGGGCTGAAGTTTACATCTTCAGCCCTGTTTATTAGATTATTAGAAATTTCTTCAGGCGAGCAACTGCTTTAGTTGTTGAACTGCTGCACCGATACCGGCAGGATTGCGAAAGATGGCAGAACCCACAACGAAGGAATCGGCGCCGGCTTTGATCAAAGCTGGCAGGATGTTCACATCGACCCCACCGTCTACTTGCAGGTGGATATCTCTGTTCTGGGCAACGATCATTTCTCTGACCTGGCTTATCTTGGGTAGTACACTGCTGATGAATTTTTGCCCGCCAAATCCGGGCTCGACGCTCATCACCAGCACCAGGTCCACGATGTCCATGACGGAGGTTATTGCATCTGCTGGAGTGCCGGGATTCAAAACAATCCCTGCTTTACAACCTTGATCTTTGATGCTTTGGAGTGTGCGATAAATCAACGCATTGTTTTCAATATGGACTGAAATGAGATCGACGCCAACTTCGGCAAAGATCGGGATGAACATGTTCGGATTGCTGATCATCAGATGGGCATCCATGGGAAGCGTAGTTAATGAACGGCATGTTTTCACAATTCCTGGTCCTATGGAAAGGTTCGGTACAAAATGACCGTCCATGATATCAAGATGGATCCAATCCACCCCTCCACTGACCACCTGATCGATCTGGTTTTTCAGATTTGAAAAATCCGCATTCAAAATGGAAGCATTGATGATCTTCTGCACACATTACTCCTTCGCTTTATCTTGATTAATCTTACTACAAGCCTGTTGATTTCCCCCCCATCGTTAAAACACGGGTTTCCTGATCATAAGCCAACATATCCGGATGGCGCTGGATAATCCGGTCTGTGATTTCGCATTGGTGGGTTTTCCGGTACCCCTGAACAGCCCGTCCCATCTCTTCGGCATCCTGGAAGCGCAGATGTGGGTCCTTTTCCAGTGCGCGCAGGATGATGTTCTCCATTGTCGGATCAATGGCGTTGTTGAGCAGGCGCGGGCTGGGCGGCGCTTGCGTCTGGTGCATGGCGATCAGGCTGTCCAGATCATCGTGGTAGAAGGGTGGGTAGCCCAGATACAGCAAGAACAATACGATGCCTAGTGCATATACGTCCGCAGTAAAAGAAGCTGCCCTGCCTTCCGGTAGTTCCGGCGCCAGATAAACGGGCGATCCCCAGATGGTTTTTTGATGGATGGTTCTCCCTTGAATGTGCCGCTGAATGTGCCGCATGGAATGGGATAATCCAAAGTCACTCAAGATCAGCGTGCCATCCGCTCTGACCAGCAGATTTTGTGGTTTAAGGTCATTGTGGACGATATATCGGCGATGCAGATATGCCACTGCATCGGTGATCTGGTTGAAAAAACGCAGGATTTCCTCTTCCGGCATCTGGTATTTGTTATCCAGATACTGGCGGAAATTGGTGGGGGAGATGAATGGCATGACATAGTAGGGCATCCCCGTATAGCTGCCGTGCGCGATCAAACGCTGGATGCCAGGATGGTGCAGTTTTCCCAGCAGCTTGATCTCTCCTTGAAAATTTTTCTTATTCTTTTCATCGTTGCATAACTTGATTACCACCTTGCTGTCATCCTTTGTATCGTGTGCCAGAAAGACCAGTGCCATTCCACCGGATTCCAAATGCTTGCGAATGGTGAAGCGTCCATCCAGCAGGTGATCGGGTAACAATGATTCTGATTTCATCAAGTCGTTCATATTCAGGTATGATAGATAATAATATTGTAAACGGGATGGGCGAATATGAAAAAGAATAGATTATCTTTTTGGCTGGGTACCAGCATGGGTGTGGCAGCCTTTGCAATCATTCTCTTCATCATCTTTTCCTTCCCAGATATCAAGAATGAGGTCCAACCAACCGCTATCCTGCACGTGACTCCCTATTACCCCAGTGCGACCCCTTCTGAGCAGGAACAGCAGACTGTCTCCGCTGCGGAACAAGCCACCGCTCTGCCGGGTGTCTTTGCTACCGATATGCGTGTTCAGGTTACCAACACCGAAGGGCATGGATTGAAGATACACAGTCAACCAGCTATCGAATCGGACACCTTGACAATTGCGTCTGAAGGCAGCCAGTGGATAATAATAGAAGGTCCTACCATTATTGAAGGGCGTATCTGGTGGAAGATGTGGTCAGAACAGAGCGGTATTACTGGTTGGGCAGTACAGGAATATCTGATTGCAGCCACCGAATAGATAAATGAGGTGAAAATGGATGTCCAGGTCATAAACAAACTTACCAACCGCATATTAGCGAACCTTGAAAAAGTGATCATCGGAAAGCGCGCTTCCTTGGAAATGGTGTTGATGGGGCTGCTGTGCCGCGGGCATATTCTTATTGAAGATGTGCCCGGCACCGGCAAGACTATGCTTGCCAAGAGCCTGGCGATCAGCATCGGTGGAAAATTCAGCCGCATCCAGTTCACCCCTGATATGCTGCCCAGTGATGTGACCGGCATTTCCATGTATAACCAGGCAGCGCAGCATTTCGAATACCGTCCCGGACCGATCGTAGCGGAAGTGGTGCTGGCAGATGAGATCAATCGCGCCACTCCTAAAACGCAGTCTGCACTGCTGGAAGCTATGGAAGAGCGCCAGGTTACCGTAGATGGAGAATCCCATCACTTGCCTGAGGCATTCATAGTATTTGCCACTCAGAACCCCATCGAATATGAGGGTACTTTTCCGTTGCCAGAAGCGCAACTTGACCGATTTTTGATGAAAGTGCGCATAGGTTATCCGGCTTTTATGGATGAGATGAAGATTCTGGAATCCCAGAGACAGCAACACCCCATCGAGCAGTTGCAGGCTGTCACCGATATCGATGAACTGAAACATGCCCAGCAAGCCATCAAGGATGTGCATGTGGCGGATGCCATAAAACGTTATATCATCGAGATCGTGGAAGCAACCCGCAGTAACAAGGATATCTATCTGGGTGCCTCTCCGCGCGGTAGCCTGGGTCTTTACCGGGCAGGGCAGGCTTATGCCACCCTGCAGGGGCGCGATTATGTGACCCCCGATGATATCAAGGGGATCAGCATCCCACTGCTCTCGCACCGTATTGTGTTGCATCCTTCTGCCCGCATCAAAGATGTGCAGAAAGAGACCATCCTGGCAGAAATTTTGGAACAGATCGAGGTACCTCTCTCCGCGTGATGGCATGCAGATCAAAGCCCGTTTTCCTTTCTTTTTGGCAGCATTATTGACCTTTCTGGTACTGTGGCTGGTGTACAGGGATGATCTGTTCCTGGTGCTGTTGGTGTTGTTTGGCTTGGTTGTGCTTTCTAGTTACTTGCTTGTTCGCCTCTCATTGCAGGGCATCATCATCCAGCGCACTTCACGCTATCAAAAAATGAATGTGGGCAATTATTTCGAAGACCATTTTGACATTGAAAATAAATTTCCTCTTTGGAAACAATGGTTGGAGATCCATGATCGTTCCGGTATCTCGGGCAACCCTGAAGAAGTGCGCGTATTGAGCGGGCTGGAAGCGCGTAAGATCCGTACTTTCAATACCTATACCTTTCTCAATAAACGTGGAATTTATTCCATGGGACCGCTGCAGTTGGTTTCGGGCGATCCATTGGATTGTTTTGAATGTTCCCGCCTGGTAGATTTACCCGGCAGGTTGGTGGTGCTGCCGCGCATCGTTGAATTGGATAGGTTCGCCCACTTGCCAGCGTATCTGAGTGGCGGCAAGGAATTGCGCGTTGCATCCCCTGAAACCACTCCTTTTGCTGCCGGGGTACGCGAATATTACCCGGGTGACCCTCTGCATCGCATCCACTGGCCTACCACTGCCCGCAAGCAAAAACTGATGGTCAAGGAATTCGACCGCGATCCCCAGATGAACACCTGGCTATTTCTGGATTGCCAGTCACAGGCACATTTTGAACAGCTCAGTCATGATCGCGCCAGCCATCCCTCTGATTACTGGAGTGTGCGCCAGCAGGCACAGTATACGCTGCCGCGCAGTACTTTCGAATATGCGGTCACGGTGGCTGCTTCAATTACCCGTTATTTCATTCTGCATAATTTTGGAGTGGGCATCATCTCATCCAATTCACAGGAGCAGTTGCTGGTTTCTGATCATGGTTTTCGCCAGTTGGGGCGCGCGCTAGATATGCTGGCGTACATTCAACCGGATGGCAACCTGCCTTTCAATGATTTTGTGGGCGAATATCATAAATATCTCAACAGCGGCAGCACGATCATTTATATTTCTCCCCGTCTCGATCAGGAGACCATTGCCATGCTGGATCTTTCCAGTGCCCGTGGTCTTCAGCCCATCTATATCTTGATCAACCGTCCATCCTTTGAAGAAATAGCCTCCGAGTCCTCAATTCCCCGGAATTTGTCGGATGAATTGGCAGTGCGAGCAATCCCCCTGTATGGCATTGATTACCGTATGGATTTAAAAGAATGCCTTGAGAATGGGGAGATTCTCATTTCACAAGGCATTCCTGGTTGATAGCATCTATTTCTTATCCCCGAACTCGATCGCTTTCTTTACCACTTCTTTGACATCATCCACCGGGATGAATTGAATGCTGTTTTTTACTTCAGTCGGTAATTCTTCCAGATCACCCTTGTTCTCTTTAGGAAGGAAGATGGTCTTCAGCCCGGCGCGGTGGGCTGCCAGCATCTTTTCTTTGATGCCACCCACTGGCAATACCTGCCCGCGCAGTGTGATCTCACCGGTCATACCCACATCTGCACGGATCGGTTTTTTCGTGAGCAGCGAGATCAACGCGGTGGTCATGGTGACGCCTGCTGAAGGTCCGTCTTTGGGTGTGGCGCCGGCGGGCACGTGCAGGTGGATATCGGTCTTCTCGAAGAAGGTTGGGTCGATGTTGTACTCCTGGGCGTGTGAACGAACATACGAAAGTGCCGCGTTGGCAGATTCTTCCATCACATTGCCGATCGAACCGGTCACCTTGAATTGCTTGTTGCCCGGCATCTGGCTGGCTTCAATGAACAAGATATCTCCCCCGGTTGGTGTCCATGCCAACCCGGTTGCCACACCCGGGATGGAGGTGCGTTTGATGACCTCCTCGCTGGGTTTGAAGATGGCTCTGCCAAGCATTTCATGCACATGTTTGACCGTCACCTTCTTGATCAGACGCTTCTTTTCCAGCTTGCGCGTCACGATCTTGCGCAATACCCCGCCGATATTGCGTTCCAGGTTGCGCACCCCCGATTCGCGCGTGTACTGGCGGATGATGGTGCGTATGGCATCTTCCTCGAAGCACACTTCGCTCTGCAGCAGCCCATTTTCCTGTAACTGGCGCGGGATCAGGTAATCTTGTGCGATATGCACTTTTTCATTTTCGGTATAACCGGAGATCTGGATGATCTCCATGCGGTCCAACAGCGGCGCCGGGATGGTTTCGATCTGGTTGGCGGTGGTGATGAACATCACCTGTGAGAGGTCGAACGCCACTTCCATATAATTATCGCGGAATTCGGCGTTTTGCTCCGGGTCTAGCACTTCCAGCAGTGCCGAAGCCGGGTCACCGCGGAAGTCGGAAGCCAGTTTATCAATCTCGTCCAGCATGAAGACCGGGTTGTTCGATTCTACCCGCCGGATGGATTGGATGATCCTGCCCGGCATAGCCCCGATGTAGGTTCTGCGATGCCCGCGGATCTCGGCTTCATCGCGCATGCCGCCCAGAGAAGCGCGAATGAATTCACGCCCCATCGCCGCGGCGATGGATTTACCCAATGAGGTCTTGCCCACCCCGGGCGGTCCGATGAAACATAAGATCACACCTTCGCGTTCTTGGCGAATACTGTCTTTGTACTCCTGTTTGGATAGGTTCTCTTTGCGTTGCAGGCGTAGTTTGCGTACCGCCAGGTACTCCACAATGCGTTCCTTGACATCTTTTAATCCGAAATGGTCGCGATCCAGGATCTGTTTGGCATGGCTGATATCCAGGTCATCCTGAGTGCCCTTAGCCCATGGCAGCGACAGCAACCAGTCTAGATAGGTGCGGATCACCCCATATTCGGCGGCAGCGCTGGGCAGCCGCGACAGGCGCTCCAGTTCACGCCTTGCCATCTTTTCCGCTTCTTCGCTCAATCCGGCTTTCTCTAGCCGTTCACGGAATTCGTGGATCTCCACTTCCTGCTCGTCGTTTTCGCCTAATTCTTTCTGGATGGCTTTGAGCTGTTCGCGCAGGTAGTATTCGCGCTGTACTTTTTCGATCTCTTCGCGCGCTTCATTCTGGATCTTCTTGCCCAGGTTGAGCACTTCACTTTCGCGCGTCAGAATGCCCACCAGCTTGCGCAATTTATCGGAGGTGGAGTTCAATTCCAGGATCTCCTCGGCATCCTCCACTTCCATGCGTTGCAGGTTGGCAATGTTGTAAACGGTTTGCAGGGGATCTTGCAGCCCGGAGATGGAAGCCACGATTTCGCTTGGAATGGAAGGCACTAGTTCGGCGATCTGGATGAACTGGTCGCGTACGTTGCGTGCCAGCGCTTCGATCTTCAAACCGCTTTCCACTTTTTCAGGCTCTGGTTGGATGATCGCTTTCAGATAAGGGCTGTGTTCGGTGAAATTGACGATCTTGAAGCGGATAGAACCTTGTACCAGCAGGCGGATGGTGCCATCCGGAGCGCGGAACAAGCGGTGGATCACTGCCAGAGTGCCGTAGCGATATAACATATCCGCTCCTGGCTCATCGATTTCGGGGTCTTTGGAAGCCACCAGTCCCACCAGACGGTTGCTTTTCACCACCTCATCCACCAGGCGAATGGAGCGCGGCTGCCCGATGGTGAGCGGCACCGCGGTTTGCGGGTACACCACCAAGCCGCGCAACGGCAGGATGGGGATCTCCCGAGGCAATTCTTCGCTTGTCAGGGTTTTGTCGTCTTTGTTCTTTTCTTCGATCAAGTTTTCTTCGCTCATTAGATCTTCCATGTTCATGGCTAATACCATTTCGTTAAAGTCCCGTTCTTCGTCGGCAAACATTTCCAGGATTTCCAGAATGTCGGTTTTCCAGCGTGAGGCAGGCATAGGCTAATTGACCTTGATCTGCCTGACGCTGGCTTTGGGCAGCGTGATGTGCAGAAAACCATTTTCATATACTGCCGTGATGGCATTCTCATCGATGGGAGAGGGGATATCCACCGCAGAAGCGAAATCACCGCTGGGGATCTCCATCTGGTGAAAAGCACAATCCGGAAAGCTCTCCCAGCGGGTGCCCAGGATGGTCAGCACATTGTTGAGGATGTTGATGGAGAAATCGTTCACATCCATGCCGGCGATCTCCATGCGCACCACATATTCGTCGTCCGTTTCGATCAGATCAGTGGGCGGGCGCCAGGCGTGCGGCTTGGGGATCACCTGCCAGCGCGTGATGCGTGCGCTGAAATGCACGGGGTTGCGCTCATCCAGTGAATGAGGATCACAGGTCTTGAATTGAATTTGAATGCAGTCCATAGTACACCTTGAAAGCTTGGGGATAATTTGCCATGCTTTATATTTTGCCTTGATTTGATTATAAAGGATATATGAAATGTGTTAGACCATGCTTTAAACGGCGGAATGGAACACCCGCAAATCAGGTAGTTCCATTCCGCGCACTGAGAAGAGCAGGAAAGAAGGAATGTTATCCGCTGTTATTAATTCGCATTAAAACAGCAACTTGAATGTTTTGCCGAAAAGAAGGGAGAAACTTGCGGTTCCTCCCCGGCGCTGTGCTTCAGATTGGAGGAGATCAACCTGATAGATAGCGCCTTTTTGGCTGTGCCGGGGGTAACCCCGCTGCGATGGGAGGGTGATGCGTTCAATGTTGCAAATTGTATAGGGATCTGTACTGTAACGGCTCGCCCACAGGGCTGAATTCTGCCTTTTTGGGGTCTGATTTGCAATACCTGTTTTATCCTACTTGAGGATGAGGATTGCTGCAATTCGCTTCTGCGCATATATAATAAAGATCAGAAAACAGTACAACAAAATGGAGGGATGTAATGCAACAGGAGATCACCACCAACGGAAAATTACTGAACCCGGATGGCAGCCTGGCCCAGGTCGGCTGGGCGCGCAGCCAGAATCTGGATTGTAACCTGGAGGATGCCCATTTTTACACGCTAAAGACTTTCCAGCCATTTCGTATCAAACGCTGGGATTACTATGCTGTTTTCACCCCCCAGCGTTTCTTTTCCGCCACCATTGCCGATCTGGGTTATGCCGGCAACGTTTTTGTCTATCACATGGATTTCACCACCCGGCACCTGCATGAGGAAGGATTGGTAATACCGTTTGGAAAAGGCATCCAACTTCCAAGAAACAGTATGACAGGGGAGACCATCTTCGAGAATGAAAAAGTCAGCGTGAAGTTCAGCGTGGATGAGAAGATCCGTCATGTGCTGGTAGCTTGGCCGGGTTTTGATGGTGGCAAAGGCATTTCCGCTGATCTGACCCTGCAGGAATTGAAGGAACATGATTCCATGAACATCGTCATTCCCATCGGCAAGCAGCGTTTTTATTACAACCGTAAGATCAACTGCATGCCGGTTAAAGGAGTCATTCATTATGGAGATATACAGGAAAAACTGGATGAAAAGAGCAGCATCGCGTCGCTGGATTGGGGGCGCGGTGTGTGGGAGTATTCCAGCTTCTGGAACTGGGCCAGCGCTTCCGGTTTCATGCCCAATGGCGATACCATCGGCTTGAACTTGGGCTGCGGCTTTGGCGATATCACTAAAGCGACCGAAAATGCTGTTATTCTGAATGGCAAGATCCACAAGCTGGATCAGGTACCTTTCAAATATGACAGCGGCGATTACATGCAACCCTGGATTTTCAAGGATAACGAAGGCAGGCTCGATCTGACCTTTATTCCCTTCAAGGAGCGCGTGGCGAAGACCAATCTACTCATCATTGATAGTGAAGTGCACCAGATGTTCGGAGCATACAATGGCTTCTTCATCACGGATAGGGGGAAGAGAGTCGCCATCAAGGATCTGATCGGCTTTGCCGAAGAACATCATGCGAAATGGTAATATGAATTGAATTAATAGACGTTTTCGTGAAAAATAAAACGTTATACAAAATCGAATTCTTGGAGGGATGAATGAAGAAGAATTTGGTCATTCTAGGGTTATTTATTGTTGGAACTATTACAGGTTGTGCAACACAAGCAGATATATTGATTGAATCAACAACAACCTCAATTCCAACGACAAAAGCCTCTAGTGAAACGACAACAACAAATGCAATGATATGTGATCCTGTTAAAGTAGGAGCAACAGAAGTCCTTTATGAACAGGATTTTTCTAATCCAACAACAAGTTGGGATACTATTGAGGATGAATCTCCAGCATTTTCCATAAAATCAGGTCCGGTTAATGGAGTTTATCAATTTACTGGTCTTTGGTTCCAAATGGTAGATATTGAGCAAAATTTCCCACAGGATATCATCATGGAACTGGATATACAGTTTCTTGGTGAGATTGATCAAGCTGAACAGCCTGAATTACAACAACAAGTTTCTATCAGTTTTAGACAAAAAATAGTAAAAGTAAAAGACGGAGACTATTTTTACACATTGAATATCACTTCAAATGGATACGCTTGGATTGAAAAGAATACATGGAAAAAAGATGAAGACATTTTTTTAACTGATATCGTAAAACTTAATGACCCTCAAAAAATAAATAGTTTCGATATGGATGGCATAAACCAACTACGAATAGATATTATAGAGGATGTGTTTACGATAAATATCAATGGAAAAAATGCCTTTGCGATAAGTGACACAAGCAAAACGAACAAAAATACGAATACTGATACAAATGCAAGTACTTTTTATATCACAATACTTGCTAAACCCACATTGTTAGAGATGGGAATCATTCCGAGTGAAACCATATATGATATTCAAGTTGATAATTATTGTGTTTATAAACTTTAATATATAGCGGGTGGGTTCCTAACCCGCCAAAAAACCAGGCATGTATTAAGTGGTGCGGTGCCACCGCACCACTTAATACAATCTGACATAAAACTATAGGGTGGTTTTCCATAACCGCCACCTTTTCTAAGACACAAGCATCTCAACAAACCATGCCGGTCAATCAAATCCGTTTTTTACCCCCTTAACCTTTCGATATGTCATGCTGAGCGCATGCGAAGCATCTTTCATGTCACAATGCATCTATCATCTAAGCCAGAATCTATTTTCTTCTCTTCCACATTACGTCAAGCATAGCGAGCCCTCGCTGGGTTCAAGTTAGTACATTTCCATATGTGCCTTACAATTGTGATTCTTCTGCTGGTGATTCGTTCCTTAGAAACGACTCTTGGCACTTGATTTTCTGTCAACTTTTGTCAAGTTTTGTCAACTGCACTTGCTTTGTTTGCTCCGCACTCGCTCCCAACTTCCCCATATTGAAACATTGAGAGCAAATTATTTAAAATCGGATAATCCTGCAATAGCATTCCCATAAACGATGCTTTTTTGCCCATCTCTCCACCAAAGCTTGCCCGGCAGTGGTTTTCCAATTATTCTCGAGGGCAGCATGACACTGGGAACCCAACCCAAACCGAGTATGGTGGCAGAAACGGCATTCCAATGGCTGCAACCCGCTGCCGAACAATTCACACAATCCATTTTGTAGAAAGGTACAGCCGTTGTGGGCATATTCCTGCAGGGCAAAACTTCCTTCGCAGCCCTTGAAAGCAGGAGAAAGCACTCCAAAGGTTCGTTCTGGAGCAATTTCCAACATGATGCGTTCCGAAAATTCAAATTGTAATGATTTGGTAGCTTCTATCACATTCCACCAACCGGGACGTGCACAATACGAGCGGCAGATCTCACAATTACATGCTTCTGAAGGGGGGAAACGTTGGTAAAGGGTAAGAGCTTGTCTGTGTTTGCGCATATGTTACCCCATAATACATAGACGGTCACTCATGAGTTTTTGTAAGCTGAAACGTCATCAGAAATGATGTTTTGGGGATAGGTTAATGAAATGGGCGGAATAGGGCTCGAACCTACGACCTCATCTGTGTAAGAGATGCGCTCTGACCAACTGAGCTAGAAACCTCATCTTGACCTGTTTTCCAATAGATTGGAATCTCTGGTTCTTGTATATTATAACAATAGATGATAACTCTAGTATTCTGGATTCTTATCATTTTCAGGGGATATTAGCTTAGAAGGCTAATGCTCCTCCCGTTTGGTAACGAAATTGTTTTCCTTGTAAAAACGCCTTCTATCGCTTCTTTAATAAAATTCTAAAAATAATGAGGTTAATTCCAGAATAAATTAATATATATGAATTAATAATTTCACGGGAAACTATAATTTCTAAAATCAATTTAGCTAAATATCTTGATGAGATTAGGTTAATTCGGTATATGAAAAAACATTATGATTCTGAAGAGTCTCTGAAAAAAGCAATTGAAATTAAATTTAAAGGAGAACTTCTACCAGAAATATGGGAAAAAAATAAACCTAGCTATTCACCCCCTTATGACATCTATGATTTAAAAGAGATATTAAAAAAAATTGATATTAAAGATATTAAATCTAAGTATTTGGGTTACGTAAACCCAATGCATATACAAACTAAAATCATTTTTAATCAAAATATTGATTTAATTGAAAAAGACAGAAAAAAAATATTTGGCACAACATTACCCCCATTTGAAACTTTTGACCAAGTAAAGGCGTGGATAAAACAGCAGAATGAAAATATGAATGAAAGTGATTTGCTTAGATATTGGTATATAAAATCGCCTTTCAATAAAGAGGGTTTTAATGTTGAAATTTACAAGGATTCAATAATCCAGCGTTTGCATACTCTAGTAAATCTAAGAAGTAGAGGTATGCATCTTCAAGAAGAACAAATCGTTTCATTTCTCTTCTTTGGTCAAATAAAACCAGAAAAGTATATATTGTATTGGGAAACTACTGGTGCTTCGAGTGGCTATTCATTTGGACAAATCAGAATAGTAATTAATTACCCTATTTCGATTTCAGACCTATTAATATTGTATAAGAGATTAAGAAGCCGTGTTTGGGGTGTTAAAAAAAACTTGCAGCCATTATCTGAAAAAGAGGCGGAACTTTCAATATTCATACTTTCCAAAATTGGATGGGATATCAATAATATTAACCAAATAAAGTGGGACAGTCTGCGTAAAGAATGGAATAAAGAAAAACCACAATGGGATTATGAAAATATAGAACATTTTAGAATCTCAGTAAAGCGCACTTTGCTAAAAATTAATCCGAATTAAATGAAAAACCAATAATGCAATTTTCCAACAACATTTTTATGAAATGTTGTTCTATTAATATTTAATAATAGAGAATAATTCTGAGGTGAAAATGTCAAAAATTGTTAGTGTTTGGATGAATAAGATTACTCTAAAAAAGCTGGATGAAATCTCTAAGGGAGAAAATCGTACAAGAAGCGGAATGATTAGAAATTTAGTTATTAGGTATTGGGATAGGAGTAAATTAACATCGAATAAATCAAAACAAATTAATTAAAAACCCGCTGGTAAGAGCGGGCTTTCAGAAGATAAATACCAACCGATTAGAGAAAGGAATCTATCTATGTTAAATTATAACGAAAAAACTCAGAAAGAACAAATATTTTACAATCAGCGGGGGAAGGTAATTGGTAGGCTTGTTGGAAAAACATTACAAAAAAAAGTGAAAGGTAGTATTCATCAGCTCCGAAAACCTCCAAGTTGGACCTGGGATGAAGTAGTACTCGAGCAAGCTGAAAGATTAGGGGGAAATCAATCTGAAGTAACTGATATTGAAACCGGAAAAAAATATATTGCTAAGTTATCCCTTTTCCATGTTCATGGAATCCAAATCAATCGGGGACATGGTAGGCAAATCGCTTTGCCACTTGCTTATTGGTCCACCGATGAAGAAGATAATCTTCAAATAAGACTCTTCTAAACAAATCTGGTTTGAGCATGGTTGATACTGACCTTAATCAATGGAAGGAGCATTATTCAGAACTTGAATTTTGCTTCTTTCCGCTCAAACCAAATAGCAAAGAACCGCCGGATAATTATTCCTGGAAAAAAGAGACTCCAGAAACTTTATGGAAGATTGCGCCGGCTGATGCTAATATCGCTATCAAATGCGGGGGAAAAGCCAACCTTCTTGTAATTGATTGTGATAACAAAGACAATCCCCAAACTTTCAAGAACCTCTCTTTCTATCTTTCAGGTTTAGGAATAGAAGATTATCCAGTCATTCAAACCGCTTCCCAAATTGGCCGGCATATTTATCTAAAATGCAGTAATACCCAATCTGGAAGTTATCGAAACATCAAGCCGGTTTTTGGGAGCGGAGAAATTCGCTTCGGGCCAGGCTGTTATGTCGTTGCTCCCCCCTCTATTGTGGAGAAATCAGGAATCTACCAAATCATTCAGGGGGATTTCTCCTGCCGGCCAGAAATAGGTTTTCAAGATATCAAACCTTTATTTATTCCCTCTCAGCTAAAAGAAAAAGTAAATGAAATTCCCTTTGAAAAATTAAGTAGAAAGGCTAAAGGTTTACTCTTTGGGAAGTATCAAGAAAAATATCCTAGTCGTTCAGAACATGAGCAGGCTTTGATTCTATCGTGTATAAATTCTGGTTTGAGTTTTGATGAAATCCTATTTTTATTTATTCACTATCCAGCCGGTGGAAAATTCCAAGAGAAATATCAAAAGAATCCAGACCTGGCAATTAGATACTTACTATGGTCATATGAAAAAGCGAAACAGTATGCAGAGGACAATATTTCAGAAGGGAGAAGAAGAGCTATGCAAGCAATGAATTGGGCTGATTCTAAAATATGGAGAGGTAGAAATGGTTCAAATGATTCTGTAGTATTTTACGCACATACCAGGATAGCTTATAAATCAGGCAAAGGGGAATATCAAGCTTCATGCAGGGAACTAGCAGAAATAGCCGGCATGAGCATTAAAGGTATCAGTAATGCAAATAAGAGACTTGAAGAAATGGGTTTTATTGAAAAAGTAAAATCCTCAACCTGTAATCTAGCTTCAGTCTTTAGACTTGTGCAAACCTATACACTCCCTCATAGTAATAATGTGAGGGAGTGTGTAACCTTGCACAACCATGATGTTTTTAGGTTTCATGGGTTAGGAAAACCCGGCTTTGAAATCTGGCAGGCTCTCCAGGATGGTCCAAAGACCATTAAAGAGTTGGAAGCTATTACTGGCCGGCATAGAACAACTATCAAGCGCAAAATGGAGAAAATGAGTAAATTAATAGATATAAGAACTGGGGAAATTGTTTCTATGGTTACTTGTGATGGAGAGAAATATCAATCAAAAGAGAATATGGACCTGGATTACATAGCTGAATTATTGGGAACTAAAGGACTGGGAGAAAGACAAAAGGAGCACCATATTAGAGAGCGGGAAGAGCATAACAGACAAATCACGATAAAAAGCCAAATAATAGGTACAAAAACTTGATAAAACTTGAAATATTGACGTTTTTTGACGATAACAGGTTTTCTCTTGGGAAAGTATGAAAATATCTAATGATTTAGTAAAAAGAGGTTATTTTGGGCGGTTACGGAAGTACACGCTGGGGATTGCACTACAAAAAGATAGCGGTTGAGGAATGTAAAGTACTTCCTATTTCTCTATTCAAAAATGCTATCAATTATGTAATTGAAAATCAGGGTGAGAGCTGGGGCGGAAGCGTTAGCTGGTCTTGCAGGGGTGAACCTGCCGGCAGGATTAGCTATCTGGTATATTCTGAAAATGATTATCCTAAAGTAAAACTTCAATACAAATTTACTGAATCTGGCTTGGAGATGGATTATCCAATTTCTCTATCACATTCAGAACTTACATGGGGAGCTAAACGCTGGTGGTTTACCTGCCCATTGAAAAAAGATGGATATCAATGTAATCGAAGAGTAGGAAAGTTGTACCTTCCACCAGGAGGTAGGTATTTTGGTTGCCGGCATTGCTATAACCTGTCCTATTCAAGCTGTCAGGAATCCCATAAATTTGATTCTTTCTATAAAGAATTTGCTCTTAGGATGAATGAATCCATACCCGGGTTTTCCTCTAGAGATGCGAAAAACGCATTGGAAGGTTTAGAAGAAAGATGGGAGCGAGAAAGCGCACTTGAACTAGTCAACCGGCGGATTGCAGAGCTTGAGGATAAAGAACGAAGGAAGAAAGAGCGGTTATCAAAATATCTAACTGCTGAAGAATTATGCCGGCAAAGTGGATTAAGTCGAGAAGAATTGACGAAGCTGAATGAATTCAGACTTATATTACCGGACACAAAAAATGGTAAATATCGGCCTAAGTTGGTTGGGTGGGGAAAAAAATTAAAGGAGAAATTATCATATGAATTGGATTATGAAGAAATTAAACATTGGTCTAAAGATAGATGGAAATAGTTAGTATTTATTGACATTTAGAGTTTTACTCATACTATAAAAATAAATATTAGCGAGGGAAAAATGACTGATGGTAATTCAGATTCAAAAAAGAAATTTGGTTGTGGAAGTTTAATGCTAGTTTTGATAGGAAATTGAAGGTTCAGAATACCCTAATGTCAGAATTGAATTAAGGGTTTACGATGGTAACTACGAAGCTTTAATGTACGATATTGTTTTTATGCCTTGATTCTTGTATAAATAATTTACCCCAAAAGTTTTGGTTCCAGTAATTGCTTATAGATTGAAATAGTTTCATCAAGTTCGCCAAGTGTTAAAAAATGAAACCACTTTGTAATACACTCCAATGCAATTTCTGTTAATTCTAATGGTATTGGATTTAGATAAGACTGGGGAATAAAACCAGCTCTACTAAATCTAACAATGGATTCATTAGCATACTTTGCTTTATCTTCGGGTAATAAAAACAAGGTTGGATATTGATAGGCTTGAATTTTTTTTATAAATTCCTCAGAAAATTTGTAATTATCGGCTTTATCCTTTGTGCTATATAGGGGAACACAAAATATACAATTACCGTTTGATTTTGTAGAATCTAATAAATAAGGATGACAATTAGAGATTGAGATGACCGGCCGAATTTTATGTTTATTCATTATTAATATCTCGCCGGGTTTTACATTGATTTCCGGGATTGGCTTTACTCCCTTTGATTTTATTTCATTCGGAGAAATCTCTTGAATCCGAAAGTTGCAGTTATCGGGATTGGATGGATTAAAATAATCCAAAGTTAAGGTTTTAATAGAACTAGGATAAAAGAAAGGAATAGGAGCATAAAAAAATTGACCTGGTTTAAAGGTTGTCTGATAATCAGATTTTGGAATTTTGTAGAACTCAATTTCCCCAATCATCTATTCCTATTCTCTTGGATGAATAAAATCTAGTACATTATTGTTAAGTGCTATTATTCCATTTAGCCTAAATTCTGGGTTATCCTCTAAATTCATTTGGCTTATTCCGGTGAAATAATCTTCATCGTAACTAATTCCTTCTTTTTCAATTCTTATAATTTTCTTCTCTCTTTTTGCCAAAATTTCTTTTATTTTTTTTGATTCATCTTTATCCAAAGATAAATATCTTGTTTTTCTCTTTCGATTAAAATCAACTTTTATTAATGAGAAATCAAGTTTTTGATTCATTAATGCCATTTGCATAGGTTCAGTATCTGTGTAAATGTAATCGAGGATTATATTAATATCTTCAAAAGACCATTTATCAAGTACACCATTAATTATATTTTCTGTTGACCAATCAACAACTTTTTTAATGGATTGTTCTTCAAGAGTTGAATAGGTAATGGATTTATACTCTTTACCAATAATCTCTTTACTATCTAAATCAATAGATAATTTACATATAAGTTCTGGCCATTCAAAAAAATATGGTCCAAATTTATATCTAATCCAATTGATTGCTGTTAGTTCTTCTTTTTTGCGAAGGAAAAATTCATAATCAATTAGATATAGGTATTTGATTATTCTAATTGTGGAAATTGGAGCCTCTATATCTTGTAGGTAATCAATAATGTACAAGATAAGTTTCTTTAATAATGGCTTGTTCATTTATTTTTTTTGATTTTAGCATAATAATCATCTAATGAAATTATCAATTGGCCCATGTTCTTGATGGGCTTTAACCAAATCCTCATCTAGCATTTCGATGTAATGCCTGGTCATTTCTAGGGTTGAATGCCCTAACAATCCCTGGGGTTGAATTACGTTCATGCCGGCTCTTAGAGAATAGATTGAATAATATCGGTTATTGGTCCTTGAAACGAGGGATGGGAGATATCGACCTAAGTTGGTTGGGTGGGTGGGGGAAGAAATTGAAAGAAAAATTATTTAATGGCTGGGATTATGAGGGCATAAAGTTATGGAGTAGGAATTGATGGAATGTATAAAATGAAAATAATGTGCATAAATAAGATGTGGCCTGGTTAAAAAATAATGAAACTGTATAATTACATCAATATTCTTTAGGGAGATACTATGTCATTCAATTCAAAGCTCATCGACCTTATGAAAACAAATCCGAATTTTGTTGATGAAGAGGGCGAATTATTACTTACTGCAATCCAAGACCATGCATGGAAACTAGACCATGACCTAATAAAGTTGTTATTAGATGAAGGAGAAATCAAGGCCAAGTTTTTTGATGAAATTGATGGTTATTGGATTTTCAATCTAAATACCTTTATCGAATATATCTCACAGAAAAATTTTCTGGATAATTCCTACACACGTTTTCGAAATCGAATTGGGTTGACTATTGAGGATAAATACTTAAGTGAACGCGGGGAAGTGTGTTTAGTATGGCCTTATAAAGATTGTGTTCTTGAAGGAGGTCAGACAAAGGAAGAAGAAAAGAGAAAAGAGATTTTTTTCAATGAAGTGTTAGCGCAAGATGAAATAAACCGCTTATTAGACCCTAAAGTATTGACAGACTTTATTCGATATACACCGGAAGGAAAAGAAAAAGTAAGAGATTTAAAGCGTGATGAACATGGAGTAATTCGTGAGAATTTACTTATCAAGGGAAATAATCTGCTTGCCTTACAAACCCTCAAAACGCAATTTCGAGGAAAAGTCAAATTAATATATATAGACCCACCTTATAACACTGAGAATGATTCCTTTGGATACAACGATAATTTCAACCATTCTACTTGGTTGACTTTTATGAGGAACAGGTTGGAAGTTGCGTATACGCTTCTTAGAGAAGATGGCCTAATTTTTATCTCATGTGATGACCATGAACAGGCATACTTAAAAATATTAATGGATGAAATATTTGGTAGAGATAATACCGAAACAATGATTTGGCATAAGGTAGGTGATGATTCTGGAAGGATGAAAATCACCCATAGATTTAGAAGAGAACACGAATATATTCATGTTGGTTATGTTGATAAGCAAAAAGTATTTTTTAATAAATTTGAAACATCTAGGGAATATAAAAATACTTATACCAATCCAGATAATGATCCAAGAGGTGATTATAAACAAGGGATAATATCAACTACGGAAGAAAAATCAAAACCAACAGGGAAAAATTACTATACAGTTATTACACCTTCAGGGAAAAAAGTAACCAGACAATGGAGAATGTCTAAAGAGGAATTCGAGGAATTAGACAATGATAATCGTATATATTACGGAAAGAATGGAGATTCTATCCCTTCTCTAAAGGTATTTATTAAGGAAAGTAAAATGGCCACTCCTGTATCAATCTTGCAGGATTTTGGAACAGCAAAATCAGCAGGTTTAAAATTAATAGAACTATTTGATGGTCAAAAAGTATTTAACTATCCTAAACCTCCAGAGTTAATCATTCACTTGTTAGCAATTACTACAAATAAAGATGACATTATTGTTGATTTCCATGCTGGTTCCGGCACAACGGGTCAAGCAGTCTTAGAATTAAATAACATTGACGAAGGTACACGAAATTTCATTCTTTGTGAACAACTAGAATACGCAGAAAACGTGACCGCTGAAAGAATTAAGAAAGTAATTCATAACAATAACGAGGGTGAATTTATCTACTGTGAATTAATGAAATACAACGAAGTTTTCATGGAACGCATTCAAGCTGCTAAGAATGGCAACGAGTTAATCAAAATATGGCAAGACATGGCAGAAAACTCATTCCTAAAATGGTATGTAAACCCCAAAATGCCAGAAGATGCACTAAATGACTTTATGGCAATTGGTAAAGAAGAAAACGGACTTGAAAAACAAAAGAAATTACTTATGGAATTGCTAGATAAAAATCAATTGTATGTCAATTTATCTGAGATTGATGATGAGCGTTTTGCGGTTTGTGAAGAGGATAAGCAATTGAACAAGGAATTTTATCAAGAATTATGAAAACTGATAATTTCCTTTATGAAACTTTGGATTCTGTTTCCAGTATGGGATTTCTCAAGAAAGAAATCCCTGATTCTGTGAAATCGAATCTCAATCCGAAATTTGAATTACGTGATTATCAAATAGAAGCGTTTGCCCGTTTCTTTCATTGTTATAAGAATGAATTTCCCAATAAAACATTTCCGCTACATTTCTTATTTAATATGGCAACCGGAAGCGGAAAAACACTTATCATGGCTGGTTTGATTTTGTATCTCTATGAGCAAGGGTATAGAAATTTTCTTTTTTTTGTCAATTCAACTAATATCATTGAAAAAACAAAAGATAATTTTCTCAATCCAGCTTCAATCAAATATCTCTTCAATCAAGATATTTCGATTGCGAATAAACGAGTTCATGTTCAACCAGTAACTAATTTCGAAGGGGCAAGTTGGGATGAAATCAATATCTGTTTCACCACTATACAAAAATTACATTCTGACCTTACAACCGCGAAGGAAAACTCAATCACCTATAAAGATTTTCATAAATATAAAATAGTTCTCATAGCTGATGAATCGCATCACATGAATGTAAATACCAAGTCCCAAATGGAGCTTTTTGAAAGTTGGGAAAATACTGTCCAGAATATTTTCGAACAAAATCGACAGAATATACTGCTTGAATTTACCGCGACCCATGATTTTGCTACTCCAGAAATGATTAACAAGTATCGCGATAAAGTTATCTTTCGTTATGATTTACCCGAATTCCGAAATGACCGTTTTTCAAAAGATATCACACTTGTTTATTCTGATTTTGATTCAACGGACAGAATAATTCAGGCTATTATTCTCAATCAATACAAAAAAGAGATCGCAGCAAAATACCGTATCAACCTAAAACCTGTTATTTTATTCAAAGCTCAAAGAACAATTGCGCAATCAAAGGAAAATAAAGAAAACTTTCATAAAATCATTGACGGACTAAATAGCAAGCAAATTAATAATATTCGAAAATCAAACATTCCTATTGTGAAACAAGCTTTTAAATATTTCGCAGAGAATAATATTTCGGACGAACAATTAATTGAAAGGTTGAAGAGAGAATTTCGACCAGAATTCTGTCTTTCTGTAAATGATGAGGAAGAGAAGGATAAGTATCAAATATTAATCAATAAGTTAGAAGATAAAAAAAATCGTATTCGAGCGATATTTGCGGTTCAAAAATTGAATGAGGGTTGGGATGTTCTAAATTTATTTGATATTGTCCGTTGCTATGAAACCCGGGATTCAGGAAAAGGCAAGATTGGCAAAACCACAATATCAGAAGCTCAACTAATTGGTCGGGGGGCTAGATACTTCCCGTTTACTATCCCGGGAAACCAAGACAGATATAGAAGAAAATTTGATAAAGACCTCGATAATGAACTTAGGGTAATAGAAGAGTTGCACTATCACAGTATCAATGACTCCCGCTATATATCTGAAATTCGAACTGCCCTAATTGAACAGGGTATGCTGGATGAAAACGAAGTTACTAGAGAAATAAAATTAAAGGGACCTTTCAAAAAAACACAACTATACAAGTATGGTCTTATATTCACTAATAAGAAGATAAAAAAGGATTATCGAGATATTTATTCATTCTCTGATTTGGGCGTAAAAAAGAAGAATATTGTTCATATTATTGCTTCAGGGAAGGGTGGCTCAAGTACTATGTTAGATGATGGACAAAAGACTTTGGTCATTACAGAAGGGGACAGAAGAGATTTATCTCTTAAAAAGATTGAAAAAAACATTATCCATTCTGCAATCGCAAGAAATCCATTTTATACTTTCGAATCAATCAGACGATATTTCCCTAACCTACAATCAATGGATGAATTCATTAATTCAGATAATTATCTTGGCGGTTTAGAAATTACATTTCAGGGTAATCTTTATAATCTAAACGAAAATAAAATCGAAAAGTTGAATGCTGTATTAGGATTATTACAGAGTATTGAGAAGGAAATCAAACTCCTTCAATCCGGCGAATATGAGGGCTCAAGAGAATTTTCTCCGTCTCGGATACATGAAATCTTTAAAGATAAAACACTAAAATTCTCAAATGATAATGAACGCGGGAAAGATGATAATCAGTTCGAGAAATTCGTTTCAATAAAAGATTGGTTTGTTTTTAATACACTCTATGGAACAAGTGAAGAAAAGGCTTTTGTCCGAATGCTTGACAGGCAAATGGAGAAATTGGGCGAACAATACAATGATATTTATCTGGTTCGTAATGAAGGGCACTTTTCAATCTATAATTTTTCTGATGGTCAGACCTTCCAACCTGATTTCGTTTTATTTCTAACAGAGAAAAATGGTCAGTTTATCACATACCAACTATTCATCGAACCTAAAGGGGCTTTCCTCACAGAACATGACAAATGGAAAGAGGAATTCCTACGAGAAATTAAAGAAGAATATAAAGGTAGGTTATTAATATTTGGCGATAAATCCACCTATCGATTAATCGGTGTTCCTTTTTATAACAATGAAGATGAAAATGCTTTTAGAGAGACTTTAAACTCGACTCTGTTATCCTAGAGTATTTTTACAATCTCCAATTATCAACAGGGCTAGCCTTCCTATGGGCAACTTCACAATCAGATTTCGCTATGGCTAAATACCTTCTTACCATCTCCAAAGACGAATGACCTAATAACCTTTGTAGAGTAAAGATATCTCCACCATTTCTTAAATATTGAATTGCGAAAGTATGCCGGAAGCGATGCGGATACACATTTAAAACTTCCGCTCTATTTCCAATTCTTTTTAGCAATTGACGGATGGAAGTTCGATTCATTGGGAAACCTTGTGAAGTGGTGAAGATATAATCTTCCGGCTGTAAGTATTTCCCTGAAAGAAATCGCCAGAGAGTACTTTTAGATAACTTTCCAATATAGACCGAACGAGATTTACTTTTCAATCCTGACCCATAGGGTTGTACATGAATTTCCCCAATTTCTAAATCAATATCTTTTAATTGCAGTCTCGCCAACTCGCTTACCCGCAAGCCAGTATCTAGCAGAATTAGGATAATCGTTTTATCTCTATTAGCTGTAGGTCTTTTCATCCTGAAGGAATTTCTACCTTTTGTATTCGATGTTTTGGAGTAATTGCAGGCTGATAAAAGCCGGCGGATTTCATCACTACTGAAAGGCTCAACTTCATTTATTGGAGCTTTCGGATAACCAATTCCTTCATCCGGCCTATTAATTAATAATTCTTTTTCAGCCCAATTAAAAAGTACGCTGATTGCTCTGCGGATATTAATAAGGGATGATTCAGCAAGAGAAGTATCTTCCCGTAAGTGAACAAAGAATTTTTGAATGTCAACTTTTTGAATAGATTCTATTTCGGGATTATTTAGGTAATCGCTTAATTTTCTGATTCCATAGCGATAAACCTGGATGGTAAAGGGACTGGCGCCCTCCGCACTTCGAGAAATGATAAGCCCTTCTAAAGCTTTTTCGAGTTCCATAGATGTTACCTCCGGTATTCTGATTTTTGAACCAGAGTTCACTATCTATGTGAAAAAGGGTAGAGATGTTATCTCTAATGGGCGGAACAGGGCTCGAACCTGCGACCTCATCTGTGTAAGAGATGCGCTCTGACCAACTGAGCTACCCGCCCGGGTGAATGCATTTTACCATGACACATCTCATCTTGGGAGGGGATTCGTTAAAATTTGTGTATTAAGACCGCAATGAGCGCAAAGCCGCCAGCAATCTGCCATTGGCGAGCTGTACTAATGCTTTGGCGGTTTTTTCTGTTAAATGACCGTCACTGAGATTGATGAGATTTTGGAGAGGGATTTCCAGCATGATCTTCTCGACCATTTGTTCATGCAAAGCATCATATCCGGATACAGACTGTTTCGTGAACTCTCTTTTCAAGATGGCAACCACCAGTCTGCCGAACAGCGTTTTACGAAAATCCAGCAAAGAAGTATTGAGCGTGATATCACCTCGTGAAGGAGCATGCTCTTGCGGTAATACTTTGCCATACAAGGTCTGGAAAGCTGCTTCTGTAAAATGGTTATTCTTTAAAGAAGCATAAAAAAACCTGGAATTGTTCTTGTCTTTTCTGACAACGTAGCCACTTTCGATCAGCACGGTACCGGACAATCGGATATCCCGCGAAGATGCACCTATGAGTATTTGGTATTCACCCGATGCTATGACCCAATCTTGCTTTTCAACATCATAATATGCAAAGGTACGCTCATCCAACTGAAAAGTCACTTGCTTCGATTGTCCTGGCGCAAGTTCCACTTTTTCAAATCCTTTTAATTCCTTTGGAGCGTAAAAGTCGTCTTGTGCATGTCCGATATAAAGCTGGACGATCTCTTTGCCCATGTGCTGCCCGTTATTATGGATTGTACAACTCACCTGCACTTTTTCACCTGCTTGAATATGGGTTCTCTCGATTTTGAGATCATCATAAGCAAAGCTGGTATAACTCAAGCCATGCCCAAACGGGAACAACACTTTCTGTCCAGCTTTATCATAATAACGGTAGCCCACAAAGATACTTTCGCGATACTGTACCGTCTGTGGACCGCCCGGGAAGTTCTCATAGGATGGATTATCCTCCAGTTTTAGCGGGAAGGTCTCAGCCAATTTCCCGCTGGGGTTGACCCTACCAAACAGCACATCTGCCAACGCACCTCCTCCAGCCTGCCCTGCCAGGTATCCCTCCAAAATGGCTTTGACATCTCTTGCCCAGGGCATTTCTATCGGAGCACCGTTGCTTAGCACCACTACCAGGTTGGAATTGACTTTTAATAGTTCCTTTACCAGCTCATTTTGATTATGTGGCAGATGCAGATGTGCACGATCGATACCTTCTGTTTCTGCCAGTTCCGGCAGACCCAGAAATACGACCACCACTTGCGCTGACCTGGCTAACTCACAGGCAGCTTGCACCAGGTTGTGGTCAACCTTTTCCGAATCACGCACAAAACCATCTGCATAGCTGATTTGGCTGTTTTCAGTGGCTATCTTAACCAACTCATCAAAGGCATTATCCAGACGAGTGGGATTGATGACCGAGCTACCGTAACCCTGATAACGCGGTTTTCGCGCGAAATCACCGATGACCGCAATCTTGTCAGCCGGGTCCAGCGGCAGGATTTCCTCTTCATTTTTCAACAGAACGATGCATTCAGCTGCCACTTTCCGTGCCAGGGCATGGTGTTGGTCAATACCGTAATGAAACCCTTCTTTTCTATTGCAGATACCACCTTCAACCAATTTGAGCAGGCGGGCAACACTTTCATCCAGCATTTCGCTATCCAGTTCATGGTTCTGCACTGCCACGACCAGCTTGCTGTCATTATCGCGGTTGCCTCCCGGCATCTCAAGGTCCAATCCGGCAGCCAATGCCCGGGTACGCTGGTTGATCGCTCCCCAATCAGACATGACGATTCCTCTAAATCCCCATTCATCCCGTAAGACATCATTCAACAGCCATTTATTTTCGCTGCAATAAACACCATTCAAGCGGTTATAAGCGCACATGACCGTCCATGGTTGCGCTTGCTTGATCGCTTTTTCGAAAGCAGGTAAGTATATCTCCCGCAAGGCACGCTCATCCACCAGCGCGTCGATGGACATGCGCCGATATTCCTGATTGTTGGCAGCAAAATGCTTCAAGGATGTGCCGATGCCTTCACTCTGCACGCCTTTGATATGATTGACTGCCATCTCGCCTGCTAAGTAGGGATCTTCTGAAAAATATTCAAAGTTACGCCCGCATAAAGGGGAACGTTTGATATTCACACCTGGTCCAAGGATGATACTGACCTCTTCTTGCAGGCACTCTTCCGCCAGGGCTTGACCGACCTCAAAAAGCAGGTTGCGATCCCAACTGCATGCCAACGCGGAAGCGGTGGGAAAGCAAGTGGATGGGTAACTGGGTGCAAAGGCAGAAACTCCATCTGAAGGCTGTTCCTTACGCAATCCGTGCGGTCCATCCGCCACCATGATGGATGGAATATGCAGGCGTTCCACTGCTTTGGTATGCCAGTTATCCAATCCGGAGCAAAGTCCTGCTTTTTCTGATAATGTCAATTGGGATACTAATTCTTCTATGTTCATCATGCTCATTCCCATCCTTATGGTTATCAATACAGCCCTACTCATTATAAATGAATAGGGCCATAGATTTTGACATGTATGGTATTTTTTATATGAGAACTTCGTGCAGTCCCAAGCTAGGATAAACCTGTCCTGGCACGGGTGGCATGGGGTTATAGACCCAATCCACCTGCAACACGCCGCATTTTATCCCACCCACGCATCGTATGCCGAGGTAAGTGCCGCGTGTGACCACATCTTCCATATCGAAACTCATGCCCAACATGGCAACCTGTGTCCCCTGGGGGATAGCACGGATCTCATCACCATAAGCACCCGGAGAAAAGATGAGGTGAGCCGCATCCAGTGCCTGTAGCTGCACCACCGGAAAAACCCGTGGATAGCTATCCTGATCTACGTATCCCAAGAACTTGAGGTTATCCACTTTATTTAGCAATGCTTGTGTCCAGGCATTCATGGCCGGTGTTTTTTTATGCTTTTTACCCAAAGCACGAGCCAGTATAGTGGCAACTGCTGAACTGATTACCTTCCTCATAGGCAATGCCTGGCGCCCATGCAGTTCTATCAGATCCATATAATATACTGTATGAACACCGAAATAAGCATTGTAGCGAAACATTTTCATGTTGTTATAGTTGTCATATTCAGGACCATCCTTGCGCTTCTCGCGTAAGATGGCTTTCCCCTGCCATACTTCTTTGCCAAGGCTTACTATGACGAAACCTGTTTTGGGATTCTGAAGGACATACTGTTTGCTCAATCCTTCGGTGAATTGTCCCCATACCAGGGTATGAGGAGCACAAGGCTGAATGCTGGATAAGAGGGTCAGATGCGGTAAACCCTGTGGGCTGACGGTCCCCAACACTCCAACTTTCAATTCAACATTCAGATCCTTGAGATCTTGTTCGGTAAATTCTTGGTCATCACTCATTCTTTTAGACATGGTCTTATCCTTTGGATTGTTCGGAACGGGCAGCCCCCGTGACATTGACAATTTGCGGTTTACGATAGATAGTACGTGCCCAGGTCTGGCATTCATTCAATTCTGCTTGGGTCATCAACGGTCGGTCGGCATATTCCCAGTGCATTCCCAACCGGGCATATTTATCGTGGCACAGGTTGTTGAATGCACACAATTCCCAGCGTTCGATCACATCCTCAAATTCGGTGAGGAAAGCAGCGATGGCTTGCAGGTTTGCCTGGGTGGCAGTTGCTTGTGGAATAAGGGGGGTGCGGATCCATAATTGCACAGAAGGCGCATCGTGCCGGATATAGTGTACCAGCCAGCGCAGATTTTCCAGAATGAGTTCATTCCCCGCCCGGGTAAACTGTTTGTGCTGCCTGGAATCCATGAGCTTGATATCGTACAGCACCAAATCGGTGTATGGCAAGATCAATTCCAGGCTGGCGCGCGGGATGTTTCCGCAGGTATCCAATGCAGTATGGATGCCTCGCTCACGCAATGTTTCCATGACAGTCGCAGTAAATTCAGGTTGGAGAGCTGGTTCACCGCCCGAAAACGTCACTCCCCCACCGGAGCGAGCAAAGAAGGCACTATCTTTCAGCAATTCATCGATCAATTCCGAACTGTAGATCTTCTTGCCTAATATTTCCAATGCATTAGCAGGACAGGCATCGGTACATACGCCACATAACCGGCATACATTTCTATCTATTCGCAAGACACCATCTTGCATGCTGAGACTGTCATTCGGGCAGGAAAGGATGCAGGTCTGACATCCAATACACAATCGCGAATGCCATTGCAAGAAGGGTTTACTTGAGATACTTTCAGGATTATGGCACCAGGCACAATGCAAAGAGCAACCCTTGAGAAAGACAGTGGTACGGATGCCAGGTCCATCTTCCGTGGATAGCCGTTGCAAATGCAGATATGTAGCATTAAGGGTATCCAGTGTTGTTTTTTCCATCATCACTCCCTAAATATGATGTGCTTCGCGCGCGATGATCTCATCCTGCAGTTCTTTACCTATACTGGTAAAGTAAGCATTGTAGCCAGTTACACGCACCAGCAGGTGTTTATAGTTCTCCGGATGGTGTTGGGCATCGCGCAGGGTATCAGCATCGATCATATTGATCTGCAATGCCGTGCCCCCATTTTCAACATATGCCCGTAGAAAACCCTTGAACTTGTCGCGATGTTCAGGGTCGCGCACCAAAGAAGGGTTGAAGGTCATGGTGTGGCTGCCACCATTAGGCAACGAATTAAGGAATTCACCCCAATCCCCTTTGCCATCCTTGGCTTTTCCTCCCAATACCATCCCCACTGAGTTCACATTAGAGGTAGGACCTTTGATATCCGCTCCATTAGAAGGGCACAGTGCATTGGAAAGGAATCTACCCTTGGCACGCCCATCCGGGCTGGCAGCCAGTAAAGCACTATCGGCTACCCAGTAATTCCAGCTCAACATGCCCGGGCGGAACTGTCGTCCGGTTGAGATGGTCTTATATTTCCAGGTTTCTTCCGTCCATAAGTCCATTACATCCTTCGCCAGGGCATCGGCATGTTCGTCGTCACGTCCATATTTGGGTGCTTTATTGAGAGCACGTGCTTGCAGCACTTCATGCCCGACCCAGTTGTCTTTCAATGCCTTTGATAATTCTGCCATGGTGCATATTTTTTCGTCAAATACTAAATATTTAACTGCCAGCAGTGAATCTACAGTAGTAGCGTATGTCACACCTTCCACTGTCACAAAATTCAATTGTGCTCCGCCCTGCGTGACATCCTTACCCTGTTCAGCACATCCGCGCACCAGACAGGACAGATATGGTGTGGGTGAAAATCTGGCACGATTGGCTTCGCTCAATTCATACAGTTCTACGATGCGCTTGATAATAGCACGGGTCTGGCGTGCATAAGCATCCCAGAATTCTTCCCAGTTTTTGAAGGCAAGGGGGTCGCCCGTATCGGCACCCCAACGACGGCGTTTTTCCACTTTACCGCTCATAGCGTCCACACAAGGATCGAGATCATACCCGCCCGTCATGGTCAATTCGACCGCCTTCAGCAAATTGAGATTAGCGTCCACCGTTCCTGAACGATCATTCCCAACCATGGTATTTTCCAGACAACCCACCGGTGCATATTCATGGACGTTATCGGCATTGATCAGGTTTTGCACTCCGGCTTGCTTGGCTTCCAGCATCATACCCGCCATAGAACGTTCATCGAAATTGAGCAGGAAAGGTGCCCCCTGGCTATCTGCAATCATATCCACCACCTTATTCAGCAATTTATCGGGGGAATTACGATGCAAGCGGATATTGGGTTTGGGTTCCAGAATGGGCGACATCTCATCGATCACTTCCAAGATGGCATAGGTTAAGTCATTGGTCATATCCCTGCCATCCTTTCCCAGCCCAGAGATGGTAAAGAGCTGCCCATAACCAGCGGTGATACCCTGATTACCACCGGTGCGGATCATACCATCGTAAGCGGTGTTGGCATGCATCCAGAAGCATTTCATGATCTCCTTACAGAACTCACGATCCATGCCCGCTTTGAGCGAGTTTTCCCAGTATGGAAGGAGGATCTGATCAAGTCTGCCAAAAGAAACTCCCGGCCCCGGATAATTCTCGTCGCTCATCACCAACATGTGAGTCAGCCAGAGGGATTGCATTGCCTCCCAAAAGGTTTCTGCAGGCTGCCAGGGAACCCTATCCAGGTTGGCAGCCATCTGTAACAATTCTCCCTTACGCACTTGATCTTCTTCTTTCGCAGCCAGGTGCATACATTTGCGTGCATAAGCCGCTGCCAGATCGCGTGGTATGGTGGTGGCGGTGTGCATGGCGCGCAATTGTGCCCCTCTTACTCCTTTTTTACCTTGTTCCGAAAGCGCTTGATAATAAGTTTCAATCTCGTTTGCAATGCCCTTCCAACCTACTTTGAGAACATGGTCATAATCGGGGATAAGATGCCCGCTGGTGGCACCGGCATTGCCGTAACCATGATTGTGAAACCACAGCAATGCCTGGCGCGCGCCATTTTTTCCATACACATTCTTGCCGTACTGGCGTGCTTCTTTTTCATTCAAACAGGTGGAAGTCATTACATTGAAACGCCCTCCGGCAATCAAATCACCCTGAAGGATCTCCTGCGGCAAGTATTTCACCATGACTTCCTTCAAGAACCAGGCTTTCCTTTCGGGTATCGACCACTGCCAAAAATCGGGATGTAGATCCACTTTGTGAGCAGTTTGTTGAAAGGAAGAACGAAAGGTCTGAAAAAAACTGTAGGTTTCTGGCACGATATGAAAACTGGCTTCCTCATACTGGAAATCCCATGGAGTTCCGGTTGTCCATGATGTATATTCGTTGTTCCAGGGCCGCTGTATACCCTGAAAGTAAAAATCACGCAACCGTTGAATGCGCGGTGAAAGGTTGCGGGGCTGTTTGATAGCAGGGTGGGTTCGTGTAGACATGTACTCCTCCGTTCTGAATTCATTTGGTATATACAATACGGATGATGGTCTCTTCACCATGTCGTAACAGGGTCTCCATGATCTGTATTGCTTGATCCGTCTCTCCGTGGCAAATAGCATCTACCAGGTTACGATGATATGTAAGTACCTGCTGTATATCACCCTCAGTCATCATGTAATGATAGAACTTGCCAGCCAGATTGCTGTGCACCCCTTTCAACGAATTCAAAATCATGGGGTACATCTGATTACCGGATGCCAGCGCGATCTCCAGGTGAAATCGGTAGTCATAATCGCAAAGCGCCTGTGCTGAGTTGCTAGCTGCCTGTTGCCCTTCTATCAGAAGGGTATGAAAACATTCTGCCTGCTGTGCACTGCAGCAGATTGTTGCCAGACGAGTGGTTTCGCGTTCGATCAACAATCGACCTGCGATCAAACTGCGAAACAGCTCGGGGTTGAAATCACCCTGCTCATATCTCAACAGGGTATTTAACAATGCCATGGAACTCTCACGACGATAATCGCTGACGAAAACGCCACGGCGCGCTTCGATCTGCACCAATCCCTGTGTATTGAGTGCTACCAGTGCTTCATGCAATACTGGGCGACTGACACCCAACATCTTCGCTAGATCGCGTTCAGATGGCAATTTTTCTCCGATATTGAACTTCCCAGATAGAATCGCTGCCTGCAATTTTCCGATACAGGCAGATTTCAAGCTTTGTACTTCGAGGGGATCTAGCTCCAATCTTCCTCCTAAACTGGTAAAACCACCAGCCATAATCACTATACAAAACATAGCATCAAAAGTCAATCATGATCGAGATCATTTGGTCGGCTGAAATTATTAATACAGGTTTTACATTCATAAGAGGAAACCCCTGTATAATACTAGCGTATTTAACTAGAATAAAACAAACATGGAGGATCGAATCTATGTATTTCGGAAGTTATGGTTTATATCTATTGATCTCGCTGCCCGCCCTACTTCTTGGTTTGTGGGCACAATCCAAAGTACGCTCTTCTTTCAATAAATATTCACAAGTACGTACCAGCAATGGCATGAACGGTAGTGATGTCGCTCGCCGTATCTTGGATAGTAATGGTCTTTCGGAGATAGTCATCAAAGAGACCAGCGGCACATTAAGTGACAATTATGACCCGCGCAACAAAACCCTGAACCTGAGCGCCGGTGTTTATAGTGGTAATAGCATCGCTTCCGCCGGAGTGGCAGCCCATGAAGCCGGGCATGCTATCCAGCATAAAGAAGCCTATGGTCCACTTAAAATCCGTTCGTTGATGATCCCAACTGTGCAGATAGGTAGCTGGCTGGGACCGATCCTGTTCTTCATCGGATATTTCTTTTCTTACAACAACTTAGCCTATATCGGTTTGCTGATGTTCGTAGCGATCGCATTGTTCTCCATCCTGACCTTACCGGTGGAACTGGATGCTTCTAAACGCGCCAAAGCCATTCTGGTGAACCAGGGCATTCTTTATAGCGGAGAAATGGAAGGGGTCAACCAGGTACTGGATGCAGCTGCCTGGACCTATGTAGCCGCCGCAGCGCAAGCCGTTTCAACCGTGTTGTATTATGTATTGTTATTGGGTGGACGCAGCAGTCGACGCAGATAATCACACAATAGTTAATAAATTAAGAATTAAACAAAAACCGGCAATACGCCGGTTTTTCATTTAAGGTAAGGAACGTTTCAGCTCATCCATCATGCCCAGAGCCCGGGCAGCCCCTTCCGCCGTGCAGGTGGTTGGATTATCCACCAGATAGGCTGGGATGCCCAATTCTTTGGTGAGATAGCGTTCTATGCCTCGCAATTGAGTACCACCCCCGCACAATGCCACACCACGATCTATAATATCTGAGATCAATTCGGGGGGTGTTTTTTCGAGGGTGCGACGCACCAGTTTCACCACCGATTGCAGGCTCTCTTGTGCCGCGTCGACGATGTCACCTGTACACAGGGTTACAGAGCGTGGCAATCCCGTTACCTGATCCTGACCCTGCGCTTCCATTTCACTTTCTTCTAATCCTTCAATGGCTGCTCCGATACGCATTTTGACGATCTCGGCACTGAAACGAGAGAGGATCACGCCATAGGTGCGGCGCACATAATCGATGATATCCAGGTCCAACTTGTTGCCACCACCGCGTTCCAACTCGGCGGCAATGATACTGTTCATCGCCAATACACCCACCTGCGTAGTACCACCGCCCAAGCAGATGACCATGTTGCCCGAAGGAGGTGCGATAGGTAGTCCCATACCGAGTGCAGCAGCCAGTGGTGTTTCGATAAGGGAAACTTCACGCCCACCGGCACCCAATCCGGCTTCATGCACTGCACGGCGCTCTACACTGGTAATACCATAGGGCACGGTGATCATCAAATTGGGGCGGAAAAGCAACATAGATCCCACGATCTTGCGGATCTGGTATTTCAAAAAGTTTTCGGTAATCTCATATTCGGCGATCACACCATTCTGGATTGGAAAATAAACCTGAATGGATTCTGGTACTCTGCCTGTCATATCTTTGGCAGCTTGCCCCACCTCGATCATCTTCCATTCATCCACCAGCACCGCCACTGCAGTTGGTTCATGTAGCAAGATCTGCTCGTTTTCGGTGAAAACGGTATTAGTGGTACCCAGGTCAATTCCTAATCCTCTACTGAAATTTGGCATGCAATCATCCTTAACACAATCTCAAACCATACATTCTAACATACTGCCATTCTACGCGGTGAAATATTGCAGGGCAATACGCAAGCGGTCTTCCAGATCCAGAGGGGCATCATGCGGAATGGCAGCCACTGCCTTTTGGGCTTCGTTGAGCGAATATCCCAACCCCACCAGCGCTTGCAGGAGGTCACTATCGGTATCCGGAATGGCTTCCAATCCGGCTTCCTGCAGCAGAGGTGCAATTTTATCTTTCAACAACAGCACGATCTTCTTGGCGGTCTTTTCTCCAATGCCAGGGACACGACTGAAGACCTCATCCTGTTCCTTCATCACCGCGCGCTGGATGGTTTCTGCCGAAAGAGATGAGAGCATTGCCAAACCCAATTTTGGTCCGATACCACTGACGCTGATAATCTGCGCGAACAGATCGCGTTCCTCCAGTTTTTCAAAGCCATACAGGAACATACCGTCTTCGCGCACAATGTGCTGGGTATGTAAAAAGATTGACTCCCCTTCGTACGCCTGAGCAATGGTCTGTTTGGTGCAAAATAGCTTAAAACCGATCCCACTGGTCTCAACTACCAAAAAATTGTCATTTCTATAAGTAATAGTGCCTTTAATCGATGCGATCATTTCTTCCTTAAGGGATGCATTTGATCAAATATCTCATACAACAGCACTGAGGTAGCATTTGCTAGGTTGAGCGAATCAACCGACCCGATCATAGGAATATTGACCAAGCCTGTACAGATATCTTGAGCTTGCGGCGGCAGCCCTTTTTGCTCGCTGCCCATAAGGAGCAGCATGTCTCTTTCATAATTATAGTCGCGATAATCCTGAACGTCTTCACAAACTGCCCCGATCAGTGCAACAAGGGGATGGTCTTTTTTCCATACGAGAAAATTCTCCAGCGAGGTTTGGAAAATAGGAATAGTGAAAATGGCGCCCATACTGGCACGCACGCTGGTCGGATGGGTAGCATCAGTGCCTTCCCCCACCAGCAGCAGCCCGTTACCTCCAACCGCATCCAACGTGCGTAACACCGATCCCAGATTGCCGGGATCTTGCACTCCTTCCAGTGCCACCCATACTCCTTGCACTTCGGTATGGGCGCCTAGCTCCTGTATGTTTTGTTTGACCAATGCACACAGCCCCTGCGGTCCTTCCTTCAGACTGATACTCTCGAAAACAAGTCGATTCACTTCTAGGATATTGATATTTTGCTGCTCCGCATGACGCAGTAGTTCCCAACCAAAGTCGCTTTCCAATAATTCAGGGCAGTAGATCAATTCAATCACCTGTGCAGCGTGGTTCAGTGCACTGGTGATAGGACGCAAGCCTTCCACATAGAAAAGTCCGCTTTCACGCCGATATTTCTTCTGTGAGAGTTTGCGGATGTTCTTGATGTGTGGGTTAGAGGTGCTAGTGATCATTTCAACCCGACAAGATTGTTCAATTTGGCACTATGAGCGTGGCAAATAGCAATTGCCAACGCGTCAGCAACGTCATCTGGTTTGGGTATTTGTGGTAAAGCGAGCAGAGCTTTGACCATCTGCTGAACTTGTACTTTCTCCGCCATACCATAGCCGGTAACCGCCAGTTTCACATCCATGGGATTATATTCATAGATAGGGATGGCTGCCTGCGAGAGCGACAACATGATCACGCCGCGCGCCTGTCCCACCTGCAGGGCAGTACGCACATTACGTTGAAAGTATAGTTTTTCCACCGCAGCACAATCAGGCTGGTAGATTTGAAGAACAGCAGCTAGGCGTTCATGCAAGACCTTCAAGCGCTCGTCTGCTGCTAATTTCGCAGGAGTGCGGATTGCTCCACACTCTACCATTTGCAAACTTTTATCCGGCAGCTCGGCGATGATCCCGTACCCGGTGATCGCCGTACCGGGATCGACCCCGATCACCAACATGACTCATTCTTCTTCCATGGCAGCCAGGGCTTCTTCGCTGACCTCCAGGTTGGAATAAACGTTCTGGACATCATCCAGATCTTCCAGGTTTTCGATCAGATGCATGACCTTGATCGTCTTTTCGCTATCCAGCGCAATCTCCTGTTTGGGAAGCATGCGTAGTTCGGCTTCGTCGATCTCGAGCTTGTTCATTTTGAGCAGATCGCTGATAGTCTTGAAAGCATCTACCGGAGCGGTGATCTCGATATAGCCATCTTCATCCTGGTTGATATCCTCGGCGCCGCCTTCCAGTGCCAGTTCGAATATCTTATCAAAATCAACACCCTTGCCTTCGATACCAAAATAAGCGATGCGATCGAACTGCCAGGAAACCGAACCAACCTCGCCCATACTGCCACCGGCGTGCGTGAGTGCATGGCGCAATTCAGAAACGGTGCGATTGCGGTTTTCGGTCAGACAGTCGATCATAAGGGCAATACCATGCGGACCATATCCTTCATAAGTGATCTGTTCGATAGCTGCGCCGTCTTTATCTTCCCCGGTTCCGCGTTTGATGGCGCGATCGATATTTTCTTTGGGCATGTTCAAACTACGTGCACGGTCAATGGTCAAGCGCAGTCGGAAGTTCGTTTCCGGATCACCGCCGCCTTCGCGCACGGCGATGACGATCTCACGTGCCAGACGGGTGAATAACTGCCCTCGTTTGGCGTCAGCTGCCCCTTTCTTTCTTTTAATAGTAGACCACTTTGAGTGACCTGACATGTTCTCTTCTCCTTTTTTAATTGAACAAAATAATTAATCCTATGGGAAATTAAATTATAGCATTTCGGGTCCGGGGATTCCCCCCCTCAATATGATGCTCTTGCTACGGTGGAGGAATGCTGGTTTGGGAAGTGACGGAATTGCGTAAAATACCGATGCCCTCGATTTCAGATTCGAGCGTATCGCCATCCTTCAGTTCGCTTACTCCGGAGGGGGTGCCGGTCAGAATGATATCCCCCGGATCCAGGGTCATGATGGAGGAAATGAAAGCGATCAACTGTGGGACACTGAAAACCATCTCTTTGGTGGAAGACATCTGACGCATCTCACCATTGACACGGCAGGTGAGCAACACATCGGAAATATCCAGTTCGGTTTCAATGGCAGGGCCCAGTGGGCAGAAAGTATCAAAACCCTTGGCACGCGTCCACTGGTTGTCGCGCTGCTGCAGATCGCGCGCGGTGACATCATTGGCAATGGTGTACCCGAGCACATGCTGCAGAGCCTGGTGGGCTCGAATCCAGCGCCCACCCTTGCCAATCACAACCGCCAGCTCGATCTCATGCTCTATATGCTGTGATTGGGGCGGAAGCTGGATCGTTTCGCCCGGTCCGATCACCGTGCTGAGTGGTTTCAAAAAGATGATAGGAATCTCGGGAATCTCAACGGATTGCTCTTTGGCATGCAGCGGATAGTTACGCCCGATGGCGATGATCTTACCTGGCAGGATAGGTGGCAACAGGTGCACCTCTGGCAGCTCATGTTCCAGTTCAAGGCGACGATACAAACCAAGCGGTGAAGCGCTGAGAGGACCTACCTTCCCTTCAGCCTGCCAGCCAAATTGTGGCTCTTTACCGGCGATTTGATAGCGTACGATGCGCATAAGATTCCGCCCTAATTATATCTGGGTTTTTCATGGAATGCGACTTTCGCGAATTTTTACAACCCCCGTAATCGATTCGTGTTTTTCGTTGAGAGAACTAGCGTGGTAAAATGGGCTGGCACCCATGAGTCCCTGTAGCTCAGTGGATAGAGCGCTGGCCTCCGGAGCCTGAGGCGGGAGTTCGAGTCTCCCCAGGGACGCCATTTTAGAAACTGGTTGGAGGAACTTTGTTTAATAAAATTTTTTCATATTTGGGGGTGGCAGCCGTGATTTTTTATGTATTGGCAGTCATCGTAGGTGGGATGATCACTCCCGGATATGACCATATATACAATACCATCAGCGAACTTTCCATTCCTGGGCAACCTGATCGCTGGATCATTAACAGCCTGTTCACTCTGTATAACCTATCTTTATTCCTGTTTGCCTTTGGTTGTTTCCAATTTATTCATCTACGCCAACAAAAAACTGTGCGATTGATCTTCATGCTGGTAATGATTTTGGCTGTTCTTGGGATCGCTTTTATCATTTTCCCGCAAGATGTTCGCGGTGTCGAAACTACCACGACAGGAACCGTTCATATCATCCTGGCAGCGCTAACCTCTCCTATTACCATCATTTGTACAGTATTGATGGGCATTATCCTTATCGAGAACAAGGAGTTTCATGGTTGGGGAATAATTTTTGTGATCTTAAGTGCCCTGATCTTTATCAGTGGTGGTGCAACAGCTTATGGTGTAGCAGCTAATTTAGTGTACGGTGGTTTGCTGGAGAGAATTACCATCGGTGTTTTCTTGCTATGGATTACTGCCCTTTCTATCATGATCATCAAGAATAAAACTTTTTTGTATAAATGACTTTTCATCAGTCATCATCAGTTATATAAAAGAATTTCAAGCGATAAGCGGGTTTGCGATATAATGACGATTCGATAATTCGAAGTCTTTGCTAGGAGTATGAAATATGAAGGTTTATATCAGCGGTATCAGTGGATTCTTGAGTATCAACATGGTACGCTATCTGCTGGAGCACGATTATCATCAGATCGCGGGTATTGACTTGGTAGATTTCACTTATCCGGAGCGAGACATGATCGAATTTACGCAAGGTGACATCCGCGATAAAGATGCTGTACACAAGAGCATGGTTGGCGCGGATTTGGTTATCCACACCGCTGCTGCATTACCGCTTTATACACCGGAAGATATCTATACTACGGATGTGGTGGGAACCCGTAATTTACTGGAGCAAGCGAAAGAATATGGCGTAAAGCGTTTTATCCACATATCATCCACTGCCGTATACGGCGTTCCGGACCACCACCCGCTCTACGAAACTGATCCGGTGCAAGGCGTAGGACCTTACGGTGAAGCCAAAGTTCAGGCTGAGGAGGTCTGCAACGAATTTCGCAGTGATGGAATGTGTGTTTCGATCATCCGCCCTAAATCGTTCGTGGGACCCGAAAGACTGGGAGTTTTTGCTATTTTCTATGAATGGGCAGCGGATGGGAAGAACTTTCCTAATATTGGAAGCGGTAAGAACCGTTACCAGTTACTTGATGTGGCAGACCTGTGTGATGCCATCCATGCCTGTATGACTTTATCTGAAAAGACAGTGAATGATACCTTCAATATCGGGGCAGCAGAATACACCACTATGCGCGAAGATTATCAGGCAGTCTTGGACGAAGCGGGCTTCGGTAAACGTATTGTGCCATTCCCTGCAAAACCGGTCATTGCAATTTTAAAAGTGTTGGAAGCACTCAGCCTTTCACCATTGTATCCGTGGATCTATGAAACAGCTGCCAAAGATTCTTTCGTTTCCATCGAGAAAGCCCAAAAAAAATTGGGATTCGCACCCAAATATTCTAACAAGGAAGCCATGGTGCGCAATTATCGTTGGTACCTGGAGAACAAAGATAAATTCAACGGTAATGAAGGTGTCAGCCATCGTGTGCCATGGAAACAAAAAGCGCTCAAGTGGGCTAAAGTCTTTTTTTAACCATAAAAAATGAGACCAATTTATCGATCTCCAGCCTATCACTTCTTGTCTTGTTTGCAGAGAAATCATGAGATCCATGCAGAAAAAAACATCATTCTGGATTGCGGTGCAGGCGGTGTTGTTCCCCCACTTGGTCTTTTTTATGAACACGGCTTTAAAACTTTCGGGATTGATATTTGTGATGATCAAATTGCCTTAGCCAGGAAATTTGGAAAAGAACAAAATATGCAATTGAACTTGCAAAAAGGGGATATGCGGGCAATTCCTTTCCCTGATATTTCTTTCGATTTTGTGTTTGAAATGTATTCCATGGTTCAAAAAAAGATATTCAAATAACTCTCTCAGAAATGCAGCGCATTCTCAAGCCTACTGGAATATCTTTGATGGATGGGATAGAGAAAAAACCAGGAGAATTCCATTGTAATGAAAATGGACGATATGTTATCCATTCTCTTTTTAGTGATATAGAAATGCTCCAGTACTGTTTGAATTGGCAGGTGTTGCAAATGGACAAACAATCCAGTTTTTCACCAACTGAAGTGCACAGATGTCCCTATCAGAACGGGAAAATTTTTATGCGGATCATGAGCTGGCAGTATATCATGACGTGTGGATTAAAAACTATCCTAAACGATTAGAACAATGGAAGAAAGTCCATCATTTCCTTATCCTGTGTAAATAATTTTGATTATATTTAGAGATTATCTTACCCTATTAACCCAAAAACCAACATCACCCCAAAGATAGAAACCAGTGCTCCCAAGATGGCACGCCAACTTACTTTCTCACCACGTATTGCAGATATAGGAAGAATAAAAATAGGGCTAGTCGAAAGTAATGTTTGTGCTATACCTGCCGGTATACCTTTTACTGAAAGCTGCTGAAGCCAAAGACATAGGTAGGTGCTGATAAACGCTACCAGTACCAATAATCCAAAGGTTTTCTTCCAATCAGTCTCTCTTCGCCATATACCAATTTTCTGATGACCGAATGTTACCCAAAGAAAGGTGAAAATGACCCCGGCCAGTAATCGCAGTGCAGCACTTTGAAGCGAACTAATCCCAGGATCATTCATGACAAAACGTGACAATACTAGCCCTACTGCTTGCCCTAGCGAAGCCAGAGTCCCCATCAAAATGCCGCGCGCCATCCGTTTGGGATCATGTGTGATTTCTTCTGCAGGAGTACGTTCTGTCACCACCCAGGTAACTCCTGCTACCGTGATGAAGATGCCCAACCAAGAAATAATCGATAGAACCTCGCCCAAGAAAAGCCATCCAATCAAAGCAGTCATGGGAGGAGCCAAGGCAAAGAGCAGCAAAGCACGACGTGAACCGATATCCTTTAATCCAGCGTAATAAGCAGTGTCACCCAGCCCGATCCCGATCACCCCGCTTGACAGTAAAAACAGCATTGCCATGGGAGTCAGTCCGGCAAAATTCTCACCCAATAAAAGAGAAGTGCCCATCAGAAAAACCAGAGCAACACTACCCTTATAAATATTCAATTCTCTTGGTGAAAGGCGGTGTGCGAGTTTCTCCAATAAAGAAGCCGAACATGCCCATAAAAAAGCAGCAGTCAAGGCATACAGTTCACTGATGAAAGAAACCATGGGCGAGCAATTTCTCCTGTGATTTAGTAATTAAACGAATCGAGTATATCACTCTCGTACTAATTTTGTGCCATTTATTAAGATCGCGAATCGATTACAATTGATAAGCTTGAAATTTTCACAGGAGTAGATCACTCTTTATGCTTTTATATTACGTTCGACACGCCCAATCCAACAACAATGCCCTTTACAACGAAACCGGTTCTTATAGTGGGCGCAGCGCAGATGCACCTCTTTCAGCTACCGGCAAGAAACAGCTACCTTATCTGGCTACTTTTATTCAAAAAGAATTGCAGGAAGTGCAAACGGAAGGGAATGGCAGCCAGCGTAATGTACCGGTCACTCTGTATTGCAGTCTGATGGAACGCACAGTGGCAACCGCCTCTGCCATTGCGGAAACCTGCCAGCTTCCCTTATATGGCTACCGGGATATTCACGAAGTGGGCGGGGTCTATGTAAAAAATGATGAGACTGATGAGCGCATTGGCATGCCGGGACATGATAAGCAGTTCTTTACCGAGCATTATCCATTGCTGCACTATCCACAGGGAGTGGATGAAAATGGTTGGTGGAATCGTCCACATGAAACTCGCGAAGAAAGACCGGCGCGTGCTCGGCGAGTGTTGGAGGATATTCTCACTTGCCATAGCAATCCCGACGAGGTAGTTATTCTGGTCAGTCACGGAGAATTCTTCAATCACTTTATCAATGCTCTTCTGGATATGCCGCCCAATTCAGCGGTGTGGTTTGAGATGATGAATGCAGCTGTCTCGCTGTTTGATTTCCAACCTGACCTGATCCAGATCCCCTATATCAATCGTCATCATTTCATCCCATCAGAATTGATCACTGGATAGCACTATTTGCCCTATTACTAGCAATGATCTGCCAGTCCAGGATGAAGGAAAAGTTTCCTTCTTGATTCAACTTTGATCTCTGCCATGCCATAATGGGCAAGGGGCGTGAAGGTGCAATTACTGATCTATATATTTGAAAATTAGTTATTGATATCACCGCTCTACTGATGGTTTAGTTTATAACATTCAACCAAGAGTCGGTTGTTTATAGGATTAAAAAGAGTATTATGTGACCATAAGCCAAGGAAAGGAGGTCATAACAGAAATGTCCAATGAGAATTTATCGAAAATGGCTCAATTTATTTCTGACTTGAGAAAAGAAAAAAAGTTAACCCAAAAAGAACTGGCAGAGAAATTGGGAGTTACAGATAAAGCTGTGTCAAAATGGGAGCGTGGATTAAGTTGCCCCGACATAGCGTTATTATCAAAACTCTCTCAAATATTAGGTGTGACAACAAGTGAGTTGTTGAACGGTGAAATAGCGCCCCCATTTACCTCAAAGGTAGATACTATGGTCGGAGCAATGTTTCAATGTGCTGACATAACAACGAAAAACATAATCACTAAAAACGCACGACGGAAATATGTAGCCATAGTGTCTGCAGTCTTTATATTGTGTATTCTTATTTTAATTGCCTGTAATTCGGCTATTGATAGAGGCTTGGCATGGTCTATCTTACCTTTAAATATAACAGCGTTTATTTGGCTGGTTGTGATGGTAGGAGTGTTTGTTATAGGAAAAAACAAGCTGGCTTCTTTATTGCTCTGTGGATTTATTATTTTTATAACGACATTTTATTATTCTTCTTTGAATCAAACTCCGACAAGAGATATTAGCACCTTCAATGGATTTTCGAAAAGCTATCTTCCTCACTACACTGTCATTTTAGTCATGTTTATAGTATCTATCGCACTGGCGGCGTTTTTTTTCTGGACTCAAAGCAAAAAGATTTTCGGTGATAAATTGTTTTTTCTTGTCGTAGTAAGTATAACCATTATTATATTATCCCTACTTACTGTGCCGTCGATTATGGATTATGTGGACATCAACGGTCTTGGTGTAAATCCAAAATTTACAATTCTTACACTACTCACGCTCTTGATAAATTACGTTTTGTTGGCTCTATTGGCAAAACGCTATAAAAGGCAGATTGCAGAGAAACAAAAGGCAGGCAATAATAGACCTTAATGCAACTCACTTTGGCGCCGGAGTCAGTCAGGGGGAATTCTTCATTCAACTTTCAGTCTGATCTGATCCAGACCCTCTATATCAATCGTCATTATTTTATCCCACCAGAATTGATCATCGGATAATGCATCACGGTAAGTTGCTAATGCGTAGCACCGTTTCTGCCATGAAGGTAGTTTGCCCGTTGTGCTGCAGGCTGCCAAAGATCGCCAGATTGTCACCTTGTTTTAGATCATCCAATGAAATGGACTGCTGCTTCTCATCCAGATAAGCAGTTTGATCGTTCACCATCACCTGGAGCACTCCTTGAGCGGTGTTCACCGTCAACATATCCCCACCCTTATGCATTAGACGGCCCAACACATCCGGTTGCGGACGAGCATCATTCTGCTGCTGGAAAGCTCCCTGGTTGGGACGTCTTTGGTTGGCATATTTTAGATTTTCCACGCTTTGATCCAACCAACCATTCTTGCCAACGTACACCCCCATAGAAAATGCCATCGCTACCAACATCAGGGTGATCAGTGTCAGACCGAGTATGATCTTCCAATCCTTTATTCTAGCCATCCGTCCACCATTCCTATCTCATCCTAAACGGCAATGTCATTCAGGGTAATTTCTATCGATACATTATTCTGATTAAGCACAATTATTAATGGGTAATTTCCATCCAACAACGTGGAAGGTATTACCAGATTGACCTGCTCCACAATGATCTCACTGGTTTGCAAACTTTGCGCGCGAATATATTTATTCAACAATCCACCCAGGATGGTATGTTCGTGGTGAAATTTCTCCCCTATCCAGTAGCTTTCTGTGAGATCAGATATGATATTCCCGTCAGCGATCTGCCAGTATAGAGTGAGGGAGAGTTCTCCGCCTGATTCAACCGTGTTCTCTGCCAGGTCATACCCCACCAGTTTTAGTCCATCCAATGCGATGTCTAAGCTGTAAGTTGGATCGCGTGAACTGCTCCAATCCGGGGGCTGGTTTTGTACTTTGTAAAGGATCCACTGGTTACGCGCACTGGCAGACTGGTCGCTTTCTCCGTAAAGCAGCGGGATATACCAATCCTCTATAGCCAGGGCTGTGTTTGGCAATTTTCCGCCAGTCTGGATGGTGTTCGGTTGCACTACACTGTAAAGGGCGGCTGTTGTATTCATGTTCAATTGTTGGTTGGGGTTTGTCAGTGCTGGGACATCCACATCCGGGCGTATACCGTAGATGAGCTTCCAGTAAAAAACTGAGTAACCAAAAACACCACTTTGTGTCAGCAGGGTGCTATTAGTGGGCAGGTCATGCCAGACATTAGCATAAAAATCATTGATAGCTGTATCCTGTGAATGATCGTTGATTAGTATATTGGTCGAGAGTTGCATATATACTGGGACGATTATCATGGCAGCCAACAACGAACTAAGGATTACGGTCTTGAAAGGAGAACGCTGTTTGGTGTCATTCTCTCGATGGGTGAGAGTGTCTATGAGATACAATATGCCACGTAGAGTGGCGAATATTCCGAAGATCATGAAAATTGCCCATAACATGTGACTGGGAATGAAGAAGACTTCCAGGTCAAAGGCTTGATATTGGATGAAGAACCAGATATGTACGATGTACATACCGGTGAATAAGTAGAAGGCACGGGGTTTCCAGAACAGCATTACCACCATCCCAATCATACCCAACATCACCCCCAGCCATCCGAATTGTTCAACCAATAGATACAGGTAGAGTACCAACCGTTCTGGCAGCATCTGCAAAGGGAATGCGAATTTTAAATTAGAGAAAGAATCCAGGGTGTAGTTGTAAATACCCTGCAGCGTGGTGGGTGATGATCGCTGCATTAATCGGTCATTCAATCCAGAAGCGTTCAATGGCAGCCACAGGAACTGCAAGATACCCAGTACAAAACCGCTCAATGCGCTAAGCCACCACTTCCAATCTCTGATCACCTGCCATTGGCTGAGCAAAACGAAAACAACCGTACTTGGGGCAAATCCGAGATTGGAAAGATGCGTGCCCATCGAAAGTCCAAATAGCAGGGCGAACAGGAAAAAATGAATGTTCTTGTGGTTATACTCCCATCGCAGGAGTGCCAGCAGGCAGAGCACGATCATCAATAAATTGAGTGCGTAAACTTCGGTGATGACTGTTTGTGACCATAGATCGCGTGAAAAAGCCAGTACGAGGATGCCAAGGATCACTGCGCTACGATATAGCACTGCACTGTAGGGTTTCTCTTTTTCAGATGACGGGAAAAGCTGTAATAATAGGGAATATAACAATGCCATTGCCAGTGCGCTGCTTACCGCGCTCAACAGGTTCATGCGGTAAGCCACATCTTGGATAGGGATTTGACTGAATAGATATCCGATCCAGGTATAAAGCGGATAGCCGGGGGAATGTGCCAGTCCCAGGATAGCAGGGATAGTTGCCAGCTCACTTCCATCCGGACTGAGCGAAGAAAGACTGGGGGTGAGGGTTTTCAGGTAGACAATTAGAACCCCCATAAAAATACCTGGCGGGATCAGGATATCCAATACAGGGATATTTATTTTTAAAACTCGCTCTGTGTTTATAGACATGCGTAAAGTTTAGCGTGCCTGTGTTTGCGCGATTTTACCCCACTGTAATTTTATTGTAAAAAGTTAACTCTGGTCTAGTCTGCCGGATAGCCAGTGATATCACGGATGTTCTCATATAACGGTTTTAGTAACCCGTACATTTTCAGGTAAACCTGTTGGTACAAATCATCATAGATCCGGTGATTTTGCATGTTAGGTTCATATATCTTACCGATCCGTGTCATGGATGAAACAGCGCTGCTGAAGTCGCTATGTAGTTTGAGACCAACTGCCAGATCAATGGCAGCGCCCAAGCCGGACGCTTCGTAAACGTGGGGTTTGGCGGTGGGCAGCCCGAAGATGTCTGCGGTTAATTGGGTAGCAGCATCACTTTGACTGCCACCTCCGGCAATGCGGATCTCAGTAATGGGTGTCTTGGTACGCTTGGAAGTGCGTTCGGCACCTTCCCGCAGACCATATCCCAACCCTTCCAGAATTGCTCGATAGAGATGAGCGCGGGTATGTGCGTCGCCAAACCCAATGATAGCTCCTTTGGCTTCTGGTCCTGGGTTTTTTAACCCCGGTGACCAGTAAGGTTGCAGGGTAAGCCCCAGAGATCCAGGTGGAACGGATGCTACTAAATCATCGAACAATTCTTCTGTCTCAACACCGCGATTTTTTGCAACGCGTTGCTCATTTTGAGCAAATTCGTTCTTGAACCAGCTTACCATCCAGAAACCGCGGTAGATCTGGATCTCCATGCTGTATGCACCGGGTACGGCGGATGGGTAGGGTGGGATGAGGGGAATGACCTCCGTATATTTATAATGGGTGGTATTGATGGTGGCAGTGGTGCCAAAACTTAAGCAACCGATATGGGGCTCTAAACAGCCGCTGCCAATTACCTCACAGGCTTTATCTGCAGCTGCGGCTATCACCGGTAACCCTTCTGGGATACCAGTTTCTTGGGATGCTTGATGGCTCACCTCTCCAAGTATTCCGGATGGCATCACCAGTTCCACCAGTTTGTCTTTTTCAATGGGTACAGCGTCCCATTTCCAATCGCTTTTTCCGGACCAGGTTTGTTTCTTATAATCAAAGGGAACATATCCCACCTGACTACCTACTGAATCGCGAAATTGCCCGGTGATCTTATAGGTCAGGTAACCGGAAAGAAATACATATTTATAAGTTTTATTCCAGATATCCGGTTGGTAAGTCTGAATCCAGTTCAATTCCGCTTCAGATTGCAAATAGCGCACTGTTTCGGTCATACCAGCTATCTTGAAAAGGAGTCCCCACAATCCTCCCACCGGTTTTAGCCCGCTGGTGCGACGCTGGTCGAGCCAGATAATGGCAGGGCGCAACGGATTGCCCTGTTTATCCAGATTGATAACGGTGCTGCGTTGGGTGGTGATTGCCAGTCCGGCAATGGATTTTTTGTCAATCTTATTTTCGGCCCATAATTTATGACAGGCTTCGCATAGGGATTTCCAAAAATAATCTGGATCCTGTTCAGCCCAACCATTTTCAGGAGATTTGTAAGGTTCGATCTCTACTTTCGATTTGGCAAGCAAATTTCCTTCCAGGTCGAAAACTAATGCTCGCACACTTTGTGTTCCATTGTCGATAGTCAATAATAGATCCGCTGCCATATCATTCTCCTCAAATATGATTTAATCCATTATAGATTCAAACTTCCGGAATTGAGTAACATTCATGCCAAAGACGCAGGTAATTGGATTGTTCTTGTGCCCATTCAATCTCTGACCACCCCAACTCTTGTTGGACAATACTTTTAATTTGTGGCAGCAATGTCTTACCCCCTTCCGCACAAATTAATCCCAGACGGGTACGCCGTAGCATCAGATCTGATAAATGTTGAACCATCTCATGGCGTGCAGCCCAACGGATCTCTCCGAGTGTGAAAGGTGTGGAGAATAGGGGTTTGAGTTCATCTGAGGGGATTTCAGCCAAAAAATCTGCAAAGGAAAATCCTAAAATACCGCTCAAACGTTCTTGCATTACAACTCCCAATTCCTTTGACATTTCCGAGAAAATGCCATCATGGTTTGGTAATCTTCTGGAAGGATGTCTTGGAAGGTTGGGTCTGATATGCTTGAGCATATCAGAAGCCATGCGTTGGAAAGTGGTCAGTTTACCACCTGCGATAGAGAAAAGATTGTCATCCACAAATATTTTATGAGTACGCGAAGCCTTTGAAGGTGCTATCGCACCCATTGAAATGATCGGGCGTAATCCAGCAAAGGAAGAAATAATTTCTTTTTCACCAACATCTACTTCTGGGAAGAGTTTGTTAACAGCCTCTAACAGGTAATCCATCTCTTTGGCGGTCATAAAAGGTTCAGGCTTCTCTCTTTCGAATATTTCGGGATGATCCAGATCGGTGGTACCAACCATGGTCATACCTTGCCATGGGATGACAAATAATGCCCTGCCATCAACCGGGTGAAATATGGTGAAAGCTTGGTTTACGGGCACCTTTGCTGATGCAAACAAGATATGACTACCACGTAGTTTGCGGATCACTTTTTCCTCGACCATTTGAGTGCGCAGTTCATCCGTCCAGGGACCGGTAGCATTGATGACAAGTCTGGCGGGAATTTCGACTTGCTGCTGGTTAACCAAATCGCGAACCTGCAAGGCGCTTACCAATCCTTTCTGATCCTTTAGTAAATTTTCCACTTTGCAATAATTGAGAGCAGTACTTCCTGCGTGGATACCTTCCTGAAGTACCCGCCATACCAGGCGAGCGTCATCTACTTCAGCATCAAAATAATAAAGCGCTGAACGCAAGCCATTCGTATCTAGTTCATGGAATTTTTGTTTGCGATCTCGATCCGAATATTTTCCATGTTTCCATTTTTTACCAAACAGGTCGTAGAGCGCGATCCCAAATTCAAAGAAGGATGGATTGTATTTGTAGCGTTCATAGACTGGTAAAATGAACTCCAGCGGTTTGACCAGGTATGGATATTGCCTCTGAAGATGCTCACGCTCCTGTACTGATTCACGCGTGACGTTAAACTGTCCGTTTGCCAGATAGCGCAACCCTCCATGCACTAATTTTGAAGAACGGCTGGAAGTGCCAAAGGCGAAATCATTTTGCTCAAGCAGCAGCACTTGATAACCCATTGCTGCCAAATCACGAAAAATACCCGCCCCGGTGATGCCTCCACCAATGATAATAACATCCCATTTTTCATTGACTGTATCAGGGAGGTTTCGATCAGTTTTTTTGATAGGCATGTTAATGCTCCAGGTATAACTTGCCGGAATTCATCAGCCCTTGCGGGTCGAAAGTACGATAGAAGCTCTGCATAGCCTGCATGCCCAACTCACCTTTTTCGGATTGCAGGTAAGGGCGGTGGTCAATACCTACACCATGTTGATGACTGATGGTGCCGTGGTGCTTGACGATCACTTCACTGGCTGCTTTTTTCAATTTCTTCCAGCGTTCCAGGGTTTGCTGTGGGTCAGCGGTTCGCCGGAATAGATAGGTCACGTATAAGCTTGCCCCATCGGTGTACATATGAGAAAGATGGCTGAATACAATCAGTTTTTCATTTTCATATTGCAATCCGTTGAACAGGGCATTTTCAACTTCATCTTTTACATCAGCCACGTTAGACCAGGGGAAAACTGATTCCAGCGTATCCAACGCGTACCCGCATTCCCATAGATTGTTGCGTAAGTAAGGCGTGGTAAAACGTGAGTCATACCACATCTTTCCGACATAATTTTTCTCAACAAAACCATGATGCCGTCTGGCGATGTGCTGTACCTGGCGCAGGGTACTTTTGGCGCCACTTGCCAATCCCGTGATACCGAATAGCATCATGCAGCGCTCTTCCCCCATACCGATCAGGCGCAGCCCTTTATCAGCCAGATTTACCAGCTTTTCCTTCCCGGAAAGCTGTAAGGTGGTTTCTGTTTCAAACTTATCCAGCAGACGTAACATCGATACATCCAGCCGTGATTGCACCATTTCACGCAGGGTGATAAAACCGCTTTCCCAATCAGGAAAAAAGACCGCATAGAAATGTTCGAATTCGGGGAGAGGTGAAATACGAATCGTGGCTTCGGAAATGATGCCCATGTGTCCTTCCGATCCCAAAGCAAAATGTCGTAGATCAGGACCGGCTGCCGAAGCTGAAAAAGACGGCATTTCAAAATGACCTTGTGGCGTATGCATACTTCCACCCAGGAAGAGCTGTTCGATCCTGCCGTAGTAATAACACTGCGTGCCTACCGAACGGGATGCAATCCAGCCGCCCAGGGTGGAAAATTCGTGCGACTGCGGGTAGTGTCCGAAACGAAAACCATGTGCAGCTAACGCATCTTCCATATCCGGACCGCGCACGCCGGCGCCGAAAGTTGCACGATTGCTGATTGCATCCAGATCCAATAATTGATTATATTTCTCCATATTCACGGTCAGGGTAGGTGGATTGCTGAAATCAACATTGATATGTCCAACCACTGAGGTTCCTCCACCGTATGGGATCACATTGAACTTTTCCTTCTTTGCCAGTGTCAGGATATTCTCAATGTCTTCTTTTGAGGTTGGTTGGGCAACTGCATCAGGAAAATATTCGACGATGCCGTGACGTAATGCCACCCAATCCGGAAAACTCTGTCCGCGGGAGTGACGAATGCGTAATTCAGCATCGCTATTAAACAGCGGATGCTCGGGAAGGCGTGATTCGGGGACGCTCTTGATCACAGATGCTAGTTCGGCGTCCTTGATCCGCTCTCCCTTGCCTACGATCTTTTCGACAAATGTCTGGGCGCTTGGCGCAAAATGGTAGTGGTATTCTTCTCTTCCCCAACCGTTCCAACGTTTCATTTTTCTTTCTCCTCTGGAAGGGACTGCTTCCAGTAAGTAATGCTGTCTTTCATCATTTGTTGCGTACGATTGAAAACATCCTGTGCGGATTTTTTTTTGGTGAATTTCAAGATATCTCGATAGAAATCCTCCGAAGCCTGCCTTGCAGTTGCTTGCTCAAAATAGCGTTCTGCCATTTGCAGGTAGACCTGATCAAAACCATTCAAGATCAGTAAAAAAACTGGATTGTTCGAGAGCAGTGCTGTAGTTTTATGCAACTCCCAATCCATTTTTCCCACCTCAAAAGCATTTTTCGAAATGGGGATCATAGTACGGAGGAGTGCGATCAACTGCGCGGGTTCGTGCTGACATGCGGCGGAAAAATAAGTAGGTGCCAATAGTAGACGCACCTGCAGCAAACTTTCTATCATGTGCATAGATACAGATGCATTGGTGTTGGCAATGGCATTCAGTACATTCAAATTGCCTTCTTCCAGATAGTTCTGCACGCGGGTGGGTTTGCCCTGGTGAACTTCCACCCAGCCATCTCTGCGCATGCGCTGAAGAGCTTCACGCAGGGTAGGGCGGGTTACCCCCAGCATCTCACATAATTCTCTCTCCGATGGCAGATTGGAATCGATCGGATAAGTGCCTTGTAAGATAGCTTCGATCAGGCGCCTCTCGGCAAAATCAGTCGGTCGTTCAGGTGGTTTCCAATTCATAAGTTTAACTGGTAAGTGGTCTTACCAGTTAAAGGATATATTTTTTCAAGGTAGGAATTATGTATCGAATGTCACAGGGTAATATGGAGGATTGTCATAAATCAAGCAATTCTTCGATTGCTCTAAGCAGGGATTTGGCTGTGCGGTGATCGAATAAAGCGGTTTTCTGACTCCGGTCCAAGTGTAGGGGTGTTAGATAATGATTGATAAATTTCCTGAATAACAGCAGGGCAGGCTCTTCTTCGTAGTCTGCTATCATCATAGCTAGTTGTTCCTGGATCAATGCATAAACTTCAGCATTCGCTATTTCATGCCGGTCTCTCATGGAGAACAACCATGGGTTGGCAATGGCGGCTCTGCCGATCATGATGCCATCACATCTTGTTTCTGCAAGCATAGCATGGATGTCATCCACACGCTTTACATCTCCATTACCGATCACCGGAATGGAGATCTCTTTTTTGATTTCCCGGATAGCGTCCCAGTTGGCTTTCCCTTGAAAACCCTGTTGGCGCGTGCGCCCATGCACTGCGATCATCGCACCACCGTGCGTTTCGATCAGATGTGAGATTTCCAGATAGTTAGAGTGGCTTTCATCCCATCCCAGGCGTATCTTGGCAGTGATGGGTATGGATAAGGTGTTTGTTAATCGGTCGAATATCTCAGCGATCTTTTCCGGTTCCAATAGTAAACCGGCTCCCGCCCCGCGATTCGCTACCCGGGCTACTGAACAACCAATGTTGATATCGATAAAATCCGGTTTGAAACGTGTCAGTTTTTGCGCTGCGGCGACGACGGCATTCGGATCAGCATCATAGACTTGGAATCCAATAGGGTGTTCTTCTTCCCTCACGGCTGCGAGCTTTCGCCGGAAAAGGATGGAATGGTTCAGCACGTCTTGAGCATTGATAAATTCGGTATAGCACAAAGCGGCTCCCTGTCTGCGCAGGATACAGCGAAAGGCGGAATCGCTGATGCCATCCATGGGCGCCGCCACCAGTACGCTGTTAACTTCAATGTTCCCAAATTGGAATGAAGAAAAGGGTAACTTTTTTCCCATCCTCTGCAAACTACGGGTGCACGTTTGCTGCAATGGCTGCCAGGTGTTCCGGGCTGGTCCCACAGCAGCCACCGATGATAGCTGCTCCCGCTTTGACCCAGGAAGGTGCCTGTGCTCCCATCTCTGCAGGAGTGATAGAATATATAGCATCTCCCATTTCATCCAGGGTTGGCAGCCCCGCATTAGGTTTGAACCATACCGCTTTGTCGGTTACGGATACTAATTCCTGCAAACAGGAAAGATTGTTTTCCAGGCTCTTGCCGCAGTTGATGCCAAGGGCAGCCAGATCGAAATCTGCTAATTCCTGTGCCATCTTGGTGGGGGATGTACCCATCATGGTTTTAGTTCCACGATCGTAGCTGAAGGAACAGATGATTGCAAGCTCACAAACTGAAAGTGCTCCTTGAATGGCAGCCCGAGCTTCGTTGATATCAAACTGGGTCTCGATCAACAGGAAGTCCGCTCCTGCATGTGCCAGTGCCTTGGCTTGTTCGGCATAGGCTTGTTGTGCTTCGTCGATTTCCAGTAATCCGAGCGGTTTCAGCATCTGTCCCAGCGGACCCATGGAGCCAGCCAGCAAAACTTCTTGTTCTCCAATCGCTTTTCTTGCAATCTCAACTGCTTTATGATTGACCGTGTTCACTTCATTGCCCAGTCCACCGTGCTCCAAGCGGAAATGGTTAGCGCCAAAAGTGCAGGTAAGCAGGATATTTGCTCCAGATTCGAGAAAATCATTGTGTAGTTGTTGGATGGCATCTGGATTTTCCAGCACCCAGGTTTCAGCAGCTTTTCCTTTGTCCAATCCGCGTGATTGCAGATTCGATCCGGTGGCACCATCGGAGATCAATGTTTTATGCTCATCGATATAATTGATCAATTCAGTTGTTTTCATCAAAGCACCTTTTTACCTCAAAATAAATAGAATTTGACCAGGCTGATGATCACTCCAGCCAAGATCAGCCAGATCGTTTCGACCTCATATTTCCATAATAAGAACAGTCCTACCACGGCAATTCCCAGAGTAAGGATGTCTATGATCGCCGTTTGGAAGATGCGCACTGCAACTACCAAGATCAGAGCGATTACCCCAATGGTTACGCCCTGCAGGAAGTAGTGCAAAATACCTCCCTTTTTGATGTTTGTTAGCCATTTACTGGTGAGAAATACAATAAAAAATGATGGGATGAAAATACCTATCGTAGCAATAACAGCACCTCCGTAACCAGCCACCTGGTAGCCGATGAAAGTAGCTGCCGAAGAGACCGGTCCGGGAGTGATCTGTCCAACGGTGATGGCATCCACCAGTTGATGCTGTGTCAGCCAATGAAAATTATTGACTACATCATTTTGGATCAATGCTAGCAGGGCTAAACCACTGCCAAATAAAACTGCGCCTGTTTTCAGAAAATACAGAAAAAGTTTAAGCAAAGAATTGGAAGGATTGGTGGCAGCCACCAGTACTCCTCCTGGGAGTATCGGCATAAAGAACAATACCATCAATTTGTGCTTCTGTGACGGCCGTAGGTTCAACAATATCCACACGACCCCGGATAGCAAGATCACCAGCGTCTCGTTCAATCCCAATAATGCGGCTGCCAGAAAACCAACGAATACAATCATGGCTTTCCAGTTTTTGATGGAGCCTTTGCCCAACCGATAAGCAGAACTGATGATGATGCTGATTAATAGAGGATTGATGGCATAAAAGATCGCTTCCACTTGTGGAATGCTGCCATATTTGGCATAAAGCACACCCATCAGTAAACTGAGAAAGAACGATGGAAAGATATAAAAAAGTCCAGCAGTCAGTAGACCCGGTAATCCTGCTCTGGCATAACCAAGGTGCAATGCCATTTCGGATGCGTTCGGACCAGGGATGAGATTGGTAGCTGCCAACATATCAAGGAAGTGTTCCTGCTCAACCCATTTACGTTTGTGAACGGTTTCCTGCTCCATCAGGGCGATATTGGAAGGAGGACCACCGAATCCGATGGTCCCCAGTTTTAGAAACAAAAGCGCTATTTCGTATAGATTATTTTTTCTATTCATGAAATGTTAATTCTGTAATGCTTTCCATACTTTTTCAGGAGTAAGTGGCAGGTGGTGCGGCCATACACCGGTGGCATTATGGACGGCATTCACCAGGGCAGGTGCCACTCCGTCGATCGAAATCTCGGCAACGGATTTAGCGCCAAAAGGTCCGCTTGGCTCATCTGTCTGTACAAAAATGACATCGCAAGGTGGCATTTCATCCGCTAGATAGGTATAGTAATTCTTGAACTGTGCATTCATGATTTGCCCTTTTTCATCAATGTAGGTTTCTTCGGAGTGGGCAAACCCTAATGCCTGTGCCATACCGCCTTCCACCTGACCGGCAGCGGTGATGGGATTGATGACCCGACCACAATCCACTACCATCAGCAAGCGCTCGACCTTGATCTCCCCGGTCTCCGTATCCACCGTCACTTCCGCAAATTGGGCAGCTGTGGGCGGGGGACTGACATAGCTGAGGTGTGACGCGGTTGCCATGATCTGATGTTGGTTCATTTGGTGCAGGCTGCTTAAAGCCACATCTTGAAAGCTGACTGATTTACCATTGGGCGCGATCACGTTGTGGTCTTTCAGTTTCAATTCTTCGGGCTTTTCCCATTTCAACATCAGGGCAGCATGTTCCTGGATCTGTTTCTTGATCGCTAGGGCAGTTTTCTTCACTGCGCCACCGCTGATATAGGTGGTAGAGCTGGCATAAGCACCTTTGTCGAAGGGGGTGAAATCCGTGTCGGATGAATAGACGATGAAATCTGAAACTGGGATGTTCAGAACTTCAGCAGCGATCTGCGCCAGAATAGTATCCGACCCGGTGCCGATATCGGTAGCACCTAATAGTAAGTTGAATGATCCATCATCATTCATCTTGAGGGTAGCAGCCGCCATATCCAATCCCGCTATACCGCTGCCGTGCATGGCAATCGACATACCAATGCCGCGTTTGATCTTACTATTTTGATTCTTATACAGTTCGCGTTTTTCATAATAGCGGGTAGTCTTCAAACCGATGTCCACACATTGGGATAATCCAGAGGTTGCCAGCGATTGATCGAAACCTTCGCGCCCTTCGCCTAATTTCTTCGCCATATGCATGGGTTCACCCAGTTTCAACCAATTCTTGCGTTTGAATTCCACCACATCCAGTCCCAATTTTTCGGCAACTTCTTCCATCATCACTTCCAGTGCAAATAACTCTTGCATAGTACCGTATCCGCGGTAGGCTCCGGCAGGGGGGGTGTTGGTGTAAACCACATCACAGATGAAGCGCGAATTGGGTGCATTGTAAAGGGTCAAACCCTTGAAACCACCTACCATGCTCACGGTTAACCCATGTGAACCATATGCCCCTGTATCTCCGATCAATTTCAATTCAACTGCGGTGACAATATCACCTTTGATACCGATCTTATAGTGAATGAAATGCTGGTGGCGGGTGCGTGCACTGGTAAATTCTTGTCGCCGGGTATATTCAAGCCTTACCGGTTTACCGGTTTGCTTGGTCAGCAGGGCGCATAGATCTTCTAGCAAGATTTCCTGTTTTCCACCAAAACCACCGCCGATGCGAGGCTTGATGACACGGATATCTTTAACAGGTATATCGATCAATGGCGCGATGATGCGACGCACGTGGAAGGGTACCTGGGTGCTGGATAGCACTACCATACGCTGATCGGGATCGAAATAGGTGATGCAGATATGCGGCTCTAGCTGCGCATGCTGCTGCTTGGGGGTGCGGAATTCACCACTGAACACATGATCTGCTTCAGCAAAGGTCTTATCCGGATCACCATTTTCAGCTTCAATATGATGAATTACATTATGGCTGGCATCGAAAATCCCCTCGGTATCATCCTCATCATGGATTATCGGTGCACCATCTTTCATGGCTTCGCGGGGATCAACCACCACATCTAGTAATTCGTAATCCACATCGATCAATTGAATGGCTTTATCGGCGATCTCCTGGGTATCGGCTGCTACTACCGCCACCCGATCTCCTACATGGCGCACCTTGTTATCCAGAGATACTTGATCATAAGGTAACGGCTGCGGGTAACTTTGACCGCCGGAAGCGTATTTCACCCGTGGTAGATCCCGGTAGGTCAGCACTGCTTGTACACCGGGTAATGCTTTGGCTTTTTCGGTATTGATCGAACGGATGCGAGCGTGTGCCACATTGCTGGTTAGCAAGGCACCGAAAAGCATACCATGCGGACGAAAATCATCCGTGAAGGCGGGCCTACCGGTTGCCAGTTTTTCTGCATCCACCTTCTTCTCAGCTTTATTGACAGCGCTGGTTTTGGACATGGAAGCCGGTGTGAATACCAGGGGAGGAAGAGGATGTTGATTGCCATCTTCGCGATAGAAAGGTTGGGGAATCTGCACATCCCGGCAGTTTTCAGGCAGGTCCAGGTAGATCGGTCCATATTCTTCCAGTTTTTCACCGCGCAGGCGAGCGGCTGCCCGCATCACACCATCCACGATACGTACATATCCGGTACAGCGGCATAATACCCCTTTCAATGCCGAGCGCACCTCTTGCTCGCTCGGGTTGGGGTTCTTATCCAGAAAAGCTTTGGCGGTCAGGATCTGTGCCGGAGTGCAGAATCCGCATTGAATGGCACCGGTTTCGATGAAAGATTCTTGCAAGGGGTGTAATTTACCATGGTCATTCATCCCTTCAAGCGTGAAAACTGAGCGATTCTGCAGATCTTTGACCTTCAACATGCAGGAGCGCATCGGTTGACCATCAAGCAGGATTGTACACACGCCACAGTCTCCTACCCGACAGCCCGCTTTAATGCTCTTTAGCTCCAAACCACGGAGAAAATCTAGAACGGTCTGATTGGGATCAGTGTTGCCCAGCCAGGCTGTTCCATTTAAAATAAATTTCAAAGTCGTTTCTTTTTCCATTACATCTCTCCGTTGATGGTATTTGATAAAATACGTTCTACCAATACAACTGTCATTTCTCTACGGTAAGCTGCACTGCCCATATAGGTATCAATAGGAATGATCGCTTTACTGAACTTATCACTGATAATCTTTATCAGAGGGGCACCCAGCAACTTGCCAGCTATTTCCTTGGAATAATCAGCCAGAAAATAAGGAGACTTCGAAACACCAGTTGCAGTGATACGGAGTTTTTCGATCATCTCTCTATTGAACTTGACATAGGCGATCACTGAGACAATGGGCTGCCCACGGGGCGTATTGCTGACTTTATCATATGTCAGCAAATCAGCTTCATCCAGATCAAGTTGAAGCTCTTTGAATTCCTTGAGTAAATCCGCTTCATTTTCAAGCAATGTGGTTAATGGCAATTTTTTTCCGTTTGTTAGGGAAGTCATTGGATTGATGGCGATCAATCCTGCCACCCATTCTGAAAAACTGTTTTTTGCACGTAGGGATGTTAGAAAATTTGTTTCCACTCTCTCTTGATAGGTGATTTGTCTGAGTAATCCTTGCAGGACAGAGGGTAAATCTTTTTGTGTATAAATTGTCTCAAGTGTTTCTGTACAGGTGATCGTCGATTTCATTATTTTCTCCAGGATTTTCTCAATGTTAATTATACGGATTTAATCGGAATAATCGTCTGATTTAGTACGAGTATCGCAAATAAAATTTGAAATATTTTTGTTTGGGGTCAAATGAAAAGTTTGGGTGAAATTGACAAGGAGCATTTTTTGAAAACCTATCGTTTTACGAAAACACTCCTTCTCTACTAGGAAGGAGTGTTGGTGGCGGGAGCGACGGGATTCGAACCCGCGATCTCGGCCTTGACAGGGCCGCATGTTAAGCCACTACACCACGCCCCCGTGATGTGGAAAACAGTTTAACACAGGATAAAAACAACGTCAAGTTTTAGTTTTTCCCGAAGATCAATTCGTGATGGTGGTCAGCCCAATCGCAAATTTCCTCTTCCTTGAACCACAGGGCAATCTCGCGATTGGCAGTTTCAAGAGAATCCGACGCGTGCACTAGATTGCGGCTGGTCAATAAAGCAAAATCGTGCCGGATGCTGCCGGGAGCAGCTTCCAGTGGATTGGTCTTCCCAACCGTTTGCCGTACCGCTTCAATGGCATGTTCACCTGCCCATATCATAGCCATGGTGGGCGCTGAGGTGATGTATTTAACCAGACCGTTATAAAAGCTTTTTCCTTTGTGTTCTTGGTAGTGTTTTTCTGCTAATTCTTTATTGACCAGTAACATCTTGGCAGCAATAAGTTGTAGTCCCCTTGCTTCGAAACGGTTGATAATAGAGCCGATCAATTTACGTTGCACTCCATCAGGTTTTATCAGTACCAAGGTTTTCTCAAAGGCTTCTTCCATGCGTTCTCTTTTCTAGGAAAATGAAATTTCTTCAGCTTTTCGAAATGCCTGCAAAGCTTTTTCTTTTTGGTTCAGTTTCAGGTAAGCTCTTCCTAAAACGAACCATGCTTTTGGCTCGTGGGAGAGCAATATACTGTGTTGCTCAATTAGATGAACGATTTCTTCCAGATGATATTCATTTTCTACCAATTGATCCAATTTCTTGATAGCAAACTGAAAGTTTTCACCTTCAATGGCTTTTGTGGTTTGCTGAAAGAGAAGAATATTATCATCGCTATCTACGATCTCTCGAGTATCTTCCAGATTGGAGTGTGGTGCTGCTGCAGGTTCGTTCTCCATTTTCAGCCAGTGAGATGAGATCGCCTCAGATTCCGGTTCAGATATAGCGGGAATATCGTGATCTACCATGCCACTTTCCAAATGAGGTTGTTCAAGGTCGGGTAGGGGTATTTCAGTTCGTTCTTCTATAGCGGGGTCGGTTAAAGGAAGATCTTCTTGCGCTGTAGCTGGGTCATCAAAGATCCAACCTGGGATATCATCGGTTGTTTGATTTGATGGAATGGTTGGTTCATTCTGGATGTTGGTTTCCACACCGGGTTTGTCAAATTCCTCCATCTCATTTTCCGAATGGACAGATTCTTCATTCTCCATTTCTACAATGGGAATTTCCGCAGTTTTTTCTTTTTCATTGTTCAATCGAGTTTCGATTACACTATCCCAATCAATATCTGAAACCAGCTTTGTTTCAGAAGACCAGCCGCTGGGAGTTTCCCAAATTTTATCGATTTCAGCTTGCCAATTGAAGGTTTCCAGGTTAACAGAAGATTTCTTCCCATCATATTTATCTAGCACAACGGCGATGTCGGGCACATCTTCAACAGTATTGATCTTCGCACCCACATAAAGAAAATAAGGATCCACATCGATCAAGTGTTGGTGAAATGCCTCAGTGTCCATGGCATCCGAAGTATTGGGAAGGGTTTCATAAGCAATGCGATTGGCGGTGAAATTGAATGGGGCCTGACCAATGAGCTCGATCGCTTTTTGAACCGCTTCGATTTTTTCACCCTTTTTCAACAAAGCGTCTGCCAGTTGTTCTTTGAAATCAATACGATTGGGATTAGTCTGAAGACCGATGCGTAGTTCTGCTATGGCTTGTGGATAAAGGGAACTACGCAGATACATGTTAATCAACGCACCACGTGTCAGCCGGATGGATTGGGGTTCAATACCATCTTTTTTTAGATGCAGTCGCTTCAGTTCTTCTTTAATCACTGCATTAGTGGGTTGGAACTCGAAAGCACGTTCCATATGCATAACCGCTTCATCAAGTTGGTTATTAACTTCTGCAATGAAACTCATTCCGATATGAGAAACGAAATCGGAAGGGAACACATCTAACACTTTATTGAATACGAAGGTGGCACTCTCATAGGCACCTTTTTCCATGAGAGTTTTCCCGAGTAATCGGTAGCATTGAATATATTTGGGAAAAGTTTGAAAGATACTCCAGCAGTGTTTTTGGGCTTGCTCAAGGTTTCCGTTCTGAATTAATGCTTCAATTTCTTGGATATATTTTCTTAAAGGAATCCTTGACATAGTTGCCCATCCCAATTTCTATTCTCCCAAATAATCTCTTAATTTGCGGCGGATAGTTGGATGACGTAAGCGGCTGAGTGCCTGTGCTTCGATCTGGCGCACGCGCTCACGTGTCACACCCATTTTCCTGCCGACTTCTTCTAGCGTGTAAGCCTGCCCATCCAATAATCCATAACGGAGTTGCAAGATACGCACTTCACGTGGTGGGAGTGTATTTAATATTACATTAAGATGCTCTTTTAATAAATTATATGTTGCGGTCTCGTCAGGGGCAGGAATTTCATCATCTTCGATAAAATCACCCAATACGGAGTCATCTTCATTGTCAGTAGGTGTCTCCAATGAAAGTGGGCGACGTGATACTTTGATCATATTCTCCACTTTCTTAGGGGTTACGTCCAATGCCTCTGCTAGTTCGTCAATGGAAGGATCGCGCCCTAGCTTTTGGGTCAATTGATGTTGAATACGCAGTAATTTATTGATCTGATCACCCATGTGTACTGGTACACGGATAGTGCGTCCTTGATCAGCGATTGCACGTGTTACAGCTTGCCTGATCCACCAAGTGGCATAAGTGCTGAATTTATGCCCTCTACGGTAATCAAATTTCTTAGTAGCCCGGATGAGCCCGATATTTCCTTCCTGAATCAGGTCAAGAAAAGGAACCCCACGTCCCATATATTTCTTGGCTACGCTGATTACCAAACGTGAGTTGGCAGTTACCAGATGTTCGCGCGCTTCCCAACCATCTTCGATCAGATCGCGCAATTCACTACGGCGGTTGGTGTTTACATTTCCTTTTGCTAGTTCCTCGCGTGCCATCCGCCCACGCTCAATGCGTTGTGCCAGATCCACTTCTTCATCTGCGGTTAGCAGGGGAACGCGACTGACTTCTTTGAGGTACAATCCGATGGTATCATCAGTATCGATATGGCGTAGATCGTCAATATCTACGTCAATATCATCTTCTTCATCAGCAGGTTCCCGGTCTTCATCTTTCAACAGGTCTTCTTCAGTGGGTTCAGGGATACTTTCATCATCCTCAATGTAAGGGATGCCCGCACTCATAAGAGTTGCAAATGCTTCTTCTAATTGTCCTAAATCTTGTTCCGCATCGGGAAAGAAATGCAAAATATCATCATAGGTTACATATGATTTTTGTCGACCGAGTTCGATAAGTCTGGCAATTGCAGAGTAACCAATGACATCCTCATCATCTTCCAGAACGTTAATTTTGCTGTTTGCCATAAATAATAATCTACCTTTTTTATAACAAAATTATGGCACGCAAAAATAAATACTCTTAATGAGCATACCTTTTTTCAAAACAAAAATCAATAATACTTTCGTTTTATAGAATTTTTTAACAAATTTGCGTGCTGCGCAACGATTTACTATACACAATTGGAATGTAAAAGTCAACAACCAATTATTGAGGGTGTTGAAAAACATGTTAAAAATTGTAAAACCACTCGGTTTTTAGCCAAATATGGTGGTTTACAGAAGAAAAACTACGGAAAATCCGAAAAATATGACTTTTTCCACACCCTCAATTATTGATAGATTTGTTATAGATTATAGGGTTTTTATCAATTGAATAAAATATGTGGGCAGTAATGCTTCGATATGACAATTTTCATGTGAAAAGGGATGTTTGAAGTCCAACTTGTGTGCATGTAAATAGAAATGTTCTGTCAAATTTTGATCAACCACTGTATTTCCTGGTTTGCTTTCTTGAAAACCATAGAACTTATCTCCCCATATTGGATATCCTTGCGAAGATAAATGGGCTCTGATCTGATGAGTGATGCCGCTGTGAATTTGCACTGCCAGACAGGTGCATTGTGTAAAACGATGAACTACTTTTGCTCTAGTCAGAGCTGGCTTTCCATTTACTTCATCTGGAATCGTATGGTGGGAACGGTCACCATTCTTGCGTAAAGGGTTGCTGATCTCAATTTCATCCCAATCCGGATTGCCAAGGACGACGGCAACATATTCTTTTTCGACAACGTGTTTTTGAAATTGTTCATTTAATATCCGATGAGCCATCGCGTTACGTGCGAAAATGATCGCGCCGCTGGTTTCTTTGTCCAGACGATGTACCGTCCAAACCTTACCATATTCGGAGGAGAGAATATCTTTCAAACATGCCAAAGAATGATCATATCCATCAGCGATCGTCCGTAGTCCGCTAGGTTTATTAACAGCAATTATCTGTTCGTCCAAATAAAGAATCGAGGGACCTGATTCTGCATTGCTCATAACTTACTCTGCTTTATAATCAATCAAATCCATTCAACAAGCGAGGAAACAAAATGTTCATTATAATTGTACATGTTTCGGTAAAAAATAGTTGCATATCAGACTTTATAGACCAGACCAATCTAAATGCAGCTGCCAGTCTAAAAGAAGCCGGCATCAGTTTTTTTGATGTTATTCAACGTGATGATGACCCTTCAAAATTCCTGATTATCGAAGTATATAATGATGAAGCAGCCAATCGTGCCCATAAAAATACCGAACACTACCAAAAATGGCGCGATTCAGTAGCTGATATGATGGCAGAATCGCGTTACAGCGAAAAATATCACGAGGTTTTTCCACCGCTTGAATTCTGGCAGAAACCGACGGAAAGAGCATGAGTAAAAACCTGCGTTTTAATTTTTCAACTTCTGATCGTATCGTTTTTGGCTGGAATTCACTTAAAGAATTACCTGCCATTGCATCTGTGTATGGCAAACATATTCTTTTACTTCATTCCAAAAGTGTAAGTGAGATAGATCATATAAAAATTTCTCTTACATCGGTTGGTTGTGATGTAATTGATCAGAGTTTCAGCGGAGAACCTACCGATTTGTCTTTACAGGCATTGTTGGATCAATATCGTGACAAAAGAATTGAGGTATTAATCGGGGTGGGAGGGGGTAGTGTGTTGGATGCTGGTAAAGCTCTATCTGCATTATTGATAAATCCTGGAAATCTAATGGATTATCTGGAAGTGGTTGGGAAAGGAATGAAATTGACCCGATCCCCTCTACCCTTTATAGCAATTCCTACCACAGCCGGTACCGGCACCGAGGTGACCAAAAACGCGGTTATTAAGGTGGAATCTCAGCATGTCAAGGTGAGTATGCGTGATGTTGCCATGATCCCTCGTGTGGCATTGGTAGACCCTGCATTGACCCGCAGTGTTTCTTCCGCTGTAACGGCATCCACAGGGATGGATGCATTTATCCAGGTCATTGAGCCCTACTGCTCAAGTGATGCCAATGCCATGGTAGATCTTTTCTGCCGGGCTGGAATCTCAATGGCGGCACGTGCTCTACCGCTGGCATACCTTGAACCACATAACCGTACGGCACGCGAGCAGATGGCATGGGTCAGTCTGCTGGGAGGATTATCATTAGCAAATTCTAAATTAGGAGCAGTGCACGGATTTGCCGGACCAATAGGCGGGATGTTTGATTTACCCCACGGCGTGATCTGTGCATGCTTGCTGCCGCAAGTATTTCGGATGAATGCCAGTAAAGTACAAGCTACAGGGGATGTAAACTTGATATCTCGCTTTGAAGATATTGCTGCATGGGTATTACCGGATGGCAGACATAATATTCAAGATGCCGTAGATTGGTTTATAGCTTTAAATGAGACATTATCGATTCCACGCCTGGGTACGCTTGGTATTCGTCAGACAGATTATTCCCGTATCATTGAAAAATCATTGGCATCCAGCAGTATGAAGGGTAATCCCGTTCGACTTACTGAGAAAGATCTCCAAATCATCCTGAAAAATTCATAAGAGGTGGTTCCATACCTCTTATGAATTGATCTGCTAGAAAAAATCCCAAGCATTTCATGGGTGGTCTTGATCAGAGTACCCTGTATGGTTCCCAGAATTTGAATATCGATTATTCAATTGCGTGAATTGATTTATAAGATGGCAAGCCCTCAACTGCATCGGCTTGTTTCACAGCATCTACAATAGCCTGAGCTACCATATCTACTGCAAAGGCTCCCACGATGTTCACATCACATTTTTTCTTGCCTGTTGATAATGCAAAGATCGTGTCGCCATCCTGCATGGTATGAGCAGGACGAATAACCCGTGCCAATCCATCTTGTGCCATTTGAGCGACCTTGTTGATTTCTTCCTTGTTCAACGAGGCGTTGGTAATGACCGCTCCGATCACCGTGTTGGTATTGGCGGCAATGTTCAAGATCGTTTTTCCGATCATACTGCGCATGGTTTCCTGTGTATTGGCAAAATATTCCGTATCTCCGATTTGGATGGGTCCTTTCTTGATAGAACGTGTGCCTGCCAAAATGGCACCCGTTTCGGGGTCACAAATATCCCCAAATGCATTTGCAGCTACAATGGCACCCACATAGACCCCGTTACTGATTTCCATAACTGCCCATCCGATGCCTGATTTCATCGCTTGTGACATTCCCAAGATTTTGCCAACCGTGGCACCCGTCCCGGCTCCGAAATTACCACATTGGGGTGGTATGGTGGAAGCCTGCACACAGGCTTGATAGCCCATATCTGCATCCGGTCGAACATTGGCATCACCATATCCCAGGTCATATAGGATAGCGGCGGGAACAATAGGAACTTTCGCATAGCCTGTATCAAAACCGATCTTGTGTTCTTCCAGGTAGCGCATCACCCCGCTGGCTGCATCGAGACCGAATGCCGAACCACCAGCCAGGATGATGGCATGTACTTTCTCTACCAGATGCATCGGTCGTAGCAGGTCGGTCTCCCTGGTTCCGGGAGCACCTCCGCGCTGATCGACTCCACAAACTGCACCTCGCGGGCATACGATAACAGTACAACCAGTTCCAGCTGTTGGGTCACTGACCTGTCCGATCCTGATGTTTTCTATATCGGTGATGGATAATTCTTTTTGGGGCAATGGATCCTCCTTATGATGGAATATAAATAATTCCTTAGAGTTTATTTTAACTATAGAAACTTATCTGAGGATGATGTTAAATCATATTATAAGATTAATAAATGGTTTCTTTTAGAAAAGGTAATGTGATGAGAATAGCGATCATTGGATTAGGAAAAATGGGCGCCAATATGGCGCGTCGATTACGAGCAGGCAATATTGAAGTGGTAGCCTATAACCGTAGTGCAGAAAAGACCACCGAACTGGAAAAAGAAGTGGGAGTGATCCCTGCTTTCAGCTTGCAGGAGGTCGTTGATAATTTAACTGCTCCACGCATCATTTGGTCAATGGTACCTGCTGGAGATACGACACGGCAAATTGCAACTGAATTGGCCGGTCTTCTGGATAAGGATGATATCTATGTGGATGGCGGGAATTCATATTACAAAGACTCTATTGCTCTCGCTTCGATGTTTTCAGATAAACACATTCACTTTCTGGATGTGGGTGTGAGCGGAGGGATCTGGGGTTTAAAAGAAGGGTATTCGCTCATGATCGGTGGGGAAAGAAAAACTGCCGATTATTTAAATCCGATTTTTGAAGTTCTTGCACCGGAAAAAAACAAGGGTTGGGGCTATGTTGGTCCGCACGGTGCAGGACATTTTGTGAAAATGGTGCACAACGGTATCGAATATGGCATGATGGAAGCACTGGCAGAGGGTTTCGAATTGATGCACGCAAAACAAGATTTTGTCTTGGATCTAGAAGATATCGCCCGCATCTGGAGAGACGGGTCGGTGGTGCGTTCATGGTTGCTGGATCTTACCCGAGATGCTTTGGCAGAAGATCGCGAACTCTCTAATATTGAGGGCTGGGTAGATGATTCTGGTGAAGGGCGCTGGACGGTGCATGAATCGATCGATTTGGATGTGCCGGCTCCTATTATTGCAACCTCATTATATCGACGTTTTGACAGCCGCCAGAGGGATGGTTTTGCCATGAAAATTCTCTCAGCCATGCGCAATAAATTTGGTGGACATACCATCAAAGAGAAGAAATAGAGGGCTCAGTGAATGTACAGACACACGAAAATGTGGTTGGTTTTGTAATCTTTGGAGTGACCGGAGACCTTACTAAAAGAAAATTGTTGCCGGCACTCTATCAGCTTGCCAGTGAAAAGAAATTACCACAAAAAATAAAAATTATCGGTTTTGCCAGAAGACCGTGGACTGATGAAGTGCTAAAGGAAACCCTGCGTAGTGGGATTAAAGAATTTGCCAGAAGAAAACCGGTGGATCATTCTATTGTGGAAGATTTATTGACCAATGCAACTTATGTACAGGGCGAATTTGAAAATCCGATGGGATTCGTGGCTCTGAATGAGCTGATCGAACGGGAACATATTGACAGGGTGATCTATTATCTGGCGACACCGCCGGCATCTTACCCTGACATCATCGATAATCTGCATGTTTGCAGCAGTGGGTTGGAAGATCACAATGAGTGGACACGCATTGTGGTTGAAAAACCGTTTGGGCAGGATCTGGTTTCAACCGGAGAGCTAGATGGAAAATTGCATTCTTGTTTTCGCGAAGATCAGATCTACCGCATTGATCATTATTTAGGAAAAGAAACTGTTCAAAATATCCTCGTTTTCCGCTTTGCCAACGGTATTTTTGAACCACTCTGGAATAATCACTATATTGACCATATTCAGATCACGGTGGCGGAAACGGTAGGTGTTGGTACACGAGCCGGATATTTTGAAGATAGTGGCATCATTCGAGATATGTTTGCCAACCATATGTTGCAACTGCTTTCTTTAACTGCGATGGAGGTGCCCTATGCCTTCAATGCTGGCTCGGTTCGTGATGAAAAATTAAAGGTATTGAAGGCATTGCGCCATTTTGACCAGAGCCAGGTCATGCAAAATACTTTTCGCGCACAATATAGCGCTGGCGAAATGCAGGGTGTACAGGTGAAAGGTTACCTGAGTGAGGATAAGGTCAGACAGGGGTCAACCACTGAAACCTATCTGGCTGCCAAACTTTTCATTGATAATTGGCGTTGGTCGGGTGTGCCATTCTATTTGCGCTGTGGAAAGCGGCTGGAAAAAAGGACAACTGAGATCGCCATCCAGTTCAAACAAGTGCCATTGCCCCTTTTTGATTGGAGGAATATGGCAGGTACCGCCCCCAATGTGCTGACCTTACGGTTGCAACCGGATGAGGGCATCAACTTGTCTTTTGGCGCCAAGGTTCCGGGACCGGTAAACGAAATCGCTCCTGTCAATATGGAATTTTGCTACGATGATGCTTTCGGCAGTGAACCGCCAGAAGCGTATGAACGATTGCTGCTGGATTGTATGGTTGGGGATGCTACGTTGTTCACTCGCTCAGATGAAGCGCTCGCGCAATGGGCATTCACTTCCGATATCCTGTCTGCCTGGGAGCAAAATCCATTGCGCTCACTGCCGACTTATTTACCGGGTTCCTGGGGCCCACAGGGAGCCGATGTTTTTATGCAACAGGATGGCAGACACTGGCTGAATCCTGTTTGAGATCACAATCTTTTTTTACAGTTAGGGCAGGTTACTTGTTGGCTGGTCACAATGAAACCGCAATGGCTGCATGAGATTGGTTGTGTATTGCCAAGGGGAGCACCGCAGGCGATACAAGTTGGCGTACCTACCCGATTGGCTGCTTCGCAGTAAGGGCATTTGATTCGTCGCAGTCGCTCGGAAAGTTCATAACCGCTCCCTAGGGATCTGGCGTTTGCTTCAAGAACTTTCCATACCTCATCACTGAGCTGAAGATATTCCACATCTTGAGCTATATCATCCAGCCGATTTAAAATGTTGGCAGGGTTGAGGAATGTTGCCAGGGCTGAATAACCAAGGCTGGCGGCGATACCCAGCCAGGTTTGTTGTCCAACCTGAACAGACACACCATCCTCAACTTGCTTAAGATAGATACCTAATGCGGTATCTCCCCCTGATGTGGGATGATCGCGCGTTTTGATTTGGATACCGACTCCATCATCGTAGTCTACTTTTTGAACCAGCAGATTACCGCGATTAAAATGGATCTGTAGGCATTCCACAAGTTCAGTTGAAGAAAATTGACCGTGAAAAATTCTGTGTTCCATTAGATTGCATTATAATCAAAAATACCAAGATTCGAGATTCATATGATTAAAAAACTAACGTTGTTCATTTCCATAGTTTTGGTTTCTCTTCTGCTTATTTTCGTTAATAGTACGGTAAACGCAGATTATAGTTTCCAACAACCCACCATTGCTCTTCCCACCGTTACAGGCACACCCAAAGGAGTTACAGCCTATGTACGCCTGGACCAGGAAGAGACGATTAATATACGTTCGGGTCCCGGTTATTTTTATGATAAGGTAGGTGTCTTGTTGGCGGGACAGGAAGTTCCAGTATTGGGGAAATCAGCTGGTGGCGATTGGGTTTTGATTGAATACCCAGGTATTCCGGAGGGTTCCGGTTGGGTGTATTCGGCGCTGGTTACCCTGTCAGCTGGAACGATTCCGATCGTCGAACCCCCCTCAACCCCCACTCCTGAAATAACAGAAACTATTGATCCCACTCTGGCGGCTCAATTTTTGACCACACCTGTCTCAACGCGGCTGCCCACCTATACTCCCGCTATACCTCAAAGTATCCCAACCTACATGGATGAAGTATCATCAGGTATTTCACAACGCATTCCGGTTGGCTTGGTCATTCTGATCATCGGTGGATTAGGAGTGTTGATAACACTGATATCCTACTTTACTGATCGCTGATCGTTATCAGACAACCATTCGGACAATAAAAGCCCTGTCTTCTTGGCAGGTTTTGGATGGAAATTCTCAACTGCGTCCATGATAGTTTTCTGCGCTGATTCAACAGATCTGCGCCCGTTCTCAATCAATTCATCTGGATTGACATCATCAATGTAATAATATTTACTGGTATCAGGGAATAGAGAAACATCCGGTTGGGTTAATTGTATTTGCATATCGGTCATGATCATTTGCATTACATCAAGTGAAATAAGGAAAGTATCCAGTGCTTTCCCAAGCCGCATATTTGCAAAATATTGCACAATAGACGATGGAATGGGGGAGATGGTGGGAATTTGAAGGTTGGATAGCACCTGTGCCTTATCTTTTTCTGGCGCAAGGCTCACAGCAATGATCGGGTAATTATTGACAAGCCAGCGCGCAAGATTGACTGGCACCGGATCATATACTCCACCGTCCACCAAAGTCAGATTATGTTTTTGGACATAAGGGAAAACACCCGGCATAGCAGAGGTAGCTTTGACTGCATCGCTTAATTTGCCACAATCGATAAAAATCTCACGGTTGGTGTTAATATCCACAGCAGTGGTGGCGAAAGGAATTTTTAGCTGATCCAGTTCTTTATCACCAAATTTGTCATCCAGTATTTGATAAAGTCCTTTCAAACCGATCAAAGATGGTCCATCGGATGGCAACCGTTGAAAAAGTTTCGTTTTGTCGATGTCATGGATGAAAGACAAGATCTCTACAATACTGTAACCATAAGCATAGAACGAACCAAAAACTCCACCTGCTGAAGTACCGGCTATCCCAGTGATTTCATATCCCAGATCTTCAAGCGCCGCGATAACCCCAATATGGGCATAACCTTTTAATCCTCCTCCCCCCAATGCTAGTACGACCTTTTTCTTTTTCATGGAATTTCCACCTGTTATTTAAAGAATAAACAATATTAATACGGAAACAAGTATAAAAAGTAGCGGGTAAATCATGGAGAATGTGTTATAAAGTGAAAACTAAATTAAAATCAATCCTATGAATACCAAGACTATTGCTACCAACCGCAAAGCAAAATTTGAATATTCTCTGCTGGAACATTATGAGGCAGGGTTGGTTTTACTTGGCACTGAGATCAAATCTATCCGTGCCCGACAGGTTAGTATTGCTGAAGCATATGTGCAGACCGATGGCAAGGAAGTATGGTTGATCAATTCTCATATCTCCCCGTATGATCCCGCCAGTCGGATGAATCATGATCCGAAGAGGAAGAGAAAACTATTGCTAAATAAACGCGAGATTCGTCAGCTTTGGAATAGTGTCAGGCAGAAGGGACTTACCATTGTGCCAATTGAAATCTATTTGAAAGACGGAAAAGCTAAGGTAGATATCGCTGTTGCACGTGGAAAGAAACTATACGATAAACGCCATGATATTGCAGAGCGGGATTTAAAAAGGGATATTGCTCGGATTAGTAAAAATTGATCCATAAGGATAACTTTATGATTGAATTAACCGGGAACGATCTTTCAATTGAACAGATCATGCAGGTAGCTTATCAAGACGAAAAAGTATGCCTTTCAAAAAAAGCAGTTGATGCGGTTGAACGATCGCATGCGTTGTTGCTTGATTGTCTTGAGAAGGACATGCCATTCTATGGCATAAATACCGGATACGGCATTTTTCACACGAAAAAGATCTCGAAAGACCAACTGCTAGATTTAAATCGTAATCTTATCTTGAGCCATGCCGTGGCAACCGGCGATGAATTGGATGTTCAGGTCGTAAGGGCTGCTATGCTCATCAGAGCGAACACGCTTGCCAAAGGTTTTTCTGGAATTCGCCTTTCTGCAGTTCAGTGCCTTTTGGATATGTTAAATAAAGAGGTCACTCCCCTGGTTCGTGCTCAAGGTTCAATGGGTTCATCAGGTGACCTGTGTCAGCTGGCACAAATGGCGCTAGTTTTTACCACTGACAAACGTGACCTCGATACGGAATCTGGATATGCGTACTTCGCTGGAAAATTATTGAGTGGGAAAGATGCCATGAAAGCTGCACACCTGGAAAGAATGATACTGAAACCCAAAGAAGGGTTAGCATTGATCAATGGGGCTACGTTTTCTGCAGCGATCGGTGCCATTTCATGCTGGTATGGTAAGCAATTATGTAATCTGGCTGATGTAGGATTGGCACAATCCATGGAAGCGCTCTTGGGTAGAAAAGATGCCTTTGACAGCAGATTACATGCAGCGCGTGGATTACAGGGTCAGATCGAAAGTGCCCGAAATGTGTGGAACGCTCTTACGAACAGCGAATTCATCGATAGTTCTGTTCAGGTACAAGATGGTTATGCTCTACGCTGTGCTCCTCAAGTACACGGAGCAGTGCGAGATTCCCTTTTGCATGTCGAATGTACACTGACTAGTGAGGTCAATGCTGCTACGGATAATCCTCTGATCTTTGAAAATGGAACTGTGATTTCAGGTGGAAATTTCCATGGTGAACCAATTGCCCTGGTAATGGATTTACTGGGTATCGCACTGGCTGAATTGGGTGCTATTTCTGAAAGGAGAATATTCAGATTATTGGATGATCATCTAAACAATGGCTTACCTTTGATGCTCATTGCCGATGGAAGGAAAAGTGGTACAGAATCGGGCTTGATGATCCCGCAGTATTCAGCGGCATCACTGGTGATGGAGAATAGACACTTAGCAAATTCCGATGCAGTTCATTCTTTACCAACCTCTGCCAATCAGGAAGACCATAATGCTAATTCCCTAACAGCTGCCAGGCATGCATTGATGATCGCCAGAAACACATTGCGTGTTCTTGCTATTGAGTTATATACATCTGCTCATGCCATGGATATTCGAAAAAAACAATACCCTGATAAAAAGATGGGGAGAGGTACTGCTGCATTTTATGAAAAGATGAGAACTGTTGTTGCCTTTCAAGAGCATGATACGTTATGGGGTGAAGAGATCAATAAATTGCTGCAATATCTGGAGATAAAAATAACGGCTTGTGAGGTTGTTTGACTTTTTAGGTGTAGATTGGTAAGCTTTACAACATGAATACGCAAGATATATCTCGAAGAGATTTTTTAATGAAATCACTCAGTGGGTTAGGAGGGATTGTCATACTGGCAAATAGTAAGAAGACCAGTCTGTATGAGAAATTTTTCTATTTAGACGACTTTGCAGATGCGGAATATCTTGCCCGCAATACAGTGACATTGCCTAACACATTGCCCATCCGTTCCAAACCATCCACGGATGCCAGTATAGTGCGCACCATGGAGCAGGATGAATGCCTACCCTGGAATCGTGTGGTGATTGGCTCGGCTCCATTGGGTAGAACAAACAATGATCGCTGGGTAGAAACCCTCGACGGATATATCTACCTGCCCAGTGTGCAGAAGGTGCGTAACATCCCCAATACACCTGTTACAGGGATTCCGGTTGTGGAAAATTCACAGGGTATGTGGGCAGAAGTGACTGTTCCATTCGTTCAATTGGAGATCGAAAATCCTCCTGCACGAGCACCCTGGTTGAATGAGGTGACTTCCGATCGCTGGCGTATGTATTACAGCCAGGTAGTATGGATCGACCAGATGAAAGTGGATGAGAATGGGGTAGTCTATTACCGTGTAAACGAAGATTATGGACATGGCTATGGTTATGGTGACATCTTCTGGGCAGAAGCCACTGCTTTTCGCCCCATCACTGAAGAAGAGATTGCCCCCATTCACCCGGATGCACAAGATAAAAGCATTATTATTAATGTCAATCAACAAACGCTCTCGTGTTATGAGGGATCCACTGAGGTATATTTTTGTCAGGTTTCGACCGGTCGAAAACTAGATGATTATGGTATGCCAGCAGATGAATGGGCTACACCAGTAGGGGATCATTGGATCTGGCGCAAAACCATTTCTATCCATATGGCAGGTGGGGGTACCGGTGCTGGATGGGATACTATGGCGATCCCCTGGACATCACTTTTCGTCGGTACTGGTGTTGCCATCCACTCCACATTTTGGCATAACGATTTTGGATCTGCCCGCTCGCATGGATGTGTGAACGCCAGCCCGGAAGATTCTAAGTGGATATTCCGTTGGACTACTCCCTATGTAAGCCTTTATCCCGGCGATGTCACCGCACAGGATTACAGCGGCACGATGGTGCATGTGATCGAACCGCTCTATTGATTTCTATCATGGATCACTTTACCTGCTGGATTGGGAAGAATTATATGGGGTTAGCCTGTATATTGCTCCTGTTCTATCTGGTGGGAGCAGTTCTGGCGCCTGTGTTTCAAGAAGCAGGATTGACCTTTCATGCAAAATTGCTTTACGGTTTATATAGCACTACCTGTCATCAATTCGCATATCGCTCTTGGTTCGTATATGGACCGCAAGTAATCTACCCGCTTGAGCGCGCAGGCATACCAAATACGCTTACCTATGAAAAGATTTCAGGGAATGATCCCGCGGATCTGGATGCTGCCAGAGCATTCATTGGGAATACGGATGTGGGCTTTAAACTTGCGCTCTGTCAGCGTGATGTGGCAGTTTTCTTAGGACTGTTATTTACCGCATTTCTTTTTCAGATTACCGGGCGTCGGTGGGTTCCTATAAACCTACTGTTCTGGTTTGTATTGGGAATTATTCCTATTGCATTGGATGGTTTTTCTCAATATCTTGGCTTGATCGTTCTGTTCCCCCTGCGTGAGAGCACTCCTTTATTGAGAACTTTTACCGGTTTCTTATTTGGTGCCACGACTGCGTGCTATCTCTTCCCATTGTTGGAAAAAGTTTTGAAGATGATTCGGCATAATTATGGATGTGAGGAACGCTGATGCCTTTCATTGAAAAAAATGGCTTGAAATTTCTTACGCTCCCCTCCTTTGAATCAGAAGGGATTACTCACGGTTTTTTCACTCGCCAGGGTGGCGTAAGCCCACAACCCTGGCAGACGCTGAATGTTGCTACTTCGGTAGGGGATTCTCGCGAAAATGTCATCGAGAATCGAAATCGCATCTTGAGCACTTTTGGGATGAGGTATGACTCGGTTTTTGATACCTGGCAGGTACATAGTGATATTGTGCATCACTCAGAAAATCCACGCCCAGTCGATCAACCACATAAAAAAGGGGATGCAATCATCACATCCAATCCGAAAGTAGCCTTGATGATGGTCTTTGCAGATTGTGTACCGATACTTTTTTACGACACTGAGAAAAAGATCATCGCCATTGCCCATGCTGGATGGCAGGGTACGGTAAAACATATTGCCAGTCGTACTGTTGAAAAGATGCAAGAGGTTTATGGTTCTCGACCAAGACAGATCATCGCGGGGATAGGTCCTTCTATTGGTATTGATCATTACGAGATCGGTGAATCTACCGCGCAATCTGTCAGGATTAGTTTCAGGGAAAAACAGGAAGCAGTACTACAGGAGAGAGAAAGAGGGCACTTTCACTTTGATATGTGGAAAGCCAATAGTATCCTGCTGGAACAGATGGGATTAAAGAACATAGAAGTTGCCGGAATCTGTACAGCATGTGATATGCAGCATTGGTATTCTCACCGTGGAGAACAAGGGAACACCGGTCGTTTTGCAGCCGTGATAACATTACCTGTATGAATGAACTGCATCTGCAAGTAAAAGTAATACCAAATGCTCCCAGAACCGAATTGGTGGGGACTCTTGAGAATGGTGTCCTGAAGATCAAGTTAAAAGCCCCTCCGGAAAAAGGGAGAGCGAATAAGGAATTGATAAAATATCTTCATTCTATCTTTAACATTGATCGAGATCAGGTCGAGATTATTACTGGGCAAACCACCCGATTAAAATATGTGCGATTGCTGGGTGTGGGAGAAGAAGATTTGAAGATGGTTCTTAATAGATTGGTAGATCTTACTTAGCATACAAAATACGCCCGCAGGTCGGGCAGTAGAATAGTTTCGTTGAAGAGCGTACATCTTGTCTTTCACTAGGCGTTAGTTGTGTACCACAAGCAGCACAGGCATCATTCTCAAGGCTGACTATCGCCAATCCGTTTTTCCTTTTACGAAGTTGCTCGTAAAGGTTGATGTCTTTGCTCTCAATTGATTTTAATACGACCTCTCGTTTTCTGAGAAGGAGAGCATTTTCGTTTTCCAATTTTTGTGTTCGTGCGGATGCTTGCGATTTTTGTGTTTCGAAAGTAGATGCTGCTTTTTGAAAATCAAGTTTGGCGATTGCCACTTTAGATTGCAGATCTTCCAGTTTGATCATTTGATCTAGTTGTTTATCTTCTAGGGTGGCGATGATTCCTTTAAGTGAACTTATTTCAAGCTGTAGGTCTTGTAACTCTTTGGGGTTTTGCACTTTCCCGCTATAAAGCACGGCATCACTCTGCGCAAGTTTGATCTTTTTCTTTGCAATGTCCTCCAGAATTAGATTAAGTGTTTTTTGAGCTTCCTTTTCGATTAATTGTTGTTCTCTCAAATTTTGCTCGGTGGTTGCTACCAGGCCATCTCTTTGCATTGCGGCATATAATGACACTAATTCTAATTGGATGGCATCCAAATGAGTGTCGATATTCTGCAGTTCAGAAAGATTTGTTAGATTCATCGGTTAGTATCTGTAAATTTTATAAACTTTTTATATATGGAACATACGATAATACAATATCATAACACGCATATCCTAAATTGATTGAAAAAACGGAATGTCGACCTTATAATCAAGTCAAGCATATTTCAGGAGGATTGGATTATGAGTTCAGCGGTTTCAACAAATACAAAGATCCTGGTGATTGAAGATGAAGAGAGGATGGCGCGTTTTGTGCGTCTAAATCTTGAGCAGGATGGCTTTCAAGTAAACGAAGCGCTGACTGGACGGGAAGGATTGGACAAATTGCGTACTTTCATGCCCGATCTGGTTTTATTGGATGTTATGCTTCCTGATCTTGATGGTTTCGAATTATTAAAGATGATCCGTGAGATTGATAATGTGCCGGTTATCATGTTAACAGCCAAGGGCGAGGAAGAGGATAAGGTACGTGGTTTGGAGTTGGGTGCGGATGATTATGTGACCAAACCTTTCAGTCCGCGAGAGCTCGTCAGTCGTGTCAAAGCTGTTTTGCGAAGGCTGGAATCTTCTAGTGTGAGCTCAGATGATGTTATTCAGGTTGACGATCGACTGAAGATTGATTTCAATCGAAGAGAAATTTGGGTGGAGGGAAAACTGGTAAAACTACGTCCAACCGAATATCGTTTGCTATATCATCTTGTACAAAATGCCGGTTGGGTACTCACCTACGATCAGATCCTCTCCAGGGTATGGGGCTACGAATATCGCGATGAGCCCCACTATGTACGCTTATATATCAACTATCTTCGCCAGAAATTGGAGAAGGACCCATCCAATCCAAAGTATATTTTAACGGAACGTGGAGTGGGGTATCGCTTTTACGATTACCGACGGAAGAAATAGAAAATTAATATTTTTCCTACGAAGCGCTTGTGAAATATTAATACAAGCGCTTTATATTTTAAACTGATAAAGGAGGTCGAGATGACAAAGATAACAAGAAGTGATCCTTTTTATGACATTGTGAGTGCCAGAGATACAATGGATAGAATGTTGGATAATTATTTTGGTCGTTCCGCCTTGTCTTTCGAAGGATATGGAGTGATTGATCTCGATATGTACCAGACGGACGATGAAATTGTTGTTGAGGCTTCTATCCCCGGTATCAAACCAGAAGATATAAATATCTCTGTCGCTGGCGAAGTGTTGACCATCAAAGGCGAGATACAACAAGACAGAGAAACCAAAGATGCAGATTATCACATCAAAGAACGTCGTTTTGGTAATTTCTCTCGCTCGATAACCCTGCCGACATTAGTCATGGCTGATAAAGCTGTGGCTGATTTCAAAAATGGTATTCTTAAGCTGACACTTCCGAAAGCTGAAGAAGTGAAACCGAAGACCATCACGGTCAAAGCAAAATAGAAAGATTAGAAAAATATTAGCAATCAACGAAAACCTTTCTGTTTACCAAAAATCCAGTAAAATGGCAGAGAGGTTTTCGCAATTAAACGATAAGATTGGAGAAGATTTGATGAACGAACCCATACATGTTACGGATGCAGCCTTCCAAAAATCAGTACTGGAATCGAGCATCCCGGTGATTGTGGATTTTTGGGCACCCTGGTGCGGACCATGTAAGATGGTTGCTCCGGCACTTGAAAAGATAGCCAAAGATTATGATGGCAAAGTGGTCATTGCTAAAGTGAACACGGATGAGAATCAGGAATGGGCAACCCGCTATGGTGTGCAGGGTATTCCTACTATGCTGTTCATTGCAGATGGTAAGGTAATTCACCGCCAAGTGGGTGCTGTCCCTGAAGGAATGCTGAGGGATACTGTTGACCAATTTCTTGATGTGGTCAAGGAAAACCAAACAGTAAGATAAAAGATAACAGAAGGGCTGATTTATGATAAGGTCAGCCTTTTTTTATTAAGCTATTCTTTCGATTGAAGCACCTAATTTTGCTAATTTCTTATCGATATTTTCATATCCTCGATCAATTTGTCTTATGTTGCGTATAGTCGACATACCCTTGGCTGATAAAGCTGCCAGTAATAAAGCCATCCCGGCTCGTATGTCCGGACCAGTAATATCATCTGCTAATAATTGGGTTGGTCCTTGTACGATACAACGATGGGGATCACACAAAACAATCTGTGCTCCCATGCTAACTAATTTATCCGTGAAGAACATACGGCTTGGATACATCCAATCATGGAACAAGGTAGTTCCTTTGGCTTGTGTGGCTACTACGATAGCAATGCTCATCAGATCAGTCGGAAAAGCCGGCCAGGGCATAACGCTGATCTCAGGGATAGCATTATCTAAATCGGGCTCCACACACAGGCATTGATCGGGAGGAACGATGATATCATTTCCTTTGTTATCCCAATCTACCCCCAGACGGTTGAAGACCAGTTTGACCATATCTAGATATTGTGGCGCAGCGTTGTGAATGACAATATCACCATGGGTAATAGCGGCCGCACCGATAAAACTGACCACTTCCAGATAATCAGGACCAATGGTGAATTCTCCACCAGATAAACTGTTAACCCCTTCAATCTCGAGAGTATTAGAACTGATATTCTTGATCTTTGCTCCTAGACTATTGAGAAAATGACATAGTTCCTGCACATGGGGCTCAGAGGCTGCATTTCGTAAAATCGTGGTCCCTTTTGCGAGCACGCTTGCCATGATGGTATTTTCTGTGGCAGTCACGCTGGCTTCGTCCAGCAAGATATCAGCACCGGTCAATCCAATGCAATGAAATGAGAAGGTACGGTTATATTCGACTTCCGCGCCCAATTTTTGTAATGCCAGGATATGTGTATCGACTCTCCTGCGACCGATCACATCTCCACCAGGAGGCGGCAGGATAATGTAACCAGCACGAGCCAGCATTGGTCCTGCTAAAAGGATAGAAGCTCGAATATTGCGGCATAACTCAGGATCGAGTTCTCCGGGGCAGACTTCTTTGGCTTCTACTTTCCAGGTATGGGTATCCAGAGTTTCGAATTGAACACCTAAACTTTCCAGTAGTGCTCGCATTGTTCTCACATCCAGAATATCTGGTACGTTATGCAATATGATAGGGTGTTCCGTCAAAAGACAGGCTGATAGAATGGGTAGAGCAGCATTTTTATTCCCCGATGGTACAACTTCTCCCTTTAATGGAATTCCACCTTCTATGATGAATTTATCCATTCAGAACCTCCAAGGTTGAAATGTTTTATCCATTGATTACTAGAAAGTTTCGGTTACTTTATGTAATCCTTCGGGTTTATCTGGATTGAGACCTTTTTCAATGGCCAACTGGCGTCCAAAAAATTGTCCGGGGATAGCGCTGACAATAGGTGATAGTGTTTCTGGAATTTCTGCTGGAATGCGGAACCCCAGATTGCTATTCGCGAGAATTTTATCATCATTGGAGATACTGATTGTTTCCGCTTGAAGAGTTCTAAGATCGTTAAACATTTGTTGCATATCACTAAGAACCTTACCCTTCGGTGCGATTACAAAAACTGGAAAGCCGCGATGAACGGTCGCGATCGGTCCGTGCCTGAAATCAGCTGAGGAATATGGAATAGCATTGATACCCGTCAGTTCTTTTACTTTTAGAGCGACTTCAAAAGCGGTGGCATAGTTTAGCCCTCTGCCCAATACTGCACAATTCTCAATATAACGATAGCGTTGTACCTGATCCACTTTTTCCAGTGCAGATTGAATGGTGATCTTGAGATAAGTAGGGATGTGTTGAATTTGCACTTGGAAGTTTTTATCCTTTGCTAGTATTGCAGACAACATTGCTAATGCTACCAGTGAAGCACTGTATGATTTGGTGGCAGCGATCGCTTGCTCTTTTCCGGCATAGATCGGGATGGTGAAATCAGACACGTTGGCTAACGGAGAATCTGCATTGTTGGTGATACAAATGGTTTTACATTTTTGTTGATTGGCATTTTTTACGATCTGGATGATATCGGGTGACATTCCCGATTGTGATATGGAAATAACTAGCGCCTTATGCAACTTAGGAGAAGATGAATACAATGTGAATAGGGAGGGGGTGGCAAGGGCAACTTGTAGTTGATTGTTCAATCCAAATAGATATTGTGCATAACGAGCAGCATTATCCGAACTGCCTCTGGCGGCGATTAATACATAATCAAAATCGCCATCGATCTTATCTACAATGGATTCGATCTTTCTGAATTCTTTGTTGATCAATTCTTCGGCAACCATTGGTTGTTGATTGATTTCTTTAAAAAGTTGATCTCTTTGATTAATTTCCATTTGATTCCATCACTTTTTTGTATTATTTGGGTTATCTACAATGTACTAGTATAACCATAAACCAAAACTAGAGTATACTTTTTTTATCCTATTCTGGAGTGAAATTATGATCACTATTCATAAAATTGATACCAGTTCCAAGAAAGACGTAAATGATTTTGTAATGTTTCCTTTCCAATTATATAAAGATATTCCCCAATGGGTTCCTCCTATCAAAGCCGGTATCCGAGATGTATTAAACCGTAATAAATTTCCTTATTATGAACATTCAGATGCAGATTTCTTCTTTGCCAAAGATGGCAAAGAAATTGTAGGACGTATTGCCGTACTGGAAAACAAAGTCTATAACAAATACCATGATAAAAAACAGGCGTCCTTTTATTTCTACGAAAGTGTGGATGATCAAACAGTAGCAGATAAGATCTTCGAAGCTGCTCTTGAATGGTCTCACAAACGCGGATTAAATTACTTCTTGGGACCCAAGGGGTTTTCTCCATTTGATGGCTATGGTTTTGTTGTAGAAGGTTTCGAACATCGCCAGATGATGACCATGATGAATTACAACAAGCCGAATTACCCTGCATTTATGGAGCATCTTGGTTTTGCCAAAGTGGTCGATTGGGTATCTAGTTATGTGAAGATTGCAGATTTCAATATGCCCGAAAAGATCAAACTTGTTGCAGATAAGGTAAGAAAACAGGGTAAATTCAAGGTGCATCAATTTACTTCAAAGGCTGAACTAAAAAAATATGTCCCACTCATCGGAGAGGCATACAACAAGACTTTTATCAATAACTGGGAATATTATCCTTTGACACAAAAAGAAGTTGACTGGGCGTTTAGTGACCTGATCATGGTAGCGCTACCGGATCTGATCAAGATCATTACTTATAAAGATGAAATTGTTGGATTCCTGCTGGCATTCCCGGATATTTCCGCTGCTATCCAACGCTATAACGGATCATTGAATCCTTTATCAATCGTCGGGATCATGAACGAATTGAATAGATCTACCTGGATTGATTTCAATGGGGTCGGTATTTTGCCCGAATATCAGGGGTTTGGCGGAAATGCTTTATTGTTCGATGAAATAGAGAAATCTGCTAAGAGCCGCAATTTCGTTCATGGTGAGTTGACCAATATTGCCGAAACTGCTGTCCAAATGCGAAAGGATCTCGGCAATTTGGGTGTAAAACCTTATAAAAACCACCGTATCTTTGGAAAGAATATTTAGAATTTTTTATCTCAGGGAGATATAATACCATCTCCCTGATTTTTTAATTATTAATGACCTATCATGCATTACAATAACAACAGGAGACAACTATGTATAAAACGATCCTGACTACTTCAATGCTTTTGGGAATTTCAATTTTACTTGCTGCATGTGCACCCAAGTCAGATCCTGCTCAATCAGTGATAGATTATTTAACTGCTCTCACAGCCCAGAATGCAGACAGCGCTGTTTCGCTTTCATGCGCCGATTGGGAAGAACAGGCCCATCTTGAGGCGGATTCATTTCTCTCGGTGGATGCCGTCTTGAATAATGTTCAATGTAAAACAGGAATAATAAATGATGATCAAGCCGATGTGACCTGCAGTGGCTCCATTGACATGACCTATAATGAGGAAGTACGCTCTATTGATTTGAGTTTACGCACCTATTCATTGAAATATCAGGCAGGCGAATGGCGTGTTTGTGGATATAAATAAAGATCACCTCTCTTTGTATGCAGAGCAATAAACATTCCGAGAATCTGTTAGTCCTTATTTTGATAGTGATCGTCATTGCGCTGCTGCTTTTCAGCGTTGATACTGCGCCGCTTTGGATCTATCAGGGTTTCTAAATGACCATTGCACAAATTGCAATTACTAGTATTGGAGTTATACTCTATCGATTATGTGCCAAAGACTGGCAAAAAGAAAAAGTCCTTTTTATAACGAATGTCTTTTTCTTGTTCCTTCTGCAACCCGCGACATCCATTCGTTATCTTGATTTCATCCTCCCCTTTTTAACCCTGTTGTTAATCATGGGGGTAGGTATTGGATTGAACATACAATCCATCAAAAAAGATCTGCTAAAAGTAGTCTCATTGATTGCACTCGGATTACTACCTTTTTTACTAGCAGAATACCTATCATTTTTACAGAATAGTTCATTGGATAAGCACATCAATCCAATTACGTTGGGTTGGCTCATTTTAGGCAGTGTGGTAGCCATACTCTTTTTGTTTTTAGCTCGGAAACAGAAGAAATATCTTGCATTTTTCATATTTCTGATCTTATTAATCTTCGTATTTCTCAAGCAGCCCCAACTATCCACCTGGCTTAGCAGGAATATGCGTTTCTTATTCCAACAAAATACAAATACTGCTTCCAGCTTGGATATCCGCTGGTTTGGTTATTCCTATATTGCTTTCCGCATTATTCATGTCATTCGAGAATACCAAAAGGGCAGATTCTCTCAAGTTTCCATATTTCGTTTTTTCAACTTTTGTTTATTCTTCCCGACATTATCTGCTGGACCGATCGCGAAATACGATGATTTTTCAGCCCAATGGGAAGCTGTCGAAACCCGTGATGTGGCGGATGACCTTTTTCAAGGTACTGTACGACTATTCGTCGGATTGTTCAAGAAATTTGTGGTGGCAGATGCGCTTGCTATGATGGCTTTGAATACAACCAATCTCAACCAGATCACATCCGCAAGGTGGATGGGATTGGCATTGATTGCGTTTTCGCTACAGATATATTTTGATTTCAGCGGTTATACCGATATTGCTATCGGATTAGGTTTATTCATGGGAATCAAATTGCCGGAAAACTTTAATAAACCCTATTTGAAAAGCAATCTGACCAAATTTTGGGATAGCTGGCATATCACCCTCGCGCAATGGATTCGTGCTTATTATTTCAATCCGGTCAACCGTGCTTTACGTAAATCCAAACTGGCTGGATCTCAGACTTTGATATTGTTCTTTACCCAGGTAACCACCATGATGCTGATCGGTTTATGGCATGGTATCACGTGGACTTTCTTGGTATGGGGACTATGGCATGGATTGGGATTGTTCATACACAATCGTTGGAACGCCGTCACTAAATCTATGCAAACCAGGGTTCAGCAAAAACCTTGGTTGAATTCATTCATGCATGGTTTCTCGACATTATTGACTTTTATTTATGTGACTCTGGGTTGGGTATGGTTTTTCAGTCCTTCTATGCAAACAGCTCTTTCAATCTTTCAGAAATTGATTGGGAAGGGATTTTAAGTGGTGCGTACCGAATTTAGCCGTTTATTCCGGATCGTTCAGAAAACTCTTCTGGTTTTACTGGTTTTTAATTTCGCTTTTCCACTGCTGGAAGCTGTTCCGTTGCAGAGATTATCAGTCTACAATTCGATCTTTCCCGGTAGACTTCGGCTACCTTTTGGAGAAGTTCCCGAAATTGCTTACAATTTGACATTAAATGATTTGGACGCCATGTCTGCATCCCATGTTGTCAGCCACGGTAAATCTGGTCAAAGTAGATCGGTTTTTTTGCTAGGAGATTCATCTATCTGGGGAACATTGTTGACCAATGAAGAAACTCTCTCATCTAAATTACAACAAATGATCCGTGCAGATGACTCTCTTACGAGTGATGATATTCATGTATACAATCTTGGTTATCCAACCACTTCTGCATTGAAAGACCTGGTCATCCTGGATCAAGCGATGCGTTTTCAACCGGATATGGTGATCTGGTTTGTAACACTCAATTCATTGATTAGAGATGCTCATCTTGATGCTCCCATTCTGACCAATAACCCTGAAAAGACGAATGCTGTTATTGCCACATATCAATTGGGTATTAGGCCATTAAAAACAATCACTTATTGGGAAAAGATTTTTCTTAATCAACGTCGTAATATCTATGATCGTATCCATCTGCAACTGCTTGCTTTCATGTGGGCCTCAACAGGCATTGACCAGTATATCCCTGAAGAATATACTCTGGCAGCACGCGATCTGGAAGCTGACACGTCCTATGTCGATATTACAGACCAACGATTGAACCCAACTGATCTTGAACTGGATATTATTGCAAATTTCCAGCACATTTATCCGGATGTCAGTTTGATCATTGTAAATGAGCCCATCCTGATCAGCTCTGGTCTCAATAGTGATATCCGCTATAACTATTACTACCCGCGCTGGGCTTATGATCAATATCGTCAAATGCTCAGCACCAAAATGCAGCAAATGGGGATAAAATATATCGATTTTTGGGATGCTGTTCCCGAGCCACTGTTTACTAACAGTGCGATTCATTATAATGTGCAGGGTGTGAACATCCTTGTTGAAAAACTTTATTTACAAATACAAAAGGATATTTCAAAATTAGAATGAAACAAAAAGTGTTTTTTATCATCGTGTTAAACAGTGTAATCCTTGCTAGTTGTGGAAAGACAACCGCTCCTGTAGGGCAGATTACTGCGCCAGCTGTAGAAATAACCACTTCTACCATTGAATTGCCCACCGAGATACCAGCCACAGCCACTCCTGAACCTACCAATACCCCATTTTTCACTGCCACACCGGATCTGCGTATGGCACCCGAAGATTGGAAAAAATGGCCGGTAGTCCCGACTTACGTCTCAGGAACGGTCATTGATATTTTCAAACATGGACAACAATTGGGTCGTAATCCTAATGCTTTTTCAAAAATTGGAGATTGTCAGAATGTGAGACAGGCATTTATGGGTTTCTTTGACAGGCAAAATGTGTTCTTGAGCGAGTCCCAGCAAAGTTTGCAAGAAACTCTTGATAATTTTCATGGTTATTTCGACCGTGATGGGTATGCCGTGGAAGGTGGATTGAATGCTCCTTCCAGTTTAAATCCCTTGATGGCAGATCCTGCTGCTTGTCAACCGGATGAAAACCCACTGATGTGTGAGGTTCGTAATAATAATCCTGCTTACGCTTTCGTTAGCTTTGAATTATGGTATAAAGGGCGTTCAGCAGAGAATTATGAAACCTATCTGCGCCAGGTGCTTGATTATCTCATTTCCCAAGGCATTGTACCGATCTTGATCACCAAAGCCGATAATACTGAAGGTGATTACTCTATCAATTACACCATTGCTAAATTGGCTTACGAATATGATCTGCCTATGGTGAACTGGTGGTATACCGCTCAAACTTTGCCTAATAATGGCATGGATCCTGAACGCAATGATGGTTTTCATATTTCATCCACATCTTGGACGGAACGCAGCTATGATGCCTTAGAAACTTTGGACCTCATCTGGAAGGCGGTGAGAGTTTTACCACAATAAGAAAGGTTGAAATGGACAAGAACACTATCTTTACCCAGGTAGGACAAAAAATTGCAGCTCAAATTTTGGATGATCCACACAGAACCATCGCAGCAGACGAACCTTTGATCAGCAGTGGCTTGATTGATTCTTTTTCTTTGGTAGATCTGGCTCTCATCGTCGAAGATCTTTACAATGTGCATATCGATGATGCGGAACTGACCGCCGATACTTTTGATTCCTTGTCTCAATTGGCAGACCTTATCTTGGAACGACAGTAATTCGAATGCGAAATTTCACCTCGGCATTGCTTTCCCATTATCGTAACGATGGGAATAAAAATATTCTGTTCTTTCAAAGCGCAGGGAAGGAAGATATTCCTATCAGTTATAAGGAGTTACTGGAAAGATCATACGCATATACCCGAACGTATTTGAATAATGGTATCCAGCCCGGAGATGTCATCATCATGGTTCTCCAACATAGCCTGGACCTCATCTATGCTTATTATGGTGCGATTCTGGCTGGGGCGGTGCCTTCCATGATGCCTTTCCTCACAGAGAAATTGCTGCCCGATAAATATCAGCAAGATTTTCAATCACTGATCAAGATCATTAATCCACGCGCTATTGTAACTTATCGTGAATTTAAGAATGAAGTATTTGATCAATTCGATTCATATCTTTTAGTAGATCGTATTTTCCTCAATGAAGATATCAAGCTCGATTCGCTGGAAATTCCGAGAAAATTGCCTGGAATGGACCGCCAACCCTCTGATGTGGTATTGTTGCAGCATTCTTCCGGCACAACCGGTTTGCAAAAAGGAGTGGCTCTATCCCATGAAGCAGTTTTCAACCAGTTGGATCACTATGCGGATGCCCTGCATCTGAATCCCCAAAAAGATATCATTGTAAGTTGGTTGCCACTTTACCATGATATGGGTTTGATTGCTTGTTATCTTATGCCTATTCTATACGGTGTCCCCTTGGTGATGATGTCCCCGTTTGATTGGGTCAGAGCACCTTATCGCCTGTTTATTGCAATTGACAAGTACAAAGGCACATTATGTTGGTTGCCCAATTTCGCCTATAATTTTTGTGCTAAAAAAGTTCGTGATTCACAGCTCGAAAACCTTGACCTGTCATCCTTGCGAGCCGTGACCAATTGTTCAGAGCCCATGCGCTATGAAAGCCAGCAAGCTTTCTACGAGCGTTACAAGACATATGGTTTCAAAAAAACTGCCCTGGCAGCCAGTTATGCCATGGCAGAAAACGTATTCGCAGTCACTCAAGCTGGTATTGATGAACCAATGACAGTTGATATTATTGATCGAGATGTCTTTCAAATTGAGAAGAAAGCCATCCCTCCTGCTGAAGGGAAAGCTACCATTACCATGCTTTCTACCGGAAAGCCTATTGTAAATGTAGCAATTGCTATCTCAGATGAACAAGGTACATTTTTACCTGATCGAAATATCGGGGAAGTGCTTGTAAAAAGTGATTGTCTTTTCAATGGCTATTATAATCGGCGGGATCTCATCGAAAAGTCTTTCATGGATGGATGGTTCAAAACCGGTGACTACGGTTATATTGCTGATGGAGAATTGTATATCACGGGCAGAAAAAAAGATCTGATCATTGTAGGCGGGAAGAATGTGTATCCACAGGACCTCGAATCCATCGCTATGGAAGTGGAAGGAGTTCACCCTGGGCGAACGGTGGCATTTGGTGTCTTCAATGAAATTACAGGAACCGAAGATGTGGTGATCGTGGCGGAAGTGGATGAACAGAATGAAGAAGAGAAGGAATACATCAGCCGTGAGATCAAAGATCGCGTAACGAAAAATTCTGCCATTGCACTACGTCATGTCCTCCTGGTTGATGAGAAATGGTTGGTCAAAACCAGCAGTGGGAAGATTGCCAGAGCTGCCAACAAAGAAAAATATTTAAAATTGACCGAGAATTGAATTTAGGATTATTGATTATCTTTCAATATCGTATGTAAAATAAAATCAATAGGTACGCATACAATTATTTCAAAGAATGAGTTATGAATAATTTGCCGGATAGTATCAAAGTTTGGATTGCTGGAACAAAAGCACATCACAGAATTTTATTCAATATTGGAATACTTGCGCTTGGCATTGTATTAATTTTTGGAATGAATTTACTGATTGCCAGAAATTTTATCGGTGGTACCGATTTTTACATAAATTGGAGCAGTGCACAACAATTACATACTGAAGAACAGAATCCTTATGAAAATAAAACAGTCAGTAGTATTGCTGAAAATGCCCCTGAAACTATATTTTTCGCATTGCCGGAAAACACATCTTTCTCCGCACCAATTTTCAGCCTGTTCCCATACTACCCTTTGTCTTTTCTAAAAGATTTTCAACTCGCACGTGCTATCTGGATGACAATTCTGTTAGTTGGTTTACTTTCATCTGTCTTATCATTGGATAACATTTCAAGTATTGCCAATTGGCGTTACAGATCCATTTTGTATGTTTTTATAATAGGAAATGTCTTTACAATAATTCCGCTTCTTGCTGGGGAATTATTCTTGATTTCAATGATATTTTTGTTATTAACTTATAAACACATTTTGAAGGGTAATTTTGAGCTGGCGGGGATTCTTTGCGGATTGTCTATGATATCTCCCGCATTGGGATTCATTGGCATGCTTATTTTTGCGATTTATAGTGTCGGGCAACAACATTGGGAGTTTCTGATATGGTTTTTGATAACTACCGCCCTTTTGATCTTCTCCGGATATCTGCTTCTGGATGATTGGATTCCATATTACTTGCTGGTTTCTTCAAACTGGCTCAAGCAAGCTCTGGCAACCCTTCAATTAGCGTTTAACCATGGAACCCAGATTGTTTTTGTCGCTATTCCCGTATTGGCATTGATATTTGAATGGTTCAGATCTCTAAATGCCCCACAGGATTTGCCAAAAGAAAAGTGGTTATTCAACTTTTCACTGGCGGTTATTGCTATTGCAGGTAGTTTCTTGAAACCAATGCTGTTCGTTCTCACCTTACCGGCATGGATGCAAATATCGGAACAATGGTATGCCAGAAATAATTTACAAGCCACGATAATTTCGATTTTAAATTTGACAGTTTATCCGGTTATATCCGTTGTTTTGATTGTTATCAAAGCAGGTGTTTTGGTGGGGCAGGTAAGTATTCCACAGATCATTATCATATTGTCAACTATTCATCTTCTGGTGAATATGTATTGGATTCGTGCCTGGATTGAACAGGATCCTATGAAAAAGATCATTGAACATATGTGACATTTTGCAAATTATGCTATACTTTGTCCGGTTAATCTCAAAATGGATTTATGGAGGACCGTATGGCAAAAACAGTTGGGATTCTCACCGGAGGAGGAGATGTACCAGGATTAAATCCCGCAATGAAAATGGTAGTACTGAACGCCTTAGAAGATGGCTATCGCGTTTTGGGGATCCGCCGGGGTTGGATGGGGCTTCTGCATTATGATCTTGACGAACCCTCTACTCATGAATATTATGTCAACGAATTGGATTGCATCGATGTGCGCAAAATTGACCGCAATGGTGGCACTTTCCTGCATACTTCGCGTACTAATCCTCAAAAAGTAAAGGAAAAGGATATTCCCGACTTCCTGGTCAATTCCGATCTTGGAAAGAATTTGGAAAATGGCACTTTTGATTATACTGACCATGTATTAAAAGTCCTGGATCATCTTAACATTGATATTCTGGTCACCATTGGTGGTGATGACACGCTCAGTTATTCTTCCAGATTGACAAAAGAAGGTTTTCCAACAGTTGGAATCCCCAAAACGATGGATAATGATGTTTTTGGAACCGATTATTGCATAGGTTTTTCCACTGCCGTAACGCGCAGTGTTGAATTGATCACCAATATGCGTACCTCGCTTGGTTCACACGAACGGATTGGAGTGATCGAATTATTTGGACGCAATTCAGGTGAGACCAGTCTTGTCAGTGCCTATTTATCCCATGTTGACCGGGCGATCATTTCGGAAATTCCTTTTGATATAGAAAAACTAGCAAATCTGTTGTTAGAAGATAAACGCTATAATCCATCAAATTACTCCATAATGACCGTATCAGAAGGTGCTACTTTTCTGGGTGGTGAGATCGTTGAACATGGTGAGACCGATGCGTATGGTCATAGGAAGCTTGGTGGTATTGGCGAAATCATTTCTGAGGAGATCAAGCGTATTACCGGGCAGAATACCATGTATCAAAAACTTGGTTACCTGATGCGCTCCGGTCCGCCCGATTCTCTGGATAGAATGGTTGCCATGAGTTTCGGTACATTGGCTTACCAATTGGTAAAAAATAATGATATCGGTAAGATGACAGCGTTAAAAGATGGAAAATACACCACATTCCCACTCGACCAAGTTACATCTGGAAAAAAGGTCGTGGATGTGGATATGTTCTATGATGTGGAACATTATCGCCCGCGTGTCAAGAACGTGCTTGGACTACCAATGTTCTTGAAGTAGAGCTGTTATATCAAGGGTGGATGAAATTCCCACCCTTTTGGTTTATGAACTATGAACGATCAAATCATGGATAGACCAAATACTTATACCGTCATTCCTAGGGTGGTTGCTTTCATTGAAAAAGGGAATGAAATATTGATGATTGAGCGTTTGAAAAAGAACGCTTTCGCATATCAAAAGTTGAACGGTATTGGTGGACATATTGAAAAGGGGGAGGATCCTTTATCTGCCATTCGCAGAGAAGTGTTCGAAGAATGTGGTTTGCAAATACAGGATTTTGATCTATGTGCTATTATTTTCATGGATGTGGAAACCGAAAAAGGAGTATGCGTTTTCGTCTATTCAGCACAATTCCAGGGAGGTCAAATCACGCCTTCTGATGAAGGGCATATCCTGTGGGTGGAACGCTCCAATTTGTCAAATTACAACATCATCAAAGATGTGCCACTTCTATTGGAAGTGATCGCAGAGTCAAAGAAAGATAAACGGGTGAAATATCTTCAATACATCTATGTAGAAGAAGAATTAACCATTCGCCAGATTCCTTGATTTACGTTGATAGAATAGCAACAATGTACTTCCATAAGAACGCCTATCAAACATTTCTAGAGTGTGTAGTTCTAACAGTTTTTCCTCAACAGGGTGAATCTGTACGATGACCCATCCATCATCAGCTAACAATGCTATATTTTCATCAACTAGTTTCATTGCTTTTTCCCACCAACCCTTATACTGAGGGGGAGCAATGAAAATATACTCAAAACGCATGGATACTTTATTCTGCAAATATGAAAACGCATCCCCGAAAATAACTTTTCCATTCGGGTTCAGTTTGCAAAAGGAGAGATTATCCTGTAATATCTGGCAAGCCTGCCTGTTCTTTTCAATAAAAACTGTTTTTGCGGCTCCACGGCTAATTGCTTCGATCCCAACACTGCCGGTTCCTCCAAACAGATCTAGAAAATTCGAGCCAACCACATCTACTCCAAGGATATTGAAAAGTGCTTCTTTTACGCGGTCAGTGATGGGTCGTGTGGAATCTCCGGGTACTGACTTTAGTCGTAGCCCCTTGGCCGTACCTGAAATGATCCTGGGAGATGACATAAAACTTATTCTCGCCTATTTGATATCTTTATATGTCCAAAAACGATTTGCAAAATAGTTCCAGAATAATACCACTACAATGGCAATTGCCAATGCAACGTTATGCCCGATTGTCTGTGCTGAAAGATAAAAATCGGGAGGGATCGACTTTTGCAGGGAGAGGATAAGAGGGTTTTCAAGTGCGGCGAATAATGGTGTGCGAATAATGAGTCCTATCACACTAATGATACCGAATTTGATCAATTGTGGCAAAAAAGGAATATCTTTTGATTCGGGATACGTCCATAGACGGTTCCAGACAAAATTATTAACTACTGCCACAGAAAAAGAACAAACGCTAGCGATCACGGGTTCAATGTGGAAAATACTGATACATAAGTTGAAAATCGAGAAATCTACTACCGTACCACTCACGCCGACCAGTGCAAATTTGATGAAACGCCCATGAGGGGTAACTTTCAATGTTCCTCCTGCATCTTTTCTTGAAAATATGGGATGGTTCTTTTTAGTCCTTCGATCAGATCAACAGACGGCGACCAATCTAGATACTCCTTGGCCCGGCTAATATCGGGTTGTCGCCGATCAGGATCTTTTCCAGCTACCTTATTTCTCAAAAAAACCACCCCGGCAGGATTATCAAACAAGTCATTGATTTTGAGCGCTAGTTCTTGAATGGTGATTTCTTGTGGATTACCAATGTTGACCGGTTCATGCACCTCAGAGTAGAGTAATTTCAATATACCAGCGATCAGATCATCTATATAACAAAAACTGCGCGTTTGTTCACCATCTCCATAAACGGTCAGTGGCTCTTTACGCAAGGCTTGCTGCAAGAAGTTGGGTACCGCTCTTCCGTCATCCAGGCGCATGCGCGGACCATAAGTATTGAAAATACGTACAATGCCGGTATTGATATTATGGTAACGATGGTATGCCATGGTAAGTGCTTCGGCAAAACGTTTTGCTTCATCGTACACCGATCGCAAACCATTCGGGTCGACATTTCCCCAATATGTCTCTTTTTGTGGGTGTTCTTCTGGATCGCCATAGATCTCACTGGTGGATGCCAGAATATAGCGAGCATTATTGGCACGTGCCACACCCAATGTATTGTGTGTACCCAGAGCGCCGGCTTTCATGGTCTGGATGGGAAGGTTGGGAAATCCATAGGGAGATTCCGGGTTGGGGCTGGCAGGAGAGGCAAAATGAAGCACTGCATCCACTTTATCTGGAACAAAAATAAAATTAGCCACGTCATGCAAAATGAAGGTAAATTTCGGATTACCACTGAGATGCGACAGGTTATCCGGGCTGCCGGTGATGAAATTATCCACCCCAATCACATCATGACCTTCTTTGATAAGCAAATCACAAAGATGGGAACCTATAAAACCCGCAGCGCCAGTGATTAATATTTTCATATAGACCAAAGTTTATTATATTTTTTGTATTTGATAGATAGACTACATTCTTTTTGAAAACAATCTCAGTTATAATGGCTTGCACAGTAAAACAAGTTATTATAGCATGGGAAGAGATGATATGGATGATACAAGAACCAGTCTAAAGAAGAAGATCGAAGCTGTACTTTTTGTATCCTCTGGATCCGTACCCATGGATGAACTGGCTAATTTTGCCAATATTCCTGTCTCCGAATTATCATCACTGATTACCGACATGAACACAGAATATGACCAAAACCATGGATTGCGTATCATCGAACATAAAAAACGCGTTCAACTAACCACTTCTCCGGATATGGCTATGCCATTGGAAGAATTTCTTGGCATAGAGATTACCACCACGCTCAGCCGGGCAGCACTCGAAGCCCTTGCCATCATTGCCTACAAGCAACCCATCACTCGTCCTCAAATTGAAGAGGTTAGGGGAGTGAACAGTGATGGAGTTGTGCGCAATTTGTTGAGCAAAGGTCTTATCCAAGAGATGGGTAGAGCAGAGACATTGGGGAAACCAGTTCTATATGGCACTACGGAAGATTTCTTGCATTACTTTGGCTTACAATCGTTGAGAGAATTACCGGATGTCGAAACGGAGATTCTTCATGGTGGAAAACCCAATCAAAATATTCTAAAGCAATAGGATGGATATGGAAGAACGATTACAAAAGATTCTCTCACGTCATGGATATGGTTCAAGAAGAGAAGCAGAAAAATACATCATTGACGGTAAGGTTACGGTGAATGGGAAACTTGCCATCCTCGGTCAAAAAGCTGATGAATCTCGTGATTCCATAAAAATCGGCAGGAAGATCCTAAGAAAAAAAGAACTAGAAAATGTCTATATTGCCTTTAATAAACCGCGTGGAGTAATTTCTGATGTTGTTAAAGTACGTAATGAAAAGATCGTGCGTGATTTTATCGATATCCCTGATCATATCTTCATTGTAGGTAGACTTGATAAAGACAGTGAAGGGTTGATGTTACTCACCAATGATGGTGATCTGACAAATCAACTGACTCATCCGCGTTATGAGCATGAAAAAGAATATGATGTTCTCCTAAATCGTACGCCTGATACAAAACAATTGAAAGCTTGGTGTAACGGGGTGGTACTGGAGGATGGGATCCGCACGGGGAAAGCCAGGGTTGATATCGTCTATCAAGATTCAAAGGGTTGCTGGGTAAGGGTGGTCATGCAAGAAGGGAAAAAACGTCAGATTCGGGAGACAGCAGCCCGTATTGGATTATTCGTTAAACGTATTATCCGCAAACGGATTGGTACGTTGGAATTGGGGGACCTTCCAAAAGGTCGCTGGCGATATCTTTCACAAAAAGAGATCAATGCATTAAAAAAAGGGCTTGTCTGAAATGTAGTGCACCCCAATTATTGGACAAAAGTTAAGTAGAGCTGAAGGACTGAGTACGGAATTGAACAGGACTCAGTCCTTTTAGTTTAACCTTGATTCTGCGATTATTGTAGTAATCGATGTATGTAGTGCCCTTTTTTTGAATTGAAGAATCATTCAATTTCTTTTGGTAGTTTTTCTGTGATCTTCTCAATGGTTTTTGTATCGGCATTTACTTGCTTTGCCATTTTTCGTATGAAATCCTTCAATTTATCTGCGGTGAGCAGTACTTCGGGATATTCCTTGTTATCAACATCGATCGCCACATCGTCACTGATGAATACATTTGCAATGTTAATCTCCGGATGCTCACTGATAGATTGTTTAACGAAATATTTTTCCAATCTATCACTTGTAACTGTAGATTCCTTGGCAACGTTTCCGATGCTTTCATTAGCAAATATCTTTGTGAAAAAGTTACCACCACCTTTTTGTTTCAATATCTTCTTTTTTTCGTGTAGGTATATCTTCCCTGATTGATGATAGGCTTTGATCGCCCATATTCCAGCCGGTCCTATTAACAGATGCGGAATGGCAGTCGAATAAATATACAGGGAATACTGGTTATCTAGTCCTTTTAAGGAATTTGTCACAATCTCATCCGGACGAGGAGAACGGCTCCATATATTGCCCATGGTTATGGAGATCTGCACCAGAATATAAGATGGGATAAGAAATAGATACGCCCATCCTATTTCATTAGGGTCCGATTTCGTAAGCGTGAAATAGATACCCAACACCAGTGTAGCCAGAGCAGCATATAAAACATATTGACTGATCTTAGCATTTCTTTTTATCAATTTATCATTCCGTATAATCTTCATCTATATCCCATTTCTATTATTTGTTTAATTCACGCTGTAGGACTGCTTTCATTTCAGCCAGTAAATTGGCTTCAATGCTGTGTCTGGCTTGCAGTAAAGCGCTTTCAATTGCTCGAGTGTTGGATCTTCCATGACCGATAAGCACCAAACCATCCACACCCAATAGTGGTAGCGCCCCGATTTCGTCAGGATCCATGAGTTTTTTCAAATTGATAAAAGCAGGTTTTGCCAATGCCGCACCGATTTTATTACGGGTGGAAGAATAGAGTTCACCTTTCAAGACATCGAACATAAATTTGGCAACTGCTTCGCTGGCTTTTAGAAAAACATTTCCCACAAATCCATCCATTACTACCACATCTACTTTACCGCCAAACACTTCTTTTCCTTCTACATTACCTACAAAATTTAAATTGCTTTGTTTTAATAAAGGATGGGTTTCTTTCACCAGTATGTTACCTTTGCCCTCTTCTTCACCGTTCGAAAGCAAGCCAACGCGCGGGTTCTTGATCCCAAGCATGATCTTGGCATAGATACTGCCATATAGGGCGAATTGCAATAGAAACTCTGGTTTGCAATCGACATTTACTCCAACATCCACTGCTACCGCTTTTCCACTTTTAGTGGGGATGACTGCCGGAAGGGCAGGACGTTCTACTCCCTTAATTCTCCCCAGAGTACGAATAGCGTTGAACATCGCTCCACCGGTGTTCCCGGCTGTTACAAATGCATTTAGACCTTGATTTTGCAGTTGTTTGATACCGATCGCCATGGAGTTGTTAGGTTTGGCTCGTGCTGATTCCACCGGTTTGTCCCACATTTCCACGATTTCTGGAGCATGCAGGATCACTAATAATTCTTGCGGATAGGTGTATTTTTCAAGCTCCTTATAAATGATTTCTTCGTTGCCGACCAGAATTAACTTTTCTTTATAATGTATGACATAATTTACTGCAGCTTCAACTTCGGGGTGGGGGTAATTATCACTCCCCATTGCATCCAAAATGATCGTCATATTTTTCTCCTGATTTCGTTTCACCTTGACAGGTGCTTATACCCGATTATAATAGCAATCGCTAATGCGCTGGTGCTGGAATTGGCAGACAGGCATGGTTGAGGGCCATGTGCCGCAAGGCGTGGGGGTTCAACTCCCCCCCAGCGCATTCTCTTATTTAACCCCTTCAATATGAAAGAGTTCCAAAGCGTTCCTGGTTGTGATCTTTGCGACCTCTTCCATATCCATCTCCAATAAATCGGCAATCTTTTGTACAACAAAACGAACATTAGCCGGTTCATTTCTCTCACCACGGTGTGGGTGAGGAGAGAGGTAAGGAGAGTCTGTCTCCACCAGTATTTTATCAAGCGGAATCTCTAAGATAGCTTCCTGTAACTGCCTGGCATTCTTGAATGTTACCGACCCGCCAATCCCAACAAAAAAACTGTTCTGTTTTACAAATTCCATAATATCCCGATCACCGTTGAACGCATGCAGTACTCCTGCACATTGCTTCAGACGATTACCCTGTGGGATACTCGCTACCCAATCACGCAGGATTGCCAGCATATCTGCTGTGGATTCTCTATTATGAATGATGACGGGCTTTTCAGTTTTTAACGCCAATCCTAAACATTGAATGAATATTTCTTGTTGGACATCTTTTTCAGAATCCATCCAGTAATAATCCAAACCAATCTCGCCAATAGCTTTTACCTGCGGGGACTGAACTAAATCATGCAGTGTCTCAAGTCGAGCGGTTTCATTTCCGGCATATTCAGGGTGGATGCCAGCGGCGGCATAGATACGTACATTCTTATATCTTGCGCATAGATTAATAGTGGTTTGACTGCTTAAAATGTTTTCGCCAGGTACCATGATATGCTCGATAGCATGTTCTTTTGCTCGGCGGACAACTTCACGTAGATCGTTGCTGAACTGCTCAGCATATAGGTGACTGTGTGAGTCAAATAGGGGAGGAAGCACCTATTTTAATCCTGCAATCTTTAATCCATCATTGAGAATTTGTGGAATGCGTTCCTCATCGGTGGTCTCACAATAGACCCTGATCTTGGGTTCGGTTCCGGAGAAACGGATCAACAACCAGCCACCATCTTCCAGTTCGAATTTATAACCATCCATCGTATTCAATCCAGTTACCTTGAATCCACCGATCTCATTGGGATTGGCATTCAAAATTCTTTCGATCTTGCTCTCTTTATCACCACTGAAAGCAGTATCAATGCGGTCATAGTAATGTGCGCCAACTTTTTCAAATAGGATTTGCAGTAATTGAGATGGTGTTTTTCCGGTTTTGACCATCATATCCAGAAAATAGAGTCCTGCCAAAATGCCATCTCGTTCAGGTACATTTCCTTTGAAAGCATATCCGCCTGATTCCTCACCGCCGATCATGGCGTCGGTTTCGACCATCTTAGGTGCTACATATTTAAAACCGACTCCGGTTTCATAGATTGGCACATCGTACAATTTTCCCAATTTGTTGAGCATACTGGTAGTGGAAAGCGTTTTAACAATAGGTCCGCGTTCACCGCGCACTTCCAATAAGTAATAAGCCAGTAGTCCATATGCCTGCAATTGGTTGATGAAAACTCCGTTTTCATCCCCAAAGCCAACACGGTCAGCATCGCCATCATTGATCAACAGCACATCCGCTCTTAGTTCGGTGGTCTTGTTTAAACCTACATCGATATTAGGACGGATCGGCTCGGGACGTTGCATCTCAGGGAAAATGGGATTACGAGTGTTGTGGATCTCGATCACCTCGGTTTTGGATCCGTCAAGCAGGCGTGGGAACCATCCTGCACCGTTGCCCCACATGGCATCTACCAAGATTGTGAATCCGGCACGCTTGATACCTTCTATATCAACCAGTTTTTCAATATGCGTTATGTAATTGGTAGCTGCCTCAAAGAGCATGATCTCTCCCGCCTCTAGAGCGGTTTTATACTCTTTTTTCTTGATCTGGCTGAGATCATCCGGGATCAATGCTTCGATTTCAAGTAGCCCTTGCGGGTCGATAGCGCCACCATGCTGGTCACGAACCTTGAAACCATTATCAACCGGTGGGTTATGCGAAGCAGTGATATTTATCGCACCTACAGCTTTCTTGTCAACAACTGCATATGATATGACAGGAGTGGGTGTAGCTTCTTGGGTCAGATATACTTTGAATCCATTCCCACATAAAACTTCTGCCACGGTAGCGGCAAAATGCTCTGAGAGAAAGCGCTTATCGTAACCGACCACGATCCATGCTCCTGTATTACCATGTTTAATCTGATAAGATGCAAATCCCTGGGCACAACGCCGCACGTTCTCAAAAGTATAATTATCAGCGATCTTTCCACGCCACCCATCAGTTCCAAATTTGATCTTCGCAGTCATCGAACCTCCATCCAATTGTCTCACTGTTTTATGAATTCATACTCGCTCATTATATCAATTGAAATTACGCTAATTTAGAAATCTTGTTACAATTCCCAATATGAGACGTAAGAAAAAAGTAATTTTGGCGGTGAGTGGGGGTATGGATAGCTCCACTACAGCTTTAAAATTGATCAGAGAGGGTTATGAGGTGCAGGGTGTTTACTTGGATCTCTGGAAAGGATTTTCCGAACAACCTGTTGTGCAGAATAACAATCAAATTACTCTGGATAAATTGGATGTGTTATCTAGGAAATTACATTTTCCCATTTCCATTCTCGATCGTAAAGAAGAATTTTACAATGCAATTGTCACTTATTTCTTGCGATCACTGCAAATAGGATTGACACCCAATCCATGTGTAGTTTGTAACAAACATATCAAGTTCAAAGTCCTTTTTGAAACTTTGCAGCAGTATGATGCAGATTTGATCGCTACCGGTCATTATGCCCGTACCAGACGCAATCAGGATGGCAGGATCGCGTTAATGAAAGGGACTGATCGCAACAAGGACCAGTCTTATTACCTGGTTTATCTTGATCAATACATCTTGCAGCGCACTATCTTTCCATTAGGAAATAGTATAAAAAATGAAATAAAGAACATATATCATGCAGAAATTTCCCCTCACGAAAAATTATCTGAGAGCCAAGATCTATGTTTCTTATCGGGTTTCGATTACCGTACATTTCTGGAACGTTATGCTCCAACTAGCATCCAGCCTGGGGAAATTGTCGACAAGATTGGGAATATAATTGGCAGTCACAATGGGTTGGCTTTTTATACTATTGGTCAGCGTAGAGGATTGCAAATCAGCTCTTCAGAACCCTATTTCGTAGTCAGGAAGCAGATTGCTACCAACCAATTGGTAGTAGGACCTAATAGTGAACTGGGACAGAAAAGATTTGAATTGCACAATGTACACTGGATAAGCGGCGATCCCGGTAGGATCAGAAGAAATTACAATATAAAGATTCGCTACCGCGCCCGACCGGTGCAAGCCCTTATAAGAAATGACAATGATCTTGGATATATTACAGTTTCATTGAAAAACGTACTACGAGATATCACTCCGGGGCAATTTGGAGTGTTATATCATAAAGAAAATGTGATTGCTGGTGGTGAAATATCATTAGAATGAGGATACAATGACTTTACCCGCTTTTCTTTTTGGCTCACTAATTTCGATTTTCATCGGATCACTTTTTCATCTGATAATAGGTGGTAATTTCCGTAAATTTGTTTTATTCATGTTCTTCGCCTGGTTCGGTTTTTGGTTGGGTTATTATCTGAGCAATCGCATTGCATTTCACATCTGGCAACTCGGATTGTTCGACATGGGATTATGTGTGCTGGGAAGCATATTGACTCTCTTATTCATATATTGGATCGATAAGGGCTCCGAAGATGTTTCTTCGGATGAAAATCACAAGGAGGAATGATTTGATCTTTCAATATCAAAATACTGCCCAGGAGGGAGATTTGGTGGAGCTCACCGCCATGCGGCGCGGTTTTTACATCCTTCGCCTTCAAAAAGATGGAATATTGCAGACCCACCGTGGCGTCATCAAACACGCCGATCTGATTGGAAAAGAATGGGGCAGTGAGATATTCAGTCATCTGGAGAAACCATTTTATTTATATCCAGTGACGCTCAGCAGTATGTTGCTTAACACCAAGCGCAATACCCAGATCCTATATCCCAAGGATATTGGTTATATCTTGATCACCTTGGGTATCGGTCCCGGTTCTCGTGTCATTGAAGCCGGCACCGGATCCGGCGGACTTACCCAGGCGTTGGCTTTTTATGTGGGTGACAGCGGTCATGTCTATAGCTACGAGAATCGACCAGAAATGCAGAATCTTGCAAAGAAAAATGTAGCTTTATTACAGTTGCAGGAACGTGTGGATTTCAAATTGCACGATATTATTACCGGTTTTGATGAGACCGATGTAGATGCTCTATTTTTAGATGTACCGAATCCGCATGATTATGTGAATCAGGTAAAAAATGCCTTGCGTCCAGGTGGCAGTTTTGGCAGTATCCTCCCAACGGTCAATCAGGTCTCTCTGTTATTGAATGCACTGCGTAGGAACAATTTTTCATTTGTTGATGTGTGTGAGATTTTACTGAGATTTTACAAACCGGAAGAAGATCGTTTACGTCCTACCGATAGAATGGTGGCACATACCGGGTATCTGATCTTTGCCCGATCGATCCAAAAAGCACCCAAAGAAAAGACAGGAGGAGGACGTTTAAATGATGAGACGTAGAAGACCATTCAGACCTGTGGGCAGACCGATATTACGAGCAGGGCATATTCCCGGACATCCACTATTACCACCCAAACTACAGAAAGCCAATCAACTTTACCAAAATGAAAAATATGAGGAAGCTGCCTTTCTATACGAGGAATTGTTCGATGAGGTTATTCAACGAAAGTTTCCACGGTCGCCTCGTCTATTGATACAGGCAGGCTTTGCCTGGCTTAAAACAGAGAATTCAGAAAGAGGATTGGCTGCATTCAAAAAAGGCTTTTCAGTATGGATCGAACAAAAACAGTGGCAGCTTCTTCATAAAGCTTTTTTAGCCACTGATTCACGTTTAAAGAATGAGGGATTTAACAATGAATCTGCTGTATTGCAAGCATGGCTTGCAATACAGGTTCCAGAAGACGTGAAGATGAGTCAGATATGGCAGACGGCATCCCAGAATATTGAACAAACTACCTCGAAGACCAATCTACCATCTGTCTGCCCGCAATGTGGTGCACCGGTTGATCCTAAGGATGTGAATTGGTTCAGTGACGAGATTGGTCAGTGCCCCTTCTGCAATATTATTTTAACTGGCGCTTGATTTTTCACTATGGATTCTATAGAGGATTTTAAAAGATCACTCGACCAAAAAATATCAGCGATCCCGTTCAATGGATCAGGTTCTGCTGCCGTGCTTTTATTACTGATCGATAAACCAGAGCTCGAGCTTATATTTACCCAACGTTCGAAGTTCGTGCAAAACCATAAACACCAGGTCTCATTTCCTGGTGGGGCAGCAGAACCCGGGGATAGCAACCTCTTCCACACTGCGTTACGGGAAACATGCGAAGAGATCCATATTTGTTCAAATCCGATCAATTATCTTGGTAGTTTACCGACTTTTAAGACGCATTATGGCTTGGATATCTATCCATTTGTGGCTTCTATCCAACCTCAAATGGTCAAGGATATGGAAGCGAACGATGAAGTGGAAACCATATTCACGGTTCCTCTTGCTTGGTTGCGCTCAAAGAGAAATTGGTACTTACAAGATTATCAATCCTCGGACGGAAAGGTTCGAAAAGTCATTTTTTACCAGTTATATCAAGGTTACCAGATCTGGGGTATCACGGCTACCATACTACATAGTTTTCTAGGTATTGCATAAAAACAAAAAGCGGCATTGAGCCGCTTTTTGTTTCGACTTATATGGATTGTTAACTATTCTTCTTCGGATCCTTCTTCACGTTTTCCGCGTTCGATGACTTCAGGTTCATTACCTTCTTCAACTGCAAGCTCTTCAGTTGGTTCTTCAATGGATTCTTCTTTCACGGCGGATGTGATTGCGATCAGTTCTTCTGGATCAGTCAAAATTTCAACTTTATCAATAGCTGGTAGATCTTTTACATAGATAGCTTTTCCGATCTCATCAAGTACACTAACATCCACACTGATACCTTCCGGTAAGTCTTGTGGCAGGGCTTCTACTTCGACTTCGGTCAAACCACTTACGACCAGAGCATTGAATTCTTCAACTGCAGGAGCTTCGCCAACCAGTTCGATGCGCACATTAGTACGAATTTTTTCGGTCAATGAAACCACCTGGAAATCCAGATGCAGAATATTGCCCTTGATAAAATCGATCTGGCGATCGCGGATCAAAGCAGCATGTTCTTTTCCATCCAGACTGATATTGACGATGGTTGATTCACTTATCTTTCTTAGTGCCTGGGTGGTGCTATGTGCATCCAGTTCGATTGGCAAAGCATTGAATTTATGCCCATACATCACAGCAGGGATCTTTCCCTCACGTCGTAACGTCTTTACTTTTTTACCAATCACTTCTCTTTTTTTTGCTTCAAGTACGATTTTTTCCATTTTCCTATTGCGCCTCTCACTCTAATTTATATAATTGAGTTACCTTCGCTGGGAAACCCAAATTAACAACCACTTATTCTATGCGATAAAAGATGGAAGGTCAAGGAGATTGGGTGCTGAATATTAGCTTAAAAGTAAAGACCTGAATCGATCAATCCGCTCAAATTTTCGATAATACTTTATTTTTTAATACGACAATAAGCAAATTTTAAGGAAAACCATTTGAAAAACGTGACGATGTGATATATTATGAATTAAATCAAAATTCTGGAAGGAGAGATTAGAATGTCAAAAAATAGGTTATTTGCTGTATGTTCATTGTTAGTCATTGTAGCATTAGCACTAACCGCATGTGGGAAGAAAGCCGATCCTTGGGCAAATATCGGAACCGAAGAGAATCCGATTATTTTCGTGGCTGTCCCATCAGGGGAAACTGAGCGCGTGCTTGCCAGCTTCCAAACCGTTGCCGATTTGGTTTACGCTGACACTGGCTTAGTAATTGAACCGTTTGTCGCAACCAGCTATGCAGCTGCTATTGAAGCGATGTGTGCAGATGTACCGCAGGCTCACATGGGTGCGTTGGCAACCTTCTCATACGTTTTAGCGCATGAAAAAGGTTGTGCCGATGCCGCGTTGGTTTCAACTCGTTATGGTAGCGCCTCTTACAATGGTCAATTCATCGTCAAAACCGACAGTGGTATTGAATCCTTGGAAGATCTTGTTGGCAAGACTTACTGTCGTGTCGATGAGACCAGCGCCAGTGGGTGGGTCATCCCCTCCATCATGCTCAAAGCTGCCGGTATAGACCCTGAAACCGATCTTGGTGGGATTGTAGATGCCGGTTCGCATGATGCCGTAGCAGCCGCTGTTTATAATGGCGATTGCGATTTCGGTACCACTTTCGTGGATGCGCGCAGCACGGTTGAGGAAACCTATCCTGATATCATGGATGTAACGAAAGTTATTGCCCTCGAACCTGATATCCCCAATGATGGTTTCCAGTTCCGCCCCGATTTCCCCGCTGATGTCAAAGCTGCCCTGGTTGCTGAATTCCTGCATCTCTTCGAAACTGAAGAAGGTGCCGCAGCCATGAACGAAGCCTATCAATATACCGGAATGGCAGAGCACGACGATACTTTCTACGATGCCTTCCGCCAGATTTTGGATGCTGCTGGGATTGATTACGCTTCACTTGCTGATTAAATTGAAGTAATAAATTAGTAAAAAAGAGAAAGGATTTTTCCCCTTTCTCTTTTTTTTATGCACGTTAAGGTTATAATTTTATTGGGTTAGGAATAAAGAAGTGGAGAAATGATCAATGCTTGAAATTATTAACCTTACAAAGATCTATGATGATGGAACTGTTGCCCTGAAGAATGTATCATTTACCGTGCCGGATGGCGAATTCTTGGTGGTGATCGGGTTAAGCGGTTCAGGAAAATCGACATTGTTACGTTGCATCAACCGTTTGATTGAACCAACCGAAGGCAAGCTCATTTGGAATGGGAGAGATATCACTCATATAAAAGGGGAAGAATTACGCTGTGTACGTCGTGAGATCGGTATGATCTTTCAACATTTTAATCTTGTTAGACGTTCTTCCGTCATGAAAAATGTGATGTCAGGGCGCTTGGGTTACTCTAAAACGTTTTCAAGTATGATGGGCAAATTCCCGGAGAAAGATCGAGAGAAAGCCCGCAGAATCATCGATCGATTGGATATTGAAGATCAAACACACAAACGAGCAGATGAATTGAGCGGTGGGCAACAACAACGGGTAGGAATTGCACGAGCATTGATGCAGGACCCCAAGATGATCCTTGCCGATGAACCCGTTGCCAGTTTGGATCCGGTCTTAGCCCATTCCATATTGACCAACCTGGAAAAACTTAATCTAGAAGATAAGATCACGGTGATCTGCAGTTTACATTACCTGGATCTTGTGCAACGTTATGCTAGCAGAGTAATTGGATTACGTGATGGGGAAATCGTTTACCATGGGTCTAAGAAGGATATCAAAGCTATGACCGATGAAGAGTTCAAGAATATTTATGGACAGGAAGCTGAACGTGTGGGTGGGAATCTGGAAGGATCATTGGGGTAGAGGATGGTAAGGATATTACGATGAAAAAACAAAATTCATTTACTCGCGAGCCGCAAAAGAAAAGTATAGTTCCTCCATTTATTGCTTCCGTTGTTTCTGCCATTGTTCCGGGTTTAGGGCAAATCTTGACACGTGCTTACAAACGTGGCTTGACGATATTACCCAGTTTTCTAACGATCGGGGGACTGCTTGCCTGGCGTATATATCAAGAAGGCAGACGCTATCACGATCTAAAAACGATTATTTCAAAAGCTTTCTATCTTTCCCCAATTTTGCGAGTTGTAGCAATCCTTGTTATTGTCCTTTATATCTGGATCATTATTGATGCATATCTCACCGCACAGAAGAGTAACAAGGGCAGCCGTTCCTATGGTTCAAGCTTACTTTTTTTTGTTTTGGCAGTATTTTTCTTATTAGGATGGCAAATTGGCGATATCGATCCCGGTGATTTTTTCTCTCAAGCTGATGCGGCATTACCAACGATTGGAAGATTGCTCTGGCCATGGGAAAAAGCCATTGAACGCCCAGAAGATATCCAGACTGTGATCGCATATGTTCAATCACCTTGTACTGATCAAGAAATACCTATGGCAGAGGCTTCCGTTGATGAGCCCTATATTATTGTTTCTCCTACTTGTGGGAATACTACCGAAGTTGACGGAACTCCCGGCACGGAATACCACCTGGTCGGAGGGAATTTCAATACTGATCCGGAAGTGGAGATCTGGTGGAAAGATCCCAATGGTAATGAATTTCGTCAACGCCAGGCAGGCGAATACGTAAAGATCATGCCAGATCAAGATGGGAACTTTGTATTGGATATTATCATGCCTTACCGTCTGATATCCTCTTCTATTGCAGACGAGAATAGGATCTGGGAAATCCAAGCTAGGCAATTGCTCAGTGTGGGGGAGGCACAACTCAGTGATGAATTCAAGCTAGCTGTTGAAAAGATGATTGAAACCATCATCATTGGTATGATGGCGACCCTGTTTGGTGTCATTCTGGCTATTCCCATTTGTTTCCTGGCAGCCCGGAATCTGATGTCTCAGAATGCAATCACACGCGGTATTTATTATATCGTGCGCACCATTCTTAATGTGATCCGCTCCATCGAACCGCTGATCTGGGCTATCATTGCCACCATCGTGGTTGGGTTGGGACCCTTTGCCGGTATTATTGCGTTGACGGTGCACTCCATTGCAGCTCTGGCAAAAATGTATTCAGAAGCCATTGAGAGCATTGATCCCGGTCCTATTGAAGCCATCCAGGCTACTGGAGCAAACTGGTTGCAAACTATCGTTTACGCAGTCATCCCACAGATTGTGCCACCTTTTGTATCATTCACAATCTACCGTTGGGATATTAACATTCGTATGTCCACTGTCATTGGTTTTGTAGGTGGCGGTGGTATTGGTTTCCTGTTGCAGCAGTGGATCCGTTTGCTCGATTATCGTTCCGCTGGCATTGCGGTCTGGTTCATTGCCATCACAGTGATGATTCTGGACTATGTCAGTGCCGAGATTCGGGAAAGATACAAATAGTCAAGTTATACTAAAGCAAACAGAATAAATTTCTGGTAAGTCCGGGATTTATTCTGTTTGTGAATATGGCGATGATGTATTTCTTACGCAGAATTACTCAAAGAACAAGCTGATGGCTAAGTTCGACCATTCGAAGATAATGATCAAATTGCGTATAGCTTATCGTAAGTTGAATCGCAAATCCAAGGGGTGGGTCAGAATTTTTCGCATCGTTTTGGATAGGTTGGGGAAATCGCAGGCAACCCAGGCAGCTGCTGCTATGTCTTATTATGCATTTTTTTCTATCTTTCCACTTTTGTTATTGCTGATCGGCTTTGGTAGTTTCTTACTGAATAATGATGAAGCTTACCGCGAAGTGATCGAGATTGCTACCAGTGTAATTCCGACAGCCCACTCACTGATCGAAGCTAACTTGCAGCAGGTGATCCAATTACGTGGCGCTACCGGTTCTATCGGCGTGATCGGTTTTCTATGGTCAAGCTCTTCATTCTTTTCGATCCTTACTCGTAATGTCAATAAAGCTCAAAACGCTCCACGTCGCAATTTTTTTGAAGATCGTGCTATTGCCATCGGCATTGTACTGATCCTGGCGGTCATGTTCGCGCTTTCTCTCCTTAGCAGTACTGTTATCACTGTTCTTCCAAAATTCGATATCAGATTGTGGGATGGTAGCCTGTTGCAGGATTCGACTTTATGGAAATATTTCCTGCAGATTCTTCCCATCATCGTTTCTTTTATCTTGTTCGTTGTCCTATATCGTTATGCACCCAAGAAAAAGGTTCGCATGAAGGGAGTGTTTATTGCTGCTGCATTTACAACCCTCGGATGGCAGTTCGCATCTAAGGTGTTTTCTTGGTTGATAAACTTGGGTTATATACAATATGAATTGATCTATGGCTCGCTTGGAACCGTAGTAGCCTTGATGTTCTGGATCTACCTGATCAGCTTCATTACACTGGTAGGAGCGCATTTAAATGCAGTGCTAGAAGAGCAATATGTGCGTCGGGATGTATTCAATAAACGACCGGATCATTACAAGACAGATCAATTTCAGTGAATATAGAGCTGCCAAAGTTTCAAAAAGCAGCTATCCAGTTGTTCCACAAACCGTCTATCAATCTGGCTTGTCAGATCATCTTCATTATCGAAGACGACATAGGGAACCTGTCTGCCGGCGATATCCAGATAATTTCGAGAGGCTGTTGTTATTTCATTCCAATCGGTTTCATAATACATATGCTTCAGTTTTTTATCCGGAATGCCATGTTCGAGAATGCTATCAGGTTTATCAGGATTGAAGCGTTTTCTATTTTTTCGTAGCGACTCTTCCCATGATACATCCACATATAGAATTCCGGCGTTTTCTACCAACCAGGGATCGATATGTTGGAATGCAGACCGGTATCCTCCATGTTCTTTTCCCCTGGAAAATTCAATGATCACGGTAGCATCTTGTAAATCCACATCTCGCGCTAGTTTTTGATAATCCAGACCGATCCGTTTGACCAATACGTCCCACAGGTAGGGATATTTAAAGTATCCTTCTTGATCGGTGTGTAGCCGTGGCTTTCCCATCTGTTCCAGCAGATCATCTTCTTCAAACCAAGTCCACAGCATGGGGAAATCATCCAATGCAATCATCTTTCCGATATGGAAACGTTCTTTGCGCTCATTTTCAGGTAATCCCTCCAAATAACGGATGATTTCACTCTTTCCGGCAGCCGGACGGGCTAAGAAGAACAGGGTTTTAAAAATATCATTTTTCATTATCTTTTCCGATCGACTTTGAACGCTTTGAATTTTACTATTTTTCTTCAAATACTTCCCAATAGCCGCTGTCCAATTCATCGTCCGCCAGGTGAGCGTAGCGCTGGGTAACAGCTATATTTTGATGGCGAGCCAGGCTTTGTGCCAATTTCAGATTACCGGTGGTTAGAAGGACACGGGTAACAAAATAATGGCGGAAGGAGTGCGGAGTGATCGTGCCCACTACCTCATCTCCTAATGCCTCTGCAACCCGTTCTTGCACAATATTTCTTCCAGTGGTGGGCGTGATCGGTTTTACTTTGCTTCCAGCCCCTTTGTCATGCCGGGCAAATAAGGGCAGTGAGGTCAAAGGTCGTCCAGATTTGCCGTCCAGATCAGAGCGAGCCTGCAAATATGCTTTTAATGCCCTAAGAGAACGGCTAGAGAATCGTACGATAGCTTGTTTGTCACCCTTACCGATGATAAGAGCTTTCCCTTCATTCCAATCGATATCACCGCGTCTTAATTGGCAAGCCTCATGGACACGTAACCCAGTATCTGCCAGGGTGATCAGAAAGGATTTATCTCTTAATTCGCGTAGCATTATTTCTGGTTCGGTGCTGTTATTGGTATGTTTTTTCTCGTAATATTCAAGCAGGGTAGAAATGGCATCAGCAGGAAATTGTGGAATACGTCTACCGGGTCGACGGGCTCTTTGTTTGATCAGCAATTTTACTTTCGGCAGGTTGATATCCGCAGCTTCTTCCGCAGCCAGAAAATCATAAAATCCCTTTACGGCTGTCAAATATAGTTGTTCTGTAGTTGCAGCATATTTCTTTAAGTAATTGGCATATAAAGCGATCATATCGGCATCGATACTCTCTACTGTTTCGTTCTCTACATCGATATTGTTTTTATCCAGACAAGTTCTAAAATTATTTAGTGCATTATGGTAGGTGACGAAAGTATGTTCAGATCTCGCCAACCGTATCGTTTCGAGATATGCTTCAATGGCGGAATCAATATTGTTAAATTTATGCATTTGAGCACCTCAGTTATATTCGTATTATGCTTTCTATAATAGTACTTATCGAAACCATAACATGATTTTAGCATAATTTTCTCTCCCCTTCAACGGAGAATTTCGTCGACTTTTCACAGTTTTCTGCAGTAATTAATAAAAATTAACTCGGAATCATTCTAATTCTGGGAATAAACATAAAAATGTATCGTACTCCCCCACTATACAACTTTGTCATGATATTTGATCGTATAATAACGGTGGATGCCATGTGGAAAAAACGATTTGACAAACATATTAGTATTTGTGATATTTATATGTTTAAAAATAAAAAATATCTATCCGCGAATGACGTTTAGACGCGTAATACTAAATAATGATATAAACTATGCGAAAACAACAAATATTAATATGAAAAATGGCAAAATGATGCAATTATTGTATGGGAATACCACGATTGATATGCCAATCCCGGAAAATACATCCGGTCTGGATGTCTGGTATCCCCCTGAATCTGATCTGAAAGCGATCAATGCTAGCGATGTGTATCAAATCCTGCATAATAATCCACTCCCAAATATAAAAAACGCCTGTGTCGCTATTGCTGTAAACGATAAAACTCGTCCAGTACGATATGATATTCTGCTTCTGCCTCTGCTCCACTATCTGGAAGAAATGGGAATTACCAGAGAGCGTATAGTGATATTAATCGCCACAGGCACGCATAAACCCGTTACACCAGATGAATTTGGTAGTTTTCTTCCTTCCGAAGTTATTACCACCTATCGCATTCTCTCCCATGATTGCGATGACATGGCGCAATTGGTGGATCTCGGTAGTACAACGCAAGGCACACCGGTACTCATCAATAAATTATTTATGGAAACTGATGTCCGCATCACCCTTGGTAATATCGAACCGCATCATTTCATGGGATTTTCAGGGGGAGCTAAAACTGCCGGTATCGGGCTGGCAGGACGTGCCACCATCCAAACGAACCATAAACTACTATTACAACCCTATACTGAATCAGGTGAGTATCAAAGGAATCCCATGCGACAGGATTTGGAAGAAATTGGGGATATGATACATATTACTGCCTGTTTGAATGCCATCATGGATTATAAGAAAGAGATACGGCATATTTTATGGGATTCTCCGCGCACCGTGATGCAGGAGGGCATTCCAATAAGCAAACAGCTCTGCCAGGTTGAAATTGAACCACTGTATGATGTGGTTATCGCTTCTGCTGGAGGATACCCCAAGGATATCAACTTATATCAAGCTCAAAAAGGGCTCACCAATGCAGCTGCGATCTGTAAACCCGGTGGAAGTATCCTGTTGGTAGCAGAATGTCGCGAAGGACCTGGGAATCAACAGTTTTTCCAATTTATGCATGGAAAACATAGTTTTACCCAGGTAATGCAAGCATTTGGTAAAATACCTTTTCAAATTGGTCCGCATAAAGCCTACCTTATCGCACGCCAGGGTCTGCAGTTCGCTCTGTACTTGCAATCCAGCATGCCAGATGAGCTGGTTCGCCGGTTGTTGTTCAACCCGATAAGTTCACTGGATCAATTCTATGAACAAATTTCTCCAGAAGGCAAGCGTGTGGCGCTGTTGCCCTATGCTACTGCCACCCTGCCCTATTGGAATTGAATTACCCATTCGAGAAAAACTATCTGCACAGAACCGGGTTATAATTGGAGCAACATGAATCCACAAAACGGAGATTCGATGGATACTTACGAAAAATCGCTTGGGAATACAACCATAGACCCTGATGTTATCCTAACCATGATCCGCCTGGCAGCGCTCGAAGTTCAAGGCGTATGTCGTATGGCATCCGGACCGGCTGGATTGGATGACTTGGTTAAGAAATATTATTCCGAGGGAGTAAAGATCGATGTAGAGGACCATACCGTCTATATCGACCTGTATCTGGTACTTTACCGCGATGTTGATCTACGTGCAACTGCGCACAAGGTACAGGAAGAGGTCAGCCGCTCCATTGAAGAACTGGTTGGTATGAATGTCGGAAGTGTCAATATCCATATAGAGGATATTGAGTTAAGAAAGAAAGAAATCGCCTGATCGAAATATGAAACCGAGAACAGAAGCCAGAGCTTTGGCATTGAAAGTTCTCTATGAATTTGACCTATCCAGACATCCCGCAGGAGAGATATTGACCAATCGCTTGCAGGAAGATCCTATGGATGAAGGACTGGTTGATTTTACACGCCAGATCATGAATGGTGTTATTCCTGTCAGCCTAAAACTGGATCAATTGATCGCAGAAAACGCTCCCGAATGGCCGCTGGATCAAATATCTTCCATCGATAAGAACATCATTCGCATTGCACTATGGGAATTTGCAATTTCCAAGATCACTCCAATAAAAGTTGCTATCAATGAAGCGGTTGAATTAGCCAAAGTGTATGGCTCTGATTCATCACCGCGTTTCGTCAATGGAGTATTGGGTAGCTTATCCACCCAGGCTGAGAAAATCGCCTCTTTACTTGCCAGTGAAAATACTATAATAAAAGAATAATATAAGAAAACCAGGAAATTAATCATGAACTCAAATCATAGGAATAGCCCGTGGTTATTTTTTCTTTTCGTTATCAGTATACTGGTTACTTTATCAGGATGCTCCTCTCTAGTGCAAGATTATTCACCTGATCCGATCTATGCCGAAGTGGTTTTTGAAGCTACGCTACCTGCTGCAATTCCCGAGAATACCATTTTGCAGTTGGAAATTCTGGATGAGGTAAGCTGTTTGAATTTCAACCCTATCCGTTATGAGATGAGTTTAAAAGGGGAAACCACTTATTATGTTCGTCTTCCCTTGCCCATCGATTCGGTAGTGAAATACCGCTTCATCCTGACTACTTCACCTGTAATGATAGAGAGGAACAGCCAGGGGGTAGATGTACGTTATCGCATGGCTGTCATCAATGAACCCAGAGTCATCCGAGATACTGTTATCTCATGGGATGGCAATCCGCAAGATCGATCATTTGGACAACTTTCCGGGTACATTGTGGATGCAGCCAATAACAACCCAATTCCTTCCATCATGGTTAGTATTGCTGGGCTGACCACTTATACCGCTGCGGATGGTTCTTTTTCGATCGATGGCGTGCCGGTAGGAGAACAACACCTGGTAGCTTATTCCCCTTCCGGTGAATATCAGGTGTTCCAACAGAATGCGCTGATCGCCAAAGATGCCCAAACCCCTGCCATCTTTAGTATGCAGCCGGTTCAGTATGTGAATGTAACGTTTAACGTAAAAACGCCCTCAAATACAATTAAAGGTGCCCCCCTGCGTTTTTTGGGCAATACACTATCCTTGGGTAATACATTTTCCGAATTGGAAGCTGGTTGCAGTGTGATCGCATCCAGAGCTCCTATTATGATCTATCATGAGGATGGTTCCTATTCCATTACACTCAGTTTACCGGTCGGGTTGGACCTACATTATAAATATTCTCTTGGTGATGGTTTTTGGAATGCCGAACGGAAGCAGGATGGCAGTCTGCGCACCCGCCAGCTGGTCATCCCAGATCATGATGTCACTGTTAACGACACTATTACCACCTGGTTGGTGGGAGATGAAGATCCGCTCACCGTTCGAGTAACGGTCCCACAAACTACGCCAACCACTGACACCATTTCTTTACAGATCAACCCATATGTTTGGATGGAACCGCTTCCCATGTGGGCGTTGGGGAACAACGAATGGTTGTTGACCATTTATAATCCAGTGGATATTTTGATGAATGCTACTTACCGTTATTGCCGTAATGATCAATGCGATATCTCACAGGGTATCCTTTCAAGCACCAATACCACTACTGCTACTATCACTTCTGCTAATGCTATAACTGACCAGATTTTAATCTGGAATTCCTACCAACCGGTTAGCAATCTGTATGATCTGCGCATCGAGAATATTCAGCAGCAGGCAGGTTTTGTAGCTGGCGCGGAGATCAACTCCAATTTTTCTCACAATGGGCAGCCTTTTCTCGGTTTGGGTTTTATCGACTTGGCAGTAGATAATTTCAATTGGATCTATTACGATCCCACTTGGACATATGATGAATCCAATGACTCTTATTATTTTGATCCGCGCCAGGATCTCTTCTGGAATGACCACATCACTAATATCTATCTGGCAAAAGCCTCCGGTTTAAACATAGCACTTTACCCACAGGTTCATTATCTGAACAGTGATGCTGAAACGCTTTTTTCAAAAAATTACCAGGATTATTTTTGGTGGCATATCTGGTTTGACAATTACCAGCAATTCATTTTGAACTTCGTGCACATGGCTTCACAAAACAATACAGAAGCCTTCATTATTGGTGGTGACGAATTGCTACCATTCTTGAAATCAGGCTCCTATAATCTCCCTTCCGACATGGATGTGAAGTTGACTTCCCTGATTGATACCATCCGCCAGCAATATTCAGGTCAATTGGGCTTTGCCCTGCCTGCCAATTCTGATCCCGCCAATTTACCGTCTTGGTTGGATCGATTTGACTTTATCTACTTACAATATTCTCCCCAGTTATCCGCTCAGGACGATCCCTCTCTGAACGATCTTACACAAAGTGCCGCGCTGGCATTGGACTCACAGATCTATAATTTTTACACTTCCATCCAAAAGCCGCTTATTCTGGGGTTGAATGTCCCTTCTATCAATGGTTCTGCCAAAGGGTGTGTATCTTTCAATATCAATTGTGATGAGTATACTGAACTAGATCCACAGCTTTCCGCCGATGCCGGGCTTACGGTGGATGTGCAGGAACAAGCAGATGTGTATCTGGCGTTGCTGCGCATGATCAACCAACGTTCCTGGATCTCAGGCGTGATCACGCGTGGATATTTCCCAGTTCTAAAGATCAACGATTATTCTGCTTCTATTCATGGCAAACCGGCAGAGGAAATATTGACATATTGGTTGGATCGGATCAATCCATAAAACATTAGAAAACATTCGTAGAAAAATAAAAACACCGGACGTATCAATCCGGTGTTTTTGATTCCAAAAATTATTTATATTGTTATTTTCCTTCTTCCACGATCGCTTCCGCTCGATCATGCATGGTGGCACGCAGGCTTTTGATATCTTTATCGATGAATTTTGAGGTGATAAAGAAGAAGATTCCGCACAATCCCCACGTAATACTGCAGATCAGCAGGATGGCATTACCTCTTGGTGAAGGATTTCCAGACGCTCGCAGTGAATCGGAAATGATACCGGTCATCAGTGGTGCCAAAGCCGCACCACTTGATTCAATGAAATATTGGATTGCCAGTGCCGTGCTGCGCATTTCAGGTAAGGTAATATCATTGACGATGGAAGTGACATTCGGTGAAGCAAAAGGAATGAACATAGCGGTGAATGCCAGCATGATCCCGAATAGAGTGGCATTTTCTACTGGAATTTTCAAGGTAATGTATAAGAGAACGGCGCCCAAGATCACACCGACCATGGCCACATATGCCCTGCCTTTGTTGCTTTTCGAGAAGAAATAATCTCCCAGTATTCCCCCAATCGGGTATCCTAATGCCAGTACCAGAATGGCAGGTGCCATGGTCATCAATACTTGTGTATCGCTGTATCCCCGTTCCTGACCTAAATAAATAAAAATGAACGCGACGATGGTGTTCCATGGGAAAACACCAAAGAATCCTTGCAGATACATGAATAACAAGCTTGGTTTTTTCAGGATGTCTTTTACCTTACTCCATTCAAAATGGAATTTCCGTAATTCTGGTACATCTGTAAGTTCCTGCATTTCGGGCTCGCTCTTCCCGCGCGGAATATCCTTTACGAATAAGAAGATGATCAACGATAATAAGATTCCCAACCCGCCAGTGACATAAAAGATATTTCTCCATCCCATGCTGACTGCCACGGTAGTGGAAAGCACCAAACCAGCCATGTAGCCCAATGGCATGGTCAACTGCAGCAGTCCATAGATCTTGCCGCGCACTTTTGGCACAAAATAATCGGCAATCAAGCTGTAAAGACCTGGATAACTGGAGTCATCAATACCGGTAGAGGCCCGCGAGATCACGAACAAGTGAAAATTGGGTGCGATGGCGCTAAACCAGGTAGTGGCACCCCAGATGAATGAAGCTAACGCCAACAATTTTCCTCTCGAATACCTGTCATATAAATAGCCCCAGATTGGGTAGAAAACTGCACCTACGACTAAAGCAGCAGTTGCAATCGTGCCCCATTGCGTATCCGTGAGTTGAAATTCGTTGATCACCATCTCCCCCATCGGATTGATCAATAGTTTATCGGTTTGGTGTAGCAACATGAATAAAAATAGGATCAGTACCAGAAAGGTTTTGTTGGAATACTTTGTCTTTTTACTCTCTTTAACTTTCATCGTTTGCTCCGTGTTTAGTAATTGAAAAAAAATAATCTAACATGATAGGGTTTGTTGATGATTATCCGCTTCCTTGTATTTTATAATAAACTTACTCAAATCAATATACTAATTACCATGCAAAATGTACAAAATACTCCTGAATTTGCAATCGGACCTGCCACCTGCTTGAATTATGATGGCATCAGGGAGAACATTTCTTCGATCCATACCATCCCTGCCTCCCCTGCCCTCCAGCAAGACTTTCCTGATAATCTTCCTGAAGTTCTTCGTTCATACTGCATTTCTATCAATATTCCTTCGTTATTCTCCCATCAAGCCCAGGCACTCCAAGCTATTCATGATCTCAAAAATATCATTCTATCTACCAGTACTTCTAGTGGAAAATCATTGGTTTACCAGCTTGCCCTTTTTCAGGAACTGCTGCACGATCCAGATGCCACTGCTTTGCTGCTCTACCCTACCAAAGCCTTAGCGAACGACCAACTCAGCCCATTTCAGGATGGGTTTAATTATTTAAAAGAACCTGGGAATGCTGCTATCTATGATGGTGATACTCCCAACTCTCAAAGAATAGCTATACGCAATAACTCTACTTTCTTATTGACCAATCCGGATATGCTGCATATCAGCATCCTGCCGCACCACACTGCCTGGAAAAGATTTCTTTCCAGTTTGCGTTTCATCATAATCGACGAAGTGCATGTATATAAAGGGGTCTTTGGCTCCCATTTTGCCAATGTTATCCGCAGATTGCTGCGCATCGTTGAATTCTATGGCGGGAATCCCCTTTTTATTTGTACCAGTGCCACCATCCATGACCCGCGCGCCTTCGCTGAAAAGCTGATTGAACGTCCCTTTACTCATATTCATGAGGACGGAGCTGCCCATGGGCGCAGAGACATCGTCCTATACAATCCACCGATGCTGGATGAAGAACTGGGTGTACGCAAAGGAATTCTCGAAGAAGGTTTGAACATCATTGCCAGAACGCTCCAGTGCAATTTACAAACCCTGATCTTTGCCCGCTCCAGGCGCTCGGTGGAACTCATCTTGCGCAGATCGCAAGGACTCTTTCCGAAGGATTCTCTGTTCGGCTATCGCAGCGGGTATCTGCTTACCGAGCGCCGGAGCATCGAAAAGGGATTGAAGAGCGGTGCTTATCGCGCGGTGGTCGCCACCAACGCCCTGGAACTGGGAGTGGATATCGGTGGCATGGATTGTGTGCTCCTGCTGGGTTATCCCGGCAGCATCGCTTCGTTCCTTCAACAGATCGGGCGCGCCGGACGTAAAGAAAAGGATTCTCTGGCAGTTTTCGTTGCATCCATGGATCCCCTGGACCAGTTCATCTTGCAAAATCCGGCTTTCATTCTGGATAACTCTCCCGAACAACCCCTCATCAATCCCCACAATCCCCTGATCCTCTTCAACCAACTGCGCTGTGCTGCTTATGAACTGCCGATCAACCCCGGCGACAGCTATGGTAGTCTTTCATGGGATGAGCTGAAACAGTACCTGGATGTTCTATGTATCAAGGGTGACCTGATTGAAAAAGAGCAGCGTTATTTCTGGATCGGCGAAGCCTATCCATCCGCCGAGATCTCCATTCGCAGCATTTCGACGGCGCCCTTTGATCTGCTGGTAGAGCATGCTGGAAAGAACAACAAGATCGGAGAAGTGGATAGCGAAAGTGTGCTGTGGATGGCACACCCGGGCGCGATCTATCTACAAGCAGGCGAATCCTACCGGGTTCGCGATCTATCCCTGCCGGAACATAAGGTCTTTTTGCAGAAAGGGGACTTCGACTATTACACCAATCCCAAAGAGCAGCAAGATATCGAGATCGCCGAGATCATCACCCGCGATGAACAAAAGAGCCGTTCGGTATATTTCGGTAATGTGGATGTGACCACTCAGGTCATCGGCTATGATCGGGTGAGTTGGAATTCCAACGAAATACTGCAAACCCTGCCCCTGGATCTGCCCCCTTCTACCCTTAATACCCAGGCATTCTGGATGCTTTTTTCTGACCAGACCTTGAATATCTTACGCAGTAATGAGCTGTGGTTCAGCGATCCCAATGATTACGGGGCGGATTGGGAGCATATCAGGCAGCATATCCTGCAGCGCGATGGGCACCAGTGTTCATTGTGCGGTAGGAAGCCATCTGCTGGAATCAAATTACATGTGCACCATAAAAAACCCTTCCGCACCTTTGATGATCTCACCCAGGCTAACCAACCCTCCAATCTGGTTACTCTGTGCGAACAATGCCATCGCCGCGTGGAACAGAGCGTGCGCATCCGTTCCGGTTTGAGCGGATTGGGATACGTGCTTTCCCATCTGGCTCCGCTTTATTTGATGTGTGATTTGCGCGATCTGGGGCTTTTCATTGAGTCCGCCTGGAAACAGGTCGGCGATCTGCCCGTCATCATGCTGTATGATGCTTTTCCGGGTGGCATCGGTCTTTCAGAACATCTCTATCATGCTTACACCCACCTTCTGGAGGATGCTTGTTCTGTCATTAGAGATTGTAAATGCGCCTGGGGTTGCCCGGCTTGCGTTGGGCCGGTCAACCAGGAGTTCTTGAACCCCAAACAGGCCACCCTGGCGCTGCTTCACGAAATAATGAAATAAAGAGTAAATAATCTGTTAATAACCCTGCACTTCTTTATAGCGAAAGCAGGACACTTCGTGGTCGTTTACCATACCGACTGCCTGCATATGTGCATATATGATGGTCGGTCCGACAAAGGTAAAACCTCTTTTCTTGAGGTCCTTACTGAGGGTCTCGGATTCTTTGGTCACTGCCGGAAGCTGGTTTATATGCTCCCACCTATTGATGATTGGCTTATTTCCGACAAATTGCCAAATATAGGTGTCGAAACTCCCAAATTCCTTTTGCACTTCCAGAAATCTTTTAGCGTTATGGATGGCGGAATTTATTTTGAGTTTATTGCGAATAATTTCCGGGGTCTGGATCAACCGATTGAAATCCTCATCCGTATATTGGGCGATCACTTCGGGATCAAAGTTCGCAAAGGCTTGTTGATACCCCTGCCGTCGTTTCAGAATGATTGCCCAACTAAGCCCGGCTTGTGCGCCTTCCAACACCAGAAATTCGAAATGCGTCCGGTCGTCATGCACCGGCACACCCCATTCAATGTCATGGTATGGATGGAACTGCGGATCCTGTGCCCACTGGCATCTTTTTTTCATATTGTTATTATAGTCATTCTGGAGAGAGAATATAGAGATGGTGAGGCTAAAATTTGAACTTATGACCTAGGACTTATGAGTCCCCTGCTTTATCACTGAGTTGTTTTACCATTAATATTTGACTCGTATTAATTGCTTTTATAACGTTTATCAATAAAATATTAAGAATGGTTCCGATAAGCGTCAAATGAGTATCTAAAATATCTAAATTTTTGAATGTCTGTTTAGGTAATCATTGATTCTATGCTAAATTTCATATGGTAAAGACATGTCAATAAAAACAAAAATCATTAATCAATTTCTTGTAAAATCAGAATCTGGGAAAACATATCAGATTATTGTGCTTCAGAATTTTATAGTTGGATATGATCCCAGGCATCCGAATGCTGAATACCCCGGAACAACCGAATATAGGACTGATGACGATTTGCAAGTAGAACCGATCAATTATTACAGATTTAAAATACTGGAATCTGGCGAAATCGTAAAAAGAATAGAGAATAATTAATTTTCCAGACAGTAATCAAGTGCAAAAGTGAACCTTGTGTCATGTTGAGCGTCTGAGAGATTTCTAAATCACACATCATTGGAACAAAACTAATAATTCAATCCACTTCCATCTGTTGTAAAATAGCATAAAAGTTCTATGAATAAACTATTGGATCAATTGAAATCCCTGGGAGTGGAACTGGGGGCAGAGAAAACAGAATTCAAACAGCGCGAAAAGCTCGATCTGCCCGCTCTGCTGGGTGGAGAATGGCTCGAAACACCCTACGGAAGAACGCTGCATATCCAGCAAGACCTGGAACTGAATGCCGTACAGGGCAAAATACCCCTGCAATGCACTAAAATCGCAAGCAATGTGCTGGAACTCTTCAACATCTCTCATGTATTAGAAGAATCCGCCATTTCTCCCACCCGGATCTGTTTTTTCGACACCGAAACCAGCGGTCTGAACATCGGTAGCGGCACTTTTGTGTTTCTGAGCGGTTTCAGCCATTTCATGGAAGATGGCAGTGTGCGTGTGGATCAGTTTTTCCTCCCTCATCCATCCGAAGAGAAAGCTTTTATTCATGCCGTGCAGGAATTTCTAACCAGATATTCCATTCTCTCCTCCTACAATGGCAAGGGTTTTGACGTGCCCATGCTGCGCTCGCGCTTCATTTTGAACGAAATGGAAGACGATGGCTTGGAAAAGACCCATCTGGACCTGCTTTTTCTTGCCCGCAGCTTGTGGAAAAGACGGCTGGCTTCCTGCCGGCTGGTGGAGATCGAGGAATCCATCTTGCACTTCAGTCGCTCCGGACAGGATGTGCCGGGCTGGTTGGTTCCGATCCTATACCAAGATTACCTACGGGAAGGAAAATCGGAACCGCTCAAGGATGTTTTGTACCATAATGCCCAGGATGTGATCTCGCTGGCAGCCCTGTTCAATGTAATACATGCCATGTTGAATGATGAAAGAGAAACATATAACATTGAAGAAACCGATGATTTCGCTTCTCTGGGATATCTATATGAGAAATTGAGAAAATTTGACCTTTCAGCTTCCTATTTTAGGACATATTTTGCAGAAAAGGGAAATAACGCCGCGCCTGAAGTGCTGTATGATTATGCTTGGATGCAACGCCGTCAGGAAAATTGGAGTGAAGCACTTACATATTGGCAGCGTGCCGCTTCTCAGGCTCATTATCCATCCATGATCGAGTTGGCGAAATATTATGAACATCAAGCCAAGGATCTGGAGCAAGCTCTGTTCTGGACCAAAAAAGTACAGGATGCAGGTAAAATAGAACAGGATATGATCGTGAAGGATGATATCCGTAAACGAAAAGATCGATTGGACAGAAAATATGGCAACAAAACAAATGGAAGGCTATGAAAGCATTTACTCCGCCTCCGGTATGTTGGACGCGGAGATGATGAAGAATTTAATGCAATCCTTCGAGATCGATTGCATTTTATTGGGGGAAAGCATTGGCAGCACCTATGGATTAACAGTTACACCGGTGGGAGGTGTCGAAGTGATGGTACGTAAAGAGGATGTCGCTAAAGCGCAAGATATCATCACGAAATATCAGGATGGCGAATTGGAAGAAGAATAAAGTTAGTTTAAGTGTTGCAGATCTTCCAGCGTATCCACATCCATCAAGATCCGTTCATCCTGCCAGGGAATCAAATCCATTTTGAATTGCTCGAACAGCTTTTTCCCCCCCTCTTCCCCCTTTAACTCAGAAAAAGCCTGAAAAGTGTTATTTTTGAATAACACTGGGTTGCTGGGCTCTCCATTCACGTCTGGTGCAATGATAGAAGCCTGGCTGCCCTGCCCTGCTTTCAACAGACACTTGACCAGATCGGCGGAAATATAAGGCTGGTCGCACAGAAATATCATTGCCCATTCAGTTTCAGCATCAAGCACATTTATCCCCGTATTGATCGAAGATGCTTTTCCACTTTTCCAATTTGGGTTTATAACTATGCGCAATCCCTTGTTATCGATGCTGTTTTGGATGGCTTCTGAAGAGGCTCCCAGCACGAGGATGATGTCCCTCATACCGCTTTTCTCTATTTCTGCAATGGTGTAACTCAACAGGGTTGTACCCCGCCATGGGATGAGCTGTTTGGGCTTACCCAGACGGGATGATCCTCCGGCTGCCAGGACAATGGCAGAAAAGCGCTTACAACTCACCCAAACCTCGCAAGATGGCTTCCTGCGTGAGCGGAAATTCATCATACCATTTACCAGTAGCAGCGTGCACTGCATCACAAACTGCAGCGGCAAACGGTAGATATGGCATTTCTCCAATGCCCCTTGCACCACTTGGCCCCAGCGGGTCGGCATCTTCCACGATCAGGGTAATGGTCTGTTCAGGGATATCTTTGATGGTCGGCACCAGATAGGTAGAAAGTCCCTTGGTCATGACCAATCCACCTTTTTGAATGAAATTTTCCATGGCAGCATAACCCATTGCCTGGATGATCGCTCCTTCGATCTGTCCCTTGACCTGTTGGGGATTGATGGCTTTCCCCACATCATCGGCACAGATCACCCGCTTGAAGGTCATCTCACCAGTGCTTTTCTTGATTTCTACCTGTACCGCTTCGGCTGCGTAGCCATAAGCAAAGTTCGGGTAGCACTCTCCGGTTTCGTGATCATACGGCGTGGTAGCTGGTGGTACATATTTATAGGTGGCAATTGCCGGTCGCTCCTCGGCTGCCCATTTTTGCAGTGCCAGTTTTGCGGCGCCCTGGATGGAGTTGCCTGCCATGAAGGTCATGCGTGAAGCCGATGCGCTGCCCGAGTTATGGGTATTGGCTGTATCCGATACTATCAATTCTACTTTTTCCAGATCGATATCCAGTGCAGAGGCAGTAATTTGACGGAAAACAGAATGCGAGCCCTGTCCAACCTCCGCACCGGCATGCCGTAAAATGGCTTTTTCGATTTCATTTTCACCGTACAATTCAATGGTTGCCCAACAATTCTCCGGCGCGCCAAATGAAAAACCTACGTTTTTATAACCGGCTGCAAATCCCAGCCCAATCAATACATTGTCATCTTTTCTTTTTTCTTCGGTTGGTTTTTTCCACCCGTTATCGGTCCTTTGCCAACCAGCCGCTAACGCGCACTCTTTCATGACTTTTTCGATGGTGATCCCTTTTGGCAACGCTGTTCTCACGGAAGTGGCTTGCCCTTCTTGAATGGCGTTTTTCATGCGCAGTTCCACCGCATCCATGTGCAGCGCTTCTGCCAGTTTGTTCATCTGCATTTCAGCCATATAGCAGGCTTGTGGTCCGCCAAATCCACGAAAAGCACCATTCGGGATGTTGTTGGTATATACCGAGTAAGAATCCACTTTCACATTCGGGATGAAATACGGTCCGCTAGCCAGCAACGTAGCATTCCCCTGTACTTTAGTAGAGGTATAGGCGTATGCCCCGCTGTCGGCAATCAGGCTCATTTCCGCTGCCACTAATTTTCCGTCTTTGGTTGCGCCCCATTTGGCATGCATATAATAGGGGTGTCGTTTGTGGTGCCCGAAGAAGGATTCTTCACGGCTCCATACGGTTCTCACCGGACGATCGATGCCTTTATCATGCAGATATTTGGCTGCCAGTGCCAGCACGATCTGTACCGACATATCTTCTCGTCCGCCAAATGCGCCACCAATAGCGGGGTAGATCACCCTCACTTTCTCGACTGGTAGGGCTAGTGCGTGTGCGATCTGTTCCTGATCTTCATGCACCCATTGTCCCCCGACAATGACGGTTACTCGTCCTTCTTCATCGATGTAACTTACCCCTGCTTCAGGCTGCAAGAAAGCATGTTCTTGCACCGGAGTGATGTAGTCACTCTCGATGATCACATCTGCTTTTTTAAACCCTTCCTCCATATCCCCTTTGCGGATCTTGTAATGCAATACTACATTATCTTCTTTATCCGGATGGATGCGGAAGGCATCCGCCGTTATGGCTTGGCGCGGATCTTCGATCACAGGCAGGTCTTCGTACTCGATCTCGACCAGTTTACTGGCTTGGTTGGCGATCTGTTCATTTTCCGCCAGCACCAATGCCACCTGATCTCCGTAAAACCGCACGTGTTCGGCATATACTTTATTAGAACCCAGTCCGCATAACACAGGTTGGTCGGGCATGATCAGCCCATATTCGTTATTGGGTACATCTTTGGCTGTCAGCACTGCCAGCACCCCCGGCAGTGCTTCCGCTTTGGATATATCCATCTTTTTGATGATAGCGTGCGGTCGACAGGCAAACACCACCTGCATCATCACTGCATGCTCAAGGTGAAAATCACTCGGATATTTGGCTTTTCCAGTGACCTTATCGAGCGTATCAAATCTGGGAATACTTTCTCCAATATAGTTTGCCATTTTTCCTCCCTATTTTGCCATCGCGGCAGCCGCTTTCTCGACTGCACTGATAATGCTGTAATAACCGGTACAGCGGCAAATATTACCTGCCAGACCAACCTCGATTTCCTCTCTGCTGGGGTGCGGAAATTCCTCCAGCAGTTTAAGAGTTGACATGATGAAACCGGGTGTGCAGAAACCACACTGCACTGCTCCCTCATCCACATAGGCTTGTTGGATGGGATGCAGCCCTTCCTGAGGTGCTACTCCCTCTATGGTGATGATGTTTGCTTCATGGGCTCTGGGAGCCGGGATCAAACAACTTAATACCGGTACCCCATCCAGGATCATAGTACAGGCGCCGCATTCTCCTTCTCCACAACCCAGTTTGGATCCCGTCAATCCGGCACCTTCTCGGATCAATTTCAGCAGTGTTGCATTTTGCATGCTGTTCAATACGGTCTTCTTCCCGTTGATGGTTGTCTCAATGGGGGTTTCTGCTGTATGGCTCACTGCTTTTTTCACAGCACTGGCTTTGAATGCTTCTTTCCCCCATAACAAAACCGGTTCAGTGGGAAAATCCTTTTTTTCTTCACCTGTAGCAATGGCGGTTAATCCATTTTTGGTCAGAACTGCCACCAATCGGCTGCGGTATTGATCAGAGGAACGGATATCCGAAATGGGAGTAGCATCTTTCACAGCCAGTGTGGCAGCTTGGGAGATCACCTCATCGGTCAGAGTTTTACCTTTGAGATATTCTTCGCATTGGTTGGCATGTATGATGGTCGGTGCGACGGCGCCCATTGTCACTACGGCATCTGCAATGATATTTCCATCAATAGTCAGGATGATAGCCACGTTGACAACCGAAATAGCATGGATCTTACGCAAGATGAATTTTTGAAATGTGCTACGCTGGTTTTTCTTCAGCGGCTTGAAGCATAGATCAGTCACCATTTCATCCGACTTTAGATCGATCTTGCGTACTCCATGGTAGAAGTCTTTCAATGCAATTGTGCGTCTTTCAGATTTGGAGCGAAGTTCGAGCTGAGCGTCCAGAGCGATCAAAGGGGTAATGGTGTCATTTGCCGGAGAAGCAGTGATCAGGTTCCCGTAAATAGTGCCCATATTACGGATCTGCGGGGTACCGATAGAATAGGATGCCTGCGAGAGTAAGAAAGTTTTTTCTTGCAGAAGGGTTGAATCCACACAATGGTTATGGGTGGCGTTTGGTTGGATATGAATCAAACCTGCCGTATCCTGCCAGATCATTTCATGTTGCTGGATGCGGCTCACATCAATAAGTGTCTCCACCTCCTTGTGCATCTCATTCTTTAGTTCTAGCACCAGATCAGTTCCCCCAGCGATGATGCGTGCTTTTCCTTTTTCCTTATCAAGAATATCCAGCGCTTCTTCCAGCGTGGTTACCGTCCAGTACTGCTTCCACATATTACCTCCATTTACCTTGACACCTTTGATGCTGATACTGCATTAATTTTTATATTACCGCACTTTACTTTCGATCTTGTGCTAATTTTAAAATGACTTTTTCCGGTTTCAATGGTAATGAATTGAACCACTTACCGCACGCGTCATGTACTGCTGCGCACAATGCCGGTGCAAAAGGACCAAACGGTATCTCTCCTATGCCTTTCGCTCCGAAAGGACCTTCTTCACTTGCCTCTTCCACGAACACGCAGATAAAGATACCGGCGATATCTTTTATGGTTGGCACCAGGTAAGTGGATAGTCCTTTGGTTAGTAGATAACCGTCTTTTTGAATGATCTCCTCGTTGGTACTGTAACCCAGCGCTTGAATGACACATCCTTCGATCTGCCCCTTAACTTGTTGAGGATTGATCGCTTTGCCTACATCATCCGCACAGACGATATTCAACACATCAATCATCCCGGTTTCACGATCGATCCGTACATCCACCGCTTCAGCTGCATAGCCATATCCAAAATTCGGTTTTCCCTTTCCATCCATTTCGTCCATCTCTGTCGTTTCGGGTGACTGGTACAGGAACTCACCGATGGCTGGACGTTCTTCCATGTTCCAATGCTCCATTGCACTCTTGGCTGCATTCAAAATAGCATTACCAGTCATGTATGTCAGGCGCGATGCAGATGCGCTGCCACTACTTTTGGAAGTGCGCGTGTCACTGGCAAATAACTCCATATTTTCGTACGGAAAAGGGATAATCTCTGCAGCTATCTGTTTCAGCAAAGAATGTACCCCTTGCCCCATATCGGCAGCTGCATGGTAGATCCTTACAGTCTCGATTTTGCTCTTCCCTTGCAATTCAATCTTTGCCCAACATTCATCCGGGGGTATGCCAAAGGATTTAAATCCAGCCGCAAACCCTGTTCCATAAAGATATTTATCGTCCCCTGATCTGGATATAACCGATTTCTTTTTCCAACCAGTTTCTTCTCTGTACCAGCCTGCTTCTTCGGCACAGCTTGTGATCACGTTTTTTACACTGACACTATCTGGGAGTGTCGATTGGTTCAATGAAAGACTTGTCCCAGTCATGGCGTTGCGTAATCGCAATACCACGGCATCCATTTGCAGTGCTTCGGCAATCTTATTCATCTGCATTTCCACTGCATAGCAAATCTGCGGCACACCAAATCCTCTGAACGCTCCTGCAGTGATGGAATTGGTGAAATAAGCATCGGCAATCACTGTCGCATTGGGAATTTCATATGGTCCAATAGCAGCAATGGCAGCGCTCTTCAACACCACCTCGCTTGAAGAAGCATAGGCTCCTGCATCTGCTTCAATGCGCATCTCTGCTGCGCAGATCTTGCCGTCGCTGGTTGCGCCCCATTTGGCATGGATGTGAAAAGCATGTCGTTTGGGATGCCCACGGAAAGATTCTTCCCTACTCCATTCTGCTCTGATGGCTTTCTTTATTCCCAACTTGTCTAACCGTTGAACAGCCAGTGCCAGGGCAATTTGTAGTGAGATATCCTCTTTTCCTCCAAACGCTCCACCGATAGCGGCATATTCAACACACACATGCTCTTCTGGGATCTGTAATGCGTGAGCGATCTGACGTTGATCACCGTGCGTCCACTGCCCGGCTGTGATAACGCGAATAATGTTTTGCTCATCCATGAAAGCCACACCTGCTTCGGGTTGTAAGAAAGCATGTTCCTGTACGGGTGTGTAATAATCATCCTCTATAATGACATCCGCGTTATGGAAGCCTTTTTCGCAATCACCTTTATAAATCTGGAAATGGCTGCAGCGGTTGCTTTTACAATCTTGATGAATCAAGACATCATCCTTTTTGGATTGTTCTAGTTCATTTATGACCGGTAAATTCTCGTATTCGATCTGCATAGCCTGGCTTGCCAGACTGGCACTGCTTTCATTTTCAGCAATGATGAATGCAATGCGATCACCGATAAAGCGCACTTTTTCCGCCCCTTGTTTGCTAGAACCCGGACCGCATAACACAGGTTGGTCATTGACCAGCAATCCATATTCATTGCAGGGCACATCTTTAGCTGTCAAGATCATCACAATACCGGGAATTTTCAACGCCTCATCGATCTTGACTTGCTTTATAATGGCGTGGGGCACAGGACTGAATACGGTCTTTAAGATATATGGATTTGAAACAGGTATATCAGATGGATATAGCGCGGCACCACGTACCTTTGCTATTGCATCAAAACGAGGTATGGATTTACCAATAATACGAGTCATTGACAGATTAATGATGGATTAAGAATCGCTATATATAAAATACCAATTTCGATCATACTTCCAGCTGGCTCAGAATGATCGGTACCAATTGTTTCTTGCGCGAAACCATTCCTTCGGCTAAAAGCGTGCCATCCTGGGTAGGATTGAAAGGCAGGTCTTCCAGGATCGCTGGGGGATTAGCCATTAAGATACGGCTCGATCCGCGTACTACATCGGTCACCATTAAAACCGCAAAATGGATCTCTTTGATCTCGCGATATTCTTCCAGTGCTTTGCGCAGGTCATTGATATGTTCTCCCAGTTCGTACAGATCGCTTACTTCCACCTGCGAAATGGAGAATTTGTAGTCCCCTGCCTCATAGGTTTTCACATCGGTAGTGATGATCTCTCTTGGCGGGCGGGCGCTTAATCCCGATCCGGATGTTAATATTTGTTCCGCATAGGATTCAATGGTTTCTTTAGCTAATGGTGAATCTGCTGCAAATGCCCAGCGTGATAGGCGTTTTAGGGCATTTTTATCCCGTTCGGTAGTGGTTGGTGAGATCAAATGCAGCGTGTCGGAGATGATACCTGCCAGCAATATCCCGGCTATTTCTGGCGGAGCTGAGAGACCTGCTTCTGCGATCCGCTCTGTCACCAGTGTGGAGGTGCTGCCCACTGGTACAACAGTAAAATGGATGGGAGAATTGGTCGGAAGATTGCCTAAACGATGATGGTCCAGGATCTCGATCAATTCTGCTTCTTCGAATGAAGAAACCGCTTGCTGCGCTTCATTATGATCCACCAGGATCAACTTGATACGGGGTGGATGGATAAGGTCGCTCTTGCGTGCAATGCCGGTATATTTTCCGTTATCATCCACTACCCAGAAATCATCTCCCTCCTCATGCAACACTTTGCGGATCAGGTCTTTGATCCTGGTGGAAGAATTGAAATGCGGAATGCTGGTATCTGCCGCTTCCCGGCAGGGCAATTCCAAAATTTGGTTGACAGCTGTTTCATTGCTTTTGGCATTGGGCCCTACATACTCCGCCATCAGCTTGAACAGACTTGCACCCGTCACCAGCCCATACGGTCTATTATCTTCGGTGATAATAGGTGCTACCCCACCCGTTTTACTGGCTATCCCCCATGCTTCCGATAGTGGTCTCTCAGGAGTGGTGGTATCCAGGCGGATTGCAACCGAACCAAATTTGGGAGAAGCATCATTCAATAGAAATGGTGGTTTCAGCCCTAGAAAATCCAACACCCAGGATGTTTGCTGATTGATAACCCCGGAGCGGGCAGCAATAGCATCGATCCCATCGCGTTCGTGTAGCAGCCAGGCGTAACCGATGGCAGATGCGATCGAATCCGTATCAGGGTTTACATGTCCGATAACATATACTGGTGTGCGCATTTTCTCCTCTTCCTGTGTTTATCGATTTAATCGGTGGCGAAGGTATCTATTAATAGGTGCACGTCACCGCCTACCGGGTAGAGGATTGGGCAGGTGCAGCCATTTTTCATGTATTCTTTAACTTTTGCGCGTGCTTCATCAGGTGTGCCTGATGCGGTGATGCGATGGATCAAATCTTCAGGCACAAGATGCTTTGCTTTCTGGATTTGTTCGTGCGTAGCCGGCCATCCCAAAATGGATTGGATCTCATGCACGATATCCATAGAAACCCCTGAAGCTTTGGCGATGTGTGGCTGTTGTGCCAGATATTGGGTTAACAGTTCGCGCGTGGTATCGATGGCTTTAGCGTGATCTTCATCCACAGAACATACCACCAACTGGGGGAGATCCAGTTCGCTCAGTTTTCTTCCGGCTCGTTTGGCACCGGCTTCGATTTTATCCAGTGCGTTCTGGTTATATTCTGGTGGCACACAGTAATTCAGCAATACCCCATCAGCGATCTCACCGCTTAATTCGAGCATTTGGTCGCCGGTAGCGCCGATATATACCGGCACATGGCGTGGTTCTTTACGTCCATGCACAACATCCAGTTCGATGTTATTGACATGAATGAACTCACCATCAAAACTGACTCGTTCCATGGCTAATAATCTTTTAAAAATTAACACCGTTTCCTTCATGGCAATGAGTGGCTTCCGGCGGTTGATACCAACATTCGTTGCTAATGGATCCCACCAGGCTCCAACCCCGCAGATGATGCGGTCAGGTGCTAGATCATCCAGTGTCAAAAAGGTGGAAGCCAGCAAACCGATGTTGCGCGTCCAATTGTTGATAACTCCTGATCCAACTTTCAATCTGTCGGTTACTGCTGCATAAGCAGCCATTGGCACAATGGCATCTCTCACCAAGCGGCTTTCAGCCTGCCATACGGCTTCAAATCCCTTTTGTTCAGCGTAACGAACATAATCCAGACCATCACGTAAATCATGTGCATCTTGTAAATATAAAGCCACCCGATTCTTCATAATAGACTCCTTGGATCAGTTATGTATTTATTTTACTGGTATTCATGAAGATTTCCAAATCTTCGGGTAAATCTAGGTCAAACGTGAGAGAATCCATGTTCTTGATCTTGACACAGATCTTTTTTTGCTCCGCTTGCTCTATGTGTTTTTGGAATGACCAAGGTCCGAAGTTATATTCTAGAACCCCGATTGGATCAATATACAATGCATTTGTTCCATTGGAATGACGATCCGATGAAATGATGATTTCTGGTGGGGAATCCGCTTGATCCAGGAATATTTCTAGATCCTCTTTTTTTATGAAAGGTAGATCCGCTGGAATGATGATGGTCTTTGAAGCATTGTAGGCTTTCGCTGCCACTGTTGCTCGACGTAGGGCATTGTTGATATTAGTTTTCTTGCCTTCCTGCACAGTGGTTGCTCCTAGGTCGCGTGCACGTGCCAGCACTTCCGGATCATAGCTGATAACCAGTACCTGGTCAATACGTGAAACGGATTTTAAACACAATAACGTTCTGGTGAGCAGATCACGATTTAGTGCAGCACGTTCCTCGTCTGAAAGCACCCCCGACAGACGGGATTTTCCGCGGATGATCGATTTTACAGGCACTATCGCCCAAAGCGACATGTATTATCTCTACAAAAAATTTTCTAAGAAGGTTAAGACTTCACTTGCCAGTCTCTTTCGTTGCTTCCTGTTAGGCATAAAAATATCCAATGCCCCGCACATTATACCCCAGCCTTCTATCGTCTTGGTTTGCTCTTTATCCTGATTATCTAGAATGAAGTATGACAAATTACTGCGATAGTGTTTTGCCACATTCAAAGAACTGGGGACTTCTCCTAATTCTCTGAACATTTTCGCTGCAGGTCCCTTGAGCGCATGCTCCCCTATCAGTGGAGATACCGCTAGAATCTTCTTTTGTTGGATAGCATCTCCAATTTCTTTGATTTTGATGATTGGATCAATGCTCACAAAGGGGTTGGAAGGGCAATAAATGATCGCATCTGCTCTTTTTATGGCTTTGATCGCTCGCTCGGGTACCTGTGCTTTCCTGATTCCCGCAAACTCTATTTTGGTTATTTCTGGTTTGAATTGATACTTTACAAAATACTCCTGAAATGGCAGTCTTCTCCCGTCGCGAGTGTGGATGAAAGTACACACCGGGCTATTGCTCATTGGGCAGACCGATACTGTGATTCCCCATTTTTTGCAAAGATCGCTGGTAATCTGTGATAGTAATTCTCCCTTTTGCATTCGCTGGGTTCGTAGCAAATGAGTTGCCATGTCCAGATCACCTAAATTGAACCACCCTTCATCCCCTAGTTTTTTTATTTCATCCAGGGTTTGCCAGCTCTCCTTGGCTCTACCCCAACCGGTCTCTGGATTTGCCAAGCCAGCCAGGGTATAACACACTGTATCCAGGTCAGGACATATTTTTAATCCGTAATGCTCAAAATCATCCCCTGTGTTGACGATCACTGTCAGATCAGATGGTGGCAGGCATTCTGCCAATCCATCCACCATTTTTGCTCCACCTACCCCACCGGCAAAAGCGACGATTTTCATTTTCTGGATGTCCTCCTTAGCGGAACAGGTCCTCTTTTTTTTCACGCAGTATGTCGGTCAATTTTGAGTTAACGAGAGGATAAGGGAATCCTCGCACATGCACGATCGGGATCATTTCGTCTGCTTGCCCCATCAACAGCGAAGCTGCAGCTGCCAGCTCATCTGCTGCACCAACCTGCGTGATCTTGAGGTGAAATCCGAACAGGTCTTCCTTTCCTCGCATATCCACAATGCCAGGCACACCAGCCAATCCGATAGTGATACCCACCGTTCCCTTCCGCCAGGCCCTGCCGTGCGAATCGATGATCAGAATTCCGATCCTCTTGCCTGTTTTCTTGTACAAGTAATCTTGTATCATACGAGCCGATTGATCCGGGTTGCTAGGTAACAACAGGTACCAATCTTCATCTTTCCCCCAATTCCCGTGTACATTGGAATGATCGATCCCGGCATTTGCGCAGATAAATCCCAGTTTATGTTCAACGATCAGGGTGTTTTCTTTCACACGCACGATCTCATTACTCTCAGAAAGGATCAATTCGACCAGGCGGGCATCTTTTTTGCAGATCTGGGCAATTTCTTGTGCCTTTGCAGAGGGTTCTACGCTTTCAAGGTTGATCAATCTGCCTTCCGCCTTGGATACGATCTTCTGGGTGATCACCAGAATATCCCCATCCTCCAGTTTCAGTTGCAGTCCCTGTAAAGTTTGTGAGATGATTTCACCCAGATTTTGTCCGGCTTCGATCAATGGCAGCCCTTCCAGTGGAAGTAAACATAAAGCGTTACGTTTCATAAACTGCTCTGGTTTGTTTTATTCTTCCAACCCAATGATTCTGATTCCTGCAGAATGGACGCCGAATTTTTTGTTGATATTGATCAATACCGAGGTCATCCCTTCGCTCACAATCGAATTCTGCAGTGCTCCGGCATCAAAGCCTTTCATTCCTGCGTCAGCGACCAATTGCAGCACGAGATTTTTAGCTTCAGGGTCATCTCCGCATACCAACACATCGCTGATCTGAGCCTTATCATCCATCAACTTTTCATAAGATACATTTTGAAAAGCCGAAATTACCTTTACATCTTCTCCCAATACCGCCTGTGCTTCCATCGCGGCACTACCTGCCGCTGGAATGTGAACAGTGGATACTTTGGGCGGCACTAATGGTACTGTGACATCTACCACGATCTTTCCTTGCACCGCATCTTTGATGGTTTCCAGGGTTGCAATATGAGCCGCAAATGGCACGGTTATCACGATAAGTTCTGCCTGTTTTGCCGCATCCATATTTTGTAGCCCGATTACCAGGTTTATTTCCTTATTTTCTGTATTTAATTCTTTTGCGATACGCTGTGCTTTTTCAAGTTGACGTGACCCGATGGTTACCGCATGCCCGGCTTTTGCCCAGCGATAAGCCAACCCTTTTCCTTCTTTTCCTGTTCCACCAATGATGGCAATTTTCATGAACTGTCTCCTGTTCAATTTTATTGGAATTGTTGGTTATACCTTTCCCATACTCTAGGAGCTAATTTCAACGCTTCGAATGAAATTTTTTTCTCATCTAAGGTCAGAATTTCTCGATCTTTCATCAAGATTTTCCCATCCACGATGGTTGTAGTCACCATGCTGTTCTGGAAACCGAATACCAAATGCCATGGGAGATTCCCCGCTTGCATTGGCGTGAATGGATGATAGTCTACCAACATCATATCTGCTTTGGCACCCTCCTGGATGCCGCCCACCTGATTACCACTCAGTTTCTTCACCAGTGCAGCATTGTTGTACCATGCCATTTCTGCGATTTTGTCTGCTCCCATACGTCGCGGATCTTTATGCCACAATTTATGAGCCAAATAAGCAGCCCTCCATTCATCCCACATGCTGTTGGAGAAACCATCGTTTCCCAGGCAAACTGGTATTTCCAGATGTAGCATAGATTCTATCTGTGGCAGTCCCACTGCATTGTTCATATTGGAGCGTGGTTGGTGCGATACCCACGCTTCTTTCTCTTTTATCAGCATCATTTCTTTGGCATCGATATGCACGGCATGCACAATGATGCTGGCGGGATTCAAAATACCGAAGTCATTCAACCGCTCAATTACCCTTTTCCCACAGCGCGCTAGGCTATCGAACTCATCTACCTGATGTTCTGCAACATGAATATGGAATCCAAAACCTTCCGGTATGGCAGCTGCACATGCTTCCAGAGTGTCATCATCCAACGTCAGGCTGGCGTGCAGCCCAAAGGTCGGGAATATTCGTTCTGGATAACCCCCGGCTTGATATTTTTTTATGAAACGTACATTCTCCCGTATCCCGGCTTGTGCTTTTTCTTTTCCATCGCGGTCAGTCACCTCATAACAGGTAGAAATGCGGAGTCCGCTTTCCAGTGCCGCTTGAGCAATATCATCCAGAGAACCTTCGATGGCATTGGGAGAGGCGTGATGATCGATAAGGGTGGTGGTTCCATGTCTGATTGCATCCAACATGCAAACCAACGCCGAGTAATAAACCGCTTCATGGTCTATTGCTTTATCCAACCGCCACCATAACTTGTCCAGTATTTCAGGAAAATCAGCGGCAGGTCTGTCTGGAATTCCCATCCCACGTGAATAAGCCCCGTAAAAATGTGTATGGGCGCAAATAGCTCCCGGCATGAGCAGTTGTCCATTTGCATCGATTATTTCTTCTTTTTCAAACACTTCATTAGGGAACGTTCCTGTGCAGATCTTTTCGATCTTGTCTCCTTTCACATAAATAGAACCATTCTCAATGATCTCATTGGGGTCGCTACAGGTAACAATATTTGCGTTTTTTATGATCATTTTCTAATACCCTGTTCATTCAAATTATTGTAGCATAGCGCGAGAAAACAAGTTTCTTCATAATGTAATATAATCTGCCTAACTGTGCATGGAGACAAAGATGACAAATACTTCACCCTTAAATAAAGCAATTGACCATTTCCAATCAAATTATGATCAGTATTTCAAGAAGTTCAAGGAATTTTTGAAGATCCCGTCCATATCTGCTGATTCTGCATATAATGGCGACATTCAAAAAGCAGCTACCTGGTTGGCAGATTATCTCAAACAAATGGGAATGCAATCTGTTCAGATATTTGAAACCGTAAAGCATCCTATTGTTTATGGCGAATATCTTAAAGCCGGTGCGAATAAGCCCACTATTTTGATGTATGGACATTACGATGTTCAGCCCCCTGACCCCATGGATGAGTGGAAGAGCGGACCTTTTGAACCGGTCATCGAGGGCGAAAACCTCGTTGCCCGTGGGTCATCGGATATGAAAGGGCAGATTTTAGCGGGTCTGTACGCAATTGACTCAATCCTTGATGCAGATGCCCTCGATGTTAACTTGAAATTCATTTATGAAGGAGAAGAAGAGATCGGTTCTCCTTCAATCGTTGATTTTATCAAGGAACACAAAGATCTATTGAAATCTGATTTTTGTCTGAACCTTGATGCAGGCATGCTAGCCGCAGATAAACCCACCATTGTATATGGGTTGCGTGGGTTGGCTTACTTTGAGATCTACGTCCAGGGACCTGACCATGATCTGCATTCAGGTCTTTTTGGCGGTATTGTTTATAATCCTGCTCAGGCACTAGCAGAATTGATTGCCGGTATGAAAGATAAGAAGGGTAAGATCTTGCTGCCCGGTTTTTATGATGCGGTCATCCCTATTTCCGATGCTGAACGCAGAGAATTGGCACGTCTGAATCTGGATGAAAAGTTTTATATGGAGCAATCCGGTACCAGCCAGCTATTCGGCGAAACCGGTTACACACCGGTTGAACAGATCGGTGCCCGCCCCACATTGGATGTGAATGGATTCCGCGCTGGATATATCGGCGAAGGTCCTAAGACCGTCATCCCATCAACAGCCATGACAAAGATTTCCACCCGTCTTGTACCAAACCAGACCCCTAAAATGGTTTATGACCAGTTGGTGCAATACATGCAGGAACACGCTCCTTCTCAGGTGAAATGGGAAGTGAAACAATTATCCAGTGACCCAGCCAGTGTGGCAGATCGTGATTATTATGCCACCCAGTGTTTTGTGAATGCACTTAAAGAAGTATGGGGGGTTGATCCGGTGTATAAACGAGAAGGCGGCAGCATTCCTATCGTCTCCCATATGAAGGAACTCCTTGGAATCGAATCGGTATTGAGCGGTTATTGCCTGCCGGGTGACCTGATCCATAGCCCTAACGAACATATCCACCTTCCCACCTGGAAGAATGGCATTCTTGCCACCATTCACTTCTTATATAACCTTGGAAACAACGATGCCTGCTAAGCAGACCAACCCCATGACCATGGAGAGCTACGGGGGGCAAGCACTCATTGAAGGCATTCTCATGCGTGGTAGAAAATTTCTCACTGCTGCTTTCAGATTGCCGGATGGTAATATTAGGATCGTTGAAGAAGAATTGACTGGCATCTATAAAAACAAGATTCGTGATATTCCATTTCTGCGTGGTTTGGTGATCTTGTGGGATTCACTGGTACTTGGTATGAAATACCTAACCCTTTCTTCCAATTTTCAGGTAGGAGAGGAAGAGGAAAAGATCGAAGGTCCGGCGCTTTACCTCACCCTCGCGGTTTCTCTGGTGTTTGCGATCGCCATTTTCTTCTTTCTACCAACCTTACTGGTGCAATTGATGTATAGAGTAACATCTTCAAATGTCTTGATCAATTTTATCGAAGGTCTTGTCAGGTTGATCATCATGATCTTGTATCTATGGTTGATTCGCAAGATGGATGATATTATGCGCGTTTTCTCCTATCATGGTGCTGAACATAAAACCATATCGGCCTATGAGCATGGTGAAAAATTGGAAACTTCCAGTATTCAGAAATACTCCACTGCTCACCCGCGTTGTGGAACATCCTTCTTGCTAAGCGTAGCGATCATTTCTATCATCGTTTTTTCTCTGGTTTCCATTCCAAATATCGGCCTCCGTTTATTGAGTCGCATTGTACTGGTCCCGGTGGTTGCCATGCTCTCTTACGAATTTATCCGTTTCCTTGGCAAACACGAAGAAAATTCTTTCGTCCGTTTTATTTCCAAACCCAATCTGGCGCTACAAAAACTGACCACCAATGAACCAACCGACGAAATGGTAGAAGTAGCAATAGCTGCTTTCTCCCGTCTCTTGATATTGGAAAAACAATAAAAACTTGTCATAATGAGTAATAAAGGTGATCTATGAACATTATAGAAAAAATCGAACAGGATCTGCATACTGCAATGCGTGAAAAAGATGCGGTTATGGTTCGTGCTCTCCGTTTGGCAATGGCTTCCATAAAATATGTCGAAAAAGAAAATCGTGAACCTCTTGATGATTTGGGAGTGATTGCAGTATTGCAAAAAGAGATCAAAATCCACAACGAAACTATGGAAGAAGCCAAAAAAGGTGGACGGCAAGATCTTGTGGCTGAATGTGCCACCGATATCGCAATTCTTGAGAAATACCTCCCTGCTCCAATTTCCGAAGCTGAGTTAGAGGAATTGGTGAAGAACATCATCCAGGAGACTGGAGCTACTTCTATAAAGGAAATGGGAAAGGTCATGCCCCTCGTAGTACAGCAGGTAAATGGCAGAGCCCCCAATAACCTCATCAGCCAGATTATTCGTAAATTCCTGGCGGGATGAGCTATGCAGGCATTGCATCCTAGAATAAATCTGAAATCGTTCATAACCTTTCTTGCATTCGCTGTGTTATGCTTTGCATCGCTGGTGTTGCCTTTTACCTATCGTCAATCACCGGTGTCATTGAATGTCGGTAGTGTTTCCACTCAGGACATTCGTGCTCCCCAAACTTTCACGTTCGTCAGTGATTCCCTTACTGAAACCGCACGTGACCAGGCTGAGAAGGCTGTCCTTCCTGTTTATCTGGCAGCCGATCCTGCTATCAGCCGCCAGCAGATCGAGAATATGAAGGGTGTCCTTAATTACATCAGTTCGGTACGTGCAGATGGGTTCGCCACTTATGAGCAAAAGATCTCCGACTTACAGGCGCTGGAAAACGCTACCATCACCAATGAAATAGCAGAGAACTTACTATCTTTCAACCAAGACAAATGGCAGGCTGTTCAAAATGAGGCACTCTTTGTCTTAGAAGAGGTCATGCGCAGTACTATTCGGGAAGATCAAATCACCCAGGCAAAACGTAGTGTCCTTCCTCTGATCAGCTATTCATTCTCTTCCTCAGAGACTGAAATAATCAATACTTTGGTGACTCCCATGGTGGTTGCCAATAGTCTCTTCAGCAATGATAAGACCAATGAAGCCATCGAACAGGCGCGTGCAGAGGTTGAACCCGTCACCAAAACATATATCTCCGGAGAAACTATTGTTTCTACCGGTCAGGTCATCACTCCCATCATTTGGGAAGCATTGCAGGAGCTAGGACTGATTTCTCCACAGAGTGAGATATTGAAATATGTTTCATCCGGACTGCTGGTTTTTGCCGTGGTGACTATGGAATATTTGTATGTACTGCGCTACCGCAGGAGTCTTTTACAATACGATTACAAAAGTTTGCTGAGCATCTTGGGATTATTCGTTATCTTCCTTTTCCTTGCTCGCATTTTCATCTTGAATCGGGCAGTGGTCCCGTATATCTTCCCTATTGCTGCTTTTGGACTGACCATTTCAAGTCTTGTTAATTACGAAGTGGGTATTCTTTTTTCTATTGGTCTGAGCACATTCACCGCTTATGGGCAGAGCAATTCGGTTGAATTGACCCTGTTCTATATTCTTGCCACCATTGTTGCCATATTCGTGCTGCAGCGTGGGCGTCGGATCACCATCTTCTTCACTGCCGGTCTGATCCAGGGGCTGGTTGGTGCTGCTACGGTAGTGGCTTATCGCCTCATCTCAGCGTATTTTGACATGGAAGGAATCCTCACCCTGATCGGAGCGTCTTTCTTGAATGGTATGGCATCTGTTAGTCTCACCCTCATTTTGCAGTACGCTTTGGCAGCGTTGCTTGGAAAAACCACTGCCTTACAATTGATGGATCTATCCAGACCTGACCATCCATTATTACAATTGATCATGACCAGCGCTCCCGGTTCTTACCAGCACAGCCTGCAGGTTGCCAACCTGGCAGAACAAGCAGCCCGCAATATCGACGCTGATCCGTTGTTGACCCGAGTGGGAGCACTTTACCATGATGCCGGTAAAGCCCTCAACCCAGCTTTTTTTATTGAGAACCAGGTTTCTGGAAATATTGACACACATGATGATATGGATCCGGTTGATTCAGCTTCTACCATTATTAAGCATGTACACGATGGCATTAAATTAGCCCGCGAGTATCACCTTCCACCTCAAGTAGAGGCTTTTATATCCGAACACCATGGTAGCTCTGTCACTAAATACCAGATGAGCAAAGCCAAAGAGATTCACGCCATGGATGGAAAATTTGACCCAGCAAAGTTTGCATATCCCGGACCAAATCCGCGCTCACGTGAAACCGCCATCCTTATGATGGCTGATAAAGTGGAAGCGCGTGCCAAAGCAGAAATTCCCAAGAACGATGAAGACCTGACCAACTTGATCAACTCATCCATTGACTCTATTTTGCGGGAAGGGTATTTGGATAATACCAGCCTTACCCTTAAAAATATTCAAACCATCAAAGAATCCTTCTTCAATACATTGAAAAACACTTATCACCCACGCATTCAATATCCGAAATGATTGAAATAACAGTTTCCCCATATAATGTCATTGAATTCGACCATGCTCTGATCAATCATCGGGCACAGCAAGTTTTTTCATTGCTACATCTCCAAGAACAGGTTGTAACGCTACATATCTGCACCGATGAAGAAATACAAACCTTGAACAAACAATATCGTAATATGGATTCCATCACTGATGTACTCTCTTTTAATCTAGACTACTTCGATCCACAATTAGAAAAATATTATTTAGGGGATATCGCGATCTCCCTGCCTGAAGCACATTTTCAAGCGCAGCAACATCGCCAATCTTTGGAAGATGAAATCACATTTTTACTGATACATGGGCTATTACATTTAAAAGGCTACGATCATGCGGATGTTGATCAGGAAGAAAGAATGTTCTCGTTGCAAGATAATATTTTTTCACAGGTTATGGAAAATAATGAATAATCGGAAATTCTCGATCAAACAATCTTTCCAGTTTGCCTTTGATGGCTTCCTCTACGCGCTTCGAACACAGCGCAATCTGCGCATTCAATTAATCGCAGCCATCGTGGTGATAACGCTGAGCACTTTCTTACCAATGAATATGATTGAATGGGCAATCCTTTTCTTGCTTATTGCTTTGGTCATAGTAGCGGAAATTCTTAACACCGCCATCGAAAAGACCATTGACCTTATTGTGACCGAATATAACCCGCTGGCAAAAACGATAAAAGATCTCAGTGCCGCTGCGGTTTTATTTATTGCTCTGACGGCAGTCGTGGTGGGTCTCTTTATTTACCTTCCCAAACTATTGCCCATCTTCCATAGATAAAAGATAAGAAAAACGGATTCCACCGCTTCATTACACTAATTCAGATAATCCTTGAGATTATGCTCTACCGCATATGCTGCAGCTTCAGCTCGGTTGCTCACATTCAATTTTGACAGAATGCTGCTCACATAGTTTCTCACGGTGCCCTCTCCCAAGAAGAGATTTTGCGCAATATCACGGTTGGTCTTGCCTTCTGAAACCAGTTTTAAAACCATTTTCTCTTGCTGGCTTAGATTGGAAAAAGCAGACGCTTCTTCCTCCCTCACCGCTTTCCGTACTTCCTGAAAGACGCGCTGGGTTACCGCTGGATCAAGCGATGCTTCTCCACGCGCTACAGATTCAATGGAGGTGATCAGGTCTTTGGCATTGATCTGTTTCAGCACATACCCCGAAGCACCGGCTTTGATAGCAGAAAAAAGCATCTCATCTTCGGCAAACGAGGTAAGCATGATGACCTTTGTTTCAGGAAACTTCTTAGTGATCTGTTCACAGGCTTCGATGCCTGACATACCCGGTAAGCGAATATCCATCAATACGATGTCCGGTTTATAAGTTTCGACTTTTTTTATAGCATCCAATGCATTATCTGCTTGCGCAATCACCTCGTACTGGGAATTTTGTTCAAGTAACGAGATCAACCCTAATCTGACGACTTCATGGTCATCCACGATCATTATTCTATTTTTCGGCATTCAACCTCCATTTTATGAATTTTCAATTTCCAGTGTCACTGGACAATGATCAGATCCGAAGACCTCATCATGGATAGTCACATCTTTAACTTTTTCTACCAGTACTGTTGAGATCAAATAATAATCAAGGCGCCAACCTATATTCCGCTCTCGGGCTTTGAAGCGATAGGTCCACCAGGAATATTGCTCCCGATCAGGATATAGACATCTGTAGATATCGACTAGGTTGTGTTCCAAATAACGGTCGATCCATACTCTTTCTTCGGGTAGAAAACCAGTGTTTTTTTCATTCTCTTTTGGATTCTTCAAGTCAATTTCTCTGTGCGCAGTATTGAAATCTCCTGTGATGACCACATTCTTTCCTTTCTCATGCAGCGCATCGCAGATGTCAAGTAGTTCTGCATAAAATTCTAGTTTGAATGGCACTCTGGCATTCTCCTGTCCCCCGTTAGGAAAGTAGATATTGAACAGTTCGAAATTGGGATAACTGCTGTGAATGACCCTACCTTCCACATCGAACTTTTCGATTCCCAATCCCATCGCCATGTTCACTGGGTCATCGAAATAGAACGTAGCTACCCCACTGTAGCCAGGTCTTTCAGCGGCATTCCACATCACTTTATATCCCAGATCAAGGATGGATGTCAGGTCAACTTGTTCAAATTTCGCTTTCACTTCTTGTAGGCAGAGCACATCGGGTCTGTAATCTCCTATCCAAGTCGTGATATCTTTTTTCAATGCTGCTCTAATCCCATTGATGTTCCAGGTTGTAATTTTCATGTTTCTCACTGTGGTAAACTTAATTAGCTTCTTGAGTTAATTGTAGCAGATTGGAAGCTCATACACAAAATATGCGCAGGAAATTATTCGTCTCTTTCATTACCATTCTTCTTGTTCTGACATGCAATATAAACAGCAGTTTTGCGCAAGATACTCCAACCTACCCTGTATACGTTGTCCAACCTGGTGAAACACTGACAGAGATCGCTAACAAATTCAATACTACGGTTGATGCCATCATCGATGTCAACGGTATTGTAAATGCAGATCTCATTTCTGAAGGTACTGAATTGATGATCCCGGGTTTGGAGGGGATTAGTGGTAGACTGGAAACCCATGCAGTCAACGTGGGAGAAACGTTGGAAGATTTAGCATTATCCAACAATATCCCCTTATCTACCTTGCTTTCTCTAAACAAGATCACATCTCCTAACGAAGTATATATCGGTACCAATCTGATCATTCCAGTTGCCAGTCAGGAATCCAATCTGTTGGTTGCAGCCGATATCCAACCGCAAGACACACCTATTGAAACAGCTGTACGTCTTCTACAAAATCCCTGGGTTTTATTGTATTGGAACGATCTCCGCACCGGTAATTCTCTGATTACCAATACACCGGTCTTTGCTGAGATCAATCCTGATAAAGCTGTCAGTTTGATCTCTCCCATAATTCGCGATGTTGATATCTCGCCACTGCCTCTGGTGCAGGGCACTACCATTGTGGTTACCGTTCAAACTGCCCAAGCGCTTGAGCTGAATGGCATGCTTGATACATATACATTGCATTTTTTCCCTGATACAGATAGAGAAAATACCTATTATGCCATTCAGGGCATCCACGCTATGGCAGTCCCTGGATTGGTCAAATTCAACTTGTCCGGCAGCACTGATGGTCAGACTCTTTTTTCCTATGACCAGATGCTACTCCAGGAAGAAGGAATATTCATTAAAGACCCACCTCTCTATGTGCAGGATGAAACTGTTGACCCTGCTATTACCGGTCCGGAAGATGATTTGGTACGCTCTATCATTTCACAGGTTACCCCTGATAAATATTGGCAAAATTCTTTCCATTATCCGGTGGATGGCTCGGTGGAAGATGATACCATCGGCTTTATGTCAACCTTTGGAAATCGGCGTTCTTATAACGGTAGTGATTACACATACTTCCATTCAGGTTTGGATTTTGGCGTATATGTGAATAGCTTGAACATCTATGCTCCGGCAGACGGTGTAGTTGCATATACTGGTTCATTGACCGTCCGTGGGAATGCTACTTTCATTGATCACGGGCAGGGCATTTACAGTGGATATTTCCATCAAGCTGAGATAAAGGTAAATATTGGTGATCATGTACAGCAAGGGCAATTGATCGGCATCATTGGTGGCACTGGTCGTGTTACCGGTCCGCACCTGCATTGGGAGATTTGGGCAAATGGCGTCCAGGTCAATCCAGTTAATTGGGTCAATAATTCTTATCCGTAAAGGTCAAATGCCTAAGGTATAATATTTTGGTTCGAAAGGAATTTAGTAATTTCACATGGTTCTATCCAATATTTCTCTTAAAAACGCCTGGGACGATTTCCGTCTGAATGATGGCGACATCGAATTCATATACGCTTACCTGTTGGAAAAAGAAATACCCCTTCCCGCTTCAGACTTACTGGAAGCGGTGATAATGAATCGAATCAGAACAGAAAAAGAAGCCATCCTGAAGAAAACACAGGGCAAAGGAAAGATTTTCTTCCCAAAGGATTCATACGAGGTGAATGAAAACCTGGTTTTCCCTGGCTTTGATTGGAAAAATGGTAAAGTGACCGAGATTCGCAATGGGTTTAACCCTGAATATGAATCTTTTAAGGTCATCAAAGTCCGCTTTGATGATGGGCAAATCAAAGAAATAGCTTGCGAATTACCCACGCATACCTTGAATACTCCTGTCGATCTGATCGGTGCAGATCCCTCTTTTGACAAGGAAAAGATTCTATCTGAACACAAAGAAGATTTTTTGGAGCGGATAGAAGATGCGCTCGCCTCCAATGAAGACTTGGTGCAGATCGCCGGTTCCTGGTTTCCTCGCGCTCTGCTTGTGGATATCAATAATGGTTTTCTTAATTTGATCGAGGCTATTTTGGAAGAAACAAATGGCGGACCAATGACTACACCAGATTTGATGGGGCAGATCGAACTGAGCGCTTCCGAAAACCAGAAATTGGTCGAATTCTCTCTGAATTTGGCATTGCAGGAAGATGACCGTTTTGATGAGGTAGGTCCTTCCGGAGAAACGCTCTGGTATCTGCATTCCATGGAACCAGAAGATGTAAAAAATACACCTTTATTCCTACAATACAAATCAATATGTGAAACTGATCCTTCCACCACAGAATATCTGGATATGTTCGAAGGTAATATCGTTGATGAATTAGAAACACAAGAGCCCTTCATCAAAGAAGATTCCTTGACTTTCAGTTTGCTCTTCCCGCATTGGCGCGCTGGAACATTACCCCTTTCTAACCGTGTTACGCACATTTTCCCCACGGCTATTGAATCCCCTCGTATCCGTTTCGTTTTCCATGATGAGGAAAATGATGATCTCTTCAATGGATGGGTTGTTCGCAAAGAACGCTATGTATATGGGCTGAAGGATTGGTTTGATGAAAAGGGATTGATGCCCGGTAGTCTGATAACTATTAGCCGCTCTTCTCGACCTGGTGAAATCCTGATTCATAGTGAAAGGAGTCGCCAAAACAAGGAATGGTTGAAAACTGTTTTGGTTGGCACCGATAGAGGCATTGTTTTCGCCATGTTGAAACACCCCATTGAAGCAGACTTCAATGAGCGTATGTCGATCGCCATTCCTGATGTGGAAGCCCTTGACCAGATATGGAAAGATCGTGAGAAATTCAATTCTGCCAAAATGTTTTTACAGATCGCCCGCGAACTAGCAAAATTGAATCCGCAAGGTCATATCCACGCGCAAGAACTGTATGCTGCTATTAATGTGGTCTTTCGTTGCCCTCCCTCCCCGGTTTTAAATTTCTTGTTGACCAGTACTAACATCCAGCACCTCGGCGATCTGTATTTTCATATCAAAGAAGGAGAAGCTTAGTACTTATGAATCCATCCGGTTATTCCAGTTTGGTAAAACCCACTCTCGAAACTCCTTTCCACATCGATTTCGATTGGTGGATTGAGCATGATGCCAATTGGAGAGTATTCCTGCTTGATTTTCTGTGTGATGAACATCGTGCTATCTATGCTGAAAAAGAGCAGGATATCGAGATCGACTCTATTGACCCACAGACCGCTGAAGTAAAAAGAGTGGATGGCTTGTTGCATACCCTGGTTACCCATTGTGCTCAGCAAGAAGAATTCATATCGGGCAATAATACACTGGTAAACACTATCTTTAAAACTTTTTTAGCCAACGGAAATAACCCATTAAATTCACAACAGCTTGCTGACCAAACCGGTAAATCAGCAATCACCATTTTACGCACCTTCTCAGGGGCGCAGATATTTAAAGGCATCCGTCCCCTTCAAGAATAATGCCATCTTGCGGTATAATTTTGCCGCACGAATAAGTACATGCCCTCGTAGCTCAATAGGACAGAGCATTGGTCTTCTAAACCAAGGGTTGTGGGTTCGATTCCCGCCGGGGGCGCTCTTTTTGCAAGGTCGGATATCTTCCCGATTTCAGCACATTATTCTAAAAGAGAATTCTCGGTCCCTTTCTTTCTAGACAAGCACAAATGCATAAATTCCCGTGGCACTAATCTGAGCATACGCATTTCCATCTTCTATGTTAAGTGGCATTGTCATCCATGATCCCTGATTGTTATCAAAATACTGGATGGCGATTTGCATTCCGGTGGGAATAATCAATCCGTCCGGTAATTTGAAATTAATTGTCACACTCTCACCAAACTCGCCGATCTGTTTCCCTTCCTCATCTATTCCCTCAATTTCAAGCATGGAACCGAGAAAAATTGCATCGTTTAATGCAGCAGGTAATTGGCTTTCATCCGTTATATGCTTGAGATTTACCTGTCCGCCATCAACACTAGTATTTGCCGGAATTTCTATATTTATACTAGCGGGTTCATCTATCAATGTTTCGAAAAATTGAAAAACCAATGCTTTTTCCTCATTATTCAATTGGTTTAATGCATATATTTTTTCTTGTGCGCTCTTTTTGGCGATCTCTTTATATTCATTGCTTGTCTGTATACTTATGGAGAGGTTAGTTGTTTCATTTTTTCCTAATACAATATTTGAAACCACATTCCCATGATTATCTGTAGTGGTTGTAATGTTCTTTTCCCCTTTGCTTGGTTTAGGAGTTTGCGTAGAAGATGCTGTTTCGCATGCATCGCCTATGCCATCACCGTCACTATCCTGCTGATCTGGATTATATACAGTGGGACAATTATCGATATAACCACCTGATCCATCACTGCTTTGATAGATTAAATCACCATCCGGATCACTCAGCCACGGATTATGGATTGTAGTACTATTGGCGGTATCACACCCCGAACTACCGGGACCTTCGGAACACCCCCAATAGTTATATTTCGCATCAAAGATACCAGCATAATTATGAATCCCAATGACATTCCCTATGATGGTATTATCTCTTGCGGTATTGGAACTCGTCGGATCATTTGGATTATACTGGCTGATACCTTGATTGTTATCATGGAAGAAATTGTCGTTTATGGAATTATTGTTTGCATCACATAAGTATACTGCACTCGCAAACCACCAATCACCATCATAACCATAGATCTCGTTATTATAAATTTCATTACGATTGGCATTCCAGAGTTGGATCCCATAAGCTGATTCATCTGGTCCATTTTCTAATAAATAATTACCATAATCATAAATTACATTTCCTGAGATCATATTACCCTGGCTTGTTTTCGAATTATCCGCATACCCCACAAAGATTCCCTGCCGGTCAATATCAAATATTGTATTGTTCAATATTTGGTTATTGGAATTTTCTCCCCAAAGTAAAATTCCTACTCCGTTATTTCCCTTATAGTTTTTCTGAGCGTGAATGATATTATTTTGAAATGTTGAATTCGAGGTTTCACCAATAATCCCGTTATAACCATTGATGATTTCAAATCCATCCACTGTCACTCCATCTGCTGTGATGGTAATGACACTCCCTGAATCTGTCCCGTCAATGGTTGCGGAGGAATTCCCTTGTAAAGTAATGCCTTCTTTGTCTATATTTACGTTTTCTGTATAGGTACCACTCCCAACAGTCACAATCCCATTAACATCTGCCAAGGTGATCCCATCCTGGATGCTTGCTCCTTCAGAAATATTGACTAGAGATGCGTACACTCCATTGGAACCAGTTACATCAGCGCCAGATAGAAGGTTGAAAACATTCACAAAAACGCTCCCTCCTACACTTGTTAGCACTACTTTTTTATTAATATTAACTGTTTCATCATAGCTTCCAGTATCCATATACACGACTGCTCCGGAATAGGCAGCATTCACAGCATCTTGAACCGGTGTAGAGGTTTGATTGCATATTCCACCACTATACCCACTTGGAGCACTCCACCCACTGCAATTACTTTGATATGCAATTACTTTCGTTCTGTCACTTTGATCTTCAAACCATGGATCTGATTGGGACAATATGCTGATAGCTTCTTTTGCTCCCAACGGAATCTGTTCTTCATCTTCACCCACTATCACATAGCCTTTATCATTCATCTCACTGACAATATCATTAACAGCCTCACTGCTTCTTTGCGGATGAGTATCAGAATCACATATCTCTTCCACTTCAAAAGAATTTATTTGTTCTTCTTGTATATCTTGTTCTAATTCTTTATCATGTGGGAATTCCTCATTCTTTTCTTCGGGTTCCTCAAATATCGGTTGCTCTTGATTTTCAGTTTTTTTATTATCGTAATTAACTTCTATTTGGTCTACCTCTCCATCCGAAGGAGTTTCACCTACATCATTCCCCTCAGCATAGATTGGTCTTGGATAAGCCATCATTAATATTAAGCTGATTATCAGTACTACCATAAATTTACTCTTAATCACTCTTTCTTGATACATTTTTGCCTCCTTTTTTATGACGAGAAGAATGAATTGGATAACACGTGATAGTGATATCTAAAGAAAACCAAAATCAACCAATATGTCGATTTGGTTCTACTTTATCGATTCATCATCTACTCAGATTCTGGCGGCGCTTTTCAATTAAAGGGCTGTATTCCCCGTTCAATGCCCTTCGTAACAATTCCCTTCATTTATTATAGAATACTTTTTTCAAAAATGTCATTTTTACTTGACAATCGTGTGAGAAGTTGCTTTAAAGAATTATGTACAATCTATCATTTAGTGTATAATTCAGACCTGTTTAGGAAGTAATAGATCTCTTCGAAATGCGTGCTGCATTTCTTTCAAAAACCTGTGGCTTAAACACCACAGGTTTTTCTTAATGGATGATTCTCCGCATTTATGATTCCGTTAATCATTCTCAAATATGCTACACTATATAGTTAGGGTGTGAATGATCGGGTATGGAAGATGATCAGACATGGAAATCGACATTAATCTATTACATACGAAATTTTTTCTGCCCAAGGTAAGAGAATATCTTGTTCATCGAGCTAGGTTGACGCATTTGATTGAAGATGGAATTGACGGCAAACTAGTGCTCATTTCCGCTCCAGCCGGTTATGGCAAAACAAGCTTACTGGCAGATTGGATTCAAGAATTTAATCACCCCATCGCTTGGTTGACGATTGATGAAAATGATAATGACCCCGTCCGTTTTATCGGATATCTTTTCCATTCATTCTATAATCATGGATATACCCAACTTGAATCATTTTTGAACGATCATAAGAAATCTCTGACCGGAAATCTCCGCCAGGATATGGATATCTTGCTCAATGGCATTCTCTCTTCTTCTGAAGATATTATCATCGTACTGGATGACTATCACCACATCCATATCTCTGCTATCCATGACCTCATGAATTACATGATCGAGAATCTGCCCACCAACGCCCATATGATCCTTTCTACTCGCGCAGATCCACCTTTCAACCTCCCCAACTGGCGAGTGCGTGCTCATTTACGTGAAATTCGTAGAGCAGATCTGTGCTTCAATATGGCAGAAGCTCTTGAGTTTTTCAATGTATCATTGGGACAGTTTTTTACACGCAAGAATGCCCGCATTCTTACCAATAAAACCGAAGGCTGGATTGCTGGTATGCAGTTGGCAGTCACCGCCATTCGTTCCTTGCATGACCAGTACAGCGTCAACCTTTTTATCGATTCTTTTCGTGGCACCAATCGCTACATACTGGATTATCTGTTGGAAGAAGCATTGAAGAATTTGTCGGAAGAATACCGTAATTTTTTGCTCGCCACTTCTCTGCTCGACAAGATTTGTGCTCCTCTTTGTGATCATATTCTGCATTGGGATAAAAGCCAGCAGACCATCGAATATCTTGAAACGAATAATCTTTTTATCATCCCCTTGGATGACCAACGTACCTGGTATCGTTATCACCATCTTTTTGATGATCTTTTACAGAGTCAGTTGGATAAAATAGATAAAGATCGCATCATAACAATTTATCAGTCAGCTGCCGAGTGGTTCGAGGACCATCAAGAATATAACGAAGCGATTGATAATTATCTGCACGCTGGGGATATAACTGCAGCAGAACGATTGATCCAATTGCAATCTGCCCGTACTCTCAACCTTGGACAGTTCACTACCTTTGTAAATTGGGTACATCATCTTCCACAGGATGTGTTGTTTTCAAACTCAATACTTTGTACCTACTATGCCATTGCTCTTATCTTACAGGGTAGTTCTGATCAGGAAATTAAATTAATATTGCAAAATATGCGTTCTGGTTCTCATACCAATCCGAAGGAGTTGGCATTTGTGCAGGCCTTATTGGCGATCCTTCAGGGTAAACCACAAGATGCCGTCCAATTTTTGGATATGATCTCTGCAGATCCGCCATTTGATGACGAATTTTTATCAGGGTACCTTGATGTGATGCAAGCGTTGGTCTATTCTGGAGATATTTTCAACACGATTGAAAAGATCAAAAAGACCTATTTTAGAGCGAAAAACACCGGTAATTTATTGATTTCGGTCATCTCTCTTTCTTACCTAGGAGATCTATACCGGTTGCAGGGAAAATATTCTGAAGCTCGCAAAACATATCTAAAAGTCCTCCAAAACGCCACTATTGGCAATGAGGAATATCTTCCCGCTAGTAGCATGGCATTTCTGGGTTTGGGTGAGATCGCTTATCAAACAAATCAATTGGATGAAGCAGAAAATTATCTATTTAAAGGATTGAACTTGGCTGAACACTGGGAAGTAAGCCACTTTTTCGGTTTGTCAACTACGCTTGCACGCGTTCAGATTGCTCGTGGAAAGATACAGGACGCTCTTGAATCCATGCAGCAGGCAGAAAACCTCGCTATTAAATTCGATACTACTGAATTTGATGATTTTGTTGTTTCCTGTCGAGTTGCACAACTAAACCTGGTCATGGGAAACCTCGAAGAAGTAGAAGAATGGGTTGATGTTTGTCCAAAACCAGATCTTGATAGAATACATAGTCTGGATTCTTTTTCAATAATCTATGCCCCTATTCAAGATTTGTATGACTCAACACTAGCCTGGTTGCATTTGTATGAAGGGAATTTTTCAAAAGCTATCGAGATCTTTTCTTCCCTTTTCTTTTCAGCGAAACAAAATCATTTGGAAGAAATGATGGCTCACTATGCAGTCATGTTGGCAATAGCTCATGATAAGTTGGACAATCGTACATCTTCGTTGAAATACCTCCAAATCGCACTGAAACTCTCCCGAACTGAAGGATATATTCAGATATTTCTTGAACAAAACGAAGACATCCTTCATCTCTTATATGAAGCCGTGCACCAGAATATCGAACCGGAATTTGCCGGCAAGTTACTGTCACTTTTTCCTCAACTGGATCTGAAAAAAAACAGCACAAACTATTTTGAACTTGATGGTGAAATCATTGAATCGTTGAGTGATCGCGAATTGGAAATTCTCAAATGGATCGCTGAAGGTCTCTCCAATCAGCAAATTGCTTACAAATTACACCTGTCCCTCTCTACCGTAAAAGTTCATTCGTATAATATTTATCGTAAGCTGCACGTTCATAGTCGTATCCAGGCTGTTACCAAAGCTAAGATATTGAAGATTCTTCCCTGATCACAAAATAATACCTGAATAATACCTTCTCACGTTGAAGGTAATACCTGTTTTGCATTATTTTAAATTTAAAAATAAACGGAATCACTTTTCCAGTGAAAGAATTGAGTAATTACTATCAAATATGTGTCCAGGGTCATTTAGGGCAGAATTGGACTGATATGTTCCATGCTTTTCAAATCCAGTACAAAGAAAATGGAGTGACTGTGCTGACAGGACCAATTGTCGACCAAGCTGCCTTAAGAGGATTGCTCGACCATTTATTTGATCTTGGTTTATCAATTCTTTCAATCAGGAATTTAGGATTATATCCAGAGAGTAAAGTCACCTTCCCCTCATAGTGGGTACCCTCATTTCAAAGAAAGGAGAGAAATGATGATAAATACGAAACTTTTAAAGATGGGAGTTAATTATCTCGGCGATCATGGGCAATCACTAGCTTCTAAACCAGGCATTCGGAAATTTGCATTCGATCAGGTGAAGAAATTCGCCGAAAACGGTTATCGTAAAAATCTTGATCACCATCGTTTCTCAGTTGGTGAATGTGAAGATCGTTATGCTATGAGCCAAGCCATTATTGATACTGCCGAACGTATTCTTACCGCCCCTGATCCAATTTCTCCGGCGTATATCCGCAAACTCGCCGATATCATGGTCAATACCATTGTGATTGAGGGAGGTGAAATTTCGATTCAACAGTCTTTCAAAGCGCTGCATGGGCGCCGCCCGCCAGGTTTTATGGTTATCAGTCCCACCAAAGCCTGCAATCTGAAATGTAAAGGCTGTTATGCCAGTTCTTCTGAGGTCTCTATAGAAAGACTTGATTGGGATGTTTTTGATCGCATTCTTACCGAAGCGCGTGATCTCTTCGGTATTCGCTTCATTGTCATCAGTGGTGGTGAGCCTTTTACCTATAAAGACCATGGTAAAGATCTCCTGGATATGGTCGAAAAACATGATGACATATTCTTCATGGCTTACACCAATAGCTTGCTGATCAATGATGAAAAAGCACAACGTCTTGCAAAACTCGGCAATTTTTCTCCCGCTATTTCGATCGAAGGTTGGCGAGAAAAAACTGACGATCGCCGCGGCGAAGGTGTTTTTGATGGCATCATACAATCGATGGCACGTCTTCGTAAATATGGTGTCCCATTCGGCATTTCTCTCACCGCCACCAAATACAATGCTGAAGAACTCTTCTCTGACGAATTCATGGATTATCTATTCTTCGAGCAGGGCGCCGCTTATGGCTGGGTTTTTCACTATATGCCCATTGGTCGCTCCTACACTCTCGATCTGATGCCTACCATACAGCAGCGCCAGTGGATGTGGGGACGCTCTTGGGAACTGATCAAAAATAAAAAACTTTTTCTGGCTGATTTCTGGAACCATGGCACACTGGTGGATGGCTGCCTGGCTGCGGGTCGTAGTAATGGTGGTGGTTATCTATACATCAATTGGGATGGCAAGGTCATGCCTTGCGTATTTGTACCCTATTCACCAGTGAACATGAATGATTTTTACAAACAGGGAAAGACCCTCGTCGAAGCCTGGGAAGAATCATTCTTCGAGCGCATCCGTGAGTGGCAAGCGGATTACCTTAAGGGCAACTGGCATCGCGGCAATCTGCTCAGTCCCTGTATAATTCGTGATCACCACGACATATTGCGCCAGATCATTGCAGAAACGGAACCAGATCCCGAGAATGAACCGGCACATGAAGCGCTGTTAGATCAGGCATACGCTACCGGCATGATCGCATATGGTAAATCCTACCACGACCTGACGAATTCTACCTGGATTGATCATTATTTGCGCGAAAAAGACGCTTCTTGATTGTTGTTACATCGCTGCTAAGGTAGAGGATTGCACTTGTCCATCCGGCAATATATTGAGGGGATCTTTTTCACGAGAAAATGGGTGGCGAATACCAATCACATTGAACCGCAATGATGATTAACTCCACCAAGAAAGGGCTCTTCTCTACCAGAGCTCTTTTCTGTTTTATAATGCAGATACCTTGATAAATAGAGATATGCTCATGAACCAAAAAGATAAAAACCTTTGCAATGGCGTGCTTTTCACGGATCTTTACCAGCTTACCATGGCACAGATCTATTTCCGTAATGGCATGCTGAATACTACCGCCCAATTTGATTATTTCTTCCGCAGCTATCCCGATTATGGTTCCCACCAGGCTGGTTACTGTATCAATGCCGGGTTGGAATGGCTGCTTGACTGGATCAACGCTGCCCGTTTCGGGAAAGATGAGATCACTTACTTACAAAGTCTTACAAATGGGCACGGCACACCGCTCTTTGCAACGGATTTTTTGCAGTGGCTTGAAAATGATCATCCCTTTTCTGGTATTTCCCTCAAAGCCATTCCCGAAGGACGTGTGATACACCCTAATGTGCCAGTAGCAGTGGTGGAAGGCCCCATCATTCAAGCCCAATTGCTGGAATCATCTTTATTGAACCACCTCAATTATCAAACTCTCATTGCCACCAAAGCCTCCCGCATTCATGAAGCCTGCCAGGGACAGATCATGCTGGAATTCGGGCTGCGCCGCGCCCAAGAAAAAGCTGCCAATGCCGGTGCCAGAGCAGCGGTGATTGGTGGTGCCGATGCCACTTCCAATGTGGGCATCAGTCGCCATCTTGGCATTCAGCCCAGCGGCACCCATGCCCATTCCATGATCCAGGCTTTTATCGCTTTGGGTGGTACAGAATTGGATGCTTTCCGTGCTTACGCCGCCGAATATCCTGATAACTGCATTCTGCTGGTAGATACCATCTCTACCATGGAAAGTGGTATCCCTAATGCCATCACGGTATTCGAGGAATTGAAATCCAAAGGACATAAACCGATTGGCATTCGTCTCGATTCCGGCGATTTAGCCTATCTCAGTATTCTGGCAGCTAGGATGCTGGATGATGCCGGCTTTGATGATACCTTGATCGTCCTCTCCAACCAGCTTGACGAGTTGGTTATCTGGCAGATCATCACCCAGATCAGAGAAGAATCCCCTCGTTATGGAGTCGCTGCCGACGCGCTTATCAAACGTCTGGCGTATGGAGTAGGAACCCGAATGATCACTTCGACTGGCGATCCTGCCTTGGATGGGGTTTACAAGCTGGTCTCCATCAATGATGGCAAAGCCTGGCATCCTGCCATGAAGATTTCCGAATCCCCTGTTAAGACTCTTAACCCTGGCAAGAAGCGCGTTTGGCGTCTGTATGATCTGCGCGAAAAAGCCATTGCCGACCTGATCGCCCTCGATGAAGAACAGCCGCAGGATCAAGAAGCGATTTGTTTGCACCATCCTTTTGATCACACCAAATCACGTATTTTATACCGGAACCAATTATCGAAAATTGAGCCATTACTGCAGGATATCATGCTGGATGGCAAGATTGTATATGATCTGCCGACCCTGGAAGAGATTCGCCAAACACGCGAGCGCGATCTGCAAAATCTCTATCCCGGTGTGAAACGCCTAGTTATGCCCCATAATTATCACGTTTCTCTTTCTCAAAATTTATGGGACCTCAAGCACAATTTGATTTTACAAACCGCTCAAAGTGAAAATTGATCGATCTTATTGATCACATTGGAGCTAAAGATGAAAATCTATAAGATTGTCCATCCGGATTTTAAAGAACTGGTGGATGTACATGTTCAGCCGGAATTGATCCAGGATGGATTTGAATTCACCGAGGGTCCGGTCTGGCATGCCCGCGATCATTGCCTTTATTTCTCCGATATTCCTGCCGACACACTCTATAGATTTACGGAAAAATCCGGTGTGGAGGTTGTTTACCATCCCAGTGGCTATAGTAACGGTTTGACACTGGATTCCCATGGTGATATCATCGCCTGCGAACACCGCACTCGTGCCATCACACGCTACAGCAGCACCGGAAAACACATTCTAGCTTCTACTTACCAGGGCAAAAAATTAAATTCACCCAATGACCTGGTCATCAGCAAGGACGGTACCCTATATTTCACTGACCCCATTTACGGTTTGCGCGAGGGAAATGGTGGACCGGCTGAACCGGAACTGAATTTTCAGGGACTCTATAGCTATCGTAATGGTTGGTCAGAACCGTATCTCGAGTCACGCGAATTGGAGCGACCTAATGGGGTGGCGTTTTCCAGCAATCCACACATCTTGTATGCCATTGATACCGTAAAACAACAGGTGCTCATTTTTGATATTGATGAAAACGGGCATTTATCCGGTAAACGGGTCTGGTTGGAATTGTGGGGTGCCGGTGAAAGTCGTCCCGACGGCATGAAATTCGATGCGCAGGATAATCTCTTCTGCACCGGTCCGCAGGGCATCTGGGTCTTTCGTTTAAATGGGGAATTATTAGGTAAGATCAAGCTTCCCCTTAAAACAGCAAACCTCGCCTTTGGCGGCGAGGATCGCAAATCGTTGTTCATTACTTCCAGCCATTCACTTTATCGGCTGAGATTGAAGACTATGGGGTTCACACCCCTGGATCTTTACTAGCGTTTCTTCTTATCGCGGTAAACGAGATCATCGATCCAATCCTGTGATTCCTGTGGATCGACCTTTTTTTCCTTCTTTTTCGCAGTAAATGCATATTGGAAGAATGATAGCAGACAGGGAATGTTTTTATTGGTATTGATACTTACCGCGGGTTCGTTACCGCTGCTGGCATTGACGTCTTCGTTCACGTTGGTTGTGGTAGAAGTGGTACTCTGCCCCGGACTGGAAATGGGTTCACTGCTTTCAATGCTTCCCGCAATTTCTTCTTCGGCGATCTCCTCTGTTATAGTTGTTTCTGCTGAACCCGTTCCCTGTGGTTCACTTTGAGGTGTGTTGTTTTCCACTACAATTGGTTCGGGAATTTCTTCTTCCTTCTCAGCTGCGATCTGTTGTGGTCCTGCCGGCAAAAAGCGTTCGCGCAAATCCTCCAGAGAACCGCTGAACCAGTTCAGATCGACCGATGCCTTGATGCCAGGGATGCGTCCATGATCCGAATATTGCCAGAAATCCCAGGCACTCCATGGATAAATAGCACCTGGCCATTGACTGGTGTAGCGCGCCATCCATAATGGGTATTCCACCGCCCAATCTACATCGGTTAATTTTTCATAGGTCATATAAGGTCGCCAGAACCCACCGCTGGTATAGATAATGATCTTCCGCCCCGAGATGCTGGTGCAGGTCTCCACAAAGCTCTTTACTTTTCGCACCAGGGTTGAACCTTTGCTGCCCGCCACTTCCAGGTCTAGCACCAATGGTAAGCTATCCACCTCCCCAACAAATTTGCAGAAAGATTCTGCCTGGTGGATGGGATCCACATGCGTGCGGAAAAAATGATAAGCACCCCAGTAAATGCCATTCTCAATGGCACCTGCCCGGTTTACTTTAAATTTTTCATCTTCGTACATTGTGATCTTTTTATCAGGGAATTCCGAAGCCTTTATGAAAGCGAATTTCACTCCTGCTTCTTTTACTTTCTTCCAATCGATATCTCCCTGCCAGTGTGAAACATCAATTCCGGGTATCATACGCTCACCTTTTCAACAATCCTTCTTTAGCTAAGTATTTCAATTCGGATAGATTGCCGTTGAACCAGTTCATCCCGATCGTACCGTTTACACCGGGGATCTTGGTTTGATAAGAAAATTGCCACAATACCCACCCAGCCCACGGATATAATTGGGCTGGCCAATCCATGCTGGGCTCATCGATCCACAATGGATATTCACATGGCCATTCCAGTTTTGCCAGATACTTCTTCCAATATGTGCTGGAGGTGTAGATCAGTGGTCGTTTTCCACTGCGTGTTTCTACGTTTTCCACAAAGGTTTGTAATTTGGCTTCCAGAACCGCGCTGGTGGTGCTGTACAGCTCCAGACAGACGACCGGGGGCAGATCATCTTCTTCTACTACGGCGCTCTGTAGAAAATGATCTACCTGTACGCTCACATCCTGGGTAGGGTTCAACCAGTGATAAGCTCCTACCAACAGCCCACTTTGCTTGGCAGCTTGTTTGTAAGTCTTGTAGGTAGCCACACTGCCGCTCACTCCATCCGTGCATTTCAAATATGCGAACCGCACCTGATTCCTGGCAATGTCCGTCCAGGATGTTACTGTATTCTTTTCTGAGAGATCAATTCCAATTATCATGCATTAATTATTGCATGTTTTATGCCAATTTGTATTGTTGCTACATAACCAATTTCCAATATTCTTTTAATGGTTTTCCGTTATAATGTTCATGTATTCGGGGATGATAGGCTTCGACGGAGGAGGCTGGACCCGGACTGCGAGCTGAGAGGTACCGACCTCATTAAATCAGTACAAACAACAAGTGCCAAACGCACAAACTACGCAACCCTTCCTTTGGCTGCATAAGCTGATCAGAGGGTTCATGGTCTCTAGTTAGACCACGTCTGCCCATCCTGTTCTCCGGTCAGAGATGGAGCAGGCGTCACAAGACCGGAGTGCCGCTTGGATAGCCGCGCTCCATGCGTAAGAGAGCTCTCGGGCTCTAGTGGCTGGCTGCAGGTCTGGTTGGGTGGTTGCCCTGCTTACAGTGAGAACAATAATCACCTACGCTCGTAGATGTTCGAGGTTCTATTCTTTCGGACGCGGGTTCGATTCCCGCCATCTCCACTATCTATTGACCTCGCTTTTGATACAATAACACGATTCCAAGGATATTGGTAATGTGAAATCATGAGAAAATTATTGTTTTCAAGAGAAAGTGATTGTATCCAGCCATTTCGAAAACTTATTGAACAACAAAAACACCGGACTTTAGTTGCTTGGGCACTAGATTGTGCACCAAGAATTCTAAAGAAATTCGAGAAAGAATATCCTGATGAAAAACGTCCTCGGCAGGCATTGGAAACGGCAGCGGCATGGGCGCGGGGCGAAGTAAAGATGCCGGTGGCGAAAAAAGCCATCCATGCATCACACAATGCTGCCACTGAGGTAGAGGGTAATTATGCCGCCCAAGCTGCCGCACGTGCTGTCGGGCATGCAGCTGCCACAGTGCATGTTGAAACGCACGCTTTAGGTATTATCTTCTATGGGCTCACAGCATTTATTTACGCGGCAAACTCTAATGAAGCAGATAAGATTGTTGAGAAGGAATTGAAATGGTTTTATGACCGTCTTGTTTATTGGGAAGCAAACATCGATAAAATAGATACAACTTGGGCGCCGTTTTTAATGAGAGATGATATTCCAATCAACCGGGAGAAATAATGTCTTTAATACAAAAAAAGCGTTGTCCTAGGGTCTGGTGTTTAAATGTCAAAATGGGTTCTAAGTTTTTGCCTCAGATTCCCTTTTCTTTATCTTTGCTACTTCACGTTTTCGTGATAAAACACAGATGTCTTTTTGATGCTATCCGTGTTTTATGTTATTGCATGAATATACTGTATTCATTACATTAAATAGAGATATTACAGAAATGGAAGAAGATCTCATCGCTCCCTGTGGCATGAACTGCGCCTTATGCGCCAGTTATTTAGCTATGCAAAATCATCTAAATGAACAGGGATTTAATAAGAAGTATTGTCCAGGTTGTCTGCCGCGCGGCAAGCATTGTGTTCATATGCGAGCGCATTGTGATCTGGTGGGAAAAGGCCTCGTTCGCTTTTGCTTTGAATGTGATGATTTTCCTTGCAACCGTTTGAAAGATCTTGACCAGCGCTACCGCACGAAATATCATATGAGCATGCTTGACAATCTCACATTCATCAAAGAGTATGGCATCCATAAATTTCTACAGAAACAAGAATCCGAATGGAGTTGCCCTGAGTGTGGTGGTATGATCTGTTGCCACAATGGACTGTGTTTACAATGCAGCCTCGATACACTACGTCATAACAAAAAATATCGCTGGGGCGAGCGGTAGGTACTTTCATTTTTACCTGTCGTGAAATTGGATTAGAATTGGTCGAAAATTCGGACCGATAACGTTCTGAAAGGTTCGAATCTATTTCAAGCGGATTGTCTTCAAGAGTGATCGGATGAGAACAGCGGGTGTTGTCGGCGGTTTCGGACCTCAAACTACAGCCAGGTTCTATGAACGGGTCTTCTTTGCCTGCCAGCATGCCGCTCCTGACGTAAAACCGCATATCCTTATTTCCAGCGTCCCTCTCCCTTTTCAGATCGAAAATAACGCCATCCTCAATAATGAAGGAGTGGATGATTATCTACCCTATCTGATAACAGAAACACGGCGCCTGGAAGCTGCCGGGGCGGATTTCATCGTCATGCCCTGCAATTCGCTTCATATTCATATCGATGCCCTGCGTTCGGGTATTGGAATTCCCTTCCTGTCCATCATTCAGGAATCCGCCGATTTTCTTGTCAGTCATTCCATCCAGCGTGTGGCGGTGCTCTCCACCGCCATGACCGCCTACCATCGTCTTTATGAAAAGGGCTTGTCTACCTGTGGTATTTACTGCATCACTCCCGATCAAGATCAACAACACCTGCTGAACGAGATCGTCCTGCATCTGGTGAATGGTAGGAATGAATATCATGATAGGGAAACGTTGCGTGAAGTTATGCGCTCCTTTACGGATGCCGATTGCATCCTGCTGGCTTGCACTGATCTACAACTTCTTGATCTCGACCATCCCACCCTGCCGGTCTTCGACACCATGCAGATTCTGGTAACTGCCACCGTGCGTGAATTGTTGAAATAAATACCATTGTTTCAAAAATTTACCATTTTTATTTACGTATTTCGATCTGCTTATTTTAATTGTAGAATGATTAGAATGGTATGGATACTTCTTTTCCAGAGAATAATCAATGACAACTTTGAAAACATTTGATTCCAGTGTTCTTTCTTTGATTATCCTTCTAATTATGTATTTGGATGCTCACAGCCGTCTGGAACGAAAATTTACTCTCTACAATTTTTTCATGAAGCTCGTTTTATTGAACATGACCCTCATCATGATAGATTTGTCAACCTGGATCGTAGATGGTCTGTCTGGAATCATTGGTAATATAGCAGTGTATGCTACCAACTTTTTACTGTTTGCCATCGAACCGATGGGGTTGGCACTGTGGATCCTGTATGCCAATTACCTGGTCTTTCATGATGAGACCCGTATCGCCAAATTGAAAAAACTTTTGTTCATTCCCCTAACCACCAACTTCCTTTTATCGATTACCAGTCTTTCAACAGGTTGGTTTTTCACAGTAGATCAATTCAATTTCTATCATCGTGGTAATTTTTACTGGGTACATCTATTGCTGTGCGTCATTCTCTTGTTATCTCCTTTCCTCTTCATCTTCAAGAACAGGAAGAAGATTCCGAAAAAGCACTTCTTCTCATTACTGTTTTTTATCATCCCTATCTCTGTCGGCACTACACTGCAGGTTCTTTTCTATGGGGTCACCTACGTCTGGTCCGGCATGATGCTGTCGCTGCTTATTGTGTACTTGACCATTCAAGATCGCGAATCTTCTACCGATTTTCTTACGGAAGTGAATAATCGCAAGCAATTGGATCATTTCATTAAAAACAGGATCGATTCTGGCAGAAAGCAGGAGCCTTTTTCGATTATTCTGATCGATCTGGATCATTTCAAGGAAATCAATGATCGCTATGGGCATGATGTTGGGGATGAAGCACTGCAGGATGCCGTGAAAGTGCTCAGAAAGTGCTTGCGCCAGCAAGATTTCCTGGCACGCTATGGTGGAGATGAATTCTTGATCGTCATGGATGTCAATACTCCTCAGTTGCTGGAAGCGACCATTCAGAGGATCAAGAACAGTTTTGTGGATTTCAATCGCCAGAACCGCAAACCATATACCTTGAGTTTCAGTTCAGGCTATTACCTTTACGATTATCGTTCAAAAATGAGTGCCGATCAACTTCTGAAACAACTGGATAAAATGATGTATCAGGATAAGGAGCGTTTTGCTCATTTGTAAGATAACCATCATTGATAAAATGCTATAACACCCGGCAGATAAATCCTTTCAAATATTCCCCCTCCGGAAAATGCAAACTGACTGTGTGATCACGGCTCTGGAACAACCGTTCTTCGATGATCACCCGCCTGCCAGCATCACTGGCAGCTCCGCTCAATATCTTCTGGAAAAATTCTGCACTGATGCCTCCCGAACAGGAGAAAGTTATCAATCTCCCGCCTGGATTCAGCAGTTTCATTGCCATTAGGTTGATATCTTTGTACCCTCGCGCTGCTTTTTCCGCCAGATTGCGCGTGGGAGCAAACTTGGGCGGATCCAGGATGATCACGTCAAAACTTTCACGCTGGTCGCGGAGTTGTCGCAGATAGCTGAATACATCCGCGGTCACCCATTCCAGGTTCCCAAAATCAGGGAAATTCAAGCTCATATTGGTCTTCGCCAGTTCGATGGCGTCAGCCGAGGAATCCACCGACACCATCTTTTCCGCCCCACCCTGCACCGCTATCACACTGAAAGCCCCGCTGAAGCAGAAACAGTTCAGTACGCTCTTTCCTTTCGTATAAGGGATCACTTTGGCACGGTTTTCACGCTGGTCGAGGTAGAAGCCGGTTTTCTGTCCGCCGCGGATATCAACCTGGTAGCGCAGCCCATTTTCGATGATCTCGATCACCGTTGGTGGTTCGGCACCAGCCAGCACACCACATCGTTGGGGCAGACCTTCCAGTGCCCGCACTTCCACATCCGAACGTTCATATACATTGGGAATACCGGTCAGCTCTACCAAGCAGGAGGTAATAGTCTCTTTCCAATACTCCGCTCCGGTGGTCAGACACTGTAACACCAGGTAATCAGCATAGCGATCTACTGTTACACCTGGCAGGTGATCTGATTCTGCATTGATGAGGCGGTGAGCGTTGGAATTATTTTTTTTTCTTGAGTAAATGGCTATACGAATTTTTTTTCTAAAAAACGAATCGTCGATCGCTTCGTCTTCATCCCAACTCCACATACGCGCCCTGATCTTGGAGAACGGGCTGTAGGCTGCCCTGCCGATGAAACGTTGTTTTTCATCCAGTACTACCACCGTCTCTCCGGATGCGGCTTCTCCCTGCATACGTTGGATGGCACCCGAATAGACCCATGGATGCCCCTGACGTAGCGGTTTATCTCTCCCCGCTTTCAAAATCAGCCGCGCCTCACTCATGTTTTTCGACCAGATCTTTCAATTCCTCTTCCGAAAGGATGGCAATCCCTAACTGCTGCGCTTTCTCGTATTTCGAACCCGGCTCGCTCCCCAACACCAGGTAGCTGGTCTGGTTGCTGACCGAACTGCTTACCTTTCCGCCATGTGCACGGATATATGCACTGGCTTCATCACGGCTGAAATGCGGTAAGGTGCCGGTGATCACGAAGGTCATTCCTGCCAGTGATTGGCTGCCGCCTGCCTTTACCTCTTCAATTGGATCAATGCCCATTTCTTTCAATTTCCGTACCAGTGTTTGATTGCGTGGGTTGGCAAACCAATCCAGGATCGCCTGGCTGATGTTCGGTCCAAAGCCTTCCAGTGCGGTCAGGTCATCATAGCTGGTTTGCGCCAGAGCATCCAGACTGTGGAAGCGTGCCGCCAGGTCGATGGCAGCCACTTCCCCCACTCCTCGTATGCCCAGCGCGCTGATCACCCTGCTCAAGGGCTGTGTTTTGCTTGCTTGGATGGCATCTAATAGATTATCCGTTTTCTTTTCGGCAAATCCTTCCAGTTCCAACAGATCACTTTCCTTCAATGTGTACAGGTCAGCTATATCTTTCACCAGCCCATGCTGCACCAGTTCTTCCACCAACCGGATACCCAATCCCACGATGTTCATGGCACCCTTTGACACGAAGTGTTCTAAGTTACGGATCAATTGTTCCGGGCAGGTGGCATTCACGCAATACCATGCCACCTCCCCTGCGATATGTTCGGTTGGTTCGCCGCAGCTCGGGCAGCGTTCGGGTGGCACAAACACTATTTCTGTCCCATTTCTTAACTCGGGAATGGGTCCGATCACATACGGGATCACATCTCCTGCCCGTTTTACCCGCACTCGATCCTTGATGCGGATGTCTTTGTCTCGGATGTAATCAAAGTTATGCAGGGTAGCTTGCTTTACCGTCACTCCGCCGATCTCCACCGGGTCCAACACCGCATAGGGGGTCAGCACACCTGTGCGTCCTACATTCACTTTGATATTCTCTACTTTCGTGGTCGCTTCCTTGGCAGGGAACTTCAACGCAATCGCATCGCGTGGGTCTTTTCCTACAAATCCCAGCGTCTCTTGCAGTGCCAGGTCGTTTAGCTTGATCACCAGTCCATCGATCTCATACGGCATGTCATTGCGCTGGTCCTGCCATGCATCGCATGCCTGCAGCACTTCCTGCATATCCTTGCATAGTGTGGCATGCTTGGTCACCGGGAAACCTAGTTCTCGCAGATAATTCAGTAGTTCCCATTGTGTATGGGGTATATTTCCATCACTGGCTACGATGGCGTAGGTCAACATGGTCAGCGGGCGGCTGGCGGTCAACTGTGGGTCGAGTTGCCTTAGTGATCCTGCCGCCGTGTTGCGTGGATTTTGGTAGGGTTTCAAACCCTGTTTCTCCAGCTTCTCGTTGAGCGCTTCGAAATCTGCCAGGTTGATGAATGCTTCTCCGCGCACTACCAGCGTGTCCGGCGCGCTGGGTCCATCTGCTTTCACCGGGATGCGCAACGGCAGTGCCCGGATAGTGCGAATATTGCTGGTAATATCCTCCCCGATCTCGCCGTCTCCGCGCGTGGCACCGCGCACGAATACTCCGTTGCGGTAGTGCAGCACCACTGTCAATCCGTCAAACTTGGGTTCCACTACAAAGGCACTTTTTCGTACCCGCTCATCCAATTTGGCAATGCGCTCGTACCAATCCAGTACATCCCGGTTGGAAAAAGCATTCGCCAGGCTTAAAATGGGGCTCGGGTGGCGTGTTTTTTCAAATCGTTCGGCGGGTTCGGCGCCGGCACGCTGGCTAGGGGAATCAGCCGTGATCCACTCCGGGTGCTGGCTTTCGATCTCTTTCAGGCGCTTCAGCATGCGGTCGAATTCCGCATCGCTGATCAGGGGATCATCCAGCACGTGGTAGCGATAGTTATGAAAATGGATCTCTTGTTTGAGGTCATCCAGTTCGTTTTTTAATTGTTTTTCTTCCATAATTGCAATTATAGCAATGAAAGCTTACCTCTTCGTAAAACTTTTCTTAATCAATTCCGTATATAATAACGATGAAGTTTATTGATGAATGTTGGAGGTCCCATGAAAGCTGGAAAAATCATTCTCTTTGTGCTTGCCGCTATTTTGATCTTCTTTGGTGTCATTTTTCTCCTTTCCATATCCGCCAATGGCGATGTCAGCCTGGCGCTGTATGCTGGCATCATGCTTCTGATTGCCTTCGTCTTGATCTTTTTTGCCGCACGTATGAAGAAACCTGGCGATGAGGTCACCAACGTCACCCTCAACATCGATCTGCCCGGTGGTGTGACCATGGATACCATCAAATGTAAATCTTGCGGCTCACCCCTCTCGGAGAAGGATATCAAGATGGTCAATGGTGCTCCTATGGTGACCTGTTCGAGCTGTGGGACTTCTTACCAGCTCACCGAAGAACCCAAGTGGTAATCGTTTTGTTCTGGGTTGATAGAAAGGAATTGGATTTCATGAAGAAGATGCAGCGAGTGTTGTTCGCACTGGTCTTGATTGCTGTATTGACCGTTACTGCTCCTGTCTATGCGCAGGATTACTCTTTTTCGGTACCCTCCCTCACCTCGGATGTGTACATCAACGATGATGGCACCGCCACCATCGAGTACCTGATCGTTTTCCAAAATGATGCCGGTGCCCACCCCATTGACTATGTGGATATCGGCATGCCCAGTGATGCGTACGACATGGGCAGCATCACCGCTACCATCAACGGTGTACCTATTACCAATATCGAGGATTCTCCTTACGTCGATTATGGCTTCGCCCTCGGTCTGGGCGTCAATTCCATTCCCGCCGGGGAACAGGGCACGGTTTATGTGCGCGTTGGCACCGTCAGGGATATGCTCTTCGTAGCGACCGAGGATAAGGACAAGACCGAACCCTATACCAGTTTCAATTTCTCTCCCACCTATTTCGATGGTAGCATCAGCCATGGCAGCACCGAGCTGACCGTTACCGCACACCTGCCTGCCGCCGTTGTTGATCCCGAACCAACTTATATCGCTCCTAAGAATTTCCCTGGTGACTCCGTTCCACTGGCTGGGGTTGATGACCAGAACCGCATTGTCTACCAGTGGTCCACCACGGATGCCAAACCTTCCACCGAGTACCGTGCTTTTGGTGCTACTTTCCCGGCACGCTACGTTCCTACCTCCGCCGTCTCGACCGATAATGTGGTCACCATCAACAATGCTTCCTTCTGGGACATTCTTATCCCAATCTGCTGCTTTGGCGGTTTCATCGGTCTCTTTGTGTTGATCGTGGTCTTCACCATCAAAGCCTCCAAAAAACGCAAGATGAAATACCTGCCACCCAAGATTGCAGTGGAAGGGATGGGTATCAAACGCGGGTTGACCCCTGTGGAGGTTGGCATCCTCATGGAACAACCCATGGATAAGATCCTCACCATGATCCTCTTCTCCACCATGCAGAAGGAAACCGCCCAGATCATCTCGCGTGACCCGCTCGAGGTCAAGGTGGAAGATACCCTGCCCGAAGATCTGCGTCCTTATGAAAAAGAATTCCTTGAGGCATTCCGCCTGACCGATAAACGTGCTCGCACCAAAGCTCTGCAAGACATGATGGTCACATTGGTCAAGAGCGTTTCTGAAAAGATGAAGGGCTTCAGCCGCAAAGAGACCCTCGCTTATTACAAGGATATCATGCAGAAAGCCTGGCAGCAGGTAGAAGACGCTGACACACCCGAAGTACGTGGCGAACGCTATCAGGAGCACATGGACTGGACCATGCTCGACCAGGATTATGACCAGCGCACCCGCAACGTCTTCGGCAGCGGACCGGTTTTTATGCCCTGGTGGTGGTGGCGCGCTGATCCTACTCTTGGCAGACCTTCCACAGCTTCCGTCGGCAGATCTGTTTCTTCATCTTCTGCCAGCGGACCCAGCACCTCATCTAAGACGACCACCATCCATCTTCCCAACCTGGCAGGTTCCAGTGCTGCCGCTTCGGTGGTCGGTACTGTGCAGGCTTTTTCAGCTGGAGTGGTTGGCAACCTGACCAGCTTTACCGATAAGATCACCAACAAGACCAACCCCGCTCCAGTCTCCACCTCCTCCGGCAGATCTTTTCACTCCTCCAGCGGTGGCGGGCATATCTCCGGCGGCGGTTGCGCTTGTGCCTGCGCTTGTGCCGGCTGCGCTTGTGCCTGCGCCGGTGGTGGTCGCTAAAAAACAGGAACATCATTCATGTTGGCTACGCGCAAAAATCAACTTTCCCTGTCCCAACCGGGTATCTATCATTACCTGCGCCAGGATGGGGAGAATAAAAAGCGCATACACCTGCGCATTGATCCGGACGGCTATGCCACCCTTTTAATCGATGCTGCTCAGGTCTACCATTTCAATCCCAGCGCTGCCCTCATGGCAAAAGCCTACCTGGATGATCTCTCCGAGAAGCAGGCTGTACAGGCGCTGGGTGCTGCTTTTCGTGTCAAAAAGGAACAGGCTGCCAGTGATTATGCCGAGTTCATCGACCAGCTTTCTCTGATCGTATCTCCCACCGCACATGCCTGCCCCTTTTGCGACCTCAATCTGGAGGTCACCGCACCTTTTTCTAAACAACCCAGCGCTCCCTACCGCATGGATCTGGCTCTCACTTATGCTTGCAACAATGATTGCGCACACTGCTATAATGTCAAGCAGCGCAATCTGCCTTCCCTATCCCTGCCAGAATGGCAGCGGGTACTGGGTAAAGTGTGGGATGCCGGTATCCCACACGTGGTCTTCACTGGGGGGGAACCGACTCTGGTCAAGTTCTTACCACAGCTCATCCAATATGCCGAACAACTTGGCTTGATCACCGGCTTGAACACCAATGGGCGTCGTTTGCAAGATCAAGCCTTTGTTCAACAGCTGCTGGATGCCGGGCTTGATCACATCCAGATCACCCTCGAGTCGCATGATCCCGTCATTCACGATCGTATGGTTGCCCATGCCGGTGCTTTCCAGGAGACAGTGCAGGGTATTCGCAATGCCCTCGCTACCCGCCTGTTCGTCATGACCAATACTACCCTTATTCACAGCAATGCCCCGTTTCTACGCGAAACGCTGCAATTTTTAACAGAACTGCACGTTCCCACTGTTGGTCTCAACGGTATCATCCATTCCGGACGCGGTCGCCACTTTGGGGAGGAATTGCAGGAAAGTGAACTGCCTGCCCTGCTTGACCTAGCACAGCACTTCACCGCTGCCAACGGACAGAAATTGATCTGGTACACCCCCACCCAATACTGCCATTTCGACCCCATCAGCATGAACCTGGGCGTCAAGGGCTGTACCGCTGCGCTATATAATATGTGTGTGGAACCCAATGGCGATGTGCTCCCCTGTCAGTCCTATTACAGTTCGCTGGGCAATATCCTTACGGAAGATTGGCAAGCTATCTGGGAGCATGACCTGGCTGTTTCCATCCGTGAAAAACGTTATCTTCCGGCGGATTGCCGCCAGTGTGTTTTGCTGGAGACCTGCGGCGGCGGTTGCCCGCTTTCTATTGACGAAAATACGGCGGTAAATCCGCACTATGCACTACAAGTTGATTAATTGGAGGGATTATGCTCAAAAAAATTGGAGAATTCTTCGATGTCATCCTCAATCCGGTGCAAACCGTTCCGGTCGGTTCTTATCAATTGCAAGGGGATCGTGAGGGGCAACTCCCCTATCGCCTTAACCTGCGCGTTGAACCCGATGGCACCGGCATCCTCATCATCGATGCCAGTACCGTGCTGCACCTCAACCGCACCGCTACCGACTACGCATATCACCTCGTCCAGCACACCCCACCGGAGGAGACCGCCCGTCTGATCGCCGAACGTTATAACGTCAGCTTGGAGCAAGCACAGCAAGATTTCGCCGATTTCAGTGAGCGTGTTAACACTCTCGTGCACACCACCGACCTTGACCCGGTAACCTATCTGGATATGGAGCGCGTCGAACCCCATTCTCGCAAGTTACGTGCCCCTTACCGTCTGGATTGCGCCCTCACTTATCGGGTTTCCGGTAATGCTAAAAAGGATGCCGCTCCTAGTGAGCGCGTTTCCCGCGAATTATCCACACATGAATGGGGCACCATTTTGGAGAAATCCTCCTCTGTCGGTATTCCGCACGTGGTCTTCACCGGTGGCGAGCCCACCCTGCGTGAAGACCTGCCCGATCTGATCTCTAAGACCGAAGAACTGGGTATTGTCAGCGGGCTGTTGACCGATGGGCTGCGCTTCATCGATCCCACCTATGTCAAAACTGTGCTCACCAGCGGGCTCGACCACATCATGCTGTTATGCGATCCCGATGATTCCCGTTTCTGGGTCGCCCTCCATAACCTCATGGCAGGTGATATTGCCGTGACTGTGCATTTCACTCTCACGGCGCAAAACCAGGAGCAGGCTGCCAGCATCTTGCAGAAGCTTGCCAATGGCGATGTACGCTCGCTCTCCCTCAGCGCTGCCGATCCTGCCCTCGAAGATGCGCTCTTCGTCCTGCAAGATATCGCCCAGCATATCGGTTTTTCATTGGTCTGGGATCTGCCCGTCCCCTATTCCAACTGCAACCCCATTGCGCTGGAGCTCAAGAACAGTCCGCTTACCAGCCAGAAAGGCAGCCGCACCTGGCTCTATGTGGAGCCGGATGGTGACGTGCTGCCCGAACAGGGCGTCAACCGCGTACTGGGGAACATACTGAATGATCCCTGGTACTCCATCTGGAAGAAGAGATAGGAGCCGGCGGTGGATTTCGACCCGCGTTTCTGGCACAAACGCTTCACCCAGCAAGCTGGGTGGACCATGGAAGTCCGCCGCTACATCCTTCAAAACCTGCGTGTGAATGCCCGTACTACCCTGTTGGAGGTCGGGTGTGGCACCGGCGCCATCCTGCATCCCATCTACCGTGAGGGCGCCCACCATGTCTTCGGTGCCGATATTTCCTTTGCCGGCTTGCAGTTTGCCCACCAGCGCAATCCCCACCTGCGTTTGCTGTGTGCTAATGGCTTCCAGCTTCCCCTGCGCGACCACCGTTTTCACATTGCTCTGTGCCATTATTTCCTGCTGTGGGTCGCCGATCCGCTGGCAGTGTTGTTGGAAATGAAGCGCGTCACCCGTCCCGGTGGTTATCTGGTGGTGCTGGCGGAACCCGATTATGCCCAGCGGGAAGATCAACCCCCCGTCCTGCAAAAATTGGGAGAACTGCAGAACATGGCATTGCTCTCCATGGGTGCCCGCCTGGATGTCGGCAGCCATCTACAAGCCCTCTTTCAACAATTAGATCTCCAGGATGTGCACGTCAGCATGCTCAAGCCCGCCCCAACCAAACAGCGCGATCGCAAAGCTGATTCACTGGAATGGCAGGTCATCGCTTACGACCTGCAGCATCTGGTCAGCCAGGGGCATCTCACTCCCCAGCAGGTCGCCCGCTACCACCAGCTGGATGCCGAAGCGCGCGCTGACGGCAGCCGCCTGCTGCACATCCCCACCTATTTCGGCTGGGCGCGTGTGCCCTAGTTTTTTAAGAAATCCCCTTGGTGTTCAGAGTAGAAAATGATATAATGGCTTTCGTTCGGGGCGTGGCGCAGTCCGGTGTAGCGCGCTTGCATGGGGTGCAAGAGGTCGGAGGTTCGAATCCTCTCGCCCCGACTATATGGGGGGTTTAAATCTGGTTTACCCCCACATATGGGGGTTTATTTTTGCAAAAATCATAGCAAACTATTTCGTGTGCAATTAATTCGTTACTTTATGCCACCCTGCTTTATCTGAATCGGTTTTGGTATGCAGGCCAGACACGCATGACCAATTTTCCATGATACACGAAACAATAAACAAATAGTAGAATTGTTAAACCCGATTGGAAATTAAGATCGTTCATTCTGAAACAACAAGGGAGAATGGCAATGAAGATTCGCACGTTGTTATTTCTATTTTTGATCTCATTGATTTTCATAAATGCATGTGGACCTTCATTACCATCCGTTGAGGCAACAAAAACCAGTAAACCCCAGCCGACATCATCGCCGGTTCACACATCTATCCCACCCACCCCAACAGTCAATCCATTTTTGTTAGAAGCCGACTTCCAGCCGAAGGAAGCGTTGATTATTGGAAACGGAAGAATAACAAATTTGTTTGTTTCAAAGGAAAATAATAATTTCCTGGTTCAGACAGATGTTGGACTCTTTATATATGACCTGACTTCATTAGAAAGATTATCTTTTAGGGAGACAAAATTTGAAGCTCTCAGTTTCGATGGGAAGGAAGGATATATGCTTATTCCCTATCAAACTTATGGAATTTACGCGAATGATTTAGCGAAGTTCCATTGGGACGGTAAGGAGATCATCATCAATGATCAGATGGAATTACTGGATGAGGACGGAGGTAATCTAGTTTTGCCGATGGCAGTTGTATCTCCGAAGAATAGTTTTATCCTGGCCAGTGTATATGATGATCGAGAGGATAACCCAAAATGGATTAGGTCTGATCGGGACAATGTGGGCCTATGGAAAGAAGGCAATAAGGAACCCAACACTTTGTTTAAAAATCAAAAATATTATCCTATGACCCTGGCATTTTCCCCAGATGAAACTATGATTGCCATGCTTGGCGCTCAAGGGGGTGGTATGATGTCAATTGGAAAACAAAATATCTACCTTGCTGACATTACAGAGGAAGGGCTTTCCATTCCCAAAGTAATTTTCACCCACGGTTATATGATTTCCTCAGATATTAGGTTTTCACCCGATTCCAGTATGTTGATTTCTGGGGATTGTCAAGGTGAAATCTTGATTTATAACATAGTGGATCAAGTCAAGATCGTATACCAGCTTGAAGAAGATGAGTATGTCGACCAAGATAATTGGTGCAATATTCGTCAGGTTGGCTTCATTAACAATAATCGCGCCGCGGTAACCACCAATAGCGGAAAACTGATAATTTGGAACATCGAGACCGGAGAAAAAGAAGTAAATTCCATATCCAATGATGCTGTAAATTATTTCTACACAATCGACAACGATACATTGATATTCTCTACATACGGTACAGTCGGTAAATTCAAATTGTCTGATAAGAAAGTGGAGTTATTGAATTCAGAATTCAGCACTTATAATTCACGAAATACAATCGTAGGCAATCATCTTGCTTCCATCAGTCGCCTTGGGAACGGTGAGATTGCACTGGATGTCTGGGATTTGGATACAGCTGTTAAGGTCAAGAGCAGTGTGATTGAAATATATTTTCCGGAGCTTCCGGAAATTTTTACCCTGCAGGACAGCAGCATCCTCATTGGTTCTGCTACGGAAGAATCCGGAACCCACCCCATCGTGCAGCTCGACTCTAATACCTGGGAAGTCAAACAATCCAACCTGGAAAATACCGATGTCAGTTTTGAATATGGGCTGTTCTATAGTAAAGCGTTAGACCAATACATTACAGTTGGCAGTAATAAATATGAGATTGTGATGTCTGGTTCGGATGATCCAGTTTTCTCTACTATTGATGATCGTAAGAAAACACTACGAGAGATCTTAGACTTGGAAATTTCCAAAGACGGAACGCAAGTTTTTGTTTTAGAAAATAACCACCTGCTCCAGGTGATCAATCTAATCGACCCATCATCATCAAAATCGATTTCTGGCTATTTAAGGGACAATATTGTCCCGCTTGGGGCTGACCAATTGCTGATATATGGAATTTATAGCTGGACTCATAATACTCGAAATCAAATTGAGACAGCCGTCCTGGATATTCAGACAGGTAATTCTGAAGATGTTCAGTTCGGTTTTCCGGAAGACTGCAAACCAGAAAAAATTGAGAGCGATATCAACTATCCAGATGGTTGGGTCTCCGTCACATGCGATGACAGGATACTTGTTTATGATATGCTGGAGGACAAAATCCTGGAGGAATATTATTTTGCGGGCAGCATTTATGAAGATTATTTTGACTGGTATTATCAATTTTTCCCCGAGGACGGATATTTATTTGGTAAAGATTACGCTGGATTTTTAAAAATACAAAAAGTGACCTTGCCAATTAGTAGATCTAGTCAAATATTATCAACTTCTCCTGCCTTAGTTCCGGACTATGAGAATACATATGAAATCTACTCAGGAAAGCTAACTGATGGATGGGAAAATTATTCTTGGGATTCCGTTGTTGATATTTACTCAACCCAAGTCACTTATCTTGAAAAACCAAGCATCAAAGTAAACCTTAATAATAATGGTGGGTTCTCATTATTTATTGATAGTTTTGATGCAAAAGACTTCACATGGTTGGAGTTTTCCATATACCAAGCTGTTCACGCCGATCGACAATTGCAGGTAGTCATTTTAGGAAGTGATGATAAAGAACCTCCTAATAACCTAAAAATAAATATTAACAATCCTGAATTTGTTGAAAATGGGTTCTTCATCCCTGACCAATGGGTTCGTGTGAGAATTCCATTATCATATCTTATGGATCCGGTTGGTATTATCAGGCGTATTAATTTGCAAAATCTGTCTAATTTTGTAGAAGGTGATTTTTATCTCGCAGAGATCCGTCTGGTGGGTTCTAAATAAATTTGTCCCTCACCCCTAAATTCAATCCTTTATATTTCAGATTAGTTATTTTTTTATGAAGTCACACTTGATCTAGATTTTATTCGCGAGTTGGGGTCATGGGAGATGTAATGGAAACAATAAATAGAATTCGGGTCTAAGTGAAGAATAGAAAAGCCACTCGGAATTTATGAAGATAGAATTGATTAAACTCATATTAGGGAAAATATGTTTAAGAATTAAATGGACTTGTGAATTTATGTTCTATTTCATCGCAATGGATAAGATTCTTCCTTAACAAATAATACAATGTTTTACTGATAAATATTTCTTTTTCAGTACTTTATTTGCCTAAAAAAGATAATTCAAAGGTTAATAAAACAAGGAGCGGGAAACCAATGAAGCATGCATCTGCCATCTTTACCATCATCTTTCTTTTATCCAGCTGCAGCCAAGCCGGCGCAGTGGTCGTGCCTACAAAAACTACATCACCTGGCCCGATATCAACTGAAAATATCATTGATGCACCAATGATATCTGATGGTGAAGAAGGATGGAAGACAAATGCTTTGGTTGATTCAACACCCCTGATTATTTCCAACACATCCGAGTCGGATTATGTTTGGCAAGATATCCGTTTCAGTAATGCAGTATACGACTCAGAAATAAGGGTAAGCGTTACGGTGAATGTCGAATTGGAAGAAGGGTACGAGAATTCAAGTTTTGGTTTATCTTTTTCTAGCCATGATTTTGTGAACAATAAAGATAATTTCTTATCTTTGGTTTTTCAGGATGGGTATTGGAAGCTTATGCATTTTATTGATGATGATTTGGTTGATGGTATCGATTTTACAGAATTAACAGATCCCAGCCAGTCTTTCATCATCACTCTATATGAAGATCAGAAATCGGTAGAAATAACGAACACGGATGGTCTGGTTTTTTCACACAAATTCACGAATCATCTATTCAATGGCGGGAATGAATTTGTTATTGCATTGATGGCAGGCCCAAAAGGACAAGTAAGTGTCACAAGTATGAATATTGAAAAAAGAGTTACAAAATTAATAATTGAAGAAATTGACGGTATATGGGAGCAGTCAATTTCTATGGAAGGAACACCGACAACCAACCTAAACATAGACGACATAGGAAGTCTGTGGGCAGAGATGATAAAAACCAGCGATGGATCTATGTGGGCTGAAATCCCCCAAACATTGACAAGTTTAGAGACAGATATCCGTATAAAAACGAGTATGGATTATCCAGATCAAACGAATGACAATAAGTGCGGTTCACAATTAGTTTTGAATAGTGTTGGAGATTTAGACGGTGAAAATAAAACCTTGTATATCGGTTTCCAGGATGGCTACTGGAAAGCGCATTATGTGGTCAATTCCGAGTGGATATTCCATGATTTTCCCCATGTCAGAGAATCAGCTCAATCAATGGAACTCACAATCTTAGACCATGGTCGAATAATGTCAATCAAAAATGAAAAAGGAAATTTTGATGAAATCCTAACCTTTGATCCGCCCCTTTTTACAAATTCAGATGGTTTCAGCGCCCATATTCAATATTGCTCTAATGAAATAGAAATTTCTCAATTTTCAATCGAAAGGAAAATTGATTTTCCATCATCTATTCTGGCTGCTCCTAATGATCAAAATATTTTTTATGTAGACCCATCAGGAAGTGATTCGAATAATGGAACAAAAGAAGCACCCTTTGCTTCTATAGGGCATGCACGGGATGTAATCCGTACAATCAACAAGAATATGACCAGAAATATTGAGGTCATAATCGCCAATGGTACATATCAGTTATCCGAACCTGTCATTTTTACTCCCGAAGATTCGGGTAGCAACGGTTACCAGATAATTTACCGATCTGCTGAAAATAGTCAGCCCATTCTTTCGGGAGGTGTAGAAATCAAAAACTGGGAAATTGTCCCAGGCACCAACTATTGGAAGTCAGAAATACCTGAAAATATAAAGCCATTTCGCCAGCTGTATATAAATGGAAACAGAGCGCAGCGCGCCTCATTGGTAAATCCAATAACTGGAACTGGCTATGCTGAATATGAAGATAGCGGCAACCAGGATGGTATACGCGTTGTAGATAATACTGGTATCCTCAGCAGGATTTCCAAACCAGAAGATCTTGAACTGCATTGGGTTTATGACTGGAAAGATATGCGTCTCCCTGTTCAAGGAATCGAATTGCTATCGGGTAATCAAGCAGTAATATATATGAAACAACCGTTCTTTAAGCAAGCTCAATGGATGGGAACTTGGGGTGATAACAGCCATCCATGGTATCCAAGATACGACGTGCCTTTTTTTATTGAGAATGCCTATGAATTAATGGATCAGCCAGGTGAATGGTATTTTAATAAAGGAACGAAAGAATTATTCTATATTCCTAGAGCAGATGAAATTATGGAATATGCATCAATAATTATTCCGCAAACTGAACAACTCGTTAGATTGGATGGACTAGGCATCGGTAATGAGGTGCATGACATCCGCTTTGATGGCATCACTTTCGCTTATGGTTCCTGGACGCGCGCTAACGATGTGGGAGTCGTGAATGGTCAAGCTCAATCTTTGCTTAGTTCCAGAGAGGGCGGAGAAGAAATGACTTTATCACATATCCAAATTGAAAGCGCAAAGGACATTGTCATCGAAAACAATCGCTTCCTGCATATGGGTGCTGCTGCGGTGTTGTTGGGAAACAATACCAGTGAAATCACGATTAATGGAAATTTGTTTTATGACATATCCGATGCGGCGATCGTAATTGGAAATCCTAGAGATGTATATATACTATTTCCTGCACTTCAGAAACAGCCGCAAAATATTACTGTCAAAAACAATCTTATCGATACAATAGGGGTTGAATATCGGGGTGCATCTGCCATAAACGCATATTATGTTGAAAATGTTCAAATAGCAAACAATGAATTATCTTTTTTACCATATACTGGTATATCACTCGGGTGGGGGTGGGGTGATTTTCCAGATTCGGTAACATGTAGTAATAATCAAGTAATAAACAATTTAATTGAGGATATAACGCAGATCGCTCGAGATGCGGGTGGGATTTATACATTAGGTCAACAGCCCGGGACGATAATCAACAATAATGTCATCCGCAGGCAGTTGAATGACTATGGCTGCATTTATTTAGATGAAGGATCAGCATTTATTAAAGGGGAGCAAAATGTGTGCGACCAAGCGCCAAACTGGCTTATGTTAAACACCGAGTTTGCTGTATCAATTCATGATAATTATTTAAATGGTAATTACACAAATGTACGTAATATTATTACTTCCGATGAAAATAATAGATACATGAACAATGTTATAACGAACACAACAATCATTACAAATGAAAACTGGCCAACCGAAGCCAAGGAGATTATTGAGAATGCGGGGTTGCAAGAGCCTTTTCTTTATTTACATGATTGGTTAGATGATGTAAAAAAATGATAAATTCAATATGTTTTCTAAAAGGATTGCCGATTTATATAAGTAGAGATGAACAACCATAATCGTATTATTTCAACATAAAACAATAAGGAGAGGGAAACCAATGAAGCGTGCATTTGCAATCTTTATCATCATCTTTCTTTTTTCCAGCTGCAGCCAAGCCGGCGCAGTGGAATTGGCAACTGCGACGATCGCGCCAACGGCAACCACTGCGACGACGCCAACCCAGGAGGTTGTTACGGTTGAGGCTTTGTATGATCAATATTTTGCTGGAGAGAAGATTGATGTCAGTAAGCTCTCTGAAGATGAGTGGGTCGAGTTAAGTGTTAAGTTGGCGGAAAAGAAAAATGCTGATCGGGGGGTCAATGTGCTGGTTTATGACAATGGCAGTGGGAATCCCGCTTTCATCGATCCTAATCGAAACAACATGATGGTCGAGTATGACGGAGTTACCAATTTAGATAAAACCATCGAGATGTTTATACCGATTGCTGGTAAAGATGAGCAGGGCAATTTACAGTTTGAGATTGACGGCCAACTAGTCACCATTGGCGCCTCAGCCGGAGTGGATTGGGACATGCGAGTTACTGAATATGGCGATCCAAGGATTGACTGGCCGATAGAAGAAATTGGTTCTGATGGCACGACAAACTTAGAATGGGGATTGCAATACGAAAAAAGATACAATAAAACTTTTATACCTGCCATTTTGTTAGATAAAAACCTGGGACAACTACAAATCGCTGGCGTACCAATGCGTAAATCAACCCTTAGTTTTTTGATTCCCGAAACAGATGTTGGCGGTCACCCCCTCTATGCTAGAAAAGTAATGGTGGTTGGCGGACCAAGCATTAGATTGTATGAAGAGGGATCTGATTTAGATGTTAGAAATGGTGGTGTGGAAATAAGACCCGGTTTTGAATGGTCCCAGCTACTAGAGGCTCTAAACGAAAATTGGACATATTATCTAGCCTTAATTGATAATCAAGACCATATTTATGGTGTTCTCAATCAACATTATCTAATAAATTACCAAGGATTAATTTCTTCTGGTGATAGCGCAGCAGTTTGCCTTGGCGAAAAACACAATGACCAAGATATGTTGAGTCTAGCTATCCCCCAAATGATTAAAGCTAAAGTCAAATAATTCAATCTTGCGACGATTCTTTGAGGCGTGCAATTTTTTTTGAGTCGCCTTCCCTATTTCGTGTGCAATTCGTGTGCAACCGCGGTGGACTATGTAGAATCTATGGACAATATGGACACCTTATAGGCGTATTTTTGGACACAATAGACGCTGTGGACGCTAAAACACGCTTTGGACCCCTATGCGAATGAATGGGGTGCAAGAGGTCGGAGGTTCAAATCCTCTCGCCCCGACTATATGGGGGTTATCATTCTCAACGGCACTATATATGGGGGTATTTTCAGTTTATAAATCTATGGACAAAATTCGTGTGCAATTGCGTTGGATTGTGAATCAAGTATTCTGAAGAAAATTTCTCTGTACCCGCTTTTGGACTAAAGGGTAATCGTCTTACTTAAATGAAATAACCTAAAGGCTTAAAAATTTCTAATTAATAATTTCTATGAACATTTTTAAGTTTTAAACATAAAAATTGACAAAAGTTCAGTAATTTAGTATAGTTTTTTTAGGATCTTCCTTAATCCTTCTTTTATTCCTCTATTAACTAATCCTGAAGGGAGCAAAAAATGCAAAAACCACATAAGAAGTGTGTATATTTGGTTTCTATGGCGGTAATTCTCTTAGTAGTCACAACAACAGCATGCGCTGGAAAAATAGCACCGGAAGAAGCAGAATCAAAAGAAGCGGAAACAGGCGCAGAAGCTGATCAAGAGTCTGCGGCGATAGCCGCGGTTGAGGAGGTACCCGTTATGTATCAAGAAATGCAATTCCCTGATTCCGAGTTTCTGTTTGAAGTGTATGGGGTGGGCGGTCCCATGTTCCCCTGCCGCTTTTACCTTGTAAACGATGTTACAACGGATCAAGCTGCCCAATACTATCTCGAAAAACTGCCCCGGTTCACAGTTGAGCAGGACGAGGTGTCAGATGGCCATCGACACTTTCAAATTGATAATTCAGCACCTGTGATGAATCAACTTGGTGTTGAAAATCCTGAGGATTTGGTGCAGGTGGGAAGTGAACTTGATGGCAGGCTCGTGGGCGTTGAGGTCGTCCATTCAAATTATACCGGCGGGTTCAGTAATCTGTCCTTTGCCGCTGCGGCTGGCGACCCCGACAAACAGATTCCACCAGACGCGACCATCATCGTGTTGATCTATTTCAGCAATCCATATTAAACCGAAAGGTTTTCAACATGCGCAACAATATGGGTTTCTTGAAAACCATCATGATAGGGTTGATGGGCCTCCTTACATTATTTCTTGCTGCTTGTTCACCAAAAGAAGAGCAGGCTCAGCTTTGGAGCGAAACCCCCAGCCCCACTGCGATTATTGATGAAGGATCCATCCCTGGTGCAGCTGATTCCGCGCCAGCTGGTGGGAGTGATGAAGCCGCTGGCTCGTCGGAGGCTGATGGTTCACAAGGAACAAACCTTGAGTCTGCATCAGATTTTTCAGAGGATCAGTCAGAAAAAAGCGCGCTTTTGGACCAGAACACGTGTGAAAAAATGCTTGCCGGCAGCTCCTGTTTCCATCCTTACCTTCTGATTGCAGAAGGTGTATCACGCACCTACGATACAGAGGAGGGCGAAACCCGCCAGATAATCACCGATGTAAATCCGGATGGATTCACATTGCTGACGATTGATAGAAATGGGGACCAGACCGAATCAAACTGGACCTGTGATAAGAATGGCATTACGGGTTATTCATTGGATGCATTCTTGGCTGATGTGCTGGGTAGTTTTGGGGGAGCATACTGGGATGTGAAAGTTGATGGCACTATGCTTCCCGTGAATGTTTCTGCTGGTGATTCGTGGCAGGCGGTTGTGACCATCACAGTCGGGATTCAGCAAAGCGGTGTGGATAGCAAGAATATCATCATCTTAACCACTGATTTCACTGCGGTTTCTGAAACATCGATCACAGTGCCGGCCGGCACATTCAATGCGCTCCGCATTGACCATAAAACGAACGGAGAGAATACGTTGGTCGTGGAGGGTGATGGCGCCAACCTCACACAGCATCTGGCGACGATTGAGGCCAGCGGATCCGAATGGTACGCACCATGCATCGGCAAAGTACGTGCAGAAACCCGTAGCACAGTAACAGGGGTCGCTAATCTCCAGCACGAAAGCCATGAGGAATTGGCTTCTGTATCGATAGGCTACTGATATTTACTTTTCTCGTGACAAAAAAGTGCGCTGCCCCTCTATCTTAGACTTACATATTCCCGGCTGGGAGCTTGACAGTTAGAGATCTGATTAAGTCATAGAACTCATAAGCTCTCGCTCTGTTGAAATTTAATTCAGATTTTAAAAATTACGAGTCGCCTTTTCCGCTTCGTGTGCAACCGCAGATAATAATAACAGGGTGAAAGCCAGTAAACACTTGATTTCGAATTGGAGAATACGGGTTTGATTTCTTCCGGGGTCGTTTTCTAATTAAGGATCAGGCACATCGATTTTAAATAATGAGTTTTTAATATCGGCATTCAAACTAAGTTGGCGGACAATCACCGGGCGAAAATTGAGATAAATCGATCCAAAATTTGTTACAACATGGATGATCAGAAATGAATGTTTTTTTTTCGTGCATAAACTATCATTTATACCCAATAAGAGTGAAAAAATGAGGGATACCCTGCCTCTATCCAGTGACCAGATGATCGTTGCCTGCGGCCCATCCCGCCGCTCCTGTCAGGCCGTCATCATTGGACGGTGCAAGGTACCAACCGCCTAATCCAACTCAAATGTGATCCTGCGCGAACTGACCATCATGTTATGCGTAGCGAGCACCTGCCTCCCCACGGGGATAAAAGTTTTGGTTGATCGATTTCATGTATTTTTACAGGTTTCTCACTCACTAGAGGTTTGTGCCTGTCGAAAAAATCTGCCAATTGGAATTTAAAAAAAAACAGGCAGAACATGTGAATAAAAAAAGCATTCCCTCGAAAGGAAACGCTTTTTTGCTCAATACTATTTAGTTTTTCTAACCACTCATTTTCCTATAGATACTGAAATACCAGAAAATTGCCTTCCAGGGAAACCATCCAGTAGTAATCACTGCCCTCGAATTCAAACATGACGGACATCGATTCTGGATCCTCATCATTCCATTCATACCAGCTGCTCAGGGTGGTGTGCTCTCCGAATAAATACATATCAAAACACTCCTCAAACAATTCCTCCATCCGGAGATACATTTCGCTTCCATCGGGAAAATCCTGTAATTCATACTTGAGACTGAAGGAATTCTTTTCAACAGACCTGGATACCCGAACCTGATCGTAACAAATTTGGTCATGACCGCTTCATCCAATTTTTCTCTCATTGCGATTTCATGTTGCAATTGTGGTTCAGTGTCATCAGCAAATCCGTCATCCATTGCCTCGCTATTCAGCGGTTCCGAATCCATGGAAATCGGCTCCTGCTCTGCTGGCTGGCCGCCGCAAGCAATTAAGAATAACCCGATAATTAATAGCAGGAGGTAGAGTTTGACATATTTTCTTGTTCTCATAGAGGATTCCTTTCATTTCTATAACGCAATTATTATTGACTGGTATGATGATTTACACTCTCTTAGAGAGCCCATCGATCGTCCAGCGCGCCAATATTCTAACACAACCGTTTTTCCCCTCCGATAAATGCGTATACGAATCACAAAAATGATTCGTGAGGGATGAGATTCATTCAAAACAAGCGCAAGTCTGGGTATTATCTAAGCAACAACAGTTGTATCTGGTTTACACAAAACCAATAAAAAAGCTCCTATACATCTCCTCGCCTTCCCTTATCTAATTATGAGGACACCCCATGCGAGTGAAATAATGAGGGATACCCTCTCCTTGGCCAATGACCAGTTGATCGCTAACTTCCGCTTGTTTCCCCACCCAGCCAGACCGCCATCATTAAGCGAAACGGGGCATACACTGGCAAAGCCAAGTTCGGCATCTAAGGAGGGCATCTATATAATCCTTAAGTAATTCCAGCACGATCCCTCCCTGGCCGAGCGATGCGATTTCACAAATTTGTTTTTTAACCTTTGTTAAGTCGCCTTTCCCATTTTCGTATGCAATTTGTGTGCAAACAGGGTGGAAACAATGGAAACATTGGAAATAATGGACACTTTTTTGCACGTTTTGTGTAAACAATAGACACAATGGACGCTGTGACACGCTGTGGACCCATTTGCTGCTGAATGGGGTGCAAGAGGTCGGAGGTTCAAATCCTCTCGCCCCGACTGGATATAGGGTTGCTAATCAGCAACTTTTTTTCATGCCAGCCCATTTCCAAACTCTTCAGGTTTGCTACGCTTAGACATTATGGTATATAGGCTCCCAAGTATTTTTATTCGTTTATGATAGCGAAAAAAAGTGACTATGTTGCTTCTGTTATTCACCGCGATAGTCACGAGAAATCCCTTCACTCCAACAAAGTGTCGTTCGGTATGGTAGATCTTAATGTGATTGAAAATCCTGCAGGTATACATCAAGCGAACGGCTCAGTTCTTTAGCAAAGTCCGAGTTGTACTTGCGGGCACAGAATGTCTGAAACCAGCTTTCATAGGTCTGATTTCCAATTTTCTTTCTAAACATTTTTCTAAGCTCATGCCCATCCAACCGTTTATAGCTATTTTCATGAACGATGAATTGCAGGTCACAACGGGGAGGTTTTTGTCTATCCTTCTGCTGTTCAGTAGGATAACCAAATACCAACATGGCAGCCGGAAATACATAATTTGGCAGGTTCAACATCGCTCGGTGTTCTTCGCATTGTTCCATGATATCTCCAATGTAGCACGAACCAATCCCAAAACTCCATGCAGCGATAACAGCGTTCTGCGCAGCAATCACTGCATCATTCACCGCCAGCAGGAGATCACCTGCTCCGGGCAGACGCGGCTGGCAATCACTGTCTATAAAGGCATCAAACCATTTTTGAATGTCCGCACAAAAGATCAGTACCATGGGCGCTTTAGCAATGAAAGGTTGGTTATCACAGCTAATCGCCAGACGGTCTTTGATTTTCTGATCGGTGATATCCAGGATGGTATACAACTGCTGATTTCCTGCTGTGGGGGCTGCCATGGCTGCCAATAGGATCTCTTTCTTGATGCTTTCAGGAATGGGTTTATCTACATAGGCGCGCACCGATTTGCGGCTGTGCAAGTTCTCCAAGATGGGATTCAAGGAATGTTCCTCCTAAGAATGTTTTTAGGAACATTGTAACACTAGCGATCCCATCACCCAGATTATTTGAAGGGAAAATGTTTTTTAATTTATACTTGAAAGGTCTCCTTTATCACTACAATCTTTCTTTTCAATCCGTTCTTTGCTATGATAAGAAAAGCTGATGTTTTATAATCAGTTATCGATTCGAATTAGTTTCTTTCGAAAGGATGATAAACATATGACGTTTAATCAGAACAAACGCTTGGATCCTTCTCAAGTTCAGGACCGTCGAGGTCGCAGTCCCGGGAGATCAATTGCAATCGGCGGGGGTGGACTTGGTTTGATCGTTTTACTGATTTCCTTGTTATTGGGCGCAAATCCCAGCGACTTACTCGGTGGAGTAGATTCATCGACATCATCGTATTACTCCTCAGATAGTGATACCAGCGATCTGATCACCGAGTGCCAGACGGGGGCTGATGCTAATGCCCGTGCTGATTGTCGTATCGTAGGATTCGTCAACAGCATTCAGGATTTCTGGACCGACGAATTTGCTTCCTAAGATATAACCTATGTTCCGTCTGAAACGGTTCTTTTTTCAGGATATACGGAATCAGCCTGCGGATATGCATCCAGTGCAACCGGTCCATTCTATTGTCCAAGCGACCAGATGGTTTTCCTCGATCTCGCTTTCTTTGAAACACTCCAATCACGATTTGGCGCAGAAGGCGGTCCATTCGCAGAAGCTTATATCCTGGCTCATGAATACGGGCATCACGTGCAGGACCTCCTTGGCGTTCTGGATACTTCTGCCATGAGAGATACCGGACCCGGGGGCATGGCAGTTTTCACTGAACTTCAGGCGGATTGTCTGGCGGGTATCTGGTTCTACCATGCCACTGAAACCGGCTACATAGCACCACTGACATACGATGAAATTGCTCAGGGATTAAATGCCGCCGCTTCTGTTGGAGATGACCTCATCCAGAGTCGAACACAGGGCTACATTTCTTCCGAAACATGGACCCATGGCTCCTCTGAACAGCGCCAGGCAGCACTGCTGGACGGTTTGCAATCTGGTGATATAAATACGTGCAATACACCGGGATGGACGGATTAACCTGCCATCTTTAGGGTGCAAGAGCTCGAAGGTTCAAATCCTCTCGCCTTTATTGCGGTAAACGTTCACGGCAAGGTCGCTGTTTTCAAGTATTCACATGTTTTCAAGTATTCTCTGTTGGGAAAACTTCAAAAGTGGACACATAAAAACTTTAAAAGTGAACTGTGAAATTTTCCGAAGCTGGACGAAACT